>Ga0265292_1000019_pt1 | contig 467385 bp, 391 predicted proteins | sample Munlanlewell296A_FD_189080 | JGI IMG/M metagenome (GOLD analysis project Ga0265292, IMG submission 189080) | Leachate microbial communities from a municipal landfill in Southern Ontario, Canada - Leachate well 296A | ecosystem: Engineered > Solid waste > Landfill > Unclassified | place... | reverse complement strand
AGGCAAGGTGTTAAAAACGAAACGTTAAATCGTAGAAAGAAAGTAAATAGTAGAAGATTTTCAGGAGTCGGAAATGCAACTTAGTTTTAACCCCTTAAAACTATCACTTGCGCTGAAGACGTACAGAACAGACACCTTGCCAGTTACAGAGTTATTGAGTTATAGAATTATAGAGTTACTAAGGCCGCCACAACTTTCCTTTCGCCAAGTTTTATATGTGCAGTATAGCCGTTTCTTAAACATTGTCAAATATTTAGCCCGGATTATAATTAAACCGCTGAGGCCTCTGAAATCACTGAAAATTATTCTAGAAGCCCCTTGTTGATACTCTCAAAGTCTTTTACAAGTCTCCTTAAGTCACTGTTAATACTGTTTTAGTACACGGATTTACCACGAAAGCTCGAAAACAGAAAAAATACTTTCAGTACTTGGGCTGTTATCAGCCCAGTATAGTCGGCAGGTAATTCGCTACGTTCAAACTGCCGAACTATAAGCGGATTAAACGGATTTTATTTCCACTTTTCCCATTTATTCTTTTCTAATTCCTTATTGGTATCTGCCTTGGCCTTTTCAAATTCTTTTGCGTTTTGCTCACTGAAGTACTTTACTATTTCTGTGATACCTTTAATGGCTGCTTCCCCAAGAGCTATTATTATTAAAGGGTCGATGCTCTTAATTCGCGGGTTTAAGGTTTTATCTGCGGCATCAAGAAATGCCTGACTCGTTGATTGCGCTCCAAACTCCTCGTAACCTTGTATACTTGCATCCAGCACGCCTGTTGTAGTTACGGCAAGCTTAATTTTGTCTATCCAACCATTATTCGCAATAAGAGCTTCAGTATATAATTTTTTTAATGCTTCTTTATTCTCGCCGGGGAATTTTTTATCTACCTCTGCTCTGCATAATTTGGATAGTTCTCTATTTTTAAGCAGGAGATCGATTCCTTCTGTATCTTTTACTTGAAAATAGTCGCATCCAATTACACCCAATAAAGCTATCAGCATGATTACAAATAAAAATCTCATTGTTCCTTCTCCTTTGTTGTTTGTTGTTAATATAGTTTCTTTGTCCAGGCCCGCATTGATATAATAACCTTAGCCTCCTTTCTTCCCGCTTTAATGCGGTGATTCGTGCTTCATTTTCTTGTTTATCAGCGCTTTGTTACATTTGACAGCCGCTATAACCAGGTTGGAGTCTATGCCTATCGGGATGATGGTTACTTGCTTGCCGCCGATGAGCCCTTTGAGTTTGTTTGTTGCCTGCGACCCGCCAAGCTGATGCTTTTTGGGTGTGTGCACGCCGACCAAGCGGACTCTATTGGTATCCCATAGTTTATGGCTGACGAGGAACGTGCCGCCGTCAATTACTCGTGTAACAGTTCGACGCATAAATCCTCCTCTTCCGGCCTGGGCCGGACTATTCGGTGCGCGCCTGCCTGCTGCAGGCAGGGATTCAGCGGATTTAACGGATTTTTCCGCCTACATACTGCCTACTACATACTACCTACTCTTCATAGATGCTTCACCATCGTCAATCTGGTGCCGCCGTTGTCATTGGTGCCGAACTTTACCTCGTTGAGGCATTTGCGCATCATACCTATGCCCATCGAGCCGGGCGTGCCGTATTTGGCCACCTTTTTCATCAGGGCCGGGTGGTCGAAGTCCTGGAGCGGGGCGTCCATAAACCGTTTGGGGTTGAAGCCGTCGCCTTGGTCCTGGACGTGGCAGGTTATCCGGTCCGGGGCCACTTCGCATTCGACGTCTATGTATTTGTCGGCGTTGAGTTTGTTGCCGTGCATAACGGCGTTGTCCACGGCCTCGCCCAGGGCTACCATAAACTGGTTGTAGGCCTGGCGCCGGCCGGTTTCGGCCGGGGTTTTGGGCTTGACCGGCGCGGGCGTTCCGTCAGCCGCCGGCAGGGGCGGCCTGGATTCGTTGAGCAGGACGGTCTGGAGGAATTCGGTCATCATCTTGTAGATGTAGCGCGAGAACTTGGGCGCGGTTTGGAATTTCATCCTCAGCAGTTGTGATGGCATTTTTTTATCCCTCTCTAAGTTCAAATTTAGCCGGTTTTAGCCGATCCGGCCATTGACATCTGGGCCGGGTGGTTCATTTCAGCCTCGACCGCGGCGATAGCGGCCTTTTGCCGTCGCCGGAGTATGGCCCGGCTGAGCCGGACGGCCCGTTTCGAGGCGGGCATCTGCTCGATCACCTGGCCGAGCTCTTGGAGGAAGTCGTTAAGGTGCTCCCGGAATACCATAATGGATGAATCCGGTCCGCTGAAGCGGTTTTTGCGGATAATCATATAGGGCGTGTCCTTGACCGAGGTCTTGATTTCGAAGACGTAGGTGCGCGAACCGGCCGGCAGTTTTTTCAGGTATTTCATAGTCGTTCCTCACATTTGTTGCCGCACCGGGGGCAGGAGCCTTCCAATCGGGGCGATTGGCGTTGCCGGGCGGGCCAGATTTTGATATCCAGCAGGGCGCTGTCTACCGGACAGCGGGCCTGTTTGTTTTCCAGATAGGAGCTGGTTATCAGGTCTTTGTGGTCTTTGTTCCAGCGGAATTTTTTGTGGTATTTGTTGTCGACCAGGACGCCGTTGCGCAGGCAGATGGGGCAGTGCACGCCAAAGGAGCGGGGCAGCCGGTCGTTTGAGGACGGCACGATGACGGCGTTGACGCGGCAATGGGGGCAGTAGCCGGTGGCTATCAGGTAGTAGTCGTCGACGATTCGTTCCAGTTCGGCCCGGGTGAATTCTCTGTAAGCAATCATAAAATTCCTTTCAGCAGGGCAGGTTGACCTGGACCGGCCGGGCGTCAAGCGGTTCGGTGTCCAGGGCCAGGCCGAGCGTTTCAGCCAGGTATTTGGCGGCGCCGGCGCAGTTGTCCGGCGGAGTTTCAGCCCAGGTGACGTAAACCTGGTTGGCCGGCCGGCCATCGAGCAGTTTGGCGTCATGGAGGCAGGAAGCCAGCGCCGGACGGAGCGCGCCGTGTCCGACCTTGAGTATGTTAACCCAGGGCGCGCTGCCGTGCCAGATGAGATAGACGCCGGGCCGGTCGCTGACCTGGCCGTTGCCTAGGTCCAGGTCGAAAAGCCGGTGCCATTTTGTCCCGGCGGTTTTGTGCCATTCTACGCTGGCTATCATACTCCTACCTCTTTATCCTGAAGCATCTTTTCAGTACTGCTGTTTTTATCATCAATGGCTATCGGTTTTAGGTCCAGTATCGTCCTGATTTTGGATTTCAGGCTGGTGATGCTGAACGGTTTTTGGATGAAATCGAGTTCCTGTTGTTTGATGTAATCGGACTGGATGCCGCCCTCGAGGTAGCCGCTGGTGAAGAGGACCTTGACCTCGGGGTTGATCCGGCGGATGGTCTTGAACACCTCGATGCCGTCTTTTTTGGGCAGGCCGATGTCGAGCACGGCCAGGCTGATTTTGTCTTTGTTGGCATCGAATATGGTCAAGGCCTGGTCGCCGTCCGGAACGGAGAGGACGGTGTAGCCGGTGGTTTTGAGTATGGTGGCCAGCAGTTCGGACAGTGCGGCGTCGTCGTCGGCCAGCAGGATGGTTTCCGTTCCGCCCTTGAAGGATTCTGGTTTGGCGGCAATTGCGGGCTGGGCCGATTCCAGCGAGATGGGCAGGTAAATCCGGAAGGTCGTTCCCGATGCCGGGCTGTCGGCGGTTGGTTTGTCCGGTGCCGGAGTGCTCTGGACATCGATATAGCCCTGGTGCTGGATAACCAGGTTATAAACCACGACCAGTCCCAGGCCGGTGCCTTTGCCGTCGGGCTTGGTGGTGAAGAACGGCTCGAAAAGGTGGCGCCGGACTTTTTCGTCCATGCCTTGTCCGGTGTCGCTGACCTGGAGTATGACGTAGTGTCCGGTTTTTAGGGGCGGATGATGGGCCGCGAAGTCCTGGTCGACGAAGATGTTGGAGGTGGTGACGGTCAGGTCGCCGCCTTTGGCCATAGCGTCGCGGGCGTTGAGGTAAAGGTTCATCAGTATCTGTTCTATGGCGGTCGGGTCGGCCTGGGCGGGCCGGAGATTGGCGGCTGGCGCTATCTTGAGATTGATATTTTCGGGCAGCAGCCGGACCATATATTTGTTGGTCTCGGCAACCAGTTCGTTAAGGTTGATACTTTTGGGGTGGAGTTGTTGCTGGCGCCCGATCGATAACAGACGGCGGATGAGGTTGCGCCCGTGTTCGGCCTGGCGGTGGATAATCTTTAACGGTTCAAAGGCCTTGTGGTCGTGCTGGGTGTCTTCCAGGGCCAGCTCGGAACTGCCCAGGATGACGCCGATGCAGTTGTTGAAATCGTGGGCGATGCCGCCGGCCAGCTGGCCGAAGACCTCCATTTTCTGGGCCTGGCGCAGTTGGTTTTCCAGCAGGTTGAACCGGTTTTCGAACTCGACTTTCTTTTTCTGCTGGCGGTAGATTTCCTCGGAAAGGTAACCGCTGAACATCGAGACCGAGAAGAAGAAGAGCGGCCGGGTGATGAATTCGGTAAAGACTAATTTGCCTTCGTACATGGGCATGAACAGGTAAAAGGCGCTGACCAGGATGGCCACCACGAACGAGGTGGCCACGCTTTTGGACATGGTGGCGATGGCGATGACCGCGAAGTAGGCGATGTAAAGCTCGATGGTTTTGACGGAAAGCAGGTAGATGAGCATGGTTATCAGGACGGCGTCAAACAGGAATATCCAGCCCAGGATGCGCTGGATGAAGAAATGGGTCTTGTGCTCGAACATATAAACCACTTCGGAGACCAGGAATATGCCCATAATGAACCAGATGAACCAACTGAGGTTTTTTGGGTTGTGTTCCTGGAAGGCAATCAGGTAGATGACCGTGAAGACAATCAGGCGCATCACGACCACGACATTTTTCCGGGTGCGAAGCAGGGGATTTGAGGTGCTGGTTTCTGTAATCATCGACGGTTCCTCTCTGCGAAAAGCATAAGACGCATAATAAAAGTATCTGTCAGGCGGATGGGCGATGGCAGTTGCGCGTCATTTCCCGGTTTACCCAGTTCTTGATGGTCCGCAGGTCAAAGCGCCAGGCGCCGCCCAGTTTGAATCCGGGTATCCGTCCTTCGTTGGCCAGGGTGTAGACGGTGCGTTGGTGCAGGCCCAGGAAATCGGCCACCTCTTTGATGCTCAATAACCGTTCTAACGTATCGCTGACTGTAATCATATCTTTAAACTCCTTATGAATTTGTTGGCCATTAGGTATAATATGTGCAAATTTTGTGCCTAAAAGCGGTTATTTGAGTAATTTTGAGTAGTTTTGAGTGATGTTTTATATAATTGTATATGAATTATCGGGTTATAAGGCGGGAATTATTGGCTCGGCTCCGGACGGGTTAGGCGCCGGGACGGGTCGGGAGGGCTTCCATGCACAATTTCTTGTGCACGTGCACAATTTCTTGTGCATGAACCGGGTTGGGGTTCAGTCATATAAATATGACAGTTTTAATAAATTCTTGACTAAATCGGGTTAACAGCTATATAGGATACCCATATGTATAGATTTCTGTTCATAGTGACGGTGGTGTTAAGCATATCCTGGCCGGCAGTATGGGCGGCGGAGCCGGTCAAGTCAAGCGAAGAAGTAGTGGTTACGGCCCGGCGCACGCCCCAGCAATATTCCGAAGTCACCGGCAACGTTACGGTCATCAGCTCTGAACAGCTGTCATATATGCCGGTGAACGACCTGGCCGGCGCGCTCAACCTGGTCAACGGAGTCGACCTGCAGGGGCGCGGACCGTCCGGACAGCCGACCAGCGTCACCATCCAGGGTTGCGACCCGCGGCACGTCAGAATCATGGTTGATGGAGTGCTGATAAACTCGCAGGGCATGGCCTTTGCCGACCCGTCGCTGATACCCATCGAGAACGTGGAGCGCATCGAAATCATCAAGGGCACGACCTCGTCGGTTTGGGGTTCGTCGCTGGGCGGGGTGATTAATGTCATTCTCAAAAAGCCCCAGACCAACCAATTGGTAAAAACAGATTTTACCTCCGGCGGCGGCTGGGGCGATTACGGGTTCTGGAAACAGGACGCCCAGGTGTCCGGCCGGATGGATAAATTGGGTTACCTGGTCTGGGCCGGGTATCTGGATAGCAATAACGAGTTCCGGACCAACAGCGCCGTGCTCAGCCAGAAGGGTGGGTTCAAGCTGTCTTACGAGACCTCGAACGTTTCCAACCTTGAGGCTAATTTCCAGTATTATAATTCCGATGTGGGCGGCTATGAATTCGACCTGATGGGCTACGGCGAAAAGCTGCGGCACATACTTAAATACGGCTCGGTTCGCTTCGGCCTGGCGCCGGACCCGAACAGCGAGTTCAGCGCGGCGCTGAAGTTCTCGGACCACGCCGGCCGGATTATAGATTATGCCGTGCCGGGCGATACCCAGCTCAGCAAAAACGCCACCCGCGACGTATTTTCCGGGCTGGACCTGCAGTACCGGTTGAATCCGGCCAAAGGCCAGACCGTGCTGGTCGGCGCGGACCTGGGCCGGGATAAACTGGAATCCGACATGATGGTTGGAAAAGAGCAAATCCAGCGGCAGGGATATTACGTTAATTATAGCCTCAGTCCGCTGGACCGGGTTGATGTTAACCTGGGCCTGAGGTATGACGACAACGAAGCCTATGGCGACCAGTTGAGCCCGTCCGCCGGGGTTATCTGGCATACGCCGTTCAAGCAGACCGATTTGCGATTGTCGGTGGCCCGGGCGTTCAACGCGCCGCCGTTGATATACAAATACATTGCCAATAATCCTTTTGTTCTGCCCAATCCGGATATCAAGGCCGAGCGCGCGCCGGCGGTGTATGAGTTCAGCGCCGAGACCAGGCCGTTGAATAATTTATGGTTCAAGCTGGCGCTTTACCGGGCCGAGGTGAGCGATTACCTGGCTTATGACCCGGTGGCCATGATGATGGATAATATCAGCCGGGTGCGACGACAGGGTGTCGAGGCGGAGACGAGGTATGATTTTACCAAAGGGCTGCAGGCGCAGGCGGGCTGGTCGTTTAACCGGGTTCAGGATCGCGACACCGGCCAGATTATTCAGGGCAACGGCGTGGCCAAGGTGACTTATAATATGGGCGTCAATTATAAATACAATGATAACCTCAACGCCGGGCTCAAAGGCAACTACCGTTTTTGGAACGAGCGAGCGCTTTTGAACCCCAGCGACCGCAAGTTCATCTGGGATATGCGCGTCAATTACAGCCTGGATAAGGCGAATGAAGCCAAGGGGCCGAAGTTATCGGCCTACGCCTATTTGCTTAACATCTTCAACCGCAAATACTGGAACGACGAATTCCTGCCGATGCCCGGCCGGCAGTTGGAAGCCGGATTGAATTACGGATTCTAGTGCGGCTGTCTGTTAGTGGCAGTAGGAGTGCAACGACGTACTGCCACGTTATCCCGCCGCAGCGGGAGAAGTTGTCCGCCAGAGGCGGATGCGCCTCGGGAGAACAGCCGACTATACCCGGCAGCCCGTGAGGGTTCTTGTCCCAAGACCCCTCAGGGTCTAGGGATAAGTCGCTTTGCTCCAACTGCTGGAGTATAGGGAAAAGGCAGCTCTTGATGGTTACTCCCGCGATATCTTCTCTTCATGCACAGGAAAATGTGCATTGTGCACAGAAAATTGTGCATCGTGCACAGGAAATTGTGCATCATGCACAGGAATTTGTGCATCGTGCACAAGAAATTGTGCATAATCACTCTGGCGCGGTCAAGGTAACCGTCCAGAAACAAGGTAGCAGATGAGAAATATTGCCTCGCCTGACAGTTTCTTTCCCGGCCATTTCCCTTGTTATTATCACGCTTTCAGGGCGATGGCCCGGTTTGGACGGCGGGTTTATCAGCGGTTGTTTACGGGATTTCAGTTGGTTTGGCATAAGAATTGCACATAATATGATTAATAAAATGAAACGGAACCTGTTGTTGAAAGGGTTGCTCTTTGTAATGTTGGGCCTGGTGGTGCTGGGCGGGGTTGACTGCCGAAAGCAGCCGACCCGTGACGGTAAATATGGCGGGACGCTCAGAATCGGCGGCCACGCCGGCAAACCCTCCATCATCAACCCGATACTTACGGAAGGGACAATCTCGGCGCCTTTGCTGAGTTTGATATTCAACAGTATGGAAAGAGTCAATAAAGATATGATGTATGAACCCGACCTGGCCGAGTCCTGGGAGGTTTCAGCCGACAAGCTGGCCTATACGTTCCACCTGCGCAAGGGGGTGCGGTTCCACGACGGAGTGGAACTGACCGCCCAGGATGCGGTGTTTACATTCAATTTGCTGACTGACCCCGAAACTGATTCTCCCTGGCGGCGTAATTATACGGCCATCAAGGATTGCCGGGCACTGGACAGGTATACCTTGAGGATAGACCTGAAAGAGCCGGTGGCGACCGATTACTACCTGCGGACCACCACCATAATCCCCGAACACCTGCTGAAATCAGATACCGGCGCCCGGCTTAAGACATCCAAGTTTAATAACAAGCCAATCGGTACCGGGCCGTTCAGGTTTGTGGAACGGACCAGTGACGGCCAGCCCGTCCCGAATGCTTTCGGGACTAATAGGGGCAAGGTCATATTGGAGGCCAACCCTGATTATTACGAAGGCCGGCCGTATTTAGACCGGATTATTGCCAGCGGTTATGAGACCACCGGCCAGTGCTGGAACGCGTTTATGCGCAACGAGATTGACCTGATTCTTTATCTTTCCAGGGATAATTTCGAGGTGGCCAAGCGCGACAAGGAGTTTCGGACATACATAACGCCGAATAATTTTAATTACGTATTGGAATATAATCCCGGACATCCTGTTTTTAAGGACAAGCGGGTGCGGCAGGCAATCACCCATAGCATAGACATAGACGAGGTTATCCAAAAGGTGGAGGGTGGTTATGGAATCAAGTCCGCAGGACCGTTTATGCCCGGTTCCTGGGCCAATGCCCCCGAGGTCAGGCCGTTTGAATATAATCCCGGCCGGGCCATAGAGTTGTTAAATGAGGCCGGCTGGAGGCTTAATGCCAAAGGGGTGATGGAGAAGGATGGCCAGGAGTTCAGGTTTACCATGATTTGTGATACAATCTTAAAAGATACCCAGTTGATAGCAAGGCTGGTGTATCAGTATCTGTACAGGATAGGTATCAGGCTTGATATAATAACCATGGATTCCCGCACAAAGGATGAAGAAGCCCAAAGAGGATTGATTAACGATGCCGGCGTATTCTTATGGACATTTGGTTTGGTTGTTGAGCCTTTAGACGCGGCAAACCTGTGGCATTCCCGCAAGATGAATAAAGAACACCGGGCCTGGCGATACGATAACCCTGAGGTGGACCGGTTGTTCGATTTGGGCATCAATACCCCTGATATCAACGAGCAGAAGAGGATATACCGGGATATCCACAAGATAATCTACGCAGAGCAACCCGCGACATTTTTATATCATCCGCCGATATTATCCGCGGTTAGCGCGCATATCCAGAATACGGATGCTCTTTTTAATTCACCGGAGATGCCATTTTACTATATGAAGGATTGGTCAATCGAACCAGAGAATAATTAGTTAATCAGATATCCGTGCACGGTTCACCAGAGAGGCCTTTTGGCTGATCACCACAAGGCCGCAGCCAGTCCCGTCCCGCCTGAGCGGGAGGACAAGGCCGCATAAATTCCTATAACTTAGGAAAGGGGGTGAGCCAGGATGAAGATAGTCGTTATTAGAAAGGGTCAGGAAAAAACAACCAAGACGGTTTGTTGCGCTCCTTGTACTTTTGGCGGATTGAGATAATAAATAGTTATAATGGGGGTCTTTGGTCTATAATCCAAAGACCCCCTTAGGGTAAGTTATCTGGACGTCCATATAAGCTATTTGGGCGTTCATACAAGAAATAGCCCCGCCATTTCTGCCTGAGGCGGGCCTGCCTTTGGCATGGCGGCGGGGTCTAACGGACTGTAACGACTAAAGTCTAACAGTCCGTAAGAGATGGAATGGATTTATATGTATAAATTATCCAGATTCACGTTATTTTACGAGAACTACCCGGAGCCGGGTGAATACCTGGTTTATAATACCCGAACCCAGGCGGTCATGGCCATCAACCGCCAGGTCAAGGATTTTATCGACCGGACTGTTTCGACCAATACCCGCCGGATATTGGTTTCCGGTTTATCCGACGAAGAGGGTGAATGCGTCAACCTGCTCAAGGAATCGGGGATTATCCTCGATTACCGGGTCGATGAGACGCGCCTGCTGGAGGAATGGTTCAGCGAGATGAAGACCCGGACCAAGCCGCTGTCCGCTACGATACTGACCACCTACAAATGTAACTTTGCCTGTTTTTACTGCTTTGAAGAGCGGGTAAAGCAGGCCAAATCGTTGGATGGCGAGACCATGCAGGGCGTGATTGACTGGATTAAGAACAAGGCAATCGAGAAACGCGTCCGGGACGTGCGCCTGATGTTTTACGGCGGCGAGCCGCTGATGAACCCAAAGGCGATTCTCCACATCGCCGGTGTGCTTAATGCCTGGGCCAGGGAGCAGTGCCTGAGGTTCAGTTTCGGGATGATAACCAACGGTTCGCTGATTGATAAGGACCTGATAGAACGCTTGACCGGCTACGGTTTGACCAGCCTGCGGGTGACGCTGGACGGCGACCGGGAACATCACGATCGGCGTCGGCCGTTCATCAACGGGCGCGGCTCGTTTGATTCCATCGTGGCCAAGATTGATTCGATTATCGACAAGGTTGGCGTGGAAATCGGCGGCAACTTCGACCGTGATAACCTGGACAGTTTCCGGAAGCTGCTGGATTTTATGGACGCCAAAGGCTGGGCCGGGAAGATACAGCGGGTGTTGTTCGCGCCGGTGGTGGCCCGTATGGGCGATAATAACGATGCCAATTTGTCGGTTGAGATGGTCGGCTGTCATTCGTTGTCCAGTGATTTGTCCGAAGAAGCGTTGAAACTGCAAAAGGAGACTATCGCCCGCGGATACAAGGTTGACTCGGCGGCGGTGGTGACCACCTGCCCGATGACCCAGGACGATTCAACCGTGGTCATAGACCCGCACGGCGATATCTATAAGTGCGAGGGTTTCGTGGGCCGTCCGCAGTTCTCCATAGGCAACGTTCGTCAGGCCAAACCCAACCAACGGCTGGAGGAATTCAACGAGCTCAAGCCCTGGAAGAGCTGTTCCGAGTGCGTTTATATGCCCATGTGCGGCGGCGGGTGCCGGTTGATGGCCCAATTGAAGCATTCCGACTATTCCAAACCGGCCTGCGAAATAGATTACTACAAGCGGATATTCCCGCAACTGCTCAAAATGGATTACGAACGCGGCGCCTTGTAGGCGGTAGTTATGCGTTGTACTCTGGCAGTTTGACGGCACTTTTGCCTGATAACAGCCGGCTATAAGTTTTGTTATCATTGACAGGAACAAAACTGAATTGTAGGCTAATGCCACTTAATTAATATTGCCGTGCAGGCGACGGCGAAAGGGCTTTTTAAGTGGCATTCAAGCGATTATTACTGTCATTGGTACCCGGGAAAATCTGGCAGCAAATCGGATTAGTCTTTGCCTTCATTTTAACCATTGCCTTGATTCTATTGGGATATTTATTGATCAATTCCAGCCGGCAGGCAGTCACCAATTCGGTATTAAGGGATTACGAAGCGCTGACCCGACGGACGGCCCGGCACTTGAGTGACTACGTCGAGAAACCGCAAGCTATCCTGGTAAATACTGCGGAGATTATGGAATCCGTCGCTATGAGTGATAAGGATACCCAGCGGGTCATGCTTTACCGGATGATTACCGATTATCCGGCCTGGTTTGAGCGGGTGGTCATTGTCGATGGCGCTGGCATGGAAACCGTTTCTTCGGATCTGGATAAAACCGCCAATAACTATTTAGCCAGCGCCGTTTATCGGGATATCATGGCTGGGTCCAAAACGGCCGTGTCAAAGGTCTATTTCTCGCCTGAACATTTTCCCTACATTACTTTAGGCGTTCCGCTAAAGAGGCTGAATAATTTATCCGGCATGCTTATGGCCGAGGTCAAACTAAGTGGTATCTGGAAAATAATAGATGAGATAAAACTGGGCGGCGGCCAGGCTTTCCTGGTTGACGATCAGGGCTATACTCTGGTGCATAATGAGGAAAAACGCGTTTATCAAGGAGAAAACCTTAAGAATTCCAAGGCGGTCCAGTCGGTACTCCAAGGAGCAAGCGGCAGTCTTGAGGAAAGCTCGGATACTCCGGCAGTTTGTGAAAGTACTGCCGGGTATAGTCGGTTGCAACTTCACAGGCAGCCGAACTATAAAGATACCGTCAAACGATGGCTGAGCGCTTACGCTTCGGTCAATCCCTTTGGCTGGGGACTGATTATCCGCCAGCCGGTCAATGAGGCCTATGCCTTTTCAATAGCTATGCAGCAAAATGCGATTATTATAATTGTCGGCGCCATACTCTGCGCGGCCTTACTCAGCTTGGTGATTGCCAACTGGATTGTTCGTCCGATAAAGAAATTGATTGTCGTTACCGGCAGTGTTGCCGCCGGAGACCTTGACCAGTTCATAGAATCACCGCGCCACGACGAGGTTGGCCAGCTGCTCAACTCATTTAACCTGATGATCCAGAAACTCAAGAAGGCCCGGCGGGTGGAAAAGCTTTCCAATATCGGCATCGCCACGTCCAAGATTGCCCATGAGCTGCGTCATCCGCTGGTGGCCCTGAAGACGTTCATCCAACTATTGCCCAGGCGTTATCAGGACGAGAAGTTCATTGAACAGTTTCAGCAGACCGTGCCCCAGGAAATGGCCCGGCTGGAAAAAATGCTTACGACCATGACCAACTTTTCGGGAGAACACAAGCTCAACCTGGCCAGCTACGGCCTCCGGCCATTGGTCCAGAGCTGTCTTGATCTATTCAGCGAAAAAATATCCCAGCAGAATGTGGTCGTGAATATCTATTGTGAACCGGATAATGTTGCGACCATGCTTGATGTTGACAAAATCAAGCAGGTGGTCATTAACCTGATACAGAATGCGCTGGACGCCATGCCCAAAGGCGGCAATTTCAATATCGATATTAAAATGTGTCCGTCCGTCCAGTCGGGCTGGTCGGAGATGGTGAAAATGAGTTTCGCTGATAGCGGCTGCGGAATGAATCAAACCCAGCTGGCTAATGTCTTCGAGCCATTTCATACATCTAAGGCTTCCGGTCTGGGGCTGGGATTGGCCATCTGCAAGGAAATTATCGAACAGCATCAGGGCATCATTGAAGTCACCAGTAAGGAAAATCAGGGGGCTACTTTTATTATTAAGTTACCGCTAAGGAGTTAAAAAATGACCAGTCATTTACCCTGTATCCTGGCCGTGGATGATGACGCCAGCGTTATCAGCAGCCTAAAAATAGTTTTCGATGGTTCGTATCAGTTTGTTTCAGCCGCCAACGGCAAAGAAACCATGGAGGCTCTGAATAAGTTTAATATCCAACTGGTGATTTTGGACATCGGCTTGCCTGACATAAGGGGCACTGAAGTTTTGAAAAAGGTGAAAGAATTCAACCCGGCCATTGAAGTGGTCATGCTCACGGCCGACAATTCGGCGGCCAGCGGCGTCGAGGCCATGAAGCTCGGCGCCTTCGACTACCTGATAAAACCGTTTGATGTAGACCAGATGTTCATCGTGGTCAAAAATGCTATCGAGCGGATGCAGCTGCTCAACGAGGTCCGTTACCGGCGGATGCAGGAAGCCGACCGGCCCAAGGTGCTCATCGGCCAGAGCCAGGCGATGCGTGATGTTTTAAGCCTCATCGACAAACTGGCCAACAACGACGCCACGGCGCTGATTATCGGCGAAAGCGGCACGGGCAAGGAACTGGTGGCCAACGCCATCCATAACGCCAGCGACCGACGGGAAGGACCCTTTGTGGCCGTCAACTGCGTGGCTATACCCAAAGACTTGATTGAAAGTGAACTGTTCGGCCACGAAAAAGGCTCATTCACCAGCGCCGCGTCCCGCCGGTTGGGTAAATTCGAAATCGCCCATCGCGGAACCATCTTTCTGGATGAATTAAGTGCGTTGCCGATCGAGCTCCAGGGCAAACTGCTCCGGGTACTCCAGGAACGGGTCATTGAGCGGGTCGGCGCCATGCGGCCCCTGCCGGTCGATGTCCGGATTATCGCTGCCACCAACGTCGACCTCAAGGAGATGATAAAAAAAGGTCAGTTCCGAGAAGACCTTTATTACCGGGTAAACGTCGTGCCCGTGGTCGTTCCTCCTCTGCGCCAAAGGCGCGAAGATATCCCTCTATTAGTCCAGCACTTCCTGGATATTTACAATAAGCAGTTCCATCGCCGGATAGATAAAATCAGTCTGGAAGTCATGGAATACCTCAAGGATTATTACTGGCCGGGCAATATCCGCGAACTGGAAAACGTCATCCAGCGCCTGCTGGTCATCAGCCAGAATCCCGAAATCTCGGTTGACGAACTACCTCTGGAAGTGCTTAATGCCAAATCGGTTCTGGAATTGATGGATGACAAACATCTCAATCTGGAAAAGGCCCTGGACCGGTTTGAGCAGGAATATATCAAGAATATATTGATAAAGACCAAGAACTGCCGCCAGGAGGCGGCCGAACTCCTGGGTATTCACCGCAACACGCTGGCTAATAAGATAAAATCACTGGGATTAGATAATGTGGTCGGCGAAGAAACTGAATAAGCAAGGTTATTCCTGTTTTTGTGCTTTTGTTTCTGCGGAAAGCGTTGCTCTTAAATGGCACTAACCCTTGTGTTTTGTACAGGATAAGTGCCGCTAATTCATTGCACTCAAACCAGCACTAATATCTCATTTCCTTGATTATTTTTTGTTATTTGGTTAAAGAAAGCAGATTGAATTTACCCCGTTATTCCGCTAAAGCGAGATAGTAGGGCCCGCCCCGTTAGAAGCTACGAGATAGCTTCTAACGGGGCCCGTAGCTCAATGGCAGAGCAGCGGACTCATAATCCGTTGGTTGCCCGTTCGAGTCGGGCCGGGCCCAAATTTTTTTAGCCACAGATTAACACGGATTTATACAGATAATAAGTGAAATTTAATTTTCTACCAACCGGTATCGGCAGTCTGCCGCACAGCGACGCGGCCAAGGCCTCGGAGCTGATACTCAAGTACCTCAAGGATATCCCTTTCTGGCCGCAATTGCCGCGCCGGAGCTATCTGGAGAACATGGGCGCCCAGTTCGCCGAAGGTCTGCCCAACGTGGTCATCGACCAGCCGGGCAAGAAGATGTTTGTCGAGACGGCTGACATCGAAAACGGGCTGGCGGATTTTTACCAGCATTTTCTGGACAACGACATCGAATATTTTGCCATCAGCCCTGACCGGGCGGCCGGATTCCATACCATGTATGAATTGTTAAAGGCGTCGGACCGGAGCCGGATGAAGTTTATCAAAGGCCAGGTTACCGGGCCGATTACTTTCGGGGCGATGCTGACCGACAAGGCCGGTACGGCCCTGATGCACCATCCGACGCTGGCCGACGCGCTCAACAAGTGTCTGGTCATGAAGGCGCGCTGGCAGATGAATAAATTCAAACAACTGGGGCTTAAGTCAATCATCTTCCTGGACGAACCGTTCCTAATGGGTTACGGTTCGGCCTACGTGCCGTTGTCCAAGGAAACGGTCATCGAACGGATTACCGAACTGGCCGATGCCATCCATCAGGATGACGGCCTGGTGGGCATTCATTGCTGCGGCAATACCGACTGGTCGGTGATAATGTCCACGCCGGTGGATATCCTCAACTTTGACGGGTTGGGTTTTATGAACGAGCTGATGCTTTACGGCGACGACTTGAAGCGGTTCCTGACCCGTGGCGGCGCCATCGCCTGGGGTATGGTGCCTACGACCGAGCTGGATAATCCGATTAAGGCTGATGAAATCATATCGAAACTGGAATCAGGCTTGAAAATGCTGTCCAAAAAAGGAATCAGCCGTGAGCTCATTCGGGCCCAATCGTTGGTGACTCCGGCCTGCGGTCTGGGCGCGCTGGCCGAGGTTGACGAAGCTGAAAAGCGCCTGCAACTCTTAATCGAGGTAGCTTCCAAATATGCCTGAGATAACCTTCGGCAAATACGTGGTTGAAAAGAAGCTGGGCCAGGGCGGCATGGGCACAGTCTACCTGGCGGTTGACACGGTGCTGAAGCGCCAGGTGGCGCTCAAGGTCATTTCCTCTGACGACCAGGAGATGCTCGAACGGTTCCAGATGGAATCGCAGGCCATCGCCCGGCTGAAACATTCCAATATCATCCAGGTCTACGATGCCGGCACGGTCGGTAAGCAGCATTATTTCGCCATGGATTACATCGAGGGCACTTCCCTGGACTCGATGATTAAGCCGGGAGTTGATTACAAGCAGGCGGCCAGGATTATCATGCAGATGGCTCTGGCGCTGGATTACGCGCACAGCCAGAACATCGTTCACCGCGACATCAAGCCGGCCAACATACTGATTGATAAATCGGGCCGGGCATACCTGACCGATTTCGGAATCGCCAAGCAGATTACCGGATTGGACAAGAAGCTGACGCTGACCGGTACGACCATCGGCACGCCGGATTATATGTCGCCGGAGCAGGCCATGGGCCGAAAGGAACAAATCAACGGCAGTTCGGACATCTTTTCGCTGGGCGCGACGCTTTACCACGTCATCGCCGGCAAGACTCCGTTCGGTGGGCAGGAAACCTACGAAATTTTCCATAAGATAATCAACGACGAACCGGCCCGGCCGAGCACGCTGGTCCGGAACATCCCGCACGACCTGGAGACCATCTGCCTCAAGTGCCTCAATAAGGAACAGCACCGGCGTTACGAGACGGCCCAGCTTCTGGCCGACGACCTGAACCGGTTCTTGGAAGGCCAGCCGATATTGGCCCGGCGGCTGGGCACGGTGACACGGATTTGGATGGTGGCCAAGAAGAACAAGGTCGCCTCCCTCGGTATCGCCAGCGCCGGCATTATCGCCGTGGCGCTGCTGGTTACCTGGCTGATTTATTCCTACGAAAACATCCGGGTTCAGCAGGAGAAGGAGCACGCCCAGCAACAGGCCCGGCAGGCCACCGATTACGCCCGGACGCTGGCCGACGCACTGCTGACCGACCTGAGTAGCGCGCACGAAGAGGCGTTGGAGCGGCGCCAGTCGGGCGAGAGCATGGAGATGCTGGCCAAGATACCCAAGCGCATTGCCACCTCGGCCGTCTACAAGAAGGCCGAAGCCGACGTGGCCAACAACGCCCAGGTGCATTATTCATTCGGCCGGCTCTACCGCATCATCGGCAATAATATCGAGGCTCTGAAGGAACAGCGGACGGCGCTGAAGCTCGACCCCAACCACGGGCCGGCCCTGTACGAGACCGGCATCCTCAGTTACCAGCTTTACCGCCAGATGCTGGTGTATCTGCGCGACAAATGGCGCAAGGACGAGCGTGAACGCCGTCTCAACGCGCCCAGCAACGAAGCGGCCGCGCCCTGGACCGAACCAGATGATACCAAGCTGGAAAATACGGCCTCAAGGGCGCTCAAGGCCGAATCGCTTCGGGCATTCGAGTCGGCACTCAAGAACCTGGAGGCCTATTCATTGCCTTATACCGCAACCGAGGGCATCATCGCCTTCATCCGCAACGAGCTGGATAAAGCCGTCATTAAATTCCGTGTGGTCATCGACAAGGACAAGCTCTTCGACGATGCCGTCATCTTCCTGGCCGACATTTACAAGATGCGGAGTGAGCTTAAGGATGCGTCCAACCTGCTTACCTCGGCCATCCAGTCGGACCGGGGTAATGTTACCCTTTACGCCAAGCGGGCCGAACTGCTGAAATCTATTTCTTATATATCCACCTTGAATGTGTCCCAAGACAAGAGCACCACCAGCATCAACCAGGCCGACGAACTCAACCGCATCATCCAGCTCCAGCCGGACAATTACGAGGCGCTGGTCCAGCTGGGCAAGTTCTACACCGAAATCGGCTCGGAGAATATGAAAAGCGGCTTGGACCCGTCCAACCGTTTTAAGGACGCCGACCAGCTTTTCGACAAGGCCGTCAAGATAGCGCCGGACAGCCTGCCGGCCTATATGGAGCGGGTGGTTATGAACTTTTATTACGGCGATTATTGCTGGGGCGTCTGGTATATGAAAAACCAGGGGCTGGACCCGACGCCTTATTACCAAAAGGCCATAAGTGATATCGATAAAGTTCTGTCGCTTGATCCCAACAACCTGGACGCGCTGGAATGGAAAGCAATGGTTTCGATGAACTTCGGCCATTACGTCAAATGCCAGTCTAAAATCGCCATCGAAGAGTATATGTACGGGGTGGACGCCATGACCAAGGCCATCAAAATTGACCCGAACGATTACCGGTTCTGGTTCCGCCGGGCCGGGCAGTGGTCGGCCATCGGACTGCATAAGTTCGAGAACAAGATGGACCCGTCCGAGGAATACAAGAAATCAGCCGAGGACTTCCAGCAGACGCTTAAGCTCAATAACAACAGCCCGACAGTTTTCAGCGGCTACGCCAGCCTGTTCGGCTGTATCGGCACCTGGAAAATGTCCAGGAACGAAGATACCCTGGCCAATTTCCAATTCGCCCTGGAATACACCGAAAAAGCCCTTAACCTGGTTCCCGATAGTTCGACCTACTACCAGCACCTGGGCATGGCCAGGACCAACGTGGCCATATCCTTGGCGAACCGGGGCGAATACACCGATGCCATCAAGTACGTGCGTGACGCCGTCATAGCCTGGCGCAAGGCGCTGGAGTTAAACCCATCAATGAAAGAAGACATCAACGGACGGCTCGACAACTGCAATAAGATGATGGAAAATATGTATAAGGCCATCGAGGAAGAAAAGAAGAATCAGCAACAACCGCCGCCGCTACGGAAATAGGCTCAGGGCTTCTTTAAGCCGCTCATACCCGCCGATGATATCATCAAGCCGAGATATAATTCATTTTTGCCTTCATTGGGGACGGCCAGGCCGATGGTCGGGACGAACCTGAGCCCGTAGCCCAGGGCCGCTTCCATGCGCACCTCGGCGCCGGCGCTGAAGTCGGGCGCACTATTTTTGCTGAAGGCCATATCGGTGAAATATGCCACGGAGATGTCGCCCCAGTAGAAATTGACGCCCCACGAGCCGCCGCTGTTCTTGTAAACCGGATAGCCGTATTCCAAGGTAAGCGTGCCGCCGCGGTTGGTGGTGAGCGCGTCATCGCCCCGGAAGCCGCGGATTTCCAGTTCCTGCGGCCGGGCACGGTCCGGGTCGTTGAGCAGGTAGGTAATCATCCGGAACTCGCTGCCTGTTTCGGAGCCCTTGGTCAGGCTGTCGAAATAGCGGGCGAATACGGCGGTCATCTCGGCGCCGTCGCGGCTGGCCTCGGACCAGCTCTTGCGCTCGGCGATGTAATTGAACTGCGACTGCAGCTGCCATTTGGGATATTTCAGGCCGGCGCCGATGCCGGGCACCAGCTCGGTATGGTCCAGCAGGCTGGTCTCGTCTTGGCGCAGTGCCAGCGACGGCGTTACATAAGACAGGCCCGGCTCAAGCCGGCGATAAAGCGGGTAGTTGCCGTAGAGCGACGTATCCTGCGTGCCGGACTTGCGTGATACCTCTAGCCCCAGCGTCAGCGGCTGGAACATCCGGTTCTCGTATATGAGATGCAGGCGCGGGTCCTGCCCGCTCCGGAAGGACATGGCGTAAAAATGCTCGTAGGTGACATCGTTGCCGACCAGCAGCGCGCCCTGGCCTTTGGGGTCGAGCACCGGAAAACGGAAATACGGCACGGCCGTTTTGAGGACGCTGAAATAACCGCCTTTATCCGGATTGAGCTCGGCCGATATCTTATCCAGGTCGGGAAGTTTCGATTGCTCCGGCTGGGGCAGTTTAAACTCGTCGTAGACGGCCGGCTTGCTGTAGATGTTGGTGCTGTCGCCGCTCAGGCCCACGAAATACACTTCATCGGCTACTCCGGCCGGGAAATGGGCGAAACTGCCCTGGGTCACCTTGTAGGTTTTTTTAGAGCCCAGATCGTAGGCGTAAATCCGGTAGGTCCGGTCGTAGTTGGCCGTGAAAAATATCCGGTTATTCATAATGGACGGCGAGGTCTCGGCATAGGGCGTGTTGACCAGCTCTTCTAATTTAGAGTTATTGATATCCAGCAGGTAGATGCCCCAGTTCTCCCAGTCCAGCCGGGCCGAGGCGACGATGATATTCTGGCCTGCGGTTAGCTGGCCGACCAGGTAATCCGATGAGAACAGCATCTTGTGCTGGCCGGACTGCTGGTCATAGGCATAAATATCCGAGCCGAAACCTTCGGCTCGGTCCTTGGTATAAAGAATCTGCACTCCGGTCGTCGCGCCATCGGTCATCGGCGCTGATGCCGGCAGAACCGTAAATGCCCGTATGGTATCGCTGAAAATAATCCGGTCTTTTCGGGTGGCCATATCCTTGCAATGGAGGTTGGACACCAGCCCGAATCCCTGATTGGTCGAGTTGGCGAATCCCGGCTTCATTTCCAGCACGGTGTAATATAGATTATTCCCGGCGATGCACGGCTTGGTATTGAAAGACGACGTGGTCGAGGCCAGTTCCTCTTCCTCTTTTGTGGTCATACCCCGGCGGCAGATGCGCTCGAAGGAATATACCCGGTAGGTATCGGCCTTGCGCCAGGTACGCTCGATGTAGTAGATGAAATTACTTTCCACGCTCAGGTCGGAATAGAGGGCCAGCCGGTTGTCGGTTACCGGAGAGCCGTCAATGGCAAAGCGCCGGTATGAATAGCTGTTCTGCCATTCCTGCCACAGTTCCGGAAAGGTCTTGCCGAAGACCTCCTTGGCGCTGTGGTCTATGCCGGCCGACGGGGCCAGCCAGCCGATGAGCCAGCCGAAGAACGATTCGCCCTGCTTCTGGAAGAATGCGTTGAGCTTTTCCTGGCCGTATTTCTGGCGCAGGAAATCCAGGAACAGTCCGCCGTAAAGGTAATGACCGCCGGCCAGCGACGGCAGGTTCAGCGGAGTATAGGTCATCTCCAGCAGGGTCGGGAACGGATGGGTCTGGGTATAGGCGTCCATCACGGCCTTGAAGAAGCCGTCGTTGACCCGGCCCTCGTAAGGCGATATCTGCGATTCGCCCGATACGGTCACGCCCTCGGTAATCCAGCCGGGCACGACCAGGTTGGGCGAAAAGACGTTACCGAAAGCGGTGGTCAGGATGCCCGGGAATCCGCTCGATTGGGTCAACTGGGCCAGGTGTATGGACTCGTGGATGCCGGCCATCCGGGGCCAGTTCTCGCCGAAGCCTACGCCCGGCATTCCGCCCATTACCGGGTCGGGCGGATAGGCGTAGATATGGATATTGGGCGCCATCGGGTCGGCCATGGCGTTGGACATCGTGCCCAGGTTCTCGATGACCACCCTCAGCCGGGGAATCTCATTACCGGTCAGTTTCTTGATATTGTCGCGGTAGGCGGTCAGGACGGTTAATACCTCGCGAGCCTTGGCCTCGTATCCGGTTTTGTAGAAAACCTCAAACCGCTCGGTCTTGAGCGACTGCCAATCGGTATCGGCATATGAAACCACCGAAGGACACAGACAGACGCAGATAATTATGGCAAACAACAGGATTCGTTTCATTACGTATGGGATAACACATATCATAACTGCAGTCAATAATTAAAGGAACTTTATATTGGGGACACATCCCAACCGATGTAACACCCTAAATACTTGACTTGCAGGGCGCTATTTTCTATATTTCGACTATGCCTAGAATCGCCAGGATTGTTGCAACAGGTTTTCCTTACCATATCATCCAGCGCAGTAACCGCCGTCAAAAGATATTCTTCGCCAAGCAGACCAGGAAGAAATACCTCGAGTTGCTTAAAGAATACTCGCAAAAGTGGTTCGGCTCTATCCTGGCATATTGCCTGATGACCAACCACGTGCATCTACTGATAAAGCCGCTTCAGTCTGAATCGTTATCCAAGATAATGCAGGGTGTTAGCTTGTGCTATACCCAATTCTCCAACAAAAGATATAAAAAGACTGGACGCCTTTGGGAAAGCAGGTATTATTCCAGCGTTATAGACGAAGAGCCGTATTTATGGGCGGTGGCCAGGTATATCGAGCAGAATCCGGTCCGGGCCGGATTGGTTAAACACCCGGAAGATTACCCGTATTCCAGCGCCCGGGCGCACATAACCGGCGCCAAGAACGATATTCTGACCGAGCCGTTATTTGACGAAGCAGACCTTCTTGAATATGTGAAATTCGTTAAAGAGCCGGCTGATGATAAAGAGCTGAAAAGTATCAGGAATGCAACCCGGGGCGGGCATCCGTTGGGGGATGAAGGATTCGTAAACAAGATAGGAGAGCTTTTAGGTGTCGATTTTAAGAAAATTGTGTCAGCAAAAGCAGACAAATAGAGGGTTTGGTGGCATGGGATGTGTCCCCACCCCCAATAATATGGAAGAGTATAAAGCGACAACAAGTGGACCGAATGCTACTTTAGGGTTAGATTTCGGCGACACGAAATAAATGAAACTATAAGGAGAAGTATATATGAATCATTTATGCTTAAATAAGGTTATTTATATGTGGGCGATATTTTTTATTATCATTGGCAATGTTTTTCCGGACGACAAGGTTATTATAGTAAGAAATGGGGACCGACCTCCTGTTGAAAGAATATATAACTCTTTGGGGGCTGGATATGAAAGGGCTGTTTTGGTTCGCTTGAAACTTGAAAATATATCGATAAATAGCGCAAAACTCCAAATAGCAATCGCTTTTCCGGAAATTCGGGTCCATAAAAACCCTAATTTTTGTGCTTTAATTAAGTCGGTTGATGCGCCATATGAAAATGAATTGGTTTGTTTACCTTATTTGGACGGATTAAAAGACAAATTAATTGAATTTGTTAATTACATAGATAATAAAAATCGAGATGCTTCGCAGAAACGTTTGGATGAGATATTGGCCCGAATTACGTCATATCCGGAATGGGTCTTTATCCGACCGCATACGGCATCTTTTTCCTCACGAGAGGATATTTTTGAAGATGGACCGGAAGAGAAAAAAATATTTGACAAATTTCACGATGAAATTGCCAAGGCTCAAAAGGATTTTGAATATGTGATTAATGATAAAAATAACACCCAAAAATTCCTAGCTTTTGCATACCTTTTAAAAGGGTGGTTTTATTTTAAATTAAGTGATTATAACAATGCTATTGAGATGTTTGATAAAGTGACGGGGTGTGGCATAGCTGATTATAGTTTATCGGCGGCTTTGTATAAGGTTGTAAGTTTGGGATTATTGACCAATGATAAAAGTATTAGTATTCTATACGATTGTTTTTTTTATTATCGTCAATGTATTGAGGGCAGAGACTTTGAATTTTGGGCAAGTTATTATAAAAATTTGCCTAAATCGATATCGGCAAAAAAGACCGCAACAAATATCCAAAATGATTATAAGTATTTAGAGAAAGATAGAAAAGTTATTCTTATCTGGTGCAAACAGATAACTACCGGTGAATTGGAACCGATGGAACAGGTGAAAGACGATTCCAAAACTGATGCACCAATAAAAGATGAGCCTAAAGAACCCAAACAAAATACCCCTAAATAATTAGGGTAAAGTGAAAATTTCCACAGGACCTATGGTCGGCCTGCCAGCCGGTGGTCTATGACCTGCCAAATGGTGATACCATAACCCAGAATACCTGTGCGCAGAATACCCTGTAGATGCGACACACATCAGGGATGCCCAAAATTGATAGGTTTCTGTCCCTAAAACGAATATAACGCACTTCCAGACAGGGGGGGGTATCCCCCCCATACTATACCCCCTACCCCCGGATACTATATACCTTGTGAGGTGGTTATATATACCTTGTGAGGTGGGTATATATACCTATGGTATCATTTTTGGTCTGTTTTATAGAGCATTTTTTCGACCTCGGTTAGGTGGGTAGTCGGGATAAGTGCTGGCAACTCCCATTCGCTTTGCTCAGGGATAAGTCCTTTCCCGTGAGGGTTCTTCTCAAGACCCCTCAGGGTCTAAGGGCAGGAGGCTTTGCTCTGCCAGTACTAGTGTATCTACTGGCACTAAATATCTGGTTACGCGGCTACATGGAGTAAATTTCACCACAGAGACAATAGGAATTAATCTTTGTGATTAATTATACTCTGACTCGCACATCGACTACCTTGCAACGGTCGGCTTGGGGATAGAGCATTACCGGGTTGAGGTCAAGTTCCTTTATCTGCGGATTGTCCGTAACCAGCTGGCTTGTGCGCTGGATTATCTCGACCAGCTTATCGATGTTGACGCCGGCCTGGCCGCGCGCGCCTTCGAGTATCTTATACCCTTTGATGGACCTTACCATCCGGAGCGCTTCGTCCTTGCTCAGCGGCGCCAGCCTGAATGCCACGTCCTTGAGCACCTCGACGAATATGCCGCCCAGCCCGAACATCACCAGATGCCCCAGGCCTTCGACCTGCTTGGCCCCGATGATGACCTCGCGCCCGCCGGTCAGGTATTCCTGCATCAGGTACCGGCCGCCCTTGAACCGTTTCTCAAAGTCCTTGAGATGGACGGCCAGTTGGTCTTTGGAAGTAATATTGAGGACCACGCCTTTCTGCTCGGTCTTGTGGACCACATCGGCTGAGTCTACCTTGAGCGCCAGCGGGTAGCCGACGTAATCGGCCGAGTTGATGGCGTCTTCAGCCTTGTCACAGATGACGTATTTGGCTTCGGGGATTTTGTAGGTGTGGATGATGCCCAGGGCCTCGCCGGAAGATAAGAATTCAGCCACAGATTCCACAGATTTGGGTGCACCCGCCTTCGGCGATTGCACGGATTTTATTATTTGCTGGACGGCCTTAGAGTCGGTGTCCTTGAACGGCTCCGGTGTGGATTGGCTGGTCTGCCTGAGTTCGGCGTATTTGGTCATTGTCACCAGCACCTTGGAGGCCGTCTCGGGCAGGTCATAGGCCGGGATGCCGGCTTCTTTGAGTATGTTGATGGTATTAGCCCATTGGGTTTTGTCGGTCATAACCACGTTGAGTATGGGCTTGACTGCCGTCTTGGCGATGCGGGCCATTTCCTTAGCCACGCCTTCGCAGTCGACGAAGAATGGCGTGACGAAGTTGACCAGGATGGAATCTATATTGGGCGCCTTCATCAGGGACTCGATGGCCGTTGCCCATTCCTTGGGCCCGGCCGTGGCCAGGACGTCGACCGGGTTATTGACGCTGGCTTCGGGGAAGAGGCTGGCCTTGAGATGGCTTCGGGTAGCTTCGTCCAGGTCGGGTATATTCAAACCGCCGTCGATGCATTCGTCGGTGGCGATGATGGCCGGGCCGCCGGTGTTGGTGATGATGCCGACGTTACGGCCTTTGGGCAGTGGCTGGAGCGCGAATCCGATGGCCGCCTGGCAGATGTCGTCCTGGTTCTGGAACGAGACGATACCGCATTTGTCGAAGACGGCTTCGATGGCCGTGTCGGCCTTCATCAACGAGCCGGTGTGCGAGGCCACGGCCCGGGCGCCCATCTCGGTCCGGCCGGTCTTGATTCCCAAAATAGCCTTGCGCTTGCCGACTTCCCTGGCCACCCGGATGAACTCCTTGGGATTGGGCAGGCTTTCGATATGGACGATGATGACCCGGGTTTGTTCGTCCTTGCCCCAGTATTCCAGGATTTCCGGGATGGATATATCGGCGGCGTTGCCGTTGGAGGCGTACATCCGGATGCCGATGCCGAGCTGGTAGAGGCGCTGGTTGATGACCTCGCCCACGCCGCCGGACTGGGCCAGGACGGAGATATAGCCGGGCAATAATTTGGTGAAGGTGAAGTTGGCATAGACCGGGTTGGCCGGGTCGGAGTTCATGACGCCCTGGCAGTTGGGCCCGAAGATGCGGACGTTATATTTTTTGGCTATTTCGACCGCCTGCTTTTCCAGGGCGATGCCGTCCGGCCCGATTTCCTTGAAGCCGGCGGTGTTGATGATGACGGCCTTGACGCTTTTCTTGCCGCAGTCCTCGATGACGGCCGGGACCATGGTGTTCTTGACCACGATGTGGGCCAGGTCAACGTCGCCCGGGACCTGCAGGATGGACGGGTAGGCGGTCAGCCCGTTGATGGCCGGGTCCTTGGGGTTGACCGGGTATATCGGGCCCTTGTAGCCGACGTCCTTGAGGTTCTGGGTGATGCGGTAGCCGATGGTCAGGGGCCGGTTCGATGCGCCGATGACGGCGATGGATTTAGGCTTGAATAACGCGTCTAACATAAGAACTCCTTTTTTAGCCACGGATTACACAGATTAAAACAGAAATATAATGATAGAATTTTAGCGGAAAAATCCGAGAAGGCAAAGAATATAGGATAAAATTATTGGGCGTGAATGGAAGCCACGAATGAACTCGAATGGACACTAATGTTAGCCACAGAGGCACAGAGAATACGGAGGATATTAATTATTTACCACGAAAACTCTAAAGGAAGAAAGCATACTTGGGCTGTTGAAGCGAAGTGACTTACAGCCCAGTATACCTGGTAGTAATTCGTTACACTCAAACTGCCAGAGTACTAAACTTCGTGTTTTTATAGTTTCGTGCTTTCGTGGTAGATTTAAGCGTGGGTTAAATTTGGTTTGATACCTATTTAGCTATGACCGTCTCTGCTTGTTGTTTTCCCATTCTTGGGGAGTCATAATGACTTCGCGGGCCTTGCTGTTCTTATAATCGCCGACGATGCCGACCTTGGCCATCATCTCTATCAGCCGGGCGGCCCGGGAATAGCCGATATTGAGCCGGCGCTGGATGAGCGAGACAGAACCGCGCTTGCTTTCCAGGATGACCTGTGCCGCCTGGTCGAAGAGCTCGTCCTGTTCGGTGTCGGTGAAGTCCTGCTTGCTTTCGATTTCCAGGAGCTCGGCATCATAAACAGGTTCGCCCTGATCCTTCCAGAAATCCACCACGCTGTGGATTTCTTTGTCGCTGACGAAGGTGCACTGGCCTCGGGTCAAATCAGTGGTGGAGGGGAAGAGCGCCAGCATATCGCCCTTGCCGAGCAGCCGTTCGGCGCCGTTGCGGTCGAGGATGGTGCGCGAATCTATCTTGGAGGCGACCTTGAAGGCCACCCGGGACGGCATATTTGATTTTATCAGTCCGGTGATAACGTCGACCGACGGGCGCTGGGTGGCCAGGACCAGATGGATGCCGACGGCCCGTGATTTCTGGGCCAGCCGGGTTATGGCCGTTTCCACGTCATCGGACGCGGCCATCATCAGGTCGGCCAGCTCGTCTATCAAGACCACGATGTAAGGCAGTTTCAGCGGCACATCGCCCGGCTCTTCGCCGTCCTCGGTCAATTTCTCGCGTATCTTGGATTCGCTCAGCTGGTTGTAAGTCTCTATTTTTTTGACTCCGACGCGCAGGAAGAGTTCGTAGCGTTCGTCCATAGTCCGGCAGAGCCATTTAAGGATAATCGGCGCGCGGCGCATATCGGTGACCACCGGGCTGATAAGGTGCGGCAGCTCCTTGAAGACGGACAGCTCGACCATCTTGGGGTCGATCATCAGGAGCTTGAGTTCATCCGGGGTGCGGTGCATTACCAGGCTCAGGACCAATGAAGCCACGCAGACGGATTTGCCCGAGCCGGTCGTACCGGCTATGAGCATATGGGGCATCTCATCGATATCCCTGACGATGGCCGTGCCGGCCGCATCCTTGCCCATGAAGAACGGCAGGGGTGAGCTGTTTATCTTTTCCCGGCTGGACTGAATCAGCTCCTTGAGCCGGACCACGCCCTGGTACCTGTTGGGCACCTCGACGCCGACCGTGGACTTGCCGGGAATGGGCGCGACCACCATGACGTTGGTTGACTTGAGGGCGATGGACAGGTCATCGGTCATACCGGCGATTTTATGGACGCTGACGCCCGGCGCCAGTTCCAGCTCGTATTTGGTCACCACCGGCCCGCGCTCGACATTGACCACCCGGGCCTCGATGCCGAAATTGCGAAGGGATCCTTCGATGATGTCAATGCGTTCTTTGATGTCTTTTTCCTCTTCGGTTGCCTGCACCGGCACGGCGTCTTCCAGAAGCTCCAGGAACGGCAGGCGGTAGTTGCTCTTGCCGGCCGGCGCGGCCGATTTCTCCTTAGCCGGCGGCTTGGCTTTGTCTTCCTTGGGTTCCGGTACGGCTGCTTTGCTGATGGTAGGTTCAGGCTTCGGAATGGGCATCGGAGCTATGACCGGTTTCTCAACTGCCGGCGCGGTTATAGGCGTAGCCTGGACCGTCTTGACCGGCGGCATGGTTACCTGCTGCTGGTATTGTTTGAGCATCTGATCGCGCTGGCGGTCTTTCTTTAAATTATCCATCAGCGACTTGATGCCCTTGAACATTCCGCCGAAAATCTTTCGGCCCAGCTTACCGCCCCGAATCAGTATGTCATAGGCCAGCCAATCCGTGGCCAGGAGCACCGAACCGATAAGGATGAACAGGGCTAAGATATAACTTCCGATTGAACCGAAATAATTCACGGTAATCTGGGCCATCTGGTCTCCGGCTACGCCGCCGTAGGTGTGCATCCGGGGCGAGCTGTAGTCAGCCGGGGTGACCAACCCGGCCATGGTTATGGCGGCGGTCAGGAAAAGAACCAGGGCGATTATCTTTACGGCCAGGGCAGTGATCTTTTTCCTCAAAAGCAGTATCACGCCCCAGAAACCGAGCATCAGAATAATGATATAAGAGGCCAGCCCAAAGAAAAAGAACAGCTCGTTGCTCAGGAATGCGCCGATAGAGCCGCCTTTATTATGGGTGGTTTCGTTGGCCGGAAATTTATAGTCGGGGTAATCGCCAACATTATAGGTAAAAAGGGCGATAAGTGCGAACAGGGAAAAGAGTATCAGCGCGATGCTGATGATTTCCTTGGTATGCCTGGACGGTTTTTGCGCGCTTGTTTCGGGCATAATATTAGCTAATCGCGGCGTCGGAACCTGGAATTACCTGATAAATATTACGGTCAGAATCCCGGCAATAAGGCAATACCATCCGAAATAAATCAGTTTCCTGCGCCGTATCAGCCTGATCAGGAGGTGTATCGCCAATAAACTTACCAATAAGCATATGACCCCGCTTATTAATATTGTTATCGGCTGAAAAGAGGCCTTGAGTTGAGAAAAATCCCTGAGTTTAAGCACGGTTGCGCCGGCCAGAACCGGCAAAGCCAGGAAGAACGAGAACTTGATGCTTTCGTGTTTTTCGTACCCGTTGAGCAGGCCGGTGCAGATGGTCAGTCCCGAGCGGGACAGGCCCGGGATAATGGCAAACGCCTGGGCGATGCCGACCCACAGGGCCGATATCAGCGGCGCTTGCTCTAGGTTGACTTCAGTTCTTTTCCAGTGTAATTCGGTTAGGATGATGTAAATGCCGGTAACCATTAAAGCGGCGCCGGTCAAGACAGTGCCTTCAAACAGTTTTTGTATGTAGTCTTCGAATAAATAACCGATTAATCCGGCCGGTATGGTGGCGATGATAATCATCAGGATGACTTTGGGCTGGGTCAGCAGTTCGAATATCTCCTTGTAGAAACTGATAATTATGGCTAAGAGCGAGAAGACATGCAGGAAAACTATCAGGGATAGGTTGGTGTCGGGATTAGACATGCCAAAAAGCTTGGTGGCGATAACCAGGTGGCCTGAACTTGAGACGGGCAGGAATTCGGTTACGCCCTGAATGATGGCCAGGACTATGGATTCTATGATTGACATATCAGATATTCTCCAGGAGTTTTATTATAAAGCGTCCGATTTCCTTCTTGTTTGCGTTCCTGAACCGTTTGACCAGTCCCAGCGGCGACCATATCTCGGCGCTGACCCGGCCCGGGCCGAAGCTGTCCGGCCCGTTAGCCACCACGAAATCAAGGTTTTTATCTTTAAGCTTGCGCATGGCATTCCTGCTTAGGTGGCTGGCCTCCAGGGCGAAGCCGACCAGTATTTTATCGCCCTTGCGCCGGCTGATGGTCCTTAGTATATCCGGCGTGGGTTTCAGCCTGACGCTGGTTGCTTTGCCGGTTTTCTTTATCTTGCCGTTGTGATATTGGGCCGGCCGGTAATCGCTCACCGCCGCGGTCATAATAACCGCATCGGATTTGGGGAAGTATTTATTGACCCGGGCGAGCATTTCCCGCGCCGTGGTAACTCTTTGGACCAAAACCCCTTTGGGTGATTCAAGGTGTGTCGGCCCGGTCACCAGCGTTACTTCATGACCCCGGGCTTTGGCCGCCGCGGCAATCTCGAACCCCATTCGGCCGGTTGACGGATTGGAAATGTAGCGCACCCGGTCGAAGTATTCTCTGGTCGGGCCTGCCGTGACAAGTATTTTCATCATGCCAGGATTGAAGTCACCTTTTTGATTATGGTCTCGATGGCGGCCAGCCGGCCCTGGCCGTTTGCGCCGCAGGCGAGATAACCGGTTTCCGGGTCGATGAATTTATAACCTTCCTTTTTCAGGAAGGCGATGTTCTTTTGGACCAGCTTGTTGTTATACATATTGACGTTCATGGCCGGCGCAATCATAATGGGGCATTTTACCGACATGGCCAGCGTTGATAGTAAATCGTCAGCTATGCCCGAAGCTATTTTTCCGATGATATTGGCCGTGGCCGGGGCGATTAACAGCAGGTCCGCTTTGTCGGCCAGCGCAATATGTTTGGGGCTGCATTCGTATTCCAGATCGAACATGTCGACCAGCGTCCGGTTCCGGGATATCGACTGGAATGTCAGGGGCGTAACGAATTTGGTGGCGCATGCGGTCATGACCACCGTGACGTTAGCCTTGGATTGGACCAGCTTGGAAGCAATCTCGGCCGCCTTGTAGGCCGCAATGCTGCCGGTTACGCCAAGGATTATTTCTTTTTCTTTCAGCATAATCGCGGTTTATAGGCGGAATTACGCCTTGGCGAATTCTTCGGCCAGCTTGGCTTCCGACAGGTAATCATCCAGCACCCGTTCGGACAGGTGGTCTATCCCCGTGCCCGATGTTTGCTTGATGCCGGCCTGGCGAAGATTGCGCAGCTTTTGCTGCATCATCGCAATCAGTTCAAATCTGCCCTGGGTTTTGGCAAGCGCCTGTTCTACTTTCTTCATGTCCATTTCCTTCCTCCGGTCTTAAATTACTGGAAATCTATTTAAATCGTTACCCCTTAAACAGTTTTTTTCTGATGATGTTTCTTACCTTATCCACCGCTTGGTTCAGGTCATCATTGACCACCTTGAAATCGTAAAGGTCCTTGCATTTGAGTTCCGTCCGGGCTCGTCTTAACCGTTTCCGGAAATCGCCGGTCCGGTCGTCGCGTCTGTGCAGCCGCTGGCGCAGCGTCTGCATATCCGGCGGCAGGATGAATATATAAACCCCCTTGAATCCGTTCTTCTTCAGCCGCCGGGCGCCTTTGACTTCTATTCTCAAGAGCGGGTATTTGCCGCGCCTGAATACGTCTTCCAGCGAGCTGTAAGGCGTCCCGTAATAATGCCCGAAAAGCCGGACAAATTCAATAAAATCACCTCTTTTTAATCCGGCCTGGAAAGCCTTTTTAGTAAGAAAGTGATAATCCTTATCGGCCGTTTCGCCCCTTCTTTTTAATCTTGTTGTGGCCGTAACGCAGGCCGCCAGCCGGCGCTCCTTTTTCAGGAGCAAATCGCACAGGGTGGTTTTGCCCACGCCGGACGGTCCCGATATCACGCAGATTTTACGGTCTCTGTTATTCAATATTCTGCACCTGTTCCTTGAGTTTTTCCACGTTACCCTTTAGGGTAATGACGTTATAAGTGATTTTGGAGTTATTGGCCTTGGCGCCGATGGTGGTCACTTCCCGGAGCATTTCCTGGGCGATGAAATCCAGTTTCTTGCCTGCCTCGTTGGGAAGCTTCATGGTCCGTTCGAATTCGGTAATATGTGACTTGAGCCGTTCGATTTCCTCGGTAACATCCGAGCGCTGGGCGAAGAGCATCACCTCGTTGGCCAGCCCCTGGCTGATGTTGTTATTATGGTCAACGGATGATAATATGTGGGACAGTCGTTCCTTGAGCGACTTTTCATAATGGGTTCGGACCTGCGGCGCCAGCGCCTGGATTTTATTGACCAACGCCGACATCTTGCGGATTATGGCCAAAAGCCCCTTGGCCAGCCGCTGGCTTTCGCGTTCGCGCATGGCCACCATATCCTGAAGCGCGGCTTTGACAACCCGTTCGGCGTTCAGCCACTGGCGCTTGGCATTGGAGACATCCTTGTCCGCCACTTCCAGCGCGCCGGGCAGCGATATGAGCGTTTCTATGGATATACCGCCGGACAGGCCTAATTCCTTCTGCAGCCGTTTCAGCTGGCGGTGGTAGTTCTTGAGCACTCCGGTCTGGATGTTAAGCTCCGGCTTTTCCTGGCGGCCTTCCCTGATGACCAGGTTGACCGACCCGCGCCGGATGTATTTTTTGATAAGTTCTTCGATATCCGCTTCGTAGATATTCAGGCTGGCCGGCAGATTTGTTTTAAGGTTGAAGAACCTGTGGTTAACCGAGCGTATTTCCGCCCTGATGATGACGCCGTCTTTTAACCGGGCCATCGCTTCGCCGTAACCGGTCATGCTCTTCATATTTATTTAAGTCCCCGTGACCCGGGTTTTACCGCCGGTATGCCCTGTTTGCAGAGAGGGCACTGGTCGGGTTTATATATCGGCGGGCTGACCCTGATAACGGCGTTATATTTATAACCCAGCACGTCAGCAGTTTTATCCGGCCGGCGGTCGACCAGGGAAATGATTCCCACGACCTTGCCGCCGTTTTTGGTAATCACGTCAACCACTTCCTTGACCGAGCCGCCGGTGGTGATGACATCCTCGCCGACCAGCACTTTTTCGCCCGGTTTGACCGCGAACCCGCGCCGGAGCGTCATCTGGTTATCGACCCGCTCCAGGTAGATGGCTCTGGCCTTGAGCGGCCGGGCCGCTTCGTAAGCCAGGACAATCCCGCCCAGGGCCGGGCCGGCCACCAGGCTGATGCCCTTATTCATCCAGGGTTGGACCAGCTTTTTGCACAGCTTGGCGCTGACGTCGGGTCGTTCCAGAATCCGGGAGCATTGGACGTAAGTATCGCTGTGGTTGCCTGATGTTAAAAGGAAATGTCCTTTCTGGACAGCCTCGAGCTTGGTGAACACCTTTTCGTCAGGACCTGTTTTAGGCATAAAATTACTCCGTAGTTGTCGCCGCGGATTTGGCGGCCGCTGTTTAGCTGCTAAATATTACCGGCCTGACGGAGCCGGAGGCTTGGGTGGCTCCGGTTTTTCAGGTTGCGGCGGAATATTGCTATCAGGTTTAGGCGGTTCCGGCGCCTTGGGCTCCGGTGGTTTTGTCACGGGCGGTTGAGGCGGTACCGGCGGCAGGGCCGGCGCTGTATTCGTGGGCGTTGCCGTAACCGGCTGTTCCGGTCCGGTGGCTGTGCTGGGTGCCTGCGGGGCGGTTGAGGACGATTCCGATGCCGGGGCTGCTTTGGGCGCGTCAGGTTTTATGATGCTCCGTCCGCTGCTTGAGGGAGGGGGCAGTTTATTGAGGACAATGGATAAGAGCAGGAAAACCACGGCCAGTCCGATGGTGATTTTGCTGGCCACCGAGATGGCCTTGACGCCCAGGAACGAATCGCTTCCGCCGCCCCCGAACGCGCCGGCCAGTCCGCTTTCGCTGTAGTGCGGCTGGACCAGGATGATGACGATTAAAAGAATGCTTACCAGAACGAACACACCCAGCAATAATCCTGTTAACATAATAATTTTCCTCTGCTTTACTGGTTAATATTTAATTATTTTGATGAACGATTCGGCGTTCAGGCTGGCCCCGCCGACCAACGCGCCGTTTATATCTGGCTGGGACATAAGTATTTTAGCGTTTTCCGCCTTGACGCTGCCGCCGTATATTATCTGTTTGGCCTGGGCCACTTCTTCGTTGGCGATATGGACCAACAGTTTTCTGATGAATAAATGGACCGCTTGCGCCTGTTCCGGCGTGGCGTTTTTGCCCGTGCCGATAGCCCAAACCGGTTCGTAAGCGATGACCACCCGATTGACGTCTTCGGGCGTCAGGTCATCCAGCCCTCTTTCCACCTGGAATCTGATAACCTTTTCCGTGATTTCATCCTGGCGTTCCTGGAGCGTTTCACCCACGCACATAATCGGCGTCAAGCCGGCCTTGAGCGCAGCTTTGACTTTCTTGTTAACCGTGTCGTCGTCTTCCTTGAAAACAGTCCGGCGTTCCGAATGGCCGATGATTACGTATTCACAGCCGATGTCCTTAAGCATCAAAGGTGAAATCTCGCCGGTAAACGCGCCTTTTTCCTGGAAATAAACGTTCTGGGCGCCCAGTTTGATGTTAGAACCGCTGATAAGCTCGCCCACCGCGGTCAGGTGCACATAAGGCGGGCAGACGCCGATATTGGTTTCTGACACGTCAGCCAGCCCCTCCCGGAGAGCGCTAACCAGGGATTTGGCTTCAGCCAGGGACGTTCCGGCCGGAGCCGTCAGCATTTTCCAGTTACCGACCATAAGTTTTCGTATAGTCATAGACCGCTAACTTAATTATATTAGTTGTAAATGTCAAGAAATTAGTGCCAGTAAGTTGCGGCGCCGCTATGGTCGCTGATTTCTTGACAATCTTTATTAATAAATTACTCTGTTTCGGATAATATATTAAAACTTAATTATAATGGAAGAGTTGAAAGGAGCCGGGTATGAAAAGGATTCTATGCGGCGCGTTGGTCGTTGTTTTCTCGGCAATAATTCTGGGTTGTTCCGGAGGAGCCGCGGTTCAGGCTCCGGCCGTTCAGCCGCCGGCAGTTCCTGGTTACGAATTTTACGACCGCGGCGCCAGCTCGCAGTCGGAAATTGAGGACATGATTGGTTCGGTCGCGGCTGGTTATATCATAGCCGATGGAAACGGTCCCAAATCGCTGCTGGTCAATTATATTTTCCGCAATAAATGCGCTTACTTCCCTTTGAGTGCTTCAGTCAACGGCGATTTTATCAAGGCTATCGAAGCCAACCCCAAGGTCTGTTTCGCGGTTGATAAATATAACCAGATGAACTGGTGGAGCGCCAACGTATTCGGCAATGCCGAAATCATCAGGGACCGGGCTCAGGTCGATGCCTGGCTGGCCGATTATGAAAAATCACTGGGCAAAGCCGGGTTCAATTATCCGGCCGAGTCTGACCTAGCTAACGCCGTAATCATCCGCGTCGTGCCCGAAACCGTCAGCGGCCGCAAGATGAACGACCCGAGTAATCCCAACTACGCGCCGCGCCTGCCCTGGATGAGCATCAGGCATAACAAAGGCAACGCCGACACCCAGGCCCGTCCGTTGCCTACGCCGGCGGATTCCAACACCCTGGCCCAGACTGTTTCTTTCACCAACGCCAAACCCGAAGTGGTTGAGTCCATTCTCAAAGGCGTGGGCGGCTGCAGGCTTAACATGCTTGACAGCGAATATCCTTATTCCATTCCCATGAGTGTTATGAGCTATAAGGATGGCAGGGTAATGCTGCATTCCAACAAGCAGGGGCAGAAAATGGACTGCCTGCGCAAGAACAATAAGGCCAGTCTTGATTACCAGTGGTTCTGGAACAAGTCCGCTTGGATAAGCCTTTGCCTGGAAGGCCATATCAACATCGCTGAAAAGCCAGAAGACATCGCCAAGGTGTTGGGTATGGATCCAGGGCCTATGTTCGAGAAGATGGCCCAGCGCATGTCCGTGCTGGAATTCGTTCCGGAACGGGTGTTTATCAGACAGATAGAAATTCCTGAGCCCTGGTATACCAGAATGCCCGGAACCAAGACGGAATAAGGCCGTGGGTTTTTGCCGCGCTTATACCAGTATCCGGTGATATATGTTCCCGCCTATAATCACCAGCAGAACCGTTACCAAAAACAGGATGCCCAGGTCCGCGCCGATGCCGTAATTACTGGGGCTATTGGTTAGCATCAGCGTCCTCAACGCGTCGACTTCATAAGTTAACGGGTTGGCAATGGCGACCACCTGCAGCCAGCCTGGCATTATCGATATCGGATAGATGGCATTGCTGGCAAAAAACAGCGGCATGGTCATCAGCTGGCCGATGCCCATAAACCGTTCCCGGGTTCGGACAAGGCAGGCGATGATGAGCGAGAAGGTGGCGAATATAGCCGCGCCCAGTACTACTGTGAGCATTACACCGGTCAAGGCCAGCGGATGGAAGTTGAGTTTGACTCCGAGAACCAGAGCCAGCAGGTAGATGATGATTGCCTGGCATAGTCCGCGGATGCCGGCCGAAAGCGCCTTGCCCAGCACCAGCGCCGAGCGGGGCGTGGGCGAGACCAGGAACTTGTGCACCAGCCCCAGGTCGCGGTCCAGGATGACCGCAATGCCGTAGAAGATGGCTACGAACAGCACGCTTTGGGCCAGGATGCCCGGAGCCAGGAATTCTATGTAACTGAGCCGACCGGTGGGGATGGCCCGGATACGGGTGAAGACGCTCCCGAAAACCACCAGCCACAACACCGGCTGGACCGCTCGCATGAGCAGTTCGCTCGGGTCGCGCCTGAGTTTGTAGACCTCGATTTCGGCGATGACCAGAGTCTTTTTGACGAATCCGGTGATTGAACCCAGCCAGTTAATTCTGGTCGGTGCCTTAGGCTCAACCCAGCCGCTTGGCTGTCCGCCTGGTTCTGGAGATATCACGATAGCTCCCTTCGCTTGTTAAAGCGCTTTTGGTATAATGGATGAACACATCGTTGAGTGAGGCGTTCTTTTTATCGATGGTAGATTTAAGCTCGGCCGGCGCGCCGATGGCCATAACCTTACCCAGGTGCATAATGGCTACCCGGTCGCAGAGTTCGTCGGCTTCTTCCATAAGGTGTGTGGTCAGAAATATGGTCGTGCCGTAATTATCGCGCAGTTCCCGGATATGTTTCCAGACCGTGTGGCGGGCTAGCGGGTCCAGCCCGACCGTCGGTTCGTCCAGGAACATCACCGGCGGCCGGTGAATCATCGACTGCGCGATTTCCAGCCGGCGAATCATGCCGCCTGAATATTTACGGACCAGCTTGTCGGCTACGTCGGATAGCCCCATAAACTCCAGCGAGGCATTGACCCGCGCTTTAATCTCAGCCCGGGGGATATCGTATAGCTTGGCGAAGAACATCAGGTTCTCATAGCCGGTCAGTGCGCCGTCGGTGGAAATCATCTGGGGTACATAGCCGATACTGCGCCGGACATCGGCCGCTTGGTTAGCGATGTCGAACCCGGCCACGCTGGCCCGGCCGGCGCTGGGCGCCAGCAGGGTAATCATCATCTTTATCAGTGTGGTCTTTCCGGCTCCGTTGGGGCCGAGCAGGCCGAAGACCTCTCCGGTGTCGACCGCGATGTTCATAGAGTCAACCGCCGTCAGCGTTCCGAAACGCCGGGTGATGCCGTCAGTTTCCAGAATATTCATAAGATGAAAATTTACCGCTGAATTGTCTAGTAGTCAAGTAAATGCAGTTGAGTTGTTCCGTCGCATCAATTACTTGACCGCGGTTATCGGAAAGATATAAAGAATACTCAAGGGGAGAATAAAGTTACAGAGTTTCTACTGGTACTTAGAAAGGATTATTTTATGACCAAAGGAAAAATGGTAATGGCAGCGGTGTCGATAGCGGTAGTGGCGGTTTTTGGCGTGGGCCGGTTATTTTCCGGTCCGGCCGCTTCGGAGGTAGTTCTCAATATCTACGGGCCGGGCGGGCCGCAGGCGCCGGTCCAGGAATGCGCCGATATCTTCGCCAAGGACAATAACATCAAGATAAAGGTCTCCGGCGGTTCCGATGATAAGTGGATAGAATCGGCTAAAAAAGACGCTGACATCATCTTCGGCGCGGCCGAGCATCAGCTCTACGAGTTCGTCCAGGAATTTCCCGGCCTGGTGGATGTAAAAACCAGGACGACATTGTATGTCCAGCCGGGCGGCATTCTGGTGCGCAAGGGTAATTCCAAGAAAATAACATCTGTTACCGACCTGGCCAAGGACGGTATCCGGATTATGGACGTGACCGGTGCCGGCCAGACGGCGCTCTGGGAAGACATAGCCGGGTTAAACGGCGTCATACCTCAGATACAGCGCAACATCGTGGTTTCTGTCAAGACCACCGGTGCGGCTATAGAACAGTGGCGGACCGTGCCCGAGTTGGACGCCTGGATAGCCTTTGAATCCTGGTCCTATCGGATTAAGGATACGTTCGAGGTGGTCAAGCTTCCGGAAGCCAGCCGGATTTATCGCGGCACGCCCATCGCGTTGACGACCATAAGCAAGAACCGCGAGATGGCCCAGAAGTTCCTGGAATTCCTCAAGACTGAGCCGGCCCACGCCATATTCCAGAAATACGGTTGGAAATAAGAGGGCCGTGGATGTGGAAATCATCTTATGGAATTAGGCCAAACCCTTTATGTCAAGGACCGTAAATCCTGGCGCGCCTGGCTGGTCAAGAACCATTGGACCAAGAAAGATATTTGGTTGGTTTATTACCGCAAGGAAACCGGCAAGCCCCGTATTCCGTATAATGACGCAGTTGAGGAAGCGCTTTGTTACGGCTGGATTGACAGCATCATCAAACACCTGGACTGCGAACGGTTCGTTCAGAGATTTTCTCCAAGGCGCAAGACCAGCGGGCTTTCGCAAGCCAATAAGGAGCGGGTGCGCCATCTGATTGCACGGCACAAGATGACCCGGGCCGGGCTGGATGCGCTGGCTCATGTCTTTGACCCGGCTAAGGATAAACCGAGACGGTTCACTATTCCCGAAGATATTCTTAAGCCGCTCAGGAAGAATAAACAGGCCTGGAGAAATTTCCGGGGGCTTCCGGCCGGATACCGGCGTATCCGCATCGCTTACATAGAAAGCCGCCGGCGACAGGGCCGAGAGGCGTTTCGGCGGAGCTTGCTGAACTTCATTAAAATGACCGCGCAGAATAAACGCTTTGGTCTTATAAAGGAGTCTCGGTGAAGAAAATCCTGGGAAAATTACGGCAGGAACTCAAGGTCTGCCGGTTAGTCTGGCAGGACAAGCGAACCCCCCGCGCGGCGAAATGGCTGTTGGGATTGGCGCTGGGATATGCCCTCAGCCCGATTGATCTGATTCCTGATTTTATTCCGGTGCTCGGCTATCTGGACGACCTGATTATCGTGCCGTTGTTGGTCTGGCTGGCCTTCCGGCTGGTGTCCAAAGAGGTTATTGTTGATTGCCGACGGCGCGCCGTGGAGGAAAAGAATAAAAAATGAGGTGTTGCAGTAAGGCCGGCCCTAAAAGCAGGCAAGACCCGATTAAAGCCCCGGATAAAACAATAATATGTTGGTGCAATAAAGTAACCAAAGGTGAAATCATCGACGCCATAAGGAAAGGTTCAAGAACCCTGGAAGATATCAAGAAAGCCACTGGCGCTAATGCCGGCAATAAATGCAAGACCACCAACCCCAAGGGCATTTGTTGCGCCGGCGACATAAAAATACTTTTGGAATATTGGGTTTCCCGGATGGCTGAGTAGTAGGGTTTGTAACACCATACCGTCACTACATACCGGTTTGTTTAACTGGCTTTAAGAGGCTATTCGCCCTGAATACTGTGGTATTCGGCTTGGATACCGTAGTATTCGTCTTGAATACCGTGGTATTCAGTTTGGATACAAGGGTATTCGGTCTTGATAGCTGTTGCTTTTGGCTTGATAGCAGTTGCTTTCAGCTTGATAGCTGTTGCTATCGGCTTGATAGCAGTTGCTTTCGACCTGATATCAGTTGATTTCGGCTTGAATTCAGTTGATTTCGGCTCGAATTCAGTTGATTTCGACCTGATATCAGTTGATTCCGGCTCGAATTCAGTTGATTTCGACTTGAATTCAGTTGATTTCGGCTTGAATTCAGTTGATTTCGGCTCGAATTCAGTTGATTTCGACTTGATATCAGTTGATTTCGACTTGAAACCAGTTGGTGGCGACCTGAAACCAGCTGGTCTCGACTCGAAACCAGTTGGTTTTGGCTTATTAATCACCACTAATAGCTAGATTAAGGGTATATTGAGTATGTCTCTACGCTGGCGCTACGGGAGGCTTCGCTCTAGTATATAGTAGGTAGTACTAAAGGTGGGGGGGGCGTTGGGCTACGTCTGGCGCCCGGGAATTATTCAACCAGCTTCTTGAAGTCTTCGTCTTCCCAAAGATCTTTGAAGTCGTTATCCTTTTTTGCAATTCCTTTATATTTGTTATTCAATCTTATCGCTTCAGACAGGTTTTTTAGCGATTCTGTTTTATTTTTCTCTATTCGGGCATAAGCACAGGCTCTGTTATACCAAGTAGGAGCATGCTTCGGGTCAAGTTCTATCGCCTTAGCCCAATCAGAAATAGCTCGGTCAAGGTTATTTTTATTGACGTAGGTATTACCACGAGAGTAGTAAGCTTCGGTAGAATTTGGTTTTAGTTCAATGACCTTCGTGTAATCGGTGATGGCTGAGTCAAAGATACCTTTCTTATCGTATGCAAAGCCACGGTTGTAGTAAGCGCTGGAATTACTGGGATCAAGTTCTATTGCCTTGGTGTAATCAGCTATAGCCAGGTCGTAATATTTTTTTTCCGAATAAGCATTGCCGCGGAGATGATACGTATCCGCATCATTTTGATCCAGTTCTATTGCCTTGGTGAAATCAACGATAGCCAGGTCAAAGTCACCTTTATCTTTATATATAATTCCACGGCCGTAATAGGCTTTGATATATTTGGAATCTATTTCTATTGCTTTAGTCCAATCAGCGATAGCCAGAAAAATCTCGCCTTTCTTTTTATATAGCAAGCCTCGGTTACTATAAGCCCCGGGATCTTTTGGATTCAGCTCTATTGCCTTGTTGTAATCGGCCATAGCTCGGTCAAGGTTTCCTTTACGGCTGTATGTAAAGCCGCGGTTGAAGTAGGCCTTGGCGTCTTTTGGGTCCAGTTCAATTAACTTGGTGAAATCAGCAATAGCCAGGTCGTAGTATTTTTTATCTGAATAGGCAACCCCTCGATAGTAGTAAGCATTGATATGTTTTGGGTCTATTTCTATTGCATCAGTGTAATCTTCTATAGCGCCCCGATAATCGCCCAGCGTTTCTTTGGCCATGCCCCGGGCTCTGTATGCGGTGGTATCTTTTGGGTTTAATTCTGTCGCCTTGGTAAAATCAGCTATAGCTTGGTAAAATTCTTTTCTATAATAGTAAACAAGTCCGCGTTTGTAGTAAGCCTCAGCGTACTTTGGGTTCATTTCTATTGCCTTGTTGTAATCGGCCATAGCCTGAACAGTATCTTTTTTACCAATATGGGCATTAGCACGATTGTAATAGGCCTCGGCAAAGTTTGGATTTAGCTCTATTGCCTTATCAAAATCAGTTATAGCGCTGGTAAACTTGTCATTTTTTAATTTTTCTAATCCGCTATCAAAATATGCCTTATAAGCCTTGATATCTTCGAGGGGTGGTTGTGAAGGAGGGTTGCCAGTGAGCTGTTCAGACGAGTTGATAAAGTAATAATTGGCCAGGATGACGGCCAGTATGAATATGCTTAAGCCCAAAAGCACCCACTTTAATTCTTTGGGGAACATATTGCTCATCATATATTTAATACGAAAACACTACTGAACTCGAAGATAACCCCATTCGCTTTGTTCGGGGATAAGACCCAACCCCGACGGAGTAGTCGGGATAAGACCCAGTACGTCGTATACTCCTACTGGCTCTAATACGTTGCTATGCTCCTAGTGGCTCTAATAAAGCTTGATTTGGAATAATGTCAATTTATTTAGTCGCAGAGATAAGAAACTACGAAAGCACTAAGGTACAAAGAAAAGGGTTCTTATTTAGTTCCGCTTTCGGGTTCGGAGGGCTTGGCCGGTTCAGCCGGTTTGTCCGGGCCGACGGTACCGCTTTCGGTAGCGTCTTTGGCGGGTTGCTCCGCGGCCTTGGTCGGTTCGGGTTCGGGCTCTTTGGGCAGGACCGGTAAGCCGCCTTTCTTTAGTGTGGACAGGTTCTCTTTGATGATTGTTTCGCAGGCCAGGCCTTTGTAGGTTTTCTGGAGTTCTTCGAGCTTGGCGGTGAGTTCTTTGGCGTCGCGGTCGTCTTCAGCCAGGCCGAGGTATTCCTTGACCAGCCGGTTATGCTCTTCCAGCCCTGATTTGTTTATTTCCTTGATTTTATTCTGGGCATTTTCTACGGCCGGGTAGCCCTGGTATTTGTCCGTGGCTATTTGCTGGTAGGCCTTGATGATGTCGGTTAGTTTTTTGTCTTTGGTTGATTCCAGTTTTTGGGCCTTTCCATAGCGGCTGTCCAGGTCGCTTTCGATGTCGGCGATTTTCTTGTCGCCGGAATCGATGGCGGCGGTGACTTTATTGGCGGCTACCGATTGGACTGGCGCCAGGTAGTTGCCGTAGCAGTCGATGATGGCCTGGGTGGTGTCATTGGCCAGCTTGTTCTTGGCGAAGAAGTCAGCCAGGTCGGGGTCGAGGATTTTTCCTTTGCTGTCGGTCTTGACGAAGACCTTGGCGAAGACGGCCCGGTCTTCGGAATAGGTCTTGAGGGTTTCGTCGTAGTTGGTGGGGAAGTCTTCTTTGTTGTCGAAGTAGAAATATACGTAAATGGCTTTTTTCTGGGTTCGGGCGGCGTAGAGTGCTGTGGGCAGTGCGGTGGCCTGCCAGTTGAGTTCGACCTCCTCGGATGGTGTGTCCTGGAGTTTTTTATTGGTCAGGAGCGGGTCGATAGTGGTAGTTTTGGGCGGCGTTTTAGTCGGAGCGGCCTGCTTAGCCGGGGCGGCTTGCTTGGCCGGGGCCTGTTGTGCCGGAGCGGCTGGTTGTTTAGCCGGAGCCGGCTGTTTGGCCGGCGTTTTCTGCCTGGCCGCGGCCAGGGTCAGTAATGAAATCGTAAACAAAGCGATGATGACGTAAAAATATCGTTTCATAGGTTGTTTCTCCTTGTATTATATATAACGTTTCCGGCAGCCTGTTTATTGCAGGGCTGTTGATTTTTAGGTGCCCTTGAGCAGGCGCATCCACAGGGCTTTGTCCAGCTCCGGGATGGCCTTGATTTTGATGACGGTCTGGTCAATGGGATAATCGACCCGGTAATGGGTGACGTTCTGTCCGTCGAAGGTGACGTAGCAGGCGCGCGGGTCGTGGTCGCGCGGCTGGCCGACCGAGCCGGCGTTGACGATGGTCTTGGTGCCGGCCAGGAGCGGATAGGCTTCGTATTGCTGCCATTCGGGATGTATCAGGTAGAAATCGTTGGTGCAGACATAGGGTATATGCGTATGCCCGAGGAATCCGATGTCGTCGACGGTCTCGAAGTTTTCGCGGAGGGCCTGCTTGGCGCTGTCGGTTAGTCCGAAGAGGTCGTCTTTTTTGATGACGTATTCGTCGACCACGCCGCGGGGCGAGCCGTGGGCGCAGATGATATTAAAATCGCTGTTGGGCAGGGTGAAGCGGTATTCGTATTGGAGTGTTTCGAAGAAGCGCTTGACCTTGGGGTGGTCGGCGGCCCGGTTGACGGTTTCCCTGGTCCAGGTGATGGCCCGGGCGGCTACGGGGTTGAAGTTGAGTTTATCCTTGAAGAGGGCTAGTTCGTGGTTGCCGTAGAGGTTGACGATTTTATTGTCCATGGCCATGATGATGCATTCGACCGGGTTGGGTCCGTAGCCGACCATATCGCCTAGCGAGACGATTTGGTTGATCTGGTTGCCGTGAGTGGTTTTGATGTGGTTGAGCACGGCGGCGAAGGCCTCGGCGTTGGAATGGATGTCAGAAATAATTACCTGGAGCATATATTTATAAACCGGCTTATGCCGTAATTTATTTCCAAACGTTCTTGAGGTACGACGGTATTTCGGACGCCTCGCGCGGGCCGACCATGACCTGCCATCCGGATTCGGCTTCGAGCTTACCGCTGAGCACCGACACGTAGCCGGGGATGATGAGTTTCTTGTGTTTGACTCTTTGGGCCACCTGGCTGTCATTGACGGCTTTGGCGATAATTTTCTCGTTGAATTTATCGGCCGAATAGGCGGTCAGCACCGACATACCTTCGGTATTGACGACTAATATGTAAGTGGGCACTTTGCTGGCCTCGATTTCGGGCTCGACGGTATAATATGTAAGGGAGAAATTGGTGGTGACTATGATCGGCGAGGCGTCGGTGACGGCCCCGACGGTATAAATCTTGGATTCTATCTGGATGGGCTTCTGCGGGTCGGTGTAAAGATTCTGGCGGATGGTGACGAGCGGGAGCATCTGCCAGAGGTTTTGGTTTTTAAGGATGACGATGCCGGCATATTTGGCGATGAAGGTGGCGGCGAAGAGCGATTCCTCGTGGGCGCCGGAGTTGTCGGGCGCGGCGACGATGACCGGGTAGCCCAGCGCGCGCAGGCTTTTCTTGATGGCCAGCCGGCGTATCTGGGTCAGGTCGCTGAGGAGGCGTTTGATATCGGTTGAGCCGGGATTGATGACCAGCTCTTTGATTCCGGCGGCGGAGATTTTGGCGGTCAGGTCGGCCAGTTCGTCCAGCCCGTTGGCGCTGAGCCCGAGCGGGCAATTATATTTCTTGGCGAGGTCGGCCATGGCCTGCCAGTTTTGGGAGTTGGCGCCGTAAAGCAGGGGTCGTCCTGAAGCGGTAATCTTGGCGGCGGCTTCCATAACCTGGGGATTAGTGCTGATAAGGACCAGGGGAAGGGTTGAGGCTCCGGAAGCGGCTTTGGCGGCCTGGGCGAAGGTGTCGGGATTATTGGATTTATCGCGCAGGGCAATCAGGTCGATGCGGACTTTTTTACCGACCCGGTCAAACTCCATGGACTGGATATGTTTGGCCTGATTGGCTATTTCGGCGGCCGGCTGGTTATCGGCGATTTCCACGGCGATACCGGTCGGATGATAAAATGTCTGTTCGTGCCGGAAGAGGACGGTTTCGTTGCCTATTTCCAGCTTGCGGTCGCCGGCGCCGATGGTGACCAGCTGGATAGGCGGAGCCGCGGCGCTGTCCAGGGCGGCCTTGGCCTGTTCCGAGACGTGCGGGCATTTGTCCAGCGATGTTTTCTTGCCGGCCAGCGCCATGGCAAATGCCAGGCAGGTGGGTACGCCGCATTCTTTGCAATTGGTCCGGGGCAGAAGTTTGTAGATATCCAGTCCGGTCAAGGCCATAAATACCTCCTAGATGATTTATTCCTGCATCATAACCGAAAGAGCAGGGCTGTCAATAAAAAACCGAACAAAATCACGCGTTGGATATAAACGATGTGAGTGAAAATGTTCAAATACTTGACAGGGTTGTCAAATTTGTTATAAAACCGGCTTGATATTTTAGTTTCGGAGTCGAATAAGCAAGTATGATATCAATAGAAAACCTGAGTAAGCATTTTGCCGGATTCGCCGCGGTGGACGGGATTTCGTTAGCGGTGGAGAAGGGCGACATCCTGGGTTTTCTGGGACCGAACGGCGCGGGCAAGACCACGACCATGCGGGTAATCACTTCATTCATTCCGCCGACATCGGGCCGGGTGACCATTTTCGGGCACGATGTGGTGCGTGATTCACTCAAGAGCCGTGCCTGTATTGGTTACCTGCCAGAAAGCGTGCCGTTCTATCCGGAACTGCGGGTGGGCGAATATCTGGAGTTCCGGGCCAGGCTAAAGGGCGTGCCGGCCAGGGAGCGGACCCAACGTCTTGAGCAGGTTATGGATAAATGCCGGATAAAGGACGTGGAGACAAAAATTATCGGTCACCTGTCCAAGGGCTACCGCCAGCGGGTGGGCATGGCCGACGCGATTATACACAATCCGCCGATATTAATTCTGGACGAGCCGACTATCGGGCTGGACCCGAACCAGATACGCCAGGTGCGTGACCTGATAAAGGAGCTGGGACAGGAACGGACAATCATCATTTCAACGCACATACTGCCCGAGGTGGAGATGATATGCAACCGGGTGGTAATAATAAATAAGGGCAAGATAGCGGCTTCGGATACATTAAGCAACCTGGTGCGCGATGCGGCCGGCCGGGGTAAGGTGTTGGCCGAGATAAAAGGGCCGAAGCTTGATGTTGAAAGCGCGCTCAGGCAGATTCCGGGCGTGACCGCGGTCGAGGCCAACGAGGTGGACGGCTGGAACCTGGTGGCCATCAGCGCCGGCGGGCAGGACATCCGGGAACTGGTTTACAAAACTGCGGCCGAGCATAAGTGGGTGATACGCGAGCTGGGCCGGAAACAGGAAACACTGGAAGAGCTGTTTGTTCGAATAACGGCACGGGAGCAGAATTGATATGCGCAACATCCTAACGTTGGTAAAGAAAGAACTGGCCCTGTATTTTTACTCGCCGCTGGCCTACGTGGTCATCTGCGCGTTCCTGTTCTTTTCGGGTTATTTCTTCTGGCTGATAACCCGCGACATCAGCGACGCCAATTCGCTGCGCTATGTGCTGGAGACGGTTGGGTTCATATCGCTGTTTTTCTCGCCGATGATAACCATGCGCTTGCTGGCCGAAGAAAAGCGTTCGGGTACGCTGGAGATGTTGATGACCGTGCCGGTGACCGAGACCCAGGTGGTGGTTTCCAAATACCTGTCGGCGCTGCTATTTTTCATATTTCTGAACCTGCCTACGATGGGCTACGTGGTTCTGCTGTACAAATGGGGTAACCCGGACGGTGGAGCGCTGATTGCCGGTTACGCCGGGCTATTCTGCCTGACCGGGATATTCCTGGCCATCGGGTTGTTCGTGTCGTCGTTCACCTCCAACCAGATTATCGCGGCGGTGATAACTTTCGTGATACTGCTGGTGGTCTGGGTTTTCGGTTGGCTAGGTAGTTCGGTTTCATCTCCTTGGAAGGAGATTTTCCAGTATATCGGGTTTTTTGACCATTATGAATCGTTCAGGAAGGGGCTGATAGACAGTCGCGACCTGGTTTATTGCCTGAGTTCGATAGTATTTTTTATGTTCCTGACCGTGCGTATGCTGGAAGCGCGGCGGTGGAGATAAACGGAAGTAAATAAAATGGAAGAGAAACAAGCGACAACAACAGGAATGACACCGACGTCCGGTAGCGACCAGGGCTGGGGCAGGAAACAGCGGGTCTGGACGGCGTTGAATGTGGTGGTGATGGTTATCATCGCCACGGCGATATTATTTGGGGTTAACTGGTGGTCATCGCGCCATTATGTCCGGTTTGATTTGACCTTCAAGCAGAATTATTCGCTTTCGGACAAGACCAAGAACATTCTCCGGAACCTCAAGGAGCCGGTGACGCTGTATACATTCTTCTTCGTATCGGACCGGGACACCGGCGAGATTCAGGCCAAGATAGCCGACCTTTTCGAGGAATACAAGATTTACGGCGGCAAGAACTTCATACTCGAGGAGCTAAAGCCGGCCCAGAGTCCTGAGATGGTCGAGATAATGAAGCAGAAGCTCAAGATGGAGACCCTGACGCCTAACGATATGATATTCCGGTGCGGCGACCGGCAGAAGAACATAAACGTGACAGAGACCTACGAGCGGGAACAGTCCAGTCCTTACGGCGAACCTGGGCGGATAAAGACCTTTAAGGGCGAAGAGTCAATCACCGCGGCGATATTGAGCGTGACCCAATCTCGCCGGCCGACGGTTTATTTCACTACCGGCCACAAGGAACCGGACATCGACAACCCTTATCCGGAGAACTTCGCAACCATTAACGCCCATATCAAGAGGGAAAATATAGATACCAAGGCGTTAAAACTGCTGGATAAAACCGAGGTGCCGGCTGATTGCGACTTGCTGGTAATCGCTTCGCCGCAGGAACGGTTCACGGCGGCCGAGCAGCAGATGTTTAACAGCTATCTTCAAAAGGGCGGCCGGGCTATTGTCCTGCTCGACCCGGTGATGGACAGCGGGCTTGATGGAGTGCTCAAGGAATGGGGCGTTAAGTTGGGGGATGGCGTAATATTCGACACCGATCAATGCGTGCTATTGTTCGGCGGAATGAAGGAACCGTCCTGTATCATAGCCAACACCTTTGGAAACCATACGGTCACCAGTCGGATGGGTGACCAGGATGCCGGCGTATTTATCATGACACGTCCGGTGGAGTTGGAATCCGGCGCGGCCGGCGGAATAGAACTGGTCAAGACAGGACCGAACTCCTGGGTAGAGATGGATTTGGAAGGCCTGTCCAAGCGCAAAGCGCCCAAGTTCGACAAGGATATCGATCGTAAAGGCCCGGTCAGCGTGGCCGTGGCCATCACCAGAGAAGTGGCCGGCCAGGCGGCGGTGGAACAGTCGGCCAAGAAGGAAACCCGGCTGGTGGTCATTGGCGATTCGGATCACCTTAAGAATAAGTTCATCTCGGGCGACAGCCCGCTTTATATGGGCAAGATAGACATCTTCATGAATTCGCTCCGCTGGATGCTGGGCAACGAAGTGATGATTTCCATCGAGCCCAAAAAGGCAGAAAGCACCAAGATAGAAATGACCTCAGGACGGGCTAGTTTCCTGTTCTGGTTCAGCGTGGTGATACTGCCCCTGCTCGGCGCCGCCCTGGGCATATTTATGTGGGTAATGAGGCGGAGCTGAAGAACATCAAGATAAAGATATCGGAGAATAAAATATGAACAAAAAGACTACCGTCATAATGCTTATCCTGGCCGTAATTCTGGGGGCTTATCTTTACTTCTTTGAACGGAAACTGCCGACCACGGACGAGTTTACCCGGATGGAAAAGAAGATTCTGACCATCAATCCCAAGGATGTTTCCAAGATAGAGATAAACAAAGACGGCTCCAAGGAACCGATTATCTGCATCAAGAAAGAGGTCGATTACTGGCAGATGAGCCAGCCGGTCAGCACCCGGGCCGACCATACTATCATTGATGACATTACCAAGGATATTCCCGAGTTGGAGAAGAAGGCGGTCATCACTTCGACCAATTACGCCGAATACGGGCTGGACAAGCCGCGGATGATGGCCACATTCACCATCAAGGACAAACGCTGCCAGTTTAACATTGGCAAAGAAGCGCCAATGGACCTGGGGACTTACATACAATTGGTATTATTGGATGAGCCCTCCGGAAAAAAACAGAGCGATATTATGCTGATAGCCAAGTCCTTCTACGAAAAGCTCAATAAGTCATTATTCGATTTCCGTTATAAGAAGATATTCGACGCCGACGCTTATCAGATTGACAGGATTCAGTTTAAGTACGCAGACGGAGGCGAGATAGAAATAGCCAAGTCAGGCGACAGCTGGAATCTGGTCAAGCCGGTGGCGGACCGTTGCGACAAGACCAAGGTTCAGGACATCATTAATGCTATTAATGACATCAGGATATCCTCGTTCGAGGAAGACAACGTTACTGATTTTCCCAGGTACGGCCTGATGCCGCCGGAGTTGATGATGACGGTTTCCAGCCCCAATTCCAAAAGCGACAAGTTGCCGGCAAACTCCGAGGTCCTGCTCATCGGCAAGAAGCATACCACCGATACGACTAAGTTCTACGGCATGCGCCAGAGCGTGCCGACGGTGTTTACCATCGAAACGACCCTGGGCAACCGGCTGATGGCTAATTCCACCGAACTGCGCAACCACAAGGTCTTTGAGATGAACAACGAGAAGGTATCCAAGTTCGTACTGAAGCAAGGCGCTAATGTCATCTTCGACGCCGAAAAGGACAAGGATCAATGGAAGTTCATCCAGCCCAAGGCCGAGTTCAATCCGGACGCAGTCAAGGATTTCGTGGAGAAGCTCAACGAAGTCAATATTGAAACGTTTATCGACCAGCCCGGAACCGAGCCGGCGTTGTTATTTGCCCAGGCTGAACAGTTCCGCGGGCTGGTATTGACTTATAAAGACGATTTAGGCGAGTCGACGGTGCGGTTGGGATTGGGCTCCAGCCCGAAATACGTTTACCTGAAACATGACGGCGAATCCAGGATAGCCGGGGCGGACAAGGCCATATATGAATATCTAAAGAGAGGGTCTATCAACCTGCGCAAGCGGAACCTGATAAATATCCAGCCGGACAGGGTCAAAAACCTGGTCATAGAGGAATCCGGCAAGGCCAAGCTGGTTTACGTCCAGGAAAAGCTCCAGGAATGGTCGGTGATGACGGCGTCGGGCGTGGGCAAGGTGGGAAACCCCGAGGCTATCAACGGTCTGAGGAACGAGATTTGTTATTTAGCCGCGGCTGACTTCGCGGCTGACCACTCGGATTCTTTATCACCGTTCGGGTTGGATAAACCCAGCGCGGTTATAACGATGGAATATGAAAAGGACGACAAATCAGCGGCCCAGAGCGTGCTCAAGATAGGCAAAAAGGCCGACAACGGCAACTACTATAGCATGCTCGATAATGAGCCGGTGATATTCTACCTCAACGCCGCGGTGATGGACCGAATTAGGTCCGTAGCCGGCGCGCCGCCCGAACAGCCCCAAAATCCCGCGCCTAAACAGCCGGATAATAAATAGTCGTTCATAATCTCATTTTCTTGACAGCCTTATCACGTCTTGGTATGAATGCTGTTCCGGTTCCGACTCGGAATCGTGGTTTAGCACACAGAGACCGAATACGAGGCTTCTATCATGGACTTGCGGTTAAAAGAAGAGCAGCTGATGGTACAAAAGGTTGCTCGTGAATTTGCCGAAAATGAGGTCAAGCCGATTGCCGCAGAACTTGACCGGACGCATCGTTTTCCCGCCGAACTTATCAAGCGACTTGCCGAACTGGGTTTTATGGGCATTCCTTTCCCGGAACAATACGGCGGCGCCGGGATGGATTACCTTACATATTCATTGGTGATTGAAGAGCTGGCCGTGGCCTGCGCCTCGACGGCGGTCATAGTTTCGGCCCATACATCTCTTTGCTGCGATCCGATATACAATAACGGCACCGAAGACCAGAAGATGCGTTTCCTGAAACCGCTGGCCAGCGGGCAGAAAATCGGATGCCTGGGCATGACCGAGCCGTCAGCCGGTTCGGATGCGGCCAACATCAAGACCAATGCCGTCAAGGACGGCCAGAACTGGGTTATCAACGGTACCAAGAACTTCATCACCAACGGCGGCCAGGCTGATATAGCCGTAATCACCGCCATGACCGATAGGTCGCAGGGGCACAAAGGCATCAGCGCGTTCGTAGTCGAGAAAGGCACGCCCGGATTCAAGGTGGGCAAACAGGAGGAAAAACTGGGCATCAACGCCTCATCCACCACCGAGTTGGTTTTTGAGGACTGCCGGATACCCGAAGCCAACCTGCTGGGCCAGCTGGGGCAGGGGTTCAGGATTGCGCTGCAGACCCTGGACGGCGGACGCATCGGAATAGCCTCGCAGGCGCTGGGCATCGCCCGGGCCGCGTTGGAGGCATCAATCAAATACGCCAAAGAACGCAAGCAGTTTAACCAGCCGCTGGCCGGATTCCAGGCCATCCAGTGGATGCTGGCCGATATGGCCACGAACCTGGACGCCGCCCGATTGCTGACTCACCGGGCCGCAACGCTCAAGGACGCCAAGCAAAGATATTCCAACGAAGCCGCCATGGCCAAGTTGTTTGCCTCGGAAACCGCCACCATGGTTACCCATAAAGGCATCCAGATACACGGCGGTTACGGATACACCAAGGATTACCCGATGGAGCGGTTCTACCGCGATGCGCGGATAACCGAGATATACGAAGGCACTTCTGAAATCCAGCGTCTGGTGATATCCAGCAATTTAGTGAAGTAATTAGATACGGAGGGGTAGTTATGGCCGGAGTCAGCATATATCTTAACGGGAAATTTTATACGGACCGTGACCAGGCGACTGTTTCTGTCTACGATCACGGGTTCCTTTACGGCGACGGCATATTTGAAGGCATCAGGGTTTATAACGGGCGGGTGTTCAAGCTGGAAGAGCACATCAAAAGGTTATACCTCTCAGCTAGATCAATATTGCTGAAGATACCCATACCTCAGGAAAAGATGCGCCAGTTGGTGGTGGAAACCTGCCACCGTTCCGGGTTGAAGGATATCTATATCCGGCTGGTGGTCAGCCGTGGTAAGGGTGATTTCGGGCTGGACCCGAGGAAATGCCCGGTTCCGACCATTTTGATTATGGCCGACAAGATAGCGCTTTACCCGCCGGAGAAATACAAGCAAGGCCTGAAAGTGATGACCTCGTCTATCCGGCGCAACCGGCCGGACACGGTCAATTCACAGGTTAAATCGCTTAACTACCTCAATAATATCATGGCCAAGATAGAGACCTTTAAATACGGCGCGGACGAGGCCATCATGCTTAATGATGAAGGCTATGTTTCCGAGGCGACGGCTGACAACATCTTTATCCTCAAGAACGGCAAGCTCTATACGCCGCCGGCCTACTTAGGCATACTTGAAGGCATTACCCGTGCCACGGTTATGGAAATCGCCGCCAAGATGGGTTATGAAACCATTGAGACCCCGTTTACGGTGCATGATATTTATACGTCAGACGAATGTTTCCTGACCGGTACCGGAGCAGAACTGATCCCGGTTATAGAAATAGATGAACGTTCGGTGGGCGACGGCAAGCCGGGCAAGCATTTCCTGAAACTAATGACGGCTTACCAGAAGATGACGCACAGCCAGGGGACGCCGGTTTATAAATGAGTTATGAGCAAGGTGTTGGAAATAATTAAGAAGCGCCGAAGCATCAGGTCATTCAAAGACACAACCATTCCGCAAGCAGTTATTGACAAGCTGGTTGAGGCGATTATCTGGGCGCCCAGCGCCGGTAATCTCCAGAGCCGCAAGTTTTTCTTCGTGTATGATGACAAGGTCAAGGCTGAACTGGTCAGGGCGGCTTATGACCAGAAGTTTCTTGGCCAGGCCCCGTTGGTCGTGGTTGGTTGCGCCGACCTGACCCGAGCCAGCTCGCGTTATGAACAGCGAGGTATGACGCTCTATGCGCCTCAGGATGTGGCGGCCAGCGTCCAGAACCTGATGCTTGTTGCTACTGAGGAGGGGTTAGGAACGGTTTGGGTCGGAGCCTTTGATGAAGCCGAAGCGTCCAAAGTATTGAAACTGCCTGAAACACTCCGGCCTGTGGTTATGGTCCCGGTGGGCTATCCGGCCAAAACGCCCAACGTGGTCAACCGCCGGCCGATTAATGAATTGATAGAGGAAGTAAAATAATCCTGCACTTATTTTATGTAAGTAGCAGTGCGATTTATCGCACCAATAAAATAAGTGTAGGATCTAAGATTCTGTAACGTGTCGCTTGTAGCGCCACTAACAGGAATCTAAGAGGAGGAAAAAAATATGAACGTATTAGTAACCGACAAGATTGACATGGCGGCAATCGATAAGATGAAGAGCGCCGGTCTGAGCGTTGATGCCAAGTTCGGTATTGCGCCGGAGGAACTGGTAAAGATTATCGGCAATTATAACGTTTTAGTTGTTCGCTCGGCCACCAAAGTGACCAAGGACGTGATTGACAGCGGCAAGAACCTGAAGCTGGTGGTTCGGGGTGGCGTGGGGATGGACAACATCGATGCCGCAGCGGCCAAGGCAGCCAACATCAAGGTGGAAAATACGCCCGAGGCAAGCTCAGTCTCGGTGGCCGAACTGGCTATCGGCATGATGTTATCGTTGATTCGCAAGATCGCTATTGCCGACAGCACCATGAAGCAGGGTAAGTGGGAGAAGAAAACGCTCGAAGGCGTCGAGCTCTACAAGAAGACTCTTGGATTAATCGGTATCGGCCGGATTGGCTACGAAGTGGCCAAGCGGGCGGTTGCATTCGGAATGGATATTGTTGCTTACGATCCGTACCTCAAGCCAGTGCCGGATTATATCACTAAACTGGGCGTTAAGATGTTATCTCTGGACGAGGTGCTTAAAAATTCCGATTATATTTCGCTGCATCTGCCAATGACTCCGGAAAGCAAGAACATGCTCAACGCCGGCGCATTCGCCAAAATGAAACAGGGTGTGCGCATCGTTAACTGCGCCCGGGGTGGCATCATTAATGAAAATGACCTGGCCGAAGCCATCAAGTCCGGTAAGGTCGGCGGCGCGGCCATTGACGTGTACGAAAAAGAACCGGCGGCTCCGGATAATCCGCTGCGCGGACTGGGCGATAAGGTAGTTCTGACCCCGCACCTGGGCGCTTCGTCATCAGAAGGCCAGGCCCGGGTCGGCGACGCCGTGGCTGATAAGCTCATCGCCTACGCTAAAAAATAGTATGTTTGATATTGAAATAGATATTGAAAAGGTAGACAAAGACATCGCCCTGATGACATTACGCGGTTCCCTGGACAGCACTACGGATGATAAATTATCAGAAGCGCTGAATAAGTTAATCAAGGATAATGTTTACAGGTTCGTAATTGATTTGTCCGGCGTCAGCTATATCGGCAGTCCGGGCATCGGCGTTTTTATCAGCGTGATTGATATTCTTCAGTCAAACAAGGGGACGATAGTGTTTATCTATCCCAAGCCCAATGTCAAGGCGACCTTTAAGATGTTCAAACTTTCGGCGTTCTACAGCATTGCCAAGGATAAAGAAACGGCTGTTAAGGAACTAAAGGCGCTGTGTAAATAGAAAGGCGTTAACTATGGCAAAGGTTTTTCCGTTCCGGGGCGTGATTTACAATAAGGCCAAGGTCAAGGATTACGGCAACGTCCTGACTCAGCCTTATGATAAGATTGACGATAAGATGCAGGCCGGTTATTACAAAAAGAATCCGTTCAATCTTATCAGGATAACCAAGGGTAAGGATATGGCCGGCGATAATGATGCCAATAATAAGTACACCCGGGCCGGTCAGTTCTTCAGGGATTGGTTGGGCAAGGGCGTGCTGGTTCAGGACAAGAAACCGGCTATTTACGCCTATTACCAGGAATTCATCCCTTACGGTCAGCCCAACACTTCGGCCAAAGTTCGCAAGGGATTTATCGCACTGGGCAAACTGGTTGAGTTCGGCAAGGGCGTGCATGCCCACGAGAGAACGCTTCTCAAGCCCAAGATGGACCGTTTGAACACCATGCGCCAGGTACACGGCTCGACCGGGCAGATATTCATGCTTTATTCCGACCCGGCTCTGACCATCAACAAGGTTATGGACAAGGTTGCCTTAAAGCGCGCGGCCGATGTGGTAGCCAAAGACGAATACGGCGTCTATCATAAGATTTGGAAAATCACCGACCCGAAACTGGTCAACCAGATAGTCAAAGCCATGGCCGCCAAGGATATTTTTATCGCGGATGGCCATCACCGCTATGAAACTGCGCTCAACTACCGTACCGAGATGAAGGCCAAAGGCCTGAGATGCACGGGCAAGCCCGCAGGCAGTCCCGCACTTATGTGGGGTAACGAGTCCTACGACAACCGGATGATGACCTTCGTCAATATGAAGGACGAAGGCTTGCTCATCCTGCCCACGCACCGGATGATATTCGGGCTGAAGAACTTCTCACCGGCCGGTTTTATCAAGAAGTTGGATAAATACTTCTGGATTAACGAGTACCCATTTAAGTCCGGTAAAGATGAGAAGCCCGCCCGACAGGAGCTTCTGGAAGACCTGCGCATCACCGGGTTCTCGGCCCACGCGCTTGGCCTGGCCATCAAGGGTGTCAAGAAGCATTATATGCTTACCCTTAAGGACGAAAAGATTATGGACCGGATGATTAAGGAGAAATCCTCGCCGGCTCTGAAGCACCTGGACGTTAATGTCCTGCACCAGTTGGTGCTCTGGAAGATGCTGGGCATCACTAAGGAACGGGTAGCCGAAGGCGAATTCGTCAACTACGTCCGCTCTGCCGATGAAGCCGTGGAACTGGCCAACAAAGGAAAGTTCCAGATGGCTTTTATCCTGAACCCGACCAAGATATCAGAGCTGGAAAACGTCTCGGTCAAGAACGAACGGATGCCCCAGAAATCGACAGACTTCTATCCCAAGCTGATGAGTGGGATAGTGATAAGTAAGATTAATTACTCGAAATAGCAGTAAGTGGATTAAACGGATTCCCGCCTTGGGCGGGTCAGCCTCTAGCTGAAAGCTGATTTGATTCTCAGCTTTATCTGCTCAATCAGCTTACTAAAATAGGAGGTGCATATGCACAAGAAACTGTTCATACCCGGACCGGTAGAGGTTTATCCGGACATTCTCAAGGCCATGGGCACGCCGATGATAGGGCATCGGACCAAGGAATACACGACCATGCACGGGGAAATCAAGAGCAAGCTCCAGCAGCTGCTCTATACCAAGAACACGATATACCTGGTGACCTCGTCCGGCACCGGCATAATGGAAGCTTGCTCCCGGAATCTGGTCAACAAGCGGGCCGCTCATTTCGTCTGCGGCGAGTTCGGCGAGCGCTGGTTTGAAATTTCCGTGGCCAACGGCAAAGAAGCCGACAAGTTCTCGGTAGACCTGGGCAAAGCTATCAAGCCTGATATGGTGGATAAAGCACTGGCCACCGGCAAGTATGACACTGTATTTATTACCCACAACGAGACCTCGGTCGGCGTGATGAACCCGTTAAAGGAAATCGCCGCAGTGGTCAAGAAGTATCCCGAAGTGGTTTTCTGCGTCGATGCGGTCAGCTCCATGGCCGGCGCCAAGATAGAGGTCGATGCCTGCGGTATCGACGTTTGCCTGGCCAGCACCCAGAAGGGTTTCGCCCTGCCGCCGGGATTCGCCGTCTGCGCCATAAGCAAAAAGGCGCTGGAACGCACCAAGCAGGTCAAGAACCGCGGTTACTACTTTGACTTCCTGGTATTTGATCAGTTCGATTCCAAGAACCAGACCCCGACCACACCGTCCGTCTCGCATATGTTCGCGTTGAACGCCCAGCTGGATAAGATTCTCAAGGAAGGGCTGGACAACCATTTTGACCGGACCAAACAGCTGGCTGATACCTGCCGCGCCTGGGTCATCAAGAGCGGGTTCAAGCTCTTCACCGAGCCCGGTTACGAATCCGTGACAATGACCACGGCCGAGAATACCAAGAACGTGGATATTGCCAAACTCAACGAAGAGCTGGGCAAGAAGGGCTTTATGATATCGGCCGGCTACGGTAAACTGAAGGATAGGTCATTCCGCATCGCACATATGGGCGAGACCACGGTAGCCGAGTTGAAGGAACTCCTGACCACTATAGACGGGATAATTCCAAGCCTGCCACAGGCACCAGCTCCGGCACCGGCTATGGCCAAGAAGTAAAACACAACGCATAGGAACTGATTAAGGGGCGCCCTTTCCGGAGCGCCCCTTTTTATTTGGGGCATTTCTGAGGAAAACCTACCGTTTACTGCCCGTCCGTTCAGATGGGGATATAAAAAGGCACGCCTGGGGAATAAAATTTATGGTTTTTAGAGGCCGAATCGCATTTTCCCTATTCTGCCGGGGGTAGAGTCTTTGACATCAGGGGGTGGACTGTCAGAAACAAGGGGGTGGACTGTTGGTCGGTAGAGGGTAGAGTGTCGGCAAGTAGGGGGTAGACGGTTGGAACCAAGGGGGTAGAGTGTAGGTAATTAGGGGGTGGATTGTTAGCAACAGGGGGGTAAAGTGTCGGTAATCAGGGTGTAGATTGTCGGTAATTGGGGTGTAGAGTGTCGGTAACTTGGGTGTGGAGTGTCGGACATCATCCCCCCGTCGGTCGGAACCTACTCCCCCCTTCCGCAGTTAATGAGGGTGTAGGGGTAGGGTACCACCCTAGTTCTGGGCAGTTTTGTGCGGAAGACATCATCTGAAGGGGGCAAAATAGGGTATGACTGAGGTGTAAAATGGGCATATACGGCGGCTATTTTGCACCTTTGATTAACCCATCTATGCCTGACTTACGATATATGGAAACCCAGTTTTTGATACTACGGTAAGAGACCTTTTTCAACAATTCCTGGATTTCCTGATACGTATTGCTCTGGTCGGAGAAGTATATGACCTGGAGCCGTCGTCGTTCCCTTAACTTGCTGGCTATGGCCAGGCGGTGTAATTCTTCTTTTATCCTTTTTCGCTCCGGGTCGGTCAGTTTGATGAATACATGCGGATACGGCATATAAGGTTCTTATACACTGAATTATTCAGGAATCAAGAAAAGTGAATGGATTGATGCATTACTCTTGACTTGGTGTTCGGTGATGATAGTATTACCGGCTAAGCGATACGAGATAGGGGATACGCGCATCGCGAATCGGGTGTTTTTTATATATAGGAGGATTTTATGAAGAAATACAGGTTGGTTATATGGGCGGGCTGTTTGATAACAGCGGCAGGAATGCTTGTCAGTTGCGATAAGGAAAAACAGGCCAGGGAACCTGTTAAGCAGGAAGTGATTCAACAATCAGCGCCGGTTGAGCCGATACTCGGGCCGGTGGAGCTGACGTATCTCAGGGACGCCCTGAGATGCATCAAGATGACGCCTCAGGACCTGCTCTATAAAAAGAATACCGACCCCGGAATGCCTTACAGGCTCAAGGCCATAGACCGCCTGATGGCTAACCCGCTTGACGTTCCGTTCTATACCGATGATTTGGCACGGAAGTTATCAAGCCCAAATCAGCGGTTAGAAACTTTTGTAACGAGTATGGTCAAGGAGATTGATATGGATTTTGATGTGCCTGTATTTGCGCAACGACTTACTGATGAGCAGGCATATTCTTTGATGGTGATGAAGGGTACTAATAAATATGAACAAGTTAAGAATCTTCCTGCGGATATCAAAGCTCCGGTATCAGCTTTATTAGGTTATATGTCTAAAACTTCTGATGAGTTTAAGAGGATATTTGCCAATTTGTCAGATGAGGGTAAGAAGAATTTGCAAGAACACGGTGATAGTTTTGATGTCTATCAGGAATACGAATCTATTTCCCAAACATATCTTATGGGAGCATCTATTTTTATGGCCGGAGCAGTTGATGTTACCATACCTAAATTTAAATCTATTAAGCCCGTAGTGGGTGTTTCGCCCCAAGAGTTTAGTCTGGATGACTCTAAGGTCAAGGGCAATATCTTATTCTATGCCAATACTGAAGTAGGAGAGGTGATTGTGGGTGGTTCAGGCCCGAATGAATACCACGCGGATTTCTCGCTTATCATAGACCTAGGCGGGGACGACCTTTACACCTGTCGGGCTGGAGGCACGGACGGACGGACCCAACCGCCCGTTGCTGTCTGCATAGATCTGGGCGGCAATAACCGGTTCATAGCCCGGATGTCCGCCGAAGGCGGATCCGCCTCTGGCGGAAAGGAAAATCAACCCAAGGATGAATCAGATAAATTGGAACCGGGTAATGACCGGATTGCCTTCTGCCAGGGCAGCGCTCTGGCCGGCATAGGCATTCTGGTGGTTGATGGCGATGGTAATAATACTTTTACAGCAGGTGATTGGTCCCAGGGCGCGGCCCACTTAGGCGTGGGTGTTCTGCTCAGGACCGGCAAAGGCAATGACACATATAAAGGCTTGGATACCTGCCAGGGCGCGGCGTCGTTCGGCATCGGCGCGCTGATAGACGACTCCGGCGACGATAAATACTCGGCCACCTTCGGCGCCCAGGGATTCGGCGGCCCGGCCGGCATCGGGCTGGTTCTGGACCGTTCCGGCAATGATAACTATTACGCCGGCGGCAGATACGAGGACTATCCCCAGCGTCCGCGCGGTTCGTTCATCGCCATGTCTCAGGGATTCGGATACGGCATCAGACCGGGCTGTTCCGGCGGCATCGGGATCCTGCTGGATAACGCCGGGGACGATTCATACTTTTTGGATAATCAGTTCGGGCTGGGCGGCAGTTACTGGTTCGGATTAGGGATTCTGGTGGATGACGCCGGCAACGATACCTACAAGACCGGTGTTAATCCGCCTAAGCTGACTGAGGAACAAGCCAAGAAGGCGGCCGAAAAGAAGGAATACCTGGGCGGCGACTACGACGGCTACACCATGGGCGCGGCCATACACCTGGCCGCGGCCTGCATGATAGACCGCACTGGTGATGACAAGTATTACGGACACAAGATAGGTCCGGCTGTGGGCTGGGACTTTTCGCCGGCCTGGCTGATAGACGGCGGCGGCACGGATTTATTCAACACAAGTCGGGACTGGAACCGCCTGGCGGCCGGTAACCAGAACGGCTGCGGATTTCTGCTCAAGAAATCCGGTTCAGCTCGGTTCGAGGGCTACAGCGTACCCAGTTCCTATGCGGACCGCGACTGCGGCGGCATTGGTATACTGCTTAATCTGGGCAAGGGCGAATACGATACGGTTATGCCTAAGCAAATGACGCCGGGCGCCTGGTACAGCGGCCGGAGCTTTGACAATGCCACCTCCTGGTGCGCCGGCATAGACGGTCCGGTGTTTGAGAAGGAGCGGGAAAAGATGCCGGAATCGCTGCTGGCCAACTGGCCCAGGCGCGAGTTTCCGCCGGTTATCAAGCCAGCCGAAGATAAAAAAGCAGCCACTGAAGAGGTGCCGCCTGTTTTACCAAACATACATACGGCAGAGTTGACAGCCATCCGGGCCCGGAGCGCCGAATACGGTGACGGTGATCAGGAGGTTATAAAGCAACTTGATGTTTTGTCCGCTACAGACCCGGCTGAGCCGGAAATTATTTATGAACAAGCCACATTCTGGGCTCCGATGGATCCGGCCAAGGCTTTGGGTTGCCTGAGCCAGGCCGCCCAAAATGGATATGCCAATGCGGCTATGCTTCGGGATGATAACCGGCTGAGCAACATTAAATCACTGCCCGGCTACAAGGCCGTGGAGGAGCAGGTCAAGGTTAATACCCTGACGCCTGAAGAGATGGACAAGCTTTGGCAGGAATGTGTCAAGGAGCAGGGCGCGCACTGGGACAAATCCAGCGTGGCGCGGGACAGGTTCCGGAAACTGGGCCGGCCCGGACTCTATTACGCCATTCCTAAGCTGATAACCAGCGATAGTTACGCATACCAGTGGGCGTCTGATTTTATCACCGGACAGGGCAAGGCGGCCGTACCGGTTCTGATGAACTGCCTGAAGTCGGCCAACGAACCATTGCGCAATACGGCCATGGCATTACTGGGGCAGATAGGCGACCAGCGGGCCACCGAGGCGATTATTCCGTTGCTCCAGAACAAGGATATCGTCAACAACGTCTGCCGGGTGCTGGGAACATTGAAAGACCCCAAGGCCGTGCCGGCTATGTTAGAGGTGGTCAAGCTCAAGGATTTCTCCGAGAACGAGTGGATGCGGAAGAACTTTGCTGTGGCGCTGGGCAGAATCGGCGATGCCCGGGCCGTGACGGAACTGGTTAAACTGCTGGACGACCCGTATTTTTGGGTGCGTTACCCGGCCGAGCTATCCCTGATACAGATAGGCGAGCCGTCGGTCAAACCGCTTCTGGAAGTAGTTAAGCAGAATAAATTCCCGGCCTCGGCCCACGCCATAGAGGCGCTGGGGAGAATCAATGATATTGTAGCTATTAATGAAGAACTTACTAATCAACTTTCTAATAAAGATTGGGCAATGAGAGGGTTTGCTGTAGAAGCGGCGGGGGAACTTATGTATGCCAGGATTGATACTATGCGCAATGGCGGAATGAAATCTATTCAAAGCGGCTTATTAAGTAGATTGTATAAAATGAAAGAAACTGAGACTCATCCTTTTGTTAAAGGAAAGATAGCCTGGGCTATTGAGCGCATCAATAATCCGCCTAAGAAAGAGGAGAAGAAGTAGCGCTTTAACCACAAAGGACACAAAGGTCACGAAGAAAGAAAATACCATATTTCCTTTGTGCTTTTTGTGAACTTTGTGGTGAGATATTATGTCTAAAAAAGTAGTTGTGGCTATGAGTGGAGGAGTTGATTCCAGCGTGGCCGCTTATCTGCTTAAGGAACAGGGTTACGATGTAACAGGTTTATTCATGAGCCTGGGCACTTGTTTGGAGAAGATGGCGCCCAAGCGTAAGGCTTGTTGCAGTATTTTTGACGCCCAGGACGCTCGTAAAGTGGCCGATAAGCTGGATATCAAGTTTTCTATTCTGGACTTCAAGCAGGATTTTGAGGAATTAATAAGGTATTTCGTGGATGAATACGACCGCGGCCGCACGCCTAATCCCTGCATTCGGTGCAACCAATTACTCAAGTTCGGTAAGCTGATGGAATACGCCGACAAACTTGGAGCCGAGCATATCGCTACCGGACACTATGCGCGAATAATTTCATCACAGCGGACGCAAAGAGTTGTTCTGCGTAAGGGAGTGGATATAAATAAGGACCAATCGTATGTATTGTTTGCGCTGACCCAGGTGCAGTTGTCACGGGTGATGTTCCCGCTGGGTGAGTTGACCAAGCCCGAGGTTAGGAAAATAGCGCATAAGCTTGATTTGCCGGTCAAGGACAAGCCGGAAAGCCAGGATGTTTGCTTTGTGCCGACATCGGGTTATGAAACACTTCTCAGGCAGAGAATTCCCGATAGCCTTTGGTCTGGTAATATCGTTGATAAGTCCGGTAAAGTGCTGGGTCGGCATCAGGGTTACCAATTATATACGATAGGCCAGCGGCGTGGGTTGAAGGTGGCGCTGGGCAAGCCGGTTTATGTGACTAAAATTGACGCCAGGTATAATCGGGTGGTCTTGGGCGACAAAGAGGATGCGATGTCGGATAAATGTTTAGCCAGTCAGCTCAATTGGGTGTCTATGTCTGAACCAAAGAACAAGAAGCCGTTTGAAGCTGAGGTCAAGATAAGATACTTGCATAAGCAGGCCGAGGCGCGGATTAAAGTTATAGCGCCTAATCAGGTCGAGATAAAGTTTAAGGAACCTCAGCTGGCCATAACCCCGGGCCAGGCAGCGGTATTTTATGATGGTGATATCGTTTTAGGCGGCGGTTGGATAGTTTGAACACAGATAGACGCAGTTAATCGGTATGTATCTGTGGTTTCGTATATGGAGCAATTATTTTTTACCATTAATCGTTTCGGCAGTGATTATCTGGAGCGTATTCGGATGTTCAGCCGGAATGTTCGGTTGTTGATTCTCAGCCAGTTTTTCATCGGGTTGGGGATGACCTTCATTGGGTTGTTGTTTAACCTCTATCTTCAGGAAGCCGGACGTGATAAGGCGTTCATCGGTTATGTTCTGGCGTTGAGCCATATTACCACGGCTGTAGTGGCCTTACCGGCCGGATACTTGGCCGGGCGGTATAACCATAAAATACTGCTGATTCTATCCCAGATTCTTTACGGATTTGCCCAGATAGGCGTGATATTGGTCGTCCAGCCGAATACCTTATTCGGATGTATCATTGTGGCCGTGGCTTTTTCCACTTTAAACGGTATTGTTACTGGGCCGTTCATTATATGTAATTCTTCGACTGCAGAGCGGACATATGTTTTTAGTATATCTGCGGTCATCGGCACAGTCGCCGCGATATTGGGTAATACGCTGGGCGGACTGATTAAAGGATTTATTGCCAACAACGGTATTCCAACAATCCAGTCGTACCAGTACACGCTTTTGATTGGATTGGGTATTGCCTTGATCGGAGTGATGCCACTGTTATTTATCCGGTTATCTGAACCGGTTTGTAAGGCGGATGAGGCGCGGCCGGCATTCTGGCCGATTCTGAAGCAGAATCGGGGATTGGTGCTCAAGGCGGTCTTACCCGAGTTCCTTATTGCCGTTGGGGCTGGACTGATAGTCCAGTTCATGAACCTGTATTTCAAAGATACCTTCGGGTCGTCGGACCAGTCAATCGGTGTTTATATGTCGGCTCAGGGGGTGGCTATGGTTTTTGCTATTATCTTAGCTCCGGTGATGGCCGACAGGGTAGGTAAGGTACGAACCGTAGCGTTTACCCGGCTGGCATCTATTCCGTTTATGATAGTGTTGGCTCTGACTGGGCATATCGAAATAGCCGTAACGGCGTTCATATTCCGGATTGTCCTGATGAACATGACCGGGCCGGTGTTGAGCTCTTTTTACCTGGGGCTTTGTCCGCCCGAGTTGCAGGGTATCCTGGCTGCGCTTTTTGCCACTACTACCAGCATTGCCTGGGCTGGTTCGGCGGTGATATTCGGTCGGGTTCTTAATGGTAATTATACAACAGCGTTCTTTATTGCGGCTGGATTGTATGTTATTGCTGGTACGCTATTTTACTTGTTTTTTAAGAAAGCAGAAGTATAATATAATCAATGCTATGGAGGCAGTAGTTCTGCTTTTGTAGTCAATTGAAATGGAGGGCCAAAACATGCCAGAATTAAGACAGAACCTCATATCACGCGACTGGGTCATTATTGCCACGGAGCGGGCTAAGCGCCCGGAAGATTTTGTCAAACACAAAGATGTTAAGCCGTTGCCGGAGTTCAACGACAAGTGCCCGTTTTGCCCGGGATCTGAGGATAAGACGCCGCCTGAGATGTTTCGAATCGGAGGTACGGGCAAGAACTGGAAAGTGCGGGTGGTATACAACAAGTTTGCGGCATTAACGCCTGAGGGAGAGAGAACCCGTAAGATGAACGGTATTTACCGTTCGATGAACGGCGTCGGAATTCACGAGGTTATTATCGAGCACCCCAAACATAATGCCTTAATGGCATTGATGTCTGATGACGAGGTGGCTAATATCATCCGCGCTTACAAGGAGCGTTACCTGGCAATCCAGAAAGATAAGCGCATAGAATCAATTATCATATTCAAGAACCATGGGCCGTCAGCCGGTACTTCTTTGGAGCATCCACACTCGCAGTTGGTTGCCACGCCGATTGTGCCGCCCCAGGTCAGGCACCGGATGGACGAGGCGACGACCTATTTTGACGATACCGGAGAGTGTATATTCTGTCATACCTTGAGTGAGGAACTTAAGGTTAAGGAACGGATTATTTTAGGAACGGAAAGCTTCGTTGCTATGGTTCCTTATGCGGCGCTTTCGCCGTTCCATATCTGGATTTTTCCCAAGCGGCATATGTCTTCATTCGCGGAAATTAACGATCTGGAAATAAATGACCTGGCCGTAAATCTCAAGACAACGTTAGCTAAGTTATATCGTGGGCTGGATAATCCAGATTTTAATTATTCAATACGTTCTATCCCGACAGAAGAGAAAGGGAGCGATTATTTCCACTGGTATATCAGCCTGGTACCTCGAGTTAGCCAGACCGCTGGGTTTGAGCTGGGATCGGGGATGTTCATCAATGTGGCTTTGCCTGAAGCCAGTGCTAAATTTCTTAGAGAAACTAAAGTCTAAGTCTTATTTATGCATCAGGGATAGGTAAAGCCAGAATACCACGAATGAGCTGGTCAGCACGGTTAGGACGATGGGAATGAGATAGCGATAGACTTTGGACAGGGTGGAACCGTAATACTGGTTGGTAAGTATTAGGCACAGGTGCAGAGGCGAAAGCATCACTCCGCTGAATCCGGACACATAAGCCAGCATCATGTAAGGCATCATCGGCGCACCCGGAGGTAGGATACTGGAGAATAGTATAGGGAAAGTCACACCGACAAACGCCATGGTCATTCCGGTCAGCATTCCAACGATAAAAGGCATGAATACTATCGAAAGCAGTACCACAGACATCGGTATTGAGCCGTCGCCTTGATGGAAAAATTGAGCCAGGTCGTTGGTTAGTGTACTGACCTGTAATATGCCGGTGAAAGCCAATATGCTTAGGACAATAATCATCATTTGGTAAATGTGCTTTTTCAGGAAGGTTATTTTTAATATCGCCGATAGTGATAACTGCTTGAATATCAGGATATTAACGATAACCCAGCTTAGCCCGATTAGCAGGCATATAAGCATGGGTAACCGGAATAGGAACAGGGTGATGATGATAATAATGGGTAGGATCAGGTAAATGATTCTGAATAACTCTTTAATATGGAGTTTCTGATTATTTGTTGATGGTGGTGTTTTTATATGCGGAAATATAAAAATGATGCCGGTAATTATAGAAACTAGGGTCATGGGCGACTGGAACAAGGCCAGGGTGTAGAGTTCTATTTTATATAAACCGGCAGCCAATACCAATCCGGGGTATAGCGGCCAGAAGTATTCCCAGATATGGCGGAACCAGTAATTTATCAGTGTTTTCTTGTGCGCCGGGACGAATTCTTCGGCTACATTATCCAGAAGCGGCGCGGAGAACAGGGCGCCGCCGGGCATGGGTAGAAGTCCGATTAATGCCGGCAGGATGGTATAGGTATAACGACGCATACCGAATGTTTCAATAATAAGCCGGCTCAGGGCGTTTAACTGCCCCGAGGCTTGGAGCAGTTCGGATAATACCAGTATGATGCCGACAATTCCAGCCAGAGAAATAGTTTCTGGGCTGATGACTGTTCCCAGTGCGGCTTGGCCGATTTTGGCCAGCTCCAGGTTAAATCCCAGCCCCAGCACCAGGCCGGTAATGAGTATGGCAATGCTGAATGTTATTTTTAGCCTGAGAAACAGGATAATCAGCAGGAAAATCAGACCAATCTTGATGATAACCATATAATAAGCAAGAAGATAAAGCAGATTAGAATCTGGTTGTCAAGCCATATGCATATTTCTATTAGTGATAGGATTCACATTGCATATCTTGACAGGATATTATGAATATTATAATTTATGCACAAAATATCACTTAAGTCTGGAAAGGACTAAGCCATGATAGCATCACGAGAAATATATTGGAACATACCTAAAATACTGGTTGGAATCCATTACGCTTTGTTCGCCGTTGCGGTTGTTGTATTCATGATTGGGATTTTCTGGCGTATCAGGCTTTGGCGTCTGGGCGATAAGGAAAACAGGTTAGATAATTTGATAACCCGTTTCTGGCGGTTAGTTATTTTTGCTGGGTTCCAGTATCGTATTCTTAAGAGAATTTATCAGGCCATAATGCATTCGGGAATATTTTATGGACTGGCGGTTCTTTATATCGGCACGCTGCTGGTATTGGTCCAGGCCGATCTGGGCATAATCTTTCTGAAAGGACCGTTTTACCAGGGGTTTTCGCTGGTGATGGATTTAGCCGGAGTCGGACTGGTAGCCGGTCTTATGATGGCTTTATTCAGGCGTTATGTGCTTAGGCCGCCGGAGCTCTGGGCCGCAAACATGGCTCAGAAATTTGATGATTTATTCATTATTTTATTGTTGTTAGTTATAGCCGCGACCGGGTTTGTGCTTCAGGGTTTTCGGATGGAGATGACTGAGATACCCGGACAGGTATGGTTTCGTTATTGGTCGCCTATAGGGTTAGTCTCAGGTGAATTATTCGACTTCATTGGTTTGCATAAGGATGCCTTGACCTGGCACCCGATATTGTGGTTTGTTCACTCGACGCTTGTGTTAGTATTTATTGCTTATTTCCCTTATAGTAAGATATTCCACGTGTTTACGGCCCCGGCTAATATATTCTTGAGTAAGTTAACACCAAAAGGGCAATTTAAGCACATTGACTTGGAGAATACCGAGAAGTTCGGTGTGGCCAAGATTAATGATTTTTCATGGAAGCATCTTCTGGACCTTGATGCTTGCACTCGCTGCGGACGGTGCGATACAGGATGCCCGACTAATCTTAGTCAAAAGCCACTCAAGCCTAAAAAGCTGGTACTTGATTTAAAGAATGAACTTAACCGGCAGGTCAAGCTGACCGGTTCAAAAGTTGTTAAGGAGCCAGAGCCGTTATTGGATAAAACGGTGACTTCGGATGAAATCTGGGCTTGCACCACCTGTCATTATTGCCAATCTAATTGCCCGGTTTTTATAGAGCATACAGACAAAGTAGTTGAGCTCAGGCGTAACCTGGTTCTGGCGGAAAGCAATTTTCCGGCTGAACTTAAATCAATGTTTAAGAATATAGAGGTTAATGGTAATCCCTGGCCGGTAGGTTGGGAGAAAAGGAGTGACTGGTGTAAGGGGCTGGATGTAAAAATACTTAATGCCGGCGAAAAATGCGACGTTTTGCTCTGGGTTGGTTGTGCTGGGGCGACGGATGATCGTAACACCAAAGTGGCTACGGCTTTGGTGAAACTGCTTAAGGCGGCCGGAGTTGATTTCGCCATTTTGGGTAATGCCGAGAAATGCTGTGGTGATCCGGCCAGACAGTCCGGTAACGAATATCTTTATCAGATGCGGGCTATGGAGAATATTGAAACATTAAAGGGCCGTAAATTCAATCGTATTTTGACTTATTGCCCGCATTGTTACCATACCATCAAGAATGAGTATCCCCAGTTGGATAAATCATTCGGCGATATAAATATCATTCATCACAGCCAGTTATTGTTGGACTTAGTCAATAACGACCAGTTAAAGCTTAAGGCTGGTGTAGCAGATGAGGTAGTTTATCATGACTCGTGCTACCTAGGACGGTACAATGATATTTATTGCCAGCCGCGGGAAGTTTTGTTATCAGCCGGTGTTAAGCTTAGAGAAATGTCGCGTCGGAAAGAGGGTAGTTTTTGCTGCGGCGCCGGCGGCGGCCGAATGTGGATGGAAGAGAAGCTGGGCAAACGGATAAACCAAATTAGGGCCAAAGAAGCCATGGATTCCATCAGCCAAGGGATTATTGCCACGGCTTGCCCCTATTGCTTGACTATGATAGGCGATGGCGTGAAAGAACTGAGTGTCGAATCAAGTTCCGGAAATGTCCGGGTCCTTGACATCGCCGAGGTCTTGGTTAGCAAGATTTAACGCGACCATCATAAGCCCGGTCAGAAACCAGAAGGGCACCATTATCCGGACCGTGTAAAAAGTGGCTACAGCTAAACCCTGTACTAGTAGAGCTATTAGTGCGGTACTATACCCAATGGCTAATGTTCCGATATAATATTCCATTTCTATTGATTCTCTACCTTCGGATAAAGTACCTAATTGTATGTATGTAGGTGGCCCGAGGTGTCGCAATGGTTTAACACTAAGATATATGCGTATTATCAACCATAGGAATAAACCCAGTCCTATAACGCCCATATAAAGTAAGTCAGTAATATATTGATTATCAGCCCAACTTAATGGCACCGAACCGGGCCCAAGACCTAAAATAGGGTCGCTTGCAATCATAGGGATAGAAGTAGTCCATGCATTAATTCTGGATTCCCATGATGAATTAACAGTGGTTTTTTTATCCCAAACACCTTTTATAGAGAAGGCCGCAGTTTTTACTTTAGCTGGTAAGAAATAAATCATTGCGAATAAAAGCAGTATTGGCAAGCAAAGTAAAACGATTTTTCTGGACAAAAACGAGAAGGCTATAAATCCGGTGAATAGTCCGACATATGAGGCTCGAGAGGTTGTGAAAGCAATAGCATAGACTGAAATTATTATCAATGGCAGCAGATAAGCATAGGACTGCCAGCGTGGATAACGAAGAATAAAGGCCATAGCTATAAAACTTATTATCAATAGGAATCCGCCGAGCAAGGCATTTTGGTCAGTGCGAAAAGGCCCGGATGCTCGTGATATTGGCATTAGGTAGTAATCCATGGCTCCCCAGACCGCTACTATGGTAGCCAAAGATAGAATTGTCGTAACATTAAACTTTAATTGTTTGTAAGTTTTTATATTGGCAATAACCATGAAGAAAATCAGGAAGTACTGGATTCTTTTTAATGTGAAAAAGAATGCGGCTGTGGGTGTGGTCGTTCCTTTGAATACGCCCCAAATCGCGGAAATAATCATTAGTATACAGAAAATAATAATGGGTTTATTTAGAGGGGTGCGAGGGATATCGAGAGGCTTACGTTTGGCGACTAATCCGATAAACCAACCCAGAGTAACGATGGCTATTAAAATATCCTCGGCTCTGATTTCGATGGCCCGGGCTTGACCAATACCTGTTTCAGCTGAACCCATAGGTATTTCCGGCAGGAATAAAGTTCCTAAGATGATAAAAAACAATCCCGTTTTGGGAACGAAGAATATGAGCAAGCCGATGAATAACCCGGCTACAACGATAAAAATAGGGGGTATACTCATAACTTTTTTAAGATTCTGTTAATAAGCGGGATACTAATGTTATATCAATTCTTTAGTTAAATAGTAAGATGGTCCGGTACTTTCGGCGCATGTCCCGGTAATGCTAAAACCAGCTTTTTTGTAAAGGGCTAATGCATTACTATTATTCTGTGCTACAGTTACACCCATGGTTTTGGCTCCTTTATTCTGGGCATACTCAAAAGAGGTTTTTACTAAATTGAATCCGATATCCTGATTCCTGGTTGATTTCATCACAATGAATGCCCAGATTTTGATGTCTATTAATACCGGTGTTTTAGCCGGAGGTTTGATTTTCTGGATAAACTTAGCGTATACGCTTGACAACATCTTGCCGAACACTTTTTTACTTAAGCCATAATAGATTAACAGACCTTTTAGGAAGATTCGTAAAAGATTTATGCCGCCGATGGGGTTCTTTCCGGAAGATGAAACGATAATAAAACCTAGGACCAGGTCTTTTTCTTTGGCTACAAGAACACCCTGCGGTTCAGAGTCAAAAAACAACTTGATTTTATCCCGGTAAAAACGATATAGTCCTGTATTACTGTTAATTATTTCTGTGATTTTAGTAATATCTGGATCGATATGCATGGCCGCAATGATGTTTAGCTCATTTGCATCCGCTGGTTTTATGATGACATTATTATTTACAGCTTTTTCCATCTGGCGATTGCTTCCTTTAGCCGCTCTTCCGGCGCCGTTAGTGAAATTCTAAGATATCCTTCCCCGTGCGGTCCGAAGCCGATGCCCGGAGTGGTATGGACATAGGCTTTGGATAGGAGCCGTCCGGCAAAATCCATGGAGCTGGTTCCAGGCGGCAGCGGCAACCAGATATAGAAAGTCGTATCCGGGATAATTGGGTCGAAGCCCATCTCTTTTAGTCCGCGGATAAAGATATTGCGTCTTAACTGGTAGCGCTTACGGATATCCGCCGCGCCGGCAATTTTGTCCGGTTCCTTCAGCCCGGCCGTCAGCGCTTTCTGGATAGCCGTGAATAGGCCGGAATCAATATTGGTTTTGATGCGTCCCAGAGCCTTGATGATATCCCGGTTGCCGGCCGCCCAGCCGGCTCGCCAGCCGGCAATGCTGAACATCTTGCTGAAAGAATTTATCTCTATGCCGATATCTTTGGCGCCGGGAATAGATAGGAACGATACCGGTGGTTGGTTAAAATACATCTCGCTGTAGGCTGCATCCTGGCAGACGATGATGTTATACTTTTTAGCAAACCTGACCACGTCTTGGTAGAACTCTCTGGGTGCGTCGGCCGTGGTCGGATTATTGGGATAATTGAGCAGCAGCAGTTTGGTTTTTCTAGCAATGTCTGGTTTGACTGCACTCAGATCCGGCAGGAAATTATTCTCGGATTTGAGCGGCATAGCAGCTATCCGGCCGCCCGAAAGAATTATAGCCGAACGGTAAGCCGGGAAACACGGGTCAGTGGTTAGGACTATATCGCCCGGGTCAACCACGGCCCAGATAAGATGGACGAACCCTTCCTTGGAGCCGATGAGCGACCAGATTTCCTTGTCCGGGTCAACCGTTACGCCTTTGGCCTTATACCAATTGGCCAGTGCCTGGCAGAAAGGCCTGGTGCCTTTATAGGGCGGGTAGCGGTGGACAAAGGGATTATCCAACGCCGACTTGAGCGCATCTATCAGCGGGCGGGCCGGCATCAGGTCCGGGTCGCCGACCGAAAGGTCAATCAGATCCTTACCTTTAGAAATGATAGCTTGTTTCTTGCGGTCTAATGCCTCAAAGAAATAGGGCGGCAGCGCCTTGACTCGTTTGGCTAAAATATCTTTCATCAGTGTCTCCTAACAAAATAATACTCTGTGTAATGCCCGGACTGTTTCATTGACCGAGCTGTTTTCTACCAGAAACGCGATATTGGTTTGGGTGGCGCCCTGGCTTATCATCTTGACCTTGATATCAGCGTCTCGGAGCGCGCCGAAAATATTACCGCTGATTCCGTGTAATCGTTTGATATCTTCTCCGATGACGCAGATCAGCGCCTGTTTGTCCTCCAGATTTACCCGGGCGAACTTTGACAGCTCCTTAAGCGCTTCGGTTAGGTGGTGTCGCCGGTCTATGGTCACCGAGACGCTTATTTCAGAGGTGGCAATCATATCAACCACTATTTTGTGCCGGGCAAAGACGCCGAATATATGTTCCAAAAACCCGTATTGCATTAACATCCGAGGTGAGGTAATGGTTATCAGGTAGATGTCCTTTTTATAAACGATGCTTCTGGGTGCCGGGATCCGGTTGGGCTTAGTCCTGGCCGTAATTATCGTACCCTCGGCTTCTGGTTTATAGGTGTTGAGAATCCGGACCGGGATATTTCGGCGGATGGCCGGTAACAGCGTTGAAGGGTGGAACCTTCGGCTGTAATAGGCCAATTCCGAGGCCTCGTTAAAACTTATATTCTTGATAGGCATCGCTTCGGGCACGACACGCGGGTCAGCCGTCATAATGCCGTCGCTGTCGCTCCAGAGCTGGACCTGGCCGGCATTAAGAGCCGCGGCCATAATCGTAGCTGTGTAATCGCTGCCGTTCCGGCCAAGGGTGGTGATATTGTCCTGACTGTCACGGCCGATGAATCCGGTTATGACCGGTACAATGCCCTTGCCGATGATCGGCTTAAGATGTTTGCGGATGAGCGCCGGGCTTTCGTCCAGGGGTTGGGCTTGGCTGAAATGTGAATCAGTCAGCAGTCCGGCATCAAAGGCGTCAACCGCCCGGGATTTGATACCGTGTTTATTTAGGTAAACCGAGATAATCCTGGCTGACAGCCGTTCGCCGAAAGACATCAGTTTATCCAGTTGCTTCAGGCTTGGTTTGATGGTCAGGGTTGCGGCGTATTGTTTCAGCTCATCCAGCAGGCCGGTTATTGATTTATGCGGCACACCCAAATCACCGGCTATTTTTAGATGAATCTTTTCTATAGAGTGGAATTTGGCAATTCCGTGGGCCAATCCGATGAGTTTCTCAGTCACGCCGTGATGGGCCGAGACGACCACCATCGGCTTATCCTTGAGAAATCTGCGGATAATGCCGGCCACAGATTTAATCCGTGAAGCGTCCTTCAGGGACGTCCCGCCGAATTTCATTACTATCATAATTTCACCACAAAGACACAAAGGACACGAAGAAGACAAAGAATACTTTCAGGTTAATTAACGATTCTGACAATGCCGTTCTTGAGTATCGGCATGTTAAAATTAATAAGCAATCCCAACCACAGATTACTTAATCGTAGATAAGTCAATAACTGGGCTTCGTGAATAGGTTCTATCTTATCCACTGACTTTAATTCGACTATAACCAAATTATCAACCAATATATCCAAACGGTAACCGCAATCCAAGGAAACATTCTTAATATTTAATGGGCAGGGTTTTCTGCCTTTCAAAAGGCGCGCCTTTCTGGGTTAATTCATAGCATAGGCATTCTTCATAAGCAGATTCCAGTATACCGGGACCTAAGTTTTTATGGACTTCTATAGCCGCTCCGATTATGATGTTTGATAAATCATTGCTTCTTTTTATAACCGCATCATCCTTAATATGCATATCTTACTTTGTCTTATTTGAGGTCTTTGTATTCTTTATCCTTTTGCATTTATATAATTAACAATATTCTTTGTGTTCTTAGTGCCTTTGTGGTGAATAACTATTTTTCTAATCGTATCAGGTCGTTGTATGTTTCCGCTCTGGTAATCAGCTTGTATTTATTCCCGGTTACCAGCACCTCGGCCGGCTTGGGCCGGGAATTATAAGTCGAGGCCATCGAGTAGCCGTAAGCCCCGGCCGAGAAGACAGCCAGCAGGGCGCCGTTGTTCAGTCTGGGCAATATGCGTTCCTTGCCCAGGAAATCGCCGCTCTCGCATATCGGTCCGACCACGTTTACTTTCATCGTCGCATTCGTATTTATAGTCACCGGTTCTATCCGGTGATAGGCCTCGTACAAGGCCGGTCGGATAAGCGTATTCATCCCGGCGTCGCAGATGACGAAATTAGTGCTGGCATTGGATTTGGTTCGTATCACCCGGGTGACGATAATGCCGGCATTGCCGACTATGAACCGTCCCGGTTCGATAATCAGTTTCAGGCGTTTGGTATGCGGCATTATGGTCCGGCCGAACTCCCTGGCTGGCCTGGCCTCCATACCTTTGTAGAATATGCCGAAACCGCCGCCTGTATCCAAATATTCAATGTTATGTCCGAATCTGCGGCAATAATCTATTAAGGGCAGCACCTTCTTAAGGGCTTGAAGGTAAGGTTTAGTCTCGGTAATCTGCGAGCCAATATGCAGGTGCAGTCCCTTGAGCCTGATGTTCCGGAACAGGTGCATTACACCTATGAGTTCTTTGGCATCCTGGATGGACAGCCCGAATTTGGTTTCTTCTATGGCCGTTTTAAGGTAGCGGTGCGTATGCGGTTCGACATCGGGATTGATGCGCAGTGCCACCGGCGCGGTAACCTTCAGCCGTTCGGCCACCTCGTTGATGGTCTGGACCTCATCGACCGACTCGGCGTTAAGCATCAGGATTTTGTGCTTTAATCCGTAGGCAATCTCTTCGGCGGTCTTGCCCACCCCGGCAAAGACTATTCTTTTGGGGTTGGCGCCGATTTTAAGCGCACGGAACAGCTCGCCGCCCGAAACCACGTCAAACCCCGCGCCCAGCGACTTAAGCAGTCGGCAGATATTCAGGTTCGAATTAGACTTGAGCGAATAGCAAATCAGGGCAGACGGGAACGCCCGGCGCAGTTTTTGGTAATGGCTTCGGATGGTCTGCGAACTGTAGACATAAAGCGGAGTGCCGAAGCGTTCGGCCAGCTTGCTGATTGGCACGCCTTCGCAGTACAATTCATTGTTATGGTATCTGAAAAAATCCATAATTCTTAGTAAGCAGATTAAACGGATTCAGCCGAGGAGCTAATTCCTTCAATATAATCGATACAATTGGATATTTAATAAATCCAGTAACATTTGACAATATAAACATAATAAGATTTAATAACTGAAAATTATGATGGAACAGGTTTTAGTGGTTGACCGCAGTAAGTTGTTGGGCGGCAAGGCTTTACCGCACGGCCTGAAAAAGACCGGCCTTAAAGCGCTGGTAGAGCGGATATACAAGTTTGGACAGTTCGTCAACCGTCCTTATGCCGAGAATAATCCCGACCTCAAGCAGATTATCCCTTATATGCTGATGCAATATAAGGACCGGTTCTTCCTGCTCCATCGCCGGGCCACCCAGACCGAAAAGCGTCTCCATAATAAGTACTCTTTAGGCGTGGGCGGGCATATTAATCCGGTCAAAGGCATGCGCAGCATCCGCGGCATCATCGAAAAAGGCCTGGAACGTGAACTGCACGAAGAGTTGACCGTTAAATGCCCATACCGGTACAAACTAGTGGCCTATCTCAATGACGATTCCAACCCGGTCGGGCAGGTCCATTTAGGCTTGATATACACGGTCAATGTCAAAGACGGCGCCAAGGTCAGTGTTGCCGAGACCGAACTGATGGACGGCCATTTCGCCACCGGCGACGAAATCACCCCGCACTACCCGCTGATGGAAACCTGGTCCCAGATACTCTACAATAACCTCATCGCCCGTAAGAAATAGCCGGACTTTATTCCGATGACAAACCGGGGGCAAGAAGTATCACTAAAAGCCGGTGCAGAAGCATTTATTTTGTTGACAATAAGGCTTAGGATACTATAAGTTATAAGCAGAATCTAGATTATTTGCCCGGAGTAAATAAGCGAACTATGCCAGAAGTGACAGAAAATCAGAACAGGTTTACCATCGGCGACTTCGAGGTCTTTAAAGACGAGCTTCTGGGCAAAGGCGCCTGGGGCGAGGTTTACCGCGGACGCCAGATATCTCTGGACCGGCCCATTGCCATTAAAATCCTCAAGAAAGACATGACCCAGGATGCGGACTTCGTCCGGCGCTTCCGCAAGGAAGCGGAGACCATCGCCAAGATAATCGATGAAAACATAATCCAGGTCTACGGGCTGGGCGAGGTTGATGGTTCCCACTACTTTGCCATGGAGTTCGTCCAGGGCGTGCCGCTCCAAAAGTTCATAGAAAAAGGACGCGAGTTCACCACCGAGGAAATAGTTTACATCTCCATTTCGGTGGCCAAGGCGCTTAAGGCGGCCTGGGAAAGCCCGGGCCAGGTTGTCCATCGCGATATCAAACCGGCCAATATCATGGTCTCTTTCTCCAGTTCTCTTATTGCGGCCCGCCAGAAGGTGGATACCTCGGAAGCCCGGGCCTTTATGGACATAAATATCCAGGAAACGCGCATCAAGGTCATGGATTTCGGCCTGGCCAAGTCCATCGGCGCCGCCACCGACCAGAAGGACCAAACCTTGGTCGGCACGGTCATCGGCACTCCCAAATACATCTCACCCGAGCAGGGGCTGGGCAATCCGGCCGATATTCGCTCGGACATATATTCGCTCGGCATCGTTATGTACGAAATGTCTACCGGCCGGCTGCCTTTTGCCAGCGACAGCGCCGTCAGCCTGATACGCAGTCATATTTACGACCAGGCTATGCCGCCCACCCAGTTCAATCCCAAGGTGCCACAGGGATTGGAGTCGGTGATAATGAAATGCATCCAGAAGGACCCCAACCATCGTTACAACAGCCCGGCGGAATTAGTGACGGACCTGGAAGCCATCAGGCGCGATCAAGCGCCGCTTTACGCCCAGCAGACCATGGCTAACATGGGCAGCGCCACCATGATTGCCCGACCGGCCGGCGAATCCAAGAGCAAGGCAGTATTAATCGTCAGTATTATCTCCATTCTGCTATTAGGCGGCGCGGCCGGATGGTATTTCCTGGTCTTCCAGAAACAACAACAGCAGCGTCGGGATTATATCCAGCCCAGCACCAGTTTTAATTCTCCCATCAGCGGCACGGCTATTGCCATCGAGCCGATTAAGGAAGAAGACCCGGTCAAGAAGGTGGATCTGATAATTGCGCGGGCGCAGAAGATGATTGAGCAGGATCAGCTGGACGACGCCAACCGCGATTTGATTAACGCATTAGGCATCATCCCAGACCACGAGGGCGTTAAGAAACTCCTGGACCAGATCAACCAGATAAAGCAGGACCGCCAGAGCCAGGCCCAAAAGGAACAGATAGAAAAAGAATACAAGGAATACCTGGCCAAGGGGATGGATGAGGAAGCCAAGAAGAACTGGGAAGGCGCCAGCACGATGTTTAAAAAAGCCATGGATCTCAGCAATACGACCGAAGTCGCGGAGCATTTGAAGGCGGTCAACGTCCAACTGATTAAACAGAGCCAGTATAACGAAATCGTAGCTAAAGCGGCCGAACTGGAAAAGCAGAAGGAATGCGAAGAGGCCATTAAGCTATACGAAGAGGCCAAGCAATATACCGACAAGCTGGAAGATGTCAGGACTCATATCAACCGGTGCATAGATACGATATACAACACCGTGTTTGAAAAGGGCGTGAGCTTATATCACGACGGCAAATACAACAGCGCCGAGGCGATGCTCAAGAAAGCGCTGGTTTACAAGCCCGGCAACCGGGACGTGATGAGCAAAATAGAGGAAATCAAGGGGCGCTTCCCGCCCAATATGCTTTTTGTCGAAGAGGGCGATTTTATTATGGGCACGGACAATAAGAAGGTCCGGGCGGAATCTTTCTTCATAGATAAGTACGAGGTGACCAAGAAAGAATACAAGGAATTCCTGCTGAAGATGGCCGGCGACCACAGCAAGTGCCATCCGGACGAGAGGGACAATCCCAAGCTCAAGAACAAGAACCACACCCCGGAATTCTTTGTCAAGGGCGATTATCCGCCGGCCGAGGCCAATCTGCCGGTGGTTGGTGTGGACTGGTACGACGCGTTTTCCTACGCCGCCTGGCAGGGCAAGCGCCTGCCGACCGAGGCCGAATGGGAAAAGGCGGCCCGGGGCGCTGACGGCCTTATCTACTCCGGCGGCTGGACCGATGATGACCAGGTCAAGGCCAACGTCAAAGGCGTCGGCAAAGGCGGCCTGGCCGATGTCGGTTCCTATCAGGATGATGCCAGCCCTTACGGCGTGTTTGATATGACCGGCAACGTCAAGGAATGGGTATTCGATTGGTGGTCCGATAAAAAAGGTGAAGAAAAAGTTGTCATAAAAGGCGGCGATTGGTATAGTACCGCCGTCCGGGCCAAGGCAAGCAGAAGGGATAACCAACTGTATTTCGAGCGGAACAAGTATGTCGGGTTCCGCTGTGCGAAATCTGTTAAGTAACAAATAATTATAGTTCGGTTGCCTGTGAAGTTGCAGCCGACTATACCCGGCAGTAATTTCACAAACTGCCGGAGTATAGGAACATGCCCCGGAAAACAACCGGGGACGAAAATCCCGTTTCGGCGGGATAAAAGACCCAGTAACGTTCCACTCCCCGCAATAGCTATCGGGGGCTGTAACTCGCTGGCTCTGATAAAGGAGGATTGAGTATGAAGGGATTATGGAAAATGGGCGTAACCGCGCTCTGCAGCACGGTCGTGCTGATGGGATGCGCATCAAAGGGTTTTGTACAGGAGGAGATCTCCAAGGCCAGGACCGAGCTCATCAACGGGTACACCAAGAGCGTGGATGAATCCTATGCCAAGCTCAGCTCTGAACTGAAAAAGAGCATCGTTGACATCCAGACGAATTATGCCCTTAAGAACTTCGTCGAAGGCGAAAATTACAAGGTCAAGCAGGAACTTCTTAAGGAAGTGGACAGCCGTATCGAGACCGTCAAAAAACTGTCCGAAGACCTCCGCACCACGCTTGATTCTCTGAAGATGTCAGGCGAGTCCGGTCTGGAAAACCTGGCCAAATACCTCAGGGCATCGGCCAACGTCATCACCAAGCAGTTACAGGCCCAGAAAGAAGGACTGGAACAGGCTATTGATGAATTAGGCAAGATGGAACTGGGCAAGGATACAGGCACAACGCCTCCGCCCAATCCCGAAGCACCCAAATAATAACTGACCAAACACCGAAAGCCGGCATATGGCAAACGCTGTATGCCGGCTTTTGCATTGTCTGAGTAATTAGCCACTAATAAACACGAATGTTCACGAATAAGTTTGGATGATTACTATTAGTGTTTATTAGAGCCAGTAGGAACAAGGTGTATTAGTGGCAGTAGGAGTACAACGACGTAGTGTCAGAGCGAAGCCTCCTGCAAGGACTTATCCAGTGCAAATATTAATACAATTGTAATTTGCACTGGGTTAGTGCTGCTTCGAGCATATACTATATTCTATTGTTTGACACCTGTTTTACCAATGCTATCTTGCGCTTATGTTTTTACGCATCAGCATTATTGTGACCGGGCTGGTTCTGCTCGGGACAGGGGTCTATCCGGTCGTTAATTCACGCCAGCAACAAATCCGTCAGAAAAAGATAAAAGTAGCCCTCGAACAAATCATTGATAAAGATGATTCTAAACGGATAAATGCTGTTTACAACCTTGTTGGACTAAATGCCAAAGATGCTTTCCCGAAACTTATTGAATTATTAAAATATGCAGACATAAGGGTTAAAGAGTCAGTTATCAAAGCATTGGTAAGAATAGATGAGAAAGAAACTAAAACTCAGATTATCGGATTATTGCAGGATAACAACCCAAAGGTTTGCTCGTCGGCGGCTTGGGCATTAGTGCAACTTGGCGTTAAGGAAGCTATTCCGAATCTTGCTACTTTGTTACAAGATAACAATCCAGATGTTCTGTCGTCAGTTGTTTGGGCATTGGGACAACTCGATGCCAAAGAATTAATACCTGAAATTACTAGGTTGTTGCAAACTAATGACAAGAATGTTCTTTCGTGGGTTATTTGGGCATTGGGACATCTTGATGCTAAGGAAGCTATACCGGGACTTACCAAACTTTTACAAGATAAAAACCCAGATGTTCGCCAGTCGGCTGTTCGGACATTGTTAGATCTTGACGCCAAAGAATCAATTCCGGACATCATCAAACTATTTTATGATAATGACAAAGAAGTTCGTTTGTCAGCTATTTGGGTACTGGGAAAACTTGATGCTAAAAAGACTGCCGAGGAAATTACCAAGCTCTTGCAAAATAACAGTTCGGAGTTTCAAAATTCAGCTATTGATGGATTAACAATCAGTCAAGTCAAAGAAGCTATACCGGACATCATACTGTTATTACAACACAACAATCCTGGTATCCGTTGGGCGGCTATTATATCATTGGGTAAACTTGGCGCTAAAGAGACTATTCCAGAGATTACTAAACTATTACAGGATGAAAGCCCAAATGTTCGTGAAGCGGCCCGGATGGTGCTCAAAGAACTTGGTGTAGAAATCCCGAAAGACAAGTAGATTATCCCCACCTAATCAGCTTAATCCGTGTCATTTGTGTTCCTCCGCTTGCACTGAGCGAAGCGAATGTGTGCTTTTGTGTTTAGTGGCAATTCGTGCCAATCCGTGCCATTCGTGTTCCCGCCTATCAGCTTAATCAGCGGTTAAACTTTCGTGTCTCTTCGTGTTTTCGTGGTAGAATAAGGTCTTTACACAAAGAACAGGAACGTGGTGATGATGAATATCGGTATCAGTATCAATATGGAATAGACCATATACCCGAAGAATGAGGGCATCTTAACGTGCGATTCCTCGGCGATGGCCTTGACCATAAAGTTCGGCCCGTTACCGATATAAGTATTGGCTCCCATAAACACCGCGCCGCAGGAGACGGCCGCCAGCAACAGCGGGCCGCTGGCCACGGCCAACAGGTCTTTAAGGTAGGCCGGTCCGAGCGGCACGTTCAATACGCCGCTGGCCGCCGAAGACATCGTCAGGTAGGTCGGCGCGTTATCCAGGAACGACGACAGCGACCCGGCCGCCCAGAAGAAATGCCAGGGCTGGGTCAGTCCCAGTTCCGTGCCCCGGGCGTTGAGTATCATCAGCGCCGGTATCATCGTCACGAATATCCCGGCAAACAGCACGGCCACCTCGATAATCGGGTTGAATGTAAAGCTGTTCGATTGGCGGGTATGCTTTTTGGTCGCCACCAGCGATAATACGGCCATCACCAGCATCAGCGCTTCCTTGACGCCGAACGGCCAGGGATGCTTGGGGTCGGTCCCGAACGGGTCGCCGGCGAAGAATATGGCTGCCACCATTCCGCCCAGCAACAGGAAATTTACCGTGCCTTCAACTCCCAGCTTCTGCTTGGGCTCGACCTGCTCAGTCAGCGCGCCCGGCGTGGCGATGTCCTCGCGGTTGAACTTGAATTGGTCGTAGAGGTTGAATATAATCAGGATTAAACCGCAGACGAACAGCCATTCCTTCCAGAGCGCGAAGGTCCACAGGAAGGGCACGCCCTTAAGGAATCCCAGGAACAAAGGCGGGTCGCCCAGCGGGGTCAGCAGTCCGCCGCAGTTGCTGACCACGAAGATGAAGAATATGATAATATGGGCCTTGTCCTTGCGGGCCTTATTGGCCCGGATAAGCGGCCGGATTAACAGCATCGAAGCTCCGGTAGTGCCGATGAAACTGGCCAGCACCGCGCCGATGGCCAGGACGATGGTATTGATGAGCGGAGTTCCGGCCAGCGAGCCCTTGATATAGATGCCGCCGGAGATGACATAAAGCGCGCCCAACAGGATGATGAACGAGATATAATCAAACCCGACCACCATCAGTTCGTGCGGATTGATTGTGATGATGTAAATAGCCACCGGTATGGCCAGCAGGATGGAGATAATGCCCTTATTGAAATTACTTTCCCACCAATGGCCGAAAGCCAGGGGGATGATGGCGATAGCCAGGAGCATCAGGACAAACGGGGCAACGGACCAGAGCGGCAGGTTCTTACCCACTTCGGTAGCCGATTCCGCCGACTCACACAAGGCCGGTCCGGCCAGGGCCAAGATAATGGCGATTGTCAGCAGGGCATATTTGGCTTTTATCATACTATACTCTTTCTATCTGCTAAGCCGCAGCGAAGTCCCGTCGAATGACGGGATGGTTAAAAGGACGCCATTTAATCCAGCCCGCCCGGATTGTCAAGTAAAACAGGTTTAGAGCCATTTCGACCAAAGGGAGTTACCTGGCTCTTATCCAGTGCGAAAAACGGGCTTAGTGATATTTGCACTGGGCCAGAGGTGGTTCTGTGTGGTGATACAGAGCGTGGGCTAAAAGTCAAGCTGGTTCCGCACCGCCAGGACCAGCTCTTTGATGCGGGCCAGCTTTTTGGTTTCGGCTTTGGTCAGGGATGGCTGCCTGTCCCGCTCGATGGTATGGATAAGTTCCACCGCCCGCTCGATATCGAATTCCGCCCGGCCGGACAGGTCGTTCAAATCCATATCGAAATCATCCGAGTCCACGTCGAGCAAATCCCGGTTAAACGGCTTTTTGATGAATTCCCTGCGGTAACGGCCGAAATTCCAGATTAAGTCATTAAGCCCTTTTTCGACTGACCCTTTTTTGATATAGGCCTCGGCCCGCTCGGCGTAGGCCTGCGAAACGGTAACAAAATCATCGGGCAGTTCACCTTCCTTGATGGCCCGGGTAAAATCGGCGATGGCATCATCGGCCCGGCCCAGTTTAGCCAGTAGTTTGCCGCGGTGTATCAGCGGGAAAATATGTCCGGTCCGGTGGTGTTTCACGGCCTGGTCATAGGCGGCTAGGGCCGCTTTATTATTGCCGGCATGCTCCTGTTTTGCGGCCTGGCTCAGATAGTCCGCTTCAGTCCAGTCATATTTGGTCAGCCCAAACATCTTGTCCAACCCCATTTCGTGGCCGATTTCCATCGCATCCAGGATATTGCCGAAGGTAATCATATTGGTTATCTGTTCCATCAACTCCGGCGTCACCTCGATGGTGCCGGCGGACTCCTCGTTCAGCATGCTGTAAATCTTGAAAGCCCGGTCGGTATATTCGGACAGCTTCCGTGTTTCCCGGACGCCCTCTTTCCTGGGCGAAAACAGGTCGTAATAGGCCTTAAGGATGGTTTGGACCAGTTCCAGTGTAAGCGGCATCGGGCCCTTAGGCGGGATAACGCCGTCATTAACCAGGCGCCGGTGTAGTTCAACGGCGTCTTCCGAGATAGCCGGCTCCGGTTCATTATGGAACGGCTCGTCATAACGCTGGATGGTCATAGGCGGCAATAAAGCATCAGCCGCAGTAAAAGGCAATGAAAACTGCTTCGTATTTTAGTGGGTGTTTAATTCATTACCTCCGGGCCGTACCGGTATCCTCTACCAGCCGATAGGGTATCGTCCGGCGCCTGATACGCTATTCCCTGGCACCCGATAGGGCATTCCCTGCTACCTGATACCATATCCTCCGGCACACGATGGGCTATCCTCCGGCGCCCGATGCCATATCCCCTGCTACCCGATAGGGTATTCCCTGCCAGCCGGTGGGCTATACCCTCATAGCCGATACCATATCCTCCGGCATCCGATAGGGTATCCTCTGGCACTTGATAGGGCATACCCTGCTACCTGATACCATACCCTCTGGCACACTATGGACTATCCTCCGGCACCCGATACCCCATCCCCCCAGGGGGGATACCCTACCCCCCACCCCCCTGACAGGTTTTTACTCTAAAGGGTTGTGAAATAATGGGTTATGTCAAATTCTAGACGTTTTCGGTAGCAGGAGGGACGTTTGACCGGACGGGGCAGGCCCGCCTGACCGGACGGGCAGGAAGGTCAAAATCACCTGTTTTTGATGCTCTACCCCTCGTATTGGTATTGCTTGCGTTCGGCTTCGGTCAGGCAGATGTATTTTTCGTCTTTGGTCTTGATGATAATCAGTTTTTCCTGGCGTGTCAGCCAGCCGTATCCGCCGTAGGCCTGTTCAACGGGCAGGTTGGTCATCTTGGGCAGGTCGGCTAATTTGACCATTCCGTTCTCGCCCACGCATTTCCAGACCACTCCGGCCGGCGCGCCCACCTCGACGTCGCCCAGCAATATCTGGGCATTCTTAATCTTATGGCAGATTAAGTTAGTCGGGGACCCGTCCATCATAAGCTCTTCCAGATGCTCTTTGGCTTCGGGTTTGGCGTCGAACGCCTTGGCGCGCATAACCGAATAGGTGGCCTTCCAGTTCTTCAGGTCGGCCCGGCAATCAGCGCAGGTCTGCAGGTGGGCGATTAACTCTTCCTTTGTGATGTCCATCTTTTCACCCAGGACATAATCAGTTATGGCAAGCCCGTATTTTTCGCAAGAATTCTTTTTCATAAGTCATTCCCTTTCATCTTATTGCGGATAATATATATCTTGCGCTTCAAATAGTCAAGCGAATATTTGGCGAATTCAGGTTCCTCAAGGATTTCCTTATAGGGCTTGCTGTTGGATATCATTACCATCAGCTTGAGCTCTTCCGGCGTCAGTTTCGCGGTGATATCCGTCAGTTGTCTCTCGGCATCCTCGTAATCTTCCGGGTCCGGCGTGGTATCGGCAATCAGGTCGTCCGGGAAACCGGTCGGCTCGTCCGGGAACGCCTCGGTAAAGGGCTTGGCGTGTTTGCGGCGTTTGCGGTCTTGGTTCAGGCACTCGTTCTTGACGATGGTAAACACCCATTTCCGGAACGAGTTCTGACCCTCGTATTGGAAGTGCCCGTCCTGAATCTCGTTTATTATGGTCAGGACTGCTTGGGAGCGGATATCCTCGATATACGCTTCATCCTTGCCGTAGAAGCTGGTGTTATGAAGGTAAGCCAGGATAATGATGAAATAGCGTTTAAGCAGGGTCTCTAAGGCAGACTTATCCCCGGTCAGGTAAGCGGAAACAAGGAATTCGTCGGAATGAAAGTCTGCGGGCATATAATTAAGTATAGCACCTCAGGGATAGGGCTGAATTCTTATATTGCTATGTGGTATCCTTTGCCAATTTCTTTCGTAATCGTAATCATTCCATCAGAACGGGTAGTCAAAACATACCGCTTTTCTGTTGAACTATTCCATGGTACACCATAAGCATGCTTTTTATAGTCTACATTTTGCGTATCATACTTAATATCTTCATCCGAAATAAAAATGATATCTGGTTTACAATAACTGAAGACGTTTTCGCAATATCCACTTTCACGCCCGTGATGTGATGCTATGAATATATTTACTCGCTTAAGGTGTTCACAAAAGGATTTGTTTTTTAGTAATTCTTCCCAGCCGGCTTTTTCGATATCCCCCGGGAAAACGATGCCCATCCCATCGTAGTGAATGAATGTAACAAGGCTTAGATTATTTGTATCTTTAAAAACAGGGTATTTATTAGAAAATACTTCCCATTCAATAGACGGATACTCTGGAAGATTCGTAACAACTGAAGAATATTCGTTTGCCATATTAATCATTGCCAGAAGCCCCTCGGTAAGTGGACCCGATTCCTCTTTTAACTTTTTCAGTTCGTCGGGTGTGATGCTTTTATTACGGTGAAGTATACTGATAGGAAGAACCTTTCGAAGATTAGCAAGGTCGCTCACGTGATCATCATCGTAATTAGTGATAAAAAAACGCTCTATTGAAGAACAACCATTAGCCGACAAGTATTTAGAAGGACGAAATCCTGTCTCTTCGTTATGACCACAGTCAAAAAGCATTACATTGCCATTATCTGCAATTAAATATGAGCAAAAACCATGCAAAACATCAAACACCTGAATTTTCACATTTTTCCCCCTTAGCCGTTCTAGACTTTTCTATTCCCCAAGTAGCTTGTGCAATGTCTTCAATTTTAGTTATGAACTTGTCAACATTAAGTCCTGCAATAAAAGCGAGGGCTAAAAATCCTAATTCTGTTGATTGTGTTTTTGGTTGTGCTTCAAGTAAAAGAAGTCCCGCCTTTAGGAAAAGGAAACTAACTGCGCCACATAGATGGCTAACAATCGGTCGTATGTAATACCAAGGTTGCCATTGATCATTCCATGACTTTTGGACACATGCATTTAGGTATACTCCGCGAAGACAATAGACAACTCCACCAGTACCACCAATAAGTGCACATGGCAAAACCAAACCTAGTGTGTTCCACCATGGTGGCATGAAGCCTGTTCGCGTCGCACATAGAAGTACGATATCGAGGGTGCATATGAATCCTAAATATACAACTATCTTCTTCATATCATTTATTAACTTTGTAGATATCCTATTAAATTGGTTTTGCACTATCCCCTATTTTAGGATCATTAAATGGAACCTCTTCATTCGGTATTTTTATTGTTTCCTGCTCTCCTCCAAACATGGATGCAATATCGAAAGAAGAAATAACTGGTTTCCGCCTTATTATAGTTTTTTCCCCGGTTTTTTCCATATCTGATGCTATAGTAGCCATCTTTTCTTGAACGTGAATCACTATGCCTGTTCCTTTAACTATTTCTAAATAACCTAGGTTTTCCCCGGTACTTGGGTCCTTTATTTCCTCTGCGCTTAACGAGTAAATTAAGAATCTTTGATTTAGTTTTATGCCGTGCATAGCACCTCTATTAATAACCAACGTACTATGATCAAGAATCCCAACAACACTTGCAGGATATATTTGTTTTTCTTGAGATTGATTATCTGTTTTTTCGTTCATTGTCATACTCCTTATTTTAGTAAATGTATCTTCTAAAAATTCGCCGGGAAAGTAGGTTTTATTATAATCTTAACTAAAGTGCTTTTGTTATTCTCGGATACCTTCTTTGTTACCTCTGTATATCCTGGTAAAATTTCTGATAGCAATATTTGTATTTTTCCATCCTCCTGAATATTTAGAACACGCCCTATAGCTATAAGTCGCTCAAACTCATCGTTATAGTAACAAGAAACTTTAATATTATGAGAAAAAAACTTTGATGGATTAAGTATACACAACACAGAATCAGACTGTGGCGATAATTTTGTACCATGAATAACTTCGGGAAGAATCGGCTGGTTTATTTTTACGACCAGGTATATTACGATTACAATCAAAATACCGCATAATACACATATTGGTATAAACCATTTTAATGAAATGGTTTCATTTGGAGATACCACCCAAAATATAAAGGGAATGATTAAGCTGGCGATTATGCCACCCGCCCACTTTAATATTTTTTTTATCATGGTGTTAATTTATGAGCAACTCACTTACGTCAAAACATAGCTAATATAATTATTTTATCTGCTTGACTTTTTAAATCTACTACAACTTCAATTACTAAGCTTTTAGTATACCATTTCCTATTGGTTGTCAAGTAATCTACCCCTCTTTTCTGCTTAATCCGCTCAATCAGCTTACAAAGAATTTAACAAGAATTCTCATTTTCCAATGTCACCTTTTGCCATCTCGCAACTATATATATTGAGGGGAGCAGATGCCCCCTCGGGAATACTCGGGATAAGAGCCAGTAACTCACTGTGTTCGAACTGGCTCTAAAAAGCCCTAAAAGTAATAGGTGGCTTATGAAAAGATGGCTTATAATGATTTTGGCAATAGTCCTTACAGGAGGCTGCGCTTTAGTGGTCCTGGTGGCGGCCCCGGCATTAGGTCTGCGTGACCGTGATGGTGCCGAGGTGGCTCTTATAATTGATTTGAGCCGGCAACCGCCCCAGGACCCTAACCCTTATATAACCGAATACGAACGGATGCTTTGGCCGACAGTCAGGATTAAGACGGGTAACTCCACCGGCTCCGGGGTTATTATCCAGTCTAATGAGTCTAAAAAGTCTATGGAGTCTAAAGGGTCCGTGGAAAATGACTCTTGCGACTCTTTAGACTCTAAAGACTCTATAAACTACTGGGTTTTGACCGCGGCTCACGTGGTGGGGAACAGCTCCAATGTAACAGTTGAATTCTTTTATCCTGACTCTGTAGAAATCAACGCCTTGGTGGTGATAACAGACACCACCAAGGACCTTGCCCTCATAAGGATACGGCCGAACCTTCTCCCTCCACAAGTCTATTCGGCAACCCTGGCCCCAAAGAGCTACCAGCCGTACCTTTTCAGGCCTGTCTATACCATCGGTTGCTCTCTGGGGCTTCCTCCCCGGCCGTCACAGGGAATCATCAGCGTTATTGAGGATGCTTACTGGGAAGTGTCCAGCCCTATATTACCCGGTAATTCCGGCGGACCGGTTTACGATAGTAAAACCTTTGAGGTTATCGGGATTGCCGTCTGGGTCAGGATTTATAAAGACCAACTTATAACTACTATGGCAGGAATAGTTCCTATAGGAGAAATATATGAGTTTCTTAAAGCCACAGATTACACGGATTAACACTAGAGTCAGATCGGTAACTCTTGCAGCGCACAAGGGCTTACCGTTAACGCGTAGTTGTGAATTTAGCATGTCCCAACGAAGCTGCGCTTGTTGGGATCTAAGAGCCAGTAACGCCCTTGCCCGTTTGGCCGGGCAATTGCTAACTGGCTCTAAGAGAGGGAGGTGATAACAATGATAAAAAGCAAAGCAAGGATATCGATAGTTGCGGTCATTACCCCGGACCCGGATATGGGTGCCAAGTGGGTGCGGGACCTGACCGGCAACGCGGATACCATCAACAAGAGGCGCAAGAAAAGGGTTGATACGGACGGCACTTTCGGCCAACTGATAGCAACTCAATCTGCGGATGAATACGGGCCAATGGTTGCGCCCGGATTCGTATCCAAGGGCGACCTCTCGGCTGAAGATATTCGCACTAAGCAACGCGATAACCTGATGAATGCCTACAACAAGTACAACGACAACCTGGATAGGATGTTCGAGGAAGTTGACGGTGTTGAGGCCAAACGGTTCAAGGAATCCGTTGAGGCCAAACAGTCCTCCTGGGAGGAAGGCATTCCCAAGGTACTGCGGCTTACCGGGAGCAAGGCAAACGGTAGGCAGGCGGCATCTCTGGTCGGCTATTGGCTGACCGGATACCAGCATATTGTCGGGCAAATGCCTGAGGGCACGGTCGTTCTGGCCGGTGGTCCTTACGACATCGCCAAGGCAAAGCTGAAAGCTACCCTGCGCACCGGATTGACCCAACTGTTGGTTCAGACCGGCGTGACTGTTACGGCATCGGGTTATTCCGCTACCGTTCTGGCGTCACAAAACCAGCGTATCAAGGATTATCTGGAGAGTATGGCTGACCCGCTCAAGGCAACTGACTGGGTATCAACCATTACCGCGGATAAGTCCTACTGCGTCTGGTTCGTGGAGGAAGGCCAGCTGAAACTGGAGGTTCAGATTTATATACCATAAGGTATGTAACAGGAGAAGGGGCGAGTGCCTGCCCGCCGGCAGGCGGGCACCGCCCTTAACCTCCAACACTATGAAAAGGATTTATGAAACGGATATGGCAACAACGAAGACAATGTCAGGCATTAACCGAGTATCTCCGGCCCTGTCGAAACCAAGCTTTCTACAGGTTCGGCAGAAAAAGGTGGTATGTCTGCCCGGACCATAAGTTCGGGAACGCAAAAGGAGTGATGTTTTATGGCAAGGACTTTATTAGACCGAATCAACGAAATCAAAACAAAGCACTTAAGCCCGCAATCGGTTACGGGCGACAAGATAGCAGATAATGCTATCGCGGAGAAACACATCAAGGACGGCTCGGTTACCAAGGCCAAGATTGCCGACGGCGTTATCGGCAAGGACGAGATAGCGGACGGCGCAGTCAGCACGCCCAAGATAGCAGGCAACGCCGTAACCACGGATAAAGTTGCCAACTCGGCAATAACACCGGAAAAGGTTGCGGACGGGGCCATCACCGCACCAAAGATAGCGGACAATGCCATTACCACGGCCAAGATTGCCACAGGCGCAATCACTCGGGACAAGGTGGCGGATAAATCAGTCGGCACGGCCGACCTGGTGGACGGGGCGGTCACCAATCCCAAGATTGCAGACAATGCTGTAACCCAGGGTAAGATAGCGGCTAACTCGGTCGGTTCGAGCGAGTTGATAGCCGGCGCGGTCGGTAACACGGAACTGTCCAGCAATGCCGTAACCCCGCCCAAGGTGGATGCGGTCAATGCTCCGGCGGATGGGCAAGTGGTTTCTTACGAACAGGCGACGGGTAAGTTTAAGTATGTGACCTCAGCCGGAGGCATAACACGGCCATTGATTCCGCCAATAGAAAACGCAGAAATCGCAGGAGACGCAGTAACCGCCGAAAAGATAGCAACAGGCGCTGTTACCAATGCGAAGATAGCCGACCGGGCCGTTGATTGGGTCAAGATTGCGCTGAGCTCCATCAACCACGAATTGCTCTACAATATCGCCCCGCCTACGGACGGACAAATACTGTCTTTCGATGCGGCCACCGGCAAGTTTAATTGGATTGCTCCGCCCACCGGCGGTGCGGGCGGGATGCAGTTGACCCTGTTGTCCGGCCAGCCCTTGGTGTTCTCCGAGAACTCGATGACCGATATTGACCAGTTGGTGGACCTGTCAACCCAGATTCCGGCCACGGCCCAGGCGGTGCTCTTAGAAATCCAGTTCAACGCCATGTCCGTGCCGGTGGGTATGGAACAGATATTGACCGTATTCGGTAGAAGGGCTGGGATGAACTTCGGCTCAAGCACGGTGCACTTTATATGGCAAAACATCGCCAACCTGAACCAGAATGCCTATAAAGAGGCAACCCTGGCGGTAGATGCACTTAGACAAATCAAGGTGATGATTACCAAATCGGGTCAGTTCTGTAGCACGAATGTGTGGGTGAAAGGGTATATTGAATGAGTCTGAAGAGTCTAAAGGGTTTGTGGAGTCTGTGGAGTCAGGCTTTGCGCTCTTCTTGCCCCGTTAGAGGTACGTCTCTAATGGGGCAAGCTCGAACCGGCACTAAGAAGGGATAAGTGACAAGGGGCGACCTTTAATTGGTCGCCCCTTATTTATTTGAACCAGAATATTAATGAATTTATTGATTCACCTGGACCGGCGATTCTTTCCAGATGGTTCCGTCGCCCAATTGGCCCTTGTTGTTATTGCCCCAGGCCCAGAGGGTGCCGTCGGCTTTAAGCGCCAGTGTGTGCTGCCAGCCGGCCGCGATGGCAATCCAGTTGGTGCCGGTAATCTGGGTGGGGAGGGTTTTATCGGTATTGGTGCCGTCGCCCAGCTGTCCGTAATTATTATAGCCCCAGCCGTAAAGGGTGCCGTCGGTCTTGAGGGCCACGGTATAATTCTCTCCGGCGGATACGGCCGACCAGTTGGTGCCGATACCGATCTGGGTGGGCAGGGTGCGGAGTGAAGTAGTCCCGTCGCCTAATTGCCCATAGGAATTATTGCCCCAGGTCCAGAGCGTGCCGTCGGTTTTGAGCGCCACGGTGTGAAATAGGCCGGTGGACACGGCGGCCCAGTTGGTGCCGGCAACCTGGTTTGGGACATTTTTCAATAAAGTTGAGCCATCGCCTAATTGCCCGTAGGAGTTAATGCCCCAGGACCAGAGCGTGCCGTTGGCCATAATGGCCGCGGTGTGCCATCCGCCGGCCGATACGGTCGACCAGTTGGTGCCGGTAATCTGTGTCGGGGTATTATGATCTGTTAGTGTTCCGTCGCCCAGCTGGTAGTTGTTATTGCGTCCCCAGGTCCAGAGTGTGCCGTTGGCCATAATGGCCGCGGCGTGATTGGTGCCGGCGGACAAGGTGGCCCAGTTGGTGCCGGTAATCTGGGTGGGGAGGGTTTTATCGGTATTGGTGCCGTCGCCCAGCTGTCCGTAATTATTATAGCCCCAGCCGTAAAGGGTGCCGTCGGATTTGATGGCCAAGGTATAGTATTCGCCGGCATCCATAGTCGACCAGGCGGTACTGGTAATCTGAGTAGGAACTATTATCCCGGAGCCGGCGCCCAGTTCGCCGTAGGTGTTGCCGCCGCAGGCCCAGAGTGTGTTGTCGGACTTGATGGAAACTGAATGTTGTTTGCCGGCGGTGATATTGGACAGGCCGGTGGCGGAGGTGACACGCCAGCCGGTGCCGATTGCCTGGGCGGGCACGGTTTTATCCGGCGAGACGCCGGTGCCTAGCTGGCTGTAATAATTAAATCCCCAGGACCAGATGGTGCCGTCGGTTTTGAGGGCGATGGTGTGATATACGCCGGCTGACACGCTTGCCCAGCCGGTGCCGGTGACCTGGACCGGGTCGGCCCGGTTTGTGATTGTGCCGTCGCCCAGGACGCCGTATTCATTTTGGCCCCAGGCCCAGAGAGTGCCATCGGTTTTAATGGCGCTGGCATGGTATTGGTTGGTGGTAACAGATGCCCAAGTGGTGCCGGAAACCTGGGTCGGGACATAGGGGGCGGTCATTCCATTAGATCCCCAACTCCACAGGGTATTGTCGGTCTTGATGGCTATGGTGTTAAACCAGCCGGCGGCAATGACTGACCAGGTGGTGCCGGCAATCTGGGTGGGAGAGGTTTTGCTGATGGTGGTGCCGTCGCCTAATTGACCGAACCCGTTATCGCCCCAGGTCCAGAGTGTGCCGTCGGTTTTGAGGGCTGCGCTGTAGCCAATGCCGGCGGCAATGGCCGACCAGCTTATGCCGGTAACCTGAATGGGAATAGAGCTGTCGGTGGTTGTTCCATCACCCAGTTGGCCTAAGTCGTTTTTTCCCCAGGCCCAGAGTGTACCGTCTGTTTTAAGGGCCAGATTGTGATTCTGGCCGGCGGCTACGGCCGACCAGCTTATGCCGGTGACCTGGAGCGGGATGGTACTGTAAGTACCTGTTATTCCGTTGCCCAGCTGGCCTTCTGCATTCCTGCCCCAGGCCCAGAGTGTGCCGTCGGCCTTGATGGCCAGGCTGTGGTTTTCGCCGGCGGCGATGGTGGACAGGTTGGTTCCGGTGACCACTTTCCAACCGGTGCCGAGCACCGGGGTCGGAATATTCCGCTTGGTATCTGTCCCATCGCCCAGACAGCCGGCGCCATTCCTGCCCCAGGCCCAGAGCGTACCGTTGGCCTCCAGGGCCAGGTTATGATACCAGCCGGCGCTGATCCTGGCCCAGTTGGGAACGGTGTCTGTAACGGTAATAGTGATGGTCGATTCGGCGTAGAGACTGCCCGTATCGGTTACCCGGAAGGTGACCGGATAAGCGCCGGCCTGGGCATAGTTGGGTGTCCAGGAGAATACGCCGGATGAAGAGATAATGCTTGAGCCGGCCGGCAGGTCGGCGGATGAATAGGTGAGCGTATCGCTATCAAGGTCTGCGCCGGAGACGGTGAATGACAGTACGGCGCCTTCATTGACGGACTGGTTGGTGATGGTATTAAGGGTCGGAGTGCGGTTGATATTGGCGACGGTGATATAAATAGACCTTTCGGCTTGGGCGTTTTCGTCGTCGGTTACCCGGAAGGTGACGTAATGCGAACCGGACTGGGTATAGGACGGCGTCCAGGCGAAGACGCCGGTGGTAGAAATAAGCGTCGCGCCTATCGGCAGGTTGGGCGATGAATAGGCCAGGACGTCGCCATTAGCGTCGGTGCCGGAAAGGGTGAATGACAGTGCGGCGCCTTCGTTGACTGACTGGTTGGCGATGACGGCCAGTGACGGCGTATAGTTCGGGAGAGGTTCGCCGGACGAGCCGCTGGAACCGCCGCCTCCGCCGCCGCAGCCGCCGTAGTTGAACGCCGTTATATATGTAACAAATAAGGCCAAGACCAACACTTTCATCAATAGTTTGCGCATACCATACTCCTTTTATTAGATTTGTTACTGCATTTTCCACTTCAGTAGTATCAATATAATTGTTATTAATTTCCTGTCAAGTAAATATCCGGGTTTGTTAGGTTACTCTTGACTTCGCTGCCAAGGATAGTAATCTTTAGAGTTTAATAATATGGATAAATTTCAGTTAGTCACCAAGCTCAAGCCCCGGGGCGACCAGCCCGCGGCTATCAAGCAGTTGACCGCCGGCATCCTGGCCGGCAGGCCGCACCAGACGCTTCTGGGCGTGACCGGCTCGGGCAAGACATTTACCATAGCCCACGTCATCAATAACACCAACCGGCCGGCCCTGATTATGTCGCCTAACAAGACACTGGCCGCCCAGTTATACGCCGAGTTCAAGGAGCTGTTCCCGCATAACGCGGTGCATTATTTCGTCAGTTATTACGACTATTACCAGCCCGAGGCCTATATCCCGCACAAGGATATGTATATCGAAAAGGACGCGGCCATAAACGAGAATCTGGAGCGCTTGCGGCTGGCGGCCACATCGTCCCTGATGTCGCGCCGGGACGTGATTATCGTGTCCAGCGTTTCGTGCATCTACGGCCTGGGCGACCCGGAAGACTATGCCGGGATGGTCCTGCCCCTGCGGATTGGCGATGTGCTTAGCCGCGAGTCCGTGCTCAAGCGCCTGATAGATATGCAATACGAGCGGAATGAATATGAGTTCAAGGCCGGACTGTTCCGGGTGCGCGGCGAATCAATAGAAGTTTTCCCGGCCTACGACGAGACGGCCATCAAGATAGTTTTCAGCCAGACGGCCACTTCCAGCTTCATTAAGGAAATCAGCCGCTTTCAGCCGCTGACAGGAACAATAATGGAGACGCTCAAGAGTTATAACGTCTTTCCGGCCAAGCATTTCGTCATACCGGAGACCAAGATAGGCCGGGCGGTCAAGTCCATCCGGCAGGAGTTAAAAGAGACCCTGGCCCGGATGAAGAAGCAGAAGAAACTGCTCGAGGCGCAACGTTTGAAGACCCGGACCAATTACGACCTGGAGATGTTGCAGGAGCTGGGCTATTGCAAGGGCATAGAGAACTATTCGCGCCATTTCAGCGGGCGGCTGGCCGGGCAGAGGCCGTACACGCTGGTGGATTATTTCCCCAAGGACTTTCTGTGCTTTATGGACGAGTCGCACACGGGCGTTCCGCAGGTGCGCGGGATGTTCTTCGGCGACCGGGCCCGCAAGGAGGTATTGATTCAATACGGGTTCAGACTGCCTTCGGCCCTGGATAACCGGCCGATGCAGTTCGATGAGTGGGAGAAGGCGATTAATCAGGTGGTATACGTTTCGGCTACGCCCGGGCCGTATGAGATGGACCGGACCAAGGGCGAGGTGGCCGAACAGATTATCAGGCCGACCGGGCTGGTTGACCCGCAGATTGTCGTCCGGCCGATTACCGGGCAGATAGACGACCTGCATAAGGAGATGGTTACCCGGATTAAGCGCAAGGAGCGCATCCTGGTGACCACCTTGACCAAGCGGCTGGCCGAGGACTTGAGCGTTTATTTCCAGGGCAAGAACATCAAGGGCCGGTATTTGCATTCGGAGATAGACACCATCGAGCGCACCCAGATTCTCAGGCAACTGCGCGAGGGCAAGTTTGACGTGCTGGTCGGTGTTAACCTGCTGCGTGAGGGGCTGGACCTGCCTGAGGTGTCGCTGGTGGCCATCCTGGACGCGGATAAGGAGGGTTTCCTGCGTTCGACTACGTCCATCATCCAGACGGTCGGGCGGACGGCCCGGAACGTCAACGGGCTGGTGGTGCTTTATGCCGACCAGATGACCGGCTCGATGCAGAAGGCCATAGACGAGACCACTCGCCGCAGGAATATCCAGCTGGCATATAACAAGAAGTATAAGATAACGCCTAAGACCATAAAGAAGGCGATAATGAACGGGATAGACCTGGAGCAGAAGGCCGAAGGCATCAACCGTAAGGCCGGCGGGTTCAGGGATAGGGAATACGACGATTTGGAGGCATTGAGGATACTGAGGCAGGAATTGTTCGAGTCGAATAAGTAATAGCCACGGAGACACAGAGTTCACAGAGGCGGATTTAATTATAATTTTATATTCTCCGTGTGCTCTGTGTCTCTGTGGCAAGATTATATGAAGATAAAACAGTTACCATCTGATTTTGTGGTGCGTGAGGTGTCCGGGATTAAACCCGGTCGAATGGGAATCTATGCCGTCTACGAGCTGGCTAAATTCGACATCGGCACGATAGAGGCGATGGACATCATCGGCAAGTTCTGGGCCCTCAGCCGCAAGGCCATCTCGGCCGGCGGGCTTAAGGACCGCCACGCCCAAACCGCCCAGTTGATTTCCATCTACCGCGGGCCGGACAAGGACATGACCCAGGACCGGTTTCAGCTCAAATACCTGGGCCGGGTTGAACACGCCATCGGGCCGGATTCGTTCGATGCCAACCACTTTGACATAACCATCCGCGATTTGTCCAAGCCCGAGATGGACCGGATAACCCAGCGGCTGGACGAGGTCAGACGGGACGGCCTGCCCAACTACTTTGACGAGCAGAGGTTCGGGTCGGTGCGCGCCGGGAACGACTTCGCCGCCAAGCAGCTAATTCGGCGCGATTATGAAGGCGCCCTGAAGACGGCCCTGACCTCGACCTCCGCCGCGGACCGCAAGCAGGTCAGGGATGTCAGGACCGCCATCAGCCAGAACTGGGGCAAATGGGCGGAGCTGATGGGGTTATTGCCCAGGTCACCCGAGCGGAGCATCGTCAACTATCTCCGGGACCATAAACCGGTCAATTTCAGGCGGGCCTTCGAGCTGATTGACCCCAAGCTGGTGCTGTTGTACCTGCACGCCTACCAGAGTTATCTGTGGAATAAAGGGCTGAGCCAGTACCTAACGCGGAATATCCAGAATGGGGCAAATAGTAATTCAGAATTTATCAGGTTTCCGTATATGCTGGGCGAGTTCGTATTCTACCGGCAATTGCCTACTGAGGCGCTGGAATCGCTCCAAGGGCTGAGTATTCCGTTTGTGACCCACCGGACCGTATATAATGACTCCACAATCAGGCAGATATTCGAAGGGATACTCAAGGAAGAGGGCATCAGGATGGAAGATTTCAAGATTCGCGGTATGGTCAAGACATATTTCCGCAAGGGCGAGCGCAATGCCATAATATTTACGGATAAGCTGTCGGTCACGGCGGCGGAAAGCGATGAGCTTAATAAAGGTAAGCAGAAGATGACCGTATCATTCGAGATACCCCGCGGCGCCTACGCCACTATCCTGGTAAAGCGGCTGACATACGATTTCTCACTGAAAGCCATTTAATTTATTGACTTTTTTGGTTATTTAGTTATAATGACAAAGTTATTTTTATCATCACTAAAGAGGATATATGATAGATACGCATGCGCACCTGGATTTCCCGGATTATAAAGATGACTTGTCGGCGGTTATAGAGCGTGCGCAGGGCAACGGAGTAAGCCACATAATAACCGTCGGAACGGATATGGCATCCAGCAAAAGGGCTATTGATATCGCCAGCCGGTATTCTAATGTTTACGCCTCGGTCGGCATTCACCCGAGTAATTCCAAGGATGTGAAACCGGAGGACTGGAAGGAATTCGAGAAGCTGATTAGCGAGAAGAAGGTGGTAGCCATAGGCGAAACCGGATTGGATTTTCACAAGGACTACGCGCCCAAGGATGCGCAGGAGAAGGTTTTTATCAAGCAGCTGGAGCTGGCCAGCGAGTATGAATTGCCGGTGATAGTTCATTCGCGCGAGGCGCATCCGGAATGCCTTAAGACGCTTAAACAGGTAATGGGCAATGAAGTCATCGGAGTGGCGCACTGTTTTTCCGGTACGGCCGAAGTAGCTGAAGAATACCTGAAGTTGGGTATGAGTATCTCCATCGGCGGGCCGATAACATTTCCCAAATCGGAACAGCTTAAGAAGGTGGCCAAGAAGATTACCGTAGAAAACCTGTTGCTTGAGACTGACTGCCCGTTCCTGGCGCCCCAATCCAAAAGAGGGCAGCGGAACGAGCCTGCATATCTGACCTATTGCATCGAGGAGTTGTCCAAAATATACGGCCTGAGTATTGCGGATATTGACAGGGTTACATCGCATAATGCCAAGAAGCTTTTTGGGTTTGAACAGCTGGTAAAAGAAGGCGAGGTTGCCTATTCGATAAGGAATTCTTTATACCTTAATATCACCAATCGCTGTACGGCCCAGTGCTATTTCTGCGTGACCAAGTTTACCGATTACGTCAAAGGCCATAACCTGAGGCTCAAGATTGAGCCTTCATTAGAAGAGGTGATAAAGGCGATACCGGATAACGTGTCGAAGAAGTATAAAGAGGTGGTGTTTTGCGGTTACGGCGAGCCGACTCTGAGGCTGGATGTCATCAAGGGTGTGGCCAAGCATCTTAAGAACAAGGGGATGAACATCAGGCTCAATACCAACGGGCACGGCAATCTTATCCATAAACGGTCCATCGCCGTTGAACTTAAGGGGTTGATTGATGTCGTTTCGGTCAGCTTGAACGCCACCGACCCGAAAGAATATGTCAAAACCTGCAACCCGCAGTTCGGCGAGATTACGCTGAGCAAGGTGTTGGAATTTATTAATGACGCCAAGAATAACCTGCCCTATGTGGAAATAACCACGGTCATAAGGCCGGGTATCGAGGCGGACAGGTTCAGGGATTTTGCCAAAGAACTGGGGGTTGATTTCCGGGCCCGGATTTATAACGAGGTCGGCTGAACCTTAGAATTTATAACCCTGGAGCACGCCTTTCAGCTTAACCTGATTTTCTTTGGACATTTCCGTCAGGGGCAGTCGCATCTCGCCATTAAGCCGGCCCAGCATTTTCATCGCGGCCTTGACCGGGATGGGGTTGCTTTCAATGAATAGGGCTTTATTGATAGGCCCGAGTTGGTAATGATATTGTTTGGCTAGCCTGATATTTCCTTGTTCAAAGGCATTGATCATTGCGACTATATTTTTAGGCAAGATGTTACTGCTGACCGAAATCACGCCCTTGCCGCCGAGGCAGAGAATCGGGAAAGTCATATAATCATCGCCCGACAGGATGGTTATGTTACAGAGTGATTTTATTTGTCCGACCTGTTCGAGGCTGCCGCTGGCTTCCTTGATGGCCGCGATATTCTTTATTTCCGAAAGCCGGGCGACCGTTTCCGGGGCGATGCTGACTCCGGTGCGGCCCGGAACATTGTAAAGGATTATCGGCAGCCTGGTTTTGGCGGCGATAGCCTTGTAATGCAGGTAAAGGCCGTTCTGTGTAGGTTTATTATAGTAGGGCGTCACTATTAGGGCGCCGTCCAGGCCAATGGCTTCGGCCATTTTAGTGAGTTTAATGCTTTTAGCCGTATCGTTGGTGCCTGTCCCGGCGATAAGCGTTATCTTATTACGGAAATATTTTACGGCCGTTTTATAAATGGCGGTTTTTTCGTCATCGCTAAGGGTTGGGCTTTCGCCAGTGGTGCCGCAGAGCACCAGTCCGTTAACGCCTGAACTTATCTGGAAATCTATCAGTTCTTTGAGCTTCTTGAGGTCAAGTTGCTGCTTTTTGAACGGGGTAACCAGGGCGGTAATGCATCCGTTGAACATAATCAAATCCTTCTGCTAATCAGCTGTTTCATTTCCCGGACGGCTTGTTCCAGTCCGACCGTTACGGCATGGGAAATAATGCTATGGCCGATGTTTAGTTCCTCGATTTCCAGAATATTGGTAATCCCACCGACATTAACATAAGTTAAGCCGTGTCCGGCGGCTACGCTCAGGCGCATATTTCGGGCGCTGACAGCGGCTTCGCCTAATTTGATATAACAAATCCTTTTCTTTTCCGGGTCTTTGGCGTTGGCGTATTCTCCGGTGTGGAGTTCTACGATATTCGCGCCGATTAATTTGGCTATCTGGAGCTGTTCCCGGTCCGGGTCGATGAATACGGAAACGGCAATATTATTTTTCCTGAAAAGCTTAGTGAATTCTTCGGCCCGTTTGCGTTCTTTTACGATATTTAATCCGCCTTCGGTGGTTAGTTCTTCACGGCGTTCGGGGACAAAGGTAACCTGGTCCGGTTTTACTTCCAGGGCGATTTTAGCGATTTCGTCAGACATGGCCATTTCCAGGTTCAGCTTGGTCGTGATAGTTTGGCGCAGCAGCCTTAGGTCGCGTTCCTGGATATGGCGGCGGTCTTCGCGCAGGTGAACCACAATGCTGTCAGCTCCGCCCAATTCAGCCATAACCGCGGCACGCACCGGGTCTGGTTCAAAATGTTGGCCGATAGTGATATCGCGGTAGCGCGCCTGGCGGATTGTCGCGATATGGTCAATATTAACGCCTAGTTTTATCATAGAGTTATAACGTCTTTTTTACTATATTAGCCAGCTCTTTAGCAAGTATTTCTATCTGTTTTTTGCTCTTGCCTTCCACCATTATTCTAAGCAGGGGCTCGGTGCCGGAGTATCTCAGGGATAGGCGGCCTTCATTGCCCAGAATTCTTTCAACCTCGGCGGCCTTGGACATCAGTGGCTTGATATTTTTTATCGGAAGTTTTGATTTCACCTTGACATTTACCAGAATTTGAGGGTATTTAGTCAGGCGTTTGGCCAGGGTTAAAAGGCTGGTATTTTCCTCCTTGACTATTTTTAGGATTATTAAGGCCGTTAGCAGGCCGTCTCCGCTCAAGGAATAATCCGAGAAAATAATATGGCCCGAGGGCTCACCGCCCAGGACGTAACCTCCAGAAAGCATTTTATTCAAGACGTATTTATCACCGACCGGCGTAGCCACAATATTGATATTTAGTTTTTTGAGGTAAGCGTTCAGCCCGGAATTTGTCATTATAGTCCCGACGATAGTATTCTTTTTGAGGAGTTTTTTCTTCTTTAGGTGCATTGCCCCGATTGATAAAACAAAATCCCCGTCGCGCACGATTCCTTTTTGGTCGGACATGATTACACGGTCAGCATCGCCATCGAAAGAAAACCCGGCATCCGCCTGGTGTTTTACGACAGACCTGCTCATTACGGTGGGGTGTAAGGCGCCGCAATAGAGGTTGATATTCTTGCCGTTAGGATGGTTGTTGATAGCGATGACTTTTGCGCCGAAAGATGATAGGACAGATGGAGCTATTTCGGATGCCGCGCCATTAGCGCAGTCAACTACTATTTTAAATCCTTTTAGGGAAAAATCTGGTCCTACCGCCTTTTTGAGTAAATGATTAACATATAGGTTGCGTAATTTATCGCCGTTATTAATCATGCCCGGGCGGATATTTTTCAGCTTAACAGGTAGTTTATTTAAAAGGTGTTTTTCAATGAGAAGTTCTGTTTTAGCAGGTATTTTTAGTCCGTTTTTACCGAATATTTTTATTCCGTTGTTATCAGCCGGATTATGTGAGGCTGATATCATTATGCCCATGTCGAATCCTTTTTCTTTTGTCAAGAACGATAAAGTTGGGGTGGGTATTATCCCAGCGTCGGTAATATTTATTCCGTATGGAAGGATTCCGGCTGAGAGTGATTGCATTATTGATTTTCCGGAAATCCTGGTGTCACGCCCGATAATTATTTGGGATGAAGGTTTTAGGATTAATCCTATGGTTTTGCCGAGTTTGACAAGGGATTCCGGTGTAAGCCATCCCGAGTTCGCAACATCTCTGATACCGTCAGTTCCGAATATTCTCATGGCTATTTAGGTGTTTCCGGAGGTTTAGGCGGCTCGGGCGGGGGAGGAGGGGTATTTTTTTCTGGAGGTTTAGGCGCTTCCTGTGCCGGTGGTTGTGGCGCTATGATATCAAGGGTTATTTGCTCTATTGGTTCAGCCAGTTCGATATCCTTAGGCGCATCCGGAGCTAATTTGAATTCCAAGGATGCGGTAAAGCTCATCGGAGGTTTAACTTCGGCGATATCGTTATATAATGAGGCTACGTTAACGAATAGATTCATGCTCTGTATTTTTAATAATTTTATGCTGGATAGAGGTCCTTTAACTTTTACCCCGCGCTCTTTTGATTTTAGCTGGATTTGATAAGGGAAATCAATGGGTATCAGAAGTTTTACGGGCACTTGAAAAACGGAATCGCTCATTTCGGCTTGAATATTCACTTCCACGTTAAATTTATCTTCGCTATATATTTTTTCGCCATCCAGTAAGGGGTCTATCTGCCCGGTACGCGAAAATGTTTTTTTATGTCCGGTTATGTCTATTTTCATTATTGAAATGCTGTCATATTTATTTAGAATATGAAGAGGTCCTTTCGCTAGAATGTCCGAAGGCTCGGCCCGGACTCCAGCGACTCGGTATTCTTTCTCAGGAGTTCCTTTAAGACAATTATCAGTCCTGATTTTCATGTATTTAGAGCCTTCTTTATATAAGACCACTCGGATTTTAGATGGTACAATAGAAACTATTTTGATGCCCGGAGCTAGTTTAAAATCTTTAGCGGATAATTCCTCAATAAACATTTGGTTTAATATATCAGGGTTGAGGTTGGCTATACGGTGTTTGCATATTAAATTAGTCGGAGGTTCTGTTTTTGCGGCATATTTCAGCCTGATTGATAATTCACTGATGGGGTCGCCTTCTAAAGTTTCCACCCGGCTAAGAATCTGTGATGGCGCTTCGATTTTAATTTGGGCGGTTGTATCTAGAGGATTTTCTAATTGCAAGCCTATATAGTACCAGACCAATAAAGCCAGGATAAGAGCGGTAACTTTTGTGCCAATATTATCAGTAAGAATCTTTTTAAATGAAATCATAGCTATTTATGGTAAATATCATGAATTGTTTTCTTTATTGCATCTTTATCCATGCCGCTTTTTAACTGCCCATTAACGCATAATGAGACCTGCCCTGTTTCTTCTGAGGCAATCAGGACGATGGCGTCGCTTTCTTCGGTTAATCCGATAGCGGCGCGGTGTCTGGTGCCTATTGTCTTAGGTATATTTTTGTTCTCGGTTAAAGGGAACAGGCATCCGGCGGCGATGACCCTTTCATCCTTGATGACTACGCCTCCATCGTGAAGGGCGGAGCCGGGATAGAATATGGTTTGTATTAACTCATTTGAAACATCGGCATCTATGTATGTGCCGCCTTCAATATAGGGTTTTAAGCCTATTTCTCTCTCAATTGCGACCAAAGCTCCATATTTACTTCCAGAAAGCTCAAATATCGCTTCAACTACCTCATCAATAACACCAGATTTAGTTTTTAAGAATGGCTTGAAGAAAGGATTTTGCCCCAATCTAAGTAGGATTCGGCGAAGCTCCGGCTGGAAAATAATTACCAGTGCGACGATAAGAAAAACTAAAAACCAATCATTCAAAATCCAGGAAATAGTATCCAGTTTAAACTGTTTGGCAACAGTTTTTACCAGTATGAATACTACGAGAAAACCGATAATTACACCCCTGAGTATACCTATACCGCCTGTGCCTTGCAGACTTTTTAGCAAGAAATAGAAAAATGCAAAAAGCAGGCCAATTTGCGCGGTTACAGTAATGATTTCTTGAATACTAATACTCATTTTATAATATTATCGCAAATAGTAGCCACCTGTTTCATTTCGCTCACATCGTGCACTCTGACTATATTGGCGCCATTTAGTATGCTTATCGCTACTGAAGCAGCTGTTCCTAGTAATCTTTTTTCTGGCACTAGGTTTAAGGTTGCGCCTATAAAAGATTTACGGGACGGGCCTACTAATATTGGGTAACCTAAGGTTTTTAACTCCGACAACCTTTTCAAAATGATGTAATTATCTTCTATTCTTTTACCAAAACCAATTCCTGGGTCAATAATAATTTGATTTTTACTTATGCCTTTTGACAGGGTTAATGCTATCCTTTCCCTAAAGTACTCCTTTATTTCAGAGATTATATTTTTATAGCAAGGTTTATTCTGCATGTTTCTGGGGGTGCCTTTAATGTGCATTATAACAACTGGAGTTTTGTATTTGAGGGCTATATCGACCATTTTGCTGTCAAATGTTAGTCCGGATATGTCATTGATTATTCTAGCCCCCGCTTTTATTGCTGCTTCAGCGACTTTTGATTTGTAAGTGTCAATTGAAATGATAGTATCTGGCTGCAGTTTTATTATCGTTTCTATTGTTGGAATAACCCTTTTTAATTCTTCTATAAGTTTAACCTTTTGGGCGCCGGGCCTGGTTGATTCTCCGCCGATATCGATAATATCAGCGCCGGATTCAGCCATCTTTAGGGCGTGATTTACAGCATGCCTACGATGATAAAATTTACCACCATCAGAAAAAGAATCCGGTGTGATATTCAGGATGCCCATAATTAATGTTTTTTTTAAGGGCAATTTTCCAATGTGATGGTTGGGAATGGGGATAGATTTGTTCTTTAAGTTAATTGCTATTAGATTCATTACGCCGTAGCTGTATTGTTGTTTTTATGGAAAGGTTCTATATCCACGCCGTTAGCGATATTTTCAATATCCTGAGAGGTAATAATTTCATATATCAGTAAATTTTTGGCAATATTTTCGCATAACTCTTTGTTCGAACTGATAAGTTCCTTGGCGCGTTCATAACAGGTAAGGAGTATTTTTTTGATTTCTTGATCTATTTCTAATGAGGTGGATTCACTATGATGGTTGGTTCTAGTAATTTCGCGGCCCAAAAAAAGGTGTTCTTCGCTGTCGGTGTAACTTATCGGGCCTAATTTTTCACTCATACCCCATTCAGTAGTCATCAGTCTGGCTAAAGCTGTAGCCTCCTTAATGTCCGAACGCGCGCCGGCAGAAATATCGTTGCAGAATGTCTCCTCTGCCGCTCGTCCGGCGAACAATACAGTAATATTTCCTAAAATGTATTTGCGCTGCATATGGTAACGGTCTTTTTCAGGTAAGCGCATGGTTGCCCCCAAATAACTGCCGCGGGGGATAATAGTTACTTTGTGTACATTTTCCACCTCAGGCAAGAGGTAAGCAGCCAGCGCGTGTCCGCTTTCGTGATAAGCAGTGATTTTTTTATCTTCTTCGGCCATTTCTCGGCTTCGTTTCTGCCGGCCCCAGCGTACTTTATCGCGGGCTTCCTCAAGATCTTCCATATCAACAAGTTCTTTTTTCTTCATTACCGCGATTAAAGCTGCTTCGTTTATTATTGCTGCAAGATCAGCTCCTGAAAACATTGGTGTTGTTTTTGCCAGGTTTGCTAGATTTACTTTTGGATCTATTTTAATTTTTCGTGAATGAATTTTAAGAATAGCTTCTCGCCCTTTAATGTCAGGTAGATCGATGGTAATCTGCCTGTCAAACCGGCCGGGTCTGAGTAGTGCTGGATCTAGGATATCAGGTCTGTTAGTTGCGGCCATAACGATTACTCCGGTATCAGTGTCAAAACCATCCATTTCCACGAGGATTGCATTAAGGGTTTGCTCGCGCTCATCATTTCCGCCACCGAGTCCGGTGCCGCGGTGTCTTCCTACAGCATCTATTTCATCCAGGAATATTATGCAAGGTGAATTTTCTTTTGCTGTTTTGAATAAATCGCGTACTCTGGAAGCGCCGACCCCGACAAACATTTCTACAAAATCTGATCCGGACATATTTAAAAATGGCACGTCGGCTTCTCCGGCGATTGCTTTAGCTAAAAGGGTTTTTCCTGAACCTGGGAGTCCGATTAGTAAGACTCCGCGTGGAATACGGGCCCCAAGCTTTTGGAAATGAGATGGGTCTTTTAGAAATTCGACTATTTCTTTTAATTCTTCTTTTGCTTCTTCCACTCCAGCGACATCTTCAAAAGTAATTTTCTTTTTATCTTTCGTGGCTATTCGGGCGCGGCTTTTACCAAATGAGAAAACACCGGATGGCCCGTTAGCATTTTTTACCTGGCGTATGAGAAGAAACCAAATAACTCCGACAATTAAAATCACCGGGAGTAATGCCAGAAATGCTTGGTACCAAAGAGAATTTCCGTCATCATAACTGAAATTCTCAGCAGAGACGCTATTTTTTAATTCATTCCATACAGTGGGTTCTTTTAAATATAGTTCAGAAACCTTATCAGTCTTAAACCTTACAAATGATTTTCCTTTTAATGACTGGGGTTCCTTATATTCACCTTCGGCGTAATTACCCTTTATTATGATGCTTTTAACTATTCCGGCTTTAGCCTGTTCTTGAAGTTGGGCGAATGTAATATTGCCTGTTTTTGTGAGATAGGAGTCACTGGCGTAGTAAAACATTATTGCCATGAATGTAATCAGTAAAGAAAAAAGTATTAATCCACGTTTCATAATATTATTCGAGTAGTGATACAACCCACTGACTTATATTTTCATAAATTCTTTCACGGGCGGAAATTTCGTCTTCTTTTCTTGAGGGGATTAGGTCATTTCTGGAGGTGTACTTTTTCTCCAAAATAGATTTTCCGGTTTTTTGGTCAAGCAATGTTACTTTGACGGTAATCACAACTTCGGATGCCATAACTATATCAAGTCGGCCCTCAATCGATACCGGTTTTTGATAATCAATAATTTCGCCCTTAATCAACAGGTCAGCGTACTCAGGTTTTGCTACTAAACGGAAGGGCGTGCGACTCTTAATTTGATTATGGACAAAATTAGTTAGTTCGAACTCGATTCCTCTGTAAGTAGTCTGATTTTCAAATATGGGAACAGCTATAGAGCTGGTTTCTTTTAAAAAGAGCGATGGTTTGTAACCGCAGCCGGAACTTAAAATTAAAGCAAATACAAGAAAAAAAGATATCTTCATTTGTCATCTTCGACTTTCGCGTTGGTTTTTGCTTTCTGTGCCCATTCGGTTTGGGGATAATTATGGACAAGGCTTTTGAAATATACCTGGGCTGCTTTCTCCTGGCCAGTTTTTTTATAGAAATAGCCAACCTGATAATCCCGCTCAGCTAATAAGGAGACTATTTCATTATACAATTTTTGTGCTTCACCCTTTAGGTTACTTTGGGGGTATTTAGTTAATAGTTCATTAATAGATACTTTTGCGTTTAAAAGAGGAGTTATCTCATATTCACTTCCTAGATAGTTGTTGATGTGGCATAAGCCGGCTCGATAGGTTGCTATATCAAGGGAAGAGCTCTGCGGGTATTTAGAAATGAATAATTCGTATTCTTCAAGGCTTTGCTCGAAATAGCTATGAGTAAAAAGGTAATCAGCTAATTTTAAGTGGTATGTTTCTGATGGTTTGGCGTAAGGGTAACGGGCTAAAGTATCTTTGATTATTTTAAGACCAAAATCAAACGCTGGAAGTATATATAAACCCCATAGACTTCTTTTAGCCCCTGAAATAAATTGCAACCCAACTTCAAATTCGCGTGTAAGTACTTCTTTGAATTTTAATGTGGCGGAAAACTCATTCAGGTATATTTCGTAAAGCTTATGTGCTTCTTCGTAATGGCGCGAATGAAAAAGGCATTCAGCTAGAAGAAAAGTTACCTTTTCTTTTTGCCCTGGGTTCTGCGTTTTTTCTACGCAAGAATTAAGGATTTTGATTGCATTGTCATACTGGCTGTTTTTTGAGAGTAATTCTGCTTCAGAATATTGACTTTCGATTTCCGGGGATGGTGGAATTTGGGCGGCCTCTTCAGCCGTTAAAAGTACTTTGCCGCTACATCCGTATAAAGACGTAGTAATTAGTAAAACACAAATACAAAACAATCGATATTGCATACTCTATTTTTAATTAAGCCACCTGTTCATTTTTAATTCTTTTCCGGTTATTGATGCTATATAATAATTCAAGAAGCTTCTCAATCCGTAAATCATTTTATGTGGCACTTTCAAGTTATTTCGATTCTGATAATTATCAGTTTCATCCTGAACGATGCCGGCATACCAAAGGACCGTTTTTAATATGCCTGGTGTCACTTTGACAGTTTCATGCGCCAGACTGCAATTATCACAAAGGATTCCTCCGTATCTGGAACTAAATTTCAGTATTCTTTTCTCTCCTATTCGGTTATCGCATAGCCCACACTGGAAGTCTTTCTCGAATCCGTTAGGAACCAGGCGCGGAATAAAACCAAGTTGTTTTAAGGAATTAGCCTCAAAATAAAATATTGCCTCCCACCTGTCAGTGGCTTTATCATCAGGAAGATCGTGTATTTTACTGATGGTTTTTAGCGCCAGATTAAACAAAACCTGGTTAGAATCTCCGGGCGGGGTTAATTCGTTCAGGAATTCTGCCAGATAAAGACCTTTATATAACCTTTCTAATCTATTCCTTAACCTCGGGAATTCGTTCTTTAAAGTATACTCGGTTAATAGATGTAATCCTTTTGGTGTCTTATCGATAAAAACTATCTCACTGTGCGCCAGCAGATCAACCGGCTCTAATTTATTGTGCTTGGGGCGTTTATTTCCACGGGCTAAAACCGTAATTTTGCCGTAATCAGCCGTGTAAAAAGTAACTATCTGGCTTGTTTCACTGTAATCAGTCCGAAACAGGCAAATTGCTTCAGTTTTTCTGAAAGCCATAATTAATTTATTGTAGATATATTTATTTGGGAGTCAAGAATTATATCAGATGACGATTGATCGATAAAAAAGCGCCCCTAAGGCCAATCCTATCGGGGCGCTTTCGGTAAAACAATATAATTTATTCTTCAGTAAATTCTTGTATTTTCTTAGCCAATTGGACTTCTAACCCTTTCCTTTGGTTTTGCGAATCAAGCATTAGGCTGCGCAAGTCAGTGATTTTACTTTCAACCTGCTGCAATTTTTCCACGTAGCTTGCTCTTACTTCGCGTTCTTTCGGGTCGTTTATATTAAGGGAATTCATATTGTTGCGATAACGGCTCTGGTCTTCATTCAGGCGCTGGGATTCCTGGTTGGCTTCATTGAAGATGTTGTTTTGCTTGGAAATCGCTTCCATTAAAACCTTTATTTCCCCCAAAAACTCCTTCATCTTCTTGCTAAGATAGTTTTGTCCTATATAAAAGCTGACTTGATCGAGCCTGGTATTACTCAAACTGATACTTGAAGCGCCTTCAAATTGTTCGACAACCTTAAAATCGATAGTTTTATTAGCGCCTAGTTCCAGCTTAAACCGGTAATAACCGGGGATTTCTTCTTCCGGCTTGATGGGTTCCATTAAGGCGTAATTACCGGTACGGGGGTGGTCAAGATAGAAGACAAAAGCCTTATTACTTTTGTTAATGCATTTATAATTGGTTTCATTTATATAAAACTGTCTTAAGACCATTGTCCCGTTGGCATAGGATACCTTGTGTACCGGTTTGGTATCTTGCTTGACGACTGGTTCAATGATACATGTTGTTTCCATTGCGTAAGGAATAATTTCTTTCATGCCCGGTTCGAGTGATTGCTTGAGCAATCCTTCTCCGACCGATGTTGATTCTTCAAAGAAAGTCAGCGGCCCGGTTTCCAGGGTTAATTTGCTGGAATTAGTTAGGTATAATGCGTTCATGGCTCGGGGCGAAATGGCCGCCCGGTAGTATAGGACTTTTTTGCCGTCAACCATTTCTGTCACTATCGGAATCATGGCTGACTGGCGGCGCTTGATGCTTACCGGCGTCTGGGAGTTATAGGAAAACATCTCGCCGACTTTTATACCAGTCGCAACAGATTTTACCGATGACGCCATCAACTCATTTAATGGTTGCTTGTTTTTACCATACCCGCCTCCTGTTATCATGCCTGGCGCCATAGGAGCAGCGTAAGCGCGGTTACCTTTCGCTTTATCGTTCATCCGGGCATCACCTTCTGCTTCCCAATTATTACTGTCTGCCATCTCTGATTTTGAAAGTGCCTCCAAATTAAGTTTGTCAGATGCGGTGGCTATAGCGTTCAAATCGATGATCGGCCGGGGCGGATAAAAAGACGTATACAAATCAAGTTTAAACGAAATGGGGTTGCCGGAGACAAAAGACATCTGGACATTATCCCAATCCTCGTCGGTTGGATTTTCGACAATGGCCCAGCCCTGCAAATAAGGCTGTTTGTTTTCCCCTAACAACAGGCGGTAAGACGTTTTCCATATGGGCATTTCCAGCAGATAGCCCATCAGGATATCCCTGTTACCTTTGCCGGTAGTTTCTAATTTAACTACTTTACGGTCGGTATATTTGGAATGGAGATAAATATCTAAAATACGTTGGAGGTCTTTCTGGATAGGTTCATCCAAAAGCCTCATGGTTGAAATATCAAATAGGCTGAAAGGTTGTATTGCGCCGTCGTCGCGGAGCAGAATAAGCTTATAAGAAGTTATCACGGTATTATCCATTTTCTGAGAGACCGGTTCAATGCCCAGTATACTGCCGCGAGCAGTTTCAGAGCCGATTTTAACCTCCACTTTGGCTCCTTTAAGCTGGGACAGGAATTGGGTCAGTGCCGCGCCCTCGGGCACGCGAATCAGGATGTTTTCCAGCTGTTTATCAATAGGGTCCTTGGAATCGTAGCCGATAGAGGTGATGCTTCCCTTGCCCGAAAGATCAACGGCAAAGAATGAGGTCAATAAATCCGGCATCTGGCTTGTCTTGAAGCTGAGCGAAATGACGCCATTGTCCTTAACCAATGCCAGCCTTTCAAAATAGCCCATGCCGTGCTTATACAGAACAATCTTGGTTACTGGAGGCGCATCGTTTTCCTTCTTTTCCTCCTGAGCTGTAACCATACCGCTCATTACTCCCAGGGTTATTACCAATGTCACCAGTTTCTTCCACATAATCCGTCTCCTTTCGTTACTCTTTTATAATTTCATATATCTTGTTGTCAAAGCAAACCACAACCTTTTCGCCTATGGCAAGATATTTAGCCAGTTGTGGCTGTTTGGAAATAAGGGTAAAATACTCGTCGCTCAGGTATTTGACTTTAAGCCGTTCCGTTTTGGTATCCTTTTCGTCATACTTGCTGTCATACCAGATATTGTTGTTGAGATAGAAGGTCTTGTCGGCTACCTGTTTTACGGTATCGCGGACCATTTTGTCTAGATATCCGTTGCCCTCTGGTTTTGCGGCATCGGAATCACCTTTCTTTAATCTTTCAGTCGCCATACTTTGTGTAACCGATTGAGGACCACTAGCGTTTCTCATCTCTTTTTGCGCTCTGATGCCTTCATTCCTCTCTGTCTCGGTGAAAATTCTTGGTGAATTTCTTAAAGGCGTCATCGGAGCGCCCGCGGTTTTGGTATCTTCCATTACCAAATAAGAGGTGTAAGGCGTAAGAATCCCGTATTCCATTGCAATCTTGATAATATCTTCTTTTACTTCCTTGCTTTCGCCGCGCAGTCTTACTTCGTCCAGAAGGTATCCTATTTTAGTAGTGGCCCAGAGCCTGGGAATAAAATCAGTGGATATATTCTGGTTAGTAAATGTAGATTCGTATTCAAATTTACGAGGTTCGCCATTAACCACGCCCGAAAGGGTAATCAATTTATTCCCGGAACTTTTATAGCGCCCAAAAATAACCAATTGCGTTCCGCGGAAAAGATCGGAAAGCACTTTTGGGTAGCGGTCATATATTTCTATGCCGGAGACATCGAGTTTCACGTCAGCCAGGACCGGATAGGCTATTTTATCATAGAAACTCGAGACTTTAACCTCGATATTTTCTTCAGGCGTGATATACTCACGGGTGCCGCGGTTTATCTCGGCTAACTTATCAAGCAGGTGGGTATTTACATCATAGCCTACGCCGAAGGTGAAAATCCGGACATTACTTTTGTTCTTAGAGGCGACATTCTTCAAGATGGTTTCGATATTTTGTTCGCCCACGGTTGGCAGGCCGTCAGTCATAAAAACAACGATAAAAGGTCTGGAATCTTTAGGGTCAACCATGCTAAGTGCTGATTGAAGTGCTTCATCAATATTCGTTCCGCCACGGGCATCGATGCTTTTAACCCAGTTTAGGGCCTCATCTTTGATTGTTTTGGTTACTTCCTGGATGCTGGGTTTGAACGGACGCACCTCAGTGGAAAATGTAATCAGATTGAACCGGTCAGATTCCTTGAGGCTGTTAATGCAGAAGTTAATTGCATTTTTAGCTTGTTCTATTTTATTGCTATCAGCCATGCTGCCTGATGTATCCAGAACGAACAGCACGTCTTTTTTAGCTATTTCAGATTCGGTAAGCGCATATTTAGGCGCCAGCAGCATCATAAAAAAACCATCGTTGTCTGGTTTTTTGTAACTGACCAAATTCACGCCGAACTGTTTATCCGAAAGCGTATAATACAGGATAAAATCCTTATCCGGTTTCATCTTGGTTTGTTCGAAGCTTAAAGATATGGTATTATCATCTTTACGATTGATATCAATGTTAGGATAAGTGGGGGAGTAAACTGTTTTTATGGGAATGGCAGATTTGATACTGGTTTTTATCACAGCCGAATCGATGATTTCAGAAGAGAATTTATTAGTTCCCCATGGATGGCGGAATGTGCAGACGCCATTATCGTTAGGCAGACGATAAGTGTAAGAGTACTTAATGCGCACGTTGCCTGGTCCCTGTCCAAGGTCCTGCTGCGCCGGCGGAATCGGGAAAACGCGCAGTTTAAGCATTCCGTGTCCGGCATATTCCAAGAGCGCCGGGTCAATCATCCGGCGGACGATATCCTGGTAATACTGCAAGGCTTTATCCTTATCCAGGAGTTCTCCTTTAGTTTCTTTTCCATTAATCCATAAAGCCAGGTTCTGGACGGTAGTTTCTGGCAGAATGGGCAGTATAAAGGTGCCTTCCAATTGATGGTTATTGGAGTTATGGAATATTTCATCTACGGTTACTATCGCCACCTGTTCCTCAATCTTGATATCCAAGGTGGTGTTCTTTACGGAAATATTAGTAACCTGGGTATTCGGCGGTAAAATCCTCCTATCGATGTCAATTACTCCGCAGGCGTTGACAGTCTGGGCAGGAATCAGTGTCATCCAGCTTAGGACAACCATTAAGCATGTTATCAGTTGCTTTTTCATACAGACTCCTTTTCATTAAGATATTTATTCACCAGACGGACGGGTTTGTTTTACCCGGTTAATACTATCTCTGATTTCTTTTTCCGCAGCTAATCCTTTGTATTGCCTGGCCAGATTTTCCAGTTCTTTGATAGCCATATCTATATCCCGGTCATCTTCATCAGCAACATCGATGTATTTTTGAATGATACTTTTCTGGTCACTCAAAGCCTGTTGATTGATATTATCCAGTTTAATCCGGGCTTTCTCAATGGCCGGGTAGCCGGTATAGGGTTTCTTCAGCAATCCGGTCAGGATTTTAATCTGCTCCGTTATTTTGCCGCTGTTGCCCAGTGCCTCAGCCTTGGTATAAGAAGTGTTAAAGTCGGACTTGATTTCGTAAATTTTTTTATCAGCCGCGTCTATTGCCGCGGTTATCTTGTTGGTGGCCAGCGGTTTTGTCACGGATTGGATCATATTGCCGTAATAATCGAGGATAACGCATTGGGCGGAATGGTCCAGCTTGTTCTTGCTGAAGAATTCTCCCAGCCAGGCGTCGGTAATTTTATTGGACTGGTCGATGGTTACAAATATTTTGGTAAAAATAGCCCGTCTAGTTGAATACTCCATAAGCTTTTCATCACGGTTCTTAGGGAAATAGTCCTTGCTTGAGAAATAGAAGTATACCATTACCAACTGCTTTGTGGCCAGGGCTTGCTGGAGGAGATTTTCCATGGAATTGATATTCCAAAGGGCGGAATCAGTGACTTTTATGCTGAAGGCGTATTTCCTTTTCTCGGCCGGCGCAGCTCCGGCTCCAAACACAGGCGGCGCACCCGGTGCCCCCGGCGACCCCATAGCTTTTTCTTTCAATCCCATTTCCGGTTTTATTGACATGATCATATCACCCATATCTTTTGGCTTCATAGCTTCAGCTTTACTCAATTCCATATCAGAAGATTTATTGGATTTCACCATCCCCTTTTGGTTGCCGCGGGAATATTCATTACTGTTTTTTTTGTCCAAGCTCTTATCTGATTCCTTGTTCTTTAAGTTAGTGGTTAATTCCGGGATAAATCCTTCCTGTCCTTTCTTGAGAGATTCTTGCAATTTTAATGAGCCTGAAATTTTATCCTTATACGTGTTAATAGCATCGTTATTCTCTGGCTTTTTACCAGCTTCTGACATGACATCAAATCCACTCGTTTCATGTATTAATTCATACCGTGGCAGGGCAGTCATGGTGATATATATGACAAAGAACATAGCCGCGGCAGAAGCCAATCCGGTAGATACCCATTGAAATTTCCACCGCAGTCCGGCTTTTTCCCTGGGGGTCGAAACGGGTTGGTTGATAACGACGTTAGCCAAAAGGTTTTTAGGCGCATTATGGCGGGGCAGTGATTTAATTAGGCCTTTGATTTGCTCCAGTTCGGTCAGTTCTTTGCGGCAATCCGAACAGGATTTGATGTGCGATTCCACTGCTTCGGTCTCCGGCCGCGATAATTCATTATCCAGATAAGGACTGAGCATCTGTTTGATTTCTGGGCATTTCATGGTATTTTATCCCTTTCTATAATATTAGATACTTTGGGGCCTGAAATTTGTTAGGGAAAATGAGAATTAAGCGATTATTTTCTTCAGAGCTATGCGCAGCTGGTTACGGGCATTATCCAGATTGGTACGGACCGTCTGTACCGAGAGATTGAGTATTTCGGATATCTCCTGGTATGAGAAGTTTTCCATATCCTTTAAAATGACCACTTGACGGTATTCCGGTGGCAGTTCATTAAGCGCCATCTGGATAACCTGACATTTTTCATTGACCGCCGTGTTCTCATAAGGCGATGATTGCGTCGAGGCGATGTTGTTAATTTCTTCTGTAGTGCCAGGTTTTTTCTTCTGATGGTATTTATTACAAAGATTGATGGTTACTTGATAAAGATAGGTGGAAAGCGATGATTCCCCCCTGAAGTTATTAATATTACGGTGACCGATCAGGAATGTTTCCTGGCAGATATCGTGGGCATCATGATGGCTGCGAGTAAGGTAAAAAGCCGTATTATATAATTTATCAGGCAGGTTATTTTGTTTGATTTGTTCCCAAAAAGACGCATCAGTCAAAACAGGTTCAACCATAGTTGTAAAATAGTATAAAAATGAGGTTAGGTCAAGAAAAGCATACGCTGTTAGGAGATTGAAAATGTGGGCAGAAATAAAAAGGGCTCCGATTTTGTCGGAGCCCTTTTTGAGCTAACAAATAACCTTTAAGAAGGTTATTCTGCCGTTGCCCATGACTTGCCACCGATGCTCTGTGATGATGTCGGGGGGTCAGAGGGCCAGTCAGTGGTTGTGAGACCGGTTTTGGTATACCACTTGGAGGCTGTATCCGTACCTGGATCGCTCTGGTAGATGGTGCCGCCGTTATCCACGATGAAATGGTTAACGCCGGATGTCGGATAAACCTGAGGCGCGGCCATAAAACCGAACAGGTTATCGTGACCCATTGGGATTAAGTTGGCTCCCAGTGTATTTACCAACAGGGCCCTGGTTAAGTGTGTATCCAATGCCCTGAAATAGTAACCTGATTTCGCTGTGGTTGTAAAATTAGCTAACAAAGTAGCCGTTGAACCCCAGTCCTGAATATCATCAGGAGCGCCTGCGGTGAAGGGGTTGGCAGCAATCCGGCTATACATATTAGCATCAGCCCTGGCGATGGAAACGTCAACATAATTAACCTTGGTTACTCCATCTGCCCTGAACATCCTGTGCAAACAAGAGACGTCAAGGTTCCAGAAATCCTTTTTGCCGTTACCATCCGAGTCGGTCTGCTTCCAGATACCTTCTGTGGAAACAAACAGTTTCAGCGTGGCAATTGCTGATGTTTCATTAGCCGCTATTTTACCTGTAATCAGGTTAGGGATTGCGATAGCCGCAATAATCGCGATAATCGCTACCACGATCATCAATTCAATCAGTGTAAAACCTTTTTTGCTTGACATGTTTTTCTCCTTTTGTCGCCGCAGACCTAATCAAATTAACCAGACTTTACTTGCCCTTTATTAGTTTTCATCTCCTTTCATAAGGGAAGTTTTACTGCTTAATTCAGTAAATCAGCAGCTTTTTCAGATATTTATATATCTTCTAATAATATAAGCAAAAAATATGCCAAATTGCTAATAGAGAGGTGTTAAATTAAGGATAACATCTCGATATTAGCCATAAAATCATTGACATCCAAGATAGTATCAGTTTTTTTGTATATTATCTCAATATTATCGGGTATTTAACACTAAAAATTGACAAAAATTGTCACTTTATATGGTTATATGGACATATTTTGTCACTAAGCTTATTGTTTTGTAATAAGGTTTAATCACTTATTGTCCAAATATGACCGCCTGGACCGGTTATAGAGGAAGGCACCTGGTCCGGCCAACGTAATTCCCATGTAGAGGTGGTTTTCCATTTATTAGCCTCGCCGCCGCAGTCAACATTATATATGATGCCATCCTGGCTTACAATGGCGCTTCTTACGCCGCTTATACCGTAGAATTCAGGCGCAGACATCATCCCAAATAATACGGTATTTGCTGCAGGGAGGTTATTAGTTCCGACCAGATTCTGATTGTAAGAACTTCCATCGAAAGCCGTAGTCATGGCGCGAATGTAATAACCGGACTTGGCGGTAGGCGTAAAAACGCCCCAATCCTCGAATGTCGGGCTGGGACCAAAGACATCGTCCACTGCGGCCGCAAAATCAGACCGCGCCACGGAAATATCTACCATACCCACTTTTGAGCCTGAGCCCAAAGCCATCCGGTTGAAGCAGGAAACATCATAAGTCCAGTAATCCCGGTAGGCATTACCATCATAATTACGCTCGCGCCAAATCATCTGCTGGCTGGTAAGTATTCTTAGGGTGCAGATAGCCGATGTTTCATTAGCCGCAAGTTTTCCGGTGACCAGATTGGGGATGGCCATTGCCGCAATAATCGCGATTATTGCCACAACAATCATTAATTCTATTAACGTGAATCCTCTCATACTTTAATATCCCTGCAAAGAGTGTACCAAACCAAATGCTAATAGCAAAGAAATAATGGGTTTTTATTGACCCCGTTGGGGATTTTTGTAAAAGATGATGTTGTTCCTGACGGGATTGACCTATATTAGTTATTTTAATATATGAAACGTATTCTAATCGCCGGCGGAGCTGGTTTTATCGGTTCGCACCTGTGCGATTATTTCCGACAAGGGGGCAACCAGGTCATTTGTCTTGATAACCTTATTACCGGCACCAAAAACAACATCAAACACCTGCTCGGCAAACCCGGGTTCAGCTTCATAAAGCACGATATAGCCCAACCCTTGAAATTAGCCGGACCGTTATACGCGATACTTGATTTCGCATCGCCGGCCAGCCCCAAGGATTACCTGGAATACCCCATAGAAACCCTTAAAGCCGGTTCTATCGGCACCTATAACCTGCTGGAATTGGCCCGGGCTAAAAAGGCCAGGTTCCTACTGGCTTCGACGTCCGAGGTCTATGGCGACCCTTTACAGCATCCCCAGCCCGAGTCATACTGGGGCAATGTCAACCCGGTCGGGGTGCGCAGCGTTTACGACGAAGCCAAACGCTTCGCCGAGGCCTTGACCATGTCTTATTTCCGCTATCATAAACTGGATACCAGAATCGTTCGGATATTCAACACCTACGGCCCGAGGATGCGCCTTAAAGACGGTCGGGCACTGCCTAATTTCTTCGCCCAGGCCATAACCGGCCAGCCCATTACCATATATGGCAAGGGCAGCCAGACCCGGAGTTTTTGCTACGTGGACGATATGGTCCGCGGCATTGCCCGCCTGCTTGATTCACGGGAGCATATGCCGGTCAATCTGGGCAACCCGTCGGAAATCCCCATCCGCCAGCTGGCCCGCGAGATAAAAGACATCTGCCGCAGTAACAGCTCTGTCCGGATCTATCCATTACCGCAGGACGACCCCAAAATAAGGCGGCCGGATATTACCCGGGCCAGGAAAATACTCAAATGGCAGCCCGAGATATCAAGGCCGGAAGGGTTGAAGAGGACATACCTATATTTTAGGCGGTTATTAAGCGGTTTTTAATCCGTGAAATCTGTGGCTTTACTCCACCGGGTCGTATCCCTTGCCTCCGAAAGGATTGCATCTCAATATTCGCCAGATACCGTACAACGAGCCCAGGAATACGCCTTTCTTTCGGAGCGACTGGATGAAGTATTCCGAGCAGGTCGGCTGGAACCGGCAATTGGGGCGGATTATCGGCGCGATGCCCGACTGGTAAGCCCGGATAGCCAGTATCATCAGCGACTTCGTAGAGTTGTTAATCCATCTGATAGGGCTCATTTTTTAGAGGCCTCATCCAGACTGTGTTTGAGTTGATCGTGGATTTTATAGGAGATGTCCTTTTCGCCGTAAACGCCGACCTTTATCTTGACCGCCGTAATGTTATCGGCGATATACTCAAAAGTTATTCTTATGGGCGTGCCGTCGCTTTTCCTGGTATTCATAACGGCGTTGAGCGGGTCGCGCGAGGAGTTTTCTATGGAAAACTGCATTTTCTCGGTCATATCCACAACGGCCAGCCAGGCCTTTTGCATATCCACCGGATAATTCCGCTGAAGCTCGAACCTGTTCTCGTCGTAGCGGTACACCCCGACCACCGGCGTTTCGCCGCCGGCAATCCATTTGGCCACGCAACCGCCCAGGAATAGGCTTAATAGCGCCGCCAAAACGCAAAGCAACCGCAACGGGCTCCAAAGCTTGGCCGGATTACTGGAAGTCAGATTGAGAATTTGTAATTTGGAATTTGGCATTTGGAATTTAGTTATATTACCTGTGCGTCTTCCAGCTCTTAAGCAGGTCCAGCCAGGTCAGCTTGGTTTTCTGGAGTTCCTGGACGATTTCATCATTGACATGATGCTGAGCTGAATTAATCGCCACCTTAATGGCGTTATAGATGGCCTTGGCCTTGGCCCGTCCGTGCGAAATGATACAGACACCGTTGACGCCGAACAGGTTGGCGCCGCCGAATTCCGAATGGTCGCCCTGTTTCCTGATATTATTTAAAAGCTCCATCAGGGTATCGAATTGGGGGATGGAGTCCTTTTTCTGGGTCAGTTTATTGGTGAATGATTCGCTCACGAATTCAACGCAGCCTTCGGTCACTTTAAGGATGACATTGCCGACGAAACCTTCGCAGACGATGACCTCGCAGTCGCCGTCAAAAATATGCTGGCCTTCGATATTGCCGGTAAAATTAATCGGGGCTTTGCGGTATAATTTAAGTGTTTCCTGGACCAGCTCGTTGCCCTTGGTATCTTCCTCGCCGATATTGAGCAGTCCGACCCTGGGATTGGCTATGTTCCGGGCGTGCTTGCAATAAACCGATGCCATAATGCCGTAATGGAGCAGGTGAATCGGGTGGCAGAATATATTGGCGCCGGCGTCAATCAGGTAAGTCAAGCCTTTTCGGGTGGGCAGGGGTATGGCGATGCCCGGGCGCTTGATGCCTTCCAGGAAACCCCACATAAAAGACGCTCCGGCCACGCAGGCGCCGGTGTTGCCGGCCGAGATAAATGCGTCGGCCTTCTTGGCGGCCACCAGGCCCAGGGCCTTGACCAGCGAGGAATCCTTCTTCTGGCGGATGGCTTCAACCGGGTGTTCGTCCATTCCGATGGTCTGGGCCGCGTGGATGACCTGGATATTGCCCGGCTTATTGGGGCCGATAATCTTATTGACGGCGGTTTCATCGCCGACCAACAGCAGGGTGCTTTGCGGGAATTCAGGGGCGACCAGCAGGGCGCCTTTGACTACCTCTTCGGGCGCATGGTCGCCGCCCATTGCATCTATGGCAATTGAGACGGAATTATTGGGGGCTGTCATTCAATTATTCTTAGTGGCAGTTAGTTATGCCGTGTCGCAGGCACGGCATGACGTTACCTGCCACGTTATCCCGACTATTCCGTCGGGGTTAATCAAGCGCAATTACCGGACTACCTTTATAGTAACCGCAATTACCGCAGGCCCGATGGGATAGCTTATCAGTGTGGCAACGCGGGCAAATTGATAAATTTGGCGTTGTTAAGGCGAGATGCGACCGGCGCATACGCTTCCTGCTTTTAGAATGTTTCCTTTTTGGATTGGGCATAGTTTATCTCCTGTTAATTTCAAATGGCTGAATAAATAATTTATTACAACAAAAGTCAAGATATTTGAACAAATATCCCCGTTATTCTAAGGAGGGCATTTAATCAGGCGCCTGCTCTTTTTGCACCACCTCAAGGAAGGCCGCCACGACCTTGGGGTCGAACTGGCTTCCTGAATTCTGCCTGATGGTATTCAGGGCTATGTGCGGTGTGATGGCGTCGCGGTAAGGCCGGATTGAGGTCATGGCGTCGTAGGCGTCGGCCACGGCGATAATCCGGGCGCCCACCGGGATTTTGTCGCCGGCCAGCCCGGCCGGATAACCCTTGCCGTCGAACCGCTCGTGGTGATGCCGTATCAACGGCTCCTCGGCCCGGAACAGCTTAAGCTGTTCCATCATCATACTGCCGATGACCGGGTGCATTTTTATTTCGGCCCATTCCTGGGGCGTCAGCTTGCTGTCTTTCAACAGTATCAGGTCGCTCAGGCTGATTTTGCCGATATCGTGCATCAGCCCGGCGCAGTTTATCACCTCGACCGTGTCGTCGCGCAGGCGCATCGCTTTGGCAATCAGTCCGGAAAATTCGGCTACGCGTGAACAGTGGTTCTTCAGGTATTTATTCTTGGTCTCCGTCAGCTGGATGATAATCCGCAACAGTCCCATATAGCTTTCCCGCAATAGATGCGAGGTGGCCGAGTTGTATTCCGGCTTATACCTGAGCCTGGGATTGAGCACCTTGGTGACCACTTGCCTGATCTGGGTCAGGTTGAACGGTTTGGCCAGCATATCCACGGCGCCCTTGTCCAGGGCCTCGATGATTTTGTCGTGCGTGGCGAAGCCGCTCATCATCACCACCGGCTGTTTGGGATGGTTTTTCTTTATCAGGGCCAGCGTGCTCAGGCCGTCCAGCGCCGGCATCATCACGTCGCAGAGCACCAGGTCAAACCGCTCCTTGGCCAGCACCTCGATGCCGTCAATGCCCGTTTCCGCCTGATGCACCTCGTAATCAAGCTTGCCCAGGAACGTGGACAGCACGTTCCTGACATCAGGCTCATCGTCAATGATAAGTATTTTCTGCTTCTGTGGCATAAAGATATATTAAGACAATATTATGATATCCGCTAATATCAATAAAGTCAATATAAAGATGGACAGCCTGACTGTATCATTCAGGTGTGATTATCCGACGCAGGCGGCAATAGTAATCCCCATTCCCCGGCAGACGATAGGGGTGGGGGGGACAGTTCCGCATCGGGCAGTCTTTTGTCTTCCAAAAACAATATAATTATTTGACAATGTTCAAGAAACGGCTATACTGCCCGCAGAGCATCTGTCGAAAGGAAAGTTGTGGCGGCCTTAGTAACTCTATAACTCTATAACTCCGAAACTGGCAAGGTGTGTCATCGGAATTACGGCGGAGGGGGAATAAAGCTTACCCGTCCTTTGGCGAGGATAAGAAATTAAATGAATCAGTATATACATAAAGAAAGGAAAGTATATGCCACAAACAACAAAATGGCCTGAAATTGAAAGCCACTTTGGGAAAAGTAAAAAGGAGTTCGGCAAAAAGATTAACTTTGTAAAGCCAAACTATAAGAGAACGGTTATCTTTAGGGATATTGATCATGCGTTTGGCTGTTATCAAAACGGTTTCTATAAACCGGCTGTGGTTTTAGCGGGAGGCGTTCTTGAAGAAGTATTACGGTGCTATCTGGAATCAAAGGGAGTTAAACCGGAAAATAATAACTTTGTGACCTATATAAAAACATGCGAAACTCGTGGCTTCTTAAAAAGAGCTTGTGCTGGCCTAGGTGATTCGGTCAGGGGATTTAGAAATCTCGTGCATATAAACAATGAAGAACAAAGCAAGCATGCGATATCTAAGTCAACTGCTTTAGGAGCGATATCAGCCATTTTTACCGTGGCTAATGACTTTTGAGGGAATTCGGGAGACGCAATATATAATTAAGTGAGGTGCTATCGGAATTACGGCGGAGGGGAAATAAAAGGGTAGCGTTCAACTTTTAGTAGAATTTATGAGTAAAAAATATTGCTGTCTCGGAATTATTATAGTCCTGGCGTTCATTGTATTCTTTGGCTATGGTGGCGCATGTGGGAATTGACAGGTCTGGTGACAGAGGTCTGGTAGGTCTGGTGACACACACCTTGGTAGGTCTGGTGACACACACCTGATTTTTAAATCCGCCTGCCAGGCTCATTTCCGGGCGCGGTTTTTCTTAAATCATGCTTTAGGATGCTGATTTCCGCACTACTCCCCACCCCATACTATCCGGGGAATACTCCTATACCATTCGGGGGGTAGTCCCATACTATTCGAAGGATACTCCCATACCATCCGAGAGATAATCCTATACTATCCGGGGGATAATCCTATACTATCCGGGGGGTAATCCTATACTATTCGGGGGGTAATCCTATGCTATCCGGGTGATAATCCTATGCTATCCGGGGGATAATCCCATACCATCCGGGAGATAATCCCATACCATCCGAGGGATACTCCTATGCTATCCGGGAGATACTCCTATACTATGGGGTGAGCCGTCCTATGCCATCCGATACCTCACCCTATGGCATACCCCACCCTACCCCCCACCCCCCTGACAGGTTTTTGCTCTAAGGGGTTATAAAATAATGGGTTATGTCAAATTCCGGGCGTTTTCGGTAGCAGGAGGCCCGCCTGACTGGACGGGCAGGGAGGTCAAAATCACCTATTTTTGATGCTTTACGCCTCGTACTGGTATTGTTTGCGTTCGGCCTCGGTCAGGCAGATGTATTTGTCGCCTTTGGTCTTTTCCGAGAACTCGATGGCCGACATAGACCAATTGGTGGACCTGTCGGCGGTGATACCGGCCACGGCGCAGGCGGTGGTGCTGGAAATCCAGTTAAATGCCATATCCGTGCCGGTCGGGATGGAGCAGATATTGACGGTTTTTGGTAGGCGAGCAGGGATGCCGTTTTTATTGATTCCTCGGGCCGGAGTGGTATAGTCGCGGTTATGTCGATTGAGAAAATAGGTTTTAACGATTGGTTCAGGGAGCAGGCAGGAAAGCAATCCATTGATGCCGGGTCTTTGGCTCGCGTATCTGCTGAATTCAAGGAGCGGTATTTCGTGCATACCGGCAATCAGGAAATACGGGCGGAGATTTCGGGCAGGTTTTCGAAATCGGTGGAGGTGCCGGGGGATTACCCGGCGGTCGGGGATTGGGTGGCCGTGACTTATTATGATAAGAATACTTTTGCCGTTATTAATAAATTACTGCCGCGCAAGAATGTGCTGCGGAGGCGCAAGCCGGGGAAGAAGCTGGAATACCAGACATTGGCCGCTAATATCGATACGGCTTTTATCGTCCAGGGCGTGGATAACGATTTTAACCTGAATCGCCTGGAAAGATATCTTATTATGTTTTTAAACGAGGGCATCGAACCGGCCGTTATCCTGAATAAAATAGACCTGGTTAATCAGGGTCAACTGGCAGAAAAAATAACCGCAATCAGTAATCTATGGCCTTATCCGGTCTGGCCTTTAAGCTCGCTGGCCGGGGACGGGGTAAATGAATTCAGCGGCGCTTTGGAACCGGGTAAAACTTATTGCCTGATGGGCTCTTCGGGGGTGGGCAAGTCGTCCTTGCTCAACAGGCTGTCGGGCGACAAACTGAACCTGGCGGTGAACGAGGTGCGCAAGGACGGCCGGGGCAAGCATACCACCACGGAGCGGCAGCTGTTTGTGATGAAAAACGGCAGTATTTTCATTGATAACCCCGGCCTTAGGGAAATAGGCATAATTGAAACGGGCCAGGGCATGCAAAATGCTTTCCATGATATAACCCGGATTTCCGATAAATGCAAGTTCAGGGATTGCACCCATACCAGCGAGCCGGGATGCGCGGTGATAAAATCTTTCGAAGACGGTGCCATCGGCCAAAAGCATCTGGATAATTACTATAAATTGCGGAAGGAAGCGGATTATTATTCCCAATCCTATGCCGAAAAGCGGAAGAAGGATAAGAAGTTCGGCGTCTATTTAAAAAAGTCCTTGAACGAGCTTTATAAGCACAAGGGGAAATACTGATTTCCGGGCTGTTATGACCGCCCGGCCCCAAGCAGGACTAGTTCTGCCAGGCCGATGCTGAGTCTTAAAAAGATGTTCATATCTTTGCCAGAGTATCCTTTATGATCTTGAGCAGGTCTTTGATGTTATAGGGCTTGGGCAGGAATGGTATTTTACTGTTGCGGATTTCGTCGCCGGACCGGCTGTAGCCGCTACTTAAGATTATGGGCAGGCCGGGCTTTAGTTGCAGGAACTCGGCAACCAGTTCCAGGCCGTTGATATCCGGCAGGATGACGTCGCTTAAAACCAGGTCAATATTGTTTTGGGCGAAAATACGGCGCGCCTCCAACCCGTTTGGCGCACCCAGAACCGTGTATCCGGCTTTGCTCAGCACCATTTCGGTCATCTTGAGTATGGCCACGTCGTCTTCAACCAGCAGGATGCGTTGCCCCGCGCCTTTGAGTTCTTCTAAAGCCGGTTTTTTTGGCGTGAGTTCAGGATGCTCTTTACCGGTATAGACCGGCAGGTATATATTAAAAAGAGTGCCATGGCCGGGCTCCGAATAGGTGTTAATCCAGCCGTTATGTTTTTTGACGATGCCGTAAACTACGGACAGCCCCAGGCCGGTGCCTTTGCCATGGGGTTTGGTGGTGAAGAACGGTTCAAATATATGTTTTAGGACGTCCTTGGTCATCCCGGTGCCGGTATCGGTGACGGACAGGCGGACAAAATCACCGCAACTCGATTCCATATTTAGTCGGCAGTATTCCTCGTCGACGGTGACATTTTCGATTTTGACGGTGATTCGGCCGCCTTGGGGCATGGCATCACGGGCGTTGATCACCAGATTGGTTATGACCTGTTCGATATTTCCGGCATCCGCCTTAATCATAGCCAGGTCAGGGCTGAGCTTGGTTTCAATGGTGATATTCTCGCCTATCAGGCGAATGAGCATATTCTGGAGGTTGTCAAATAGAGCGTTAAAGTTGATGGGTTTGGCGTTAAACTCATCGTGGCGGCTGAAAATCAGGAGCTGACGGGTGAGGTTGGCGGCCCGGACGACGCCGTCCTTGATGTGTTCCAGCGACTCGCGGCTGGGGTGGTTTTTGCCGATATCCTCTATGGTTATTTCGGCATAGCCGTTAATGGCCGTGAGGATGTTGTTGAAGTCGTGCGCCACTCCGCTGGCCAGCGCGCCGATAGATTCCATCTTTTGTGACTGTAAAAGCTGATGTTCCAGTTTCTTGCGTTCGGTGATGTTTCTGATGTTACATTGGATAACCTTTAAGTCATCCTCAATATAGACATTACTGATGAACTCGACGTCTATCTGGCGCCCATCGGCGGCTTTCAGCGGCATGTCGTCATAGCGGATGTATCTTTTGCGTTTTAATTCTTCGAAGTTATCCTTGTTGGCAATGATATCCTTAAAAAAACCCACATCCCATATTTTTTTACCCAGGAATTGTTGGTGTGAGAATCCCAGCAGGTTAATCACGAATTTATTCGCATCCACAATCTGGCCGGTCTCGGCATCTAAGATGAGAATCCCGTCTTCGGCCGCCTCAAAGAGCCGGCGATAGCGCACTTCAGAAGAAATCAGTGCATTTTTAGACCGTTTGCGTTTGGTGATATCCCTGATTGTTGATAAGAAAAGCTTTTTGCCATCCAGCTTAATTAGTGAAACATGGGCTTCGACGGGCATGACGGAACCGTCCTTACGGCGGTGGACGGCTTCAAATATCATAGAGCCTTTTTCGGTTATCTCTTCTATCCGCGGCTTAATCATCCGGGCGTATTCCGGCGTATCTAGGTCACGCAGGGTCAGTTTCATTAATTCGTTCCTGGTATAACCGCGGGTTTCACAAGCCGCATTGTTGACGTAAATAAATCGGCCCTGGTCGTCGTGCAGGAAGATGGAGTCGGTGGTGTTGTCCAGCAGAAGGGAATGTATGGCCAATGACGCTTCAGTCTTTTTTGGTTGCTGGCGGGAGTTAGAGGGCTGTTTTATTTTCATAGTCTTTTTTACGGGTCATCCATTTTTCCGGATAAGCAGTTAAATCTGAGACGTTTTACCACCATTAGGAGTATCTATAATATAGTTTATGTATGAATAATGTCAAATTTAAATATGGTTTTTTTGGTGATATTATTTAAGAAGGAACGTAAGCGCAAAGTTACAACGTTATAGTTAAGCTATGCTTAAACGGGATCTTCCGCCAGAGGCGCCGCGCCTGCCAATTGGCGGGCAGGGATCAGCCTTTGGCTGAAAGTGGCAGCCCCGACGGAACCTGCCTGAATGAGATTCGTTCAGGCGGGTAGCTAGGATAAGTGCTGGTAAGTCCCGTTCACTTCGTTCAGGGATAAGTGCCAGTATGTCACCTTGTTCCGACTGGCACTAATGCGCTACGCTCTAACCAGCACTAATAACTCCTGGAGTTTACCCCGCTTAGGCGGGGGTCGAAGTGACACTAATTCTTGCGGATTTAGAGGGATATGGCATAAAACCTTTATTGCGAGTGACCCGAATTACGATGCCGAGAGGTTAAAGCTGTATGAATAATCTCAGGAAATACGGTCATGCGCCGTTTAATGTGGCCGTGGTGCACGGTGGTCCAGGCGCGCCGGGCGAGATGGCTCCGGTCGGCCGGGAGTTGTCCGTGCTGGGTGGCGTGCTGGAGCCGTTGCAGACGGCGGATTCCGTTTCCGGACAGGTCCGGGAGTTGCACGACCTGCTCTGCCGGCACGGCCAGATGCCGATAATATTGATAGGTTATTCCTGGGGTGCCTGGTTGAGCCTTATTTTTACAGCACGCCACCAGGCCTTGGTTAAAAAGCTGATACTGGTGTCGTCCGGCCCGCTGGAGGAACGTTACGCCCACCGGATAATGGACACGCGGCTGAGCCGGTTGAGCCAGCCGGAAAGGCAGGAGGCGCTTGAACTGGTAGCGTCCTTGAATAATACCCGAATCAAGAACCGCGACCAGTTACTGTCCCGGTTCGGCAAATTGATGTCCAAATCAGATGCTTTCGACCCGCTGCCCGTCAGTCCGGACGGAGAAGCTCCGGAGTTACAGGGTGAGATTTTCCGTAAGATATGGAAAGAGGCGGCTGAATTGAGGCAAAAAGGGGAGTTGTTAACCTTGTCCGGTCAAATCCATTGTCCGACCGTGGCCGTGCACGGCGATTACGACCCGCATCCGGCCGAGGGAATAAGGAAACCGCTGGAGCAGGCGCTTAAAGATTTCCGGTTTGTCCTGCTAAAGGATTGCGGTCATACGCCCTGGGTCGAGCGCCGGGCCAAGGACAGTTTTTATAAAGTGCTTAGGGAAGAATTAGGTTGATTGCTCACCGGATTATTCAAAAAACACGCCGGCTCCAAATAATGAGACTATAGACAAGAAAGCGGGGTTTGACTGGCACTAGCCCCGATACTTCGTATCGGGGTCCCCGCTAAAGCGGGATAAGAAACTCTAATCCCGACAAAGTCGGGAAAGAGGTTTCTAATAAGTGCCGGATAACTCGCACTAATCCCACTCCGCGAAGTTTATCCCGCTTAGGCTGGGGGCGAAGTGTCACTAGCCCAGTGCTTTGCACTGGATAAGTGTCACTAACTCCTTTTGGTCGAAGTGTCACTAATCCTGCTCCCTATGGTCGCTGGATAAGTGCCGGCCCCGACGGAACCTGCCCGACTGGGCTGGTCAGGCGGGTAGTCGGGATAAGACCCAGTACGTCACTTTGTTCCTACTGGCTCTAATAACTCGTTACACTCGAACCGGCACTAATTCTTGATTTTTCCCGGGAAATTTGATATACTAAGGGGGCCGTAGGGCATTATACTATGACAGATAACAGAGTCTTCCTGAAGAAGTTCATCCTGGCCGTATGCCAGGCGTTCCAGTTGCTTAGCCGGCGCATACACTTGCATCAACAGCGGGTAACGATTATCAGCCTGAATTTGGCCGCACGCCTGAAGTTGAGCCAGGCGGAGAAGACCACCTTGTTCTATGCCGGTATGATGCACGATATCGGACTTTTCCTGACTACCCACAAAACAGACGTCATTAATTTCGATACCTCGGAATATGTAATCCATTGCGAGGAGGCTTATTCGATGCTTAACCGGATGGAATTGCTCCGCGACGCGGCCATACCTATCCGCTATCATCACGACAACTGGGCCGGGCCGAACCAGTCGGGCCTGGCCGGCGATAAAATCCCGTTCTTAAGCCAGATAATCCATATCGCCGACCGGACGGAGGTGCTGATAAATGCCGATAAGGACCCGTCCGAACAGTCACAAGAAATCATAGATAAAATCAGCGGTTACAGCGGGACATGGTTTAATCCGCAGCTGGTGGAATGTTTTAAGGAAATAGCCGGCGATAAGGTGTTTTGGCTGGCCATCACGCCTGAATTTACGGCTAACTTCCTGGATGAGTTCGCGCCGGAGGATGACCGCAAGGTGACCCTGGATAATATGGTGGCGGTGGCGTCCATATTTGCCCAGATAGTCGATTATAAGAGCCATCATACCAAAGGTCACAGCGTCCAGGTGACGGCTATGGCGCTTAAGATAGGCATTGCCATGCATTGGGCCAAGGATAACCTGAAGCGCCTGTGGGCGGCGGCCCTGTTGCACGACCTGGGCAAGCTGGCCATCCCCAATGAGTTGTTGGATAAGGCCGAAGCGTTGACGCCCCAGGAATATGCCATCATCAAGCGGCATCCTTATTTCGGTTATGTGTTATTGAACGCCATACCCGGCTTTGATGAGATTGCCGAGTGGACCTTGTATCATCACGAACAGCTCAACGGCAAAGGGTATCCCTTCGGCGTGGATATGGATAATATCTCGCAGGGCGCCCGGATTATCGCCGTGGCCGATAAGTTTACGGCTATGACCGAGGACCGGGCCTACCATAAAAAGATGCCTACGGAAAAGGCTATCCAGATTCTGGAAGAAGACGCCAAGAAGAATGCCATAGATAAGCGGATTCTGGAAGTGCTGAAGAAGATTGTAGGTAAAGAGGAATCGATAAAGTAGTACGCTGATTAACTCAGATTACCGCGGATAATTTTTATAAGGAGGCCAAGAAGCCAAGATTTTAATTCCTGTTTTCCTGGATTCCTTATAATATGAATCTTCGTTCTATTTAGTTACTTACTCGCCGGCTGGGTTTTCCAGCGTTTGTGCATCCATATCCATTGTTCGGGATACTGCCTGATATAGCGCTCTATCACGTCGGTATAAATCTGGGTGTTATAGACGATGGGGTCCTGTGAATCGGGCGGTTGCCGGAACATCAGGTGCTTTTCGAAGGTCAGGCAATGTCGGCCGTTGGGTTTTTGGATGATGAAGGTGGGCACCACCGGCGTTTCCAGCCGTTGGGATAGGACGGCCAGGCTGGGAATGGTGCAGGCCGGCCGGCCGAAGAAGTTGACGAAGACTCCTTCATCGCGCCGGGTGTTTTGGTCGAGGACAAAGCCCATCAGTCCGTTTGATTTTAATGCCCGGATAATCTCCTTGAGTGAGCCTTCGCGGTAAAAGGCGTTGATGCCCAGTTTGCGTCGAGATTCCAGCCAGAACCGGTTTAACAATTCGTTTTTGAGGTATTTGGTGACCAGGTTCATCGAGTAGCCCTTGGCGACCATGGTGGCCAGGGCCAGTTCCCAGTTGCCGAAATGAGCGGTGAGCATAAAGGCGCCGCGGTTGAGCTTGAGCGCTTCTTCAAGGTGTTCCAGCCCCCGGCATTGGACGTAGTTATCGATATTTTTTGGTGTTATGATGGGCAGGCGGAAGAACTCGACGGTGTTTTTACCCATATTTTTGGCCATTTCCCAGGCAATCCGGCGCAATTCGGATTCCGGTTTGTCCCGGCCCAGGGACAGCTTTAGGTTGTTGAAAGTGGTTCTCCGGCGCGAGGGTACCACAAAATAGGCCAGGATGCCCAGCCATTCGCCCAGGAGCATAGCCAGACTCAGGGGTAGTCTTTGCAATACGGCACTCAATAGTTTTAATAACAACATATTATCAGAGTAACAAAAACGTTGTCGGTTGTTAATAATTTTCGGAGTATATTATTCGAAATCCCTGTAGGCAAAGCTGGGCAGTTGGTGCATCCGGATATTATTTATTATGGCCATAATGATGAAAGACGACATCAGCGACGAGCCGCCGTAAGAGATGAAGGGCAGTGTCATTCCGGTGACCGGGGCCAGGCCGATGGTCATGCCGATATTGATGAATATCTGTATGGCTAAGATGGTGGTCAGTCCGGCAATGGTCAGCCGTCCGAACGGTTCCCGGGTGGTGGCGGCGATAAGCAGGGCTGACAGGAGCAGTATCAGGTATAAGACGACCACCAGTGAGGCGCCGACGAAGCCCCATTCCTCGGCAATGATGGTGAATACGAAATCGTTGTGGCGCTCGGGCACGAAGACCGAGGTGGTATTTTCGTTGCCGCCCCAGGCGCGGCCCATAAAGCCGCCGGCGCCGACCGCGGTGCGGGAACTTAACAGCTGATAGCCGTCTGATGACGGCGATTTGGACGGGTCGATGAATACCTTAATCCGTGATTTCTGGTAATCCTTAAGCCCCCACATATAAGCGACCGGGAATGAAAGCACAATCAGCACTATAGCAATGACCAGATATTTCAATCTGGCGCCGCCGACAAAGAGCATGACAAATAAAGCCGGCATGAAAAGCAGCGATGTGCCCAGGTCGGGTTGGAGCAGTATCAAACCCATGGGTATTACGGTCAGGATGAAAGGTATTATCAAACCGCTCAGCCGGTTAAGGTTTTGCTTGTGCATGATAATCTGTGCGACGACGAAAACCGTGGCTATTTTCATGAACTCGGACGGTTGGAAGGCCACCGGGCCGAGTGAGAACCAGCGCCGGGAGCCCTGGACAAACCGGCCCAGACCCAGCAGGGCTACCAGTAAAATCAGCACGCTCAGATACATAAACCAGGAATAATCCTTGAGCTTGTAGTAGTTTATTTTCAGGACCAGCATGAACACCAGCAGACTGAGGATGGCAAAGAGGGTTTGTTTGGCGGGTTGAAATGCCAGCAGGCGTATTATGACGCTTGAGGTTATGGGTTGGTGGCTTTCGAACATCTCGGCCGAAGAAGGAATGATGCTCCACATACAGATGATGCCGATGACGGTCAGGAGCAGCATCGTTATGATATTGACCCAGTTTTCAATAACCAGCCGGGATTTCATTTCTTATCTTTCTCGCGCGATATGCAGGCCAGCGCGTAAGGCATAAATTCTCCGGCAATCGGAGCGGCCGCCTCACTGCCTTTGCCGCCGTGCTCGACCACGACCACGAAGGCCAGTTGCGGCTTGGGATAGGGTCCGAAACCGGCGAACCAGCCGTGGCTTTTGCCTTTGCCGGCTTGGGCGGTGGAGGTCTTGCCGCAGACCGAGAAACCGTTCAGGCCGCGGCCGCTGGCCGTGCCGTGCTCGGCATTGACCACGCCGTACAAGCCTTCCCGGATGATGTCCAGGTTTTTCTCGGACACGTTTATTTTTGTGGTATTAAAATTAGTCGATAAATTGCGGGTGATATGCGGTGTGACCAGCGTGCCGCCGTTAGCGACGGCGGCCATCATCCGGACCACCTGGATGGGCGTGACCATCAGGTCGCCCTGTCCGATGGATATATTGAGGGTGTCGGCCGTGCCCCATTTGCGGCTGCCGCGCTCGGCGCCCACAGCCGGGTCGGGCACTGCGCCTTTGTTCTCGCCGGGCAGGTCGATGCCCGTAAGCTGGCCGAACCCGAAAAGTCTGGCCCATTTTAAAACGGCGTCGGCGCCGGTTACTTTGCCGGTGTTGAAGAAGAATACGTTGCAGGAGAAGGTCAGTCCTTCTACGATGTTCAGCCGGCCGTGCTCGCGGCCGGAATCGGCTATCCAACACTTGAAATGCTTGGAGCTTCTTGAGAAATAACCGTCGCAGAAGAAGGTGGTGTTCGGGGTGATTTTCTTTTCCTCGAGCGCGGACAGGCCGGTGATGATCTTGAATACGGAGCCGAGCGCGTATTCGCCGCTGACCGCCCGGTTATAAAGAGGGCGGAAAGGGCTGTTGAAGACGTATTGGACGGTTTCTTCGGAAACCGGCGAGAGAAGCTTGTTGGGGTCGTAATAAGGGGAGCTGACCAGGGCCAGGATTTCGCCGCTGTGCACATTCATGACGATGGCCGCACCGATGTGGTTATGGAGCGCCTGTTCGATGGAATGCTGAAGTTTGTTTTCTATGGTCAGGGTGGCGTCTTCGCCGTGCCGGGGCGGAATCCGGCTGAGTTCACGGCGCTGTTTGTAAAGATAGTCCGTTTCTATTATTTTTATGCCGGCCTGTCCGGTTAGGCTGAGGTTGTAGTATTTTTCTATGCCGGACCGGCCGACGACGTCATCCTTGAAATCACCGCGGTTGACCAGTATTTCGCAGATACCGTCGTCAACCTGGGGATTGACAATCTGGCGGAAGTAGTTTTTGCTTATGTAATCGGTGTATTCCTTTTCATAGATATTACTCAGGTAGCCTATGATGTGGGCCGCGCTGGTTTTGGCCGGGTATACCCGCCTAATGCCTTCGGTCACGCTTATACCGGGGAAAAGATCGGGGTTTGCTTCGACCTCAAGGGCGACATCGAGATTGATGCCGTTAATAAAGCGTTGTTTGTTATTGCGGTATTGCCTGAGGATATTGCGTTTTTCCCGGGGAGTTTTTCCTTCGGTCATTTTCTCTATTTTCTGTTCGATGTTGTCTATCTTCGATTTGATAGGCTGTGTTTTTTGTCCGGTTATCCTGGCCAGCCGGCTGATTACCCGCTCCGGCGGCTCATAGGTAATGGTTGGTTTGGATGATGGCTGCCGGTTTAGTTTGGCTGGAGTAACATAGAGATCGAAAAACGCTTCGTTGTAAGCCAGAAGGTAACCGTTGCGGTCGAATATCTTGCCCCGGCTGGACTGCAGATGCTCTATTCGGGTGCTTTGTTTCTGCGCCTGGTTTTGATAGTAGGAACCGTTGAGCACCTGAAGCCTGAAGAGCTGCAATTCCAGCAGTATGAAAGGGATGCAGAATATTATTATGATAAAAATGAGTCTTCGCTGGGACATAATTAAGGCGCGGTTAGTCTGGATTGGCGCCACCAATAGAGTTTATATAATACGGTTAAAACAATTCCACCGATGATTGACGTATATAATGCCACCATAAATGATTTACCGATGACATACCATATTTCCAGGTTACCGTATAGTATGCTCAGGCCTATGCCGTGCAGAGAGTGGCATATCCAGGTAACCGCAAAGAGAATTGCTATCTGGACGATGATGTCGTCTTTGAATATCAGCTGGCGGGCCACGGCGACCAGCAGCCCGCTTACCAGATACAGGAAACCCATGGTTCCGAATCCGGTGTGCGAAACCATATCCTTGGCTATTCCGATGAACCAATTGCCCATCATAACGCCCGGGGTGGTGATATTATACATGCGGTTGCTGTAAGAGGGATGGTATGAATAGAATGACGCCATAAACACCAGAAAAATAAGTAAATCGGGGCTGGTGCCCATTATCTCCGGGCCGTCAAACACGAATATTTGCAAGAAAAGCGTGATTAAAGCAATAATGACAATGAGCGATATTTTTATCTTCATGGGTTCCTATTTTGAGCGGCGTTTCAGAATAATAACGTTTTCCAGGTTGCTGAAATCAATGGCCGGACTGCCGTAAAGTGTATTATAATTGCCGTCTTCCGAAATACCGGACACTTTACCGATAATCAGGCTTTGGGGAATGGTATTTTCCATATCGCGTGCTGTAAGAATATCCCAACCGGCCGTGATTTTTACGTCGCGGGAAATCCACTTGATGCTGTATTGGTTGAAAGATATGCCGAATAATACGCCGATGCCGTTGCTCAATCCGGCCTTTTCTTCCGATTTCTTCGATTCTTTTTTGTCTTTTTCATCCTTGTCCTGTTGTTTGGGAATGGGTGGCGGCACAACCAGGGTTTTGCACCTGAATGCCGGGTCGGTAATCAGCTGGACCCGACTGGTAAATGAGGCAACGCTGGTGATTTTCCCGACCAGATAACGCCCGGAAACAACCGGTAGGCCGTTTTCGATGCCGTCCGAGCTGCCGCGGTTAAGCGTAAAACTGCGGCGCCAGATTGAGGCATCATAATTTATCATCACATCAGCGACAATAAGCTCATAACGTTCCTTCATCTGGGCGGCTGACGGGGACTCGACGAAATCGCTTACGGTCCGGAGTTTCCTGGTCAGTGATTTATTCTCATTTATTAGCTGGGTTATTTCGGCCTTAAGGTCAGCTACTTCTTTTTCCATCAGGGCGGGTTTATCAGCTTCGCTGACTTTACCGGTTTTACCTTTATTTTCACCGGATGAGGAAGGGGTTAAGGGTTTGGCAACCGCCAGTACGAAAGTTTCTGTGGATTCAAAACAGCTTGAAGGGAGTAAAAGCAGAATGGCGCTAAGGCATAAGAAGATAAAAGGAGTACTTTTCATCCCAAAGCATAGTTTTTATAGAAGATCTTCGCCGCTTTCCAGGCTTTCCTGTATCTGGTCCAGGTTTTCAAGGACAATGCCTGTGCCTCTGGCAACTGCGGTGAGGGGATCTTCGTCAACCCTGACAGGTATTTGAACCTCTTTGTTTATGGCTTTATCAAGCCCTCTTAAAAGAGAACCGCCGCCGACCATAGCCATGCCGTGGCTGATTAAATCAGCGGAAAGCTCTGGAGGGGTCTTTTCAAGTGTTTCTTTCAGTGCCTGGATAATGGCGTCAACCGGCCTTTTCAGCGCTTCCCTGATTTCTTCTGAGTTAACGATTACCTTGCGCGGGCGGGCGGCAATCAGGTCGCGGCCGCCGACTTCCATGGTCAGCTCTTTATCCAGCGGGGATGCTGAACCGATGGTTAGTTTTATTCTTTCGGCCATCTGCTCGCCAATCAGCAGGTTATAGGTCGTTTTCATATGCTGGATGATGGCTTCATCCATTTCGTCTCCGGCAATGCGGATGCTTTTGCAGGTGACTATTCCGCCCAGAGAAATAACGGCAACTTCGGTTGTGCCGCCGCCGACGTCAACTATCATGTTGGCGATGGGTTCCTGAATAGGCATTCCGATTCCGATGGCTGCGGCAATCGGTTCGAGAATCAGATATATTTTGCGGGCGCCGGCTCTTTCAGCCGAGTTAATCACGGCCCTTTTTTCCACGGTGGAAATCCCCGATGGGATGGAGATGGCTACCCGGGGGTTAATCAGCTTCCAGCCTTTATAAACCCTGACTTTCTGGATGAAGTATCTGATAAGGGCTTCGGCCAAATCGAAGTCGGAAATGACGCCGTTTTTGAGCGGCCTTACCGCCATAATACCGCCCGGTGTTTTCCCGAGCATTTCCTTGGCGACGTTGCCGACGGCCTGACCGTTGAGAAGGACTTTGTTGGTGCCTTTACGCACCGCCACAACAGATGGTTCGGAGATTATGACGCCTTCGCCCTTTACGCAGACCAGAGTGTTGCAGGTGCCCAGGTCGATGCCGATATCGGTGGACAGCATCCCTAACATATCACTAATGAAATTTGACATTTGATTATCCTCCTTCAATACCTATAAATAACCTATCGGCATTCTTCCTGTGGGGCTTAAATATTTACTTGGTTGCTGTCGCAGAAGGAGGAGATACGATTCCGGCGAATGTTACCCCATAGAATTTGTTTAATTCGTATGCCACCAGGTAAATAGAAACACAGATGAATATGGCAGCTACGATCATCAGGAAGGTGTAGACATTATTTTTAGGTTTTGTAGGGCCGAGCGGCGCTTGTTCCGGCGTCCATCCCGGTGCTGCGGGGGCTACTGCTTCAGCTTGTACAGTGACGTCTTCGTTAGCCATAATTTTATCGTTAATAAGGGCTGGTGGTAATGCTGTCACCGACTTTAATGCCGTCAGATTGGAATTCTTTTATGCTGAAAGCGCTTGAAATCTGAGGCTCAACTTTTTCCACCTGTATTTTACCGACGTATTTATCAACACGATAAACGGTGAACTTCATTCCGGCTTCGACGCCGTCATTCTTGCCGACGCTCATGACAACCAGGTTTAAATCGGGTTTGTCGCTGACCGCCAGAATCTTGCCTTCAATCCATTTGGCCTGGTTTTGCTCGCCGGCTAAGGCCGGAACGGCTTTCTTATACTGCTCCAGGAGCGTTTTTGCGGAATTGAGCTCTTTGGCCTGAACCAGATACTGCTGTTCCAGAGCCGCCAGGTTCTTTTCTATCTTTGACAGGTCGTCCTGTGTCTGCATGAATTTGCTTTCGAATGTAGCCCGGTCTTTCTCGGCATCGTCTTTTCTTTTGCGGAAATCCTCAACGGTTTTAAGGAATTCTTCGTTTTTCCTTATCTGTTCGTTTAATTCGGCCTCAAGCTTTTTGTATGTCTCCGAAAGCTTGGTGAATTCATTAGTAACCCGGGTGTTTTCTTCTTTCCATGAGGTGAGGTCATTCTGGGCGGCATTAAGGTCGGTTTTGAGGGTGGAAATCTCTTTTTCCAGTTGTGAGATGTCTTTTTCCAGGGCGCCTTTCTTGCCCAGCAGGTCTTCTATTTTTAAGTCTTTGTCCTTTATGGTTTTTTGGTGTGCCGAAATCTCTTCCTTAAGCCGTTCTTTATAATCGACTCTGTAGCTGAATAAGGCCGCGGTCATTCCAAGATACACCAAGCTTAATACCAGAAGCGATACGATCATCACGCGTGTCAGAATGCTCATAATCAGAACCTCCTTGATAAGTCCTTGTTAATTTATTAATTTAAAGAGTCTATATATATAAATACTTTAGTCAAGAATTTTTACTTATTTTTCGCAGGCTGGCAAAGACGGCGGTCAAGGATATGATGAGGCATAAAAAGGCGAAATAGTCGCCGTTATTCGCGTAAAATGAGCTGGTTGTAGCCACGGGGATTTGTTCGGCCCATGCGCCTTCAACTTCTTTATAGGCGTCTGTATTATTTTTAAGGATGTTTATTTTTCCGTTCGGATGAATGACCGCGGAGATCCCGGTATTGGTGGCTCTGATAAAAGAGCGTCTTGATTCAACCGCCCGGAAGGCGGAAATAGCCAGTATTTGATTTAGTTCGGCGCTGTTCTTGAACCAGCCGTCATTGGAAATGTTGATGATAAAATTGCTGCCGCGCCTGACGCTGGCCCTGGCCAATTCCGGGAATATCGATTCGTAACAGATTAATACCCCGAATTTAAGATTACCCAGGCTGAACGGTTCGGCGTTTGTTCCGGCCTGCATATCCCTGATTTCGGATAATTCTGAAAAGGTCAGGATTAGGTTGTCAAGCCAGGGAAAAGTTTTCCTCAGGGGCACATATTCCGATATGGGCACCAGGTGTATCTTGGAGTATTGCCCGATGGTTTTGCCTTCTTTGTCCAGATAGTAAGCGCTGTTGTACATCTTGAAATCAGCCCCGGTTTCGTCCGGCTCAAACGTTACCGCGCCGATAAGATGCGGCACTCCGGACATTATTGACGGCTCTTTAAGTATGTCCATATTTTCCGTGACCTCTGATTTCTTAATCGTATTACTGCAGGCGTAAGGAAACATTGTCTCGGCCCAGACAATCAGGTCCGGCTTGGTTTCGCCCGAAATCAGCTGCATGGAAAGTTTCAGGTGTTTCTCGTAAATGATTAAAGGGTTGGGCGGATTATTCTTGAGTGATTGCTCGATATTGCCCTGGACTATGCCGATTCGCGGGCCGGGTGTAATATTTATTCGGTCAATCCGGATATAACCGTATATCAAAGCCGCCAGAATAATTACTGCCGGGCAAAGCAGGGCGGTAATTACTCCGGACTGGTCAAGCGTCTTGGTTATTTTCCTGTATATTATCAGGGCGATGCTTGTGTTGACCATCATCACCAGAAACGACACGCCGTAAACGCCGGTGATATCGGAGATTTGTATCAACCCCAGCCAGCTGTATTGCGTGTGCCCGGCGAAAAACCACGGAAACCCGGTCAGGAAAAATGAGCGGACAAACTCAATCCCGGCCCATAAACTGGGTATGAGCAGGATATTAAACATAATGATCCCGCGCCGGATGAGCAATCTGGCCAGCCAGGCGAATCCCAGCCAGTAGAAAGACAGTATTCCCGGGGCGATGAAAAGTCCGGCCCAGGTTACATGACGCATCCAGGACGCGCCGAGGAAAAAGAATAGATATGCGCTTAAGTAAACATGAAGTTTGAATCCCATTCGGTTCAGGAGCGGGATGTTCTTGAATAGCGCGATTTTACCGCTTTGGCCGACATCTGTTCCTCCCGGGCTGATTCCCGACTTGAAAATATACAGGATCATTGGCACGTAAGAAATCCAGGCCAGGAAAGAGAAATCGGCCGGATGATATGATAACCAGGTCAAGATAGATGTCAAATAGGGCATATTATCAGCTTAGAATCATCACATCAACAGTTGCGCCGGCGGTAAGTTTGGGGCTGTCGGGCGGAATTATCAGGAGCGCATTCGCCTTGCTAAGCGATACCAGGTCGGCCGAACCGTGGCTCTTTACCGGGTTCACTATTCCGCCGGTTTCGGTCATCCTGAAGAAAGCGTTAATATATTGCTGGCGTTCGGATTGCTTGGGCCAATCGGCATTTAGCCGTGCTTTTACGACCGGATTCCTGAGCCCTGAATTAGCGGTGATGCCGGCCAGCGCCTCGCGCACGAATATTTCGGTTATCACAAAAGTAGAGACCGGATTACCGGGCAGGCCGAAGACAAGGCATTCGGCGGTTTTGCCGAAGGTGAACGGTTTCCCCGGCTTTATGGCCACCTTGTTGAAAATAATCTCACAGCCTGATTTCTTAAGAATCTCCTCGACAAAATCGTGGTCGCCGACCGATACGCCTCCGCTTAGGATAAAAATACTCGATTTTAATCCTTGGGCTATTTTGGATTCCAGTTTCGACCGGTCATCCCTGGCTATGCCCAGTGAATGCGCCTTAAAGCCCATTTTGTGAATCTGGGAAATCAGGGAATAAGTATTGCTGTTTCTTATCTGGGCGTCATTCGGCCGGACATTTATGTCGACCAGTTCATCGCCGGTGGCCAGGACCGATATTTCCGGTTTTGAGTACACCGAAACATCGGCTTTCCCCACGGCCGCCAGAAGGGCCACTTCCTGAGGCCTTATGGCCGTGCCGGCCGGTATGACCCTGGCGTTCATTTTTAGGTCTTCTCCTCGCATCGCTATGTTCTCGCCTTTGCGCACGCTCTTCAGACAGTTGACCATATTGCCGCCTGATGCCTTGGTATTCTCCACCATTATTACCGCATCGGCGTTTTCCGGCACCGGCGCGCCGGTCATTATCTTTATCGCCTTGCCGGGTTTGAGCTTTAGATTTGGAGAGTAACCGGCCGCCACGGTTTCGATTACTTCCAATTCTACCGGCGGGCGGAGCAGGTCTTCCGAACGCACCGCATACCCGTCCATGGCGGACCGGTCGAACGGCGGCAGGTCGATATCGGAAAAAATATCCTCGGCCGTGACGTATCCCGGTGAATCGTTGATGGATACTGTTTGGATGCGCGGTTTGGGGATGGAATCCCTTATTTTACTGATGGCTTCGCTGACACTGATCATTTTACTCTAAACGCAAGCGGTAGAACTTGTTCTTTTTCCCGACCTTGAGTATTTGGCCCGACTTGACCGGTATCTCGCCGCTGGCCTGAGTTATTTTCTGGTTATCGATGGTTACGCCGCCCTGCTCGATTATGCGCCGGGCATCGCTGCCGGACTTGACCGCGCCGATATTGACCAGCAGTTTTGGCAGGTAAACGCCTTTGTCGGTAATCAGCTCTTTTGGGATGGCCACTTCCTGGATGTTTTCAGGCACTTCTTTGCGGCTGAATACTGACATGAATCTTTCCACCGCCGAATCGGCATCGGCTTTATTGTGGTAAACGGCCACGATTTCCCTAGCCAGTCTTATCTTGGCGTCGCGCGGATGGGTTTTATCGGAGCACAACTGGTCTATTTCGGCCGGCGCTACCTCGGTCAATAATGTGAAATAATCCTTCATCAGCTTGTCCGGAATGGACATGACCTTGCCGAACATGTCATCCGGCTTTTCGGTGATGCCGATATAATTGCCCAGGGACTTGCTCATCTTGTCGGTGCCATCCAACCCGACAAGCAAGGGCATGGTAATGGCAATCTGCTGAGGCTGATTGACGCCCTTCTGCAAATCGCGCCCGACCAGCAGGTTGAAGGTTTGGTCATTTCCGCCCAACTCGATATCCGCTTTGATAGCCACGGAATCGTAGCCTTGCATCAGGGGATAGAGCAGTTCATGCAGGCCGATGGGCGTTTTCTTGGCCAGACGATTGGCGAAGTCATCGCGTTCGATGAATCTGGCCACGGTCACTTGCGCGGCCAGCTTGATGATGTCCGAAAAGGTCAGTTTACCCAGCCACGACCCGTTAAGAACTATCTTGAGGTTCTTGACGTCCAGGATATTGCTGACCTGGTCAAAATAGGTCTTGGCGTTGCTTTCAATCTCGCTGGTTGACAATTGCGGCCTGGTCTTGTCACGGCCGGACGGGTCGCCGATAAACGTGGTGAAATCGCCGATGATGACGACCGGCTGGTGCCCCAGGTCCTGGAACTGTTTTACTTTCCGCAGGACGACCGTATGGCCCAGATGGATATCCGGCGCGGTCGGGTCGAGCCCCAGTTTAACCACCAGCGGTTTCTGGGCGGTGAGCGATTGCTCCAGCCGTTTGGCCAGTTCATCCTCGGTATAAATCGCCATCGTCCCGCGCTTGATGATTTCCAGTTGCCGGGCAGCTTCCTGTTTGATATTCATATCCGGTAAATTTAGCTAAAATAGACAGGGTGTCAATAATTATCTGGCAAGACTTGAGCCTATTTCTGGAACAACGGCAGGTATTGGTAAGGTATCTGCAGGGTTAGGCAGGCGAACGCCGTAGCGTAATCTATGTTGGTGCCGCCTTCGCCGCCGGACCAGGAACCATTCAAGTCCTGTTTCCCGACAAAGTAATCACGGAGCGGCGGAAACCATTGCGGCCAATATTGTTCCCCGGCCAGGTGCATGGCCAGGGTACCGTAGAAGTTGGAGTAATAAGGGTAATCTTTCCAATTGTTCGGCGTGCCCGGTTTGAATCCCATCAGGAACTTCAGCCCGCGTTGTGTCTCAGCCGCGTCGAACTTGCCGTAAAGGCATAACGATGACACCCCGCCCGCGGCCAGCGCGAAAGAGCTTTCACTGCGCGAGCTATGCAGCGAATACCTGAAACTGCCGTCTTCATTGCCGGTCTGGCGCAGATACTCGATACCGCTGTTGATGACGTTCTTATCGACGGCGATGCCGACGTTCCGTGCGGCCCGCAAGGCCTGGACTATGCATACGGTGACGCTGCCTTCGTCGCCCGACGGTCTTGGCTCGTAATACCAGCCGCCGTCCCGGCTCTGGCTGGTTTCTATCACCTTGACGGCTTGTCTCAGCGCTGATTTTATCTGCTCTTTATCGACGCTGGTCGACTTGGTCATTCCGTATATCTCGGCCAGGAACCAGGTGGCAAAGCCGTGCCCGTGCATGCGTGAGCTGGAGTTCTTGTCCGGCTCGATGATGTAGCCGGTCTCGTCCTGCGAGCGGAGCAGGTATTTGGTGACGGCCTTTAAGGCGTCGCCGTATTTGCCTTCGCCCGGAATATTGCCTCCGGCCAGGAATGCCAATCCGACCAGGCTGGTCGTGGCCACGGGATAATTCTCCCCGTAGCCGCCGTTGTTGGAAAGGCGCTTGTTCAGGAAGTCCAGCCCTTTGGTTATGGCTTTGACAGATTGGACGGTATGGTCCGGATGGACCGGCGGTTCCGGCGGGGTTTTATCCGGTTCGGCTAACAGGACTCCGGCTGCCGCGGCCAGTGCCAGAAACAGGCTGATATATGTTTTCATTATGTAACGTCCGGACGTAGCCGTTAGTCCTCAGCCAGTGTTTTGAAGTATTGCTTCAGCCAATCTTCGTAATCGGGCAGGAAACCTTCCTGTTCGTTCTGGATGATTTCATCGCGCATCTTAGGCGGCAGGTTGCCCCATTTGTAGGTCGTGCCGCGCCGTTCGAGCATTCCTTCAGGCAGTCCGCCCTTGGCTTCGTAAGCTCTCTCGGCCGGGCCCTTGGGCTGGGGTTGCTCCTTGGGTGTTTCCCGGAGCGGTTGCGGCTGTTGCATCTGTTCACCCGGTTTGGGTTTTCCCTTATCGCGTTCTTTGGGTTGGGACTGGTCTTTCTTTTGGGACTGGTTCGGTTTGGGCTTGCCTCCTTTGCCTGAAGGCGGCGGCGGCATCATAGTCTCCGGCGCCGACTTTATCAGGCGGTCGATATCCTCAATCGCTTCCTTCTGGGAGCTCTCGGTCTTATTCAGGAGCCGGTTTATTTCCTTGATGGCCTCCGACTGGGACTGGTCGTTGCCGGGCAAAGGGTTTTTCGGCCCGTAAACGGACGAGCGCGACAGGTAATCCTCGGCCCGGGCCATCTTCTCAGCCACCTTCTGGAGTATCTCGGTCGGCTTGACCTGTTCCTGCACCGGCGCCGGCTTGAGCTCGCGGTCCAGCTCTTCGATAAGCCGCTCTATCTTCTCGGTATCGCGGTCGGAATCGGCATTCTCGGCGGCCGCGTAGAGCCAGCCCGCAAAGAACGCCGTCAGCGCCAGTATCATTCCGTAACGCATAATATTATTCCTCTTTGGGTTTCTCGGGCGGTTTCATATTATCCAGCGCCCGCATCTTCTCGGCGAACTTGGCCGCCATATCGGCCAGGATTCCCTGCTGTTCGCTCAGCCGGCGCAGTATCATCTGCTGGGCCGAGTTGAACCCGGCGGTCTGCCCGCCGGCGTTGTTCTTCTTGAACTTATCCGTGTCGGACTTGAGTCCTTCCTGCAGCGTTTTGAGCATTCGGAGCTCGACGATGAGCGGGAGCAATGAGTCCTGCCCGCCTCCGCCTCCGCCGCTTCCTCCCTTTTGCAGGGGGGCTTTGCGCCTTAGTTTCTCGTTCTTAAAGGCTTTAATCAGTTCGTCCAGGCGGCGGATGATGTCTTCCTCTATGGCCAGGGTGTAGCGGTCGGTCCGGTATTCGTCGGCCAGGAATTTGCCGACCTTGTTCATATCGTCGCCGATAAGCGCCAGCGCCTGGGTGAAGACGATGGAGTTTTCGGCCTTAAGCTTCTGTTCCACCTCGGCCGTCAGCCGGGCCAATTCGGTCTGGTCCTTGCCGAGTTTCTTCAGGGTGATGATGTTCTCGCGCGGCCACTGGTTGTCGGCCGGGCGCTTTTGGTCCAGCTCGGCCGTATCCTGGTGGATGATGTCCTCTTTCTCGCGGATATCGCGCAGCATCTGCTCCAGTTCATCCAGTTTTTGCTGTCTTTCCTGGTCTTGGAGCTGGTCGGCTTTCTCGCGCATAAGTTCGTAGACGCGTTCCAGTTCCTTTAATGCTTCTTCGGTGTCCTCCTTGGCCGATTTGGGCTTGCCCTGTGACATATTCTCCGAAGCCGAGCCCATCTTGCCGGAAGCGGCTTTCATACCCTTGGCCGCTTTCTTCTCCTTCTCCTTTTCTAGTTCATCGGCCAGTGCGTTGGCCTTTTTCTCCAGTTCCTTCTGGCGCTGTTTCAGCCGCTCCAGTTCTTTCTTCTGCTCTGGAGTCAGCGATTTATCAGGCGATTTCTGCTCGTCCTGGCTGAGCTGGCCGGCCTTCTCGTCTATCTTCGACTCCTCGTCCTTGAGCTGGTTCAACTCGTTCATCCGCGATTCCAGACGCTCCAGCTTCTGGGACAGCTCGTCGCGCGAGACCTTGTCTTCCAGGAATGATAACAGCTGTGACAGCCCGGACTCGACCTGGTTGGCCTTGTCGATGGCTTTGCCGCCCATATTCTGGTTTAAGGCCTCGACCGCCTCGCGCATATTTTCCTTGAGCAGGTTCTGGCTCATCATCGCCTGCGCCTGGTCCAGCTTCTGGGCGTAATAGGGCTGTGATTCCTGGAGCTTCTGGCTGACCCGCTGCATCTTGGACTCGAGCGTCTCGATGTCCTTCTGCACCGATTTCTCGGATTCCTTGACCGCTTCCTTGGCCGATGGCGTGTCGGCCGTGGTCTGCTTTATGTCTTCCAGCGCTTTCTTGTGGCGCTGGAGAATGTCCTTGGTCAGGCGCACGATTTCTTGGAAATCCTCCCACTGCTCCATCCGGGACAGGGCGTCCTTAAGGTCATCGGCGATGTCCTGCTGGGCGGCCCGGCTGTTTTCCAGGTTGTCCTTGCGCGATTCCGCGTCCTTGCCGTCCTTGGCCTGGTTCAGCGACTTTACCGCCTCAGGCGATTTCTCGGCCGATATATCCTTCATCAGCTGGCTCATCTCCTGCAGTTTCTTCTTGGCCGCCTCGTCCCAAATCTTATTGGCCGATGCGTCCTTAAACGCCTGCGATAAATCCTTGGACATGCGCTCCGATTCCTGGCCGACGCGCCGCTGGTTCGAGATGCGCTGGTTGATGGTCGGGGCGGTCTGCTCGCTCCATCTCTTGTCGTCGGCCGACGGGTCTATCTTGGTTGATTCGGCCAGCTCGCGCTCCTGCAGGTCCTTGACCCGGCGCAGGTCGTCCTTGATGCGGAGCATCATTTCGTCCATCTTCTTTTCCATCTGGACCGGGCTGATGACAATCAGCCGGTAATCGCCGGTGCGCGACTGGTTGGGCCGGGGAATGGCGCAGTTGTCCTCCGCGCCGAAATAATACCTGATGACGTCGCCGTCCTTGGGCTTGATTTCAGCCAGCTCGAAGACGTGCGAGGTTTCCACCTTGGACTGTTGGGCCGGCGTGGCTGATTCGAACATGGGCAGCTGGCGCTCGGCCGTGGCGTCGCTTCCGGATTCGCCCGCCAGGCTGTAGCCCATCCATATCCTGGCCACGGCGTAATCGTCCGTGACCAATAGCGCCATCGGCACCGACGCGTCGGGCGTGACGTATTTGTATTCAACCGTTGGCTCCTGCACCTTGATTACCGGAGCCGTATCGCGCGTGACGCTTATGGGATACTCTATCGGCTGGTGGTTGGACAGGCTGTTCAGTCCGGTCAGCTTGATGGCGTAAGCGCCGTCATTCATTGCCGTAAACCGGCCCTCGACCTGGCGCGGCCTGCCCTCGGCGTCTTTGGCCAGCGCCATCGTTATCAACTGGGCCGGTATGCCGGCCTGCTTGTTGCCGGTATCGGAGCTGATTGACATATCGGCCTTGCCGATGTCGATGTTGGCCAGTGCGATAATCGTTACCGCGGTCCCGACCGGCGCCTTGACGTTGCCGCCTTCGATGCGCCCGGTGTTCTTCAGACCGGTCGATGACCTGATGTATTCGGGGTATTCGTATTGGCAGTAAATGCGCTCCAGCCCGGGCGGGGACAGCACCTTGATGACAATAGGATTAGTCCGGTCGTCGCCGCCGGTGACATAAAACTCGAATGATTCCTTGACCCGCAGGAAGTCGAACCGGAAGACGTCCTTCTCCGACATCGACATCCGTTCCGTCTGTATGTCCGTTGTTGGTTTATCCGCGGTTATGACGCGGTAATTGATGTAAGCCTTTGATATGGAGCCCTTGACCACTTTGGCCAGTACGGCCACGTCCCGGTCACGGGCCGCGATATTGTCGGGCGCGTTCCTGACCTCGATTGCGATGTTAGTCCGCTTGGGCCAGCGGGCCTCGCCGCCGAACAGACGGTTCAGCCAGATGCCGGCCATCCCGGGGTATGATATAATGTAAAGCCCGCACAAAGCCGCCAGCGCAATGCCTGACAATGCCAGCCGTTTTTGGTGTTTGGAATTGATTATGGCGTTGAAGTTCATCTCCCTGGAGCTGTCAAAAGCCTCGTTGACCAGCGCCTGTATCAGCTCAGGCGATTGGGTCGGCGGCGCCGAAATGGATAACTGCAGCGCGCTGAGCAGTCGTTCCTTAAGCTGCGGATATTTGCGTTCCAGGTATATCACCAGCGAGTCGTCGGATATGGTCGTTCGGAGCGGGTAGATGACGTAGCGGTAGGCCAGCCAGAACAGGCCAACGGCGCCGGCGCCCAGGAAGACCAGCCTTACAGCCGGCGGCAGTTCCGGCATTGACCAGTCGATGGCGAAGGTCAGCGCCGCGAACGCGGCCGCGTAGATGACTATCCGGGACAGGCCGTCCGCCAGGAAAAGCATCCTGATCCTGGCCCGCACCCCGGCCAGCCGGCCGGTCAGTTGGTTAATCTGTTCCATAACCACGGTATTATAGGGAAGAAATAGAATCAGTCAAGCAAAAAATCAGCGTGGAATGTTTTATCTCAGCTTGGTTGGATTACTTGGTTTCTGGCTCAGCCGTCGGCGCCGGTTTGGGTTCGAACTTGTTCAGGTTCTGGTTGTATTCCAGTTTCTCCTTGGTGCAATACCACCATTCCTTCCAGTTCTCGATGGAATCCTTGTTGGCTTCGGCGTCCAGGTCCGGGTTGTATTCCAGCGTCTTGTCGGTCATCCGGCGCAGTAGCCACCAGGCAATCCAGCGCGCGGCCGGGTTCTCGTCAGCCAGCCCTTTAATCAGGTTGTCGACCGTATTCTTGTCGCCGATCGGGCCGTAGGTGTTGACAATCCATTCCTTCGATTCCAGCTGGGGCGAGGCGAACTGCTTGGAGAACTCGTCGCCCTGGCAGGAGAAAACCAGCCGGAGTATTTTGGATTCGTATTCCTGGGTGAACTGCTTGTCCTCCTTGCGGTAGGACGACTTGACCACATCGAACAGCCCGCCGATGAATAACTCCACCTGGTCGGCCCGGGCGTCGACGTCGGTGAAGATGGCCATGGCCTCGATTTTCTCGCCGGCCAGGATTTCACGTTTCTCCCTCAGGTCCTTGCAGTTCATATAGCGCAGGCCCTTTTTATACTTGATGATGGTGTCCTCGCGCATGGCGGCCGGGAAACCGGCCAGCTTTTCCTCGGCCGAAATCAGTTCCCGCTCGACAACCGGGTAGATGGAATCCTGGTAGAACCGGCTGGCCAGTTGCGGGAAATATCCGGACAGCTTCTCATCCGTTTTAAGGCGGATATCGGCCTTTAGGCAGACATCGAGATTGAGCTTGATTGATTCCTTGGTGTTGTTGGTCAGCGTATACTTGAAGAACCAGTAATAAGAATTGGCGCCGGCCGGGTCGGTAAAGGTGAAAATCTTTAGCGGCTGGTAAGTGATGTCCAGTTCCCAGCGCTGTTTCAACTTGGGCAGGGGCGAGGTGTCCTCGGCCGATACCGGCATCGATATGATTAACCCGATGACGACGATGAGTACGAACCTGACGGCCTGGCGATAACTCATAAGCACTATCCTTGCCGGCTCCGAAATCGGAGGCGGTAATCTTTCTTATCGGTTAATCCTGCAATCTGGAATCCGCGTCGGTCCAATCGGCCGAGCTGGCCTTGACCGCGATGACCTGTCCGCCGAAATAAAGGACGTTGATATCCTTCTGGCTGTTTTCCGGGTCGTGGTTGGTTGTTCTATCGGCGCCGATGGGGCGGCTTTCATCCGTAGCCGCGGTGATGGTGAAATTAGGACCGCGGTAATTGCAGACGCCGTCGCCCGGGGCATCTCCGACCAACGGGCAGACGAACTTATCGTGGTTCTTGGTGCCCAGGGCCGATGTTTCCGGGGTGGGCATCTGGCGCAGGACGTTCCAGAACCCGGCGCCCTTATAAGTATCGCCTCTGGGGTAGCCGCCCATTGACATTTCATACTGGAGCAGACCGGCGTAAAGGCTGGTCAGGTTGCGGCTGCACTTGAGCATATTAGCCCTGAACTTGGCGTTAGCCACGCCCGGCAGGACCAGGCTGGCCAGGATGCCGATAATGGCGATAACCACCAGCAGTTCAATCAACGTAAACCCGCCCTTGCTATTATTGCTGTGTTTCATATAACTCCTCCTCTTAGTCGCTGTTAGACTTTAGTCGTTACAGCGACTTAGATCCAGCTAAACGTAGTTTAGCAGGATAACTACATTTCCCATCGCTGTTGGGCTTTAGTCGCTCTAGCGACTCAAATCCAGCTAAACGTAGTTTAGCAGGATACATATAATTGCAGTTACTTCTACGAGGGTGACTATACCCGGACAGCAGAAAATGTCAAATAATTTTATATATATTATTGAAGTTAGTAGGAGTCTGTCTGTTGACTGCCAGTAGTGCCTAAAATATCCGGCTAATCCAGGAAACGATACCGATTAAGATAAGTATTGCTGAAACCGCCGAGCGATATCTGAACCTGCCGCGTGCTAAAATAATCACGCCCAAGCCGATAGTCCAGAGCATCAGGAATTCCGCGGCAAAGCATTCTATGCTCCACCACAGATGTAAAAGGGTTCCTATGCCAATCGGCGATACCGGTATCGGATGAATCGGGAAGAAGAAGCGGCTGTTATCAAACGGTATGAAGAATCCCACGCCCAGCCCGCCGTTCGTCAATGCGTCCAGCACGCCGTGCATGGCAAAGGCTATCCAGAAAAGACCGAACAGTCCCCAGACCCCGCCGGGGAAGTTCCGGCGGACATCGCGCAGGATGAAAACGGCGGCCAATGCCAGCAGTCCGGCAAAGACCAGTGAATGGCTCAATCCCCGGTGGCCGAGCATATTCCCGTAAGGAATCCATTTCATAAACAGGGCATCGGCATCCGGCAGGACCGAAAGCGCCATAACTGTAACGCCGTAACTGTGCCGCCGCTCGGCCGGGACATAACCACTGCCCAGGCTGGCCACCACATAACCCATAAACGCGTGCGTCGGAATGGTCGGCATAGTTGATTGTTAATCCTTCTTCGGCGGAATCTTTATGTCGGTCGGGCTAATCGGATGGGCCGGCGGTTGTTGGAAAATATCCCGCATCGGTTTTATTACAGGCATAGGCGTCTCGATATGGTAATGGTACTCCGGCTTCTGCTTGGAGATTTCGGCTATCACCTTGACGTGCTCCTTTAACAGCTCTATCTCTTTCTTAAGCAGGGTTATCTCGGCCTCGTATTTGTCCTGCAGTTTGGCGCTGTCTTTCTGGTAACGCGATGCTATCTCGTTCTGGATGTCCCGGATTTTGGCCTCCATCTGCCGTCCGGCCAGTTCCTGCTCGGCCTGGACCAGGTAATCGTTGGTGGTCCGGTCGCCCGGCTTGAGCTTGAGCGACTGCCTGAAATCGGCCACGGCCTTGGCCAGCAACGCCTGGTATTGGTCCGATTCCGACATCATCTGCGCCCCCTGGGCGAACATCACGCCCCGGTAGAAATATGCGTCCGGGTTGTCCGGCTCCAGCTTAATCAGCCGGTCGAAATCTGCCCGGGCCTTGGCCAGCTCGCCCATCAGCCCGTAGCTCCGTCCCCGTATGGTGTAGGCCAGTGCGTTCAAGGCCGGGGGGATTTTACCCTGTAAGGGCTCGTGCTCCGGCGGCTGAAGTTCCAAAGCCTTGGTGCAGTCCGAGATGGCCTCCTCAAGCCGGCCCATCGTTTCGTAAATCATAGCCCGCAGGAAATAATGCCAGCCGTTGGCCGGCTCCAATTCGATAAGCCGGTCGGCATCGGCCACGGCCGGCTGGAACTGCCGGATGTCGAAGAGCAGGCTGGCCCGCTCACGCAGGGCCTCGGTGTAATCGGGGTTGAGCTCGATAGCCGCGCTGTAATCCTTGAGCGCCGCCTTGAGCTGGTTGTAATTGTGGTAGATACCGGCCCGGTAGAAATGGGCGTCGGCGTCGTCCGGGTCCAGCTCGATGGCCCGTGAAAATGTGTAGAGCGCGCCGTCCAGGTTGTTGTCCGCCTGGTGCACCAGCCCCAGGTGGTAATAGGCGTCGGCCTTGGTCTGTCTGTCCGTGTCCGACAGCTTGTCATCCTCCGGTAGGAGCTTGACGGCGATATTGAGCAGAATCCGGGCGGCCGGGAATTTACCTTCCTTAAAGGCGCTGATGCCTTGCCTGAGCATACCCTCGGCCTCGGTCGGCTTGCGCTCCGGCGGCAGGCCTTTTCGGAATATCTGCTTTAATTCATCCAGGGATTGCTTCTTCTTGCCTTTGGATTTGAGATGCGTGAATGTTTCCTCCAGCCCGAAGAGCTTGTTCCGGCAGTCTTCGCATTGGCGCAGGTGGTCGAACAAGGCGTCGAAATCCTTGATATGCTCGTGCGCGCCCCGGGCGTAATCGGTGATGTCGGCCTTGAATTTAGCGCAATCTTTCATATAAGCTCCCTTGCCTTACCACGAAAACACGAAATAGTAAAAATCAGAAATTATAAGTATTATCTTAAATATGGCGGTAAATAAATATCAACGATGGCATATTTAACACAGCTACAATTGTCAGAGCTATTACAAACAAGATAACTATTGCCTTTATTTTAGGTTGTTGTTGCAGGCCGAAATATTCCAGTGCATTCTTATTGAAGAAAAGCATGAATAAAAAGGCGGAAACTAGCCCAAAACCACCATATTCAAGGCAATATTTCGCAGAAGAATATTTACTGGCTGTTCCAATAAACCCGAGGGGTATCCAAATAAATCTATTTGCATTCCATAATGCGTTACACATAAAACGTAAAGCACCTATCCACCAGCCCCATTTCTTAGCGCGCCAGATACCGACTGCTGAAATTAAAGACAGTAATCCCATAAGAGCTATGTATATATAAACGAAGCTGAACGTATCCGCGTAGATAATATTTTTACCATACAAAATAAATAAATAACTTAGCTTGAAAATAGATAAGGCACATCCCCAGATAAGCAGGAAGAGGATTATCTTTATAATAAGAGGCCGCTTGTTCATATACGCTCCCATTTTGTATTTATATTCTGTTTAGATAAGGAGTAAATTTCGCCATCAGTATGACAAGTATCAATAAAATTAACAGGGCGGTTAAAGATAAGATGGCAATTACCTTTGTTTTGGGCAGTTGTTGAAAGCCGAAATATTCCAGCACGTTATCCTTGAAGAAAGCCAGGAATATCAAGGCGCTAAATAGGCCCCAACACACACGCTCAATATAAAAAGATATTCCAAGAGGGGATTGACTGAACATTCCAATAAACCCGGGCAAGGGAATAAATAAACTTATATTTATTATTACGAGAAATATGAAATACAAAGCGCCGGTCCACCAGCCCCATTTCTTAGCGCGCCAAACGCCTATGGTCGAAACCAAAGACAGTAAACCCGCAATGTATGCGTAAGCGAGGAGAATTATACTTGGAATGAGAAATGAACTCCATGATTTGTGCACAATAAATGTATCAGCCAGGCCTAAGACGAATACAAGGTTTTCCCAGATAAGCAGGATTAGAATTATCTTTATAATAATAGGCCGTTTGTTCATATAAGTCCTTTACCACGAAACCACGAAATAGCGAAAACCCGAAATATTCCGTGCTTTAATAGTTTCGAGCCTTCGTGGTAAATTCTCCTAGTATTAATTTAATCCGTGATATTCGTGTTTATTCGTGTCCATTCGTGGCTAATTCTTCTTAGCTAATTATCCTTCTTTATATGCGGGCCGTCGGCGTGGTACCGCAGGCTGATATCCCTGAACTCGGTGTCGTGCTTATGCAGGTTGTCAATCTCCTTCTGCCGTTTGAGCCAGAGCATTTCCATCAGCACGGCGAATTCGTCCCTCAGCTCCGGCTCGTTATTTGCCCGGAACAGTTCGTCCTCCTGCAGGATGGCCTCGTAATGCCGTCCGTCCTCGACAATCAGGTCGAACAAGCGGTGCTGTCGGTGGTTCAGGATAGCCAGGATGCAGTCCATCGTGATTTTGGCCTCGGCGTATTCACGCACCTTGCCGTATCTGAGTTTGTCGATATCCTCAGGCAGGGGCACGCAATGTTTGTTCCGGCGCGCTTCGGACCGGGTGAACATATAACACTCGTCCTTGCAGATTTTATAAATCCAGGACGAGAATTTCCGGGTGTCGTTAAAGCGCCGGATGTTTTTCCAGGTGGATACGATGGTTGACTCAGACACCTCGTCGGCGTCGGAGTTGATTTTACTTTCGCCTCGTTTGGTATCGGGCACGAAGAGTTCGATGCAGGAAAGCTTACGGCAGGCGAACCCGAACAGCCTCGGTTGCCAGCGGTGGACCAGGTGGTCGAATGCCGGCTGTTCACCGGACACATATGCCGCGGTCAATTGCTCATCTGGTCTGTTATCCATAAACACGAATCTCACTAATAGAACGAATCCCACGAATCTTATTCGTGGCATTAAAGATTATTCGTCTGCTTCGTGTTTTAATATAGGTTAAAACATAAAATAAGTCAAAATATTTGCGAGTACTCCGAAGGTGCCTTACCCTCCATACCAGGTATAATTACCCTCAAGCCCTGGGTGGATTACGGTCAAGCCCTAGGTGGATGTCGGTCCAGCCCTGGGTAGATGTGGATGGGTTGGAGGTAAGATGTGGGTGGTATGGAGGTATAATGCCCCCCAAGCCCTGGGTGGATTACGGTCAAGCCCAGGGTGGATGACGGTCAAGCCCTGGGTAGATGTGGATGGGTTGGAGGTAAGATGTAGGTGGGCTGGAGGTATAATGACCCTCAAGCCCTGGGTGGATTACGGTCAATCCCAGGGTGGATGACGGTCCAGCCCTAGGTAGATATGGGTGGGTTGGAGGTATAAGCACCCCCAAGCCCTGGGTAGATATGGATGGGCTTGAGGGTATGGTAGGGATGGTGTGGGGTAGGGGGGATGCCACCCCCTATGTGCCAGAAAGGCAATTAAATGGCGATTCAGGCGGTTTTCCGGGGGGCAAGCACGAAGGAATGGGTAAAAAATACGGAGGAAGGGTGGAAGAATTAAGATGGAAAATGCTTAATTTGTTTTTGGTCCCTGTCCAATGGTTGCCCTTATCCTATTCAATAATTGGGTATATAAATCTGCCTCATCTTTCCAGACGATATGATTATAGTGATTGGTGTCGAAGTGACAGTCCTTCATATAATCACAGTGACAGGTATATATGACTGGGATATTTAATCCATGGGCAAATCCGGCCTCATAATAAACCCCGCCTCTTTGGCCTGTAAAATCGGCCACTAAAAACCTGCTCCTTTTTATCTCTGCAATAATTTCATCGTGTATCTCGCCGAGGAATTCCTTATTCTTTATTAATTGAGGCTTATAGCCAGCATTATCAATTGCTTTTGCGAACCCTTCTTTATAGACATTATCCAAAAAGTTATGCTCCGTCTCATTTTTCACAGGATCAGGAAACCACATCGCCACAAACGCCTGATGAGAGGTCGGGTTAACCTTGCCTAATTCATAAATACGTTCATAACCTTTAGGGGTTATTACAATGAGGTTAGTTCCAGCAATACCATCCCACGTACATTTTATATAGCCATCATCACGCAAAGCGAATAATATTGCCTCAAATTCCCCTGAGTTTAACGCATACAAAATTGGTTGGTAGTTTAAACCCACAGTAATTGGTTCACCTAAGTAATGAGATAGTTTTCCTAAGTTCTGTAATGCCTTATTTAGTTTCTCATCAATTCTTTTAGGGAACTGATCTATCATTTCTTCAATTGTAATTAGCGTTATTTTATTAGGATTTATTCCATTATCTTCTAATTCCTCAATTGTTCCTGATTTGTTTTTAAAGTCAGTAATAACTGGTCTTATTTGTGAATTATTCAGCTTCTTTGTTTGCAGGTACGATGCAATACGAACTTTATCATCGGCATTGATTTTAGTGGTAACATCGGCTCGTTGGTCTTTATAATAAAGCCCACATTCTTTACAGCTATCTAAATAAATCCATGTCGTGAGAATTTGAGCATCTTGGGTAAGTGGTTGATTACAGAATAAACAATTTATAGTCATCTGATAACCCTTGATTAATTATTATAAAACCGTTCAAATGTTACTTTGTTATACTTGCCAAAATTAATGCTAAAGATTTTCTTAGCATTTATTTTTCTTCTTTCCTCTTCTGGTATTTTATTTTCGACATATAATTCTGAAGGTATTTTAAAGTTATTCGATAATGCATTAAATAATACAGTTTCCCCTATTGTTAGAGCAGTTTCACGAGCATTCTTAAAATTAGATATGTGCAAAAGTATTATTAGCATAGGTACCGAAATAATAAAAGGCCACTTGTCCCAAAAAACTGGAGACCTAATAAACCCAGTATACGTGATATAAGCAAACCATCCAAGGATTCCTATAATTGCGCCAATTAAAGCTACACCGTGACTATTAAGTATATCGCTAAACCTTTCTTGCCTATCATCTGCTCCTTTTATCCCCTCGTCTTTCATCTTATTTTCCTGCCAGAGCGTAACTGCTATTCGCCACGCGCCATCACGCGAAATCTTATCAACATCTATAGGTTTGTGTGTACTTCTATCTTGTAATCTTAACAAATTCCATTCCGTACAAGCCTTAATAAGGGGGCGATAATCTACTAGAGGGCAAAGGGAATAATAAAACATTGATAAAAAATATCCCATAGCGCCGACGCCCAAGAAAGAAATAATAGCTATTCCTATGTCACCACGTATATATTCTAGTAATTTTTTCGCATCCCCAAAGTTAGAAATACATAGGTATATAAAAAACTCTAGTAACATTATTAAACTAGGCAATACATAACGAAGGAACCTGCTGGCTTCATTCATACAACGCATCCTTTAATACGATTATTTTACCTGCTTGACTTTGCCACAACTTCAATTAATAATTAATAAGCCTCTAATATACCATTTCCGTGGGGCTGTCAAGTTTTAGCCACTGATTACACAGATTTAATTATAGCCATATTTATCCGTGTTAATCCGTCCTTACAGGAGGTTTTGCTCTGGCTAAACTTTCTTTCCGGAATTCCCGGATTTTTCCCCAAAAGGGGTGGGGGTCCGGCAGAGTATATAGTGGAGGGCAAGGGCGCCCTCGGGCACAGGAAACGCACCCTCCGGGGTATCCGTAAGCCCGCCTGACCGGGTTGGTAGGGGTGGCTGACCAGTCGGGCAGGGATGCCGGGTTGCCCCGGGTTTCCTTGGCCAAAGGGTTGCCCTTGTCTCCTGCGAATATGGGTTTCTTGGGTGGAATTCGGACACTGTATCCGTATAACGAGATAGAATTCTGCAAGGATTATCCCGTCGGAACAGACGGGATCTAACTCGGCTGTAACGCCTCAGCCCTCCCGAATGCTTTCGGGATGTCTGAAGGCTAACAGCGAGTAAGAGGTGATTTATGCCATTCCAAAAGAAGTTTGAACTGAAACTGTTTGTCCCGGCCACCTGGGAAGTTGCCGGCGATATGCCTGACCGGTGGGCTGAGGGTTTGAAGAACAATGCCGAACGCATCAACGACCGCCGACAGGCCAAAATCCCGGATGACGGGACGTTTATCAACCGGATGGCCACTCCGGCATCCAAGGGCTATGCCCTTTATGTGCCGGGCGGTTATGTCTCCAAGCGAGGCCGGTCTGCCGAAGGTATCAGGGGTTCTCATACCGAGAACCTCAAGAAGGCCTTTGACGATTGGAACACCAAGATTAACCAGGCGTTTGCCACGGTTAACGGGGTGGTTGCCAAGGTCTTCAAGGATGCGGTTGACAACGCCAAGGACCGTTGGGCCATCAAGATAGGGGACAAGACCTTGAGGTTCACCGGAGACCGAATCCGGGGACGCTCGGTGGCGCCGATTGCGGCGTTCTACCTGGCCGGAGATGAAAGGGCCCAGGGCTGGATCAGGGAAGCTGACCTGGCTGACGGGGCGCCTTACAACATCACCAGCCCCAGGGAGATGAACGCGCTCAAGGCGGCTCTCCAGCAGAGGCTTATGCAGGGCGGACAGCTGATAGTCAACAGTGAGTATCACGCTGACCTCATCGCGTCGGAGAATGCGGTCAATGCATCGCTCTTAACCAAGTTAAGGGACGCCACCAGGGCCGATGCCTTTGTAGCAACTCCAACGCCGGATAAGTGCTTCTGCGCTTGGGTGCTCGACCCGACCGGCCTGCTCTACCTGCACATCCAGGTAGGCATTACCGTCTAGCGGGAAGTGTCCCATTCGCTGGCGCGAAGGGATAATGTGCCGGGTAACTCGCAGGCTCGAACCGGCACTAAGCACAAACTAAAGGGGCGACCAGTAATGGTCGCCCCTTGTTTGTTTTTCCAGTGCTTCGCACTGGATAACGTGGCAGTAACTCCCACTCCACTTCGTTTCGGGGATAAGTGTTACTAATTCGCTTTGCTCAAAGTAACACTAATCTACAATCCGCGCATGAACTCGGGGCGGAAGTTGTTGTCGCCCTTAAGGTAGCTGTCTATCTCGGCCAGTAGTCGGGCTTTGTCTTTGTTGAAGGTGCCGGCCAGCGGCGCGTAATTGGATGCGTGGTTGGCTCGGAAGATGGTCTGGTTGCTGTCTATGTTGGCGACTACCAGCCGGATTTCTTTGACCATATCCTCGGCTTCGGGCAGTTCGAACTTGCCTGACTTATAATCATCGGCCAGCGGCGTGCCGTTTACTATCATTAATGTAAGCAGGCTGAAATAACGCGGGTTCATCAGGTTGACGGCTTTGGCCGTGTCCAGCGCGTGCGGTTGGGAGAGCTCTTTACCGCCCAGCCCAATCAGCCCGATGACGGACATCTTTATGCCGTTGGCCTGTGCTTTCTTAACGGCTGTTATCATATCCGATGCGGTGGCGCCTTTGTTGACACGGCGGAGCACTTCGTCGTTGCCGCTTTCCAGCCCGATATAGGCGATGGTCAGCTTGTGTTCAGCCAGCTCGGCCAGCTCGGAGTCGGTCTTCTTGATTATATCGCGGGCGTTGGCGTAGATGCCAACCCGTTGGAGCTCGGGGAAAACCATAGCCAGCGCTTTGAGTATTTTCAGGAGCTGGCTGTTGGGCAGAATCATAGCGTCGCCGTCGCACAGGAACACACGCCGGGTGTGGGGCACGCATTTGCCGGCCAGTGCGATGTCGGTCAGGACGTCTTCGAGCGGGCGGACGCGGAATTTCTGGTCGTAGGTGCCGCAGAAGGCGCATTTGTTGTGCGAACAGCCGTAGGTTATCTGGAGCAGATAACTGTCTGCCTCGCTGGGCGGGCGGATGATGTTGCCTTCATATCTCATATAAATCTTTGCCACAGAGGCACAGAGAGCACTGAGAATTCTATTTATAAGGAGACCAGGAATTCAGGAAAAATAATTATTCTTGTTCTCTTGGATTCCTTATAAAACCAGATTGTATTCGAGCTTGTCTGTGGTGTATTCTTCTTTTCTCATAAGTTAAGCCACAGAGACTCAGAGTTCATAGAGATTAAATATAATTAATTCTCGGTGTTCTCTGTGCCTCAGTGGCTATTTTTCTTCGGCTAATAATTTCGCCACCTCGTTCTGGAATTCGAGCGCGCCGTAGGGGCCTTCGGGCACGTATTCTAGCCCGTTGTTCATTATGGAAAATATATACCTGGGCTTGCCGTTGTCGCCGCAGACGTATCCGGACAGGCATTTAACGTTGTTGATGGTGCCGGTCTTGGCCCAGATGCGTGATTTCTTCTTGTTGTTGCCTTCGGGCCAGGCGCGGTTGTTGAGCGAGTCGCGGTAATCGTTAAAATACTTGTGGCCGGCCATATAGCTCAGGAACTGGACCATCTGGCCGGGGGCGACCCAGTTGCTCCGGGCCAGGCCTGAGCCGTCCGATATCAGGTAAGTATTGCTGGGGATATTGACCTGCCGGTCCAGGAAATCGCCGACGGCGGCGGCGCCGGTCTCGAATGTGCCTTTGCCCTTGAACTGGCATCCGAGCAGTTTGAATATCTGTTCGGCGTAGAGGTTCTGGCTGCGCTGGTTGGTGACGGTGATGGTCTTCTTGAGGTCGGTGCTGTTCCGGCAGATTTCGGTCAGCCGGTCGGCCTTGGGGTCGTAGGCGCGTTCGGCCAGGACGACCTTGCCGCTGATGGTTATGTTCTTGGTCATCGTTTCCGAAAGGACCGTGCCGAAGAATAAAACCGGGTTGTCCACCGGAACTGATTCCTTGTGGCAGAGTATATCGCCGGAGATGGCGCCTTTGACGGTGATGACGTTGGTGCCGGGCAGGCGGCAGAAGGTCAGGGTATTTCTGGAGCCCGGATAGCTGTTGTTGATGAGGCTGACGTATTTGGTCGGGGGCGATGTCGCGGCTTTGGTATTTTCGGCCGGGCGGACAGTGATGTCGATGCAGTTGTCGTTGAAGGCGATGCCCGAGACCGGGGCGCAGTACCAGCAGTTGAGCTGGTTGCTGGGCCAGTAGTCGTTGACGTAGTCGCGGTCGAATGCGGTATCGTCGAGGATGATATTGCCCTGGACGTTGGTAACGCCCAGCCCGGCCAGCTTATTACGCCATTGCTCGAATACGGCCAGCGGTTTGTCGTTGTAGAACCGGCCGGAGATATTGGGGTCGCCGTTGCTCTTGACCACCAGGTTGCCCTGGAGAGTTTCGTTCTGTATAACGCCGTCGTAATAAAGCGAGGTGGCGAACTGGAAGTCCGGCCCGAGTTTGCACAGTGCCACGCCGGTGGTGATGAGTTTCATATTGGAGGCCACGGCCATAAGATAGTCGGGGTTCTTTTCGTAGACGACCTGGCGTTCGGGCCAGGAGATTATCTTGACGCCCAGGTGCGACTTGGTCAGGTGGTGCTTGACCACCAACGAGTCAATCCGGCCGGCGATGTCCGTCGTCGGCGAGGCGGCTAATATTACGGCGCTGGGCAGGGCAAGGCAGAGGATAAGCAGGAGTGCGGGGATTAGGTTTTTGGTCCTTTGTTTGATGAGCACGGCTTACTCTTTAATCAGAGAACCGGCCTTTCCCCTGTCCGGGGAAAGGCCGGTATGAAATATCGTTAATTAGTGGTTGTGTTTTTCGGGATTTCCCTTTTCGGGCTGTTTGGGTTCGGCGATGGAATGGCGCATCTCCGTATCGGCCTGGATATTCTTTATGTTGTAATAATCCATCACGCCGAGTTTGCCTTCGCGGAAGGCGTAGGCCAGGGCTTTGGGCACCTCGGATTCGGCCTCCACGACTTTGGCTCTCATTTCCTGGGTCTTGGCCTTCATTTCCTGCTCGGACGCCACAGCCATAGCGCGCCGGGTTTCGGCCTTGGCCTGGGCGATCTTGAGGTCGGCCGCGGCCTGGTCGGTCTGGAGTTTGGCGCCGATGTTATCGCCGACATCGACGTCGGCAATGTCTATGGACAGGATTTCAAAAGCCGAGCCGGCATCGAGCCCTTTTTCCAGTACCTTCTTGGAGATGCTGTCCGGGCTGGCCAGGACCATTTTATATGTATCAGCCGAGCCGATGGTGGTGACGATGCCTTCGCCGACGCGGGCGATGATGGTTTCCTCGGTAGCGCCGCCGACCAGGCGGTCCAGGTTGGTCCGGACGGTGACCCTGGCCCGGGCCCGGAGCTGGATGCCGTCCTTGGCTACGGCGTCAATGGTGGCGCGGGTGCCTTCGGATTGTTTGGGGCAGTCGATGACCTTGGGCAGAACGCTGGTATGGACGGCGCCGAGCACGTCCCGTCCGGCCAGGTCGATGGCCATGGCCCGTTCGGTAATCAGGGGAATGCCCGCCTTATTGGCGGCGATAAGCGCCCGGACTACGTTGGTGACGTTGCCGCCGGCCAGGTAGTGGGCTTCGAGCTTGTCGGTGGGGATGTTCAGCCCGGCCTTGACGGCGTTAATCCGGTTGACGACGATGGTGTATGAGTCGACTTTCCGGAACCACATACCGACCAGGTCCAGCAGTTTTACCGGCGCGCCGGAAAGCAGGGCCTGGAGCCACAGGAAGAAGAACTTGGACACGATTATTCCCACCACAATCAAGACAAGCAAGCCTATGCCGATTCCGATAGTTGTCAGTTCCATAAAAACCTCCTATTAAGATTTTATCCTTACAATAACTCTGTTACTTTCGACCTTTATTACTTTGATTTGGGTGTCCTTGTCGATCATATCGCCTTCGGTGACGACGTCAATCTTTTTGCCTTCGATGACGGCGGTGCCGGAGGGCCTGAGGTTTGTATGAGCTATGCCTTCCTTATTGAGCAGTTGGTCCAGCCCGGCTTTTTCCGAAGTGAAGCCTTCGGAGGTATCCAGGTTTTTCTTCAAGGTCATTTTCCTGAAGCCGATGTAAATGACCAGTGGTATGAGTATAAGCGCGATGATAGACTGGGCCGAGCCGAGCAGGGCGCCGTATTTGGTGAATGAGTAATAAAGGCTGACGACCAGCCCGATGCCGCCGACCAAAGCCAGGATGCCGCCGCTGGGCACAAAGGCTTCGACCACCAATATTGCCAGCGCCAGGGCGTAGATTAAAATAATCAGTTCCAGACTCATAAATACCTTGTCTTTGCCACTGAGGCGCAGAGTTCACAGAGAATCATAATATAATTTTTCCTATTCCCGTCTTTTAACAGAAACATAGAGTTCACGGAGAATCATAATATGAATCTTTTTATTCCGTCTTTAAGCAATCGACTGTTAAAATTAATCAATAACCCAACTTTTTTACCAGTTATTTTTAAATATGTCAAAACCTGTGCTTCAAAAACCGGATCAAATCTTTCCACACTCTTTATTTCAACTACGACCTCATTTTCCACTATTAAATCGATCCTGTTTTCTCCAATTTGTTTCCCTTTATAAATAACCGGTATAACTACCTGTTGGCCATATTTTAACTTAGCCGCTTCTAACTCAATACAGAGAGCGGATTCATAGATATTTTCAAGCAACCCTGGTCCAAGATATCGATGAACTTCAATCGCACATCCGATAATTTTTTCCGTAAGTTGGTTAATGTCCATTCTATAAAACTACAGGGGACAAAACCATTAGTATTACTCCGTGTCCTCTGTGACTCTGTGGCTATTATGCCTTTCTAACGACAATCCGACTGCCTTCGACCGCGTCGATGACGACGGATTCGCCTTTGTTGATGAAGTCGCCGTCGGTGACCACATCCAGTGTTTCTTCGCTGTTATCGAGGCGTATCTTACCCGAAGGCCTGAGGTCCGTCAAGACAATCCCTTTATTGCCGACCAGCGTGCCGGCGTCTATCCCGGAAACGGTGATTCCGGCCGGGGTGGCCAGCGCCGTGGGCAGTATCATCCGGTTGAATATGGGCATCGAAGGCAGGAACCGGGCGATGATGATTAATATAACTATGGAGATGATAAGCGCCGCGCCGACTGTGACAAAATTATGCTGGAGTATGGTCCATTGCCAGGGGGCTTTTTCTATGTCCGGCAGTGTGAAGTTTTGCATGGATAATATCAGGCTGACGAAGATAAGGATTGCGCCGCTGATGCCGGCCACCCCGAATCCGGGCAGTAAGAAGATTTCCACTCCGATTAATCCTATGCCGAGAATAAAAAGCAGTATTTCTGTTACCTGCGCCAGGCCGACTAGGTACTGACTGAAGAATATTATGCCGAAGCAGAGGACGGCGATAGCTTCCAGCAGTCCTGTGCCCGGCATCTGGAACGCCGAATAGCCGGCTATCAAACCGACGGCGACGAGGATAAGCGTGACCGTCTGGTCGGCTAAGAAGGCGACCAGGTATTCCGACCAGGTTTGGGATGCTTCTGTTATTTTGAATGATTTAATATCAAAGAGCGCCGGGATTTCATCGCGGTTATCCTTGATGGCCGTGGCCAGGCCGTAGTTGAGGGCGTCGCGGGCGGTCAGGTTGAGGAGTTTACCTTTGCCGATGACCAGCCCGATTTCGGCCACCTCTTTGCCCTGCATGGACAGGTTTTTTATCTCGTCGCGGGTAAGGAAGTCGCGTTTGCCGTCGACCTTAACCTCGAAGACCTCCATATCCTTGTCGACCATGGCCATCATCAGATTATGGGGGTAGCCCTTTTTCTGGGCCCGGGCCTTGAACTCGGTTCTCATCACCGAAGCGTATTTTTCCTCGTGGCCGACCGGCGCGCCGACCACTTCGGCCGAGCCGATGATAGCGCCGTCTTTCATTATTATTTTATCAGCCGCGATAGAGATGAGCGAGCCGGCCGAGACGGCCCATTTGTCCACATAAGCCACGGTTGTTATGGGCGCGGCGTTCTCTATGATATTGCATAATTCAATGCTGATATCCACCCGTCCGCCGGGCGTGTCGATGTCGAATATGATAAGCGCGGCGTTATTTGATTTGGCTGTTTCGATGGAGCGTTTGACGAAGTAGTTCAGCCCCCAATCCATGATGGCGCCTTTTATGGGGATGACATAGACCAGCTGTTTGACGCTTGATGTATTGGTCGGGCTGGCCGGCGCGTTGTCCGGGGCGGACCAGGCGACCGGTAATCCGACTAGCAGCATCAGGAACAGAACCGCAAGTATTTTCTTCATAGGGGCTTATTTATATAAAGCATTGGCGTTGATGTCAAGAAAACACCCATAACTTAAAAGAGAGCGGAGACGCCGGCAGCAGTCTATTTTGGTTTGGCCGAGTTATTCAACAGGTATTTTTTGAGTATTCTGCCGGTGTGGGATTTCTCCACTTTGATGATGTTTTCCGGAGGACCTTCGGCTACGACAGAGCCGCCTTCGTTGCCGCCTTCCGGTCCGAGGTCGAGGATGTAATCGGCCATCTTTATGACGTCCATATTGTGCTCTATCATGATGACGGTGTTGCCCATATCCACCAGCCGGTTGAGCACATTAATGAGTTTGTTGATATCCGAGAAATGGAGTCCGGTAGTCGGTTCATCTAATATGTAAAGGGTGCTGCCGGTGGAAAGCTTGCCCAATTCGGCTGCCAGCTTGATGCGCTGGGCTTCGCCGCCCGAAAGGGTGATGCTGGATTGGCCCAGGGTGACATAGCCCAGGCCGACATCATCAAGAATCTTGAGCATCCTGATTATTTTTGGGAAATTCTGGAAGAACTCCAGCGCGGTGGAGCATTCCATATCAAGCACATCGGCGATATTTTTGCCGCGATAGGTTACTTCGAGGGTTTCACGGTTATAACGCTTTCCTTTGCACTCGTCGCAGGTGACGTAGACATCGGGCAGGAAATGCATTTCAATGAGTTTAGTGCCCTGGCCCTGGCAGGGTTCGCATCGGCCGCCTTTGAGGTTGAAGCTGAAGCGTGATGACTGGTAGCCGCGCATCCGGGCTTCTTTAGTGGCGGCGAAGACGTCGCGGATTTCGTCGAAGACCCCGGTATAGGTGGCCGGGTTCGACCGGGGCGTTTTGCCGATAGGCGACTGGTCGATGATGATGACTTTATCCAGGTTATTGCTGCCGGTGATTTCCTTGAATGCGCCGGTGCTGATTCGGCTTTTGTAAATCTGGCGCATCAGGCCGCGGTAAAGGACGTCTTCGACGATGGTGGATTTGCCCGAGCCGGAAACTCCGGTGACACAGCAGAAACAGCCGAGAGGGAAACGAACGTCTATATTCTTGAGATTATGCTCCGATGCTCCTTTGACTTCAAGCCAGAGCCGGTCTTCCAGCGACCTTCTTTTTTGGGGCAGTTCTATTTTAAGTTTGCCGGTCAGGTATTTGACGGTCAGAGAGTTTTCGTCTTTGAGTGCGTCTTCGAGCTTGGCGGCCAGGACTACTTGGCCTCCTTTACGGCCGGCACCCGGGCCGATATCAATCAGGTAATCGGCTGCATGAATGGTTTCTTCGTCGTGCTCGACGATGATTACGGAATTGCCGATATTACGGAGTTTCTTTAAAGTATTGAGCAGTTTCTGGTTATCGCGCTGATGCAAACCTATGGTCGGTTCGTCCAGAACGTAGCATACGCCGACCAGCCCGGAACCGACCTGGGAGGCCAGCCTGATGCGCTGTGATTCGCCGCCGGCCAGGGTGAGACTGCGCCGGTCCAAGGTCAGATAGGATAAGCCCACGTCCAACAGGAAGGATAGGCGGCTTTTTATTTCCTTCAGAAGCGAAGCCGCGATTATTATCTGTTCATTAGTCAGGACCAGGCTATTGAAGAAATTCAATGACTCTTCCACGTTCATATGGATGATTTCGTGGATATTTTTCCCGCCCAAACTCACGGCTAGGATTTCCTTTTTCAGGCGGCTGCCTTTGCAGGTGGGGCAGGAAAGCTCGCTCATATACTGGTGAATCCGTTTCTTGACGTATTCGCTGGTGGTTTTGTGGAACCTTTTTTCCAGGTCGGGGATGACGCCGGTGAAATAGCTGTGATATTTTTGTTCTTCAGCCGGTGAGGTTCCGAACAGCAGTATTTTCCGCTTTTCCTCAGGCAGTTTATAAAAAGGGATATCCATGTTGACATCAAAGGTGCGGGCGAAATCACGGAGAATCTGGTGATAGTAGATAGCCATCCGTTTACCGGACTTGCGCCAGGCGTCTATGGCGCCGTTAGTCAGCGTCAATGATTCGTCCTGCACAATCAGGTTGGCATCCAGTTCCATGCGCGTGCCCAGTCCGTTGCAGGTCGGGCAGGCGCCGTAAGGGCTGTTAAATGAAAACATCCGCGGGCTGAACTCCGATATGGAAATCCCGCATTCGACGCAGGCGTAATGTTCGCTGAAGACGGTGTCTTTCGAAGAGCGGCCTTTTTCTACATTGACAATAATCAGTCCTTCACCCAGCCTCAGGGCCAGTTCAACGGAATCGGACAGGCGTGTTTTAAGATCGCCTTCGAGCGTCAGTCGGTCGACGACGATATCAATATTATGTTTCTTGTTCTTGTCTATTTTGGGGTAGAGTTTACGGGTGCCCAGTTCGATTATTTTATTATCAACCCTGAGCCGGATAAATCCTTCTCGCCTGATTCGGCTAAAGACGTCTTTTGATTCGCCTTTTTTACCCCGGATAATCGGCGCCAGAATGGCAATGCGCGACCCGGCCGGCAGGTTTCTGATTTGCTGGATAATCTGTTGGGCTGATTGTCGTGTAATCAGGCGGTTGCATTTATAACAGTACGCTTGCCCGCAACGGGCGAAAAGGACCCTGAGGTAGTCATAAATTTCAGTGGTCGTGGCTACGATGGAGCGGGGCGTGCCTACGCCGGAGCGTTGTCCGATAGATATGGTCGGCGGCAGGCCTTTAATTTCCTCTACATCTGGTTTTTCCATTTGTTCCAGGAACTGCCGGGCGTAAGCCGAAAGGCTTTCAATGTAGCGTCGCTGGCCTTCGGCGTATATGGTGTCAAAGGCCAAGGATGACTTGCCCGAACCGGATACACCGGTGATGACAACCATTTTATCGCGGGGGATGTCCAGGCTGATATTTTTGAGGTTGTGTTCGCGCGCGCCGTGTATGGAAATAATGTTATTATTGCTCATTTGTTGAATTTATCGGTTTTTAAGGTTGTTTATATTTGCAGCCTTGATACGAATTCCTTCTTTCCAATTCTTTTTCTATCATTCCGATGATAGTATTTTTGCTGGCTTCCCATTTGGGCGCAATCAGGTATTCTCCGCTTAATTCTCCGGTTAGCCGCTGGACTATCATTTGTGGCGGCAGAATTTCCAGTATATCGCACACCAGCGGGATGTACTGGGCCAGGGACATAATTTGCACCTTGCCCGAACCATATAAATTAGCAAGCTCGGTATTCTTGGCAATATAAAGATGATGTAATTTTACGCTGTCTATGCCGAGTCCCGCGACCTTTCGGGCGGAATTAATTATGGTGTCATTTGTCTCGCCGGGCAGCCCGATAATCAGGTGGGTGCCGATGGCGATATTTTTATTGCGGGTTCGCTTAACGGCCGACTCGAAATCCGCATAAGTATGCCCTCTATTGATTAATGCCAGTGTTTTGTCGTCAGCGGATTGCAGGCCGTATTCCACCCAGACCGTGTATTTATCGGTATATGAGGCAATCAGGTTTATGGCTTCATCGGATATGCAATCCGGCCGGGTGCCGATATCCAGGCCGACCACGTCAGTGCCGGACAGTGCTTCGTCATAGCGTTGCTTGAGCAGTTCTATTGGCCCCAGCGTATTGCTGTATGCCTGGAAGTAGGCGATGAATTTATCCGCTTGGTATTTACGGCGGTAAAAATCCATGCCCATCCGGAGTTGTTCTGATATGGACGGGCGCGGGTCGAGGCGGGCATTCGGGCTGAAAGAGCGGTTCTCGCAGTAAATACAGCCACCGGTTCTGTCCGGTCCGGAACGATGGGGGCAGGTAAACCCGGCATCCAGCGCGATTTTATAAACACGCAGGCCGGGGAATTTGTCTTTTAAGTATGCGTTAAAGGAGTAGTATCGGCGCATTATTCACCGCAAAAACGCTGAGGATTATTTGTGTGCTTCAATTCTTTGGGATAAAAGAAAATATGCCGGGAGCGAGACTCGAACTCGCACGCTTTTCAGCATACGCCCCTCAAACGTATGTGTCTGCCAATTCCACCATCCCGGCGCAAGATAAAACAAAAGCAAAAGGATTTAACTAATTGAACAAAGGAAATCAAGAAAATCCATATAAAAGATAACTTTATATTGGATCTTTACGCGTCTGTGCGATGTGTGGTGAGATTGTATCAGCACTTAGCCAGGCACATACGGTCTTCTTCTATCTGCTTGAACATCCGGTCGGAAATCTTGGTCGGATAGATGCCCGAGAAGCAGGCCGTGCAGAACTTATGATTAGGGCTGACGGCCCGGACAAGTCCGGGTAACGTTTGATAAATCAATTCGTCCGACATAATTTCTTTGGAGATGGCTTTAACGGTTTTGTTGCGGGCGATGAATTCTTGTTTAGTCTGCATGTCAATCCCGTAAACACAGGGGAATTTCAGGGGCGGGCAGGTAACCGCAAAGTAAATCGCTTTGGCGCCGGCATCGCGGACCAGGTTTATTATTTCGCGCGAGGTGGTTCCGCGCACGATGCTGTCATCAACCAGTAATATCTTCTTGCCTCTGATTTCGCTTTTTACCGGATTGAGTTTTTGCCGAACCGATACTTCACGCGCTTCCTGGAGAGGCATAATGAATGTTCGGCCGATATAGCGGTTTTTGACTAATCCTTCCCGGTAAGGCAGGTCCAGCTCTGTCGCCATGCACGAAGCGGCCGGCTTGGAGCTATCCGGAACGGGAACGACCACATCCGCTTTTAACCCGGCTTTTCTTACTTCCTTGGAAAGCTCCTGTCCCAATCTTAATCTGGCTTCGTATATGCTGATGCCATCCATGACAGAATCAGGACGGGCAAAATAAACCCATTCAAAGATGCAGGGTGTATGCTTGGCTTTTACTAATCGTTTGCTGTGAAACTGGCGGCTGGCCTTGAAAAAGGCATTCTGCTCGCTTATAAAAATAGCCTCACCTGGTTGGACGTCTCGTTCTATTTTATATCCTAATATGTCCAAAGGCACGCTTTCGGAAGCGAAAATATAGCTTTCGTCCTTGCGACCGAAGATCAGGGGCTTTATACCGTGCGGGTCACGGAAAGCAAACATGCCTTTTCCGGCAATAATGCCGACGACCGAATAGCTGCCCTGAACCCGGCGGAAAACTCCGTGGACAGCCTTGAAAACTGTTTCAGGGGTGAATTTATGAAGATTTTGCTTTGTCAATTCATCGGCGAATACATTAAGGATGACTTCAATGTCGCAGCCGGAGTTAAGATGCCTGAGGTTTTTTGTGTATAAGTCATCCTTGAGCTCGAAATAATTCGTGACATTGCCGTTATGGGCCATGGCAATGCCAAAAGGGGTGTTGACATAAATCGGCTGGGCATCTTCGGCCGAACCGGCTCCGACTGTGGGATAGCGGACATGAGCTAGTCCCGTGGCGCCGGTCAGCCTGGATATATTTTTGGGGTTAAAAACAGTCTGGACTAAACCATCACCTTTTTTCAGGTGAAATTGGTTGTCATAGGTGATGATTCCGGCCGCATCCTGGCCTCTATGCTGGAGAGCTCCCAGCCCCTGGTAGAGGTAATTGACGACATTGGGGCGTCCGCATATGCCTATAACACCGCACATAGATAAGTAAAATTACATGCCCGGGGAACAATTAAATAAAACATCAGCTTACCATATTGAATTTCCCTGTCAACAGATTTTATTGACATTATCGCCGTGTTTTTTTAATATATAAAATATTATCAAAGAAGCTTAATGATTAATTAGCATGAATACTAGAATATTTATTCTGGCCGTCTTTGCGGGGCTGTTAATTTCCGGATGCACGGTTTTTTCAATGGACCTCAAGCCTAAAGAAGAGGTTGAAGAAGTCTTTGTGTGCGGCGAAGAAGAAAGCCCCAATAAAATCCTTATAATTCCCGTATCCGGTTTGATAATGAGCTCGGATGATTATTCAGTGCTTGCGCGGCAGGATGCGGTGACTCCGGAGAAAATCAAAGAGCTCCTGATGAGATCAGAGAAGGATGATACAATTAAAGCGATTATACTGGAAATTGACAGCCCCGGCGGTGGGGTGACAGCCAGCGATATTATTCATAAAACACTCAGTGAATATAAAATACGTTTTCCCGGCAGGCCGGTAATCGCTTTGATGAAGGATACGGCTGCTTCCGGTGGTTATTATATCGCCATGACCGCGGATTACCTGATTGCGCACCCGACATCGATAACGGGCAGCATTGGCGTTATTTCGGTATTTGTTACCATCGAAGATTTATTGGGTAAAATAGGCGTGGAAACAGTAGTTGTCAAATCAGGCCAGGCTAAAGACATCGGTTCTCCTTTCCGTAAAATGACTTCTTCAGAGAAGGAGTTCATGCAGAATATTATCGACCAGATGTATAATAGATTCATTGATACTGTCTATGCCAACCGGAAATCGGTTCTTAGCCGCGCTGAATTGCTGCAAATAGCTGACGGACGCGTGCTGACCGGAGAACAGGCGGTTCAGGCTAAATTGATTGACGCTACCGGTTACCTGACTGATGCATTTGTCAAAGCTAAAGAAATGTCTAAAATAACCGAAGCTAAAGTAATTCGCTATAAGAAGAAAAAAGGTGTTTTGGAAACGGCCTTCAGGATTGAATCACCGTCTAATGAGATGTTTGCTCTGGCCAGCGTTATTTTACCGTTACGTGAGGCTTTTCTTCAGGGCGGCACCGGCAGATTTATGTATTTGTGGATGCCGTCTTTAGAAAGATGATTTATATCCTGCCGGTAATAAATAAACCAAAGAATGAAAGGATAAGATATGTTTAGCAGATTTAATGTAATAGCGGTTTTGACGATTCTTATACTGGTGGCAAGCTGTGCGGCCAAAGGCGGAAAAGTAGATGTTGGTCCAAGTTCATCTTCGGGAACGCCGCCGATGGCTTTGGCTCTGGATATAAAAAAGCATACTCTTAATGTGGAGCTCGATCCGGCGGGGCATACCATAAAGGGCCGGGATGTAATGAGCATAGAAATACCCAAAGATATAAATTCGGTTACGCCGATTTATTTTGCCTTGCATCCACAGGTAACCTTGAAATCTCTTTCAGTAATTAATCAGGGTAAATCAGAGAAGATTAAATACAATGCTTTTGCGTCTCCGGACCAGCTGACGATTTATACATTTAATATCACAGCCGGGGTTGAGTTTCTCGAGTGTGTTTACGAGGGGAAGATATATGATGAAGTCCAAGGCGAGCAATCTCTTGGATTTATCCGCGGGGGATTAACATCGGGTATCATCAGCGAAAAAGGCATCTATCTGCATCACGGTACCGGCTGGTATCCCCGGACAGGATTATCGCCGATGATGCTTTTTGAAGTAACAGCCATAACGCCAAAAGGATGGGAAGTGGTCGGGCAGAATGAACTTAAAGAACGTATCGAAATCGGCGAGAAGAAAGATCGGATTAAAACCACTTGGACCAGCCAGGTTGCTTTTGATTCTTATAGCTTGGTGGCCGGGCCGTATATTGTGACCGAGGAGAATCATCAGGGCGTAAGAATAGCCACTTATTTTTCCAAGGAGTCTCAACAATTTGCCCAGATGCATATTGACGCTGCCAAGGAATTTATCACTCTTTATTCGCAGGCGTTGACACCGTATCCGTTCAAGTCTTTTTCCATTGTGGAAAACTTTTTCACCACCGGTTATGGCATGCCTTCATATACTTTGCTTGGCAAGGATGTTATCATGAGCGGCCGGCATGCAAATGAGGGCGGTCTTGGCCACGAGATTATGCACTGCTGGTGGGGAAATTACGTAAATGTGGATGAAAAAGACGGTAATTGGTGCGAAGGGTTGACTTCTTATTGCTCCAATTATTACTATCTTGAGTTAAAAAAGACCAAGCAGGACGCCATAAATTACCGCCGCAATACGTATGTTAAGTTTTCGGCTTATGTGAATGATTCTAACGATTACCCGGCCCGTAGATTCATATCAAAAATGGGCGAGCAGGACAGTGAAATCGGTTATGGCAAGGCATCGATGGTGTTCCATATGATGCGCCAGACCATAGGCGACCAGGCATTCTTCGATGCGTTACGCCTGGTTATAAAAGAACATGGTGCAGGCAAGGCTTCCTGGAGTGATTTTCAGGCCGCATTCGAAAAGTCATCCGGTAAAAAAGCCGGTGACCTGAAATGGTTTTTTGCCCAATGGTTGGAACGAACCGGAGCCCCGGTTATTTCTATCGAAGATGTCGCTTTAAGCAACGGGGCGGATGGTTCGCAACAAGTATCTTTTGCCATAAAGCAATCAGCCAAAGAGTCATACAGGTTTTCTATTCCGTTCGTTTTAACCACTGACCAGGGGCAGCTTACCAATACTTTGGATATTATAGGCTCAACCCAAAGGGCGACTTTACCGGCGCCGAAAGGATCAACTAAAGTCATATCTTTGGTGTTTGACCCTGAATACAATATCTTCCGTAAATTCAGCCGGCAGGAGCTTTCGCCTTGCCTGGGGATGACTCTTTCCGACCAGAATTTAATAATAATTTGTCCGACCAAAGGTGTAGCTGATGAGAATAGTATTTATCAGAAAATAGCCGAGCGGGTAGCCTCAACCAGGACGGCAGCGGTTAAGATGGATAAAGACGTAACCGAAAATGAGTTGGATGGGAATTCCCTATTGATTTTAGGCGGTCCGGCGATTAATAGTGTTGCGTTAAAATTATCGTCTTCCGGTGCTTTGCAAGTTAAGGAGAATAGTTTTAGTATTATGGGTGCTTCATACAATGAATCGAAATATGCACTGATGGTTTCCGAGCGTAACCCGTTCAATAAGGATAAATACGTAACCGTATTTATGGGGTTGTCCAAAGATGCGGTTGAACGGCCGGGGCGGACAATATTTTTCTACCGCTGGGATCAGTATGTGCTATTCAGCGCCGGTCGGATGGCCCAGAAAGGCGATTTCAATCCGCCATATAACGCGCTGGAACACCGGTTCCAGGACGCTGGACAATCTTCATCAGCTATTGACGGTAATATCATAAAGAAACACGCGGAATATCTGGCATCCGTTGATATGGGAGGCCGGGCGCCTGGCAGCAAAGGCGATAAACTATCTGCCGAGTATATTGCCGGCGAGTTCCGGAAATATGGATTAAAGCCGCCCCTAAAAAGTAATTCATACCTTGAATCGTTTCCCATACCTTTCAGGAAATTAGGGAAAAATACCCTGCTTGAGATTGACGGCAAACAATTGGTTTTAGGCAAGGATTTTCTCCCTTATAACTTCTCGGGTAATGCGGATATTGATATCCAAAATTGTCCGGCCGTATTCGTTGAGTACGGCATATCTGCCCCCGAACATCAACGTGATGATTATGCCAATAAAGATGTTAAAGATAAGGTAGTGCTGATAAAGGATGGATTACCAGATGCTTTTCCGGTTACTACCACCAAATATGCTTCGGTGCTCTCTAAAGTGACTAATGCGGGAAAGCACGGGGCCAAAGCGGTATTAATTTACAGTATTAAGGGGCTGGATTCCCCGGACATTGCCTGGGAAGAATTCCCGTCACAGGCAATCCAGCAAAGAGTCGCTTCCGATGAGCCGAAGCAAAGAAATGTCTCCCTGCGTTCGATGACTCTTTCCAGCCAGTCACGGCTTCAGCCTTTTCCAATACCTGCGCTGTTGGTTAATTTGAATCCCGATGATTCTAAAGAAAACCGTCGGGTGACTATTAAAATACACACTGCTTGGGAAGAGGTCGTCAATACTGCTAATGTAATAGGCATACTGGAAGGGAATGACCCCTTGCTAAAAGGGGAAGCGTTGATTATCGGCGCTCATTATGACCATCTGGGTTTGAATTATGAGGGTAAAGCATTTGCAGGAGGAAATGATAATGCCTCCGGCGTCGGCGGACTGTTGGCCATCGCCGAAGCCTTGGCAAAGAAACCGTCTAAACGCACGATTATTTTCATTGCATTCGGCGGCGAAGAATCAGGGTTATGGGGTTCTAAATTCGCGGCCGGTATTTCTTCAGCGAATCCTTTTTCTAAAATAGATTCCTCGCGCGCTATGATGGATTATAAAAAAACGGCCATGCTCAATTTGGATATGATTGGCCGCGGGAATCTGGGTGAGTTGTTTATTATGGGTAAGGCATTTAACCCGGAATTGTTTGAAGTGGTCAATAAAGCTAATGCATCACTGAGCTTGAATCTCAAGACTAATATTGATTTCCTGTTTAAATACGGTTCGGATCACGCCTCGTTCCACCAGGCCAAGGTGCCGGCCCTGAATTTCACCTCCGGTCCGTTTGAGGAAGAACATACCATCGGCGATACGGCTGATAAATTGATGCCTGATAAGATGTCGCAAATAGCCACGCTGGTCTATCAGGCAGCCTTGGCCATAGCCGGTTCCGACATCAAATTCCCCGAGCCCAAGGATATAGAAGTCTCGCCGCCACGTACCGGCCGGGGACATCCGGGTAGGTCTCCCGCGCCTAAATAATTGGCAGATTATGAAGATACTCTTTCTGGTCAGAGACAAGAACCACCCGGCGCCGCGTTATCGGGTTGCCCAGTACCTGGATTATTTGAACGAGCACGGCATTCAGACAGATGTAATGACTGCGCCGAAATCAATCTGGAAATGGTGGCAGTTGACGCGTAAAGCCGGGAACTGGGATGTTGTTTTTATCCAGAAAAAACGGGTCACGCCGTTCTGGCTCAAGCACCTTCGTAAAAATAGCCGCCTGATATATGATTTTGACGATGCGGTTATGTTCAACAGCTCCCGGCACGATTCGCCCGATTCACCTGCCCGGATGAAACATTTTATCAATACCGTCAGCAATGTGGACGGAGTCATTGCCGGAAACGATTATCTCCAATCACTGGCGTTGCCTCATAATTCCAGAGTTTGGGTTATTCCTACCTCCATAGAAACGAAGAAGTATTCTGTTAAAGAGCATCACCCGAATGATACGGTTACTTTGGGCTGGATTGGCGGCAGGAAGTCTCTGGTATTCCTGAAGAAACTCAGCGATGTGCTTGACCGGATACACGATAAACATAAAACGACCAGGCTTAAAATAGTCTGTAATGATTTCTTCGACTGCGCCGGAATGCCGGTAATGAAAAAACAGTGGAGCGAGTTGGAAGAGGTTAACGACATCTTGAGTTTTGATATCGGCCTGGCGCCGTTGCCTGACGACTTATGGTCGCGCGGCAAATGCGCCACTAAGCTGCTTCAATGTATGGCCGCCGGTCTGCCGGCCGTAGCTTCGCCGGTTGGCGTCCATAACCAGATAATCAAGGAAAATATCAACGGCTTTCTTGCCAAAACAGACCAGGAATGGTTTGATCAAATCAGCCGTTTAGTAGAGAGTATTGAATTGCGCCGGAACCTAGGGCTGGCCGGCCGGGCCACAGTGGAGCAGGGATATTCCATAAATGCCAATGCGCCGAAACTGTTGGATATCATCAAAGAGGTTTTGAAATGAAATTAGATATAGGATGCGGTAATAAAAAGCGCGATGGTTATACCGGGGTTGACGTGGCTAAACTGCCCGGGGTGGATATCGTTTGCGATATCCGCCAGGGATTGCCATCAATTAAGGATAACAGCGTTGAAGAGATTTACTGCGCTCACGTCCTGGAACACATTACTGACCTGGAAGCAGTCATGAAAGAATTCCATCGGGTGCTCAGCCCGGGCGGGCAGCTGATAATTCGAGTACCGCATTGTTTCAGCCCGAGCGCCTTCGGCGACCCGACCCATTGCCGGTATTTTAACTTCGAGACATTCCGTAATTACGACCGGGCTCATACTAAATCTTATTACCGTGATTTTCATTTCAATTTTAAGTCATCCCGCATACAGGTAGACCGCAACTGGCATAAGCCCAGCCTGTTTGACAGCTTCCTGGAATGGCTGCTTAATATCAAACAGCGGCGCGGCGAAAAGTTCCTGAAAATCCTGCCTTATAAATACTGGGAGGTTTATACCGTCCTGGTCAAAGAATGATATGCGCATAACATTTCTGGCGCCACATATTAAAATAAGCGGTGGGGTTAAGATTATCTGCGAATATGCCCGGCGGTTGGCCAGACTTAATCATAAAGTGACTCTGGTTGTCAAGCAGCCGCGCTTGAGCTGGTTGCGCAACGCGACTCATTCTTTAATTGATACGATTGGATGGATTGACCTCAAACCTGTCCGGATTATATTCGTGCCGTCTTTCGAGTCCGATTATATCCCTGATGCCGATATCATTATGGCCAGCTCCTGGAAAACTGCGGCCGAGCTTAATAACATCCCGGACTCCAAAGGGCGCAAATTTTACCTGATCCAGCATATGGAAGGCCTGGTTGAGCCGGCAGACCTGAAACAGGTCGAGGCCACCTATGCCATGCCTTTCCGGAAAATAGCCGTTTCCGGATGGCTTAGGGATGAGCTTAAGAATAAATACGGCCAGCCGTCAGATTACGTGCCTAATGCCATCGATGAGCAGGAATTCTTTCCGTCCGGTAAAACTTATGGGACCCTGCGGTTGGGCATGCTTTACCATACGGCTGATTGGAAAGGGCTGGCTGATGGCGTGGAAGCGATAAACAAGGCGTTTGAATCATTCCCTGATGTTAAGGTGGTATTATTCGGCGCCCGGAACCGAAGGCCGGCATTCAATCAGGCCGGATTCAAATACGATTATTTCCAAAACGCTGATGGTGCGGTATTGCGCAATATTTATTCTTCGTGCGATGTATTCATCTGCCCGAGCTGGTATGAAGGGTTCGGTCTGCCCGGACTCGAAGCCATGGCCTGCGGCACGGCGCTGGCGACTACCGACAACGGAGGTTGCCGTGATTATGCAATCCATAACCGGACGGCTCTTGTTTCTGCGCCAAAGAATCCGGCCGAATTAGCCGAAAGTATAATAAGGCTTCTAAAAGACCGGGATTTGCTCAAGAGTATCTCGGAAAACGGTTACCAGATGTCCCAAAAGTTCCGATGGGATAATTCCGTCAGTCAGATGGAAAGGATATTATGTCAAGTTTGAAGAAGCGGATTCAGAAGATTAATCTCAGGTTCTTATCTGTTCTGGCCATCTTCGGTGTGCTGGTCTGGTTCGCCGAGCCCGGATTGCCTAAGACAAAAAGCGGCATAGATTACCTGCCGTTCTTGGCCAGCGGCCTGGCTTTGGTGGCCATCGGCGAGATTATCCGCATCTGGGCCACTGGCCACCTGGAAAAGAACAAGTCGCTTACCACCAGCGGCCCTTATGCCTACATCAAGAACCCGATGTATGCCGGCACTTTCATCATTATGCTCGGCTGTAATATCCTGGCCATCAATCCTTATATTTATTACATACTGGCTATTGAGTTAGCCGCGTTCCTGTTCCAGTATGTGCCGGCCAAGAACCGTATAGAAAAGACACGCCTTCTGGAAAAGTTCGGCCAGGACTACGCCGACTATGATAAAAACGTGCCGGATTATATACCCCGCCGCCTGACGCCGTATGAAAAAAGAACCCTCAAGTCCTGGCAGTGGTCCGTGTTCCGGGGGAACCAGGAGATACAGGTGGGTATCGCGGTGCTTATCGGAACGGCCTTGATTGTCGGCAAGCCCTGGATATTATAAAATAATGGAATACAAGGTCATTGAAGTCATAAAGAAATCAACCCCATTTACCCCGGTGGTGAAGATAATCGACTACCGGGGCCGGAAAGCCGTGCTCAAGGATTATTCCGAATGCCCCGGCCTGACCCGGACCGTCTGGGGCAATACCCTTATCGGCAACGAAGTCGCGGTCATGAAGCATCTCCGCGGCATCAGCGGCATCCCGGTCCTGATTGACCGCACCGACTCCGGCCTGATAACAGAATATATCCAAGGCGAACCGCTGGGCCGGTTCAAAGAAAAACTGCCTTACGAAATAATACCTAGAATCGAGGCGCTTATCTCGGCCATCCACGCCAAAGGCGTGGTCCATCTTGACTTGGCCCAGAAACGCAATATCCTGGTCGGGCCGGATATGAAGCCTTACCTGATAGATTTTGCCAACGCCCTGTATTTCCGCCGGCGCGCCTTCGGTTTCAAGCAGATTTTTAATTATCTTTGCCTGATTGACCGGGCCAGCCTGCTCAAATTCAAGAACCGCTATTTCCCGGCCAAGATGACTAATGAAGACAAGAAATTCATGAAATGGTTCTGGCGGGTCAGGCGGCTCTGGATATTCAGCCGCAAGAACTACCGGCCGTCGGACGATATTAAATAGATATGAAATTCAAGCTCCGGACCAATGTCCGCAAGTTATTCATCCTGTCCCTGCTGGTCTGGTCTTATCCCAGCGTTACCTCGCTGGTAATCGGCGGGGCGCTCATATTCGTCGGACAGGTCATACACTTCATCTCGTCCGGTTACCTGGTCAAGCAGGAACAGCTCATCACCGCCGGGCCGTACCGGTTTGTCCGCAACCCGTTTTACTTCGCCAATATCCTGCTCGATGCCGGGCTTTGCATCATCTCGCTCAATATTTATATCACCGTTGCCTATATGGTTATTTTCTATTTGGGCGTCATCAACTGGCGCATCCGCAAGGAGGAAACATTCCTGCGCCAGCGTTTCGGAGCGGATTATGACGCCTACTGCCAAAAAGTGCCGCGCATCATCCCGCGCCTGTGGCCGAGCAATATCCCGGCCAACGGGCAGTTCAGCTGGGTCCAGATAACCAAGCACCTGGAACAGTGGCGGTTTCTCAGGGTGATGAGCCTGATAATATTCTTCTATCTTAGATTGGTAACAATGAACAGCCTGCCCCAGGTCTGGCAGTTGACCCGGCCTAATATCGACAAATCATACGCCATCCTCAGCCAGCCAATAAATATCGGGCTGGCTGCAGTATTACTGCTGATAATGTTCGTTCCTCCCTTATGGGTGTTTGTCATAAAAAGAAACCGCTGATTCATCTGATTTCACGGTAAAGTTTTATTAATATACCACGAAAACTCGAAATTTAGTGCTTTCTTACTTTCGTGCCTTCGTGGTAAGATTGAAATCAGTGATTTCAGTGTTCTTAGTGGTTGTATTTGGATTAATCTATGATTCTTCTGGTCAATCCCTGGATACACGACTTCGCCGCCTATGACCTGTGGATGAAGCCGCTTGGCCTTTTGTATCTGGGCGGATTCCTGGAGCAGCGCGGTTACCCAATCAGCCTGATTGATTGCCTGGCCGAGGGCGTAGAGTCTTCCGGCCCGTATAACTGCGGCCATTTCCGGAGCCAGGTAATCGCCAAGCCGGACTGTTTTTCCGGGATACCGCGCAAGTACAAACGTTACGGCATCACGCCCGCGGAATTAGCCGGCCGGCTCAAGGCATTGCCGTCCGAACCGGACCTGGTTCTGGTCACCTCGATGATGACCTACTGGTACACCGGCGTGGCTGAGATCATCGCTGTTATCCGGAAAGCCTATCCGAAATCGCCCATAGCTTTGGGCGGGGTATATGCCACGCTCTGCGCCGAACACGCCCGCCGGAACTCCGGGGCTGATTATGTCATCACCGGGCCGGGCGAGGAGCAGGTCCTGGAATTAGTTAAGACAATCGGAATAAATCCCGTATCCAATACTCCAAATACAGAATCCTATCCGGCCTATCATCTTTATCCGGGATTGAAATCCGCGGCGATGATTACCTCGCGCGGATGCCCGTTCCGCTGTTCATACTGCGCCAGCGCAGAGCTTAACGACGGCTATACTTGCCGGGAACCCAGTCAGGTAATCGATGAAATAAATTATTATATTTCGGATTTGGGCGTTGAGGATATCGCCTTTTACGATGACGCCCTGTTGTTCGACAGCCATAAGCATATCGAACCGATTATTGACGGCATCATCAGCCGGGGGCTTAACCAAAAAGCGCGTTTCCATACGCCCAACGGGTTGCATATAAGTTTGATAGACAAACAGCTGGCCGGCAAGTTATGCCGGGCCGGATTCAAGACCATCAGGCTCGGGTTCGAGAGCGTCAGTCGGCAGGAAGATTCGTCGCGCAAGACCGCTTCGGCCGACCTGCCCCGGACGCTGGGCTATCTTTACCAATCCGGATTCAAGCCGGTTGATGTCGGCGTTTATGTCCTGATGGGACTGCCCGGCCAGGCGCTCGAGGAAGTGGACCAAAGCATCGAGTTCGTCCATAAAAGCGGCGGGATAATCAAGATGGCCCAATACGCCCCGGTTCCCGGCACGCCAGATTTCCTCAAGGCGGCCAAAGAACTTCCTCAGATAACTGCCGAACCGCTCCTGCACAACAAATCGGTTTACTCCTGCCGTATGCCCGGCGTTGGTTTTGATGATTTAGAGGCTATCAAAGACAAGGCAAAACAGCTCAACAGCCGGTTAAAACCTAATACTTAAAATACAACCACTGAGAACACTGAAATCACTGATTTTCAATCTTACCACGAAGGCACGAAAGTAAGAAAACACTAAATTTTGTGTTTTGGTTATTTCGAGTTTTCGTGGTATATTAATGAAACAATCAGTGTTCTTAGTGCACTTAGTGGTTTAATATGGCGAAGACGGGTAATAAGATTGTTTTGACAGTCCGGCCCTAAGAGGGTATTATTAAAATAACTTTATATGATGAACGAATATCTCCAATTTGCCAGGGTTCTTGCCCGTCGGGCTGGGCGGTTAATACACAGTCTCGAAGGCAGATGTTCTGCCAAAACCAAGTCCACCGAGCTTGACCTGGTCACCAAAGCCGACAAGCTCTCCGAGAAGCTGATTATCAGCGCCATCCGCAAGCGCTTTCCACAGCACCAAATCTTGTCCGAAGAAGACGCTGGTTCGATAAGGCGTTATAATTCAGAATTTATAACTCATAATTCATCATTATGTTGGGTCATCGACCCTTTGGACGGCACTACAAACTTCTCGCACTCATTCCCGTTCTATTGCGTGTCCATAGCCCTGGTGCAAGGCCAGACGCCGCTTATCGGCGCGGTCTATAGTCCGGCCCTGGACGAGTTATTCTCAGCCGTCAAAGGAAAGGGCGCGTGGCTTAATGATGGAAGAATAAAGGTATCAAAGGTCAAACGCCTGACCAGCGGCATGCTCTGCACCGGGTTTCCTTACATTATAAGACAGAAGCCTGGTGATAACTTTAGGAACTTCCAACGCTTCTGCCTGACGGCCCAGGCGGTGCGCCGGGCTGGGGCGGCCGCTTTGGATTTATGCTATTTAGCTATGGGTCGGCTGGACGGGTTCTGGGAACGGGAATTAAAGCCCTGGGATACGGCGGCCGGAGCGCTTATCGCGCAGGAGGCCGGCGGCAAGGTCAGCGACTTCAAGGGCGGGCCGTTCCGGTTGTTTGGCAAGAGAGAGATTCTTGCCTCCAACGGATTGATACATAACGAGATGGTCCGGGTCATAAATAGGGGGTAGGTAAGATGCAAGGTATATATAACCACCTTACAAGGTATGTATAACCACCTCACAAGGTATATATAACCACCTCACAAGGTATATATAACCACCTCACAAGGTATATATAACCACCTCACAAGGTATGTAGTATCCGGGGGGAGGGGGTATAGTATGGGGGGGATACCCCCCCCTGGCTGGAAGTGCGTTATATTCGTTTTTGAGGTGGAATAGGGCGGGTTTGAGAAAATGATGCTCTTAAATGGGCTTAATTACTTGGTTTATCCGGGCCCCAAGAGCAATATGATGTCATATTGCTCTTATGTTATATCACACAGCTCTTATGTTATATCACACAGCTCTTATGTTATATCACACAGCTCTTATGTTATATCACATAGCTCCGGTGTTGACTAACACAGCTCCTATATAATACTCTCCAAGGCTAAAAGAGGGTTATTTTTAGAAAATAACGCCTTGGAATGGCTATAAAAACAGCGTTTGCCGAATGCGGGACTGTCCCCAAGGGCTCTTGCCGAATGCGGGACTGTCCCCAAGGGCTCTCGAATGCGGGACTGTCCCCAAGGGCTCTTAGGTATCGCTTGGCATATCATCCCAGTCGTTAGAAACGCCAATCGTCCAATCCAATGCTCTTCTTCTTTCCCAGATTACCCCTTCTCCAACTAACCCCTTTTTGCCATCTATACGGCATTGTTGCTCATACCAATGTAAGCAGTAATGAAAATCCGCTTCTTGTTGTATTTCTTCAAGGCTCCTCATTTCCTTGTTCTTCATGAATTCATCCGGCGTATGGCCTGGAACGGTTAAATCAGCCAGATTATCAGGGCAGGTTTTAGTGCAATCCAGTTCAACAATCTTCAGACACCAAGCAAATGCATAAACGCACTCGGCCAGCCACATAAAATTTGTCTTGTCCTGTTTTGTTATACTACCCGGATTTTTAAGGCACTTGGCCTGGAACTGACTGACATATGGCCAAAGTTTGTATTTATCTATACTGGCAATCAAATCATCTGTTTTATCAGTGTACCCCATGCCAATGACATATCCAAAGGCGCATATTTTGCCTATTACCTCATCCTTACTTCTAGGATTCAACTCCGAATTATTCTCGATTAAAGGTAGGTGTCCGGGAATTTTGATACCAAACTTGCTCAGTCGTTGAATGCTCGCTTGGCGGTATTTATTTCTGCCTGTAAAGATTTTTTGTCCCTGGGTTGCAGCATCTCCGCCGGTAGAAACGGTCCCTTTGCTAACGATTTTATTTTTTAGTTTAATTGTATATGTATGCGATACCTTATCAAGGATAGATTGGTCTTCATGCCGGTCTATGTTTTCGTATGCCGCAAAAAGAGCAAATTGAGGAGCGCTTAAAAATATTCGGTAAAACGGGGCTATAAAAGATAATTTAGACCCATACATCGGAACAACTCTTATTCTCATTAACTTTGTTCCAATGGTTTGTCCTGTTTTTCGGAATATTTTATGCCATACAATATACCATACAATCAAGGTAAATGCGGAAATTGTATCGTATGGCTCAGGCGCTAGTGTACAAATTAATGCTAATAATAAAAATGTGCTGAAATCAATGCATAAGGAAAAAAACCTTTGTGCATAAGTTGAGTTCTCCTGGATTTCATTATCGAAAAATATCATACAGCTATTTTTCTGTTTTAAGTATCTAATAGCCTTGAATTCCTTCCATAGAATATCTTCCGACCCATCCCAAAACGCATATGGATATTTAGTCACTTTGCCACCTAATTGTAGTAAGGTGCCAAAATCGGTCATTCTATTTTCCTCTGAACCAAAATACTCATCATTTCCGGTGACTGCGCCATCATTACCTAAAGAACCCGTATCAAATTCATTCCACCAGCCGGCATTTAAAATGTTTTTTAATTGCTCCATTGTTACGCCTTGAGGTAAAATTGGTTGAAACTCTTCCGGCGTATGCCTTTGTTCTTTTACCTTAGCATTACTGAGTCGCGCATCCTCAAAGTACTGAGGATAACTGTTATACCCGTCTTTGGGGACTCCCTTATAATCTAAATTGTAGAAGAAGATATCACTATCGTGGACACTTAACGCTAATGAGTATGTGGATAATGTTTTGCTTAACATGTTGGCAAGGCCGCTTCCATATGGTTCGGTAGTTACAAGTGGCGACTCAATAATGGTTACCCAATTACCTTGTTTAGGCGAAACTAAGTAGTACTTGCCATCGTTCATCCATTTTTTGTGGTCGGGGAGTGTGGAAGGACCACTTTGGGGAATAGACAATAATTCACTCCTGCGATACCCTGACTCACTCATACGCTTATCAATTTCTTTGATTACCTGGTTTTGCTCAACATCTCGTAAATGAATTATTGACGCAAATAAACCCATATTTAGCCTCCATCATTATTATTTGGGTTGGAAACACACCCGTTCGCGTCTATTTCCTTTTGCCTGATTTTATTTTCCTTAAATCATATTAAGTCATTTTATCCGGAAGTGTCAATTTATTTGGCCAGAACTCAACTTTAATTATCCGTGGGCTGTTAGAATGCAGTGAGTTATTAGCCCAGGATACTTGGCAGTAATTCTGGCGCCAAAGACGCCATCAAACTGCCAGAGTATACTTTCTTAAATGTCTTGATTTATACATAATCCTAAGTAAACTAATTAATATGTACGACAAACTAAGAAAAATAATCTCGGCGGAACGGATTTCCAGGTTGCCTGAGGACCGGTTAGCCGCGTCTTACGACGCCTCCAAACTCCAGCATCTGCCGGACATAGTTGTTAAGCCGCTTAATGCCGCCGAGATATCCGATGTCCTTAAGATTGCCTCGGAGCACGCTACCCCGGTCTACCCGCGGGGTGCGGCCAGTTCCGTTACCGGCTCGGCCGTGCCGGTCAAGGGCGGGATTGTCATAGACCTGTCTTTAATGAACCGTATCATAGAGATTAATCCGGTTAACTTCACGGCCGTGGTTGAGCCGGGTGTGGTCTGCGCTGATTTTCAGAAGGCGGTCAGCCGGCACGGCCTGTTTTACCCGCCTGACCCGGCCAGCGCCGATTTCTGCACCCTGGGCGGCAATGTTGCCTGCGGCGCCGGAGGCCTGCGCTGTATCAAATACGGCACCACCAGGGATTACGTGCTTGGGCTGGAAGCTGTCCTGCCCAGCGGTCAAATCATCCATACCGGACGCAAGACGCTCAAGCGCTCGACCGGCTACGACCTGGCCCGCCTGTTTATCGGTTCCGAGGGAACCCTGGGCATCATCACCCAGATAATCCTGCGGCTGGTGCCCAAACCGCAGTCCGAGGCGACTTTCTTTATATTTTACGATAATGAACCGGCGGCCGTAAAGCTGGGGTTGGATACGCTGGCCAAACGGATATTGCCCCGGGCCATAGAGTTTATGGACGCTTCATCGCTCAAGGCGGTTACAGCATATCTTAAAGATATTGATTTTGGTAAATCCGAAATCCGAAATCCGAAATCCGAAATTGGGAGCGGGATTTTGATAGAGCTGGACGGCGACCCGAACGACTTGGCCGGCCAAGCCAAGGCGCTGGAGGAATTAATCAGCCAGTCAAGGCCGGGCAAGATGCTCCGGGCAAACGGCCCGGAAGAAGCCAAATCGCTCTGGGCCATCCGCAAGGCCGTTTCTCCGGCGCTTTATTCCATCACCGCCCAGAAGGCCAGTGAGGACATCTGCGTGCCGCGTGACCAAATCACCCATATCCTGGCCGTGATTAAGTCCATAGAATCAAAATACGGAATCCCCATTGCCACCTTCGGCCATCTGGGCGACGGCAACCTGCACGTTAATTTCCTTATCTCTAACGAGGCACACAAAACATCGTTGGAAAAGGCGTTGGACGAACTCTTTACCGAGACCGTTAAGTGCGGCGGAACGCTTTCAGGCGAGCACGGCATCGGGCTGACCAAGTCGCGTTTCCTGGCGCTGGAGCTGAGCGCCGCCGAGATAGAGCTGATGAAGCAGTTGAAAACACTCTTTGACCCCAAGGGGATAATGAATTCCGGCAAAATATTCCCCGCTGAAACCACGAATGCACACTAATAAACACGAATAATTTAGTGTTAATTCGAGTTTATTCGTGGCTAATTAATAATGAGATTAGACCCTCAAGTTTTAGAACAGTGCGCTAAATGCGGCCAGTGCCGGTCGGTCTGCCCGGTATTCGCCGCGCTTAAAGATGAAGCCCTGGTGGCACGCGGACGCATTGCCTTCCTTAAGGAACAACTGCCCATCCATTCCAGCCGGTCCCGTGAGATTATCAACTCCTGCCTGATGTGCCTGCGCTGTGAGGATAATTGCCCGTCATTGGTTGAGACCGGCAAGGCCTTCAAGTCCGGCCGGGCCCGGGCGGTCCGTCAAAAGGGACTGCCTCTGCCGGTATGGCTCGGGTTTAACTGGATTCTGCCGCACCGCTGGCTCTATGACCTGTCGATTTGGGTAATGAGTCGGATTATTCCTATTTGGAAATTTGTAGGGGCAACCCTTGCGGTTGCCCGAAATAAGGCAGGCGCGAGGCCTGCCTCTACAGGGTATGCCCGTCCGCCGCTCCGGCACCTGCCTCTGGCGCTGGGCGAGCTGACTGCCAAGATACCGCGGCTGGCTAAGAAACCGGCGCTGGATTCATATTTGCCACAGAGCCACAGAGGCAATAAGCCAAAGGTGGCTATATTCGTCGGATGTGCCATAAATTATATCTACCCTGAAGTGCTGGGCGATATCATCAAGGTGCTGGATAAGATGGGCGTGTATTACTATATTCCGCAGGACCAGTTATGCTGCGGACTGCCGGCATTGCTTTCGGGTGATGTCCGGACCGCCCGGAAGCTGGCCCAACATAATATCAAAGCGCTTAAGGACGCTGACATCGTCCTGACCGCTTGCGCTACCTGCGGCCGGATGCTTAAAACGGAGTATCCTTTGTTACTAGCTACGGAGGCTCAGAGGACACAGAGCCATCCTGAGATAATGGATGTGATGGAATTCTGCCTGGCTGAGAATAGAATTAATTACTCCAAACCCAGCGCTCCGAACTCTACATTATACCACGAGCCTTGCCATTCCACCTGGAATAATTCGCCGGAGATGATAAGGTCGTTCCTGCGCAAGGAAACTGCCTATCGTGAATCCGAGGCCGACCTGTGCTGCGGCGGGGGCGGGTTGTTCGGTTTTAAGTATCCGGAGCTGTCCCGGCGCATCGGCCAAGCCCGGCTGGACGGTATTGTCAAATCCAATCCCGATGTTGTGGTCACCAACTGCCCGGGCTGTATGATGCAATTGGAATACCTGCTCGGTTCGGCTGATAAGGGCCGGGTCAAGGTCCGCCACGCCATTAGCGTATTGGCTGATACTGTTTAAGAAATCCGCCATATTAAACCACTGAGGGCACTGAGAACACTGATTATTTTATTAATATACCACGAAAACTCGAAACAGTACTCTGGCAGTTTGAGTGTTAGCGAATTATACTCCAGCAGTTTGAACGTTAGTGAATTACTGCTGGGTATCCTCGGCTGTAACGCTCCTTTGTCGCTAACAGCCGATGGACTGCTAGGTATAGTCGGCTGATAACTCACTATGTTCTAACAGCCAAACTATCAAAACACGAAATTTAGTGCTTTCTTACTTTCGTGTCTTCGTGGTAAAATTAAAAATCAGTAGTTTTAGTGGTTATATTTGAAGTATTCGGGTGTAGGAAATTTGGTTGACATAAGCGGTCTACTAATCTAAATTAATACTTGATTAAAATCAGATAAATCAGCTTAATCTGCTTACAAAAATGGATTCAAATAGGATAAAAGTATTATCACAGCTGCTGGCAGACAAAATAGCGGCTGGTGAGGTTATCGAGCGCCCGGCCTCGGTGGTCAAGGAGTTGATAGAGAACTCGCTCGACGCCGGCGCCCGGTCCATCGAGGTCTATGTCGAAGAGGGCGGCAAGCGGGTCATCCGCATCACCGATGACGGACGGGGTATCCTGCCGGACGACCTGCCGCTGGTATTCAAACAGCATTCGACCAGCAAGATAGATACCGAGGAAGACCTGTTTGCCGTCCGGACATTCGGGTTTCGGGGCGAGGCGCTGGCCAGCATCGGCGCCATCGGGCAGGTCAGGCTGGTGTCCCGGACGGCTGACCGGACCGAGGCATACGAGATTACCGCATCAGGCGGACAGGTGACCGAACCCAAGCCGACAGCCGGCGCGCCCGGCACAAGCATCACCGTGGAGAACATATTTTTCAATACCCCGGCCCGGCGCCGGTTCCTCAAAAGCCCGCCCGTGGAGCTGGGGCATATCACCGACGCGGTCACCCGTTTTGCACTGTCGCACCCGGAGGTGCGCTTTTTGCTCAAGCATCAGGATAAGCAGTTAATCAACCTGCCGGCGACCGATGATTTGATGGAGCGCATCAGGCAGTTTTTCGGCACTGACACGGCCGGCCAGCTGGAATACGTCGAATACCGGTCCGAAGGCCTAAGCATCAGGGCGTATATGTCGCGCCCGGAATATAACCGGCCTAATTCCAAATACCAGTTCTATTACGTAAACCGCCGTTACATCCGCGACCGAGTCATCAGCCGGGCTATCGGGCAGTCGTATTATTCGCTGATACCGTCCGGCCAGTACCCGTTCGTGGTCTTGTTTATCGATATCGACCCGTCGCAGGTGGACGTTAACGCCCACCCGACCAAGATAGAGGTGCGTTTCCGCAACGCCTGGCAGCTACACGACCGGATTATCTCGACTATCAGGGGCAAACTGGTTGGCGAGACACAGACACATCAGACAAATGATGGCCGGCCTTTAGAGGGGATTAACACCATAGAGCCGGGCGGCGTGATACCTCAGGAATCAGTACAGAGCGGGACAATGAAAGCGATGATGGATTTTTTCGGAGGCAAGGATGTTGGTCAGCCGGTTAGTTCATATCCGGACACAGAGACCAGCGGGCAAGAGAATCGATGGACCGCTCGGCTGCCTTTCATACAAATCCACAACTCTTACATTATAATGGAAGTCCCGGACGGCATGGCCATAATAGACCAGCACGCCCTGCACGAGCGCCTGCTTTATACGGCGTTTATGGAACAGTTCTCGGCCGGCAGCGTCCTAAAACAGCGGTTATTGCTGCCGCAGTCGGTCGAGCTGACCCATAAGCAGTTCCTGCTGGTCCGCGAGGCGGCGGAGTATCTGAAGGATATCGGGCTGGAGGTCGAGGAGTTCGGCAGGAATACCGTTCGGATACTGGCCGTGCCGGCGTTGCTGACAAAGATTGATATGGCCGAGTTTATCAAATCACTGCTGGACGAGCTGGCTGATGATGACATATCAAAATCAGACCGAACCAAGGTCCTGGACAAGATGGTCAAGATGATGGCCTGCAAGGCGGCCATCAAGGCCGGCGACCCGATGTCCGGGCAAGAGATAAAAGCTCTGTTGGATTTGGCTGAAAAGAGCGGCTACAAAGCCACCTGTCCGCACGGCCGCCCGGCCATATATAAGCTGACTAAAGACCAGATAGGCAAGTTCTTTAAGAGGTAGGATATTTTACTTATTCTCCACGCTTAAGGCCTGGAGCGCTTTTTGGGCCCGGGTTATCAGGTCGTCGTCGTGGATATCCAGCAGGGCTTTGATATCGGCGATGTTTTCCTTTGGCACCTGGTCTTTCTGCTTTAACGCCACCAGCGCTATCCCGGCGATGCCGCGCAATTGCTGGCTTTTATCCTTGAGCAAAGCTATCAGGTCCGGTATGGCGTCTTTGGCGTTCATATCGCCCAGGGCCAGGGCGGCCATGCTCCGGACAAAGGCGTCGGTCTTGAGAATATTCAAGAGGTCGGGGATGGCCTCGCGGGCGTTGAGTTTGCCCAGCGCCCGGACCACGGTTTTCCTGATATCGACATCGCGGTCGGACAGTAGCTTTATCATATCGGGCACCATATCGCGCGCGCCCAGGTCGCCCAGCGCCCCCAGCGCTGCCTGGCGGATGGTGGCGTGCTCTTCCGGGTTCTTGGCCAGCTTGGTTATCTTCATGGTTGATTCCTTGGCGCCTAATTTACCCAAGGCGTAAACAACGTTACGTTTCATGAGCGTATCGATGTTCTTATCATCGAGCATCTTGGTCAGTTCGGTATTGTAGTCCTTGACGCCCATCTTTGACAGGGCGTTGACGGCGGCCTTTTTCATGTCCTCGGACATCTCTTCCTTAAAGAGTTTGTAGAGTTCCGGGCTGAACTTCTGTGATTTTAGCTGTCCCATCACGGACATGGCGGCCAGTTTGACCTCGTAGTCATCGTCTTTAAGCAGTTTTATCAGGTCGTTGACAGAATCTTTGTCTTTGGCATCCATATCGCCCAGCGCCCGGACCGCAGCCACGCGCACATCGATTATCTTTTCCGAGAATATCAGTTTTCGGATATCCGGCGCTGATTCCTTGGCGTCCATCTCGCCCAGCGATTTTGCGGCCGATACCCGGACGTCGGTATCGCGGTCGCTGAGTTGCTTGACCAGCTCCTTGATTTTGGCTTCGCGCTCGGCCTTGGGGTCGGGTTTGGCCGGCGCTTTTTTCTCCTCGGCCAGGATAAGCCCGGGCCAGAGGAATATCATAACTATCAGGATTGATAATAATTGTTTCATCGAGGACAGCATATGAATAATAGTGCGGGTGTCAATGATTTTATCGCCGCGGACAGTAAAGACCTTATTTTCTGGACAGTCCGGTCCGTATGTGATACCAAATTGAATATGTTTACGACCATTAAAGACATCCTGCCCGGAGTGACCCTGCATCTTCATCCGACGGATAAGTTTAAGACCATCGTGGCCAAGCTTTTCGTCCGCCAGCCGCTGGTTAATAGCTTTGAGGCGACCCTGAACGCCATGCTCTTGAGGGTGATGTCGCGCGGTTCCGGTAAATTCCCCTCGATGCGCAAGATGAGCGTATTTATGGAGTCGCTTTACGGCGCCTCATTCGGCAGCGATATCTCCAAGATAGGCGAATACTCCATCCTGGAATATTACATCGAGTTCCTCAGCCCGAGTTTTGTCCAGTCGCGCGTTTTACGCTCCAAGATGACCCAGAAGGCGTTTGGGTTCATTAAGGATATGCTTCTTAACCCGCTGACTGAAGGCAAGAAGCTCCGGCCGGATTACTGCAAACAGGAACAGCAGCAGCTCAAGGACTTTATCGAGGGCTTGTTCGACGACAAGATGTCCTTTGCCGAGGAGCGCTGCACCCAGGAGATGTGTAAGACTGAGCCGTACGGGATATTCGAATACGGCACGATTGAAGACATTGCCCGGGTAACCCCGGAGTTATTATACCAACACCACCGCAAGGTATTGGTTAGCGCGCCCATAGAGATATTCGCGGTCGGGCAGTTTAAGCCGGAACAGCTGGCCAAGGCCGTGGTTTCTATTCTCAAGCCGTTCAAATCGCTTCATAAGGATATTAAAGATACCAAAATAACAATCAAGAACCCGCCGGCGCCGGCCGAGCCGCGGGTCATCAAGGAGAATCAGCCGATTGACCAGGGCAAGCTGGTTATGGGATTGAGGACGGATACGACCTGGAAGGACGACGATGTATTTAATCTTATGGTGGCCAATGGCGTGTTGGGCGGATTCCCGCATTCCAAACTATTCCGCAATGTCAGGGAAAAGGCCGGGCTGGCTTATTTCGTCTTTTCCATAATCGAACGGACCAAGGGATTGATGATGATCAAGGCCGGCATTAACCATGACAAGTTCGATCAGGCTGTAGCCATCATTAAGGAGCAGATTGAGGCATTGAAGCAGGCAGACATTCCGGACAAGGAGTTGTCCGACACCAAGAAGTCCATTATCACCCGCCTAAAATCGGTTGAAGACACGGCATCGGCCATGATTAATTTTTACCAGGAGCTTATCCTGAACGGCCGGACCGGTATTTCCATCAAGGATATCATCGGGCGGATTGACGCTGTCAGCAAGGATGACGTGGCCGCGGCGGCCCGGAAACTCAAATTAGACACGATATATTTCTTGACTTCGAATAAATAATCAGTAATTTGGGGGCCTTAATAGTTTATAGTTCAGAAATGTCGGTATTCCGTCCCCGCGGTAATAAGCCGCGGCGCCGGTTAACTGACAGCAAGTAAAGGAGCGCGAATATGGCGACAGAAAAAGGTTATTGCGTGAAATGCAAGGCTAAAAGAGACATCAAGGACGCCAAAGTGGTGACGATGAAGAACAAGAGACAGGCTATGAAGGGCAAATGCCCGACCTGCGGCACAGGCATGTTCAGAATCATGGGCAAGGCCAAGTAATTTAAGGATAAATACCCTAAGACCATCATCAGGGCGCGGCCTCCGGCATAATGCCGGAGGCGCCCCTGCTATCAAGATTCTTCCCGGAACGGAATTATTGCCTTTATTAATTAAACTATTCATTTTGTGAAGGAGCGATTATGAGTTATTCCAAGATGCCGATGTATATCTTTGTCACGCTCTTGAGCCTGGTGTTGACGTTTGCCTGCTATGAGATGTTGGCCAAACGCAAGCCGGATATGGCCGTCAAGGGCGACCTGAAAGTGGTTTATAACCACTACAAGGAAGAGGACGCGGGTTACCAGTACCGCTTCTTCATCAACGCCTCGACCCAGAAGGGGCAGATACCGCTGGATGGCGCCAAGGTTTACTGGCTTAAGGACGAGGAATTCAAGGCCAAGTATCCCAATATCCAGAAATCTGATTTCAAGATTGAATTAATGAGCCCGACCGAAAAGGGCAGGTTTTATGCGCACCAGCTGCCGACTATGGAAAAGAACCACAAAACATATTTCTTTATCGAGGTTACGGACAGCCAGAATAACGTGGTTGTTATGCCCGAGAGCTTCCTGACCACCAAGGTGCCTTATCACGTGTCGTTTAAACAGGATCCAAATACCTTTGGTTTGACCGTGCATATCCTGCTGATGATTGTGGCGTTGTTCTTCTTGTTACACGGGTTCTATTATGCCTTCAATTATCTGTGGAACAAGGTTGACTGGAGCTTCAATAAGGCGGTTTCCGGTATCGCTTGGGGTCTTTTATGTTATGGTATTTCGGCATTCCCACTGGGCATCTGGATCGAGTACGAAAAGTACGGGACATACTGGACCGGTTTCCCGCTGGGTTGGGATATGACCGACAGCAAGACGCTGTTTAATTTTGCTTATTGGTTTGTTGTAATAATCCTGGTAAAGGGTTCGGTCTTTTCCAATAACCCCCAGAAGAACCTGGTCAGCTACAAGACTTTTGCCTGGCTGACCGTGCTGGGCGGAATTCTGACTATGGTTGTCAGGTTTGCAATAGGGCATGGTGATATTTAATAATTAAATAATATAAAATACAGGAGGAATTATGTCAGAAGAAACCACAAAGAAATTCCCGCGCTGGCCGCTTTATGTAACGTTAGGGATAGGTTTGCTTATCGGTTTTGTCTATTCGTTTGGAATGCTTATGGCCGTGACCAGCCGCCACAAGACCAAGGATGTCGGTTCATTCAAGATGGAATACAGCAACCGGGGAGAGTTTTATGAGGGTAAAGATGCCATCATAAACCTTTTGGTTACTTCAGATAATAAGCCCAAGGATGTGAAGCTGGCCTATTACAGCCTTAACGTTGAAGAAGCCCGGCCGACTATGGTTTTCAAGACGCCGGCGCCCAAAAAACCGTTTAACCTGGCGCCCATGTACCCGGCCGGTAATACGGGATTTTATACGGCAACCTTAGTCGGGATGAAAATGGATGAGCAGTATTATTTTTACATTATCATGACCGATGATGCCGGCGCCAGCCACATTTATCCCAAAGGCGCCGATGCCCCGGACGCCAAGATAGAAAATATTACTTTCCGAAGAGAGAGTGTTTTGTGGGTGACCGCGCTTCATATCGCCATGATGGTCATGACCGTATTGTTCCTGCTGCATATATTATATTACGGGTTGATGCATCTGGCTACCAGCCAATTCCCGATAATGAAGGCGGTTCTTTCCTCGTTTTGGGCTAACCTGTTTTTCTTCATTACCAGCTTCCCGATAGGATGTTACGTAGCCTATGTTGCCTACGGTCGGCCCTGGACCGGCATACCCGAGGTGATGGACCCTAATGACGTGGATAATAAGAGCCTGATGATATTCGTCTATTGGGTGGTTATACTGATACTTATCAAAGGTGTAGGCAGCGGCAAGAACAAGATATCTAGCAAGGCCTTTGCGGTGTTGAGCATTCTGGGCTCTATCCTGACAATCTACTTCTTCCTGAGCGGTGGCCATAATTAGTGCCAGTAGGAGCGAAGCGACGTACTGGCACTTATCCAGTTATTTCAAAGAAATAACTGGGTTAGAGCTAGCAAAGCGAGTTACTGGTTTTTATCCCATACACGAAGTGTATGGGGTTAGGCCACTTCGACCGAAGGGAGTTAGTGGTATTAATATGTCCACAGATACATGAACCTGGGCGTATCCATTGAAAGTCCGGAATTTTCAGGCAGCAGGCTGATAGACGGTTTTAAATTCTGCATTTCTGAAAGGAACAGCTCGCCGAACGACCAGCGTTTTTTATAGCGGATTACCCGGGCATTAGTCAGGTTGGCCAGCTTCTTGGTCGCTTCAAATGCGTCATTAAAGTCACCCAGTTCATCGACCAGCCCGTGTTCGAAAGCCTGTTGTCCCGTATAGATGCGGCCGTCGGCCAGCTGGAGTATTTTTTCCTTGTCCAGGTTCTTGCGTCCCTCGACTACCACGGATACGAATCGGTCGTACATCTCCTTGATGATGGCTTGGGCAATCTGTTTCTCCTCATCGGTTATCTGTCGAGTGGGTGAGAACATATCCTTCTTGGCGCCGGATTTGAAGATGACTTCCTTGACGCCGATTTTCTTGAAGAGCTCTTCCATATTAATCAGCCCCATAATCACGCCGATACTGCCGGTGATGGTTGTCGGCCGGGCGACCACCCGGTCTGTAGCCATAGAGATATAATAACCGCCCGATGCGGCTACGCTGTCCATGGAAGTGATGATTTTAACTTCGGGACGTGCTTTTTTGAACCGCAACAGTTCGTTATAAATCTGGTCGCTTTCGGTTATGCCGCCGCCCGGGCTGTTGACTTCAAGTATAATCGCTTTGACATCATGGTCATTCTTGGCCATTTCCAGGGATTCCATGACCGTGCTGACCGGGTCTAATCTCTGGTTGAACATCGATGGAGCTGAATCTCTTATAATTGGGCCGGACACGGTGATGCAGACTATCTTGTGGTCGGCCGAGTTGTCGCCGTGAACGAAGGTTTCATTGAAATCGCTTTTGTTATACTGCCCGACGCTTCCGACTTTAGCTGCTAATGCGATAAGCAGGATAAAATTACCCAGTGCGCTGAATACCAGCAGTATGCCCAGGATTATTGATATCCAGAAGCTAGCTGTTTTTCCTTTGCGTATTTCGGGCTGGATCATCCCGGTATTTGTGGTATCGTTCATATAATCCTCCGTTCGGAATCAGTTAGTCCCGCTTGTCGGGATGATATTTACTGGATACTGCCTTCGATAGTTTTTTCCTTCTCCTTGAAATCGGTGATTAATGTCCGTGAAGAAAGCATCAGTCCGGCGATGCTCGAAGCATTCTGGATGGCGCTTCTCAGGAGCTTGGTCGGGTCGACGATACCGGCCTTGATCATATGGGTATATTCGCCCGAGAAGGCGTCAAACCCGATGGGGTCGTCATCCTTTGATTTCTCTTTGAGGTCTTCCACGATCATGGCGCCGTCGCGGCCGCTGTTGTCGGCAATCTGGCGGAGCGGTATTTCCATTGCCTGGGCTACGATAGTTATGCCCATACGTTCGTCCGGGTTTGATGTTTTCTCTTTCAGGTCTTCCAGCGCCGGCAGGCATTTTAGGTAAGCCAGTCCGCCGCCCGGCAGATAACCTTCATCCCGGGCCGCTCGAGCCGAGTTTACCGCGTTTTCAATGACCGATTTCTTCTCTTTTATCATCGTTTCCATCAGCGCGCCGACCTTAATGACCGCTACGCCGCCGACTAATTTAGCCAGCCGTTCCTCATATTTTTCCCGGTCATAATCCGAGGTGGTGGTTTTAATCAGGTTGCGTATCTGAGCCACGCGTGCCTCGATTTTCTTCTTAGCGCCGGCGCCTTCGACGATGTAGGTATTGTCTTTATCGATTTTGATACTTTTAGCCTTGCCTAGGTTATTGACCGATATTTCTTCTAGCTTAGCTCCCAGTTCCTCGGAGAAGAACTGTCCGCCGGTGACTATGGCGATATCTTCCATAATGGCTTTCTTGCGGTCTCCGAAAGCCGGCGTCTTGACGGCGCAGCATTTCAAGCTGCCCTGGAGTTTGTTGATGACCAGGGCCGTAAGCGCCTCGCCTTCGATTTCCTCGGCCACTATTAATATTGATTTTCCGGTCTGGACCACCTGCTCCAGAAGCGGCAGCATTTCCTGCAGATTGGTAATCTTTTTTTCGTAGAGCAGGATATAGCAGTCGTTCAAGACGCAGGTCAGATTCTCCGGGTTGGTTACGAAATACGGCGAGATGTAGCCCTTGTCAAACGATAGCCCTTCGGTGAATTCCAGGGTGGTTTCCCGGCCTTTGCCTTCATCGACCGTAATCACGCCTTCTTTGCCGACTTTAGTCATCGCTTCGGCGATAAGCTTGCCGATTTTCTCATCCCGATTGGCCGAAACGGTAGCAATATTCTGGTAATCTGATTTTTCGGTGGCCGGTCTGGACATTTCTTTAAGCGTGTCTACTATTGTGGACGTGGCTTTTTCTATGCCGTTTTTGAGCCCGACCGGATTAGCGCCCGAAGTCAGGTATTTAAGTCCGGATTCGTATATGGCGTAAGCCAGCAGGGCCGAGACAGATGCGCCGTCGCCTATGACGTCGGAAGTTTTGGAAGCGGCCTCGCTGATCATTTTGCTTCCCATGTTCTCGAACGGATCGGGTAGTTCTACCTCTTTAGATATGGCATTGCCGTCCTTGATGATTTCCGGGTTACCGAACGACTTATCCAGCAGGACGTTCCGCCCGGTCGGGCCAAGGGTTATTCTGAGTGTATCGGCCAGGGACTTGGCGCCTTTAAGTATTTTTTGGTGCGCTTCGTAATCGAACATTAGTTGCTTAGACATAGTTTACTCCTTCAGGTTCATGGGTTTACGAGTTCATAAGATAGTTCATTTTCGAGCCGATGAACTCGTTACCCGCAGACTTTTATTATTATTCTATCCGGGCCAGGATTTCGTCTTCCTTCATTATGATGTAAGTTTTCTCGTCGACCTTGATTTCTGTTCCGGCGTATTTGCCGAATATGACGGTATCTCCTTTTTTTAGGATCAGAGGAGCTTTTTTACCGCTGGTCATAATTTTACCGGAGCCGGCCGCTACGACCTCGCCCCTCTGGGGTTTTTCCTTGACTGTATCCGGCAGGATGATTCCGCCGGCAGTGGTAGTTTTTTCCTCAAGTGGTTTTATCACGATTCTGTCTTCTAACGGTCTGATATTCATATTTAATCTCCTTTGACCCCCGGCTAATGGCGGGGAGAATAATTTTAATCCATACCCATTCCGCGCATATCCATGCCACCCATATCGGGCATACCACCCATATCGGGCATACCACCCATTCCGGGCATTCCACCCATACCAGGCATACCGCCCATGCCGGGCATTCCGCCCGGAGGCATCTGCGGTCCGCCCCCATTTTTTTCCTTGATATCGGTGATTGCGGCGTTGGTGGTTAAAAGCAGTTCAGCTACGCTGGCCGCGTTTTGTAATGCAGTCCGAACTACCTTGGTGGCGTCCAGGATGCCTGCTTCGGTCATGTTGCGGATTTCGCCGGCTTGGATATCAAATCCCCAGTCTGGTTTAGTGGATAAGTTGAGTTTGCGTCGTATTGATGACGGTTCGCGTCCGCTGTTTTCAATGAGTTGGCGGAAGGGCAGTTCCAGGGCTTTTCTGATGACCTCGACGCCAATCTGTTCGTCGCCTTCGAACTTAAGTTTATCCAGCGCGCTGGTGATACGGAGCAGCGCAATTCCGCCGCCCGTGACTACGCCTTCTTCCAGGGCCGCCTTAACGGCTGACAGTGCCGACTCAGCCCGCTCTTTCTTGCCCTTGAGTTCGGTTTCGGTGGACGCGCCTATGTTTATCTGTGCGATTCCGCCGCTGAACCGGGCCAGTCGTTCCTGGAGTTTTTCCCGGTCGTAATCGGAATCGCTTTTGGCCATCTCTGACCTTATTTTTTCGGTACGTGCTTTAATTTCCTTGGAAGTTCCGGCGCCTTCGACGATGGTGGTATTTTCCGAATCGATAATGACCTTGCGGGCTGTGCCCAGGTATTCCTTAGGCAGTTTCTTGATGTTTACGCCCAGGTCTTTGAATACGGCCTTGCCGCCGGTCATTATAGCGATGTCTTCAATCATTTCCTTCCGGCGGTCGCCGTAACCGGGCGCTTTGACCGCGGCGCATTCCAGCGTGCCTTTAACTTTATTGACGACCAGCGTAGCCAGGGCATCGCCTTCAATGTCCTCGGCGATAATAAGAAGCGGGCGTTTTTCCTTGATGAGCGACTCCATCAGCGGGATTAAATCATTCTGGTTGGAGATTTTGTCTTCGTAGATAAGAATGTATGGGTTGTTCAGGATAACTTCCATCTTTTCCTGGTTAGTTATGAAGTAGGGCGACACGAAACCGCGGTCGAATTGCATACCCTCGACGATTTTGACATCGGTTTCGGTGCCTTTGCCTTCTTCGATGGTAATGACGCCGTCGGCCAAGACCTTGTCCATGGCGTCAGCTATGAATTTCCCGATGACCGGGTCGTTGCCGGCCGCCACAGTGGCTATCTGGTTGATTATTTTGTTGGTTTTGCTGCGTTCGACCTTGACCGGTTCTGATATCTTTTTAATTTCTTCGGTCAGTTTGGCGACAGCCTTTTTGATCCCCCGGCCTATGGCCATGGCGTTGCCGCCGGCGGTGACGTGTTTGAGCCCTTCGGTGAATATCGCACCGACCAGGATAACGGTAGTGGTTGAGCCGTCGCCGGTATCGTCATTTGTTTTAGAGGCGGCCGCTTTGACCATCTGGGCTCCCAGATTTTCTTGCGGGTCAATCAGATCGATTTCGTCTGCTACGCTGGCCCCGTCCCGGGTAACGGACGGGCTGCCCCAGCCCTTGTCAATCATCACCGCCCGTCCGGCCGGGCCATAGGTGTATTTAACCGCCCGGACCGTTTTGTCTACGCCTTTTTTAAGCAAAAGCCGTATCTGTTCATCGAAAACTACATTCTTTGACATGTTGATTCCTCCTATTAATATAAAATATTACAGTTTAAAACTCTTGAAATCCAATGCTGTTTCCACTTTGCCGGGCCAATGACTATGCACCTGATTGGTAATGTTATGTTCGTCGCAGACCGGATAAAGATGGGTCAGAATAAGCTTTCTCGGGTTTACTTCGGATGCTATCCGGGCCGAGGTCAGCGGTCTGAGATGGTAGGGCATAGCTACTTCATCCGGAGCCGAGGCCTCTAAGACCAGAACATCGGAGTTCTTGGCCAGCCGTACGATGTTCGGGCAGTATTCAGTATCGCCTGAATAAACCAGGCTTTTTCCGCCAGGAGTTGTCAGCCGATAACCTACGCTGTACTTTTCGTGCTTCATCTCAGATGATTTGATATTGAGATTGCCGACTTTGAAGGAACTTTCCAGTACTTCTTTAAGTGTCAATTTATAGGTAGTGGGTACGATCCACTTATAATAGAGGTTAAGGATATTCCGGTAGAATTTATTCAATCCCTTAGGCGCGATGATTGTCAGCGGGGCGGTTCGAAATCCGGTTTTATGGCTATTAATGAACTTTTGTGTTGCTCGGGTCAGACCGTTTTTTAAGGGCGATGTTATCTGGTAACGGGCTGTGAACAGGAACGTAATCAGGTCGCTGGTATGGTCCGGGTGAAAATGGGTATAAAGCAGGTGGCTAATCTGATGTGAATTGATGCCCAGCTGAGCCAGCTGCCTTAAGGCGCCGGGGCCGGAGTCCATAAGCAAACGGATGTTACCTGACTCAACCAGTATCCCGGGCGAAGCACGCCGAGTATAAGGTATCCCTGTTCCGGAACCAAGAAAAGTGACTTTCATAGACACGTTATAGTAATCAAAATCAGGCATTCTGTCAAGAAAAATTCCCAGACTGCCGCAGAGTTTATTATACAAGCAGGCGCAAAGAGAGGGACCTGTTTATTTGCCGGATGGCGCTGGTTCAACCACCGGCCTGGTCTGGACGGTAACATTCTTGATTACCATATCTTCCAGCGGCCGGTCTGGCGTTTTACCCTGTGATCCGCTGGTCGGGGCATTTCCGATGGTTTCCAGCACGTTGATGCCTTCCAGTATCTCGCCGAATACGGTGTAATTTCTATCCAAGTCAGGTCTTGCTTCCAGACAGATGAAAAACTGACTGCCGCCGCTGTCGTTGCTCTTACTTCTGGCCATTGAAAGCGTTCCCTTGAGATGCTGACGCTGGTTAAATTCGCCTTTTACATTATATCCCGGACCGCCCCGGCCGGTTTTTTCCGGACAGCCGCCCTGAATCATAAAATCCTTGATGACCCGGTGGAAAATCAGGTTATTATAGAAGCCCTTCCTGGCCAGTTGGATGAAATTTATTACATGGTTCGGCGCGTCCTCAGGGAAGAAACGAAGGGTCATATTGCCTTTGTTGGTTTCGATAGTAGCGGTCACTTCGTTGTTGTTTGATTTCATACCGGCCTTGGCCGCATCCTGGGCCGGCGGCAGGGATGCGAATGAGGCTACCTCTGAGTTGACAGTGTTAGGCCCGCCTTTATAAAAAGCTTTGGCTGTCCATCGCCCCTGTTTTATGGCCGGAATGGAAAATGTTATCTTATTTGTGCTGCCGGGCAGCCCGAACTTATCCAGAGTTATTTTTTCCATCTTATCGCGGGAATGCTCGTAAACAGAAGGATTTATAATGGTATAAGTGAAGCTGTACGGTTTACCCTGGTCCGGCGTATGGGATAGTTCGAACGAAACCGAGTCAACATCCAATATCGGCTTGATAACATCGGTCTTTTGCTGGGAAAGGTTGGCCAAAGTAAAGTTTATGTCAACATTTTCGCCCAGATTGACCATACTCTTGGGAATTTCTATGGATACTTTAAGAACCGGTGTTGTTGTTTTGATATTAGCGTTATCGTTTTCTTCGCTGTGGATATTCATATAAAATCCTCCGATGAGTACGGCTATTACGGTTGCTATGGTTAATCTTTTGAACATATAAATTCTCCTTTCAGTAAAAATATTATCAGCGGATGCAATCCGGAACTATTGATATGCTTCTTCCTCCAGATGGAGGATGGTTTTTAATTCCTCGTCTATCTTATATTTTATTATAAGGATGCCGACGCCATAGCCTATGGCAGCATAGATAAGTGTATTGATGAGGTAAACAATAAGATAGGGCAGGAATGAGTTGACATTATCGGCCTGTCCGATCAGGCTGACAAACAGGGCGCCCGGGATTTCCAGTAATCTGATAATCCAATCGGCGCTGTTGGGTTGCAAAATGCTCAGGTTAAAGTTCCAGACGGTGACAGATAAAGCGAATATTACATGGAGCACGCCGAAGGTTATGGCCGTCTTCATCGGATAGGCGGACGGTGAGGGCGGTGCCGCGGGCTCCGGTGCCTTTTTTACCTCTGGCGCCTTATGAGCGGCCGCTGATATACGGCTTTTACCTGGAAGTTTCATTGCCATAATTTAAGTTCCCATTTATAGCATATTTGCATTAATGTCAATAAAAAGTTGATTTTCCAAATGCAAAATATAGAATACGTATAATAAAAAATATGAAACTGATAGATACATTACCCGAAATGCCTTGCCGTCGGCCCGACTGCCATAAGGGCGATAACGGCAAGATACTGATGGTGGCCGGTTCTACCGGTATGTCCGGCGCGGCCTACCTCTGTTCTATGGGTGCTTTGAGGTCCGGCGCCGGGCTGGTCTACCTGGCCGTGCCTAAATCACAGCAGCCTATCCTGGCTTCCAAACTGACCGAGGTTATTACCTTTCCGATGCCCGAGACCTACGACGGCACCTTTGCTTATAAAGCCAAAGAGCGCCTGGTTTCTCTGGCTAGGGATATTGATGTTGTCGTGGTCGGTCCGGGCATATCGCGCAACAACGAGACCATCAAGCTGGTTCAGGATTTCCTGCTGGCCTGCCGGAAACCAGTAGTGATTGACGCCGACGGTCTTAACGCCATATCCGATGCTGAATATATTCCCAGGATGGTCAAGTCCATAGCTAATTCCATTATTCTAACTCCGCACGCCGGCGAAATGGCCCGTCTGATTAATAAGTCCGGCGCTTATGTCCAGCACAACCGCCAAAAAGTATCCGTAGAAACCGCTAAGAAACACCGCATTATCATAGCCCTCAAGGGCTATCAGACCATAGTCACCGACGGCAAGCGTATTTACATTAATGATACCGGCAACCCGGGCATGGCTACGGCCGGTTCGGGCGATGTCCTGACCGGAATCATCGCCGGTTTACTTGGCCAGAAGCTGCCCGATTTCCAGGCTACCCAGCTGGCTGTCTACCTGCATGGCAAGGCTGGAGACCTGGCCGCCAAAGACCTCGGCCAGCACTCGTTGATAGCCTCGGACCTCTTAAAATACCTGACCCGTGCGATGCGGACTTTATCTAAATAACCATTTGAATATAAATAGCTTTATTAGTTAAACCTATTGATTTCTCTTGACATCAGGCTTAATGGCTATACAATCAGCCAGTTAATTATGAAAATTTACCAAATAATATTATTGGTCGCGGTGTTTCTTATTATGCTGCCGGGCGCTTCCTGCCCGCCCCGGCCGCCGATTGCCCCGATTGAGACGCCGGAAAAGAACCTGCAGATATTCCGTGATGCCCTGGAAAAGGAAGACTACGGCACGGCTTATTACTGTATGTCGGAAAATACCCGCAGCCGCTATAAATACGGCGATTTCAACATGATGATGAAATGGACCATTTTCGGAGTGCTTATCCGGAGTTTGATGATAAACTGGGAAACGCAATCAATCGATTATTATAACGAAAAGGACAGTCGGACTGGACTAGACGTTCAGAAAGCCAAAGTAGTTCTGCGGCATTGGAAATATCCGGAATATTCCAAGACATTTACTTTCGTGTATGAGCCGGCATCGGCTGAGACCAAGGCGCTGGCCTGGCGGGTTGATTTCACCCTGGCCGGCATACTGGAAATGCCCCAGGAGGACGAGGACCGCTTGTTCCCGCCGCCAACTAAAAATGCAACCACGAAAGAAGGCGAATAAGCATTAATTGTGTACTTTATAATAAGACTATAGGAGAAAAAAATGGTTGACAGTAAAAAGTATTTGTATTTCTTCGGCGGTAAGAAGACCGAAGGCAAGGGTGCGATGAAAGACATCCTGGGCGGCAAGGGCGCTAACCTAGCCGAGATGTCCCGGTTGGGCGTGCCGATTCCTCCGGGATTCACCATATCCACCGCAGTTTGCCGCTTGTATTATGAAAGCGGCCAGAAATTCCCGCCGGCCCTGGAAAAGACATACATTAAATATATCCAGATGCTCGAATCGGCCACCGGCAAGAAGTTCAGCGACCCGGTCAATCCGCTGCTGGTTTCGGTCCGTTCTGGCGCCAAGTTTTCCATGCCCGGTATGATGGACACCATCCTTAACGTCGGCATGAACGACCAGACCGTCGAAGGGCTGGCCAAGCTGACCAATAACCCCGATTTTGCCTATGACTGCTACCGCCGCCTGCTGATGATGTTCGGTGAGGTGGTTTTAGAAATCGAATACGCCAAGAACCTGGGTATGTCCGAAGGCAGCAATAAAGATAAGGTTGCCAAGCTTAAGAAACTGATACTGGAGCGCTCAGGCAAGCCGTTCCCGCAGGACCCGCTGGTCCAGCTGTCGATGGCCCGCGACGCCGTATTCCGTTCCTGGCGCAATCCCCGGGCCAACGCCTACCGGGCTATGTACAAGATACCCGAAGAAATCGGCACGGCCGTAAATATCCAGACCATGGTTTTCGGCAATTTGGGCATGACCAGCGCCACCGGCGTTGGTTTCACCCGCAATCCGGCTAACGGAGAGAAAAAGTTCTACGGCGAATACCTGACCAACGCCCAGGGCGAGGACGTGGTGGCCGGCATCCGTACGCCCCAGCCGATTACCAAGCTGGCTGACGAAATGCCCGAGGCCTTCAAGCAACTGCGCGGTATCACCGACCGCCTGGAAAAACACTACCGTGACATCCAGGATTTTGAATTCACCATCGAAAAAGGCAAGCTCTATATGCTCCAGACCAGGAACGGCAAGCGTACCGGCTACGCCGCCATGCGCATCGCCGTGGATATGGTCGAGGAAAAATTGATAAGTATTAAAGAAGCCGTTTTAAGGATAGAACCGGACCAGATTAACCAGGTCTTGCATCCGATATTCGATTTGGAAGCAAGGAAAAAGGCCAAGGTCATCGCCAAAGGGCTTAACGCCTCACCCGGCGCGGCTTCCGGCAAGGCAGTGTTCAACGCCGTTGACGCCGTGCACCAGGCGCAGAAAGGCGAGCGGGTGGTGCTGGTCAGGATGGAGACGTCGCCGGACGACGTCGAGGGCATGATAAAGGCCAGGGGCGTTCTGACCGCCACCGGCGGAATGACCTCGCACGCCGCCGTGGTCGGCCGCCAGATGGGCAAGCCCTGCGTGGTTGGTTGTTCGGTCATCAAGGTCAGCGAAAAGCATAAGAGATTTACTTCCGGCAACGTTACCGTCAAGGAAGGCGATTTCATATCCATTGACGGCTCGACCGGCGAGGTGTTTCTGGGCGACATCAAGACCAACGATTCGGAAATAATGCAGGTGGTCAAGGGGACTCTGGCGCCTGAGAAATCAAAGATGTTCCAGGATTTCAACAAGCTCCTGAGCTGGGCCGACAAGTTCCGCACGCTGGGCGTCGAAGCCAACGCCGACATCCCGCGCGACGCCGATATGGCCATAAAATTCGGCGCCATGGGCATCGGCCTGTGCCGAACCGAACATATGTTCTTCGCGCCGGACCGCCTGCCCATTGTCCAGGAAATGATTCTGGCTGAAACCGAAGAACTCCGCCGCAAAGCGCTGAACAAGCTTTTGCCACTGCAAAGAGACGATTTCTTCAGGCTCTTTGACATAATGAAGGGCTATCCGGTGACCATCCGGATGATAGACCCGCCGTTGCACGAGTTCCTGCCCAAGCGCGAGGAATTGATGGTTGAAATCACCACCATCAAGTTCGAAGGCAGCCGCGAACCTGATGAAATCGTGGCCAAGGAAAAACTGCTCAAGCGCGTCGAAGAGCTGTCCGAGTTCAACCCTATGATGGGCCACCGTGGCTGCCGGCTGGGCATCACCTATCCGGAGATAACCGAGATGCAGGTCCGGGCCATTATCGAGGCCGCCTGCGCCGTGGCCAAGAAGGGCAAGAAGGTCCAGCCCGAAATAATGATTCCCATAGTCGGGCACGTCAACGAAATCAAGGACCAGAAGGCCATCGCGGTCCGCGTGGCCGAACAGGTAATGAAAGAGCAGTGCATCCGGGTCCATTACAAGGTCGGAACGATGATAGAAATCCCCCGGGCGGCGCTGACGGCCGAGAAAATCGCGCTCGAGGCCGAGTTCTTTTCGTTCGGCACCAACGACCTGACTCAGATGACCTTCGGTTTCTCGCGCGACGACGCCGGCCGGTTCATCAAATACTACGTAGCCAATAAAATACTTCCTTACGACCCGTTCGTCAGCATAGACGAAGACGGCGTCGGCCAGTTGATAGCTATGGCCGCGGCCAAGGGCCGCAAAGCCCGTAAGGGCATCCGCATCGGCATATGCGGCGAACACGGCGGCGACCCGCAATCCATCCATTTCTGCCATAAGGTCGGACTGGATTACGTCAGCGCTTCGCCTTACCGCGTGCCTATCGCCCGGCTGGCGGCGGCGCATGCGGCGCTTAAAGAGTAATAATTAACCACAAAGGCACAAAGAGCACGAAGGTAAATTATTCTTTGTGTCCTTAGTGTCTTTGTGGTAAAGGTAAACCTATGAAAAAAATGCTCGGTTACTTTATCAAAGGCCTGTTGTTCATCGTCCCGATAGCCGCTACGGTTTACGTGCTCTATCTGGTCTTTAACTGGGTTGATGGCCTTTTGCATATCCCTCTGCCCGGTGTTGGGTTTGTAGCCACCATTCTGCTGGTCACGGCGGTGGGGTATTTGCTTTCGGGCATTTTTGCCGGGAGCATATTGAACCTGATTGACAGGGCCTTCAAGCACATCCCACTGATAAAACTGATATATACATCCATCAAGGACCTGACCGGCGCCTTTACCGGAGAAAAGAAGATGTTTGACCGCCCGGTGCTGGTATCTTTATCTTCTGAGTCAAGTGTTAGAGTATTAGGCTTTATCACCCGTGACGACCTGGCCGAGCTGGGCCTGTCTGCGTCCCGCCCAACGGGACAGGCAGGGTTGGACCTTAAGGACCACGTCGCGGTCTATGTGCCCCAGGCATATAACTTCGCCGGCAACCTGATAATAGTCTGCAAAGACCAGGTCACGCCCATAAACAAGAACGGCCCGGAGGTGATGAAGTTCATCGTCTCGGCCGGTATCAGCGGCAGTTCTGCAGACGCTAAATAAGCTCGTTAGTGACAGTTCGAGCGAAGCGAGTTATCTGCCACGTTATCCCGACTATTCCGTCGGGACAATAAGTTTAATCCCAGTCAAATATGGTTATATTTCGTTGACAATTACCTCATTCGGTAATAAATTACCCGCATATGGCAGACAAACCCTTTGATGAAAACCTGTCCCATCGGATTGACGAGCTGGCCGAGCGCCTGGCCCGGATAGAAAAACAACTGGGCATCGAAAAAGCGCCTGAGCCGGCGGAACAAGCCCAAGTGGAAACGGTCGTAGCCAAGGTTATGGAATCACAGCCGACCACGGTTACAGCCGAGCCCAAGCCGGCCGGCGATAGCATCGAAACCAAAATCGGAATGAAGTACGCCAACTGGATAGGCATCTTCGCCCTGATTATCGGCGCCGGGTTCTTCCTCAAATACGCCTTCGACAATAAATGGATAGGCGAGACCGGCCGGGTGGTACTGGGCATCATCGGCGGGTTGGGACTGATAACCATCGGCCACTTCGCGGTATTACGCAAGTTCCGCGGGCCGGCCTTCGGATTGATGGGCGGCGGGCTGGCCATACTTTACCTGTCCGTCTTTGCGGCATTCTCCTTCTACGGCTTGATAGGGCAGAGGCCGGCCTTCGGATTCATGATACTGGTCACGCTCATAGGCATAATCCTGTCGGTCCGGTATTCGGCCGCGCCCATCGCCGTGCTGGCTCTTATCGGCGGATTCCTGACCCCGATAATGCTTTCCACCGGCATCGATAACCAGATTGCCCTGTTTTCCTACATCGCCATTCTTGACATCGGCATCCTGGCCACGGCCTATTTCAAGCGCTGGAAGTTTCTGGATTACCTGGCATTTTTCTTCACCATCGGTCTGTTCATCGGCTGGGCCGCCCAGCATTACCATATTGAGAAACTGCCCCGGACCGAGTTATTCATGTCCCTGTTCTTCCTGATATTTGCCTTCCTGTCATTCTTCTATAATATCGTTAATCGCAAGAAGACCGGCTTCGGCGACCTGTTCTTGCTGATATTTGTGCCGTTCCTGTATTACGGCGCCAGTCTGGGCCTGCTCTGGTCAGATTACGAGGCCTATATGGGCATATTCACCCTGCTGATGACCGGGGTTTATATGGGCCTGGGCCGTCTGGCCCAGATGCGTAATAAAGAGGACAAATACCTGGTGCTGATTCTGTTGGGCATCGCCCTGACCTTCCTGACCCTGGTCGTGCCCATCCAGCTGTCGCACAAATGGATAACCATCGCCTGGGTAGTTGAGGCCGTCGGCCTGGTATGGATAGGCTTCCAGACCGGTTCCTGGGCCACCCGCGTCGGCGGCATCCTGATTCTGGTATTCCTGGTATTCATCCGGCTGGCCGGATACGAATCGATGAACGTCAACGCCGTCGGCTTCATGGCTATCATCAACGAGCGATTCATCACCTTCCTTATAGCCCTGGCTGGATATCTGGGCGCGGCTTACATATATATGCGGCGCGCCCCGGCCCGGACCGAACGCAATGTTATGGTGCCGCTCTTGCTGGTGCTCAGCGTCGGCCTGGGATTCTGGATGATGACTATGGAGACCGTGGCCTGGTACCGCTATTGCGGCAAGGTGTTGCCCGAATCGATGATGCTTCGGACTCTTTCGGTCGAATGGGCCGTTTACGCGCTGGCGCTGTTGGTCATCGGCATCGCCCGGAAATCGGCGCTGGTCCGCTGGCTGTCCTTTGTCATGTTTGGCGTCACCATCGTTAAGGTCTTCCTGTTCGATATGGCCGGGCTGGAGCCGATATACCGGATAACCTCGTTTATGATACTGGGCATTATCCTGGTCGGGGTGTCGTTCTTGTACCAGAAGTTTTATAAGCGCCTGCAAAATTAACAAGGAGTCAGTTATGCTCAAACACACCACACTTAAAAAAATATCATTGATATGCCTGATGCTGGTTGCCGGCTGGGCGATGGCTGAGTTCAACGTCAAGGACTGGCAGTATTGCAAGCCTGTCGAAAACCCGGGTGGCGGCGCCGCCGGTTATGCCGGCATAACCGTTGACCGGGAAATATTCGCCGGCGCTAAAAGCGACCTGTCCGATTTGCGGATAATCAATAACCAGTTCCAGGAGACGCCCTACAAGGTCTTCGTTAACGCCCAGTCGGCGCAGGAAACCGATGTTTTAGCCAATATGTTCAACCGTTCCTTCGTGCCGGCCGAGCAGACCGTCTTTACGATGGACCTGGGCCAGGACATCACCCAGCGGCGCAACAACAGCCTGCGCATAGAGACCAAGGAGCAGAACTTCAGGAACCGGGTCGAGCTCCGGGCCAGCAACGACCAGCAGACCTGGTATATGCTCCGGAACGACTGCTACATCTTCGACTTCACCACCAACGATTACAAGTCGGCTTACACCGCGATGGAGTATCCGGAAAACGACTACCGCTACATCAAGGTCAGTATTATGGGGCAGGGGCCCAACCCCTTCGACGTCAGCCGGGCTACGGTGCACCGCAAGCTCAGCAAGGATGCCGAGGAATATTACCTGGCCGACATCAAAATCATCAGCCGGACTGCCAACAGCGTTCTTAAGGCCGGCGAGCTGATAGTCGATACGGGCAGTATCGGCCAGCCGAATTACCGGATGGAGCTCAAGCCCACCGGCGAGAACTACCACCGCCGGGTCGAAGTGCTAGGCGCCGACGAATTGGTGCCGCCCGCGCCTAAGGACAAACGCACCCCGCCCCAGACCGAGGTCTACTGGAATTCGCTCGGCTCCGGCTACATCTACGATTTCAACACCGCCCAGCTGATAACCCGGCAGGGCAAGCTGGGATACCGCGAAAACGGTTATCGCTATCTGAAGGTGCTGGTCTATAACTACGACGACCGTCCGCTGGAATTCCCGGACGGCTCCGTCAAGGTGGCTGGGGCGGTGCGCCGTATAGTGTTCGACTGCAAGACCGGCGCCGGGTATACCATTTATTACGGCAACAACTGGGCCCTCCGGCCTGTTTACGACATAGAAAAACTATTGCCTTATATGGGAGCAGTCCGGCTGAACGAGTTGAGTCTGGGCAAAGAGGCCAAGAACGCCCGATACCTGAACCTGCCGCCGGAACGGCCCTGGTCCGAGCGCAACGCCGTGCTGATGTGGGTGGTGGTTATCGTGGCCATACTGGTGATGGGCTACGCCATCGTCAAGTGGTCCAAATCCATCAAGCCGGAAGAACAATAGAAACTGACTCGATACGCCGGCGGATAAGCCGGGGAACGCGGGTTAATAGTAGCAGTTCAAAAATTATTAGGGGCGGTGGATACGCCTGATAGCTGGCGTTCCCCTAGCTCCGTGATATGGAGGATAAAAATGGTAAAACATATTGTCATCTGGGCGGTAAGCATCGGCTTGTATATTTTAGGGGTAGTCATACTTTATAAAGTATATGAGTCTATACCGTACTACTATACAAGTCCTTTCAACCTTGTAAAGACCTCTGGTATTTTAGGGTTTGTAATGATAGTATGGTGCTTTGCATTTATTATTTATGGCATAAGCGATATCCTTGAGTTCCGGGTGGGCAATATCGCGCCGATTAAAACCATTGCGGAACTGGAGCCGTTAATGGCAAAAGGGCAGTATGACGAGGCGTTAGAGCTCTGTGAAACATCCGAAAAACCATTGATGACGGTGGTTCTGGATGGTTTGGATAAAAAAGACAAGGGCAAAGATGCTATCGTCAATGCCATGGAGTTATCCCTGCAGGAAATGACATTCAGAATCAATAATAAACCCAATAAATACCTATTTGCCGGGATACTGGCATTACTTATAGGCGCATTCAGCACGGCATCCGGCATGATTGATATATTTTATAATCTATACTGCACAATGGGAAGTCCTCACCAGCTTAGTTATTCATTTGAAAAAATATTGATAATTATGACAATCGGACTAACCATATCGATGCTTAATATATTTTTATATCTGTTGTTAAGGATAAGGTTGAATTACTATGTTTTTAAGCTGGGCGCTGTCAGCCGGAAATTGATTGTCTTGGTAAAGTAAAGTGCGGCATTACAGGAAGTATTATGAGATTATTGGTGTTTGATAAAAATGATAACCAGAAGACTTGGCCGTATTATTTACCGGCCGGTATTATTGCGCTGTGCTCTGGAATCATATTGATAGTTCTTTTTATACTTGCCTCGGTAGCTATACGTTTTTGTAAAATCGGGCCGCGTATTTATTTGCCAATGGCATCAGCTTGCGCTGAAGATATGGAACCTGACCCGGATCATCTTTTGATCTATGTACCTCATATTAGTATGGAGAATGCTGTATGCCGGGACTGGATGTTTGAAAACGGAGAAGTCAAGAAGCTTTGCCACAACCTGGACCATTGGAAGGTAATCATTAAGGGTAAGATTATTGATAAAAAGGGAATTGAAGATGTCTTGTCAAAAGCTGCGGATAATGACCGGCCCGGCGGTCCGGGCACGCCTTCGAACAGCTCGATAATGATAAGGGCTGATGCCGGCGCGCCGTACTCACTGGTTAAAAAAATACTCCGGTCTGCCAAGGAAAATCTTATTTGGAAGATAGAATTAGCTGCGACAAAACCGCCGGGCTCTGAGGATTGATGAGGAAATATTCAATGACATCCAGAAATCAAATATTTGGTAAAAATATACCGGTGATACCGAATAGTGATAGCTACATTATTATTCTGGGCATACTTTTTGCGGTTCTGGTAGTTGTTGCCATAATAGGTTGTTTCTTTTCGTTTTCTTTCGTTTTTGGGAGTGGTCAACTCGAGGGGAGACTGTATTGTTATCTGCCTAAGAAGGTTATTGTTAATAGGCCGCCGGTTGTAAATAACGCGACCGAGGATGATGAGGATGATGTATTTAAGCCTAATGCTATTATTGATTATGATGAAGGCAAAAAAACATTAGTATTAATTAACCTAAAATATGCGAGTGAAAAAGAGCCTTTGCAAACAAGGATATTTATTGATGATACGGAGCTAAAAGATTGGAATGCGCTTTGTGATGAATTAAAATCTATGTATGGCGAATATAGGTCTAAAAATCTACGGGTGCAATTTACCATAAAGGCTGATGATAACGTTCCGATGCAGGCAGTGATTAATGCCCTGAATACGTGTAAAAAGGTAGGTATAGCTACTGTTAATTTGGACACGGATTAGCAGTTCATTTCAATCTACAATTGCAAATTTCCAGACCCTATTAGGGACACTTCGACCCAAGGGAGTTAGTGTCCCTTATCCTTGAGCATCGTGAATGGGATTCCCTGTCAATACTTCTACAAAAAAAAACTTCACAAATTCTCAATAATAAAATGTTCCGAAGGATTAGTGGCAGTTCGACCAAAGGGAGTTATCCCTAGACCCTGAGGGGTCTTGGGACAAGAACCCGTACGGGCTGCCACATTATCCCTGAGCATAGCGAACGGGGCTCGCGTAGCGCCACTTTTTCCGAGATTTTACGTTTAATATAAATAGAGGGCTATAGTAGACCCCGATGATGCTTTGCTCATCGGGATAAGAGCCAGTAAGTCGCTCTGCTCCAACTGGCTCTAATAATATATATAGAGGGATGCGTAATAGACTATGGACAATAGACATCAGACGATGGACAGAAAACAAGGGGAAATGGCGGGTTTCCCGACGAGTAGTCGGGATAAGGGGCGCTATAAGCATGCCGCCACCCGGTGACGGTATGATTGAGCGCCGCTGTGAGAGCGGGGTGGTTTTTATGACCTATTTTATGGCGGATTAGCGCTATGGGACATCCCATAAAGGCTATGGGACATCCCATAAGGGCTGTGGGACATCCCATAAGAGCTGTGGGACATCCCATAAGGGCTGTGGGACATCCCATAAGAGCTGTGGGACATCCCATAAGTGTTATGGGACATCCCATAAGGGCTATGTGAGATAGAACCTAAATAGGAAATGAAAGAAAGTGTCGCCACTCTACGAACCCTGACCTTACGGACCCTGACTGGTCCTCAGGGCGAGGACCCGGAACGGGCGGGTTCCAGAGCAAGAACTCGGAACGGGTTATGGCGTCATTGGTCTTGGGGACACTTCTCATCCCCTGTAACGCAGTAATTAAGCTCATTTCCGGGCGAAGTTTTCCTGAAATCACCCCCCCCCTTTTATTCCAAATCCTAATATAATGCATATTTGGCAGGGGGGTACCTATACCCTACCCCCACCCCCCTAGTACCCCCATCTATAACACCTATATGTCATAGTCCATAGCCTTATATCTAAAATCCGATAGCCTTATATCTAACACCCGATAGCCTTATATCTAACATCCGATAGCCTTATATCTAACACCCGATAGCCTTATATCTAACATCCGATAGCCTTATATATAACATCCGATAGTCTTATATCCAACATCCGATAGCCTTATATCCAACACCCGATAGCCTTATATCCAACATCCGATAGCCTTATATTTAACATCCGATAGCCTTATGTCTAACATCCGATAGCCTTATATCTAACATCCGATAGCCTTATGTCTAACACCCGATAGTCTTATATGTCATAATCCACAGGCCTATAATCAGCATTCTGCCCACCCTGGCATTTTATAATGGGGGGTATTCAGAAAAATAAACTAAATGATTTTTACCACGAAGGCACGAAACTATGAAACCACGAATGTAAATGAATCCTTGTATTTTTAGGCACTTGCATCTTCGCGGCTGCTATTTTTCTTGACCCTTGAGATAATCTGTGTACTATGTGGTTAATTACCCCATGCCTGATTGGCATGGGATAGTTATCCGTAAGTCTCTCGAGGCGCCTTTGGCGCCACTGCGAGGCTAACGGCTAATTGCCCCGTGCCAATATAGGCCACGGGATAGTTATCCGTAAGTCTCTCGAGATGCCTTTGGCATCACTGCGAGGCTAACGGCTAACTATGGAGTCTATTTATAAACCATCAGAGGTTGAACCGCGCATCCAGGCCAAGTGGGAGGCGCTGGGCATCGGCCGGGCCAAGGTTGCGGACCGGAAGAAGCCGTTCTCCGTGGTCATTCCGCCGCCTAATGTCACCGGCATTCTCCATATGGGCCATGTTATGGACGAGACGCCTCAGGATATCATAGTTCGTTTTAAGCGGATGCAGGGTTTCGAGACGGCCTGGGTGCCGGGCACGGACCACGCCGGCATCGCCACCCAGAATATGGTGGAGAAGAAGCTGGCCGAGGAGGGCGTCAAGCGCCACGACATCGGACGGCACGGCTTCCTTAAGCGCGTCTGGGAGTGGAAGGAAAAGTTCGGCGGCACCATCATACAGCAACTCAAGCGCCTGGGTTGTTCCTGCGACTGGGAACGCTTGCGCTTTACCATGGACGAACCGTACTCGGCGGCCGTGACTGAGGTATTTGTCCGGCTTTACGAGAAGGGCCTAATCTACCGCGGCGATTATATCATCAACTGGTGTCCGCGCTGCCAGACGGCGCTTTCGGACGAGGAGGTAGAGCACCAGGATATCGAGGGCGGGCTGTATTGGATTAAATATCCCATCGCGGATTCTCCTGAATTCATTACCGTGGCCACCACCCGGCCGGAAACGATACTGGGCGATACGGCCGTGGCGGTGCATCCGTCGGACAAGCGTTATAAAGGCCTGGTCGGCAAGACCGTGCTTTTGCCTATAGTTAACCGCCGGATACCTATTATTGCCGACCCGATGGTTAGCCAGGAGTTCGGCTCCGGCGCGGTCAAGGTCACCCCGGCGCACGACCCCAACGATTTCCAGCTGGCCGGGCGGCATAACCTGCCGTTCATCAAGGTTTTTGACGAGACCGGTCGGATGAACGAGAACGCCGGGCTTTACAAAGGGCTGGACCGGTTCGAATGCCGCAAGCGCATCGTTGCCGATCTGGAACAGGGCGGTCTGTATGAGAAGAAGGACAAGCACCTCCACGCCGTCGGCCATTGTTACCGGTGCAATACGGTCATTGAGCCGTATCTTTCCAAGCAGTGGTTTGTCAAGATGAAACCGCTGGCCGAGCCGGCTATCAAGGCCGTCCAGGACGGCCGGGTGAAGTTCTATCCGGAACGCTGGTCCAAGGTCTATATGGAATGGATGTCCAATATCCGCGACTGGTGCATCTCCAGGCAACTCTGGTGGGGGCACCGGATACCGATATGGTATTGTATTGAGAATAAAACCAAAAATTCTAATGAATGTCCGCCCATAGCCGCGAGGACTGCGCCGGCCAAATGCCCGCACTGCGGCGGGACCGAGCTGGAGCAGGACCCGGACGTGCTGGACACCTGGTTTTCGTCCTGGCTGTGGCCGTTTGCCGTATTCGGCTGGCCGGCCAAGACGCCGGATTTGAAGTATTTTTACCCGACGGCTTGGTTGAACTCAGGCAAGGACATAATATTTTTCTGGGTATCGCGGATGATAATGGCCGGGCTGGAGTTTATGGGCGATGTGCCGTTCCGCCACGTCTATATCCACGGCATTGCCCGCGACGAACGGGGCCGGAAGCTGAGCAAGACACTGGGCAACTCGCCGGACCCGCTGGACTTGATGAGTAAATACAGCGCCGACGCGCTCAGGTTTGGGATTATGGCCAACATCCCACTGGGCGGCGACATCTGCCTGAACAATAACACCTACGAGTCCGGGCGCAACTTCTGCACCAAGCTCTGGAACGCTTCAAGGCTGGTTATCTCAAACCTGCCCGACTATGCCGGTCAGGCGGGCATTCCGTCAGCAGACAATAAAGCTGATTTTTATCCGCATCTGCCCGAAGACCGCTGGATACTCAGCCGGTTGAACTCGACCATCCGCGATTACACTAACGCGCTGGAGAAGTATGAATTCAGTCAGGCCGCTTATATTGCGTATCATTTTTTCTGGAGCGAGTTCTGCGACTGGTATCTGGAAATAGCTAAGCCCCGGCTGTACAAGCAGGCCGGAGTCGACCCGGCCGGTGTGGACATAGTGCTCAGGAAGGTGTTTAGCAGTCTGCTGAGGATGCTTCATCCGTATATTCCTTTTATTACCGAGGAGCTCTGGGAGCGGTTTGGATTTGAGCCGGTGGAATCAATCGCCCGGGCGGACTGGCCCAAACCGGATGAACGGCTGTTCGACCTGCCGGTGGAAAAGACATTTGGCCAGCTGATGAGCATTGTCCGGGGTGTGCGCGATATCCGCAACAAGATGGATATCGACAAGCGTAAGCCGCTGAAGCTGGTCATCTCGGCTAACAGCGACGGGATGCTCAAGGATATCAGGCAGTTTGAATCACTGATAAAGCATCTGGGCGCGATAGAGCAGGTGGAGTGGGGCATTAATGCGGCCAAACCGCAACTGTCCGCCACCGAAGTGGTCGGCGATATCCAGATATTCATACCGCTCGAAGGCATCATCGACATCGCCGCCGAGAAGAAGCGGATAGAGGGCAAGCTCAAGAAGCTGACCGAACTGCTGGCTGCATCCAAAAACAAGCTGGCTGACGATAATTTCCGCAAGCGCGCGCCGGAGGTGATTGTTGAAAGGGAGGAAGCCCTGTGCAAGGAGCTGTCCGACCAGTCGGCCCGGCTGAGCGACGCGCTCAAAGACCTGCTGGGATAGACCAGTATCTGCCACATTAAACCACTGAGGACACTGAAGGCTCTGAATTTATATAAAGATTTAGACGTTTATAGTTTTGGTGTTATCAGCTTTTAGCATTACGCTACGTTTGAGTGCCATAAGATGCCGAAGTATTGACACTCCATAATTCTCAGTGGTTTCAGTGCTTTCAGTGGTTGAATTTAGTAAAACTACTTGTACTCGTCCATTATATCCCCGACGATTTCTTCCAGAATGTTCTCTATGGTGACCAGCCCTGTGATTTTATTATGACTGTCGCGGACTAGCGCCAAGTGGACGCGGTTAGTTTGCAGCTTTTTCAGGACGTCGCTTATCTTGTCTTCTTCGGAAACAAAGAACGGCTCGCGCAGCAGGTCATCCATGACAATCAGGTTCTGGTAGCAGATGACGTTGAAATAGTCCTTGGTATGCAGGATGCCGACGATGTTATCCAGGTTGCCTTCATATATCGGGATGCGGGTATAGTGCTTCTCGGTGACGAATTTGGTGGCTTCTTCGGGCTTTATATTGGCGTCCAGGGCGACTATCTTGTCGCGGGGCACCATTACGTCGCTGATTACCTGGTCGGTGAATTTCAGGACGTTCTGCAGAAAGGTGACTTCATCTTTTCCGAGGTGCCCGGTTTCCGAGGATAATTCAACGATGTGCTTGATTTCCTCTTTGGTAATCATGGGTTTTCGGTATTGTATCTTGATGTTGAATATGTAAGTGACTACCCGGGTTATGCTCGAAAACATCTGGATGAACGGGTAAAACAGGAAAGAAAACAGGTAAATCGGCCGGGCGCAGGCAAAGGCGAATTTCTCCCAGTACTGGCTGGACAGGACCTTGGGCGTGATTTCGCCGAACTCTATCAGGACAAAAGTGGTCACGGCCATGGAGATGAACAGGCCTTTTTCGCCGAACCAGGCCAGGAAGATAGTGGTGGCCAGCGCGGTTATGGCTATATTAACCAGGTTGTTGCCCACCAGGATGGTGCTTAGGAGCTTATCCGGTTTTTGCATAATCCGGTTGATGAGCAGGGCGCCTTTGTTGTTCTGTTTGACCAGCATGGCCAGCTTGCTTTTTCGGAAGGTGAACATGGCTATTTCCGTGGCCGAGAAGAAAAAGCTCAGCGGCAGGAGCGCTATGGCCACGACCAGCATGGTATGGAGCGGTAGTTGAGACATAAAATCGTACATAATTTACTCCTTACAAAACTATTGATTTAATATTCCAGGGTGATGCGGAATTATACGGGAAATATGGGGAAAGACAAGCAATTGCTATAAAGAAAATTCCTTCGGAATACCTCGGGATTTTCTTCCATAGGGGTTATCACCCCTATGGCGTTTCAGCCCGTCCCAGCGGGTCGGGCTTCCACTGTTACCCCCTGGGAGATTGGCTGCAATCCCCCAGACCCCCACAGGCAGTATAGAAAAGCATTTTATCCATTCGAAGTATGCTTTTCTATACTGAACAAAAACGCCCCGAAGCCTCACGGTAACGGGGCGTTTGGGGCTTTGGTTTCTTACTTCTTGGCGGACAACGCCACCAGTCTTTCCCACCCCCGGTCCAGCGTGGTTTGGAACTGGTTTATGACCTCGGTCTGCTCTTTGGGTTCGAACAGGTGCTTGAATCGGCCTTCGGCTTTAAGCAGGTTCTTTATGGGCGTTTTTTCCTTGGGCTTGTAGTTGATTTTATAGTTGCCGTTCTCTATTTCATAGAGCGGCCAGTAGCAGGTGTCCACGGCCAGGCGTAGCATTTCGAGCGACATGGGCATATCGGACCTCCAGCCGCGATGGCAGGGCGAAAGGACGTTTATGAAAGTGGGTCCTTTTATTGATATGGCTTTCCTGACTTTGGCCATCAAATCATCCCGGTGGGCCGGAGTGGTCTGGGCGACGTAGGGAATATTATGGGCGGCTATGATGGCCGTCAGGTCCTTGGGGTATTCCTTCTTGCCGTAGCCCTGGCTGCCGCTCGGCGTGGTGGTGGTCGAAGCGCCCAGGGGAGTTGCGCCCGAGCGCTGGATGCCGGTATTCATATAAGCCTCGTTATTGTAACAGATATACAGGAAGTTATGGCCGCGTTCCAGCGCGCCGGAAAGTGACTGCAGGCCAATGTCATAGGTGCCGCCGTCGCCGCCGATGGCCACGAATTTGATTTCCTTGTCCTTGACCAGTGGGTCGCCCCGGCGTTTCAGGGCGTTATAAGCCCCGATTATGCCTGAGATGGTGGCTGAGGCGTTCTCAAAGGCGCTGTGGATATAGTTGCATCCCCAGGAAGTGTAAGGATAGGTTGCTGAGGCTACGTAGAGGCATCCGGTGGCGTTGGAGATGACGACCGGTTCATCGATGGACATCAGGGCTTGGCGCATGACTACGGCCGCACCGCAACCGGCGCAGAGCCTGTGCCCGGATACGAAATTCTCTTTTTTATTGGATAATTCTTTCAGCCGGTAGACCTCTGTCGGGCAGATGGTAGCGCATTCTTCGCAATGGGCCAGCGGTTCGCCGTCTTCCCGGGGCACCCAGTTGATGTGGCGTTCCACGCCGCGGCCGGCAAAGCCGACCTGGTTGATATCCTTGACGTCGGATGAATACCTGACGCACAATCCGCACAGGATGCAGGCGTCGACCTTGCGCGGGAATCTGGTGGCGGTCACTCCGTATTCTTCGGCCAGCTTCCTTATCTGGATGCTGTTCTTGGCCAGAGGCAGGAGCAGTTCTATCAGCAGTTTCCTGATTTTGATGACCTTGGCTGATTTGGTCTGGACTTCAAGCCCTTCTTCGACCGGATAGGCGCAGGAAGCGACCATTTTGGACCTGCCGCGTTGGGTGATTTCCACCATGCACAGCCGGCAGGCGCCGTAGGGGGACAGCTTTTCGTGGTAGCACAGGGTCGGTATCTTGATACCGGCTGCCCAGGCCGCCTCGAGCAAAGTTTTGCCCGATTCTATTGTGATGTCTTTGCCGTCGATTTTGAGTTTTATCTGGCTCATTTCATCTATCCTTTCGTAACCGGTATTGGTTCGGTTGGTGTTGTTGGGAGTTTGCTTACCGGTGAAATCTTTTCTACCGCCCGGAACTTGGCCGGACAGACCTCAAAGCAGGTGCCGCACTTAGTGCAGGTCTTCTGGTCGATGACGTGGACCATCTTGCGGTCGCCTTTGATTGCTTTGACCGGGCATTGCTTGAGGCATATCATGCAGCCGGCGCATTTCTGGGGGTTGACGTAATAAGTGGTCAATGCCTTGCAAACGTGGGCCGGGCAATGTTTGTTGTTGATATGTTCTTCATACTCGCTGCGGAAGTATTTTAATGTCGTCAATACCGGGTTGGCCGCGGTGGTGCCCAGGGCGCAGAGAGCGGCTTCGAGCATATCGCTGATATCCAGCAGGAGCTGTATGTCGCCGGGCTTGCCTTTACCCTCAGTTATCCGCTTGAGAATATCCAGCATCTGGGCGATGCCTTCTCGGCAGGGGATGCATTTGCCGCAGGATTCCTCGGATAGGAACTGCAGGAAGTATTTGGCCACATCGACCATGCAGGAATCTTCGTCCATGACGATCATGCCGCCCGAGCCCATCATCGAGCCGGCCTTGGTCAGTTCGTCGAAGTCGACCGGCAGGTCGAGCATGCTTTCAGGCAGGCAGCCGCCGGACGGTCCGCCAGTCTGAACGGCTTTGAACTTCTTGCCGTCCCTGATGCCGCCGCCGATTTCATAGATGATTTTACGTAGGGGAGTACCCAGCGGGACTTCGACCAGGCCGGTGTTCTTGACCTTGCCGACCAATGAGAATATCTTGGTGCCGTAATTGTTCTTGATGCCGATTTTAGTGAACCAGTCCACGCCATTGTTGATGATGAGCGGGACATTGGCGTATGTTTCCACGTTATTAAGATTAGTCGGTTTTTCCCAGAGTCCGCTGATGGCGGTCTTGATGTATTTGAGCCTGGGCTCGCCGACCCGTCCCTCGATGGCGGTCATCAGGGCGCTGGATTCGCCGGAAACGAACGCGCCGGCGCCGCGGTGGACCTTGACCTTGAAGCTGAATTTCGAACCCAGGATATTATCGCCCAGCAAGCCGTATTCCTCGGCGTCGGCGATAGCTTTAAGGGTGTTTTGCAGGGCCAGCGGGTATTCCTGCCGGACGTAGAGGAACCCTTCATTGGCGCCGATGGTGTAACCGGCGATAATCAGTCCTTCCAGAACCGAGTGGGGGTTGCCTTCGAGGACGCTCCGGTTCATAAAAGCGCCTGGGTCGCCTTCGTCGGCGTTAACAACCACGTACTTGGTCTTTTCCGGAGCGTTCTTGGTAGTTTCCCATTTTTGCCCGGTCGGAAAGCCGCCGCCGCCCCGGCCCCTGAGGTATGATTTCTTGATGATATCCAGCACCTGGTCCGGGGCCATGCCCGAAAGCACCTTGCCCAAGGCGAAATAGCCGCCGATATTGATGTAATCTTCGATGCTGGTCGGGTCAATCCGCGTGTTAGTCGAAAGTATCAGCCGATTCTGGTGCTTGTAGAACGGTATTTCCGATTCCTTGGCAATAAGCTTGCCCGATTCATCCTTGAAGACCAGCCGGTCAATGACCTTGCCTTTGAGAAGGGTTTCGGATATGATTTCCGGGACGTCTTCCAGCTTGACTTTAAGGTAGCAGGTTTCTTCCGGATAGACAACCACGACCGGGCCGAGCTCGCAGATGCCCGGGCATCCGCAGGGCCGAAGGATGAACTTGCTATCAAGTTTCTGCTTCTTGAATTCCTGGGCGAAAGCGTCCGATACCTTGTGCCCGCCGTAGGCCAGGCATCCCGTTCCGGCGCAGACCGCGACTACTTTCTTGCCGGAGAATTTATCCGCGGCTTTCTTCTTGATTGATTCCAGGTCAGCGATAGATTTCAGCTTAGCCATAATAACTCCTTAATCGAAACTGTTAATAATCTTTGATAATTCAGCGCCGGAAGGGTTGCTGTAATAATTTTCATCCACGACCATGACCGGCCCCAGAGCGCAGCAGCCGATGCAGTTGACCGTAGCCAGCGAGAATTTCTGGTCTTTGGTGGTGCCGTTGACGTTGATGCCCATTTCCTGGGATACCCGGTCCAGCAGGGTTGAGGCGCCGCGAACGTGGCAGGCAGTGCCCAGGCAGACTGTAACCATATGCCGTCCGCGCGGTTCAAGGCTGAATGCCTTGTAGAATGTTGCCGCGTGATAGACCCGGGTCAGGGGCACGCCCAGCTTCTTGCTCACCAGGGATAGGGTCTCCTTGGACAGCCACCTTTTTTTCTGCTGGATATCCAGCAGTATCTGGATAAGGGCGCCCTTATCGCCGTTGTATTTGTCTATGATTTTTTCCACTTCGTTATCTTTCATTACCGTTACCATGTTTACTCCTCTTTCATAAGAAAAGTCAGATCTATTACTCTCTAACCGTCAGGTAATCATTGATCCTGCCGGTAATTTTTTTGGTTTTGGCTATGTCAGCCAGGCGCTTGAAGACTTTGTGAACGTCGGTGGGGACGATGTCGCGGCCGCCTAGCCCGTAGATGTAATTAATCATCAGGGGTGGTTTGGCCAGTCCGTAAAGCGCCGATGATACTTCTGTATATGTCGGACTGCCGCCGGCGCCGAAGGAATCGGTCCGGTCCAGCACGGCAATCGCCTTGGTATTCTTGAGCGCTTCTTTTATTTCAAGGCTGGGGAACGGACGGTAAATCCTGGGTTTGAGCATTCCGGCCTTGACGCCTTTGGCCCGCAGTTCGTCGACTACCATCCTGGTTACGCCAGCCGCCGAGTTCAGGACCACGATGGCGATATCGGTGTCCTTGAGGTTTTCCGGATAAGTTTCGAATAGTCCGTAAGCCCGGCCCGACATCTTTTTGAATTCCTTGGCCACTTCCAGTATTTTATCCTTGGAGTTGAGCATGGCTTCGGACTGGAGCCGCTTATGTTCGGTATAATAATCCGGCAGGGCGATGGCGCCGTAAGTAACCGGCTTGGAAACATCGATAAGCGGATTGGTTTTTTTGTACGGACCGACGAACTTACGCACCGGGTCGTCTTCCAGCAGTTCTACGCGCTCGACCGCGTGGCTGATAATGAATCCGTCCATGCAGACCATTACCGGCAGGCGGACCGACATATCTTCTCCTATGCGCATGGCCTGGATAAGGTTATCATAGGCTTCCTGAGCGTTTTCGGAGTAGATTTGTATCCAACCCGTATCACGGCCGCCCATGGTGTCGTCATGTGAGCAGTGGATGTTGAGCGGGGCCGAAAAAGCCCGGTTGACCACGGTCATGATGATCGGTGTTCTGAGCCCGGCCGCGATGGGCAGCATTTCCCACATCAGCGCGAACCCGGCTGAAGAAGTCGCGGTCATCACCCGTGCTCCGGCCGCCGACGCGCCGATGCAGGCGCTCATGGCGCTGTGTTCGCTTTCCACCGCGATGTACTCGGTATCAACTTTCCCGTTGGCCACGAACTCGGCGAATTCTTCGGCCAGTTCGGTCTGAGGCGTAATCGGGTATGCGGCCACTACGTCAGGGTTCATCTGGCGCATCGCCTCAGCTATCGCATTATTCCCCGTCAAAGCTGCGATTCTCATAATTAAACTTCTTTCTATTAACCGTATTTTATTTTTAATATTACCAGTGAAATTACCAGCATCAGGGTTGCTCCGTTGGCGATAATAATCGGTTTGTCTTTAAGCCTGATGCCGTAAATCAGCCATAATGAGGCGCCGCTGACCAGGAGAATAAGCATTCCGGAAGACAGGTCTTCGGTTTTGTGCGAAGACCAGCTTTTTATAACCTGCGGCAGGAAAGCGCTGGTCGTCAGGATGCCGGCGATTATTCCGTGTAGCAGCATGTTCATCCTTATTTCTCCTCTTCGACCATCTTAATGGCCTTTTCCTTGAGCGGGCATTCCTGGGCGCAGATACCGCAGCCTTTGCAGTAATCCAGGTCTATGGTGTCGATATGCCCTTCCTTGACTCTGATGCAGCCTTCCGGGCAATAAACCCAGCAAATCAGGCAGTTAGCGCATTTGTCCTTGTCGTGTATCGGACGGGCATTGCGCCAGGAACCGGTTTTGTATTCCACCGAGTTACCCGGGGTGACAATCACGCTTCCGAGGGGCAGTTCTTTTGATTTCATCAGCTTCATATATAATTTCCTTTATATTTGTACTTTTAGTTCTTGGTAACCTCTTTTGATCGAGGTGATGTTGGCTTCAACTACTTTGGGTGAAAACTTGCCGGCGAATGTTTCCTGAACGTCGGCTAAAAGCGAGTCCATCTTGATGGTATTTTTAACGGCCGCCTTATCCTTGAGTCCGTCCGCCCTGATTTCCAGTAATTTGAGCAGGGCGCCGAGCATCGGAGTGTTGGGCATCGGCCGGCGCAGCGTGGCGATTGATATGCCGGTGGCGTCAATCGTGGCTGTTTTGCCGTCTTTAAGATTCAGTTTCTTCTTTATTTCCTCGGGGCTGAGCGCCGTATTGACCAGGACGATGCCGCTTTTCGGCAGACCTTCGGTGACGTTGACAAAGCTAAGCAACGTCGGGTCCAGGACAATCACCACATCCGGATTGGAAATGGCGAAATACATGAACAGTTTCTGGTCCGAGATGCGGTTATAGGCCCTGACCGGAGCGCCCATCCTTTCGGCGCCGAATTCCGGCATACCCTGAGCGTACTTACCTTCCTTGATTGCCACCCTGGCCAGTGTTCGGGCGGCTAACAGTGTTCCCTGTCCTCCCCGTGCATGCCAGCGTATTTCTGTTAGCATATCACATCCTCAATTCTTTACAGTTGATAAATATTGCAGTATCTCGGTTAAATCAGACTTCATGTTTTTACGTTCGATAATCCGGTCTATCATCCCGTGCGCCAGCATAAATTCCGAGGTTTGGAATCCGGACGGAAGTTCCTGTTTGATTGTTTGCGCGATGATTCTCGGTCCGGTGAACCCAATCAGAGCCCTGGGTTCGGCCATGATGATGTCACCCAGGCCGGCAAAGCTGGCCATTACGCCGCCCATTGTCGGATTGGTCAGTATGGATATATGGAGCAACCCGGCTTCGTGGTGCCGGGCCAGCGCGGCCGATGTTTTGGCCATTTGCATCAGGGAAATGCAGCCTTCCTCCATCCGGGCTCCGCCGCCTGAACCGGAAATGATGATGACCGGAAGTCTTTCACTGGTGGCAAGTTCTATCGAGCGGGTCACCTTTTCTCCCAGGACCGAACCCATACTGCCCATTAGGAAACGCGAGTCGGTCATCGTCAGCACCGCCGGCAATCCGTTTATAGTTCCCTTACCGGTGATAATGGCATCTTTCATTCCGGTCAGCTTCTGAGCCTCCGCTAATTTATCTTTATAGGTTTTAGCCGCTTTGAAATTAAGCGGGTCGACCGAATCCAGGTCAGTCCAGTATTCCTGGAAGCTGCCTTTATCGATAATCAGGTCAATCCTTTGACGTGGCGAAATATAGAAATGGTAGTTGCATTCCGGACAGACCTGTATTTTTTCGACCACCGCTTTTTTGTGGACTAGGTTATTACAACTGTCACATTGCATCCATAATCCGTCCGGCATCTCGCGCCGGCGGTGGAAGACGAACTTTTTTAAGCCTTCCCAGGTAGCCATAGACTGTCCTTTTTTTATTGGGGCAGGTCAGTTTTATTCTGCCAAATCAGTGTTTACTATGTGAAATAGCCTTTATAAGCTATTTGAGAGGGGCTATTTTAGCGCCGTGTTCCTGCAGGTGCTTGATAACCCGCCGAACCTCTTCCTTCTCGCCTTCGATTTCCATTTCTAGCCAGGTAGCTACGTCAGTCATCGAACCTTTAAGCAGGTTGACCTTAACGTCAAAGTCCCTGGCGATTTCCCAAAGCGTCGGTTGTTTGCGCATTTCTTCGCTGAACTGAACTTTAATCCGTGACCGGACCCTGATTTTTCTGCCCATAAAAGCAACCAGGTTTTTTAACCGGGCAATTGAATCCTTGGTCATGGCCGTGAATTGCACGCCGATAACATTGGCTTTATAGCGGTTGGAACGTTGTACCCAGGTTACCCGTCCGTCGGCGGAAAGCGGTTCTCCGCCTAGGGTTGGGATACCGATAACAAAAGTCATCTTGTCGCCGATTAACAGGGTGTCTGTAGTTAAAAATCTTAACCCGGTGGAGCTGAGATTAATAATTGGATATCTTTCCGATGACCCTTTAAGGAATGCGAATAATCCGCCTGCTTCCTTATATTGGACGCTTCCGCCTTTTATTGGGAATCTGAAAGACCTTCTTTTATCACTGTCACTCATATTTATTCTCCTTTTTATGGGTTAAGCGTTGTAAGGGCGCTTATTATTCGTAATTCTTTTTGTTCTTTTCCCACCAATCTTCCCATGACTTGATGATTTCATCCTTTTTCTTCTGGTCGGTCCTGGCTGAAAAACTGCCTGTTTTATAATCGGTGATAAATTCCAGTGATTTTACCGCGTAGCGGGCTACCGGTTCATCGGAAGCTGGTTCCACATCCGTATTCCTGAGCATCGGAATTAATTCCTTAACCGAATTCGCATCTTTCATCCGTCCCAGCGCCTGGATAGCCGCGGCACGGACATAATAGCCTAAAAATGTTTGGGCCGTATCCGAGACGGCTAGTCTGATAAGAGGAATTGAGTCCTTGGCGCGCAGCAGTCCCAGCGCCCGGATGGATTCATAGCGCAGTTCTACGTCGGTCGAAGTTATTGATTTCATCAGGTGAGGTATGGCAATACTATTACCCATCCGGCCTAATGCCCGGGCGGCTACCGAAGCGATACTGGCCGTATACTCATCATTATCCGCCAAGAGTTTGACCAGATAATTGATTGCTCGTTCGTCCCGTAAATCTGATATTATTTCCACCACCATATAACGCATGTCCGGTTTGGCTGTTTCTAGCGCTTTAAGCAAGTGCGGCACGGTCGGCCGGCCTATTTCCAGCAGTTCCCGGCGGGATTCTTCCGTGGTTGTCGGGTCGTTGCTGGTTAATGATTCCAAGAGTGACGCCACCTGCTTTTCCAGGATGACTGCCGGGTCAAGCGTCGGTTTGGGCTGGGTCGGTTCTTTAACAGGTTCGGGTATCGGCGCAACCGGAGTTGGCGTAATCGCTGACGGTGCCGGTTTCGGGGCTTCAGTCTTGGCATCGGCCGCAAAAGCGCCGGAACAGAATAATGACATTGTTAAAATTACCGATATGGTATTCTTGATGTTTAATATCGATTTCATAGTGTTAACGCCCTCCATAAAAATATTACTAAATTATTACTGACCAACCGGTGACGGCGGCGCGCCGCCCGGGAAAATTACCGGCGCCGGCAGGCTCATACTCAGGAGTTTCCAGCCTTCGCCTTCCTTAATGAACTCCAGCAGGGCCGATTCACCGGTACCCCAGATAACCACAGCCGAAGCCATGTTATTTTCAATCCCGATGGTTTTTAGGAACGATCCCCTGAACATCGCTTGCCAGACCAGCTTGTTCTTCTCGTAGCTGTCCTTGAACTCCTTGAAAGGCTGTCTATCCCATTCTTGGACGCTGACCACTTTGAAGACTTTGTCCAGGTCTCCTGAGGTCATTCCGTCCGCTAACAGGATAAAACTGGCCTTAATTTCGGCCATATCCTTTTGCTCTTTAGGAGTCACTGGTCGTTCATCCGGGCGGGAAGATACGCAGCCCGTAACAACCAGAACGGGCAGAAAGACTGGTAACAATAGCCGAAAGAGTTTTATAGTCCTCATAAAAAGTATTTAATGTATAAGATTTCACAAGCCGTGTCAAGCTTTTGAGATATGTAAAAGGTGAGGCGTTGATTAACAGGATTAGCACTTGTGTGTAAAAATAGCGATATACGTATAAAGAAAGTTTGTTGTTCAAGTTGGGATGATGTGGTATTTTATCCCGCTAAACGCAATGGCAAAAACCTGGTTATTTCTGTTTGACAGGATAGCTTTGGTAATTTCCCGAACATTAATTTAGTAAGCAAGCGTTACTTGACGATAATATATTAAATAAGGCGATAAAATTTAGGTGATGGCATCATTTATGATATTAACATTGATACAACTTTTCAGAGTAAAACAGTGGAATAAGAATCTGTTTGTATTTGCGGCGCTTATCTTTTCCCGGAAGCTTTTTCAGTGGCCGGATATTCTTTCATCCTTAGCCGGATTTGGATTATTCTCTTTAGCGGCTAGTGCAGTGTATATTGTTAACGATATTCTGGACCTGGAAAGCGATAAGCAGCATCCTCGGAAAAAGACACGCCCGTTGGCATCCGGGCTGATATCGGTTAGGGCGGCATCACTTATTTCCGCCATGCTCGGGGCCGGCTCGGTTTTGGTAGCTTTCATACTGAATAAAGGGTTTGGTTCGATGCTGGCGGTCTATATTCTTATAAACCTGTTTTATTCAATAGCCCTGAAACATATGGTCATTATCGATGTGATGGTTATTGCCGCCGGGTTCGTTCTGAGGGTACTGGCTGGAGCGGCGGTTATCTCGGTTCTGCCTTCCAGCTGGCTGGTTATTTGTACGGTGCTTCTGGCGTTATTCCTGGCTTTTGGCAAGCGGCGCCACGAAATCATAGTTATGGGCGGTGATGCGGAGAGCCACCGCGAGGTGCTGGAGCATTACAGCACTTATTTTTTGGATCAGATGATGGCTGTGGTAACGGCTTCAACGGTAATGTCTTATATGTTATATACGGTCAGCGAGGAAACATTCAGGACTTTCGGGACCAAACGTCTGCTCTGGACCACTCCGTTTGTTCTTTACGGGATATTCAGGTATCTTTATCTGGTGCATCAGAAAGAAAAGGGCGGTGACCCGGCATCGCTGATGTTTAGTGATAAGCCGCTTTTGATTAATTTGATACTTTGGGTTATCGCCTGCGTCAGTATCATCTATTTTGTCGGTTAAGATTCCCGCATTTAATATGAAATCTAAGGTCGCAGTTATAAAAACCAATCCGGGAACAGTCCTGACGGATATTGAGCGTTTATCCGAAATGGCCGGAATCCGACAGGCGTTACCTAAAGATAAGCCGGTGATACTCAAGGATAATATTTCCTGGCATTTTCCTTTCCCGGGCGCTAATACCACGCCGTGGCAATTAGAAGGAACGATCCAGACATTAAGGATGTTTGGTTATAAGCAGGTTTCAGCGGTGCACAATAATACGGTTGTTACCGATCCGTTTAAGGGGGGGCAACTCAATCGCTTAGGGCCGGTTTACAAGAAATACCAGATACCGGAGTTGTATAACTTCCGGCCCGAAGATATTAAATGGGTACGTTATCAGCCCAAGGCCAGGATGCTGGTGTTGGATAAGATTTTCCCAGATGGAATCATGATTCCGGAGTATTTCATCGGTAAAAGCATTATCCACCTGCCGACCGTTAAGTGTCATATTTACACGACTACGACCGGTGCGATGAAAAACGCATTTGGTGGCTTGCTCAATACTAAGCGCCACTATACGCACAGCGTTATTCACGAAACGCTGGTGGATTTATTGCAGATTCAGAAGGAAATTCATTCAGGCATATTTGCGATAATGGACGGCACCATCTGTGGCAACGGGCCGGGTCCGCGGACGATGATACCGGTTGAAAAGGATTATATCTTGGCCAGCGCGGACAGCGTGGCGATTGATGCGGTGGCCGCAAAAATGATGGGATTCGACCCGATGAGCCTTAAATACATCCGTCTGGCGCACGAAGCCGGGCTAGGTGTTGGTTTAACGGAGGATATTGAGATAGTAGGAGAGGATATCTCTAAGGAGTGTTTTTCGTTCTGCGTGGGCGATAACCTGGCCAGCAAGTGCGGGGATACATTGTGGTTTAGCCCGTTGAAAATATTCCAGAGGTTATTTTTCCACACGCCGTTGGTATATATATTTATATTCGGTTCGTATTTATATCATGATAAAATATGGTGGCCTTTCAAAGGCGCTGGTATAATGGAGCAAATTCTTAAAAACAGCAAATGGGGGAAACTGTTTAAAACATATCCGGAAGAGTAAGCGAGGAGTTTTAAATGCTATATGTTATCTTGACACTGGCTATTGTGTTTAATGCTTTAGCTAATATTTTGATAAAGGTGGGTATGACCAAAGGCGGTAGTTTGGACGGCCTGAAAATAACGGAAATGCTTTTAAGAATGGCTGGAAATTATATACTTTGGTTAGGCGTTACGTGCTTTATCCTGGCTCTGGTGGCTTACAGCTACGCACTTTCTAAAATGAACCTGAGCATTGCTTATCCGATTATGACCAGTTGCGGATATGCGATAGTTATTCTGGTCTCTGTGTTGTTTATGAAAGAGGTTCTTAACTGGGTGCAGATATCCGGTTTGATACTGATAACAGCTGGCGTCTGGATGGTAGCCGTAAAATAAGTATGAGTTTGGAATATTATCGTGATTTGGTAGTGGTGCTGACTCAGAAGGAAATAAAAGTTAGGTATAAAAGCAGCCTGTTGGGGTACATTTGGTCCGTGGCGCACCCGCTTTTCCTCACCGTAATTTTTTATTTTGCATTCGGGATAGTTATGAGAGTTCCCAAGAGCGCAATGATAGAGAATTACACCTTGTTTCTGATTGCTGGCCTTTTCCCGTGGCAATGGGTGATGAATTCTGTTAATATCGCGCCGCTTTTATTTCTAGGTAATTCTTCTCTGATTAAGAAAACTAATTTTCCGCGTGAGGCGGTGATACTAGCCGATGTTTTTAATAACATGGTGCACTTTATCCTGTCGATACCAGTGATTCTGGCGTTTATGTTTTTTTTCGGTGAATACCCGACCTGGTCATGGATTTACGGGCTGCCCATATTAATATTGATTCAATTCTTTTTGGTTTGCGGGTTGGCGTTGACAATTGCTTCTATTAACCTGTTTTTTCGAGACTTAGAGCGGATAGTCAATTTGCTAACTATGGCCTTATTTTACGCCACACCGATATTTTACCATGAATCGCAGGTGCCCAAAGAATACCAGTTTATTATAAAGTATAACCCGTTTTCTCCGTTGTTGATTTCCTGGCGCAACCTATTTTTAACCGGAACCATTGATTGGATTATGATGCTGAATGCACTGATTTTTGGACTGGTGATATTCATTATCGGGTATTATATTTTTAGAGCGTTGAGATGGCGTTTTGCGGAAGTATTGTAAATTATGGAAACGGTTATTAATTTTGAGAATGTTTTTAAATCTTATCCGCTGTATCACGCGGTGACCGGCGGGTTTAAGAAGTTCTTGTTTAGTCTGCCTTCTTCAATAAAGGCTTTAAACCAGACTACTTTCCATGCGCTGGAAGGTGTTTCGCTTAAGGTCGGCCGGGGTGAGCGGGTAGGTATTATCGGAAGAAATGGTTCGGGTAAGAGTACAACGCTTGGGCTTATGGCCGGGGTTCTTAAGCCTAATAAAGGCCAAGTAACTATAAACGGCCGTGTTTCACCATTGCTGGAACTGGGGATGGGTTTTAATGCTGAGCTTACTGGCATAGAGAATATTTTCCTTAACGGCATTTTGATGGGTATGACCAAGGCGGAAGTCAATAAGAATTTCAGCGACATCATTGCGTTTTCGGAAATTGGGGCGTTTCTCGACCAGCCTCTCAGGACATATTCCAGCGGCATGGTGGCCCGGCTAGCATTTTCTATTATTGCTCATCTTGACCCGGAAATTATGCTGATTGATGAGATACTGGCTGTGGGAGATATTGCATTCCAACAGAAATGCTACAAAAAGATGTTGTCTTTCAAGGAGAAAGGAACAACGATAGTTTTGGTTTCTCATTCCATGAGTGATATAATTAGATTTTCAGAAAGAGTGATATTTCTGGACAAAGGTAAGATTGCCAAGGAAGGCAACCCGGATGAGGTCATCAAGTCATACGATGAGCTGATGAAACAGTAACCGCGGGCCGTCAAATATGCGAAACTAGCGGTATTATCCTGCACGGCGTTTTAGTCTTATATGAAAAATATTATTCGGAGATTTATGCCAAGGTCTATCTGGCGGTTAATCAGATGGTTTTATTATTTTATTGTAGATACTATTGATTTATTGCTGGGCCGGCGGGATGAATTGACTCCTCCAAAAGGCATGATTTTTGTCGGCGATGGTGATTTTAAGAAGACCGGTCAAGAGTTTTTTAGTTATTTCCTGGAAATTGGCGGGCTAAAACCGGATGAAAAGGTGCTGGATGTCGGATGCGGTATCGGTCGGATGGCTGTTCCTCTGACAAAATATCTGGATAAAAGAGGCGCTTATGAGGGATTTGATATAGCCGCTGACGGAATTAACTGGTGCCGAAAAAGGATTACCCCCAGATATTCTAATTTTAGTTTTCGATTGGCCGATGTGTTCAATAAATCATATAACCCGCAGGGTAAATATAAGGCGTCGGAATACAGGTTTCCTTACGATAATAAATCGTTTGATTTTATATTCTTGACATCCGTGTTCACTCACATGCTTCCCAGGGATATGGAAAGTTACCTGTCTGAGATTGCTCGCGTACTAAAAAGTGGCGGGCGATGCTTCATTACTTTTTTTCTGTTAAATACTGAATCGGAAAAACTCATTGACGCAAAATTAAGCACTCTGGATTTTAAATATGATATCGGCGGGTGTCGTACGGTAAATAAGGATGCACCAGAGTTTGCTGTGGCTTATGCCGAGGGGTTCATCCAGGAGATATCTCAGAAATATGGACTAAAAGTCAGGGAGCCTATTCAATATGGGGTATGGTGCGGAAGGAATAACTTTTTGAGTTATCAAGATATAATCATAGCGGTTAAGGAATAATCTGGTTTGGCTTCGTTAGGCAACACCTTTTGCAGCTCCTTAGGATCTTTGAAGCTTAAATATAACGAAATGCTATGATACATTTGCTCCGGCGGTGGAGGTATGTGAAATATACTCACAATTAGGACTATTCGGAGTTTGCACCTAATTACAAAATCTTGACCCGGGTATATAATTAACATAACATTAAAATATTAATGGTGTTTGTAATACTCTTGAATTTATTGAATAGCAGAAATAATATGGCTGTCAGGATCCCGGCAGGTGAGAAGCGGACCGTAGAGCAATTAACCAGACATTATGAACTGGAAAAGCAGTTGGCACATAAGTTGCGAAATTCAAGCCAAGGTGAACGCAAGAATCTTTACAAATTACTTTATGATGAGCTTTATCGGGCGGTGCCGGAGCTGTCTGCTATGGAATTATCTGCGGAAGCCCAGAATGATATTGTAGCGGTGCAGACAAAGCTGTTGGAGAAGTTCCTGTTTCCAGGGGCTCAATTTTTAGAAATAGGGCCGGGTAATTGCCGGTTGGCTTTTGAGGTGGCGAAAAGAGTTAAGCATGTTTACGCGATGGATGTTTCAGCAGAAATAACCAAGAATCAGCGCCTGCCGGATAACTTTAAATTAGTTATTTATGATGGATGCGAAATGCCGGTTGGTCAAAAAAGCGTTGATATTGCTTACAGCAATCACGTGATAGAGCATATACATCCGGATGATGCCGTTGGTCAAATTAAGAATATTAACCGGGTTTTGAAAGAAAATGGGGTGTATATTTGTTTGACGCCCAACCGTTTGCACGGACCCCACGACATCTCCGGCTATTTTGGGGATAAGGTAGCTACAGGATTTCATCTGAAAGAATACACCTACGGTGAGCTTGCCAATCTGTTTAGACAAGGTGGATTTGATAAAATAAAGTCATATATCTATATAAAAAGAAGGTATATTGGTATGCCGCTAATTATTATAAAACTGGTTGAGTGGTTTACAGAAATATTACCTTTTTCTCTGCGGTGGATATTAGCTGGGAAGCTGCCGTTTAGATTGTTGAATAATGTGATAATTGCTGGAAGGAAATAGATCATGCAATCAGGGATTGGGGATAGATTATTAGCGAAATACCGTCGGCTTAAGGATAAGTTTTTGATGAAGCATTACATCAGCAAGCTGTTTTATGATTGGTTTTTAAGGCGATGGAAGGACTTATTTGGTTTATCTTATGATAAGGCATTGTCGGAATATATTTTAGGTCGGCTTCGTGTTTTTAAGGAGAAACTTATGCCTTGGCATAGCCGTCGGCGAATGGCATATCAAACAATAGTTGGTGGTATTAAAAAAGTGTTTGGATTGCAGTATCAATACCAAGTTGCTACGCTAGGGGGGCAGATGATGCCGGTTGATTTGGCAAATGGATCAAAGGTGAGCGTGGTTATCCCGGTTTATGACCGGACGGATTTTTTGGAAGAGAGTATCGAGTCTATACTGGCGCAAACATACAAGAATTTTGAGTTGATACTAGTTTGCGACGGATCGCCGGCCGAAACGCTAGCAGTAGTTAATAGTTATAAATCGAATCCTCAGGTTAGAATTTTTATATATAAGGACAATAGTGGGACTTCGGTAAGAGGTCGTAACCGTGGAATAAAGGAAGCCCGGGGGAAATATCTGGCATTTTTAGATAGTGATGATATAGCTGAGACGAATCGATTGGAGTTATCGGTGAAATGCATGGAACAGTTTGATGCCGATTTAATTTATGGTTCATGGAAGGTAAAAAACGAAAAAGGGTGTCGTAATTTGGATGCTTTGTGTTATGGAGATAGTGCAATAATTTATGCATCAGGCATTGATTATGCCAGTTTATTAGAGAAAAACCTTATTTCCCAAAGCACGGTAATGGCTAAAACAGAGGTTTTGTTTAAAGCCGGCGGTTTAAGGCCGGATATGTGTTATTGTGAGGATTACGAACTATGGTTGAGGTTGGCTTATCTGGGCTGTAAGTTTAAGGCAGTGCCGGAGGTGTTGGCAACTCTGCGGTTTCATTCAGGTAATCTGGGCGAACGATTTATTCCTGATGAGAAAATGTGGAGAGAGAAATCTATTAAATTGCATAAAATGGTGCCAACCATAAAGCCGACGATAGCCTTTATTATACCCAGCCAGGGGATTACCGGTGGAACAGCTGTAGTTTGCCAGCATGCTAACAGGTTTTTGCAGAAAGGATATGATGTTTTGATAATTGATAATGAGTTGTTTCCTTTTAAGAAAGGTCTTGAAGAATGGTTCCCGGAAGTTTTGCCCCAGGTTATATCAATAAATGATATGAAAAGCCTGATGCCACGGATTGATATTGCAATTAGTACAAGTTGGCAAACAGTTTATACTGTGAAAGATATACCAGTTGGACGAAAGATTTACTTTATTCAGTCAGATGAGACTCGTTTGAATCCACCTGGGAGTGAGGAATCAAAACTGGCCAGGCAGACTTATACCTTCGATTTTGAAATGATAGTTATTGCCAAGTGGTTAAGACAATGGCTTAAAGATGATTTCGGTAAGATGGCGAGCTATATTCCCAATGGTTTGGATAATAAACTATTTTTCCCAGACGAGCCGCTTGAACCTAAAGGCGCTCGATTAAGGGTTCTTTTAGAGGGACCTATTGATGTATCTTTTAAGGGTATGAAAGAGGCTTTTGAAGTAGTTGACAGGATGGATGTGGATGTTTGGTGTGTTTCTTCGGGCGGTCGTCCCAAGCCGGGCTGGAAATGCGATCGTTTTTTTGAGAAAGTGCCGCTGAAGGATATGCGAAAAATATACTCAGCCTGTGATGTTCTTGTCAAGATGTCTAAGGTGGAGTCATTTGCAATGCCACCACTGGAAATGATGGCTTGTGGTGGTACGGTAATAATGAATAAAGTTACTGGTTACGATGAGTATATTGTGGATGGTGTTAATGCGTTAGTTATAGAGCAAGGTGATGTTCGGGCAGCACGTGAGAAGCTTGAAATACTTATAAAAGATAGGATTTTACTAAGGAAACTTATTGAAGGTGGTCTAGAAACGGCTAAAAGATGGAGTTGGGATTATAGTAATGACAAGTTTACAAAATTGCTGGAAGGCCAGATAGAAATAAAATGGGTAACTGATGCATCGAAATTAATTAAATAAGAACATATGAAAGCATTAGGTGAGATTTTACTGGATAAATTCCGAAGGATTAAGAAGCGATTAATACCGGAAGGTACTATTCTGCGAGGCGGTTATGATTTTTTACTGTTTCGAGTAAAGAGATTTTTTGGAGTTGTTAAGGATCAACCATTAGGCGATTCGTTAATTTTACAATACCGGATAGCTAAAGGTCGGATATTACCTTTCGGAAGCCGGAGGCGCAGATTCTACGAAAGAATTACAACAGTTTTTAGGGGGGCTGTAGCAGGTCAGGGTGTCATGGATGAACATTCTATTAGTTATGAAGAATGGTTGTCTAAGAGACATCCGTCAGAAAATGTCCTTTACGGGATGCAAAGAGAAATCAACGAGTTTCCATACCAGCCTAAGATTGCTATTGGTATTATTGCTCGCGAGGGTGTTGAATCGTTTGCTTGGCAGAAATCAATTAAGTCTGTGGCAGGACAGGTTTATCATAACTGGAAGATTTATCTTATTGGTGCAGGTGACTTGCCTTTTAGTAAACAAGAAGGAGCTTCCGTGGTTGGTGTGGATTCAGTAAAAGATTTGTTTGTTGATAAAGAGAATGATTTTATTGGGTTCGTTTATCCGGGTGACATCATACAGCCCCATTGTTTATTTAAAATTGTTCAACGGCTTAATATCGAAAAGGAGATAGATTTAGTATATTGTGATAATGATTGGCTAAACGAATCGGGTAACAGGGTGAAACCTTTTTTTAAGCCGGATTACTCTCCTGATCTGTTGATGGGTATGAACTATGTGGGTAGGTTTTTTTGCGTCAAAGCGAGCTGTTTGAAAAAGACTGAAGGATTAGATGATAATTTATACAAAATGCTTTTAATTGCCGAATCAAAGTGTAAAAAAATATTGCATATCCCTAATATTTTGTGCAGCTATTTTGACCATCATTCTGATGCTAAAAGTGGGAAAGAAACCTTAGAGTATATTATCAGGAAGCGTGGTCGTGAAGCAGAAGTATTGTCGCTGCCTCGTAATGACGCTTATCGGGTTAGATATAAAATTATAGAGAACCCGCTTATTTCTATTATTATACCTACTGCATTTAGTAAACCGGATATATTCCAAAAATGTTTTTCTTCATTAGCGCAGAAGACAGCTTACCGGAATATCGAAATTATTATTATAGATAATAGTCGGAGTGATTTATCCCGATGTTCTATAGATATGTCTCAGATGAAATGTCGAGTGATTAAATATAAGGACGAATTCAATTATGCGCGAATAAATAATATAGCGGCGAAAGAGGCTAATGGCGCAATGTTGCTTTTCCTTAATGATGATACTGAAGCATTAAACAGTGATTGGATGGGGGCGATGATAGAGCATTGCCAACGCAAGGAAATTGGTATTGTCGGGGCGAAACTTTTATACCCAGATGGAACGGTTCAGCATGGGGGTATATTTTTCACTGGGAAAAACGATGTTATGGGGCGACATAGTTTTAGATTTGTTAAAGATGGTGCTGATTATTACGGATTTCTAGACGTAGTACGAAATACTTCAGCGGTAACAGGGGCTTGCATGATGATGCGTCGTGAAGTTTTTCGGGAATTAAATGGTTTTGATGAGACTTTGGAAGTTGAATGTAATGATACTGATCTATGTTTACGAGTAATAGAAAAAGGATATCGTATCATCTGGACGCCTTTTGCTAGACTGCTTCACCACGAGGCGATTAGCCGTATTGACGTTTATAAGCCATTGCCAAAAGACAGAATTATATTTTGGAATAGATGGAAGACTAAACTAGAAAAAGGCGACCCATATTTTAACCCTAATTTAAATGTTGACAAAGAGGATTATTCCCTCAAGTCTATTAAGTAATATTATGCGAGTCGCTAAAAAAATTTTAGTGGTTAAAATTAACATGTTGGGGGATATGGTTACATTTTTGCCAATGCTTAATTCGCTTAGAAAAGGTATGCCGGATGCGGAAATTACGCTGTTAACTACTTCGGTTGGGGCAGAACTGAGTGCGATCACTAGATTAGTTGATAATATATGGATAACATCTCCGGGAGAGGCTAGATCTATTTTTTGGTTTACAAAGTTGTGGCTGCGGATTATAAATAAGAAGTTTAATATTTCAATCTCATCTTATGATAGTTCCTCATTTATTGGATTGGTTCTTTATTTGTCAGGCATACCGGTTCGTATTGGATATGACTGCGCTAAACTGGCTAAAATGTATAATAGATTGGTTCATTTCTCAAGGGATATTCATATGATTGAACTAAATCTTAATTCTATAAAAGAACTGGGCTTATCTTGTTTAAGAGGTCGCCCAGTTATGAATATACCCGAAGATGCTAAAGATATGGTAGATAAAATACTAATCAAAAATGGAGTAAATCAGAGAGAATTGATTATTGGAATACATCCGGGTTCTCGCACGGCACCACGTTGGTCACCAGAACATTTTGCTAAATTGGCAGACGAATTAATCAAAAACCATCATGCAAAAATTATTTGTATTGGCTCCATTAGTGAAAAAGTAATTGTTGATGATATTCAATCACAAATGGGGCGAAAAATAATTGATTTTACAGGCCAAACCACAGTTGCTCAGTTAGCGTATCTTATATCAAGGTTATCAATACTTATAGGGCACAGTAGTGGCCCTACGCACTTAGCCTATCTTATGGGAACTTCGACGTTATCCTTTTGGGGTGTGAGTCTACCTCAAAACTGGGGGCCTTACTGGGATAAAGAGCGCCATATTTGTTTAGCTAGCGATTTGGATTGTTTAGGTTGTGACAAAAAAGAATGTCCCAAGGAAACGTTGGAATGTATGGTCTCTATCAGTGTGGGGAAAACCTTAGAAAGCATTAAGCAGCTTCTGTCAAAATAATTTTTTCTAAGGCTTGAAGCTCTTCTTGCTTAAGATCATCAAACCTAAATCCGATATCTTTAATACTTTCACTAGGTTCACGATCAATGAAGGCGATGTGGGTTCTGATATTTAACTGATCGTTTTGTTTTAATAGCAAGGAAGCGGTGAATTTATCTTTCTTATTCTCCTCGAATTTAGAGAAAAACGAATTGAATTTTTCACGCTCTTTTTTGATGTCTCCGCCTATGGTTGGTAGAAAATTTTCCACAAGCATGCCGGTAGAGCTAAGATTGATTAATCTGCATTTTATAGCATCTGATGTATTTCTGCCGGCATAAATTTCCGTATTATAGGAAAGTTCGCGATGCAATAATTTTTCATTTGAAGTTTTAAATATACCGTCCCGGATAGATTTAAGGAATTTTATGGCGCAAAGGGGATGGTTAATTATTTGGGTAAATTCTTCTTGGGGAGACATATCTTCTGTTACGCCGATTATTGGTATATGAGGGGCGATTTTTTTTATGGTAAAAATTAATTTTGATATATCGGAATTAATTTTAAGTGTGTCAACTACTACCGCATCAAATAGGGCCGTTTCAATTTTACTTATTGCATTATTTGGATTTTCTGATATGGATACACCGTAGTAATTACTGATAATTCCTTTTAATAGAGAACCGGAATATTGGTTAATATCTACAATCAAAACATTAGGCATATTATGACTCCTTATTATGGTAGATTATATATAATTAATATATCGGATTTTTAGGATGATAACTTAAGGGGTATGATAGAATGGAATCACCCGAGTATTTTATGCTCATCAGTTAGGGAAATACCTTTGAGGAGCATTTTAAGTTGATCGGGATTATGCGAGAATTTTAAGGCATTTTCATCAGTAATAAGATTGTTTTTTATTAGATTATGAAGTGATATATTAAAATCTTGCATACCCTCATTTTTAGAGCCGCGCATAATTTCAAGGATTAATTTATCTTCTTTGGTTTGGATAAGTTTTTGAATGGTTGGATTAACAACCAATACTTCTGCCATAGGGACAATGCGAATTTCTTTTTTAGACGAAGGTAGTAAACGCTGACATATGATTGATTTGAGATTTAGGGTTATGCTTTGGCGAATAAGATTGCTTCTTTCTTGAGGGAATAAATCGATAATACGGGAAATTGTTTGGGCTGCATTAGAAGCATGTATTGTTCCTAGTACTAAATGTCCAGTTTCTGCAGCCATCAATGCAGCTTCTACGCTTTTACTATCACGTATTTCGCCAATGAGTATGACATCCGGGTTTTGGCGGACTACATATTTTAAAGCGTCTTCAAAGGATGCTACGTCTATACCGATTTCACGTTGGTTAATAAATGATTTATTATCTTTAAATAAATATTCAATAGGGTCTTCAATCGTAATTATATGGCACTTCCTATTTTCATTAATGTATTGAATCATTGAGGCTAAAGTGGTAGATTTTCCTGATGAGGTTGGTCCTGATACAATAATCAAGCCTTCTTTTAAGGACGCTATTTCTTGTATAACTGGCGGTAAGTGCAGGTCATTTAAAGATGGTATTCCTGTGTTAACACGGCGCGCGGCTACTGCTACATTACCGCGTTCTTGGTAGATGTTTATCCTGAATCGACCAACTCCCTCGAGATCATAAGCAAAATCAAGATTGAGATTGTGCTCAAAAATATTTTTCTGGGAATCGGTCATTATTTCGTAAATAATTCTTTTAATATCTGTTGCGGAAAGGACTTTATTTCCAACTTCATGCAAGACAGTGGTAACCCGAAATATAACTTTAGCTCCGACCTTGAGATGGAGGTCAGAGCCTTTGTTTTTAGCTAAAGAGCTAAAAAGCTTATCGATGTCCTTTAGTTCTTCTTGAGGAGATTTTTCCATAGTTCTAATTCGTCAGAAGGGACGTCTTCTATTGAAATCCATTTGGTGTTTTCGATCGAAATGAATACGGTCGATTTTCCGTTAGGACTTATCCAGGTGATTGAAGTCTTTGTCGAATTCTTGTCTTTTTGCCATCCTGAATACTTCTTTTCAATAACGGATTGATAAGCTTTGAAAGATTCTGTGGCATCGGCATTGCTGTCCCATACGGTCGAAAGATACAGACTGTATTTATTGGTCTTGATATTTTTTAAGAGGAAATATTTATCGCCATCCCATCCTTCAGCGGCTTCTCTTAAGCTGGGTATTTCGAAGGTGCTGAAAAGCGTCCAAAACCCGAACTCACCTAAAACATCAGAAAATGATATTTCTATTTGAGGGGGTAATGCTGGCTGGTTTATTACAGTCGGCTCATCCCGTTCAATCAATAATTTTCGCGGATGCATGATTTGTTCTGTGGAAACGGGCGGTTTTTGGTAGGCTATATCAATATTTTGCCAGCCGCCCTGGTAATTTTTATCTTGTTTGGGGATATCGTAAACCAGCATATCGCTTATACTGGACAGTCCGTGGATGTAAGGCGCATTGAGATACCAGAAAAGATGTATAGGGGCACTTTTTAACCCTTCCAGAGCCGTTTTCATTTCCGGGTATTTTTCGGCCAGGGGTAACATCTGTGATTCAGCTTGATTTAAAAGCATATCCCTGGTCATGAATTTCATACGGCTGAATATTTGGGCGATAACAGGATTGTTTGCGCTTATTTCTTGCCCGCCCATCATCGGTTTAAGGCTGTACATAGTCATGACATAAGTCGCTTCCCCTTCATAAAGATATCGGATTGCCGTGGCGGAGTCTTCCGAGGCTGAGGCGTTTTTGTTCATATCAGCCAGATTAAAAGATTGGTCTTGCAAGGCATGGCAAAGTTCATGTATCAGATTACTTTTGAGCTGTTCGGGAGGAAAGGCGTCAACCTTAAGTAAATAAATAGATTTAGTTCTGGGGTCGTAGTAAGCGCCGGCCTGAGTTAATAGCAGGTTTTCGAATCCTTTTCTCAAGTCGTATCCTTCTGGGAGAAGTCCCAGTTTTATCATGGCCATTTGGGTTATTTGGGCTTTGGCCGGGGGGAGTTCTTTATCCAAGTCATTCTTGACGAAATTACGAAAATCGCTCATAGATTGGACGGCCGTAGGTATGGTTGATTTGAATTGTTTTCCTCTGATGAGTTCGACTTCTTTTTGATAAGTATTGATATCGCTAATGATTTTTTCTGTCGCATTTTCGTGCACTTCCTTATGAGTATTAGTTGAGCATGATATGCCTGTTATAAATAATCCCACAAAGGTGATTGAAATAATGGGGATAATTATTTTTTTCATAAGTATTCCTTTTCTATGGTTTGCCGTAATGCACTTTATAGAATTTAAGATATTCGCCTGTTTTAATTCGTTTCCACCAGTCTTTATTCTTAAGGTACCAATTAATAGTTTGCCTAATGCCATCTTCAAACCTGTATTTTGGTTGCCAGCCCAGTTGTTTTTTTATCTTTGAGATATCAAGGGCATAACGGCGGTCATGGCCGGGCCTGTCCTTGATAAAGGTTATCAGTGATTCTGGCTTTTTTAATGCCTGGAGGATGGTTTTGGTTACTTCCAAGTTGGTTTTTCCCGATTGCCCCGCGATATTGTAGATTTCGCCTAATTTGCCGTGGCGCATGACACAATCGATTGCCCGGCAATGGTCTTCAACGTAAAGCCAATCGCGGATATTTTTTCCGTCTCCGTAAAGGGGCAGTTGCTTGTTTTCTAATGTGTTAGAGATAAAGAGAGGAATGACTTTTTCCGGAAATTGGTAAGGGCCATAGTTATTCGTGCCGCGGGTGATTATGGCGGCATATCCGAATGTTTTTTCGTAGGCTTTGACCAGCAGGTCGGCGCTGGCTTTGCTGGCCGAATAAGTACTGCTTGCGTCTAGCGGGGATTTTTCGGTAAAAGGTTTATCTTTTTTCTTAAGCGAACCGTAGACCTCATCAGTGGAAATTTGGATATACCGTTTTATTTTGAACTGGCGTGCGGCTTCAATGAGTACCTGGGTGCCTAAAATATTGGTGTTTAAGAAAACGGCCGGATGGTACAAGCTGCGGTCGACATGGGATTCGGCCGCGAAATTTATTATCACATCTATCCCGCCGGCTAGTATCTTATTGACTATTTTGCCGTCAGTAATATTACCCTTGATAAATCTATAGCGGCTAGATTTTTTTATATCTTTCAGGTTTTCTAAATTACCAGCATAAGTCAAGAGGTCTAAATTGGTGATGGAGACGTCTTTATACTTATTAAGCATGAAATGGATAAAGTTGGAACCGATGAATCCGCAGCCGCCCGTGACAAGAATTTTCATAGGAACTCCTTCATTAGATAAACTAATTACTTAGAAAGAGATGCTTTGTCAATCTATATGTAGTTTTTTTATTGACAATGTTTTGATAAAGTCTATAAATGCATCAAAAGGAGATGTTAATATGCTTAATAATATCGGGGCTCAAGAATTGCTTATTATTTTTTTGATTCTAGTTTTTCTTTTTGGCGCTAGTAAGCTCCCCTCGCTGGCCCGGGGATTAGGTAAGTCAGTGAAAGAATTTAAAAAAGGGATGAACGAAGAGGAAGATAAACCTCAAACCAAGGATGAGCCAACTATACCTCCGGCAACGACATAGTCAATGATTATGTTTTGACAGGAGGGGTGAATCTCATCTTGTCTTATTTTTTAACACACCCTTTATATATTCAATTACTTTTTTAATGGCCTTATCCATAGGTGGTTTTAATGTTGCTCCAGCGGCTCTATTGTGGCCTCCACCGCCGAAATGAGCCATTAATCTATCAGCATTTATTGGAGGTTTCGCACGCACACTAAGCTTTATTTTTAAGGGATTATCATGGCTTTCTCTAAAAAGTAATGCAACCTTGACATCTTTAATTGCTCTTAAAACGGACAAGTACTCTTGTGAGTCGGCCGGTTCGGTTTTGAATTTTTTATACATCTGTCGGGTTAAGACAGACCATGCAATTTGGTTATTAAAATCTAGTTTTATGCGTTCGAGGCAATCTATATAAAGACGCGTTCCAGGGATGCTTTTATTAGCATGCATGCTGTTAAAAATATAGGAAAGGTCTATACCCTTTTTTATCATTTCCCCGGCTATATAATGGCTTTCTGGGGTAGTTGACGAAAATACAAAATGGCCGGTATCAGTATCGAGAGAAACGTAAATGTTAGTGGCCATATTCTTGTCGATTTTAACCCCTGAAGCTAAAATAATTTGGTAAACGATTTCTCCCGATGCGGCGCGTGAAGGATCAGTCCAGTTAATGTCGCCAAAAAGATCGTTTTCCTGGTGATGGTCGATATTGATGACAATCGTGCCCTTGCGGATGAGTTCTTTTATAGGTTCTGCCAATTCTTCAAGTCTGTCTAATCCCCCTGAATCTAGGACAATGATAACATCATAATTAGAGTTTAATTTAGTTCCTGGTTTAAATTGGCGGACTTTTTTTACCCAAGGCATGAACAGTAATTCTTTAGGGGTGCCCCCGGTATTGATTATGCTGGCCGATTTTTTCATTAGGCGGAGCATTTGGGCTAATGCAAGCTCTGAGCCTAAGGCATCCCCGTCGCAACGCGCGTGGGTGGTTATTAAAAACCGTTTGTTTTTCCTTATAACATCTAGTATTTCTTTCGCCAGCTTCATATTTATCTATCAGTCATTATTTTAATGTAATCGCAACTATTTTTGCAGTAATTATTTCGCTATTGAATAATTTTGCTTTTAATAATAGGCAATAAAATCATTTATTTTAAAAGCAAATTAGTAACTATTTTTTTGGTGTGTGCATGAGAATAGCATGAGATTTATTTTTTAAAGTAATTCTCTTGACACCTAAAGGTGAGAAGTTAAAAATTATGCTTGATGATTTAAACAGATTGATTAATCAGCTGGCTTTAGCATAAAGGAGAATAACATGAAAAAACAATCATCTTTTTTATTCGACAGTGGCCTTGGTAAGCTTGATCCGGATATACAATTTTTTGCAAAGTGTGAAGAGGGCAGGCAATCTAGTAGCCTTTTGATGATTGCATCAGAAAGTCTTTGCCCCAAGCCGGTACGCGAGGCTTTGACCATGGTATTCACAAATAAGTATGCTGAAGGATATCCTTCTTTGAGGATGGCGCAGGATGAACGCAATCAAGTAGAAAAGGAGCCGGCGCGGTATTTATCATTCCATCGGAGATATGGGGATCGAAGGTTTTATAAAGGCGCGGAATTTAGCAATTTTGTTGAAGTTCTTGCCCAGCGCCGGGCTGCAGAAATATTTGCTAATCCGAATGCTTCAGTTGACGAAATATTTGTTAATGTTCAATCACTTTCTGGTGCCGCGGCAAATAATGCGGTATATAATGCATTTGTCGTGCCGGGTGACACGATTATGGGGATGTCACTTTCATACGGAGGCCATCTAACTCATGGAAGCCCTTTTAATCGTTCGGGGCGTCAGTACAAAGTTGTTCCGTATACGGTTGATCTTAATACAGGGAAGCTTGATTACAACCAGATCGAAAGCTTGGCTTTGGAGCATAAACCCAAGATTATTATTGCCGGCGCAAGCGCATATCCCTGGAGTATTGATTGGAAAAGGTTATCCGAAATCGCACATAAAGTGCCGGTGCAGGTCGAAGGACTGAACAGGCAAGGTGCAGTCCTGATGGCCGACATATCTCATCCTTCTGGGCTTGTCGTGGCCGGACTCTTTCCTAATCCGGTGGGGTTAGCAGATGTTTCTACCCTAACTACACATAAAACACTTTGCGGTCCGCGCGGGGCTATTATTATCTCTACTAATGAAGAAGTGGCCCGCCGGATTGATTTTGGTGTGTTTCCAGGGGAACAGGGTGGTCCGCATATGAATAATATTGCCGCTAAAGCGGTTAGCTTTAAAATAGCCTCAATGCCGGAATTTAAACAATTGCAACAACGAATTTATGATAATTGCCAGGTATTATCAAAAACATTTGAAAAGTTGGGATTAAAACTTGCTTATGGCGGAACTGATTCTCACCTGTGCTTAATAGACCTGGATAGTATTAAAACGGAATCAGGCATTCCGCTCAGGGGCGATGTGGCATCAAACATTTTGGATCTTTGTGGGATTACCTGTAATAAAAACGCTCTCCCGGGCGATGAAACCGGTACCAGGCCTCGTGGCGTTAGGTTTGGAACGACGGTTCTTTCACAGCTTGGGTTCGGTAAAAAGGAAATGGAAACTATCGCTAAAATGGTTTACCGAGTGTTGATTAATATTCAAACATTCAAAGTTATCAGCCACAGCGGTGAAATTGTCCGGGGAAAGATTGACCAGAAAATAATGGATGAAACGCGTCAGGAGGTTAACAGGCTTCTAAAAGTAAAGCCGGTTAAGCAAGAAGGTTCTGACGCTATAGCGATTCAGGGAGAACGTTCTGAGGCATTTATTCAATCGCTGGTGCCTATTAATATGTATGAGTTTGAAATTGGGCAGGTTATCAGGACATCATTAATGGATTATAGCGGCAAAGTCATTGATAAAGTGCTCCTGAAAGTAATTAATGCTGATGATTATCTGATAAAGCCTTCGAAAAATATCAATCAAGTCGCTAATTATCTGGATAAACTTTCAGACGGATATATTAAATTCGACCCAATTGACCCTTACCGTAAAATTGAAGGACCGGTTGTGGTTAAAATGGTTAAAGCTAAAATAAGCGCAGCTAAAGTGATAGATGCGCAGAATGATTTGTCTAAACCATATTTCTTGGGGCAAAAAGCATTAACCTTAGGTAAGATTGTGTATAAGGCAGTAGATAAGGAATTCAAGTTTGTTCCTTACGATGGCGATTCTAGAAAAACAGCCATTTATGAAGAGCACCTTAAACTTACCAAGCCGAATTTTATGGTGCCTTTTGCCGGTTGGACAATGCCTCTCTGGTATACCAGGGGAAGTGAAGAACATATTAATGTCAGAACCGCCTGCGGTTTGTTTGATGTTTCTCATATGGGCAAGATCAGGATTACCGGTTCATATGCCATGAGATTCATTGACTTGGTAACAACCAACTATGTGCCGAAACTAATGCCTGGACAGTCGCATTACTCGTATATTTTTAATCCTGATGCTGATGTGATGGATGATGTTATTGTTTATTACCTTGCGCCGAAAGATTATCTTTTGGTTGTTAATGCGTCCAATGCTGAAAAAATATACCAGTGGCTTAACGCCGTTAATAAACGCCAGGTTATAATCGACCGTGATAATTTAGGGTGCCGGATAGAGGGCAGTGTGGAAATCAGCAAGCCTGATTGGGTTAATGTAGCATTGCAGGGCAGGAAATCATTTGCTGTCTTGCGGAAGATAATGCTGGAAGCTTGGACAAACTCGACCAGCAAGATGTTAAAATCACTTGGCTCTCTGAAAAAATCACACTTCATTGAGATAGAAATAGGTGGTTTCTGGGCGTTGGTAGCCCGTACCGGTTATACCGGTGAGAATTTAGGATATGAAATATTTGTTAAACCGGAGAATGCGGTAAAATTCTGGAATTTGTTGCTGGAAAAAGGCGCTGAATTTGGGTTGAAGGTCTGTGGTCTAGCTGCACGAGATTCACTTCGGACAGAAGCTGGTTTGCCGCTTTACGGCCACGAGCTCAACGGCGACCATAACATCATGCCGACACAAGCTGGATACGGGGCATTTGTTAAAAGGCATAAACCTTTCTTTGTCGGTCGAACGGCATACTTAACTAAAGAGAAACAGATTACCCATCAGATAGTCAGGTTTAAGGTTGTGACTGAACGGGCCAGGGCTATAAAACCTGGGGATATGGTGTTGGATGTTGATAAGGATGTTGGTTTGGTTACCAGTTGCACGCTGGTTCCGATAATCGGGACGACACCCCAGCAGTATGTCCAGAAGGGCTTGATGCTTATTGCAAAGAAATACGCGATTAGAGGAACTATTTTGAGCATTAAGACCAAGGCTATGCAAGCTGGCGATGCTCCAGCCCAGGTAAAAGTCAAAGGTAGATATACGCCCAGATAAACAGCCGCATCTAACGGCTGCTTTTAATGGTTTTTAAGGCTTGGCTTATATCATCTGCCAGAGGCGCTGTAAAAGTCATTTGCTTTCTTGAGATAGGATGTTCTAAAGTAATCCTGTGCGCATGAAGCGCCTGCCGCTTTAGTAAAATCTTTCCTTCAACCGTCAGTTCTTTTTTACCGCCGTATGTAATGTCACAGACTATCGGATGTTTGATGGATGCTAAATGGACCCTTATTTGGTGGGTGCGTCCGGTTTTGGGGAAAACAGAGACAAGCGTAAAGCTTTGCTTGTCGGAAGATATTAGTCTTTCCCTGACCTCGTAATAAGACAAAGCTTCTCTGCCCTCGCCTTTTTTCTTCACCACAATTTTCTTGTAGTCTTTAGTGTCGCGACCGAGCGGTTTTTCGATAATGTCGGAATCAAAATTGATATTTCCCTCAACCAGAGCCAGGTATTCTTTCTGGATTGTTCTTTTCTCGAACTGGCTTGAGATTCTGAAATGCGCCTGGACTGTTTTTGCTGCGATTATAATGCCGCTGGTATCTTTATCAAGCCGATGGACAATTCCCGGGCGGTAAATGTTTGGGTCCGAAAATCCTGCTCGACGGGTTACTTCAGGCAGGACGCCGCAGTGGTTGAGCAGTGCGTTGACCAGAGTGCCTTCCCAGTGACCGGCTGAAGGATGGACCACCATATTGGGCGGTTTATTAATAGCAAGCATTTCCTCATCTTCGTATATGATGGACAAAGGAATTTTCTCCGCTTTCATCTGGGGTTCTATTAACTTGGGCAGCTGGATATCAATAATGTCACCGTTATTCAGGTGGTGGCTTGATTTGGCCGGGCGCTTGTTAATCGTAATCAACTTTTTCTTTATCAGGGATTGAATCAGGTTGCGCGAATATTCTTGAAGGCGTTTGGTTAAATACACGTCAAGCCGGTAGTCTTCAAGGGATGATTTTTTTATGGTAATTGACAGGGGATCAAGGTGAGAATAGTCGACATGGATAGGCTTCATTCCAGTAATTTAAGGTAATGCTGCTTATTATGCTCAAATACATAAAGGGCAGCCATAACCCATCTGTCGCGCCAGCCCGGAGCATGCTTCTTGCACCATTCCTTGGCAACCTCATCACGGTTAGCCGGTTTCTTATTCTTCTCGCCGGTATACCAGATTTCCTTTTCTATCTCATCCAACTCGGTTTTGATCTCCGTAAGGTGGTTGATAGATTTCGCTTTGACTATGTACATTTTGATAGCCAGCTCCTCGGTCAGATTGGGGATTCTTAATTCCGGCAGGACAGAGGTTTTAAATTTCTTGATTCCCTCTTTATTTTGCTTGATAAATGACTCCAGGTCTTTTTCCAACTCGCGGTACTTACCGCTGCAATAGTCCTGGGCGATGTTTTTTATTTCACTGCACATAAATGCCCCCTGCGACGTCACTGGCGTATTTACTGAATTTTGTATATTGAGCATATTCTAATATTAAAAAATAATCCCCAAAAGTCAAGAAAAACCACGAGAATATTTCCGGGCAAACTATGGTTATGCATAAATACTACATATAGTATTTCCTGGGTTCATAACACCATATAATGTTATTCCTATATTATGTATTCGGAAATGCCGGGGAAAATATTTACTAAATTTTAAGAGAAATACTTGACATGACGATATTAGTTAATAGAGTGGTGTCAAATCCCATAGGGTGGAGGTATATCCCACATAGGGGAGTATAAAGGTAAGATATAGAAAAATAGATAAGAGCGGAATAAAAGGGGTAGTTCAAGATGTTTGTTGGTCAACACTATCATACGTTAGATGCTAAAAAGCGATTGGTGATTCCTGCCAAGTTACGCCACTCGTCTTTGCTCACCCCTAATGAAGCGGATACCAAAGGCGTTTATGTCACGTTGGATACCAAGAGTTACCAAAATAACAATATCAATCTGTTGGTTCTTTATCCGGCCTCGGTCTGGGCCAAGAACCTGGAACTTCTGGAGCAGAATGCTCTTAGGAGTGAAGAAGCCGCCTGGTATCTCCGCAAGGTGTCAGCCGATACGGAGTTCTGCAAGATAGATGAGCAATGGCGCGTGCTGATACCGCTGCGCCTGATTAACACTGCTGAGCTCAAACGCGATATCGTTATTGTCGGAGCGGGCAGCAAGATAGAAGTTTGGGATACCGCTAAATGGGACAATGTTTATAAGTGGCTCCAATCTCAGTCAACTACTTTTGAAAAATACGTATACAAAATTTCCACCTAAAAGTGGAAGAAAGGAGACGATATGAGCGTCGCTGTGGGGGAATCATTTGACAGAGTTTATAAACTACTGGAGGAGATAAGGGATTTATCCGAAGAATCCATCCGCGCCAGATTACAACATTTAGAAAAAGATATTATTGTGTTGTTCCAGAAACTTGAACAGCTGCACACGCTTTCGTCTGATTTCGCGCAGGTCGATTTGAGCGAAGACGTGTACTACCTGGTAAGGCTTCTGGCCGAGAAAGAGGAGAAGAAAAAGGAAGTTTCCCGCAGGTTTCCTTTGCTCTCCCGTGCGGCCGGGATATTTAACCTATAGGTTTAATTAATGGTACACAATCCAGTATTACTTAACGAGGTTGCGGAGCTTCTTAATCTGCAGCCCGGGGGGGTGATTGTCGACGGAACAGTTGGTTTCGGGGGGCATTTCAAAACTCTACTATCCCGGATTCAGCCCAACGGCCGATTAATCGGAATCGACCAGGATTGCGAGGCGATAGCTTATACCCAGGAATGGTTGAAATCATTTCTGGAACAAGGCCACGAAATAAAATCAGTAGATTTGTTCTGTGACAACTTTTCTAATATAGGCGATATTCTGGGACGGCTCAAGGTACCCGGAGTTGACGGAATTCTGCTTGATATTGGGGTTTCTTCGTACCAGCTGGACCGGCCCGAACGCGGATTCAGTTTCCAGTCGGACGGCCCGCTGGACATGCGGATGAACCCCAAAGCAGACCTGACCGCCGAAATGGTCATCAACGGCTACCATCCGAATAAGCTTATCGATATATTCAGGGAATACGGCGAGGAACGCTGGGCCAAAAGAATCGCCTTGAATATCGCCAGAGCCAGGGAAAAAGGAAGGATTGAAACCACCACACAGCTGGCCGGAATTATCGAGAGGTCCGTGCCTTTCAGGGGGCGGGCTAGGATACATCCGGCTACCCGAGTTTTCCAGGCGCTTCGGATAGAAGTCAATCAAGAGTTAAATAATCTTAAAGTTTTCCTGGGTATTGTGCCGAAATACCTTAATACCGGGGGGCGATTAGGAATTATCAGCTTTCATTCCCTGGAAGACCGATTGGTAAAGGAGTCGTTTAGGAACGGGAAGACAGAGGGTATTTACCGGCCCATCACCAAGAAACCGGTTTGGGCATCGGAAAAGGAATCCTACGAAAATCCGCGTTCACGCAGCGCGAGGTTAAGGGTTGTTGAGAGAATTTGAGAGTTGGAAGGGAAAGGGAGGGTAGAAAGAGATGGCATATGCACGTCCAGAGATTAATCCTGGTGATAGTAGTTATCACTCTCCTTGGCCTGATTACCGTATGGCAGCAAATCCAGACTGTTAGATTGGGTTACCAGATTTCCAGCTTTGCTTCGCTCAAGCAGAACCTGACCACCGAGAACCACACGCTCCAAACCAAACTGGCATCTACCAAATCACCGTTAAGCCTGGCTAAAACCGCGGATTTATCCAAGCTTAAACTTATTTATGCCGGGGATTCCAACATAACCGAAATAAAAGATCGCATTACCAAAATACATATGCCCGGCGGTGTTGTGCAGGCAAAATTAACCAGGTAATGCTCTAGGGTTGTATAAACCAGCAGGATTTTATGACTGACCAATATATCAAGCGTTCTAATGTAATCGCCGGCTTGATTATACTTGTGTTTGCATTTCTGGGATTTAAGTTCTTCCTAATCCAGATAGTCCGGCACTCAAAATACAAAGCCGCCCAAATAAGCCAGGTCTATGCTAAGACGGAAACCCAGCCGGAAACCGGCGCTATCCTGGACCGCAACGGCAAAGTCCTGGCCCTGTCACGCCTAGTCGACTCGGTCTATGCCGTTCCGGGCAAGATACAGGAACACCCCGAAGACGTTAGCAGACTGGCCCAGGTCTTAGGCCTTAATTACACTGAGCTTACCAAGCAGATAAACGATGCCGTAGCGCGCAAGAAGCTTTTTATCTGGATAAAGCGCCGGATTGATGATGACGCTTCGACCAAACTGAAAGCCCTTAAATTAGCCGGAGTCGGGTTTAGGAAGGAATATAAAAGGTTTTATCCCAACGGCGCGATGGCCGGACAGCTTATCGGCTTCCGCGGCGTTGATGAACAGGCGCTGGGCGGCGTCGAGCTGTTCTGCAACGACCAGCTCAAAGGCGTCAACGGTTATCAGTACATCCCGCGCGATGCCCGCCAGCATTCTTATACACCCATCGAACTGGTTGAAAAGCCGCCGCAACCGGGCAATGATGTCTGCCTTACAGTTGACGCGGTCATCCAGAGCATTGTCGAAGAATCACTGGCCGATGTGGCCAAGAAATATAAGCCGTCCTGGGCCGGCAGTATGGTCATCGACCCCAACACCGGCGAAATACTGGCTATGGCCAATTACCCGTCATTCGACCCCAATAACCAGCAAAAGTATTCGAACGAGACTAAGCGCAACCGCATCATCACTGATGTCTATGAACCCGGTTCGGTATTCAAGCCGTTCGTGCTTACGGCCGCGCTGGAAAATGACGTCATCCATATGTCGGACACGTTTAACTGTGAGAACGGCCGCTACAAGGTCGGCAAGCGGACCATCACCGACCACAAGCCCTACGGGCGGTTGTCCCTCAAGGATGTCCTGGCCAAATCCAGCAATATTGGCATGGCCAAAATCGGGCTGGCCGCCGGCGCCGGTAAAATATATCCTTACATCAAAAAATTCGGGTTCGGACAGTTAAGCGGGCTGGGCTTCGCCGGCGAGCAGGCCGGTTTTATTACGCCGCTCAGCAAGTGGAGCAACTATACGCTCACCTCCGTGCCCATGGGTTATGAAATTAGCGTTAATTCCATCCAGCTGGCCAAAGCCTACTCGGCCTTTGCCAACGGCGGCCGCCTGGTAAACCCGCATCTCATATCGCGTGTTGTCGACCGCAAGGGAAATGTCATCCAGGCCTGGGTGCCGCTGACCGATACCGCCCAGACCGGCCGGATATTTGCGTCCGCCCAGACCAGGCTCAACGTGGAATCTATGCTCCGCGAGGTGGTCCTGACCGGCACCGGCACCGAGGCCAAACTCAAATCATATAACGTGGCCGGCAAGACCGGCACCAGCAAGAAGCTCAATGCCAACGGCAAGTACGACAACAAATACCGCGGCCTGTTCGTCGCATATGCGCCGGTGGAAAGCCCGCGCATCCTGGTGGTCATGGTGGTGGACGAACCCAAAGGCGCCTATTACGGCGGCACCGTGGCCGCGCCGAACGTTGGTAAAATCATAGACAAGACCCTTAAATACCTGGAAGTGCCGTCGTCCTACTTGCCGGTTGCCGGCGTCCGGGATAACCGGTTGCCTCGATAACCTTCTACCTATATGGAACTGAAAGAACTCAAGCAGATTCTGCCTAACGCCCGTTTCCACGATTTCCAGAACCTGGAAATAACCGGCATCAGCTACGACTCGCGCCAGGTCAAAAGCGGCGACCTGTTCGTGGCCATCAAGGGCGCGGCTACGGACGGTTATCGCTTCATCGCCGACGCCCTGCATCGCGGCGCCGTTACGCTGGTTACCCACAAAAAGGCCAACCTCTTCCCGCTGGTGCCGCAGATAGTAGTCAGTTCACCCCGGGCCGCCCTGGCTTCCATCAGCTCTTATTTCTACGGCAACCCTTCGGCCCGGCTCAAGGTCATCGGCGTCACCGGCACCAACGGCAAAACCACCACCACCTACCTGATTAAATCCATACTCGAGGCCAAGGGCGAAAAGGTCGGCCTGCTCGGCACCATCCAGTATCTCATAGGCGACCGCCAGATACCCGCGCCCAATACCACCCCGGAATCGTACGACCTGCAGAAATACTTCGCCGAAATGGTCCGGTTCGGGCTTAATTATGCCGTCATGGAGGTGTCCTCGCACGCGCTCATACAACAGCGGGTCAGGGGCACCAATTTCCATATCGGACTGTTCACCAACCTGACCCGCGACCATCTTGATTACCACAAGACCATCACCAACTACCGGGCCGCCAAAGGCCTGCTTTTCAAGGGACTGTCCGAGCAGTCAGCCGCCATCCTCAACTACGAAGACAAAGCCAGTAATTATTACTCCCGGCTGACCAGGGCCAAGAAACTTTGGTACAGCATAAAAAGCCCGTCCGCCGCGGTATCGGCCCGGATTAACCGGATGACCCTGGACGGCACCAGCTTCACGCTGATGACGCCCTTCGGCAGCATCGACATCGATACCTCGCTCATCGGGCCGCACAACGTCTATAACATCATCGCCGCGGCTACGGTCGGCATTGCCTGCGGCGTGCCGCTGGAAAATATCAGGCAGGGCGTGGCCGCCGTCAAATCTGTCCGGGGACGGCAGGAACTGCTCAGCTCCGGACGTGGTTTCCACGTTATGGTCGACTACGCCCATACCGACGACGCCCTGAAGAACGTCCTGGCCGCCGTCAAGCCGCTGGTCCGGGGCCGGGTCATCGTCGTCTTCGGCTGCGGTGGCGACCGCGACCGCGGCAAGCGTCCGCTTATGGGCAAGGTCGTGGCCAAATACGCCGATACCTTCGTGATTACCTCGGACAACCCACGCTCCGAGGACCCGCACCGGATTATCACCGATATCCAGAAGGGTATCGGCCGGAAAAAGGAATACTTCGTGGAGCCGGACCGCTATTCGGCCATAAAGAAAGCCATCGAGCTGGCCCGGCCGGGCGACCTGGTCCTGCTGGCCGGCAAGGGGCACGAGACCTACCAGATATTCAGGGACGTGGTCAAGCCTTTTGACGACCGCCAGGTGGCCATGGAGCTGTTGAGCTGATAAATTATTATGATACCGCTAAGCATACCGGAAATACTCGGGGCCGTTAACGGCCGGGTCATCTCCGGGCAAAAGGACCTGACCGCCCGGCGCATCAGCCATATTTCCACCGATACCCGGACCGCTGTCAAAGGTTCGGCTTTCTTCGCCCTCAAGGGCCCCAACTTCGACGGCCATAATTTCATCCGGCAAGCCGTCCGGCGCGGCGCTGCCGTGCTGGTCGTCTCGAGTCCGGTCAAACCCGTCCCGGCCGGGGTGGTAGTCATCAAAGTGACCGATACCCTCAAGGCGCTGGGCGACCTGGCCGGTTATTACCGGTCGCTGTTCAGCTGTCCGGTCATCGTCGTCACCGGCAGTAACGGCAAGACCACCACCAAGGAGATGCTGGCCCATATCCTGTCCCGTCAAGGGCCGACGGCCAGCTCGCCCAAGAGTTTCAATAACTATATCGGCCTGCCCCTGACCATATTCGGGCTCGAGCCGCGCCACCGTTACGCCGTGCTAGAAGCCGGCACCAACCGCCCGGGCGAAATCGCCTATCTGGGCCGGATTGCCCGGCCTGATGTGGCCGTCATCACCAATGTCGCGCCGACCCATCTGGAAGAACTCAAGAGCCTCGAAGGCATCGCCCGTGAAAAGGCCTCGCTCTTCGGATGCCTGGCTCCCGGCGGGGTGGGGCTCTACAACGCCGACAGCAAATTAATTAAGAAATTCATACCGAAAGACGAAAATACAATAGAAGCATTCAGTCTGAACAAAGATGGAGGAATCGTTCAAGTTACCGGCGTTAAAGATGCCGGTAACGGCATTAAGTTTAATGTTGCAGCCAGGGGTGAACGCGGGGTTTACGCCTGTCGGTTACCAATGGCAGGGGGCTGGAATGCCAACAACGCCCTGGCCGCCATCGCGGCCGCCCGGGCAGTCGGAGTTCCAATCAGCCAATCCTGCCGGGCGCTGGGTTCGTTCAAGGCGCCGTCCATGCGCATGGAGCGCCGGATACTGAAAGGAGTCACCTACATCAACGATGCCTACAACGCCAACCCGACCGCCGTGTCGTGCGCGTTGCAGGCGCTGGCTAAGGAAAAGGCCGGACGCCGGATATTCGTATTCGGCGAGATGCGCGAATTGGGCCGCTATACCCGGCTATACCACCGGGCCGCGGCACGCGACATCATCAGGGCCGGGCTGGATGCCCTGGTCTGCGTCGGAGCGGCTACTAAAGAGACGCTCAAGGCCTTGCCCAAAAATAAGCCAGCGTACCGGGTTTATTGCAACGATGTTAACCAGGCCGTTAACTGGCTTGGCCGGATAGTCCAAAAAGGAGATATCGTCCTGCTCAAGGGCTCGCGGACAATAGGGCTTGAGAAAATATTATCAGAGCTATGAGAATTTAACTCGTAACTCGTAACTCATAACTTGGCTTATGCTTAACCAGTTGATTTCGCCGTTCATACATCAGTTCAGGTATATCACCTTTCGGGCCGGTATCGCCGCCGTCTGCGCCTTCCTGCTCTGCGTCATCCTGATGCCCTGGCTTATCCGCTACCTCAAGAAACGCAAGATATCCGAACACACCGAGAAGAAAGATTCCGAACAGCTCAAGAAACTGCACGCCAATAAATCAGATACCCCGACTATGGGCGGGGTGGTGGTCATATTGATACTCCTGCTCCTGACCGTGCTCCTGTCCCGGCTGGACGACATATTCGTCATCAATACAATCCTGGCCGTGCTCGGGCTGGCATTGCTGGGTTACTGGGACGACCTGGTAAAACTGCGCTCGGCCAAATCCGGCGTCAGCAAATCGTTCAAGCTGTTGGGCCAGGGCATCATCGGCCTGGCCGTGGGCATCGGATTTTACATCTACTTCCAGAAATACCTGCCGTCCGGCACCCAGCTGCATATCCCCATATTCAAGGCCACCCTCGAACTGGGTATGTTCTATCCGGTATTCGCCGCGCTGGTCATCGTGGCCAGCTCTAACGCCGTCAACCTGACCGACGGGCTGGACGGGCTGGTTACCGGATGCCTGCTCATCGCCGGGCTGGCTTACCTGATAATAGTTTACATCTCCGGCCGGTTCGACTATACCGCCTATCTCAACGTGCCTTATGTGCCCGGAGCCGGAGAACTGACCGTCTTCGCCGCGGCTATGGTCGGCTCGTGCCTGGCGTTCCTGTGGTTCAACGGATTCCCGGCCGAGATATTTATGGGCAACGTCGGGGCCGTGCCGCTGGGCGGCGCGCTGGGAATGCTGGCCCTGGCCTCCAAGCAGGAGCTGGTGCTGTTCCTGGTCGGCGCCATATTCGTTATGGAAGCGCTCTCGGTGCTGCTCCAGGTATTCTCATTCCGGACCACCGGCAAGCGCATATTCAAGATAGCGCCCCTGCACCATCATTACGAATTCAACGGCTGGAGCGAGCCGAAAATAGTCCTAAGGTTCTGGATAACCGCGGCCGTCATCGCGCTCATCGCCCTGGCGACACTAAAAATTGAAATTTGAAACACGAATAAGCACGAACAAAACGAATTATTCGAATTTATTAGTGTGCATTCGTGTTAAAGGATTGGATGTTAAATAACCACCATAAAATCTTGTTAATCACACTTTCGTTAGTCGCATTCGGTATTAGTGCCGGTTCGAATGTTAATGAGTTACCGGCACCTTATACCAAGGCTTAGAGAAAACATTAAATAAAGACAGATGTTGAATAACCACCATAAAATCCTGTTAATCACACTTGCGTTAGTTGCCTTTGGTATCATCATGGTTTACTCCAGCAGTTTCTTCCAGGCCGAAGGTTCGCGCTCCATCCACGACGGCTACTTCTTTGCCAAGCGCCAGTTCATCTGGATAGTCATCTCCATCATCGCTATGTTCATAGTCCGGGCCGTGCCGTACCACGTCTGGGACCGGCTCAGCCCGTTGCTACTCTTGGGCACCTGGGTATTGCTGGTGGCCGTATTGATACCCGGCATCGGGCACAAGGCCGGCGGAGCCAGCCGCTGGCTCAGGTTCGGGCCCATCGGCTTCCAGCCGTCCGAATTCGCCAAGCTGGTGGTCATAATGTTCATCGCCTCGTTCATCAACAAGAATCCCCAGGACGTTAAGTCATTGAAGAAAGGGTTCCTGCCCATTGCCGGAGTGGTCGGCCTGACCGTGCTGTTGATACTGGTCGAGCCCGACATCGGCACGGCATTTTTCGTTACATTAATCAGCGGCATCCTGATGGTCATCGGCGGTGTCCGGCTCAGGCAGTTGATACCCATCGGCGTGGTCGGCCTGTCCATCGCCCTGTTCGCGGCCATAGAGTTCTATCCGCACGTCCAGGACCGGCTCAAGGTCTTCCTCAACCCCCAGGCCGACGTGGCCGGCAAGGGCTACCAGGTCCACCAGTCGCTCATTGGCTTGGGCGCCGGCGGCCTGACCGGAGTAGGCATCGGGCTATCCAACCAGAAGCTGTTCTTCCTGCCCCAACAGCACACCGACTTCATCCTGGCCATAATAGGGGAAGAGCTGGGGTTCTTGGGAGTGCTGGCGGTCTTGGCGCTCTTTATGGGGCTGATGTGGTACAGCCGCAAGGTATCTAAAGAATCGCCCGATTTATTCGGCTCGCTCACGGCATTGGGCATCGGCCTGAGCATCACTGTGCAGGCGTTATTTAACATTGCCGTGGTCAGCGGGGCCATACCGACAAAGGGTATCTCGTTGCCGTTCATAAGCTTCGGCGGTTCCGGGATGCTGGCCGCAATGGTCGGCATTGGGATACTGCTCAACATTGCCTCGCACAAAGGCACGGTCCAGCACGAAAAGCCGTCCCAGGCCTTCGGCAACCTGGTCGCCCTGGAGTCGTAGTCAAATAGTTTGTCAACCACCGCCGCCAAAAGCATATAAATCAAGGTTGAATTCACCCTAGAAAAACTTTCACAGAAATCTTATTTTTTACTTGACAAATCCATTTTTAACACTATATTGTAAGTAGATGGAAGTAAATAATAGTAATAGACTAATAGGAGGTGGATATGGACCAGAAGAGAACGAGTATGATCATGGAAGAGACGCCGGCCAATAAGGACTGGTATTCCATCCGCGAGGCGTGCGAGTATCTGGATGTCAGCGAGCAGACAATATTCAGGTGGATGAAGGACGGCAAGCTGACCTATTTCAAGGTGGGCGATTCCACCCGGTTCCGCAAGGAAGACCTGGATCTGATGATTACCAAGCACACCGGCGAAAAGGAAGCCGAAAAGTACGGCAGCCGATGCGTGGCCTGCGGGCATTCGGTGTTGATACCCGGCAGTATCGCCGGTACTGGTAAGGTCTATTTCAAGCCGGCCAAGACCAAGTTCTTTACATTATTGGAAAGCAACGTCAATATCGAGGCGCGTTCCTGCCCCAAATGCGGCTTTGTCCAAGTCTTCGCCGATACCCAGAAACTCAATAAACTGGTTAAACCCAATAAGGAGAAATAACCGTATGATTGCCCCGCTCCGATAGCCCATCGGAGCGGGGTCTATAAAAGGAGGTGTTGTATGGAAGAGAACAGAAGTGTCTTTTGGGAGTGGTTGAAAGATCTGTTCATCAGGCAGAACGTGTTTTACCTGATGAGCGCGTTGTTTATGATACTGGGGTGTTATCTGGCGCTTAAGCCGTTCCAGCAGATTACCAGAAGCCTGGCCGACCTGATTATCTATTTTGCACTTATAAATACTTACGAAGCGCTTTTGGTTGTTGCGGCTATCTATGTCATAGTTAAAAAGAATGTCATTCGTGACGGGACAGTACTGCTTCTGATAGAAGGGTTTTTCTTGGTTGATGCCACCTTGATGAATTCTGTATACCATCTTTACAGCATCTGGGCCGGGATTATATTCAATCTGATGATTTTAGGATTAGCCGCCTTAAAGATACAGCTTGTGGCCAGGTACCTGAAACTAGATTTTCCCAAGGCTTTCTACAGATTCATCGGGTTGGGGTTGGCTTATCTCTATTTATTCACGGCCTTTATCTCCTATGGCATCAAGCAAGCTTACGACAGCACCATGCTCATGTTCATCGTCTGGTCCGTAGCCGGCCTGATTCCGGTTGTGCTCATCGGCATCGCCGAGAGTAAAGAAGACCTTAACCGGCCATTCGCCGAGTTCTGCCGCAAGGCCCAAGTGGCCTTCTCGCTGATTGTTATGTGCCTGCTTTTAATCCACCTGGCCACCGCCACCTGGATAGCAAGCGCTCCGTTCTATCTTTGTTACCTGGTGACTTTCCTAATATCATTTGCCTTTATCCTGCCTGAACTCAAACCACGTCTAAAGGCAGCCAATCAGGTTCATTGGTTTCAGTACGCGCTGATAACCGCAAGTATTTTATTTTGCATAGAATTCCCCAAGGAACTGATATTCAAGATACCCGTTATCATGTCGCCGCTCAGGTTGGCCCTGATTATGACTGCTGTAGTATTTGCTTCTTCCTATTGGGCATACAAAAGGAAGGTGTACTTAGCCTATAGCGTGTTTTTTATAGGCAATGCGCTGTTAGGATATAGCTTTAGTATCATCTGGGATAACCTTACTTTGATAACTGACAGAATTACTGGTTTCCTGCCGGATTCAAATCAGAAATGGGGCATTTTCAGCATCATTGCCGCTTTTATGCTTTTGGTATTCGGGTTTTTGGTCAGCTTGAATAAGTCAAAGATGATGGCTGTTAATGAGGGGGGCTCTGTCATATCGGGCAAACGTCAGTTTATGATAATCTTGCTTGTTTTGGTTATAGGGTTTTCAACTTATTCCCTGGCCATTGCTTTAATCGAAAGGGGTAATCGTTTTTATGAAGGGGGCGGTTCGGCCATTTCTGCGCTCAGGGCTTTGGCCGTGCACGAAGATTATTGGAAGCAAAACGACATTGACGGCAACGGCATCAAAGATTTCTGGACCTTGGATATCTCATGTTTACACCGGCTCTACCAAAAGGACGGCAAGAATAAAATCGACCTGATTGATGCTTCATTCGCCCGGGCTGACGACAATCCTTACGCCCGCGGTGTCCTTAATCCGTTCAATCTTAATAATGCCGGCGGCATGGATATGGAAGACTGGTCATTGCCCAAATTCAGCAAGGCCTCCAAGTATGGCTATGTTTTTAGGGCCATAGCTCTTGATGAGGACGGCGTGTTTTATAACCAGAATCCAGTCGGTCATAACAATGTCAAGGCCGGTAATAGCAACAAATTCGCCTTTGCCGCATATCCCGAACACTATCCGATGTCGGGCAAGGATGTCTACATCATCAATGAAAGCGGAAAAGTTTATGCCACCGATCCGGGTACTGATGAGGACCGGAAAATAGTATTAAAATGGCCCGGCATTGATCCGACCAAGGTAAAAGGGCCGGGTAATAAATCCTGGGTGTTGGTGAAATAGCAATCATTGAAAAGGAGGCGATTATGAAGAACATACTGATTTTATGCTTTCTTATGCTGATACCGGTGGTGGGCATTGCTGACGGCAAGTTCTATGCCAGGGACAGGGTCCCGCCAAGCCTGCCTTACCAGCGGGCGATTATTTCCTACCAGAACGGTCATGAGCTTATGGTTGTCCAGTCCAAGTTCCAGGGCGACGGTAAAGATTTCGCCTGGGTTATTCCTGTGCCGGAACGGCCTCGAATCGGCACTATTGAAGGCGATGTGGCTGATAATCTGTTTTATGATCTGAGCGCCAAGACCGAGGACCGGACTGTTGAATTCGGTGTCTACTTTGGTATTATGATTGTTTTGCTGGTGCTTGGTCTGCCGGTGGTCATAATTGCCGCTAGGATTATCTACGCCATAAAAAAGATTCCCGCTCCGGCCTTGTTACAAGGCAACCTTATTGCGCCTATTTTGTTGTTGGTTCTTGTTTTGGTAATAATTGCGGCTATAGCTATACCCAGTCTAATTACGGGCAAGCTGGCGGCTAATGAGCTTTCCAGCGAGCGGATAGGCATTTATGACATCAAGGTCATCAAACCGGCTGATATGGCCGAGCTGAGCACCTGGCTTAATGAGAACAAGTTCAAGTTCACGGCCGATGATGAAACAGCGTTTAATAACTATATCCGTAGTAACTGGTGTTTTGTGACCGCCCGGATAAACGCGGAATCGTTGGCCAGTAATCAATACCGCACGCCTGAAGGGATGACAAATCCTTTGGTTCTGGTGTTCCGGACCAAGGAAATGGTTTATCCTTTGGAGCTTACCGCTACGGTCGGTTCATCAACTGAGGTCTTATTGTATGTCATAGACCATCATAAATCATCAGTTGACAGCCGTTTTGATATGCGGTTTGCCGGATTGCTTGAAGAAAGCCCTTTGCCTAAGGTGGTAGTAACATCTAATAATGCGCTGCATCTTGGGAACTTCTACGGTAATTATATCACCAAATTTAAGGGCTATCTTTCAACGGAGCAGATGAGGACGGACTTAATCATAAACCAGGCGTCGGACAGCAAGTTTTACCAGAGGAATAACTGGAGGTGGTGATATGGAATACCTGTATTTGATATTGTTGATAATACTCTCGGTAGCCGGGTTCTATATCGGCTGGCGCTATGTCGGGCCGTCCAAGAGCCGCTGGGCTACGGCCGGGGCGGCGATGTCAGAAATAGTCATCCTGCTCTACCTGGTCTTCCGATATTACCCGGAATATGAATACCGGCTCATACCGCTGGCTATCTACCCGCTGGCCGAAGTGGTCAGCTTCATCCCTTTTGCTATGTTGTTTTTCGGGTTTACCATCAGGCGCGCGAATACCCGCTGGCTCCCGATGGAACTGGCCGTCATTGCCGGGCTGGTATTTATTTACGGGTTGTACCGGGTGGAGTGGCTTTATCCGGGCCAGGATATCAGGCCGGCCTCGTTCCGGGTCACCAAGGACGGAGTCTGTATGCAGTCCACCGGCTACACCTGCGGCGCGGCCAGCGCCGTGACCCTGCTGAAATGGTGGGGCATCGAGGCGACCGAAGCCGAGATGGCCTACCTGTCGCACACCCGCAAGCGGCTGGGCATCGAGATGGTCCAGCTTACCCGGGCCGTGGCTTATAAGGCTTTGGCTAAGGGGCTGACCACCGACATCCGCGAGATGTCCTGGGAGACGCTCCAGCGCCTGGGCGTGCCCTGCATAGTGGATGTCAAATGGATGCCGCCGTTCATAGACCACGTGGTGGTGGTGATGAAAGTGGCCGGGGACAAGGTCACTATTGCCGACCCGCTCAGCGGCACGAACTACTGGACCAAGGACGAGTTCCTGGACAAATGGCGCGGCGCGGGGATTTATATTAACAAGTAGCCACAGATTATTTATTCTGAGTATTTCCGAAGGGCACGGATTTATTTTATGAACTTATGTAAAAGGAGTACTAATATATGAAAATTATTATTTGCGGGATTTTGGTTATTAGCGCTATTTGTATATTGTTTCTACCATTAGTTGCTGAGGGATTTTCCAGTAATGAGGCATCTGCAGAAGCCGGATTAAAATTATTAGTATCAACGGAAGGAATATGGAAACAGACTGATGTTGATGGTAATGGTATAAAGGACTACTGGACGCTGGATGTCTCCTGTTTACATCGGATGTATCGTCAGGATGGCGTAACCAAGGTTAGTTTTATTGATATATCAATGGCTCGTTCAGACAGCAATGCTTACAGCCGCAATAACCCGTCACCATTTGGTTCAGATAGTGAAAATGGGTTGGATATACAGGATTGGGGCTCAACGCCGGTATTAAGCGCGGCCTTTACTATCACAGCCAAAAGTGGTTATTATTTCAGGGCGATGCTTCTGGACGAAAACGGCGTTCCGTACAACCAGAATCCGGTCGGCAAGAATCAGATTAAGGCCTGCAATACCGATAAGTTCGCATTTGTGGCTTATCCGCAGGTAGCAGGGGTATCAGGTTATTATATTCATATCGTAAACGAGACAGGCAATATTTACAGTACCGAGGTAACAAACGATGAAAATAAGGTAATCCTGCAGTGGCCCGGCAAGGACCCGACCAAGTCATTCGGCCCGGGCGGGTTTAAGTGGTTGACTGAAGATGAATATTATGATAAGCCGTTTTATATTTATCTGATAAGAAGCTGGACATCTTTCATACCTGTTATTTTTGCTGTTATAGTGGGCGTACTTACGCTTATCCTGGCCGGTAAATTCTATGAACCGAATACTGAGACAAAGAAACGAAACAGGAAATTACTTATAGTATTCCTGATATCTGCTATCCCCGTATTTGTAGTTTTAGTGACGGTGGTATTTGGTTATGGTTTCCGTAATTGGGGAATGCCTTATGAAGTATTGTTTGATGGATTATATGAAATGTCAGATATCTATAGGTTCTCACATTGGGGGGGAGAAGGATTAATAATGCTTGAAGGTGTGTCATTTTTGGTATTATCCTGTGTATTGTTAGCAGCATCAATTATTACATTCATAAAGCACAGAATACGATCCGCGCTTTTCCCGATAATGCTAATAGTTTTTTCTATAGTAACAATTTTAAGTGCCGGATTAACTGATGTCCTCTGTATGTTTGACACTAAAGTGAACTCCATAATAAACACTACTTTATTTATTACTTGCTTTATGATATATCTGGTTTTGCTCTGGTTTTTCCTGAGGATGATTAATAGGCTGACGAATAAAGCAGATAGTATGCCCCGAGGCTACGCTCGGGATAAGAGCCACTAAGTCGCTAAAGCTCCAAGGGGCTCTAATAGTATGTGGGATGGGCTTATGAGCAAAAGAACGAAAATAACACTGATAATCCTGATAGCTATTTTAATAATGGTAATTGTGTTGTCGGTAATTAAAACCAATACGTTGTAATTAAAAGTAGGGCATAGCTCATTTCGAATAATTCAGTATTCATAACCATTCCTCAGATTCATTTTCTCGAATACCGCTATAGTATATGACAAGTCGGCGTCTAGTATATGACAAGTCGGCATCTAGTATATGACAAGTCGGCGTCTAGTATATGACAAGTCGGCGTCTAGTATATGACAAGTCGGCGTCTAGTATATGACAAGTCGGCGTCTAGTATATGACAAGTCGGCATCTAGTATATGACAAGTCGGCGTTTAGTATATGACAAGTCGGCATCTAGTATATGACAAGTCGGCATCTAGTATATGACAAGTCGGCATCTAGTATATGACAGGTCGGCGTCTAGTATATGACAAGTCGGCATCTAGTATATGACAAGTCGGCATCTAGTATATGACAGGTCGGCGTCTAGTATATGACAACTCGGCATCCATTATATGACAAGTCGGCCTGGATTACTACACAGGGTAGGTTACAATATATTAAGGAGGGTGGGGGGACTACCCCTGTGGATAACTTTTAGGCTAAATCACCTGAAAACCTCATAAAACCTGTATTTTCATCTAGTTATAAGTAGGGGGGTGCCTATACCCCATATACTATATGGACTCCTCGCCACCCCCCATATACTATGGGACATAGGGTACGCTACTGTGGGGCATAGGGTATGCTACTATGGGGCATAGGGTATGCTGCTATGGGGTATAGGATATGCTACTATGGGGCATAGGGTATGCTACTATGGGGTATAGGGTACGTTACTATAGGGTATAGAGTATGCTGCTATGGGGTATAGGATATGCTACTGTGGGGCATAGGGTATACTATTATGGGGCATAGGGTATGCTACTATGGGGCATAGGGTATACTACTACGGGGCATAGGGTATGCTGCTATGGGGCATAGGGTATGCTACTATACCCCTATTCCCCCTATTGCTGTTGTTCTGGCGTTAGCCTCGATGTTGCTATGCTCATCGGTCTCTCCGTAAGATTCTTAGGAAATCCTTGACCTGCCGGCGCCGTTTTGCTAATCTCTCCCATCCGGCAGTAATGGATTTATTGCCGTTAACTGGTTTCAGCTTGAGGCTGACCCGCCTTTGGCGGGAATCTGAGTACTAAAAAGAAAGGTGCTTGTTTATGAACGTCGAGATGAAAGAAGTCGGTCCGTGCAAGGTTGCCCTTAATATCGAAATCCCGCCGGATAAAATCAAGACCAAGCTGGATGAGAAGTTCAAGAGTTTCGTGGAAGGCACGACCGTGCCGGGTTTCCGCAAGGGCCACGCGCCGACCGGCATCGTCGAGCGCAAGTTCGGTAAGGAAATCCGCGAGGAAGTCAAGTTCGACGTCATCGGCGAGGCCTGCGATGAGGCCTTTAAGTCCAAGGAACTGCGCGTCCTGGGCGAACCGCACATAGATTTCGACAAGATCGTTATGGACGAGGCCAAACCGATGAACTTCGAGGTGACCGTCGAGGTGGCTCCGACCGTGGACCTGAAGGATTATAAGGGCGTCGAGGTCAAGCGCCACAAGATAGCCGTGGACGCCAAGGAAGTCGACGCTTTCATCGAGGAACTGCGCGCCCAGAACGCCGAATTGCTGGTGCTGGAAAAGGAGCCGGCCAAGGAAGGCGATTACCTGGTGGTCGACAGCGACGTGTCCGTGGACGGCAAGTCCGTCGCCAAGCAGGATAATATGAGCGTGCCGCTCGGGCCGGAAGTGGGTTTCTTCGGCAAGCCCAACGCCGATATCAAGAAGAACCTCATCGGCTGCAAACAGGGCGATACCAAGCAGATGAAGCTGACCATCCCCGAATCATACAAGGACGCCCAGCACCGCAACAAGGAAGCACTGTGCGTTATGACCGTCAAGGAAATCAAGCGCCCGAAACTGCCGGAGCTATCCGACAAGTGGGCCAAGGATATGGGCTTTGACTCGCTGGCCCAGATGAAGGAAGAGGTTACCAAGAAGCTGACCGCCCGCAAGGAGACCGAGGCCGAGCACCACCTTGAGGACGATATCCTCGATAAATTACTGGCCAAGACCACCTTCCCGCTGCCCGAATCGGTGGTGACCAAGTCCGAGGAGCAGTTGATTTCGCGCAAGGCGATGGAGATGTATTATTACCGCATGCCCGAGGACAAGATTAAGGAAGAGCTGGCCAAGTTCAAGACTACCTCCAAGGACGTGGTTACCCGCGACCTGCGCATAGAGTTCATCAGCGACCATATCGCCAAGCAGGAGAAGATATTCGTGACCGAGGACGAGGTCAAGGAGCATATCAACAAAATCGCCGCCTCAAGCCGGAAACTGCCCACCGAGGTGCGCAAGGAATACGAGTCCAAGGGCTGGATGCCCGAGCTCCGGGCCGAGCTGAAAGAGGAGAAGGTCCGCAAATTCCTCAAGGAACACGCGAAGATAACCGATTAAAAAAGTATATAGCAGGTAGTATATAGTATGTAGGGGAGAAATTCCCTGTAAACTATTTGCTGTATACTAAATACTGCATACTTCATACTAACAAAAGGTGAAATTATGAATCTTACTCCTATCGTTATTGAAAAGACCGGCAAGGGCGAGCGTTCTTATGACATCTGGTCGCGCCTGCTGAAGGACCGTATCGTTTTCGTGGGCCTGGCCATCGACGACTATATCGCCAACCTCATCATCGCCCAGCTGCTATTCCTGCAGATGGAGAACAAGACCCAGGACATCAATATGTACATCAACACGCCGGGCGGGTCGGTCACGGCCGGCCTGGCCATCTACGATACCATGCAGTTCGTCCAGTGCGACGTGGCTACCTATTGCATAGGGCAGGCGTCGAGCATGGGCGCGGTCCTGCTGGCCGCCGGCACCAAGGGCAAGCGCCAGGCGCTGCCGCACGCCCGCATTATGATGCACCAGCCCTGGGGCGGGGCGCAGGGCGATGCCATGGACATCAAAATCCAGGCCGAGGAAATCATCAAGCTTAAGAATAAGCTCAATCTGATTATATCAAAACATACCGGTCAACCGCTGGAACGGATAGAAAAAGACACCGACCGCGATTACTTTATGTCGGCTCAGGAGGCCAAGGACTACGGCCTGGTTGACGAAGTGGTGGCGTCGTTGAAGGAAGCTAAAAAGCCGTAAGAGACATCTTTGACGAAGCGTGATTTGGCGCTTGTCATTTGTCTCGGATAACTAAAAAACCATGGTATCAAAGAAAAAACCGCCGACCGATAATTACAACACCTGCAGTTTCTGCGGCTCGCGCCAGCCGATGAGCAACCTGGTGCGCGGCATCTACCCGGGCAGTTATATCTGCGTCGAGTGCATCGAGGCTTCCAGCACTATGGTCATCCAGGGCAAGCTGACCACACGCGAGCCGATATCCAAAGACGAGATCGGGCGGGTGCCCACTCCGGCCGAGATTAAGGCCAAGCTGGATGAATACGTCATCGGCCAGGACCGGACCAAGAAGATAGTCTCGGTGGCCGTGCATAATCATTACAAGCGCATATTCAATCCCAACCCGTCCCAGGGCGTGGAGCTGGAAAAGAGCAACGTCCTGTTCGTCGGCCCGACCGGCTGCGGCAAGACCCTGATTGCCCGGACTCTGGCCAAGATTCTGGACGTGCCGTTTGCCATCGCCGACGCCACCACGCTGACCGAGGCCGGTTACGTGGGCGAGGACGTGGAGAACGTCCTGCTCCGGCTGATACAGGCGGCCAACTTTGACCTCAATAAAGCCGAGCGCGGCATCATCTACATAGACGAGATAGACAAAATCGCCCGGACGCACGACAATCCGTCCATCACCCGCGATGTCTCGGGCGAGGGCGTCCAGCAGGGGCTGTTGAAGATACTCGAAGGCACTACCTCTAACGTGCCGCCCCAGGGCGGGCGCAAGCATCCGGAGCAGGAATACATCAAGATAGACACCACCCATATCCTGTTCATCGCCGGCGGCACTTTCGACGGCGTCGAGAACGTCATCAGCCGGCGCATCGGCAAGAAGCGCATGGGCTTTAACGCCGATTCGGACGACCTGGACGAACTGGGTCTGGGCGATATTCTCGAGCACATCGAGCCGGAAGACCTGATGGAGTTCGGCATGATACCGGAGTTCATAGGCCGGTTCCCGGTCAACTGCGTCATCAGGCCGCTCGACCTCAAGGCCATGGTCAAGGTGCTGACCGAGCCCAAGAACGCGTTAGTCAGGCAATACCAGGCGTTTTTCGAGATGGAGAACGCCCGGCTGGAGTTCACCGTCGAGGCGCTGGAGGAAATCGGCAAGAAGGCGCTGGCTAAGAAGACCGGCGCCCGGGCTCTGCGGGCCATTATGGAAAACCTGCTCATCGACACTATGTACGAACTGCCGTCGTCCAAGGAGCCGCGGCTGTTCCGCATCACGCCGGCTATGGTCAAGGGCGAAAAGCCCATCACCGTGACCAAGGAAAAAGACAAGAGCGCGTCCAAGACGGCCTGAGTACAGACCGCAGACTACAGACCATAGACCATTAATCAAACCGCAGAGAACACTGAGTTTAATCTAATTTCTAACCACGAATTAACGCGAATGAACACTATCCGTGGATTTGTGGTGAGAGTAGCGAATATATTGTGCGGATTTAGCTGAATGTTATTTATTTTCTTCGGGCACTTCCACGCCGAGCTCTTTAAGCGCCGCCCGGGCACGGGCCGGATAATCACCGGAATACTTTAAGAGTGATTTTATATCCCTTATTGATTTGATTGGTATTTTATCCTTGGCGCCTAATTCCACCAGGATTATTGCTGTAATGCCTCGAGTATACTGGTTATCATCACCTAGAAACTTGATTAATTCATGCATAGATTCTTTAGCGACAAGTTGACCCAGTGCATAAATAGCCGCCAAACTAATTTCTGGATTATTATTTTGTAATCGTTGGTTAAGGTTTGGAATAGCCTCATTAGTGTCAAGGTAACTTAATGCCTCAACAGCTGATTCGCGAACCCGTTTGTCATCATCTTGTAATAGTTTGGTAATTTTAGTGATTGCTTCCTTAGCGCCAAGTTCTCCTAATGCCCAAGTAGCCGACGAGCGAACCTTTGGGTCATTATCCTGTAATAGTTTGGTGAATTCCGGGATTAACTTTTTAGCATCAAATTTCTCCAATTCCCTAACAGCCGTCGTGTGAAATACGGAGTTATTATCCTGTAATAGTTTGATAATGTCCGGAATGGCCTCCTTGGCTCCAAGTTGTCCTAATGCAACAACAGCCAACCAGCGAACATCCGGGTTATCATCCTGCAATAGTTTGGTAATGTTCGGGTTTGCTTCCTTAGCGTTAAGTTTAATCAGTGCCATAATAGTTGATTTACGAACCATTGAGCTATCATCCTGTAATAATCCGGTAATTTCAGGGATAGCTTCTTTGGCGCCAAGTTGTCCCAATGCAACAACAGATGACCTGCGAACACTGGAGTTATTATCCCGCAATAGTTTAATAATATCCGGAATGGATTCCTTAGCGCAAAGATCTCCTAATGCTCGGATAGATGACCTGCGAACACCGGAGTTATTATTCTGTAATAGTTTGATAATGTTCGGAATGGCCTCCTTAGCATTTAGTGCACCAAGGGTATTGATAGAGCTGACTTGCTCTTTCCAATCCAGACTTGAGATTTGCTCCATTAATTCTTTTATTTCTTGCTGGCGTGCTTCATCTATCGGTTGTTGAGTAATTGTTTCCTGTCCTTCCAAAGGTGTGGTTATTTCCTGTTGGGGCGGGGCAGTGGTTTCAGGCGGTTTGGTCGCCGAGCTGGTGCAACCTGATATTATAACAAGACTGATTAATAATAAGATTATTATCTGCCTCATAGGATAGATATCTACAATGCGGAGAATGTTTGTCAATAGTTTATTAAGCATAGTCACAGCTTAATCAGCTCAATCCGTTTACCTGAATAAGAAGTTTCATTTTTCTGGACGGATTCTGCATTTTAGGTAGTCTCCTGCTTGGTGAGTGTTAATTTAAATGTGTTTATCCCGCTGGAATAAGCGGGATCTAAGTGCCAGTACGTCACTGTGTTCCAACTGGCACTAAGAGAAAGGTTATTTATGAAATTGTATAAAGATGTTAACGAGCTTAAGTCAGCCCAGCCAACCATAGATGATTTAATCTACACCTACGTATTCACTCAGGACAAGGCGCTCAAGGATTTCGCTTACGCCGAGGTGCGCCGCCTGGCCAAGGCGTCCGGGGCTTATCCGGCCAGCATCCAGAACCTCTATGAAGCCGCCGCCAAGGGCGCTTACGGCAAGAAGACCGTCCCGGCCATCAATATCCGCGGCCTGACCTATGACGTGGCCCGGTCCGTCTTCCGCGCGGCCATGGCCAACAAGGTCGGCCCGTTCGTGTTCGAAATCGCCCGGAGCGAGATGCGTTACACCGTCCAGGACCCGGCCGAGTACGCCACCGTCGTCCTGGCCGCGGCCGTCAAGGAGAAATACAAGGGCCCGGTCTTCATCCAGGGCGACCATTTCCAGGTCTCGTCCAAGAAATACGCGGCCGACGCCCAGACCGAGATTAACGAGCTCAAGAGCCTGATTAAGAAAGCGGTCGACGCCGGATTCTATAATATTGATATCGACGCCTCGACCCTTGTCGACATCCACAAGCCGGACATCAATGAACAGCAGAAGGACAACGCCCGGATAACCGCCGAGCTGACCGAGTACATCCGCGGACTGCAGCCGGCCGGCGTGACCGTTTCGGTGGGCGGCGAGATCGGCGAGGTGGGCAAGCAGAACAGCACGCCCGAAGAACTACGCGCCTTTATGAACCAGTATAAAACCTTCCTCAAGCCGGGCGCGGTGGGCATATCCAAGATAAGCGTCCAGACCGGCACGGCCCACGGCGGGGTGGTCCTGCCCGACGGCACTATGGCCAAGGTCCAGCTGGATTTCAACACGCTTCGGACGCTTTCCGATATCGGCCGCAAGGAGTTCGGCATGGCCGGCGCCGTCCAGCACGGGGCTTCGACCCTGCCCGAGGACTTCTTCGACAAGTTCCCACAGAACGACACGGCCGAGGTGCACCTGGCCACCGGGTTCCAGAATATGATTTACGAAAGCAGCCATTTCCCCAAAGAAATGATGGCCCAGATAAACCAGCACCTCATCACCAACGAGGCGGCCGAGCGCAAGGCCAAGGATTCCGAGGAGCAGTTCCTATACAAGACGCGCAAGAAGGCGTTCGGGCCGTTCAAGCGCCAGATGTGGGACCTGCCCCAGGACAAGGTTCAGGCCATTATGAAAGAGCTCGAGGCCAAGTTCGCATTCCTGTTTGATAAGCTGGGCGTGGTCAATACCAGCGAGCTGGTGGGTAAGTACATCAAGCAGTAATTTTTACCACGAAGGCGCGAAGCAATAAAAACACGAAATTTAGTGCTTTCTTACTTTCGTGTTTTCGTGGTTAACGAATTCGTACATCCATCAGTATCACGCCATAGCCGGAGGTTCGCTGTTGATATCCGGGTCTTCCGGTTTCTTGTCTTCCTTATGCTCAGGTTTATTGAAATGCTGATGGGGTTTTGACTGTTGCCTGACCCGGGCCAGCAGGGGCTGGAGCGTATCTTTGGAAGCAATAACAGCCATTATTACCGCGATGACAGCGGCTGTGCTCCAGATAATGGTGCTGAAAATACTTTCATACGAGTTGGTGCTGAGCGTATGGAATCCAACCAGCACCAGGATTAAGCCGATAAGCACTGCGGTTTTCCTGATTACGTCTGATTTGGACTTGAACCAGAACAACAGCGTTCCGGCGATGGCCAGCAGGGCCAGGATGCCCTTGACCACGTTATGGAAGGGCGAAGACAGGTAATGCGAAGAAATCCTGACCGGCACATCCAGCGGTAGCAGGCTTTGGAATTGGTAGTTATTGGTGGTGATGGGTTTTTTGCCGCCGTAGACCGATGGCATACCGCCGCCGGAAGCGGATATTTTCTGCTGTCCACCCCGGATATTTTCCTGGGCGGCGCTGTTCATCGACCACTGCAAATCGACTTGCTGGCCGGTTCGCATGTTAGCGGTTTGGACCGGGATGTTCTGTTCGGGCGGCCGGCGTTCGATATCCAGCGCGGCGATGCCGCTTTCGAATACCTCGACCGGCTCCATATTGCCGCCGTCACGGACGATTTGGTAGCGTTCCGGCAGTGACACGGTCCAGCCGACCCGCATCAGCGGGATGTTCATTTGCGGGCAGACCATATTTATTTTGCCGGTAGCGCTCAGGGCGCTGATTTTAGAGGCGAACCTGAGGTTGATCTCGAAGGCCTGGTCGGTCTTGCTCTGCTGGGCGATGGGGATAAGGGTGATGGGCACGCCTTTTTCATCGGACGTGAAACAGCTGACCGTCTGGCCGGCTACCCGGACGTGCCAGATATAGGCGTCCTTGGGCAGCGACATGCGCAGGTATTGCTCGCGGGTATTGCGGATTTGGCAGACGATGTCGGTTATCATCTGGCCGTTTTCGCTGATGCTGGTCGAGATTTTGGCGGCGTCAATCACGGCCACCAGCACCTCGGAGAATTTGTTCTGGTTAATTTTGGTGGTCAGTTTGTAGGGATGCTTCAGGTAACGGAACGACATCAGTATGGGCGCTTCGATGCCCCTGAGGTATTCGGCCGGTATTTCGCGCTCGTCGATGGGCGTGAGGTTCTCCGGCTCGGGCGTGGTCAGTTCCATATCCGGGCGGGCGACTATGGCCAGGTAACCGGTTTCGCGCTCGACTTCCTGGATTTTGATGCCGCTGTATTTGACCGGCTCGAACTTGCCGTCTTTGTCTTTCTTCATCTCGGTCTGGAAGGAGACGTAAAGATTGTAGGTGTCCTTGACCGGCGAATGCAGGCTGATGGTCCAGGCAATGCCGTCATCGGTTTTCTCTTCGCCTTTGTGTTTGATATTAGCGCCGGTGATATCCACGTTGACCGCTTCCTTGGGCAGGAGTATCTTGAACTGCGGGTTGGCGGCGTAAAGTATCTGGTATTTTATGGTGGTGCTGCTGTGCAGAATTGCTTCGCCCACCGACACGAATTGGAAGGTTTCGGCCATGACCGTTGGTTTAAGGCGCTCGATGTTGAGGGTCAGCGTCCAGGGCTGTTCGTAATACTTGTAAGCCAGGGTCAGGCCGGACTGCGACATCATCTCCGGCGGGATGTCTTTCAGGTCGATTTCAGTCAGTTTGGAGATGCTCTTGGGGTCGCTCTTGATGCGCAGGGCCGGGTCGGACTTGACCACCAGATAGCCGCTTTCTTTCTTTACATCCATCAGGCGCAGGACCGGTACGACGTAATCCTTTTCCAGTTTTTCCAGCAGGATTTCGGTGTCGATGTTCAGGAAATAGGTGCCCTCGACCCGGGCCGAAAGGATGACGTTAAGTTCGTCGCCGTTGCGTTTCCAGTCGTCGATGAAGTCGCCCTTGAGTTCGGCGATGTGCAGTTCCTTGGGCAGGGTCATCTTTAAGTTGAACAGCCCGGTTTTGCGGATGGTGTAGATTATCTGATAGGACATAGCCACCTTGCGCTCGTCCAGTTTCATTATGGAGCGGACCTCGGCGTTGACCTCGGCTTTGATGTCGCTGAGGTTGAAGGTCACCTTGAATGGATGGCGGAAATAGCGGAAAGCGAAGTCCAGCGGCGGCAGGCGGTCGAGCATCTTCATTTCGGCCTGAGAAGCTGTTTTCTCGGCGTTGGTGGTGGCTATTATTATGGCCGGATTGAACTCCTTGACGTCAATCTGGTTGATGCCTTCGAAGGAGACGACCTCGCTCTTGATTCCGGCGATGGAGCCGATGCCGATATAGCCTTGCTCCCGTTCCACGTCGAGCAGGGAGATAATCGGTAAGGCCACGTTATCGGTGGACTTGACATCCTTTTCGGCCAGAAAAGAGAGGTGGTAGTATGAAGTCGTGCCGGGTGTCTTGGACTTGAGGTCTATGGTCAGGATATTATCCTTGACCTGCCAGTTATTGATATTCTGTCCTTTGGTGATATTAGTGACCTTGAGCCCCGGTTCCAGCTTGATGCGGAACCTGGAGACGCCGGCGTCGTAGATGGAATAGAGTATGCCCACGTCCATCTTGATGGAATCCTTACCCAGGCTGGCGATGCTGACCACGTCGGCCCAGACCTTGGGCGGTATGTTATCGGCCCGGAGCATCAGGGTGAACGGGGTTTTGAGGTATTTGAATATCAGGTCGAACGGCCGGGCCGGCTTGCGTTCCATAGCTACTTCCTGAATATCCACCTGGGAGATGTTCTCGGTATTGAGCGCTTCAACCCGGACGTTTTCCTGTGCGTTTATGGCGATATAGCCTTTCTCGCGCTCCACGCCGAGCGGCTGGATTTTGGGGGCCGAGAACGAGATGGGTATCTGCTCGAGCGTCTTTTCCGTGACCAGTTCGATCGTGAATGATTTGGGGATTGAGGATGAGCGCTCGATGACCAGCGTTTTGGAGTCCTTGTCGTTCTTGATGTCCCACTTGCGTATATTATCGCCCCGGACCGAGATGACGCTGAGTTCCGGGCTGAGCGCGATTTCGACCCGGTCAACATCGCCCTGAAGTATGTCGTAGTCGATGATTGATTCGATTCTGAGGTTGCCGCGGCTGACCGTGTAGATGCTCCGGTTATCCGCGAAGTAGGTCGGGGTAATCTTGGCCGCGTCGCCGGACGACCAGGAAATGACTACCTCTTCGGCGGTGGTGTTATAAAGAAGTACCTCAGTGGAATTGCCTTTTTTGGCCACGCCGAAGTTTATTTCCGGTTGCACCGAGACGGTGGCATCCTTGACCGGGATTACTAATTTGGCCAGCGAGTTATTGGCGGCGGTGATGAAATAGATGTTCGTGGCGTAGCCGAGCTTTTCCCGTTTGATGCGCGAGACGTATTCGACGTCAACCGTATAATCTCCTTTGGCGCCGGCCAGGATGTAATAGCCGTCTTTTTTGCGGTTGAGCAGGATGTTCTTTTCCTTGCCTTTCTTGACTTTGAAATCGCTGAGCGATGCCTGGAGCGGGAAGAGCCTGAACGAATACCAGCCGTCCGACAGGACGGAGAAATTGATGGAGGTCTTGGACCGGACCAGGTCGCCGTCCAGGCTGGCGTTGGTTTCCATATTATTGATGACGTAGCCCGGCGCGGGCATTTCCGGCACCGGCGGGGTTTCGGCCATGGTGCAGCTCGGCCCGAGCATGAATACCAGTATGGCGATAAACAGCCATCCGGGCATATTCAACAGATTCTTTTTCATACGATAACCTCCTTGCCGGGGCTGGCGATAGCGGCTATTTGCCGTAATCAAAAGCCCTCGAACGTTTATAATATATTAAAATTATTATGGCTAATAAAATTGAGAATGCCAGCTCGGCGGCAAATACCTGGCCGAGGATGCCGTTGGTTATGAACAGCCCGATGAAGGCGATGACGGCCGAGAATAACGACATATAAAGTGCGTTCATAACGCTGAAGCGGCTGATGTAGAATATGATTCCGCCCAGGACCAGACAGGTCAGCAGTTGTATCAGGAGCATCAGCCCCGAAGACAGGCACCAGAACGATACGGTGCCGGACGATTTGCCCAGATAGAGCGACTCAAAGGCGTAGTAATAAGCTTGATGGAGCGGCATAGCCACGGTAATAGGCAGGGCGCCGGACTGTCGGCCTTGCTTGGTTTTGCCGAAGAGTTTGCCGTTGACCGGGAGTTCGAGGTTGCTGGTGGCTCCGGCCATATCAGGCGAGAGCCCGTAATAATCAGCTTTTGGTGTTTTGGGCATAGCTTTGTCACCGCCTTTTCGACTGCTTGCGTTTCCGCCATACCTGCCGCCGGTTGTGCTTGAATCATAAAAATATGCGCTGGATTTTCCATCGAGAGATGTGGGCGGTGCGGGAGGAGGTTTTGTCGGTTCTGCCGACAGCATTTCTATTCTCTTCCGACCGCTGCGCCGTTCGCCGCCTACCAAGCCGCCGCCAATGCCGATGGTGTCATAGACACCTTTACCTCTTAGGGGCGAAGGGGTTAAATCTTCGTCGGTGTCTTCCTCCGATTCTGTTATAGCCTCAGGAGAGAGTATTTCTTCTTCTTTTAATTCTTCCATTGCTTCGTTAGGAGGTGGAATTTCTTTGGCAAGATCAACAATAATGGTTGATTCCTTAGATTCTTTTTGTTTAGCCGCTTGAGGTTTAGCAGCTTGAGTGCGCCTTACGTTGGCGTAGTTGCGCAGGCTTTGAAGCTCCTTGGTATTGGCGCCGAGCTCAGATTGCGCTATCTCGGCGTTGTCTTTTTCTTCCTTCGTATTTTCTATTCTAAGTTTTGCATCGGCAGCACCTAGCTTAGGGCTGTCCTTTTTACCTTCGCTTATTTTATTTGCCAGCTTGTCAACGCCTTCGACGATATCTGCGGCCATTCCGGATAACGATGGCCCGTCACCGGACGAAATCAAATCTATCATTGTGGTTTCAGCCGTTGTTCTATCAACTGGCGTAGAAGTTGGTGCGGATTTCATTTCCGATAATCGCATAGTGCTCATGAAAATAAAACCTATCAATATAACTGTTACTGCGGCTCCGCTGCCGATGACGAAGAAGAATCGTTTGATTTTATGTGAGGTTAATTCGAAGAATGCGTAAAGCAATCGGAGTATCTTTACTACGAAGTATAGGATAACGACTATCAGGCCAATAAAGAGCAGGCTAAGCGCCAGTGTTTTTACCCAGGGCGGGATGGCCATCCAGACCCGGGCGATAAAGGCGAACAGCGAGCCGAATATCAGGCTGACCAGCGAGGGGAAGGTGATATCAGGGTCTGAGTAAACCAGGCCCATATTCCCGGCCGGAGCTGAAACGTAATAACCCTTGGGCAGGAATAGGTGCCAGGTGGCGCCCTGGATATTAATATCCGATTGCGGCATCTGGAGGTTTATCTTGGACGCGGGCAGTAAGTTGTTAATATCCTGGACATAGGCCACGACCACGGATGTCTGGCCTTTTGGCCGGGCAGCTTTGCTTACGCCCGAGCCGTATTGCTGGGTTAGTGCCGACATTATCGGGATCATTATTTCGCCGCTGTCCTTGGTCACGGCTTTTATCGGTTTATCGTCGACATAAGCGCCCCAGAGCGTCGCGCCGGCAGGCAGTTTTATTTCCAGGTATTGCTTGGCCGTATTCTCAATGATGGTGTTGAGGTATGTCAGGAGCTTGCCGTTGGGGCGGTTCATTGAGAACAGGTCGCAGGATATGACCTTGGCCGGGAGTATGCTGCTGAGCTCGTGGGTTTTAAGGACGAACGACACGCGGGCGTCCGGTTTATTGAAGTTCATAGCCAGTGACGGCGGAAAACTCAGCTGCTTTAATATGGCCTGCGGGAATTTGGGCTCTATTTCGCTGACCGGCACAGGTAGGGTATTGGCCGAGTCCGGCCCGAAAGATATCTCGGTCCTTTCATTCCCGGCGGCGATAATGACAGACCCGGATTCCAATTCGGTGTCAATCAGCTCGATGGGGCTGAACTTGGGCTCGGTCCGGTCATATTTTACGGACAATGTGTAATTATCCCTGACTCGGGAAGCCAGGTTTATTTCCCAGATATTATTGAAGAAGGTGGTATTTTTTATGTCCTCGCCCGTAATCTCGGGGTTTATGGCCTGGTCCTGGAGTTTGAGCTGCAGCCGGTTGACGCTGCCGTTCTTGATGCGGTAGTTAATCTGCGTAATCGACTGCATCTGTCCTTCGCGGATAATCAGGGCTGTGCAGGATGTGGCCACAAGGTGAGGGAGTTCGGCGTTTTTCTGGATGCCGATGAGCCATTTAGGGTCTATGCTGTTAAAGGCCAGCCGGAGATTCTCCGGGCGGATTGGCATCGAGGGGATATTATCGGCGCTGATTTCCTGTATGTTCTTGAGAGAACTGGTTTTTACGGAGATATCCTTGGTTGTGTAAAACAGCACCCAGTAATCCAATTGTTTGGGCAGGGGTTGTTCTAGTACAGCCGAGGCGATAGGCAGGATGCCGTCCTTCTGGCTGATTTTGCCGGACATGGACAGCTGGATAAAATGCTCGCCTTTGATGCCACTCAGGAAGGAAGCCTTTATTGATTTGGCCGATTCGTCATAATGCCATTCCTTGAGCAGGTCAGATTTCACCTCGGTGGGTTGCACGCCCTCGGGTAAGCTGATAACAATTGAGAATAGGGGCGCTTTTTTTACGGTTAGCTTGATGGTCAATTCACGGTTGATTTCGTCTTCGGTTACATTAATATGTTCAGTCATCGTTGCGCTGGTAATCGGTTTTAGCGGTGATATTATGGTTGATAGTTTCCAGTCCGAAGCGGACGATTCGTAAACCAGGGATGGTTTCTGTTCCTGTAGCCAGGCCGGTATTTTGGATGGATTGGTCTGGCTTAGTTTGGACAGCTGGGTCGGCTCGCATTCGGCGTCTTCAAGCTTCAGGGCCAGGATATATTCAGAGCTGACCGCATCAACCACTATCAGCGGAGAGAATGTTAAGTTTTTCTCCGATTCCTGAATGGCTTCGCCGGTGGCCGAGAAACGGAGCTCCGCCTTGCCGAGGACCTTTTCTGATAGGATGATATCGACCCGGTCGGCGGATGTTTTGTATGACCTGAGTTTATCGCCCTTGATGAAAATGTTAGTCAGGCCAGTCGGCAGTTTGAGGCTGAGCGTATCTGTGCCGATATTCTTTATGTCCAGCGATATTCTGGTATCGTTAATGGTGGAGTTTGTCCTGACGCTGTAGATGGTCTGGAGCGAGGCGAATATCTGGGGCTGTTTCGGCTTGATGCTGACGGTCAATCCGGCCGGCAGCGCGTTGTAAGTGTATGGGTGGCAGCGCCGCTGGCCGACGCCTTTGGCCGTGCCTTCAAATATGGTCTGCTTTGTCAGGTTGTCGATGTGCTCTTCATCGAGGATGGAGTTTACCGGCATGATTATCATCAGCTTGCCTGATTGCTTCTGGAACCCGGTTACATCGGCCGGCGATATCCTGAAACTTTTAGCTGAGTTAATCGGTTCCTCCCAGAGGACCATGCAGGAGAAGTTGATTCCATAGACGGCTTTTTCCAGGATGATATTGAGGTTATTATTGCCGTTTTTATTCTCGGTGAACCAGCGGTCGATATGCCTGTCGCCGCTGTTCAGTTCGGAAACTTCGAGGATTCTGGCATCCGCCGGCAGGGCGACCTGGAATGATTTAAGCGACTGCCGGGCCAGGTTGAACGTCAGGGCATGTTGGTAAGTGAGCATGTCTTTTTCGATGACCGCATAGGTTTCGACGGTGACCTTGGTATCCTGCGGTTTCTCCAGCGCTTCTTTCGGCCCCCAGGAAATAGAGAGTTCCTCGGCGGCCGGGGAATTTATGATGATTAATGTGGAATTACGGTAATCCTTTTGCTCGTAAGCGACTTCCGGGGAAACGATGACGCCGATATTGGCTTCGGGTATCTCTATTTTTAACTTGGAGAAAGTGGATTCCAATACGGGGATGCTGATGCGTTTAAGCGGCGCGGCCGATTCTATCGGAATGCTTACCTGGCATCTTACGGCGTATTCGCCTTTCTTCTTGAACAGGAGTTTATTGTCATTACGGTCGTTGATAAGGGTGATATCGGCCGAAGAAGTCAGCAATGAAGTCTCGGCTGAGGCGGGGCTGATTTTGATGCTGCTCCATTTGTCCTGGAGGATGTTGACATTGAGTTCCAGCGAGATTTTAGCTTTGGATTGGTTGATTTCAATATCATATTTAGCCTGGGAGATAATGTAGTTTTCCTGGATAGGGTAGTCATTGGCGGAAGCGCTAAGGCAGATTATGAAACTTATGAGCCAGAGACTGATGGTTACGCCTTGTTTCATACGTCGCTTTCCTAAATTAAGTGTTTATCACATAATCAGAGTTATGCCTTCTACTATATTAGAGCTTTTCGAACTTATAATTTGTTAGAGAAAATGATATTTCTCTTCAAATCGTTCTTCCTCTATATACCTCTTCTATATATATTAAACGTAAAATATCTGAAAAAGTTCATTTTATTTCACTAATTATTGAACTTTTCCGGGAAAAGTGCGCTACGCAATCCCCGTTCGCTACGCTCAGGGATAATGTGGCAGTAACTCCCTTTGGTCGAACTGCTACTAATCCTTCGGAACATTTTATTTTTAATTATATCTAAAATACTGCCAGTATTTAATATTACGCTTGGGTCATCTTGAGGTAGCCGGTGGCGCATTGCTTGGCCAGGTTGCGGATGCGGCCGATGTAGTGCTGGCGCTGGCTGACCGCGATGGCCCGCCGGGCGTCCAGAATGTTGAAGGTGTGCGAGCACTTGAGGATGTAATCATAGGCCGGCATGACCAATCCCTGATTCAATAAAGCCTTAGCCTCTTTTTCATACATATCAAACAGCTGGATGTGCATGGGGATGTCGGCCAGTTCGAAGTTGTATTTGGAGAACTGGATTTCGTTCTGCTTGTGCACCTGTCCGTAGGTGACGTCCTTGGTCCAGTCCAGGTCGTAAACGCTGTCCTTTTGCTGGATGAACATGGCGATGCGTTCCAGCCCGTAGGTCAGCTCCAGCGAAATGGGGTCGAGCTCGAAGGTGCCCATCTTCTGGAAGTAGGTGAACTGGGTGATTTCCATGCCGTCTATCCAGACCTCCCAGCCCAGCCCGGTGGCGCCGAGCGAGGGCGATTCCCAGTCGTCCTCGACGAACCTGACGTCGTGCTTTTTTAGGTCAATGCCCAGTTCGGACAGGCTCTTGAGGTATATTTTCTGGGCGTCGGCCGGGGCCGGCTTGATGATGACCTGGTATTGGTAATAATGCTGGAGCCGGTTGGGGTTGTCGCCGTAACGGCCGTCGGTCGGGCGGCGTGACGGTTCGACATAGGCCACTTTCCATGGTTCCGGTCCGAGCACCTTGAGGAAGGTGGCCGGATTCGAGGTGCCGGCGCCTTTTTCCACGTCGTAGGGCTGCCAGATGAGACAGCCGTACTGGGCCCAGTAGCGCTGGAGCTTTAACACGATTTCCTGAAAAGTCATAGTTATCAGTAAGCGGATTAAACAGTTCGGCTGTTAGAACTTGTCTGCCGTAGGCAGGCATAGTGAGTTACAGCTGACTATACTTGGCAGCAATTCGCTACCGCTCAAACTGCCAGAGTACTGATTTAACTGATAATGTCAATTTAATCAATAAATATTGACTCCGGATAAATCGTTGTTAACCTTTTTGATTATGCCAAAAGCAGAAGGACGCATATTCAGGTTCGACGGATCGGGTAAGATTAAGCCGGATTTCCTGGAGACCATCGCCTACAAGGGCGGCCGCCAGCTGGTCCGCTACAGCACCCGGGAGTTCTCGGCCGTCTGCCCGTTTTCCGGCCTGCCGGATTTCGGAGAGGTGATAATCGAATACGTCCCGGCCAGGCTGTTGGTCGAACTGAAATCTTTAAAGTACTACCTGATATCGTTCCGAAATATAGGAATCTACCAGGAAGCGGCCACCGACCGGATGTTCAAGGATATCGGCAAACTGCTCAAGCCGCGTTACCTGATGGTCCGGACCGTATACAACACCCGGGGCGGGATTGACGCGGTCTGCACCATGACCAAAGGGCGGCCCTAGGAAAAAACTTGACCCAGCGGATTATTTTGGTATAATCATTGCAATCAATGTTAATAATTGAAAGGAGATATGATTATGAAGGCGATAGTAGAAAAAGACCTGTGCACTAGCTGCGGCCTGTGCGCCGAGACCTGCCCGGAAGTGTTCGAGATGGGTTCGGACGACATTGCCAAGGTTAAAGCGACTCCGGTCCCGGCTAAATCAGAGACCTGCTGCAAGGAAGCGGTTGACGGTTGCCCGGCCGTGGCCATAAAGGTTGAATAAGATTATGAGCCAGGATTTAATCGAACTGCTTAACCAGGCGCTGACCATGGAATACAGTGATGTCTTCCTTTATCCGCGCCACAGCGAGCACTTCAATGGCCAGCCGGCCATCTCCGAGCTGTTCAAGAACTTTTCACAGATGGAACTGCGCCACGCCGATACGCTGGCTATGGAGATACACAGGCTGGGCGGCCAGCCGGAATGGGATTTTAAGCTGCTGACCGGTAAGAAACAGCCGTCTGAAATCGTCAGCTGGCACCTCAACGGCGAGCGCAATGCCATCAGCCATTACGACAAGTGCATCAAGGCGGCCGGCGACAGGCGGCTCAAGGAAATACTGTCCGGTATCAAGGCCGAAGAGGCCATACACCAGGCGGCGCTTGAGAAAATAAGGACCTGGATTAAGTAATATCTTATGCCCGAGAATCATAAACCAACCCTGATGTTTTTCACCAGCGACTGGTGCGCCAACTGCAAGCGCATGAAGCCCATCGTCACGGAAATAAAGCAGTCCTATGCCGATAAGGTTGATATTACCGAAATCGATGTGGCCAAGGATCCGGACACGGCTGCCAAGTACGATGTCCTGGGCATACCGACTGTGGTGGTCGTTAATGACGGCAAGGTGCTGGAGCGTTTCACCGGATTCGTTGCCAAGGATGCTCTGCTCAAGAAGCTGGGAGTCGCTTAGATTGTATGCAAGAACTGATACAAAAATATATGTCCACGGCTTCGCCGCTGGCCATATTCGTGGCCTTTGCGGCCGGAGTAGCCACCTCGTTTACGCCCTGCATCTTTCCGCTCATCCCGATTATCGTTTCTTACCTGGGCAACCGGGGCGAGCAATCCAAACTGCATAACTTCCTGCTGGCCGTATGCTATGTCATCGGTATGTCCATCGTCTACACGGCGCTGGGCGTGCTGGCCGCTTTGACCGGCAAGTTTTTCGGCAACGTCCAGGCGCATCCGTTGGTCAACCTGATGGTCGGTAACATCCTGATATTGCTGGGGTTGTCGATGCTGGATGTCTTCAAGCTGCCTATTCCCGGGTTTGGCACCGGCGCTGGAATTGGTAAAGGACACGGCATACTCGGAGCGCTCTTTCTGGGGCTGACCTCGGGGTTCATCGCCGCGCCATGCTCGGCCGCCGTATTCATCGCCATACTTACTTTCGTAGCCCAGACCAAGGATGTCCTTTTCGGCGGGGTGGTTATGTTCTCTTACGCCATGGGGCTGGGTCTGTTATTGATTATCGCCGGGACGTTCGCCGGCATCCTGAGCACCCTGCCCAAGGCCGGTAACTGGATGGTTGCTATCCAGAAGATATTCGCGTTCCTTATGATAGCGGCCGGCGAGTACTTCCTGATACAGGCCGGCAAGCTTTGGATGTAGTGAGGATTATTTATGAATAAGATTATGATTATGGCCTTGGCGATGATGATAGTGCTCGGCGCGATGAGCTGCGATACCAAGATTAATCCTGATGCCAATCCCACCAAAGCCCCGGACTTTACATTAAAGGACATCCGGACCGGGCAGGATGTGAAACTGTCCGTACTGATAGGGCAGAAGCCCATCATACTGGATTTTTGGGCGTCGTGGTGCCCGCCCTGCAGGGCCTTGATGCCCAAACTGCAGGAATACTACCAGGCCAACCAGGACAAGGTCATCATCATCGGCATCAGCGGCGATAATTCCAAGGAAGCGGCCGAATCATTCATCTCCAAGAGCAACCTATCATTCACCATGGTCTATGACGAGGGCCAGAAGGTATTCAGCCAGTATAAGATAAGCGGCATCCCGACCACCGCGGTCATCAACACCAAGGGCGAGATTATCAAGCAGGGGCATTTCGACATTGACGAGTTGAAAGAACTGGTCAATTCCGCTAGGTAGGATTAGCCACGGATTGCACGGATTGGTCCCGGATAATTTAAGCCACAGAGCCACACCTGCCCGTCCGTTCAGGCAGGGGCGGACATGCTCCCGTTGTAACACACTAATTTAGCTCATTCCCTCGTGCTGTTTTTACATACCCCTCCATTATATGACAGGGTAGTATCTATTATATGGCAGGGTAGTATCTACTATATGGCAGGGTAGTATCTATTATATGGCAAGGTAGTATCTATTATATGACAGGGTAGTATCTATTATATGGCAGGGTAGTATCTATTATATGGCAGGGTAGTATCTACTATATGGCAGGGTAGTATCTATTATATGGCAAGGTAGTATCTATTATATGGCAGGGTAGTATCTACTATATGCTAGGGTAGTATCTATTATATGGCAGGGTAGTATCTACTATATGGCAGGGTAGTATCTATTATATGGCAAGGTAGTATCTATTATATGGCAGGGTAGTATCTACTATATGCCAGGGTAGTATCCATTATATGGCAGGGTAGTCTTCATTATATGACAGGGGGTGGGGGGACTACCCCTGTGGATAACTTTCCTGCATTTTAGACCCTGGGAACGAATATAACGCAGTTTCAGGCCGCCCGCCTGACCGAACGGGCAGGTTTTCCGGACACGAAGGGGGAAGGAAGGTGCTCATTTTCAGTAAGGGGATATGCTTAATATAACGTCAAAAACCAGTAGCTGGATAGAATAATTATCCCGCTCCGCTACGCTTCGGGGATAAGTGCCGGGTAACTCGTTGTACTCGAACCGGCACTAAACAGTGACGTGAAGAGACTTGTAAGAGACTGGGCGCTGAACCGTCAGCGCCCTTGGTTATTTTTGTGTTGGTAGGTCGCTATCTGGTATTAAAACTTGTTTTAACGGACGCTTGTACAATTCGCCTTTAGTCAGCGTTATGAATCTTGTGGGCGTTTTGACGCTCCGGTCGTTTGCCAACGCTCCGTATATTTCATACTCACCCGGGGGGAGATTACATATGAATTTCGAGGTTATATTAACCTTGTCATTTACTTTCAGCGTAAAGTAAGGAATCTCATATGAGACGGCGCTTTTATTGAAAGGGTCTTCGCAAATAGAGAATTCGTTCTGCCGGGTTCCTTTTGGCCTGATATATAACAGGACGTTAGACGGGCCGTCTTTAGTGTGCCAGTCTTTACAGATAACATCTTCTGTGCTTTTGTTTGTCAGTTCGAACGATATGGTAATACAGCCTTGCTTGTATTCGACGGCGCTGTTCGGGGCAAAGTTTAATATCAACCCACGTGTATATTCTTTTTGACGTGTTTCATCTACCGGTTGCGGGGCGGGCGGGTTATTCTCGGCTCCCAGCTCCTTCAGCGTCACCCGGGCTTCCCGGCGGACCCAATCATCGATATCTTGTATTAGTTTTGTAATTTCAGGAATAGCTTCTTTAGCATCAAGTTGTCTTAGTGCAACAACGGCATCATGGCGAACAAATTTGTTATCGTCTTGCAATAATTTAGTGATTTCGGGGATTGCCTCTTTAGCGCCAAGTTTACCCAATGCACTAACAGTTGGCCAGCGAACACACCACTCATTGTCTTGCAATAGTTTAATGATTTCCGGGATAGATTCTTTGGCGTCAAACGCACCTAGTGTTCCAACAGCCGCCCAGCGAACACCTGGGTCGTTATCTTGTAATAGTTTGGCAATCTGCGGAATAGATTCTTTGGCGCCAAGCTTATCTAGTGCCTCAATAGCCGACCGGCGAATATCCGCGTCAGCATTCTCTAATAGTTTAATAATGTCCGGGATAGCTTTCAGTTTAACAAGGGTTTTTAAAGCAGTTTCATGTTTATTCCATTGTGGACCTGTGAGCTGGATAACTAATTCTTTTATCTTCTGCTGTCTGGCTTCATCCGGGACGGGCGGTTTGGTCTCCGGGCTGGTGCAACCTGACACAATGACCAGCCCGATTAATAATGCGATTACTAACTGCTTCATAATGGATAACTAACCATGCAGGCATTGTTTGTCAATAGATTTATTTGGCATAGTCACGGCTTAATCCGCTTACTAAGTTACTTCCGTCCGGAAATCGATTTGAGATGTATCATCAGCACGGTGATATCGGCCGGTGAGACGCCGGCAATCCTTGATGCCTGCCCCAGAGTCATCGGCCTGAATTTGGACAGCTTGGTCCGGGCTTCGTTGCTCAGGTGCTTGAGCGCGGCGTAATCTATGCCATCCGGCAACCTGTGGTCTTCCATCTTGCGCGAGCGTTCAATCTGGACCAGCTGTTTCTTGATGTAGCCTTCGTATTTGGATTCTATCTCGACCTGCTCCTTTATTTGGTCCGGCAATTCGGCCATGGATTTGGGCAGTCCCGGCAGCTTGTCGAGTTCCATACCGGAGCGTTTGAGTATTTCCCAGAGTGATTTATGCAGGCAGAATTTCTTCCTGAGGTCTTTCTCGGCCTGTCCGATAAGTTGTTCCTTTTCTTGGAAGGCCTTGAATTGGCTTGCGCCGATGAGCCCGAACCGGGCGCCGTAGGGCATCAGCCGCCGGTCGGCGTTGTCCGAGCGCAGGAGCAACCGGTATTCGGCCCGCGAGGTGAACATCCGGTAAGGCTCGGTCGGCCCGAGTGTTACCAGGTCGTCTATCAAGACGCCGATATAGGCTTCGTCGCGCCTGAGGATGAAGGGATCTTGTCCCTGAATCTTAAGGGCGGCGTTGATGCCGGCCATGATGCCCTGGGCGGCGGCTTCTTCATAGCCGGAGGTGCCGTTAATCTGGCCGGCCAGGTAAAGGTTGTTTATGCGCCGGGTTTCCAGCGTTGGTCTTATCTGATAGGGCAGGACGAAATCGTACTCGATGGCGTAACCGTAGCGGATGAATTTGGCATTCTCCAGACCTTTGATGGAATGGACCATCTCGTCCTGGATATCCCTGGGCAGGCTGGTGGAGATGCCGTTGCAGTAAATTTCCGGAACATCGATGCCTTCGGGCTCGAGGAATATCTGGTGCTGGTCCTGGGCGGCGAAGCGGACGACCTTGTCCTCGATGGAAGGGCAGTATTTCGGCCCGGACGCCTTTATCTGGCCTGAGTAAAGCGGCGCCCGGTCAAGGTTGTCCCTGATTATTTTATGAGTCCGATCGTTGGTGTGGGTGATGTAACAGGGGATTTGTTCCCGTGATATCTTTTTGGTGGAGAAGGAGAACGGCACGGGCGGCTGGTCGCCGTCCTGGATGCGCAAAGCGGCCAGGTCGAGCGAATCTTTGTGCAGCCGGGGCGGGGTGCCGGTCTTGAGCCGGCCGATTTCCAGTCCGAGTTTCCTTAAGCAACCAGAAATATTCTCAGCCGACGGTTCGTTAATCCGGCCGCCCGCATTGATATCGGTTCCGATATGGATGACTCCTTTCATAAATGTGCCCGGCGTGAGTATTATTGCCTTGGCGCCATAAGTGGATTTTCCCCGGACGCCGGCCACGGCATTATTCTTTATTATTATTTCATCAGCCGTGTCCTCTTTGATGGTCAGGTTGTCAGTTGATTCCAGCACCCGGCGCATGTATTTGTGGTAGGCTTCCTTGTCACACTGGGCCCGGGGCGAGCGGACGGCCGGACCTTTGCTGGTATTGAGCATCCGGAACTGTATGCCGGTGGCGTCGGCGGCCTTGGCCATCTGGCCGCCCAGGGCGTCGATTTCACGGACTATCTGGCCTTTGGCCAGCCCGCCGATGGCCGGATTGCAGGACATCCGGGCGATGGAGTCGCGCGAGATGGTCAGCATCAGGGTGTTCAGTCCCATCCGGGCCGCGGCCAGGGCCGCCTCGCAGCCGGCGTGTCCGGCGCCTATGACGATGACGTCGTAAATCATACGGCTATTTCTTGGGGTCGAGCTGCACCTCGAAAGCGGATTCGTGTTCTGCTTTGTTGCCCTGGACGTCCCGGAGCTCGATTCTTAGGGTATGCTTGCCGATGGCCAGGTCTTGCAAAAGCTGGTAATGCAGGGTGTCCGCGGTAATCAGAGCGTTAGCCGTAATTTCTTTGTCATCCAGCCAGATGCGCACGCCTTTTGGTTTTATTTCGCCTTGGCTTTTGTAAGAGGCGACTATCAGCGGCTTGGGCGTATAGACCTTTTCGGCCTCAGACGGGAACACGTAGAATATCCGGGCCGGTGGATTGCGGACATTGACGCTGCGCTTGTCCTCGGTTTTGTTGCCGGCGTTGTCTACGGCCGTGATGACCAGCTCGTATTCGTCGTCAGCCAAAGACAGGGTATCAATCTTGGCTTCATAAGAGGTCTGGTCTTTTTCCTTATTGGGCGGCGTCAGGCTGCCGCTGAGTTTGTCGAGCCGGTAGCTGACGCTCTTGACGGCGGTGTTATCCTTGGCTTCGGCTGTTAATTTAATCAGGCCGGGCTTTTCGTTCCGGGCCTTGGCGTAGGTTATCTGGGGCAGGCTGGTGTCGACCGTGAAATCCCAGCCGGTTGAGGCGGTATTGCCTAGGTAATCGGTGGCGGTCAGTTCAACCGTATGTCTGCTGCCGTCTTTGAGGGTGCCGGAAACCGGGCAGGAGAATTGGACGTAGTTAGCGGAGGTCCGGGTCAATGACCAGCTTGATTCTATTTTATCGCCGTTCATCTTGAAGACAAGTTTAGCCGGGTCGAAATCTGACAGCGATGATAGCCGGGCGGTGATGAGCGGTTGTGCTTGGTTGACGGAGTCCCGGGGCATGCCGCCGCCGATTATTTCAGGTTGGGGATAGAACGACAGGTAGGCGCTGAATCTGGTATTTTCCGATTCGATTTTCCAGCCCTGGGCGTAAATCCAGTATGTGCCGGTGACCACGTCGTTTATCGAGATGCGTTCGTCGGCCATGGGCGAAGTCGATGCTGCCTCTTTTTCCTCCATGCCGTTTATCTTACCGTCGCCGTTCTTGTCGCGGAACAGGAACAGGTCTATATCGGCTCCCTCGGCCTGGCAGGATGTCTTGATATCCACAAAACGCTCTGTGGCCGGATTAAGCACGAACGGCCCGAGCATCCAGCTGCACACCGGCAGGGGGCTGTCCGGGTTATCCTGCCGGATAATCTGGTTCTCGAAAGACCTGGCCGGGTTTACGGTTAACGGAATAGCCGTGGTGGCCGAATTCAAGCCGCCGTAGTTAGAGGCGCGCAGGATAATGGAATACTTGCCGGCCGGTATCGGCCCGCCCGCGAACTTATGCAGTGAGATGGACCAGTTGCCGGTATTGCCGTCCAGGTAAGGCGTGGCATCATGGAACGTTTTGCCCGAGTCAAAGCTCAATTCCAGAGTCTTGATACCCGCATTGTCCGAAGCTGTTCCGCTGATGACCAGGTCGTCGCTGGTCATTATCTCATTTTTGGCTGTCGGCACAACGGTTATTCTTGGGGCGGATAACGGGGTATTATATGTGTATTTCAAGGATGCTATTTCAGTGGCCACCGTTGTATGCCGGTTGCAGAATACGAAATAGAGCGGCCGGTTTATTAATGTATAGGTGTTTGTGGCGGGGTTAGGCTTGATATCCAGCGCTTTGCAAGGTTTGTTATCCTGATACAGTGCGAAATTATCCTTGTCAAAAACCAGCAGGTTAATGGCGCCGTTTTTCAGGTCATACTGGGCCGTAACGCTGCCGCGGTAATTAATCCGCTGGAGCACTTTATTGGTGTCGGTCCAGCGGGTCTGGGCGAACCGGGCTGGCGGGTTGATATTGGCCGTGACGTTTTCCACCGTCAAGGTGAGTAAGTTGCGGTTTTCCTCCAGGGCCGCCGAAGCGGGCATCCATTTGGCGTCTCTATCCAATTCCGGCAGGGGCGGTTGTGGTTTCTTGCCGGCTACCCGGTATTCCAGGGTATAGGATTTATTTTCCTCGATAAAATAGTTGTTTGTGCCGGCCGAGCCGTAAGGGCTGGCGACGATGATGGTGTAACCGGGCGAGACCCGGCCGAGTTCGAGATGGCATTCGCCCTTAAGGTCGGTATATCCCAATGCGCTCATCATATCCTTGGCGCCGGGACGCCGGATGTTTATGAAGGCGCCTTCAATCGGCACGCCGCCGTTATCCAGCACCCGGATGGTCAGCGAGCCGACATCGGTATAGCCCCGGCCGCAGGTGGTGTATTTGGAGCCTTCGGGATTGCAGACCGAGGCGGTGGTGTAGTCGAAGTTATCGCTGCCCCAGTAGCGCATGATGGCCGATTGCTCGCCGCCGGTATGGTTATAGCCTTCGCGTTCCCAGGGGCGGTTGACCGATTGGTAAGCGTTGCCGCAGACGTCCCAGAAATGCCAGTCGCCGTCCATAAAATATTCGTTCCACTGGTGGTCCTCGCCCCGGGTGAAGACGCTAGCCGTGGGGATAAGCATGGACCGGGCCAGCGCGGCGGTGACGATGGACTGTTCTCCGCACGAGCCGTAACGGCGTTTGTAGATAATCCACGGCTGCAAGTCGTCGCTCAGATAGCCGAAGGTGATAAACGGGGTCGGCGCCTGCGGGCTGGACCAGGTATGCAGTTGGTTTACGGCCTCCTGTAGAGTCCGGGCCCGTTGCATCCGCTCCATAAGCGGCGTGCTCTGCGAGCGGTCGTAGGGCATGGCCATGCGCCAGAAACGGCTCTGGCTGGAGCTGACGTACCAATCCTCAACGTGGCGCCACCATTCGTCCTGGGTCATGCCGTAGTCGCTGTAAGTTTTGTCCAGCCAGTTGCCGTTGACCTTGCAGGGGATTTCATAGAGTATCCGGGGGTGGACCACCCACCAGTAATAAATATCGCGCGGCATTTCGCGCCATATTATTTCCTGTTCAGGCGTGCCTGATTTCTTATTATTGCCGGAGTCGATTGATTTCCATTCGGCGTATTCCAGCGTGGTATAATCGCCTTTTTCCTTTATCCGGACGTATTTGACCTTGGAGGCGACGTCGTAAACCATCCGGGCGTTTTCTTTGAGGATATCGGATTGTTCCAGCCGGGCCATGGCCCGGAGCACCTCGGTGGGCAGATAGGCGATGGCGAAGGCGATTTCATCGCGCTGTTCCTCGGACGATTCCTGCAGGACTTTGGCAATGGCTTCGGGCGATTTATGGTCCGGCGGGCCTTTTAGGAATTCAGTCTCGCTGTAGTAATAACCGTAAAGTTTGGTTATCGCCGCGTCCGAGTCATCTTTGGGGTTCCAGGAGTATTTCTCTTCCCATCTGGTATTGGCGCCGTTATCGGTCATTTCATAATAATTCAGTTCGCCGTTGGCGTTGGTAACGACCAGTTCAACCTGGTTGTCGTCATTGATATCCGCAATTGCCGGCGCGCAGTAACTGCCGCCGTAAACGGACTCGGCCAGGGTTGGTTCCAATTTCCAGTCTATTTTTAGTCCGGATTTATTCTCCGGGTAAGCATCGGCGCCCAGGAATACCGAGACCCGTCCGTCTTTGGTCCCGGCAATGATATCCGGGATATTGTCTTTATTGACGTCGGCTATCCGCGGCACTGCGCCTCCGGACAGATTGATGGGTTCATAGATGATTCGAATCGGAGGGATAAGGATTTCCACGCCCGGTTTAAGCCCCTTGATAACTTTTTCCCGGTTGGCATCGACTATGAGGGTGGATTTTTCCGAGTCATAATAGAATTTGTCGGCAATAGTCCGGACGTTATCGCCCTCCTGCATCACATATTTGGTCGGTTCTTTGCTGTCGTTAATCCTGGGAGCAGTTAGTATCATAGGCGCGTCCGAGAACTGTGGATTTTGGGTCGAGCCGATGTTCTTGTAAAAATGGAGTTGGTTGTCCGCGCCTCCGACAATCATATCCAGAGTGCCGTTTTTGTCCGCATCAATGAACGCCGGCGCCGAATAGCCGGGCAGTCCTTGAAGTTGGCTGAAGGTGGCATCATTTGGTTTGTATTCCGGACCTGTCAGATACCTCAAACGGCCGGACTTGCTTCCTGAAACGATGTCCGGATGCCCGTCGTTGTTAAGGTCAACCACCGCGATAACGGAATTTTCCGGCAGTTTGATGAGGGATTTGTTCTCCTGCCAGTCCTGTCCGGCAAGTATTCTGAGAGAGCCGTCTGAATTAGTTATGAGCAGTTCCGGCTTGCCATCCTTGTTGAAATCCGCAAACAGCGGCGTGGCGCCCATGCCCACCTCGGTGGGGAAGAGCAGTTTTTGCTTCTGGTTAAGTACCGCAAATCCGCCTTTATTGGGGTGGTATTTGACCATGCCGTTAGCCCGGCCGCAGACCAAATCAAGGTCATTGTCCGAGTCGGCTTCCAGCATCACTAAACTCATTGCCTGGTTATAGCGGTTGATGTTCCACCAGCCGGCAGTTAGCGCTGATGTGCCGGCGGTATAAACAGATATCCGTCCGTCCTTGTCGCAGGTAATAAATTCGTCCTTGGTGTCCAGGTTAATGTCGCAGGCCGAAATCCGCGAGCCTTCGGTGACTGTTATTTTGTTCAACAGGTTGCCGTTGTTTTTGAATCTTGGCGCCAGTGATGTGAACAGTGTATCCTTTGAATAGATGACCAGGTCTTTCCGGTTATCACCGTTAATGTCTATGAACACCGGCTGGACCGGATTGGCTGATTTAAGTTCTAGGAAGGGCAGGATTACATCGCGGAATTCCGGGCCGGCATAGGCGGTCAAGGTTCCGTTTTTGGAGCCGACTACCAGGTCGGCCACGCCGTCATTATTGACATCCCCGAATGCCGGAGCGCTTTCGGCCTCGACCGAGATGTTCGACAGCAGTCCGCGCCGGTCCAGTTCCCAGTTAAATTTGCCTGATTCCGGTCCCAGGTAAACCTTTAGCTTGCCGTCATCGCCGCCGATGACTAAATCCGCAATGCCGTCGCGGTTGATATCGGCCGTTGCCAGTACCGCGTTATATGATGTCCAGACATAATCGTCAAACAGGGCCCTGAAACGTTTTTCCAGCGGTTGCTTCAGCCATGCCGGCGCCAGATTGATTGCCCGGCTGACCGATTCCGTCAGGGCATCCGGAGTCTTGGAATTATGCATGGATAGCTGGCCGCTGGCCGGGTCATATTTGAGATATGAATACTCCTGCGGCGCTATTTCCAGCTGCGATGACCGGGTCATTTCCTGGCGGGCGGTTTTGGGGGGCTCAGCCCGGGAAATCATCAGGAACGATACGCATAATATTGCCAGTGTTGCCGCTTTTATATGTCTCAGCATAGAGGACTCCTTTTATTTATTGATATTATTATCAATGCTCATACTTCCTGCCGGCGGTTTGTCAAGACAAAGCCATAGCTAATCCCGCTGGAATAAGTGGGATAATGTGCCAGTAACGTTCTATCCTGATTGCATCAGGCTATAACTAACTGGCGCTAATTTGATTGACAACGTACTGATAATCGCTAATGTACGTAAGCGGATTGAACGGATTTAACTGATTATTTTATCCGCTATATCAGCTTAATACCTAAAGGTATAACATAATATAAATACTTTAGTATAATCAGCTTACTAATGGAACTAGAAAATATCGGTAATGGCATAATGAATGCGCTCAAGAGCGTGTTCGGCTCGCGCAACGAGCGCATCATCCGCTCGCTCCAGCCCATCGTGGCACAGATAAACTCGCTGGAACGGCAGGTCCAGGGTCTGTCCGACGCCCAGCTGTCCGAACAGACGGTCAAACTGCGCGAGCGGCTCAAGAACGGCATTTTTCTGGATGAGATTCTGCCCGAGGCGTTCGCTACGGTGCGCGAGGCGTCCCGGCGTATCACCAAGATGCGCCACTTTGACGTCCAGCTCATCGGCGGCATAGTGCTACATCAGGGCCGGATTGCCGAGATGGCCACCGGCGAAGGCAAGACACTGGTAGCCACGCTGTCGGCCTATCTCAACGCGCTGGCCGGTAAGGGCGTGCATATCGTCACGGTAAACGATTATCTGGCCCGGCGCGACCGCGACTGGATGGGCCCGATATTCGAGATGCTCGGGCTAAAGGTCGGCGTCATCCAGAACGCCATGGGTCCGGACGAACGCCGCGCCGCCTACGCCTGCGACATCACGTACGGCACCAATAACGAGTTCGGCTTCGATTACCTCAGGGACAATATGCGCGTCCGCATTTCCGACCAGGTCCAGCGCAAGCATTTTTACGCCATCGTTGACGAGGTTGACAGTATTCTTATCGATGAGGCGCGGACGCCGCTGATTATTTCCGGCCCGTCCGAGGAATCCACCGACAAATATTACAAGGCCGAACAAGTCGCTTCCCGGCTGGTCAAGGACAGCGATTATACCGTCAAGGAAAAGGAAAACGCCGTTATCCTGACCGATGTGGGCATCCTCAGGGCGCAGGAGTTGGTCGGGGTGGACAGCTTTTATACCGGAGATAATATGGAATGGCCGCACCACGTGGAGCAGGCGCTCCGGGCCAAGGAATTATACAAGCACGACAAGGAATACATCGTCAAGGACGGCGATGTGGTCATCGTCGATGAGTTTACCGGACGTCTGATGCCCGGCCGGCGCTGGAGCGACGGACTGCATCAGGCCATCGAGGCCAAGGAACACCTCAAGATAAAAGAGGAAAACCAGACCCTGGCCACCATCACCCTGCAGAATTATTTCAAGATGTACTCCAAGCTGTCCGGCATGACCGGCACCGCCGCCACCGAGGCGATGGAGTTCTTTAATATTTACAAGCTGGAGGTGGCCACCATCCCGACCAACAAGCCGCTTATCCGGGCGACCAATCCTGATATGGTCTTCCGGACCGAGAAGGAAAAGTTCAACGCCATCGCCGATGAGATATCCGGCGTCCACGAAACCGGGCGTCCCATCCTGGTCGGCACTACTTCGATAGCCAACTCCGAGCGTGTCAGCGAGATGCTCAACCGCCGCGGCATAAAGCACGAGGTCTTAAACGCCAAGCACCACGAACGCGAGGCGCAGATAGTCGCCAAAGCCGGGCAGAAAGATATGGTCACCATCGCCACCAACATGGCCGGCCGGGGCACGGATATTATCCTGGGCGAAGGCGTGGCCAAGCTGGGCGGTTTGCACATATTGGGCACCGAGCGGCACGAGGCGCGCCGGATAGACAATCAGCTCCGAGGCCGGGCCGGGCGGCAGGGCGACCCGGGCTCGTCTCAGTTCATCCTGTCGCTGGAAGATAGCATCCTGCGTCTGTTCGCGCCGCAGTGGGTTTCAACCATACTGCTCAAACTGGGTATGGAAGAAGGCCAGCCCATCGAAAGCCGGATGGTCTCCAACGCCATCGAAAAGGCGCAGAAGCGCATGGAGGCTCATAACTTCGACATCCGCAAACAGCTTCTCGATTACGACAAGGTCATGAACGAGCAGCGCACTATTATATACGGCCAGCGCCAGAAGATTATCGAAGGCCAGGAAGTCAAAGATACCATCCAGCGGATGGTTGAAGACGTCTGCCAGAACGCCATAGACAAATTCCTGCCCGAGGGCGCGCAACGCAAGGATTGGGATTACAGCGGGATGGCGCTTTATCTCAAGCGCAAGCTGGGCAAGGAATTCCCGGAGCATATCGAGAAGCTCATCACCGACAAGGACGCCGAAGAGGTCGAATCCATTGTTATCAAAGAGGTTAACCGCATCTACCAGGAACGCGAGCAAGCACTGGGCGGTGAATATATGCTCAACGTGGCCCGCTATGTCCTGCTGGACAAGATAGACGAAAAGTGGAAGAACCACTTATATACAATGGACTACCTCAGGAGCGGTATCGGCCTGCAGAGTTACGCCCAGATAGACCCCAAGATAGCCTACAAGCGCGAGGGCTATAAGGCCTTTGACGAGATGCTCAATTCCATCAAGGAAGAAGTGGCTGATCTGGTCTTCAAGATAGAGCCGATGAAGGATATGGAAGAGCGGCTGGCCGCGCTCTGGAAAATCACCTCGGAGTCGCATCCGGAGGTAGGCAGTTTCGAGACCGCCAAGAAACGGCCCAATGAACAGGCCGCCGACAATATTGCCGGAGACGAAAAGCCCGTGCCTATAAAAGTGGAAAAGCAAATCGGACGCAACGACCCCTGCCCCTGCGGCAGCGGCAAGAAATATAAGAAATGCTGCGGCACACGCGCATAATTTAGCCACGGAGCCACAGAGTACACAGAGCTATGAGACAAATAGATTTTTGCTGTAATTTGTTTAAAGAATACTACGAGAAAAGGAAGATAATTCGTTCCAAGGCGGTAGGGTTTATTTCACATTGGCGCGTTCCTAAAGCATTTGAATTAATGAATTGCCCGTTTTGTGGAAAGTTTAAGGCAAGTCATATTGATTCAATAGATAATCCAAATAAATCGCATACTAAACCAAAGGTTACTAAAAAAGATAAATACTGTTGTTCCAGATTTGCGGAATTTGTTAAAGAAGGGGAGTTTTATTATGCTTATGAGGATTGCAAAGACATAGATGAAACCGCATGGGTTATTTCCGGGGTTTGCCATATGTATTATTGCCCGTTCTGCGGAAAATATATCAAGGGAAGAGGATTTGGCGTAGTTCCCAAATCCTAACCTAAGAGATTTAATATTTGTATTCTCTGTGCGCTCAGTGGCTAATTATCTATGCGCTTTGTATTAGACATCATATACCTGCTGGCGATGATAGTCGCCCTGCCATATTACCTGTTCCGTTTCGCCACCTCGGCGTACTATAGAGTAGGTCTTTTAGAGAGATTTGGATTTATTAAATCTGTGGAATCTGTGGCTACGGTCTGGCTGCACGGGGCGTCGATAGGGGAGATCAATGCCTGCGAGAAGTTGATACCATTGTTGCAGGCGCAGCTGCCGAATCACCAGCTGGTTATCTCTACGTTGACGCCGTCGGCCCAGGCGCTGGTCAAGAAGAAATACCCTGATATCCGTTCCTTTTTCTTTCCGCTGGACCTGTCCTGCGTCTGCACCAAGGTGCTCAAGCGCGTCAACCCGAAACTGGTCATCCTGATGGAGCAGGAGTTTTGGCCCAACTTCATCATGGCCTGCGGCCGGCGTAATGTCCCAATGATACTTCTTAACGGACGGATTACCGAGCATACCCTGGCCCGTTATAATCTTTTGAGATGGCTTTTCAAGCCGGTGCTTAACAGGCTCAAATACCTGTGCGTCCAGAACGAGGACTACCGCATCCGTTTTGAGTCCTTGGGCGTGATGCCCATAAAAATCCAGGTCACCGGCAATATGAAATACGATTCGCTGGGTTTGGTGGATGAGACTGAGACAAGGGCCCATTACCGCAACTTGTATAATATCAAGTTTGAGGAGTTAGTTATTATCGGTGGGAGCACTCACTCTCCGGAAGAGGAGATGCTCCTGGACGCTTACATAAAACTGACTAAAGGCCACGATAACCTGCGCTTAATCCTGGCGCCGCGCCATACGTTCAGGTTTGACGAGGTGGAAGCATTGGTTAAATCAAAGGGGTTAGTTGCTGCACGCCATAATAGATTAATATCTGAAATCCGTCCCGCCATACGGCAGGATTTCGCTCACGCTCAACAATCCGCAGTTAGCAATAATGATGAGGTTATCCTTCTTGACACGATGGGCGAACTGGCCAAGGTATACGCGGCTGGGGATGTGGTTTTTGTAGGCGGAAGTCTGGTGCCCCGGGGCGGACAGAGCATCCTGGAGCCGGCCGCGCTGGGCAAGCCGATTGTCGCCGGGCCGTCTATGTATAATTTCAGTATCCCGGCTAAGGCGTTGCAGGATACGGGCGGGCTCAGGACAGTCAATAATTCTGAAGAGCTTTATAAAGCCCTGGATAATATCATAACTGACCCGGGGCTCAGGTCTGATATGGGACGGAATGCCAGGCAGGCCATTGCCGACCAGCAGGGAGCTAGTAACAAGAATATTGAGATTGTCAAAAATACCCTGGGCATTTATGATAAGCACTAAATCCTAAATCCGAAACCCTAAACAAATTCCAATTCCTTAAATCTTAAACATCCGGTTTTGAGGTTTATTATTTAGATATTATAGTGCGGCAGTCTGTGAAGGATACTGCCGACTATACTTGGCAGGTAATTCTTGACTTTGGGTTAAGATAATGATAAATTTAGCCGAAAATAACACTAATTAACTAATTATCAGCGTATAATTTACAATAAGGAGGTTATTATGAGGCGTTATGAACGCGAGTTTACCTCGGAAGCAGTTTGCATGGGCCATCCGGACAAGGTGTGCGACCAGATTTCAGACGCTATTTTAGACGCGATTATGGCCAAGGACCCGTACGGCCGGGTGGCTTGCGAGACCCTGGTTAAGACCGGCCTGACCATCGTGGCCGGTGAAGTTACCACCAAATGCTATGTTGAAATTCCCGATATCGTTCGCCAGACCATCAAGGAAATAGGTTATACCGACGCCAAGATGGGTTTTGATTATGAGACCTGCGCGGTGCTGACCTGCATCCAAAAGCAATCACCGGATATCGCCATGGGTGTGGATGAGAATAACAAGCGCCACAAGAAGCTGGGCGCCGGCGACCAAGGCATTATGTTCGGTTACGCCTGCCGCGAGACCCCGGAACTGATGCCTATGCCCATTACCCTGGCCCGCAAGATAGTCAACAAGGCGGCCGAACTGAGGCAGAATGGCGTGATGAAATACCTCAGGCCGGACGGCAAGGCCCAGATTACGCTGGACTACGAAAAGGAATACCCGGTCCGGGTTAATACTATCATCGTTTCGTTACAGCATAGCCCTGATGTCAGCCAGGCCAAAATCAGGCGCGACATCCTGGAAAAGATAATCAAGCCGGTCATACCGGAACGTTTACTTGACAAGGACACCAGGATACTGACCAACCCGACCGGGCGCTTTGTCCTGGGCGGTCCGTATGCCGATGCCGGCCTGACCGGACGCAAGATAGTCATCGATACCTACGGCAGCATGGGTACGCACGGCGGCGGGGCGTTCTCCGGCAAGGACCCGACCAAGGTGGACCGGAGCGCGGCTTATATGGCACGCTACGTGGCCAAGAACATCGTGGCTTCCGGGTTAGCCGACCGCTGCGAAGTCCAGTTCGCTTATTCCATCGGCGTGGCCGAACCGGTCACGGTTGATGTGGAAACATTCCATACCGCCAAGATTAAAGAATCAAAGATTATAGATCTGGTTCGCAAGAACTTCGACCTGACCCCGGGTGGGATTATCAAGAAGCTCAACCTCAGGCGGCCGATATACAAACAGACGGCCCGTTACGGTCATTTCGGCAGGGAACTGCCCGACTATACCTGGGAAAAGACCGATATGGTCGCAACCCTGAAGAAAGCACTTTAATTACAGATAAATAAGAACGGAGATGATGATGAAATACGATGTTAAAGATGTTAAATTGGCGTCGAAAGGCAAGAACCGGATTGAATGGGCTGAAAAACATATGCCGGTGGTCAGGGAGATACGCAAGCGCTTTGCCAAGGAGCAACCGCTCAAAGGCAAGAAGATAGCCGCTTGCTTGCATGTCACCTCGGAAACAGCCAACCTGGTTCGTACCCTCAAAGCCGGCGGAGCCGACGTATATCTATCCGCTTCCAACCCGCTTTCCACCCAGGACGATGTGGCCGCATCGATTGCCAAGGATTACGGCATTTCCGTATTCGCCATCAGGGGCGCTTCGCGCGATCTGTATTATAAGCATATCAAGGCTACTCTTAACATCGAACCTAATATTACCATTGACGATGGAGCCGACCTGGTTACGCTGGTACTGACCCAATATCAGTACCTGGCTGATAATTTAATAGGCGGTATGGAAGAGACCACTACCGGTGTTATCAGATTAAGGTCTATGGAACGCGAAGGCAAACTGTTATACCCCATGTTCGCGGTTAACGACGCCGAGACCAAATACCTGTTTGATAATCGCTACGGTACCGGCCAATCCACCGTAGACGGCATTATCCGCGCCACCAATATCCTGTTTGCCGGCAAGGTGATTGTCGCCGGCGGTTACGGCTGGTGCGGCCGCGGATTCGCCATGCGCGCCCGTGGACTGGGAGCCCGGGTTATTATCACCGAGGTCAACCCCTTAAGGGCGATAGAGGCCAATATGGACGGGTTCGAGGTTATGCCCATGAAACAGGCCGCCCGAATCGGCGACATATTCTGCACCCTGACCGGCGACGTCAACGTTATCCGCGGCGAGCATTTCAAACTGATGAAAGACGGCGCGTTGGTCTGTAATTCCGGCCACTTCAACGTGGAGCTCAACCTGGTCGAGCTGGCCAAGATGTCGCGCCAGATTAAGAAAGACATCCGGCCTAATGTGGAGCAATATATACTCAAAAACGGCAAGAACATATTCGTGCTCGGACAGGGCCGGTTAGTCAATCTGGCCTGCGCCGAAGGTCACCCGGCCACGGTTATGGATATGAGCTTTGCCACACAATCATTGATGTCCGAATACGTCGTCAAGCACGCTTCGGAATTTACGCCCAAGGTTTACGAAATTCCCGAAAGCATAGAGAACTGGATTGCCAGCCTGAAACTGGCTACTCTGGGCGTCAAGATAGATAAACTCACGCCGGAACAGGTTAAGTATCTATCCAGCTGGTCGGAGGGGACGTAGGGCTTAAGTATACAGTATATAGCACTGGGATAATCAGTATGCTGTATATTGAATAACAAATGATTGAATTTATTGATATCCATAAAAGCCTTGGCGGCAACGAAGTTCTTGCCGGGCTTAATCTCAAGATAAAAGAAGGCGAGACTTGCGTCATTCTTGGCCGGAGCGGTTGCGGCAAGAGCGTTACCCTTAAGCACATGGTTGGTCTGCTCAAGCCGGACAGCGGCCGGGTCGACGTGGACGGCGAGGACATCACCGATTTCTCAGAAGAACAGCTCAACCCGGTCCGGAAGAAGTTCGGGTTTCTTTTTCAGAGCGGGGCACTTCTTAATTCACTCAATGTCGGCGATAATATCGGATTGCCTTTGCGCGAGCACAACGAAATGCCAGAGCCGGATATAAAAAAGCGCGTGGCCGAGGTGCTTGGACTTCTGGGTTTAAGTAAACTGGAAGAAGTGATGCCGGCCGACCTGAGCGGCGGTATGAGAAAGCGCGTGGCGCTGGCCCGGTCCATCGTGCGCAAGCCCAAGATTATCCTTTACGACGAGCCGACCACCGGGCTGGACCCGATTATGTCCAACGTGATTAACCGATTGATTATTGAGATGCGCCAGAAGCTCAAGGTTACCTCCATTGTGGTGACGCACGATATGAAAAGCACCTTTATGGTGGCCGACCATATCGCCTTGCTTTATCAGGGCAAGATTATCCGCGAGGGCACGCCGGACTATTTCCGTAATTATAAAGACCCTTTTATCAAGCAGTTTGTTGAAGGCGAAGCCGACGGCCCGATGGCTTGATTTATCACACATCTTTCTTGACCTTAAACTCTGATTTGCTAATCTAAACTTATATGCAACGCAATATTAAAAAAGAATTCCAGTTAGGCACGCTTTTAATAGTCGCCTTGATATTCCTGGCATTTGTGACTATCACCATCAGCAAGATGGAGATATTCTCCAAAAAACAGTATATTAAGGCTATATTCGAAGAGGTTCAGGGCCTGAAAAGAGGTGATAGCGTCCGGGTTTCCGGCGTGGCTATGGGCCAGGTGGACCGGATGAAATACCTGTCCGACACCCGGGTCCGGGTGGTGCTCAGATTAGACAACCCGATTATTATCTGGGAGGATTATGAAGTCGGCGTAGCCGAATCGAGTATGCTGGGTGGTTATTTTATCTCGATCAACCCCGGCTCGCCCAGCAAGAAAGAAGTTAACCTCAGGGAGCCGCTCAAGGGCACCGTTATAAAGCCGGGCCTGGGCGTGCTGGGCGACGTGCTGGCCGCCAACAAGGACGAGGTCAAGGAGTTGTTGGGCAACGCAACAAAGATATTCCGGGACGCTTCCAACGGTAAGGGTACTTTGGGTAAACTTATCAAAGACGAGACTTTATACGATAACCTCAAGGACTCGACCGATTCAATAAAGAACCTCTTAAAGAACGCCGAAGAAGGCAAGGGCACGGTCGGCAAGCTCTTAAAAGAAGAAAAACTCTATAACGATATTGACGAAGTGGTCAAGAGCCTCAAGGACTCGGCCGACTCGCTTAACCGGACGCTCAAGCACATAGAAGAAGGCAAAGGCCCCATCGGCAAGGCCATATACGATGAGAAGCTTTCCGGCCAGCTGACCGAAGCGGGTGATTCCATTAATAAGATACTTTCACCGGTGGTCCGGACCAAGGTTTACGCCGGCGCCGAGGGCAAATACTTCCTCGATTCCAAAGCCACCATATCCAAGCTTTATGTCCGGATAGAGCCGCACCCGAGCCGGTATTTCCTGATAGGCGGCTCATTTCTGTCATTTGACAAGAGCGGCATTGTTGACTATAAAGACAAGGCCGATAACCGCAACCAGACCTTCGTCAAGGTTGATTTATTGACCGCCTACAAATTCTTGGACGACAAGCTGACGGTCCGGCTGGGGTTATTCGAAGGCAAATTCGGCGGCGGGCTGGACTGGCAACTGCCCATCAGCACCAGTTTCATCTCGCAAGTGACCCTGACCGCCGAAGGCCGCGACGCCTATAGCAGTCTCAAGCGTGAACGGATAGACGAAAACCTCAGGTCGGCCATGGGCCGGGCCTATGTCACGGTCGGGTTCGGCCGCCACATCAAGGCCTTTGCCGGCACCAGCCGCCTGTTCAACAAAGACTCCGAATTCGTGGGCGGGCTGTGCTTCGAGTACCTGGACGAAGATATCCGGAATTTCATCACGCTGGTCGGCTTGTCCCGGTAGCAGCATAAATCTTATTTCCGGAAAATTGCATCAGCAAAAACAGATGGATAGGGAGTTCCCGTGTGTGGAATGTCTTTACAGGAGGCAGTAGACTCTGGTCTGTTTCACGTACCTAATAATAAAGGAGGAAAAATTTATGATGCATCGTCAGCTGAACGGTATTTTCCCACAACTGAGAGCGGCTATTCCTGCACTTATTGTTTTACTCTTATTTATTGGGATAGGATTTGTCAAAACGACTGTAAACGCAGAATCTACTCCGTCGCCCAAACCAGATACTTCAAAAATAATTATCAGTATTGAGCATATTGTGCCGCAAGGCAAGGATTGCCCTGAGCTTAGGTATAAAAACGGTATATTACAGCAACCCTGCCAGATTGATGAACACTGGAAAATAAAAATACAGGGAAAAGAGAAGGATTCAAAGGGATTACAAATAGCGCTTATGGTCGAGAGAGCCTTTGGCGGGGAAGATCCGATGGACCGGAAAACGCCATCCAATCGGACCGTCCTAATCAAGCCGGACAACAGCGCTCCTTGGCTCTTAGTCGGCGAAGTAATAAAAGCCTGTGCCATGGCGTTTATCTGGAAAATAGAATACGGCGCCGAGGCCATACCGGTTTATTTGCCAAAAGGGAAAGGTTCAAATAAAAGTCTTGATGAGGTCAGGATTTCACTGATAGATAATTTCGAATCACCGTTAATCCCCACTATTCTAATCGGCAATAGAGAACAAAAAGACCAGGAGGCACTTTACGTCAGCCTAAAAGAAATGATGCCATTTGTGAAGGATGATAAAATACCGTTAAAAATCTGTTCGGACCAGTATGTGCCGTTTCAAATAGTCCTCGATGTAATAAAAATTATCAGGAAGTGCGACGAGGTTATTCCGATTGAAATCAGCGCACAAACGCCGACCCCGCCGAAAGGCGGCCGCCCGGAAAAAGTAAATTGGGGACAGCCGGTTAACGGGCTACAATGCCGGATTAACAGCGATAAAAAGGCCTATAAAAAAGGCGAACCTATCCAAGTCGCAATAGAAATAAGAAATGGCACGGAAGATAAAATGACTGTTTGGAATGGCACGTTTGCCGCAGGATGGCGAATGAACGGGAAAGATTGCCAGACAATTGATGACCTTCCCGTAAAAAAGCCGTGCAAGGAAGAGTCGCAAACAATTATGCCTAACGAGGTGTTTAAGGCCAAAGAGGTTATCACCAACCTCTCAATACCGTTTTCTGCTCACTATAGGAAGAAGATATTTAAAGAGAAAGGGGAGTATCAGATTTCTCTGGAATTGCGTCTTTACCGGTTAAATGAGAAAGACGAATGGGAATCGCTGCCAATTCTTATCTCCAACACAATAATTATTGGAATATTAAATGAATAGTTGGAGTTCGGGGGGCACCTTATTTATCCGCCTCTGGAGGACCGAATTCATAATTGAGCCCTCCAGAGGCGGGTAAATATGCCTGCCCGCCAATGGCAGGTGGGCGTCCTTTGCTTGTAGTGAGTATTTTCGAACTAGCGGGGTGTCCCCGGAATTACATAATGGGAGGATTGTTAAATGATATTTTTTGATAATGAAGTTCAGGAGAACTCAACTTATGCGCAAAGGTTTTTTTCCTTATGCATTGATTGCAGTACATTCTTATTGCTAGTATTAATTTCTGAACTAGCTCCCGAGCCATATAATGCAATTTCCACATTGATTATGTTCGTATGGTATATTGTATGGCATAGAATATTCCGAAAAACAGGCCAGACTATTGGAACAAAGCTAATGAAGATAAGAGTTGTTCCAATGTATGGAACTAAATTATCTTTTAGTGCTCCATTTTTGGGGTAGGGGACACTTCCCTCCCGCCGTAATGCATTAACCAGGCTCATTTCCGGGCGCAGTTTTCCTTAAATCAGCTTCACTTCCAAGCGTCACTTCTTAAAAAAAAACTTCAATAATTCCGAAAATAAAATGAACTTTTTCCCAGATTTTACGTTTAATATAAATAGGGGGGCGTGATAGACTATGGACAATAGACATCAGACGATGGACAGGAATCAAGGGGAAATGGCGGGTTTCCCGACGAGTAGTCGGGTTAAGGGGCGCTATAAGCATACCGCCACCAGGTGACGGTATGGTTGAGTGCCGCTATGAGAGCGAGGTGGTTTTTATGACCTATTTTATGTCGGATTGAGGCTGTGTCGATTGACACCGGGGCCGTGTCGACTGACATAGGGGCTGTGTCAACTGACATAGGGGCTGTGTCGACTGACATAAGGGCTGTGTCGACTGACATAGGGGCTGTGTCAACTGACATAGGGGCTGTGTCGACTGACATAAGGGCTGTGTCGACTGACATAGGGGCTGTGTCGATTAACATCAGGGCTGTGTCTAACGATACAAGGGCTATGTTGATTGACATGGTGTTTAGTAACGAATAGAAATGAGAACACGAATTAACCGAATAGGGTCTTATTATACGAATTTTCGTGTTATTCGTGTTTAAAAGGAGGTCTATATGTCAAAAGTTAGATTGAATTTGTCACGTCTGCCCATACCGGCCAAGATTGAATTCGCGGACCGGGTGGTGGCTCAGATGACCGGCAACCCGAATTTCACCACGCCGAACCCGGCTCTGGCCGATATTACGGCTAAAAAGTCCGCCCTGGAAACGGCTTATAACGGGGCGCTTATCGCGCGCCAGGCGGCTAAAGCGGCGACGGAGTTGATGGCTGACTGTGAAAAGGCGCTGGACAGCGCCTTGGCGATGGAGGCGCTTTATGTGGAAAACGCTTCCGGCGGCGATTTGCAGAAAATCATCTCGGCCGGGATGAATGTCAAGGACCCGTCTGCGCCGATCGGGGCTTTGCCGGCGCCGGCGGACTTGTCCGCCACGGCTGGCGATGAGGACGGTCGGATTGACCTTAACTGGGAGCCGGTCCGGGGCGCCAAGAGTTACGCCATCGAGATGACTACCGACCCGAACGTGCCGGAAAGCTGGGTGCCTAAGAAGAATTCGACCGAGTCCTTTGCCAGCATCAAAGGGCTGACCAGCGGGACTAAGTATTGGTTCCGGGTGGCCGCGGTGGGCGCGGCCGGACAGGGCCCGTCCAGCGACCCGGCTACCAAGTACGCGCCGTAGAAAGAGAGCACTTTAAACACGAATGACACGAATGGGGCGAATATTATTCGAGGCATTCGGGATAATTCGTTCCATTCGTGTTAAAGGGGGTTATTTATATGTCACTATTACCTAACGAAGTCAAGACCGAGAACATCGCCAACGGGGCGGTGACCAAGGACAAAATCGGCCAACAGCAGGTGAGCACTTCCCGCCTGAAAGACGGCGCGGTGCGGGCCGAGAAAATCGCCAGTGAAGCCGTCACCACGGCCAAGCTTGGGGCGTTGGCGGTAACCGATGCCAAGCTGAAATCCGGCGCGGTTACCTCCGAGAAGATTGCATCTGGCGCGGTGTTGACCGACAAAATCGCCAACGGTGCCGTGACAACGGCAAAAATCGGCGAGGGGCAGGTGTCCGCTTCAAAATTGCAGAACGGTGCCGCCACGGCCGATAAAATCGCGGCCAATGCCGTAACCGCCTCCAAAATAGCCGACGGCCAGGTCAGCAGCGCCAAGATACAGTCCGGAGCCGTGACCAGCGACAAGATAGCTACCGGCGCCATTACCCCGGCCAAGCTGTCTTTTACTCCGCCCTCCGTGGCCCGGCCGATTACGCCGGGAGTGGCCAGCGCCGAGTTGCAGGACGGCAGTGTGACCACGTCAAAAATCGCCGGCGACGCCGTGACGGAGCAGAAGATTGCCGATTCGGCCGTGACCGGCGCCAAGCTGAAAGACGCGAGCGTCACCCCGGCCAAACTGTCGTTTGCCGTGCCGTCAAGGCCGCTCACACCGCCCATCGCCACCGCCGAAATCGCCAACCAAGCCGTGACCGGCGCGAAAATAAAGGACTATGACATCGGCTATACCCAGATAGCCTCCAACAGCATCAACCGCGAGAAAATTATTAACGGCGAGGTGCTGACGGAGAAGATAGCGGACCTGGCGGTAACGGAGGCGAAGATTGCAGTAGGCGCAGTATCGGCTGACCGCCTTGCAGGAGACGCAGTAACCGCTGACAAGATAGCAGGGAACGCCGTAACGCCGCCCAAGGTGGATGCGGTCAATGCCCCGGCGGACGGGCAGGTGCTGAGTTACGAAGGCGCGACCAGCCGGTTCAAGTACATCACTCCGGGCGGGGGCGGGGGCGCGCTCACTTTACTGTCTTCCCAGCCGCTGGTCTTTTCCGAGAACTCGATGGCGGACATAGACCAGCTCATAGACCTGTCGGCGGTGATACCGGCCACGGCGCAGGCGGTTATTGTGGAAATCCAGTTCAACGCTATGTCCGTTCCGGTCGGGATGGAGCAGATACTGACGGTGCTCGGTCGCAGGGCCGGGGTCGATTTCGGGTCATCCACGGTGCATTTCATCTGGCAGAATATGCCTAACCTTAATCAGAATGCGTACAAAGAAGCCACGCTAGCCACGGATGGGACACGGATGATTAAGGTATTAGCCACGAAGAGTGGAGTGTTTACGAGTATCAATATTTGGATAAGAGGCTATATCGAGTAACCACGAATGGACACGAATGGACACGAATAGGGCGCTGAATCGTCAGCGCCCTTATTTCTTTTCCTGCTCGGCCAGCATCTTTTTCCAGTCCTCTATAAATCTGCGCATTGTTGGAGTCTTGGGATGTTCAGGCGCCAGTTTGATGAACATCTCTGCATCGGCTATTGCTTCTTTATAATCCTTCTTTGCATCATACGCAAAAGTACGACCGGCATAAGACATAATATGTTTTGGATTTATTTCTATCGCTTTAGTCCAATCAGCGATAGCTTGGTCAAGACTACCTTTCTTATAGTAGGCAATGCCGCGGTTGTAATAAGCCGCATCATATTTTGGGTCTAACTCTATTGCCTTCGACCAATGAACCATAGCTAGGTCAATATCGCCGTTATTGTCGAAGATATTACCAAGGTTGTTGTAAGGCTTAGCGTAGTTTGGATTGAGTTCTATTGCTTTATTATAATTATCCATAGCCTGGCCAAAGTTGCCCTTATCTTCGTGTGCTGAACCTAGATTGTAGTAAGCCTCAGCATTTTTTGGGTCCAACTCTATTGCCTTGGCCCAATCAATCATAGCTTTGTCAAGAATGCCTTTCTTGTCATAGGCAAGTCCTCGATTATAGTAAGCATCAGCATCATTTAGATTTAGTTCTATTGCCTTAGTATAATCAGCGATAGCCAGATCAAGATTGCCTTTTTTGTTGTAGACACTACCGCGGTTGTTGTAAGCATTAGTGTGATTTGGATTTAGTTCTATTGCCTTATTATAATCAGCCATAGCACGGTCGAACTCACCTTTTTTATAATAAGCGCTGCCGCGGTCGTTGTATGCCAGGAAGTTATTGGGGTTCAGTTCTATCGCCTTATTATAATTAGTAATAGCACTGTTCCAGTCACCTTGATTATATTTTTCTAATCCTTTATTGTAATAAGCATCGGCTTCTTCGGGGTTTGGTTTTGGTTCCTGGGTAGCGAGATATTTATGGTATTTGGTTCTGGCTTCTTCCGGGGTTGGGGTTGAAGAACAGGCCGGGATGATGCCGAACACGGCCAGCCCGATTAATAATGCGATTACTAACTGCTTCATAGAATGGATATTTACATTGCGGGAAATGTTTGTCAATATATTTTAACAGGGACTGGACGAGACTTTTAAAAGACTAATTTATGTCTAATAAAGTCTCTTAAAGTCACTGTTAAATAATCTGTGGCTACTTTCCTTCGTTAGTCCCGCTCCGTTTCACTTCGGGGATAAGTGCCACTATGTCACTGCGTTTCTAGTGGCACTAAAATCCCTCATCCCCATAGGAGCCTTTGCGGCGGGCGTCCACGGCCTGGGTGACCCATTTGCCGAGCATATCGCCTTCGAGGTTGACCGTATCTCCGACGGTCTTTTTGCCCAGGGTGGTGTGTTTGAGCGTGTGGGGGATGATTGATACGCTGAAGCTTCCTGGCCTTATGGCCGTGATGGTCAGGCTGATGCCGTCTATGGCTACCGAGCCTTTTTCCAGCAGGAACCTGCCGAAGTTGCGGGGCGCGGAGAATGTCATCAGCCAGGAACCGCCTTTTTTATCTTTGGCCACGAGCTTGCCGACGGCATCGACGTGCCCCTGGACGAAGTGCCCGCCGAACGGTTCGCCGGCCTTGATGGCCCGCTCCAGGTTTACATCAGCTCCTGTTCTGAGCGCGCCCAGGCTGGAGCGTTTGAGCGTTTCGGCTACGGCGTCAAAATGAAGCTGGGAGCCTTCCTTTTTGGTGATGGTCAGGCAGACGCCGTTGACGGCGATGCTGTCGCCTTCTTTGGATGACTTGGCGGCGGCGCCGGCGTCAATGACCAGATGGAGCATCTTGCCGGTGTGCTTGAACCGGCTGATTTTACCCAGGCATTCGATAATTCCGGTAAACATATTTACAGGTCGAACTTCCGGCGGGGCAGGAACGCGCCGTCGCCTTTATTGCCGATGAAACTCTTATTCTTGACGATGAGCTTGCCTTTGGAGATTACGTTAGTCACCGCGCCCCGGCCGCGGTAGCCTTCGAACGGGGTGTAATCCACGTTCTGATGCAGTTTATGGGCATTGCGGATGAAGCGCCGGTCCGGGTCGAAGATGATGATATCGGCGTCGCCGTTGATGGCGATGTCGCCTTTTTGCGGGTATAACCCGAAAATCTTAGCCGGCGCGGTGGCGAAGATGTCGACCATCTTGTTCAGGTCGATGCGCTTGGACATTACGCCTTCGTTATAAAGTATGGCCAGGCGCGTTTCTACTCCGGGCACGCCGTTGGGTATCTTGGAGAAATCATCGCGTCCCAGCTCTTTCTGGTAAGCGAAGTTGAAAGAGCAGTGGTCTGACGAAACGGCCTGGATATGCCCGGCGGCGATGCCTTTCCAGAGGGCCGGGATGTGGTTCTTGGCCCGGAGCGGCGGCGACATCACGAACTTGGCCGTTTCGAAGCTGTTGGGTTTATATTTGTCTAAAGAAAGCAGCAGGTAATGCGGGCAGGTTTCGGCGAAGACCGGTTGTTTGTTAAGCCGGGCCAGCTTGACCTCTTCCAGCGCGTTGCCTGAGGAAAGGTGGACGATATAAATGGGTGCTTCGGCCATACCAGCCAGGGCAATTGCCCGGTGGACCGCTTCGTCTTCCAGCTCGGGCGGACGGCTCAGGGCGTGGTAAATCGGGCGGGTCTTGCCTTCGGACAGGTATTTCTTTTGCAGGGAGTCAATCATCATCCCGTTTTCGCAGTGAAGCATAGTCAGGAGTCCGAGATCTTTGGCCATGGTCATAACATTGTGAAGAGTAGCGTCATCCACCATCAGGCTGTCTTTATAGGCCATAAAGAGCTTGACCGAGGTGATGCCGTTCTTGGCCAGGTCGGACAGTTCGGACTCGGTTTTCTTGGTCACCTCGGTAATGGCGATATGGAACGAATAATCGATGACGGCCTTGTTTTTGGCTTTGTCCCGCCAGGTTTCCAGCGCGTCCTTGAGCGAATGGCCTTTTTGCTGGATGGCGAAATCGATGACGGTGGTCGTGCCGCCGCAGGCCGCCGCGACCGTGCCGGTGTGAAAGTCGTCGGCCGTAACGGTTCCGCCGAAGGGCATATCAAAATGGGTATGAACGTCGACCCCGCCCGGCATGACATATTTCCCGGATGCGTCTATCTCCAGCTCAGCTTCTTCTTTTATCTGGGGCGAAATCTTGGTTACCTTGCCTTTGTCGATGCCGATATCGGCTTTGAATGTTTTGGCTGAAGTGATAACCGTACCGCCTTTTATTTTGATATCCATAGAAGCTCCTATCGGTGTTTGTTACTTACAGTTACACTGTTACTGCAAGTTATAGTTGGCAGTATTCCGCTAAAGCGGAACTGCCATACTAGTTCATCCTTATCGCGCCGTGCGGGCAGACATAGATGCATAACCCGCAGCCATCGCAGCGTGATTTACTAATCAGCGGTTTATTATTCTTGATTGTAATGGCCTGGAATCCCGCATCGCGGCAGGCGACCAGGCAGTATTTGCAGTGCAGGTTACACTTTTTATGGTTTATAGCCACAGATTTCTGCCTTAATTTTAGATTGGAGTGTTTTATAATGTAAGGGTTAGCCAGGCCGATGATTTCCTGGACGCCGGAGAAGCTTTTACGCTTCAGGTATTCGCTCAATCCGTGCTTGAGCGATGATATAATATGGAAACCTTTAGCCATAACCGCCGAGCAGACCTGGACCGTGGAAGCGCCCAGGAGCAGGAATTCTATTGAGTCCTCGGCGGTGAATATCCCGCCGCCGCCGGAAACGGGTATCCGCCCTGACCGGACCATGTCGAGTACACAGCGCAGGGCGATGGGCTTGACGGCCGCGCCGCCGTATCCGCCCGTGGCTGAGTTGCCGCTGACAGAAGGAATGGGCCGGAGATTTTCTATGTCAACTCCGGCAATGGATTTAACCGTATTGATTCCGGACAGCGCGTCGGCTCCGGCCTTGGCGCAGGCCCGGCTGATTAGTCCGATGTCCGTAACGTTGGGCGTGAGCTTGACCATTACCGGGATGGGGCTGACCTTACTGACAGCCGCGGTGATTTGGGCGGCCAGCTTCGGGTCCTGGCCGATGAATTCGCCCATGGCCCGTTCAGGCATGCCGTGCGGGCAGGAGATATTGAGCTCCAGCGCGTCGGCTCCGGCTTCGGCCATCTGCTTGGCCAGCTTTTGCCAGTCAGAGATTTTAGTCGACCCCGTTAGAGATAGGTCGCCAGTAGGCGACCGTTTTGCTTTAGTAAGTTTGCCGGAGTTTGTCTTCGATATCTCTAACGGGGCAGGACCCATAATACTGGCGACAAGGAACTTATCGGGGTAATGTGATTTTATCTCTTTTATCCATTTGACCCAAAGATTTGGCGGGTCAGTGGATATAAGTTCTATGTTAAAGGAGGACCATTTATTCTTAGACGGATAAAGGACCAGTCTGGGCGAAGGATTTTTGGTAGGGGCCAGGGAGATAGTTTTGGTGACGGCCCCGGCCCAGCCGGCTTCGAACCCGCGCATAATCATTTCGGCATTGCGCGTGGCCGGGCCTGATGCCAGTAGGAATGGATTGTCTAACTTGCGGCCGAGAAAGTCTGTCTTAAGCGACATATTGTATTCTATAGGGGATAAATAATGAGTTTTAGTTCCGCTCAAAGGTCGCATCAAACAGGTTATTTTTGCCTAATTTGGGCACCTTCTAAACAAAGTTTAAGTGCTATTACAATGTTATTCATCACCTCGTCGGCCTTCTGCGCCGATAAGGTTTTGGATGGGTGCCGGAAGGTCATAGAGAAGGCGATGCTCTTCTTGCCGTCCGGTACCTGCTTGCCGCGGTAGAGGTCAAAGAAGTCCAGCGATTCCAGGGGCAGTTCGCTCTGGGTCGGCGCGATGGCCTGGCGGACGACCTGCTCTATGCCGGCCCATAATACTTCTTCGCCGACGATAACCGCTAAGTCGCGGCTGATGGCCGGCATGCGGGAGAACTCTTGGTAATTCTTAACCAGATTGCTTTGTTTGATTATTTCCTCGAAGTTCATTTCGCAGATGTAAGTCTTGGTGTTGCCGGTTAGCTCCGGGCCAATCGGGGAGAAAGAACCGATAATTACTCCTGATATAATTATATTGGTTGCGTCAGTTTTCCAGCTTAACCCCAACTTGTCAAAAAGGACAGTCAAGGTGCCTTTCAGGGAGCCAAACCCGTCATTTACCACAATGCCCAAGCGGAGCTGTTCCTTAGGCTGGTTATTTTCTCTGCAGTATATCTTACTTATCTCGAATAGTTTTAGGGTATTGCCTTTTTGGTAGTTCTCATTAAGAGTCAGTACTTTATATAAACCGTTAACCAGGCTGGTACGCAGGTAGTAACGGACGCTATTTTCGGTATCCAGCAGCCCGATGGCTTCTTCGGAGCCCTTTAAAAGGTTGGCGCCGGCTTCCTCCTTGGTAGCCAGGAAACTGTCGGTCAGCGCTTCGTTATAGCCGAGTCCGAACAGTGTCTGGCGGGCGGCCTGGATGACTTCGGTATCCTTATTTTTGGGGGTACTTTTTAACTGAATCGTGGGCGGTTCAGCCGGGATATTGTCGTAGCCGATAATCCGGACGACCTCTTCTATGATATCCGCTTCGATATTGATATCCTGCCTGAAATAGGGGGCTTCCAGTTCATACTGGCCTTTCCATTCTTTCTTAAGGATGAATCCGAGCCCTTTAAGGATGTGTTTCAGGTCTGTTTTTTCTATCCCAACGCCGAGGACTTTTTCCAGGCGCTCGTGGCGCAGGGTCAGTTTGCGAGGCTTGATCGTGAGGTTGTTTATTTCCTGATGGGCGGTTATTTTACCGCCGGCTGAGGCGAGTATCAATTCTATGGCCCGGTTTGATGCCGGGATTATTTCTTCGGGAATCACGCCTCGCTCGAATCTGTACGCCGAATCGGAGGTGAGTTTCAGCCAGCGGCTGGATTTGCGGATGCCGCCCGGCTGGAAATAAGCCGATTCCAGCAGGATATCGGTGGTTCTTTCGGTTACCTCAGAGTATTTTCCGCCCATTATGCCGGCGATGGCCACGGGTTTGCGTTCGTCGGCTATGACCAGGGTATCCTTAGTCAGTTGGTATTCCTTGCCGTCTATGGCTTGTATTTTTTCTCCGGCTTGGGCCAGCCGGACGATAATCTGCTTGCCTTCAAGGGCATTATAATCAAATGCGTGGAGCGGTTGTCCGGTTTCCATCAGGACGAAATTGGTGATATCCACGATGTTATTGACGCTGCGCAGGCCGATGGATTCGACCCGGTCCCTGAGCCAGGCCGGCGACGGGCCGACCTTGACGTTCTTTATTATCCGACCGACATAAACCGGGCACAGGTCGGGATTATTTATCTTGATGAACTTTTCGCCGGAAGCTTTCGGCAATTGTGGTGCCGGAGCCTGTTTATGCGGTAATTTTTGCCCGGTCATAAGGGCCGCTTCCCGGGCTACGCCAAGCAGGCTGAGGCAATCAGGGCGATTAGCGGTGATTTCCAGGGTTATCAGCGTATCCTTGCCGTCTTTAGTGGGATCGAGGCTTTCCACCTTGACGCCGTGCTTGGTCAAGAGCTCGGCCAGCTCCGCAACCGGCAGGTCGCAGGGACAGTATTCTTTAAGCCAGCTGTATGTGAACTTCATATGTCATTTACCACAAAGATTATATGCGGCTACCATTGGTTTAAGAATCTTAAGTGGTTCTCGGTAAATAACCTGATATCGTTAATGCCGTATTTCAATAGCGTGAGACGGTCAATACCTATGCCGAAAGCGAATCCGGTATATTTTTCCGGGTCATATCCGACATATTCAAAGACTTTAGGATGGACCATACCGCAGCCGAGGATTTCCAGCCAGCCTTCACCCCGGCACAACCCGCAGCCGGTGCCCTTGCCGCCGCAGATGACACAGGAGATATCCATTTCGGCGCTGGGTTCAGTGAACGGGAAAAATGACGGCCTGAATCTGGTTTTAGTATCCGGTCCGAAGAATTCACTGGTAAACAAGTTGAGCACTCCTTTAAGGTGCGCGAAGCTGATATCGGTATCAACCATCAGTCCTTCTATTTGGTGAAACATCGGGTAACGGCTTGGGGCAGGGGTATCAGGCCGGAAGACCTTGCCCGGAGCTATTACCGCTAAAGGCGGCTGGCGCTGTTTCATAGTCCGAATCTGGACCGGCGAAGTATGGCTTCTTAAGAGATACTGATAATCAGTGTCAGCCAGGTAGAACGTGTCGAACGAATCACGGGAAGGATGGTTTGACGGGATATTCAGGGCGTCGAAGTTATAATAGGGCGTTTCGATTTCCGGCCCGTAAACGGATTCAAAACCCAGCCGGATAAATACATTGTTCACTTCTGCCATTGTTTGGTAAACGGGGTGCAGGTGGCCGATAGGTTTTTTGTCTCCGGGCAGGCTGAAATCAATCAATGGCCCGGTTTTTGTTCCCGTGGTCTGGATTGTATTCTTTTTGACTCCCAGTGATATGGTTAATGCGTTGCGGAATTCGTTGATGGTTTTTCCGGCCTGGGCGCGTTCGTCTTTGGACAGCTCGCCCAGTTTTTGGGTGAGATTTCTTAGCAAACCGCTGCGTCCGAGATACTTATGCTCGAATTGGTCCAGCTCGGCAGGGGAAGCCAGCTTCTCCAGTTCGCCCAGAGCCGAGTTTTTTATGGATTCAAGTTCTGTTTCGATTATATTTGGCATAGTGGTCAGTCTTACACCAGTCGGTTGGTTATCTGGGTGGCCGTAAGACAGACTGGCAGCCCTGCTTTATGACTTTACAGACTCCAATATCTTATTAAAGGCGTTCTGGTCGCTGATGGCGAGCTCAGAAAGCATCTTGCGATTAAGCTCTATCTTGGACTTTTTAAGATCATTGATGAATTTGCTGTAAGTGAAACCGGCCGCGCGTAATGCCGCAGTAAGGCGGGTTATCCAGAGGCCGCGGAAGTCGCGTTTCTTTAATTTCCGGCCGAAGAAAGCATCGCGTCCGGCCTGGATAAGGGTTTCCTTGGCGGTGCGGAATAAACGGTGCCGGCCCTGGTCGAAACCGCTGGCCTGTTTCATTATTCTTTTGGTTCTGTGATGTCTGGCGACTCCTGTTTTGACTCTCATAATTATCTCCTTTGAAAATAGTTAACTGTATCTTAACCCTGCAGGGCTCTTTTGATACCTTTTGCCATTGTGCCGGTAATCAGGGTTGCTTGCCTGAGATGGCGCCGGCGCTTGGCTGTTTTGGATGAAAGCAGGTGGCTCTTGCCCTGTCGGTGACGCATGAGCTTGCCAGTTCCGGTAACTTTGATACGTTTGGCAACGGCTTTGTTGGTTTTCATTTTTGGCATAAATACTCCTTATGGGTGTTAGATTACTATTTAATCGGCGTTAGGGTCAGCGTTATTTTATATCCTTCCTTAGTGGCTGCTTTTTCCACTTTGGCGATGTCTTTAAGTTCGGTGGTAAATCGTTCAAGTAATTTATAGCCTATCTCCCTGTGGGTCATTTCTCGTCCCTTAAAAACCACCACTGCCAGAACCTTATCGCCCTTGGTCAGCCATTCGCGGCTGTGCTTAAGCTTTACCTGGATATCGTGTTCCTCGGTAATCGGCCTGAGGCGCACTTCTTTTATCCTGGTTTCATGGCGTTTTTTCTTGTCCTTTTGCTCCTTCTTATGCTGGCTGTATTTGAATTTGCTGTAATCCATTATCTTACATACCGGCGGGGCGGCATTAGGCGCGATTTCGACCAGGTCCAGCCCCCGGTCATGCGCCATTTTGATAGCTTCCTCGGTTGCTATCAGTCCGACCTGTCCACCGTTTTCGTCTATCAGACGAATGCTTTTTATCCTGATCCGCTCGTTAATTCTTAAGTTCTGAATACTTCTACCTCCTGTTTATAATTGTTTAATATCAATCACAGGACTATCCGTGTAATCTGTGGCTTTTAATTAGTCCGGTATTACAGCTTCTTTTGTAATCTTGTCAATAAAAGCATCAATATTAAGGGCGCCTTGGTCGCCCTTAATGCGTTCGCGTACCGCGACAAGGTTTTCCTTTTCCTCCTTATCGCCGACGATAATCATATACGGTATTTTTTGGTTTGTGGCATTGCGAATCTTTTGGGAAAGTCGTTCATTGCTCATGTCCGACTCAACCCGGATGCCGGCCTTGAGCATCTTTTTCACTACTTCGGCCGCGTAGTTTTGCTGGGGCGGTAGGACCGGCAGGACTATTGCCTGTATCGGCGCCAGCCAGAGCGGGAAATCGCCGCCGTAGTGTTCAATCAGGACGCCGAAGAATCGTTCCAGCGAGCCGAGCAATGCCCGATGCACCATATAAGGCCGTTGCTTGGACCCGTCGTCGGCCGTGTAGTTTATGTCAAAGCGCTCGGGCAGGTTGAAATCAAATTGTATGGTGGTGCATTGCCAGGACCGGCCCAGAGCATCTTTGATCTTGAGGTCAATCTTGGGCCCGTAAAATACGGCTTCGCCTTCCATCCGGCGATATGCCAATTTGCGCGCCTCCAGCGCTTTGACCAGAGAACTTTCGGCCTTGGCCCATGATTCGGCCGAACCGGCGTATTTTTCCGGATGTTTTGGGTCGGGTACCGACAACTCGATCTCGTATTCGGTAAAGCCGAAGGCCTTTAACAGTGCAATGGTGAAGTCAAGGCAACCCAGGATTTCATCCTCAATCTGTTCCGGCCGGCAGAAAATATGGGCATCGTCTTGAGTGAATCCTCTGACCCGGAGCAGTCCCTGAATCACGCCGGAGCGTTCGTAACGGTAGACCGTGCCCAGTTCGGCCCAGCGCAGGGGCAGATCACGGTAGCTCCGCCCTTTACTCTTATAAACCAGGATGTGGCCGGGACAGTTCATGGGTTTTAGGATATATTCCTGGCCTTCAATATCAATAGGGGAATACATATTTTCCCGGTAGAAATTCCAGTGACCGGATGTTTTCCACAGCCCGACCCGGGCGATGTGGGGTGAATAGATAAACTCATAGCCGTGCCGGCGGTGTTGTTCTTTCCAGTAGGCTTCGATGATATTACGGATAGTTGCGCCTTTAGGATGCCAGTAGACCAGCCCCGGACCGGCGTCTTCGTGCTGGATACTGTACAGGTCAAGTTCTTTACCCAGCTTACGATGGTCGCGTTTCTTTATTTCTTCCAGGTGGTCCAGGTATTTCTTAAGGTCTTCTTCATTCGGAAAAGCCGTGCCGTAGATGCGCTGGAGCATCTTGTTATGTTCATCACCGCGCCAGTAGGCGCCGGTGGCCGAAATCAGTTTGTAGGCTTTGACCTGGATGGTTGAGGCGATATGCGGCCCGCGGCACAGGTCGATGAAATTGCCGTGTTTATAGAGCGATATCTGCTCGCCGGCCGGGAGTTCGTTTATTAATTCTATCTTATAGGGTTCGTCCTTCATCATCTTCAAGGCTTCTTCCCGCGATACATCGATGCGCTCGAATTTGACGTTTGACTTGATGATTCTGGACATTTCCTTTGCTATTTTAGCCAAGTCATCTGGTGAGAAGGGAGTCGGCACCTCAAAATCGTAGTAGAAACCTTCTTCTATGGACGGGCCGATGGCCAGCTTGGCCGCCGGGAATAGTTTCCTGACCGCATCGGCCATAATATGCGAGGTACTATGGCGCAGGGTAGCCAGGTCAATAGTAAGTTGTTCTTTTTGCTTATCCATTAAGCTATATCTCCTAATAATAGACCGGTTATATTATGGAAAAATTAGGCATAGGTCAAGAAAAATACTTGTTTAGTAAACATGATTTGTCTTATTTTAGAGGTATTTTCAGTGTTTATCCGTGGTTCCAAATAAAGCCGCGCCAAGCGCTCCGGTGAATTGCGGGTCAGCCGGCACTAGGATATCCTTGTTCAGAGTCTTGGACAATAGCTCTTTGATGATATCATTATGGGCAATCACGCCGCCGGTCAGAATCACGTCATCGGTCAACGGATCCATCTCTATGATGCGTTTTATGATGGACCTGAACACGCCGCAGACGATATCTTCCTTCTTGATGCCTTCGCGGATTTTGCTGAGGATCTCCGTGGCCGTAAATACCGTGCAGTAACTGCCCAGTTCGATGGGCTTGGTGGAAAGTTTGGCCAGCCTGTTAAGCTCTGGCAGGGGAATGTCCATCTTATAGGCGATTTCTTCCAGGAAGGCGCCGGTGCCGGCCGCGCATTTGCGGTTCATCCGGAAGTTTAGGATACGGCCGGATGCGTCTATACGAATCATCTTGTTATCCTGTCCGCCGATATCTATGATAGTTCGGCTGTTAGAGTCCGCAGATATAAAATCGGCGGACGAGTTACAGCCGACTATGGTTGGCTGTGATTTATTCTTTAACCCGCCAACCATCGTGGCATTATTCTTGAGGTAATAGTAAACCCCGCGGGCATGGGCCGAAATTTCGGTGATGGTTTTATTCGGGAAAGGGCAGTTGCTCCGGCCGAAACCGGTGGCTGCAAACCTGGTAATATCCGCTTCCTTGAGCTTAGCTCCATCCAGCGCTTGGTTAAGCGCTTTGGCGGATGCTTCTTTAAGGTCTGAGCCGGATTTGTGCAGTCCCTTGCTGATGATTTTAGAGTCCTGATCTAAGATGACCACCTTAATGGCTGATGAACCTATGTCTATGCCTGCGAAATAACTCATAGTCAATTATTTTCCCATTTGTTCGACGAACGCTTCTATGGCCGTCTTGGTCTGTTCCTCGGAATAGCACCTTAAATCGTTCAGGTCGCCGCTGATGGTCACGGTTGGTATTTTCAACCGCGCCTGCAGGCGTTGCGGCATTCCATAGCGACTGTTGGTATTGTTGGGGCAGGACTTGGAGTCGTGGAATATTATGCCGTTGACCTTGAACTTGTTAATCATCCGTTCAATATACTGCTCCTTGACCTCGTCCGTACGGACGATGAAGAGCTCCAGGTAAGCTTTGGCCATGCTGTTGAACGGGTCGTCGGGGTTGAATGCCTCGAATACCCAGGAGTTGCAGTAGGTCGAAGCCACTACGCAGGTCTGGAGCTTGGCAAACAGTTCGGACAGTGGTCTTAATTTGCCCCAGACCGGCATACCATCCCAATAGAAACGGTACTTTTCGCCCGCGACAGCGGCTTCCTTGTTCCGGGCGCGTTCTTCCAGTTCCGGCAGCAGGAGTTTATAGTAATCCACTGCCTGTTGGGTGCCGCGCATGACCACGGCCGGGCCCATCTGGATGGTGCCGTCAAAGAAGTTCAATGGTGAGGGCACGTTGGATGCGGTTTCCAGCACCTTGCGCCAGAGCACGCTGCATTCCAGTGAGAGCGCTACGACGCGTTTGAGTTCCTTTTCGTCCAGCTTATGGCCGATAATCTTTTCCAGTGTGGGCAGCATTGCTTTCATCTGTTCGGCTACGCTCTTGATATGGGCGTCGGTGACAATGCCGACATTGCGGTGCGTATTTATGCCGATGACCGGCACATTGAACTCGCGGCCATAAAAGGCAAACCAGTCATAGACATCACGGCATTGGTTGGTGTTATAAACCAGCACATCCGGCTTAGGTATTGATTCTATGCCCGGGTAGGCTTTGGACAGCGGTGTCTGCTTCTTGAGGTAGGCGCCGACGTCGCTGGTCAGATAGGAGCAAATCTCCGGCGAATATCCGATGGCGTTGGCAAAAGGGATAAAATCAGTAGACATCCGTGTGGCGCCGAGCATGGCGCCGTGGTTCTCAGGGAAATAGACCAGGAACCCCATGGCCCGGAGTATTTCGGCCGGCCCGACGCTGGTGCACCAGGCAACCTTACGCGATTTATCCTTGACCGCCTTATCCAGTTCGTAGAAATGGTCGGCCATAATTTTCTTCATCTGGTTGGTTGCGGCTAACGGTTTTGGCCCTTGTTTCTTCTCTTCTGCCATAATATTCTCCTATCTAAATACCAAACAAATTACAATTCCCAAAATTTAATATTCTAAACAAATAGTTTATAATTTTGATGATTGGAATTTGTTTAGGATTTCGGGATTAGAATTTCGTACTTACTCTTCTTTCATCTCCTAATTATATGCACCGCGTTTGCCTTAAACACGGCTATTACTATTTTGCCCGATTCTATGCCTAAATCTTTCAGGGCGGACGAGGTTACCAGGCTGTTGAGCATAAATCCTTCTTGATTACTACTATCTGAACACTCGATGGATACTTTATATTGTCCTTCTTTGGGTGTCACCTGAATAACCTTAGCCCGGAATTTATTCCGCGCGCTGAGCTGATGGCTGTCCATATCCTGCGCCATCAACAGGACCTCTTCGGGCCGGATGCCCAGGATGACATCTTCGCTTTGCTTTATGGGTTGAGCGCACTGAACGCGTATGATATTATTACCTTTTACTTTGACAAGAGAAACCCCATCTGAGGTAGACTCGATTTTGCCGTCGATTACTGTGTTCATCCCGACAAACTCAGCCACCTGCTGGTTGACAGGGGAGTTGAATATTTCCTGGGGCAGTCCGGTCTGGATGATTTTACCGTCCAATATCACCCCCAACCGCTGGGCAAATCCCAGCGCCTCATCTCGGAGCTGGGTAACCAGGACTGTGGTTATCTTGAGGTTATCCAAAACCTGCTGCAGGTCGTAAAACAGCTTTTCCCGGGTTGGTGCGTCAAGCGACAGGCTGGGCTCGTCAAGCAATAGTAATTCCGGTTTTATGACTAGTGCCCGGGCCAGGTTGAGCCGTTGTTTCTCGCCGCTGGAAAGGGTCTTAGCCGGCTGTTCTTTGAGATGGCTGATGCCGAACATAGCCAGCGCCTCATCGATACGTTCGGCGGATTCCTTGCCGGATACCCGGCGCAGGTTTAGCCCGACCATCAGGTTATCCTTAGCCGTGCCGCGGTAGAGCACCGGTTCGTTGAAGACCAGCGTTATCCGGCCGCGCAGTTTAGGCATTTCGCCGGAGGATAATTCATTGCCGTTTAAGTATATCCGGCCCTGGCCCGGACTTTCCAGCAGTCCGATTATCTTGAGTAGGGTGCTTTTGCCGGCGCCGTTGGCGCCGATAAGGCAGAGCCGCTGGCCCTTTATTATTTCCAGTTCCGGAACATCAAGCCGGAACCGGCCGTAATCCAGCCTGATATCCTTTAATGTCATTAACGAATCCATAATCGCTAAAATCCGAAATTCTAAATCCGAAATACTAAACAAATCCTAATTTCTAATTTTCTAAACTGAAGTTTGCTGCATTTGGTATTTGTAATTTGTTTCATATTTAGATATTAGGATTTAGAGCTTTGTTGTATGCGGGTTAATATATAATTTATCACAAAAGCAATAACCAATAAGATAATTCCTAACGCGATGGCTATTTCGAGGTGGCCCATCCGGGTTTCCATAACCGTGGCTGTGGTCAGGACGCGTGTTTGGCCTTTGATATTTCCGCCGACCATCATCACCGCGCCGACCTCGGAGATGACACCGCCGAACCCGGCCATAATCGCGGCCAGTATCGGCAGGCGCGCCTCTTTTATCATTATCCAGAGCATCTGGCAATAATTGGCGCCCAAGGTCAGCGTCTGGAGCTTGAGCTTTTCCGGCAGTTGCTGTATGGCCGCGGCTGATAGCCCCATGACGATAGGGGTGGCGATAATCACCTGGGCGATGACCATAGCGTAGGGCGTATAGAGCAGGTTGATGAATCCGAGCGGGCCGGACCGCCACAGGAACAGCACCACGAACAGTCCGACCACCACCGGCGGCAGGCCCATTCCGGTATTGATAAGGCTGAATATGAACTTCTTTAGGCGGAAGCGGCTCAGGCCGATTACGGCGCCGAGCGGCACACCGATGAACATGGATATCAAAGTGGCCGAGCCGGAGACAATAATAGACAGGATGGTTATGCCGATTATTTCCGAATCGCCTTTGAGTATCAGCAGGAACGCTTCTTTAATGCCCTGGTAAATCAATTCCATTCAGGCATATTATTGGTTCGGCAATAGATGTCAATAAAAATCTTGACGTTAGCGGATTAACTAAATAAGGTGTGGGCTATGGAAATCAACAGGATTAATCGCTTGCTCAAGCCGGAGCTGATTCGGTTTGAGGAGCAATTTTACCGGATGCTTAACTGGTCGCCCACCGGGTTATCCTCGCACCTGGAAGCGCTGAAAGGCAAACGTCTCAGGCCGCTTCTGTTAATGCTTATTGCCAAGGCCATCGCTCCTAACCGTGCTCTTAAAGACAGCCAGCTGAACGTGGCGGTGGTCATAGAATTAATCCACAATGCTACGCTGATTCACGATGATGTCCTGGATGACGCTCGGCTCAGGCGCAATGTGCCGACCTTCAATGCCGGATACGGCAATGAGATGGCCGTGTTGTTCGGCGATTACCTATTCTCGCAGGCGTTTGTCGGTTGCAGTGATATTGACGCCCAGGGTGTTCTGAAACTGCTTTCATCCGTTTCGTCCCAGATGTGTCTGGGCGAATTGCGCCATATGCATAAAAGATTCCACTTCGACCTGGCTGAGACCGATTACTTCCAGATTATCCGCCAGAAGACGGCTTCCCTGTTTTCCGCGGCCAGTTATCTGGGGGCATCTTTATATACCGGGAATAAGGATTACCTTATAGCCGCCCGCAACTATGGCGAGAACTTCGGCATTGCTTACCAGATTATGGATGATTATCTGGATATAGTTAATATTGACCACCAGCCCGATAAATCAGCCGGAACCGATCTGTCCAAAGGCAAGATTACCTTGCCCGTCATCCGGATGCTTGAAACCGCGTCCGATGATAAAAGGAAACGGCTGATGTCGCTTATCTCACAGGATAGTTGCCACCTTCCTCAGAACCGCAAGCAACTGCACAAGCTATTGGAAAACAGCCGGGCGCTGGATTATACCCGGAACTACATCAAGTATTTCATCAGGCACGCACAGCTGGCCTTAAAACCGTTCAGGAAATCCGTCTATAAAGAAGCTTTGATGTATCTTTCTGAGCAGATAAAACCTTAAAGTATAATATACCTAATGGTATAATGCCGCATTGCGTTGTGTTTCCCGCCGTAGCGGGAAAGGAAGCTAAATGAAAGAAGCGTTATATTACACTGTTCAGGGCGATAAAATCCAATGCCGGCTCTGCCCGCACAACTGTGTTATCGGACCGGAGCGGGCCGGTATCTGTCGCCAGCGGCGCAACATAAACGGTATTTTGTATTCGGTTAATTATGAGCGGGTTGCTTCCACCAACCTCGACCCGATAGAGAAAAAACCGCTCTATCATTTCTACCCGGCGACCCAGATAATGTCATTCGGAACTGTTGGTTGTAACCTGGGCTGCCAGTTCTGCCAGAACTGGTCTATTTCCCACGAGGATGCCGAGACCGAGGAGCTTAAATCCGAAGAAGCCGTGGATACCACCCAGAAATACAAATCCCCGGCCATTGCCTATACATATAATGAGCCTTTTATCTGGTATGAGTTTGTCCTGGAAACGGCAATGTTGGCGCATACCAAAGGCATCAAGAACGTGCTGGTAACCAACGGGTATGTCAACCCCGAACCGCTGGCTGAAATACTGCCTTATATTGATGCTATGAACATAGACCTCAAGAGCATCCGGCCTGATTTCTACCGCAAGCTCTGCCAGGCAAAGTTGGAGCCGGTTCTGGCCACATTGAAGACCGCTAATAAAAGCGTGCACTTGGAAATCACCAACCTGGTTATTCCGGGGGAAAATGACGCTTTGGACCAGTTTGAAGAACTCAGCCGTTGGATAGCCGAAAACCTGGGGCAGGATACGCCGCTCCATTTCTCGGCTTATTATCCGGCCTATCATCTGAATAACCCGCCCACACCGGCGGCAACCCTTATTAAGGCATACGAGATAGCCCGCAAGCATCTTTGGTTTGTTTATATGGGCAACGTGGTGCTGGAACACGGCAACGATACGATTTGCCATAACTGCCAGGCCCGTCTGATAAACCGCCGTGGTTACCTGACCAAGATATTGGCGCTAACGCCTGAAGGTAAGTGCTCAACCTGCGGCGCGGAGAATAACATTATAATGTAATTATTCACCGCAAATGGCGCGAAGTTTTTGGTGATATTGGATGGAATCCTGGGAATCCGGAATTTGCAATCCGTAATTTGGAATCTGAAATTTATTCCTCTGCCTCTCCGGTATCCTTGGCCAGTTCTTCCTTTTCGGGTTCGGCTGGCTGGACCGGTTCGGGCGGGGGAGCGGTCTGGATGGGTTTGACGTTGCGGCATTTGGGGAATCCGGAGCAGGCGATGAACCGTCCGTGCCGGCTCCAGCGGATAATCATAGGGTTGCCGCACTTTTCGCAATTGGAACCGTCCGGGGCCGGGCCGCCTTTTTCCTTTTCCATCAACTGCTCGGCGTGCGCCAGGTCTTTGCTGAATAGCCCGTAAAAGTCCTTGAGCACCTTGAGCCATTCCGCCTTGGCTTCTTCTATCTTGTCCAGGTCCTCTTCCATCCCGGCCGTGAATCCGGTGTTCATTACGTCGTCGAAGTATTTCTGGAGCTTGTCCGTGACCAGTATGCCCAGTTCGGTGGCGTACATCTGCCGGCTCCGGCGCGGGCGGTAGACGTAGCCGCGGGCCTGGATGGTGGAGATAATCGGTGAGTAGGTGGATGGCCGGCCGATGCCGTATTTTTCCAGCGCCTTGACCAGCGATGCTTCGGTGTAGCGCGGCGGTGGCAGGGTGAACACCCTGGTCGGAGTAACGCCGGCCAGATTCAACTGGTCATTCTCCTTGAGGGCCAGCAGGACCTGTTCCTCGGGCGAATAGAGCGTCAGATATCCCTTGAATAGCAGCTTCCGGGCGCTGGCCGTGAATATCGCCTTACTGATGTTTGATTTAACTTTGGTGATGACTTCCTTATCTCGGCGCAATAGTTCCAGTTCCAGGCCGGAGACGATAGCGCTGTTAATCTCGACAGAAGTGGATTTCCATTGGGGCGCGGCCATCTGGGTGGCGATGCAGCGTTTCCAGATAAGGTTATAAAGCTTGAACTGGTCCGGGGTCAGGTATTGACTGAGGTCGTCCGGCGATTTTTCCGGATATGCCGGGCGGATGGCTTCGTGCGCCTCCTGGGCCGACTTGCCGGATTTATAACGGCGCACCTCGGGATTGAGGTAGTCCGCGCCGTATTTGGTGGTGATATAATTACGGCATTGCTGGATGGAGTTCTCGTTTATCCGGACCGAATCGGTCCTCATATATGTAATCAAGCCGGTTGGGCCTTCGGGCAGGTCCACGCCTTCGTATAATTGCTGGGCCACGAACATGGTTTTCTTGGTGGTGAATCCCAGCTGGTTAAAGGCCTGCTGTTGCAGGGTGCTGGTGATGAACGGCGGGGGTGGCGACTGGGTCGTTTCCTTTTCGGTGACGGCAACCACGGTGAATTTAGCAGTTTTAAGCGCATCGATTAGTTTGGTTGATTCTGTTTCATTGCCCAGCCAGATGCCGTTATTGTCCTCGGCCGGGCTGACCAGCCGCTCGTTCTCCAGCTTGACCAGCGATGCCTCGAAGACATCGGCTGGCTTTAAGGGTGGCGTAAAAGCGCCCAGGAACTTCCAGTATTCCTGAGGGATGAAACCCTTGATTTCCTTTTCTCGCGCCACGATAAGCTTGACCGCTACGGACTGGACCCGGCCGGCGCTCAGGCCCCGGGCTATCTTTTTCCAGAGGAGCGGTGAAAGCTTATAGCCGACCACCCGGTCCAGGAACCGGCGCGCCTGCTGGGCGTTAACCTTGTCCATAGCCAGTTTGGTCGGGTGTTCGAATGCGCGGTTAATGGCGTCAGCCGTTATTTCGTCAAAGCTGACCCGCCAGGTCTTAGCATCGGGCAGTTCCAGCGCCTGGGTCAGGTGCCAGGCGATGGCCTCTCCCTCGCGGTCCGGATCGGAGGCGATATAAACGGCCCGGGCCTTTTTGGCCATCTTTTTCAGGGCGCTGACGTTGCGGACCTGCTTGGGGATAATTTCGTATTTAGCCGCGAAGTCGTTTTCGATATCCAGCCCTAATTTATTGGACGGCAGGTCGCGGATATGGCCGTAACAGGAGGAGACGAAGAACTTGTTACCCAGAATCTTGCCGATAGTTTTGGACTTGGCAGGGGACTCGACGATGACCAGCGACCGCTCGGCGATATCATCGGGCGCCTTGTCCGGCACAAATGGCTTTTGCTCGCGCGCCTTGAAGCCGGACTTCTTCTTTACCGGCTCGTCCATCGGCTGTTCGGCGGCAATAACCGGCTCAAGGAGTTTTACCGGCTTCTTTTTTTTAGCCGCTTTGACCTTGGACTTTGCCTTAGGTTTTTTTTTATCTTTTGCCATAAAATAACAGCCCGAACTATATACTTGGTAAAGTCCTTGTCAAGAATTCTTTGGTTTATCGCCACAAAGACACAAAGTAAAATTTACTTCTTTCTTTTGAGTTCTTTATATTTTTGTTTACACTGAGCATAGCGAATGAGTGGTTAATTAAACCTTGTAATTTGTTATTTAGAAATTTGGATTTACTTTTATGCCTTTTCCTCATACATTTATCACGCTGACCGATGATGAGCGCAAGAGAATCAGTTGGAAGCTGCAGGCGATGGCGCTGAAAGGGCAGGGCCGGAAACGCAAACGACTTCAGTCTATTTGGTTATCTAATGAAGGTTATACATTTAAGCAAATCAGTACAATGTTAAATGTTACTTATCAGTCCGTAAAGATGTGGATATCTCTTTATCGGAAGGTGGGATTGGATGAATATCTGGTCCGGATGAAAAAGTAACTCAGTCGCTGAACGGGTAAAAAATGGGGTTAAAAGGGGTAAAAAATAACCAGTAAAAGTAGTGTTTTTTACCACTTCCCGACTGGAATCGTGCTCAAATCTGGCCCTCGCCCCGTTAGAGATTTTGTCTATCTATCTAAATAATAACAAGTTATGACAATATGCTATTTTAGGGATATAATCTCTAACGGGGTAAAGGGGTGGCATCCCCCCAACCACACACCGTACCCACCTATACCTCCAACCCTACCTATCTATACCCCCAACCCTACTTATCTATACCTCCAACCCTACCTAACTATACCTCACAGTATACGGATTTTTATAGCCCGAATAATTTTATGACCAGTCCGGATGAGGCAATAGCAATGCCGGCTAACGCGTGAGACCATTTTTCCAGCCAGTTTGTCCTGGCCGGGGATACTTTTTCTATTCCGCGATAAGCCAGCCAGACTATGGAGGTCATGGTGGTTATGGTTATTATCCCGAATACGATGGCCACGGCTGTTACGCCGTACCAGTTATGCATAATGGCCGGGTACATGACTAAAGGAATCAGTGGTTCGCAAGGCCCCAGGACAAAGATGATGAAAAGCGTCCAGATGGTGGTGGGGTTGCCCTGGTGCAGATGTGAATGGCCGCTGAGATGAGAATGGCTGTGGTCATGGGGTTGATGTTCCTGGTCATGGGCGTGCCTATGTTCGTGTTGCCTGTGTCGCAGGGCATAGCGTATGCCCCAGATACTATAGGCCAGTCCGAATCCGGTCAGCAGGTAAAACGCTATTTCACCCCTGACCGATTCGATATTTACCAGTTTATTGACGGCGATGCCGAAGCCGACGCCGATGGCGCCTAAAACGATGGATGACAGCACGTGTCCGATGCCGCATAATATGGTTATAACGACGGTTTTTGACAGGGTCCACTTATTGGCCTTGCCGAGCATGATGAAAGGAAGATAGTGGTCCGGGCCTATCAGGGTATGGGTGAACCCGATAACCGCAGCCGTACCGCATAAAGTTATGAGTGCTTGGTTTATCATACTATCCTTCTTTAAGTTTATTATCTTCGCGCCTCGATGGCACCCATTTTAGAATCGTGTTACTCAATGATAAATTCCATATTGCAAATTGCATATTACAAAATATTACGGTATCTTGTGCCCGGTGGTGGCCATGGATATGGCGCAGTGCTTGACTCCTTTGGTGGCCTTTAACGCCTGCAATAATTCCTGCGCCTGGCTGGGCTTGCCCTTGACCACCACGATTTCCAGGCAGTTGCTATGGTCCAGGTGAATGTGCTGGGTGGAGACTATGGCGTCGTGGAAGTCGTGCTGGACGGAGATAAGCTTTTTGACCAGCTCGCGCCGGTGGTGGTCATAGACCAGAGTGATGGTGCCGGCCACTTCTTTGCCCTTAAGCCATTCTTGTTTAACCAGCTTTTCCCGGATTAAACTGCGCAGTCCTTGGGAGCGGTTGGCGAAACCGCCGGCCCGGACGAAGCGGTCGAGCTCATCCAGCAGTTCCTTTTCCAGCGATACCCCGAAACGAACCAGTTCTGTCATAACTCTTTCCCGAAATTATCGGGACTCCGCTTACGCTCCGTAGTATTACGATTGCTAATATCGTAGCACTATTATGATATCTGTCAAGTATTTTGGGTGGTTATTATCCAGCCGGTGCACTATGAGTGCAGGTCTGGCTGAGGCCTTGCCATGAACTAATGACAATTATGCTGGGAACAGGAGTTCTCGATAGTAATTTCCTCAAGACTGCCCTTGGAGAATTGACCAGCAATATCGGCAACCGTGCCCGGCACGGATCTATACGCTTTAACTCCGCCTTCGTTCAGTTTCTGGACAGCTCTGGCGCCCATTCCTCCGCAAACCACCACATCGATGCTTTTGCCGGCTAATGCACTTATAGGCTGGCACATGCCATGCGAATGATGCTCATTAGCATTCTTGATGACCTCAATAGCGTCTTTCTCGGTGTCGTAAATAGTGAAAAAGGGCGCGCTACCGAAGTGCGCATAAACTTGCGCTGACTTGCCGTCTTGTGTTTCTGTCGGAATACATATTTTCATATACTTCCTTTTACCAACTCATATATTTCTTATATCGTCCTTTATAGCGCGCTATTGTCAAGTATTCCGGGTGGTTATTATCAGCCGGTGAACCAGGGCCGAGATTATCAGGGCGATGCCAAAGACCGTGACGATACTGGCGCCGGAAGGCAGGTCCCAGATGCCGGAAAAGTAGAGTCCGATAATGCTTACCACCAGCCCGATAACCCAGCCGATGACCAGGCGCTTGATAATGCTGTCGGTGAAGAACATGGCGCAGACGGCCGGGATGATAAAGTAGCTGAAGACCAGCAGGACCCCGGCCACCTGGACCGAAATGGTGACGACGATGCCGAAAGTCAAATAAAACAGGAAGTCCCACCAGCGCACGGATAAGCCCTGGGCGTACGCTTCTTTTACATTGGTTGAAATCAGCAGGAATTTTTTGCGGAATATGTAATGGAATATGCCGATGCCGAGATATATCAGGAATATTTTAAGCACCGATTCCGGCGTGACGTAGAGCAGTCCGCCCACCAGCATGGATTTAATGGCCTCGCCGCCGTGCGGAGAGCGGTCCAGTATTAATATGGTCATGGCCGAGGTTACGGCGAAGACGATGCCGATAATGGCTTCCTGAGGAACCTTTTCATCCCGCATTCGGATAAGGGCAAAGACCGCCGCGCCGATAAAGGTAAAGCCCAGCGAGACCGCGAAGGTCATCGGGTCGCATAATTCATAGCCGAGCAAAACGGCAAAGGCGCTGCCCAGGGCGGCCACCTGGGCCAGGGCCAGGTCTACGAATATCACCCCGCGGCTGACCACGTGCATGCCTAGGTAACAATGTATCCCGGCCAGGACCAAACAGGCCAAGAACGCCCACTGGAGAATCGGTATCATTTCTAACATAGCAGTAACTCCTGTTCGTATTATTTTAACGCATCGGTTAATTTGGTAATTAGGTTGTCTATAAGCGAGATATAATCCTTGGCTGATTCATCGCCGCCGACGGAGAGCGCGGCGACAAGAACCTTTGCTCCGGTTTGGCCGGCGACAAAGTCGGCTGATTTGCGGTCATAGAACGATTCCATCAGGATAGCTTTTATATCTTCTGCTTTTGTTTTCTGGATAAGGTCTTTAAGATGTCCGGGTCCGGGCGGGATGCCGGGCTTGGGTTCGACCTCGCCGGCGACTATCAGGCCAAAGCGATTGGTGAAATAGCCCCAGGAGCGGTGAAAGGCGATTATCTTAGAACCTTTTAACGGGCTCATCCTGGCAACCCAGCCGGATAGTTTTAATTGGGAGTCAGCGGTTCTTGACGTATTAGTCTGGGTTATGAGTTCATCGAGCTTGCCGGATAGTTCCGATTCCCAGAGTTTATCAACGGCTATGGCTTTGACTGCGTCCGGGCCGAACATGGTCTCGTCAATCCGCCGGATGAACGCTTGGTAGTTATTCTGATATGCTTCGGAATGAACCGGGTCAAGCTTTTGGAGGCGGTTATTGATATTACGGGCGACCAGCCGGACGTTATAAGGGTCAAGCCAGTAATGGGGATTCCCGAATGGGTGGACATCACCCATCGAGCGGTCGACTTTCTGGGTCGGCACCTCGATAAGAAGCAGTCCTTCGGACGCGTCCAGGTGGCCGTCATTGCCCGGGCGGATTTTGGGGTTACGGGAGCCTTCGATTATCAGCGGTTCGTAACCGACTTCCAGTTCCAGTCCGATCTTAATGAACAAGTCGGCCTTGCGGGCGTTAACTATGAAACTGGGCTTGGCCTCGGCAAAGTGCGGGTCCTGGTAGCCTTCGCAGATGCTGGTAACGTTAAGGTATTCCCGGCCTATTCCCTGGGTAATGGATTTTAAGTCGGCGGTGGTGGTCAGGACATTGAGTTTCTTTTCCTCAGCCCAACCGAACATTGGTACCAGTATTAACATCAAAGCAATAATTAATCTTTTCATATTTTCTCCTTAATCTGTGTTATCCGTGTTTATCTGTGTCCATCCGTGGTTCAGAACTTATGCGCTCCGTGTTTGCCCAGCGATACCTGTATCTGCAGGAATACCTGGGAGACGTTCTCACTGCCCGCGGATGTTTCGTATTTGCCGTTGTCAAATTGGAGTCGCAGATAAGAAAACTCGCTCAGGCGATAGGTCATTGCCAGAGCCGTGCGCTGGGACGGGTCGAACGAGAGCGCGCTGCCGTCAGGTTCTTTGACCTTGTTTATCAGGCCGGCTTGTTCCCATCTTAATCCGGCCTGCCATCTGGGCAAAAACCCATAGGTTGCCTGCAGGTAATAACCGTCCTGATAATTCACCTTATGCTGGCTGGTTAGACTGGTGATATCGTCTTCTTTGACGACCAAATCTTGCTTACGGCTGAAATACTCTGCCTGGATTGTCCACTTGCCTTCGCCGTATGCTTTGAGGGCGTCGTATTTATAGACGCAGTCCATACCCCAGAACCGGCTGTTCCCGCTGAGCCAGTTGTCTGTTGTGCCGTCGTTATTGGTATCCAGTATTCCCTGATGGGCGCCTTGTCCGAAAGATGCGCCGAGTTGCATAGCGCTTTGGGGCGACAATTCCGGCGCGGTTTTCAGCCAGCCGACCAGCACCCGCGGCCCGGTTCGGTCCGGCAAGGGCGCTTCGCCGTAATAACCGAACATCTGCGGGTTATTTCCCTGGAAGGCCTCTATGCCGCCCAGCAGATAAAACGAGGTCGGCGCCAGATACGATATCTGAATGCCGGTGTCATTAAGGCCTTCTTCGCCCAGCGCCAGTTGATAAATAAGCGGCCGGTCTATGAAATCCCACGCATGGCCATGCTGGGAATTTATTCGCCCGAAATTACTCAAGAGTTTGCCGGCTTTGACCTCTAGTCCGTAAGGCAAGGCGGTGGTCTGGATAACCGCTTCCTCAATGCCGGCGCCTTCATTCTGCATAGACGCAATCAGGTAGCCTGAAAAGTAGGGGTCGATGTTGGATGAAAACACCAATTCCGATTCCCGCGGGTTAAAACCCTCTATTGGTTTTGCCTCAGAATCAACCGGGACTGGAAATCCTTGTATGTCCTGCAAGATACTGCCAATGTTATGCCTCGGATTGGATGACTGATAAACTCCGTCCATTATCACCGAAATATCCGGGTTAATACTCTGGCGCGGCAGAAACTGCGATGTATTTTCCTGCCCATACGCCAGTCTGGATAATAGTATTAAATAAATAACATTTATAAATACGTACTTCATGAAACCTCCGATTTTAATAGTTAATGCGGCTAATTCGAATCAGGCAATGGATATCGGAGGTGCGCGTGTGGTGGAGTCCTGGAAGATTGGAGAGGTGATTGCAACAGTTGAAGGCAGGTTTACACTTAACGCCAGATCTGCCGTGTACAAGCAGTATTGCGCCGGCGCAAAGACGGTAATTTTACCGATATGGTTGCACAATGAACAATTATGTTGATGAACCGGGTGATTATGATGGTGGTGTGATTGACTATTGCAAGGGGCATCAGGTGAACATGTCTGAATAAGTACCGGGCTGGTTGTTTGGTCTCTACAGACCGGGCAACCATCCGTTTGATTGGTAACTTCCCAATAATGAAACGAGGACGATATGGTAATGACGAAATAGAATATTAGAATACCAAAAGCCCTGATTTTCATAAGTGTATCATAGGATAAACTATGTTATCAGTCAAGTGAAATAATTAACTATATTTTAGAAAATTAACTTGACAAATTTACCACTCTGATATAATAATATAATCTAGTTTTATGCCGCAATTAATATTTAGTAAGCAAGTCGTTAAGTTGGGCGACGGTTCCGAGTGCCTGGTGGTCAAGATTTCCGGCTCGATTGATTCTTCCTCGATGTCGGAATTTGACGGGGCTCTGGGAAAATTCATTCAGAATAATTACTACCAGATGGTGTTTAACCTTTCGGGTCTTTCATATATAAGTTCTTCCGGACTGGGGTCGTTGATGCGTTATGTCCAGAAATGCCGGGAAAAGGGCGGTGACATCAAGATTACCCATATACCGCCCAACATCTGGGCGATTTTTAGGACGGTTGGGCTCAATGCTATCTTTGAGGTGATAAATTCGGACCAGCAGGCCATCAACCGTTTCCAGCAGCAGGCCAGCTACCGGCCGGTGGACCAGCGGAATTTTCCGGCTAAATTTAAGTGCCCGGGATGTCAGGCTCAGATTGAAATAGCCAAGCCGGGCAAGTACGGGTGCCCGCATTGCCACACTTATTTCGCGGCCGAGGATACCGGCGCGATTAAGTCTTTCATCCCGCGCCGGCCGAAGATGATTGAAGCCAAGATTATGGGCGATGAGGATGGCCTGGAGTGGATAAAAGGCCTGGTCCGGTCTCAGACCCAGTGGTTGAACTTTACTAAAGAGGGGCGGGACCGAATGGAAATGGCTATTGATAAAACCTATAAATTGGTTACCAGCAAGCTGAACACCTCCAAGGAGCGGAATTACCGCGTGGTGGTGGTGCCTGGTAAGGATGATTTGTCAGTAGCGCTGGTAGATTTAAAGCGTTCGCCTTTTGAGAAGAACGGACTGGAAGACAGTAAGGAATGGAAAGACATACAAAAGCTGGTCGATACCCTTGAATTCATACCTTTAACCCCGAACGGGTATATAGTCAAGTTATTAAAAGTCCAGGAATAGTTCGATTTTACTGCTTGATTGCCGCATTAGAATAATAATATTTCTTGCTTTAATTAAGGTCATAGTTACAATTAATAAACTATGATATTTGCGCTATTCGATTGGATATCGGGTAAGAAAGACAAGAATGGCTCTGAGCAGAAAGCGCCGGATAAGACGGCTAATTTATCACCTACCCCAGACAAGACGCCTGATACCAAATCCAAGCCAACGTCCTATTCCATTGCTTCGGATAGGAAACAGGATAAGTTAGGCTCGTTACTTCTTAGATATAATATAACAACACAGGAAAATCTTCAGAAGGCGCTGGAAATACAGGCTAATTCTAAAACAGGCAAGTTTCTCGGCGAGATAATGATTGACGAGAAAATGATAACCGAGGATGACCTGGTGTCCGTGCTTTCACGCCAGTTCCGTATACCTTACATAAAGATTAGCAAATACAGTATTCCCAGAGAAGTGTTAAGGCTAGTGCCCGAGGATATGGTTAGGCGTAACCTGTTATTGCCTATCAATAAAATGGGTAAGGTATTGACAGTTGGAATGGTTAATCCTCAGAATACTAAAGCTATAGATGAACTTAAACTATTGACCGGGTGCGAGATAAAGGCGATTATTTGTAAGCTGACTGAAATCAAGGATGCGATAAAAACGCTTTATGGTGAAGTGGCTATTACTACCAAGATTGTGCTTGACCCTGGTGAAAAAATAGAGACGCCGATTCCGGTAGTCGCCAAGGAAATAAATGTTTTGGAGTTGACTGAAGCTCCAGAATCGAAACCGGCTCCAGTGAAAGCTGAGTCCCTGTCTCAGCCGGGCAGCACGGGGATATCTGTATCTGAATTGTCATTTCCTAAGCCTCCGGTTAATAAGCCTAATGAAGCTGATAAAAAGATTACTGAACAAGTTAAGGTCGCAGGCATAACGATTGAGGAATTAGCGTTTCCGAAGCCGCCTGAGATAAAGGGGCAGAAATCTCCAAAATTATCAAAACAGCCGGTTAAAGTTGATGCTCCTATTAAAGAGGTTCAGTTACCTAAACCCGAAGAGCCGGCGGTAGCAGAAGTATCCACACCGGTTGAAGAGCCTACTGCTGAATTAATACCTGAGGTCGCCGCAGTTGAGCCGGAAGTTGTACCTGAGGAAACAGAAGTGGTGTCGGAAGTAGTTCAGCAACTGGAACCAGAATTGATAAGCGAAGACGCACCGGCAATAGTTGAATCGGAGCAGATAATTGAGGATGTTGTTCCGGATAATGTTGAAGCTGTATCTGAAGCAGCGCCGGAAACGGTTAATCCTGAACAGGAAATTGTTCCCGAGTCGAGTGCGGAAGCTCAGGTAATTCAGGAAGAAGTCTCGGTAATAGAATCTGAAGTCTCTACTTCAGTGGAAGAGGTTGTTGCAGAGGCAGCTCCTGAGCATGTTACTGAGCCGGAATCAGAGGAGGTTGTTGTTGAATCCGTTGAAGCATCAGAGCCGCCCAACGCAGTTGAGCCGGGATTACCGGATATTCCTCAGGAAGAAGAACAGTTACAGGTAGTTGAAAGCCCCGTTAACGCTAACGGGGAATCAGGGATTACCGAAGTTTTAGAAGAAGAACCGGTAACTGCCATGGGTGAAATATTTCCAGGATCGGAATTAATTGTCATGAGTGATGAGCAATTTGCCGAAGCGGTTAGGTTGATGTTAGGCGATGATTCGGGTGATTTGGAGCAGCAGTTCCAACGCGATAAGATTGTCAAAGCGGAGGTTATGCCTGAGGAAGAGTTTAATTTCTACCGGCTTTTATAGAAGAATCAGAGAATATGGCATTTTCAGATAAAAAGCTAGGACAGGCATTGATTGAAGAAGGATTGCTGATAAAGGAGCAGTTGGTTGCGGCTAATGACCGGCAGATAGTTAAAAAGTCATCTTTACAGGAAGCCATTATTGATTTAGGGTACCTGACCGAAAACCAGATTGTCGACGCTATTGTCAAACACTACGGATTTACATATCTTTTACTTCAGGATTACAATATTGATAAGGAGATTGTTGATGTTATTCCGGAGGAAAAATGCCGCCAGTACAAGCTGATACCAATATCGTTGGTCGGGAAATTACTGACGGTGGCTATGGCTGACCCGTTGAATATTGTAGCCATAGATGATATTGCCCTGAGAACTAATACTGAAGTTCTGCCGGTGATGGCCAAGGAAAAGGAAATAGATGATGCCATTAACCAGTATTACGGCAAGCAGATATCATTGGAAACGATTGTTAAAGACGGGAATAAAGAAGTCGATATTAAAAAACACGAGGATCAAATAGATGTAAGCAAGGGGAGTGGAAAAGTAACCATTGATGAAACACCGATTATCAGACTGGCTAACCACATCATTGCTACGGCTGTTCGGCAGGGAGCGAGCGATATTCATATCGAACCGCGCGAGAAACTTATCGGTGTGAGATACCGAATAGACGGCTCGTTGATTGAGGAAGAGAGTTTACCTAAATCTATTCAGGCATCGTTAATCTCAAGGATTAAGATAATGTCTAAAATGGATATCTCCGAGCACCGGCTACCACAGGACGGTCGTATTAAAATAGTATTTGAGAACAGGGCTATTGATCTCAGGGTTTCTACTCTGCCGTTAAGTCACGGGGAAAAAATAGTTATGAGGATACTTGATCGAGGTATGCTTAAGATGAAGCTGGAGAGTTTAGGATTTGATGAGTTTACTCTCAATAAATTCGCGGAGTGCATTAAATTGCCTTATGGATTGAACTTGGTTACCGGTCCTACGGGCAGCGGCAAGACCAGCACTCTTTACGCGGCATTAAACTTCCTTAACGATCCGACTATGAACATTGTCACTGTTGAAGAGCCGGTTGAATATGAGTTGAACCGGATAAATCAGGTGCCGGTTAATTCAGATATTGGTCTTACATTTGCCAATGCGTTAAGGTCAATACTGCGTCAGGATCCGGATATAATTATGGTCGGCGAAATAAGGGATAAGGAAACGCTGGATATTGCTATCAAATCAGCTTTAACGGGACATTTGGTTTTGAGCACTTTACATACTAACGACGCACCGAGCACACTGGTCAGACTTTCGGATATGGGTGGAGAGCCTTACATGGTCGCATCGGCATTGCAGATGATTCTGGCTCAACGGCTGATGAGAAAGCTGTGCGAATCTTGCAAAGAGCCGACGCCGGTACCCGATGAAATAATGCCTTATTTCCGCGGACTGGAAACAAAACCTACTCAGCTTTTTAAGGCGGTCGGTTGTAATAAATGCCATAATACCGGGATGAAAGGTCGTATCGGGGCGGTTCAGCTTATGCCCATAACCGATACAATCAGGACGCTCATATCTACGGCGGCTCCTTTTAATGAAATAAAACAGAATGTTAGGGATTCAGGTGTTAAGACACTTCGGGAAAACGCTTTTGAAAAGGTTGCTCAAGGAATTGTTTCGGTTGAGGAAGCTATCAGCGAAACGATATAAAATTCAAACAATCCAAATAATACTGCACTCAGTTGTATTCCTTTTTATTGACAATAACAGTTTACAGTATTAATGACTTATTCTCAATACAAATTGACTTATGAGTATGGTATTTAAAAGAAACTATCTTATTACCTTTGACACGGCTAAAGAGCCTTCCATAACAACTGATGTTCTGGTTATCGGAAGCGGTGTGGCCGGTTTACGGGCGGCTATTGAAGCTTCTCATTACGGAAGTGTGACAGTATTAACTAAGGATAAGTTACAGGAAACCAATACGTACTATGCCCAGGGTGGGGTTGCTTCGCATATTGACAGGCCGGATTTAATCAAGTCGCACATAAATGATACATTAGTTTCAGGACATAATTTGTCCGATGCTCGTATAGTTAAATACATAATCAATAAGGGCGTCAACCTAGTAAGAGAACTGTCAGATTGGGGTATGCATTTTGATAAAAAGGGCGATAAGCTGGATTGGGCTCAGGAAGGTGGACATTCTTATCCTCGAATCATTCATTCCGGTGGTGACGCGACTGGTAAAAATTTACTTCAGGCACTTATTAATAAATCTATAAATAATAAGCGTATCAAAATAATGGAACATTGCTTTTCTATAGATCTGTTAACGGAAAATAATCGAGATATTTGCTTCGGGGCTGTAGTACTTGCCAAGTCTTGCGAGCTTCTGACCATACGAGCCAAACAAGTAATTCTGGCAACGGGCGGAGCAGGCCAGCTCTACCGAGAGACTACCAACCCTGATATTGCTACCGGTGATGGGATGGCTATGGCATACCGGGCCGGGTGTATTTTACAGGATATGGAGTTTGTCCAGTTCCATCCGACCGCGTTTTACGTGGCCGGCGCATCGCGTGTGCTTATATCTGAGGCTGTTCGGGGAGAAGGGGCTTTGTTACGGGATAAATACGGGTATCGATTTATGCCTGACTATCACCCTAAAGCCGAACTGGCTCCGCGTGATGTGGTGGCCAGAAGCATAATTAACCAGATGAAATTAACTAAGGACACTAATATATACTTAGATTTAACGCATTCTCCGAATAAGAAAATCAAGGCCCGTTTCCCTGGCTTAACTGAGCTTTGCCGCAGGTTTGATATAGATATAAGCAAAGATATGATACCGGTTAGGCCCAGTGCTCATTATATGATAGGGGGCATTGTAACCGATATCAACGGAAAGACTAATGTAAAAAATTTGTTTGCAGCTGGAGAGTGTGCTTGTTGCGGATTTCACGGTGCAAATCGTTTGGGCAGTAATTCACTTCTGGAAGGGTTAGTGATGGGCTATACGGTAGGTAGAAACGCGGGTATGGAATCTGTTCATCAGAAACTTAATTTATCCTCAATAAAATATCAACAGCATAGTAATCAAGTGTTTAACGAAGCGTTAGTGGAACACCGCTTTAAGCGGAATCGCATCAACTTGGCGGATGTGCGCAATGCTCTCAAGAGCTTGATGTGGCATAATGTTGGTCTTGAACGTAATGCTCAGGATTTGGAACAGTCCCTCAAAAGAATAGAATATTGGGCTGGTTATGTTATGGAGAACGAATTTATAGCGATGGATGGGTGGGAGTTGCAGAATATGCTTACCTTGGCGCGGCTTATTGTCTTATCGGCTTTGAAACGCACCGAATCACGTGGAGCTCATTACCGCAGTGATTTTCCTTCTACAAAACAGGTGTTTAAAAGGCATATAACAATTTCCTTGAAACAATCTCTATAATTTATGCCTGATCCGGAAAACCATAATGCATTTTTAGCCAGACAAGATGACGATATAGAATTACTGCTCAAGTACCGCAAAGGACGCGGTAGCGCGCTTGAGGAGTTATTGGTTAGACATAAGAAAAGCATCTATAATTTCATTTGTCGCCGGACTAATGACTTCAGTATTGCTAATGAATTAATTCAGGAGTTGTCTCTTAAGGTCGTAGAGAATATTGATAAATTTAAGCCGGAACGAGCCGGTAGTTTTAGGCAGTGGCTATATCAGATAGCCACAAACCTTTGCAATGACTATTTTAGGCATAGGCAAAGAGCCCGATCTTTTGAGGCTGAAATAAAAACACGGTTAACAGGTTATGATAAAGAAGTTAACTTTGAAGTTAACCTGGAAACGGAAGAGTTACTGGCGCGACTGCCTGAAGAGCAAAAAGAGGTGGTGTTGCTTAAGATATATTCCGGGCTGACATTTCAAGAGATATCCGAAATCGTAAAATGCCCTCTTAATACTGTTATAAGCAGGATGCACTACGCCTTAAAGACTTTAAGAAAGAATCTTAAAAATATTTAATCCATACAATAATTATAAAGAGTAATACGTTATATATATCGGATAATGAATGGAGGCGCTAATGAGTGGATGTGAGAAAATAGTTCAGTATCTGTATAATGAGCTTTCAATGGGCGAGAAAGCCGCATTTGAATCTCATCTGGAAATATGCGGTGAATGCCGGTCCGAATTAGCCGATTGTAAGAAAGTAGTAGGCAGACTGAACAATTTACCTTCATATGAACCGCCTAAGCTAATAATTACACGTCGTAGTTATGGCCAGATAATATTCCGGTGGGGCGCCGTGGCTGCCGGTTTTGTATGCTTGGCGCTAATTATGCATTTATACATATCCAATCCTAAGTTAACAGTGATGGATTCTGTTAAGTTGGAGGAATTGAATAATATTGAGGCGGAAATAGCCGAAATCAACGATAGGACCGAGGTTTTTTTATGGAATCTATCGTCTTCGCCGGCTCAGAGTATGGATAATTCCGTTGATGAGATAAATAATAAGATTAAAGAATTAGATAAAGAAATAGAAGCAGACTTGGTTGGTTTTTAACATAAGGAAGGGAGGGGCCGCTAATTATTTCCAAGAGTGATATAATATTAAATACAACAAATAACAGTTATTATAAAGCCAGTATGAAGCCGATGGTCAGGAATCTGATTACAGAATGCTGAATCTGGTAAAGGAGGAAAAAGGTATGAGGACAAGATGGATAGTGGTTTTAGTTATGATAGGGTTACTGGTAATGATGGGGGTTGATAAGTCATATGCCGAGGGCAATAAAGTTCAGGAGAAGATGAAGGCTAAGACAGAAAGGCCGTCCAGCGGGGAAAAGAAACAGCAGAACGATACCCAGTGGTGGGGCTCAGGGAAAGGCGATAACAAAGATGATAGCAACAGCGGTAAAGTAGACCAGATTGGTGATGGTAATTCCGGTCAGGGGAATGACAAGAAAACCACGGATAAAATACAGGATAGAAAAGATAAAAAAGAGGATATTCGTGATAGGAAAGAAGATCGGAAAGATAGCAGAGAAGATATTCGCGACAAACGTGAAGAGAAGAAAGACCGCCGTGAGAATATTCGCGATAGGCGCGAAGATAGAAAAGATAGGCGTGAAGACATTCGTGATAGAAGGAATGATACTGGATCTGGCGATGGAACAGATGTTTCACCCATTAGTTCTACAAATAAGACAGATGGTTCTTTTGTGAAGCATTGTCCGACATGCCGGTGTGGTGCCATCAGAAGGCCTAGAGGTGGTGACAAACGTCAGACTGTAACACCGGTTAAGAAGGGTGAAAAGGGTAATCAGGGTGTTCGTGATCAAGGAAAAGGCGAAGGGCGTGATGGCGTGGGTCAGGGTAAAGGTTCTGAGGGTAACAAGACCGATAAACCCGTCATCGAAAAGCCTAGCAAAGAGAATGTAGAAAAAGACCGTTCTAATGAAGGCGTTCGTGATTATGGTCAGGGTGAAGGCCGTGACGATGCCGGACAGGGTAAAGGCCAGGGTGAAGAAAACAAAGATAAGGAAAAGAATAAATAATATATAAATCGGTGAGCAGCGAGGGGTTTTATCTCTCGCTGCTTGCCATGTTATTATGCAGGGAGGTTAAGATGAACAAAAGGTGGTTTATAGGAATTATATCTGTTGCGGCTTTAATAACCTTGGCAGTTTCTACTGTTATTAGCAGTATGGCAGAGGACAAGCCGCCTAGACCGATGAATAATGCCGGTAATAAAATGGGTCCGGGTAACCCGGAGGGTGGTATGAGACAGCGTCCAATGCAGCGTGAACGGAAACCTGTTGAGGAACCTGAGATTAATAGGGAAGAAATATATGCATTCTTGAGGGAATTTGACCCTGAGAGATTAGAGAAACTCCAGCGTTTGGAACGGGAAAATCCTGAATTGTTCATGCGTGTTCTTCACGAGGCGAGCCAGAGGCTTATTAAGCTGAAAGAACTAAAAGAACGTGACCCGGCTCGTTATCAGCAGGTAATAAATGAACAGACCATGGAGCGGTCTGTCCGTGAGCTGTCCAAAAAATACCGGGAAAGCCAGACTCCACAGGAGAAGGAAACGATAAAAAGCGAAATGAAGCAGGCGCTTGATAAGATATTCGAGCTGAAAGAATCACAGAGAGAAACGGAGATTAAGAAGCTTGAAGAAGAGGTTAATAAACTTAAAGAAAAGATGAAGAAACGAAAGGCTAACAAGGATAAAATAATTGATAGAAGAATAAAAATCATGACGGGCGAGGAGGAAGAAGACGATTTAGGCTGGTAAACAGGTATTAATAAGTTCGGTTGCCTGTGAAGTTGCAACCGACTATACTTGGCAGATAAGCCGCTTTGCTCTCCCGCTGCGGCGGGATGCCGCTCCGCGAACACAACGCACAACTGCCAGAGTAATGTTAAGGGGGGATATTATATCCCCCTTTTTTATTGGCTTGAATTCTATTAGGATAAAGAATTTATCAGAGATGCAATATAACCTGCGCCGAAGCCATTATCTATATTAACGACTGAAACCCCGGCCGCACATGAGTTAAGCATGCCTAGCAAGGGGGTTATTCCTCCGAAATGAGCGCCATAGCCTATGCTTGTCGGTACGGCTATAACCGGTCTTTTAACCAATCCGCCTACTACGCTGGCCAAAGCTCCTTCCATTCCGGCCACGACTATAAGAACTCGAGCTTGTTTCAGTAGATTATTATGTGCTAATACCCGGTGTATTCCGGCGACTCCGACGTCGTAAAGTACTTCTGCTTTATGTCCCAACATCTCAGCTGTAATTCTGGCTTCCTCGGCTACGGGTATATCCGATGTGCCGGCGGTTATTATAAGAATGCCCGGCTTGAGGGAAGGTTTATTATGCCGCCGATCGACAGTTATTATCTTTGCTTTAGCATAGTAAACAGCATCCTTGCAGGCTATTTTAACCGTTTTGAATGTTTTGGCATCGGCTCTGGTGGCCAGCAAACATTTGCTGTGTCGTAAAATCTCACGGGCTATTTGTGCAGTTTCCTGCGGGGTTTTACTGGCGCAAAATATTACCTCAGGAAAACCGCAGCGGTGCTCTCGCTCGGTATCAATTGTAGCGAACCCTAGTTTTTTATATGGCAGCTTTTTCATTGTGTGAGGTAAACTCTTCTGACCCTTTTTCCCAGGCCGCAGGTTATTACGTAAGGGGATATGCTTACCAGGCGGGCTAATTCTTCGGTAGATATTTGTCCGTCGCCTTGTTTACCGATTAATACGACCTCATCGCCGGCTTTGACATCGGCGATATTGGTAACATCAATCATGATATAGTCCATTGTTACTGTCCCGATAATATTGGCTTTCTGGCCTTTTACCAGCACGTATCCTTTATTTGAAAGTTGGTAGGGATAACCGTCGTTATAACCGACCGGTATCGTTGCTATTTTCGTGCGCTTGTTGGTTACGTAAGTTCTGTTGTAACCAACCGGCGTTCCTGGGGGTACTATTTTAATGAAAGTAATCTGTGATTTTAATGACATAATAGGATGGAACACGCCGCCCGCTTTGGCGACGGTTCCCGGGTCGACTCCATAAATCATTCCGCCTATCCTAACCAGGTTATTATATGAATCCGGATGGCTAAATATTGCGCCGGTATTAGCCATATGCTTAAATGGGACTGTTTTATTGATGATTTTCTCCAACTCCTGAACTGTTTGGTTAAAGAGCTTTATTTGCTGGATGCTGAACTCCTTATTATCAGAATGCGCGGTTGAAGAAAAATGTGAAGAAATACCTTCGAGTTCTACGTAAGGCAGGCTGATAATGCGTTTACTTATTTCTAGCGCGTGTTTTGGTGTAGCACCCAGCCGGCTCATGCCTGTATCTATTTTTAGATGGACCTTAACTTTTTTATTCTGTCGCTTGCCTTCTTCGTTTAATAAAGACACTAAATCCATTGAGTGAATTGTTGGGGTGATATCATAGCTGATAAGCCATCCGATTTCTTCTTCTATAATAGCACCCAAAACAAGTATTGGCTCAAGTATTCCGGCCTGTCTGAGCTCAATTGCTTCAGTTGAATCGCCGACCCCCAGCATTAATGCCCCGTTTTCCAGGACTGTTTTACCTATCGGGACCGCTCCATGACCGTAGGCATCGGCTTTCACGACCACCAGTATTTGAGGGCCTTTTTTGCTGCTGCCGTTTCCCAGCTTTGAGCGTAATTCCTTAACATTACCGGCCAGTCTTTTTAGATTAATCTCGGCCCATACCCGGTATTTTTTCATCAGTCACCTTCCTGTTATTTCTTGACCTTTTTTAAAGTTATTTCCGCTTCTGTTTTTCTCAGATATAAAGGATTAATTTCCCAGTAAGTATCTTTTTGTTTGTTATGCCAGCGTTTATAACCTAACCTTACAATATTAGCCGGTTTTGGATACCAATATTTTTCACTGCCGGATTCTATGCCGGGCAGACCATTGAGAATATTATTATAAGACAGCAAGCCATCACCGAATAATATTATATTCGGCGATTTATCAGTTTTTCCATACTTCAGGCTATACTCTTTTAGCAGTTTAGCTAATTCACTTGGTGTGATTGCCATGAAATCAGTAACTTTCTTCCATCCGGCCGCGTTTTTTCTATATATTGCGGTATAGACTTGATTCCATCTGGCGTCAATTACCGGGCAGGCTATAAGGTGTTTTGTATTAATCTCTTGCATCAAGGCATCCAGGGATGATACGCCGACCATTGGTATATTCAGCAGATAAGACATCATCTTAGCTGCCGCTAAGCCGACGCGTAATCCGGTATAGGAGCCGGGTCCGATATCGACCGCAATTAAATCAATATCCGTCTTTTTCCAACGGCAGGTTTTTAAAGCTTTATCAATTGCCGCAATCAGGAGTTTCCCGTGGACCATCCCTTTTTTTAATAATATTTCTTTGAGAACTTTACCGCCGTCCAATAAGGCGATACCGCCGCGGTTGCCTGAGGTTTCAATTCCGAGGGCTTTCATGCAGGATATCTTACCATCTATTATTCTTGACATCAATAATAATTAGCTTAAAATTTCTATAATCAATAAAGGTAATAAAAATTATGTTATCATGGTTGTCCGATAGCATCTGGCTTAGTTCTTCATTCGCCCGCATTTTCGTTCTTGCCTTAGGCCGCACCATCAGCATTAAAGAAGAGCATAGCCAGCCGGCCCGTGATTATATCTTCGGGCAGAATAAAAATGTTATTTTTGCTTTCTGGCACAACCGCCTGCTTTTTATGACTTATTATCTGACCACGCGCTATATCCGGCGCGGTCATAACGTAGCCGTATTGTCCAGTTATAGTAAAGACGGTGAAATAATGACTCAGATGGAAACCAAGCTCGGGGCCACTGTCGTCCGGGGCTCATCATCTAGGAAAAGCCGGCAGGGATTGCTCTCCCTTTACCGAACCGCACTGGGTGGGTCATCGCCTGTCATTACCCCGGACGGGCCGCGCGGGCCTAAATACCAGGTCAAAGCCGGCCTGGTTTTTCTGGCTCAGAAGACCGGATTTCCGATAATACCTATAACATATAAAGTGGATAGGGCGCTGGTGCTTAATTCTTGGGATAATTTCATAATTCCTGCGCCATTGAGCAATGTTCGGGTTATTTACGGAGATCCGATATTTATTCCGGGAGATATCACTAAAGAAGAGCGCGTAGATTTTACGGAGAAAATAAGGCAAGCCCTGATGATAGGTGGTTGATTGGATGAAGAAAATAATGATTGTCGCGGGCGAGACCTCGGCTGACTTGCACGGATCAAACCTGATAACTGCTCTGAAATCTGTTTGCAAGGAAGATATCAAGGTGTTCGGGTTAGGCGGTCCGAAAATGCGAGCCGCCGGTGTAGAACTCTTGGACGATATAACCGCCTATGCCGGAACCGGTCTTGACCCGCTTCGTAACCTGGCTCGGTTCAGCGATATATTCCGCCAGCTTGTTCACGCCGCAAGGAGCAACCGGCCTGATCTGGCGATACTCATTGACTTTCCTGATTTTAACCTCCGTCTGGCTAAAAAACTCAAGGCCTACGGCATAAAAATCGCTTATTACATCAGTCCGCAAGTTTGGGCCTGGCGGGCCGGCCGGATAAACATTATCCGTAAGTACGTGGATAAAATGCTGGTGCTTTTCGAATTTGAGAAGGAGTTCTATAAACGCTATGATATTGATGTTGAGTGGGTCGGGCATCCGCTTCTTGATGCCATCAAACCGTCGCCAGTTACAAAACAGGAAATAAGGCGTAGTCTTGGCCTTCCTCCAAACGGCTTGGTTATTGGTATCCTGCCGGGCAGCCGCCTGAGCGAGTTTCGCCGCCATTTCCCGGTGATAGCCAAAGCGCTGCCGCTTATCAAGAGTTCTTCGCCGGTCAGATACATTATGGGGGCGGCTCCAAATATTACGCAAAAAATGATAAATGAATATATGCCGGCTGGCCACAAAACGGATATTTCAGTATATTACGGCAGGACTTATGATGTTATCCGCGCCGCAGACTTGCTTATCGCTGTTTCCGGTACGGTAACGCTGGAAGCGGCCATTATGGGTGCGCCGATGTTAGTGATATATAAAGTTTCTCTTATAACCGAGTTGGTGCTGGCCCCATTGGTTAAGATTAAAAAATACTCCATTGTTAATATTGTCGCCGGCAAGGAGGTTGTGCCTGAGCTTATTCAGCGTCAAGCTTCGCCCCGGCGCATCTTCGATACCGTGACGGAACTTATCAAGCCGGGCCGGCTGGTGGAAATCAGTCAAGGTTTGGCTGAGGTTAAACGAAAGCTCGGTTTGCCCGGCGCCTCAATCAGGGCGGCAAACGCAATCAGGGAAATGATTACCGGGAAGGTATGAAAAAATATTCGCATAAAAATAGGATTTTTACTTGACAACTGCCCTGAAATCCGCTATATTACTGCTGTGTAAAGTAACTGGTTTTATTAACTCTTAAATCACATGAGAGGAGGTGATAACAGTGAACAAACAAGAACTTATCGAATCAATGGCTAAATGCCAGAAGGATTCAAAGGCTTCGTCAGAGAGATGGCTTAATTGCGCTCTCGATTGTATCGCCAGCGGTCTCAAAAAGAGCAAGCAGGTGCAGTTAGTTGGCTTCGGTTCATTCAAGGTGAAAACCAGGGCCGGCCGTATCGGACGGAATCCCCAGACAGGCGCTAAAATCCAGATTAAGGCCTCCAGAACAGTAGGTTTTAAGTGCAGCAAGGACTTAAAGAAGTCAGTGTAATGTACAGATTTATAAAAGAGGGGGATGTTCTTATCCTGATGGTAAGATGCCCCCTTTTTTATGCCATTATATAAATGAAGAAAACTATTTTATTAGCGGTTACAATTGCGTTGTTTACCGTCATTCCCGTCATCTTCGCATCGGCGGCTCAGAGTGCAGACCTGCGTCTTAAGAAAACTACGGATGCTACTTATACCGGCGATGACGTGTATAACACCACGACTATTGGCCAGACCATGAACGAAGGTACCCTCAATAATCAAAAAATTATCTATATACTAAGTATTCAGAACGATGGTAATATTACTTCCGGATTTAATGTCAGCGGCACGGGCGGTAGCGGCGATGGCTGGGATATAAAATACTTTAACGCCGCGACCAGTTCCAGTGCTTCGGATATTACCGCGGAAATAGTCGACGGCACCTGGACCACCGGTTCGCTTGCGCCTAACGGATTTAGCAGGGAAATAAGGGTCGAAGTCACGCCTGATGCAGCCATCCTCGGCGGCATCACCAAGGAAGTATATATGACTGTTACGGCTACGTCCGATTTCAGTAAAGATATGGTTAAGGCCATAACTGTTTGCACCATAAATCCCAAGCCCGACTTGTATGCCCGGCGTAGTTATGAAACAGATTACATCGGAGATAATACTTACGACCTGAGCGGTCTGGGCCAGACTCTGACTCAGAATGTTAATAATACCGTAACCCTTTCTTACCATATTAAGATACAAAACGACGGTAACACTACCGCCTTTAACGTGCTTGGCGTAAGTTCATCCGGCGGTTGGAATATTGCATATTACGACGCGCTTGACGGCGGAAACGACATTACCGCCAATGTCATATCCGGCGGTTGGAATCTCAGCCTGTCGCCCACGGCCGTCACCGAAATCCTTGTGGAAGTTACGCCGGCCTTGTCTGTCGTGGCCGGCGCTGTTAAAAATATCAGCGTGGTTGTTCGTTCCACGGACGATATTTCCATCGGCGACACTTTGATCATTTCCAGTACCTGTGTTCAGGGAGCCGTGCTTAACCTGGGTATCGGGGCGCGTAACCACGGTAATTCTTCCGAACTGGTTACCACTGACCGGTTATCAATGCTCCAGTTTGATGTGTCCGTTCCTACCGGGAATGAAACCGTATCCATAGATCAGTTCTTGTTGACCACCAACGGGACGGCTCTTGATGATGACGACATTACCGGTATCCGGCTCATAAACGACGCCAACAGCAACGGTTTCTACGACAGCGGCGATACCGTTCTGGCCGGGCCGGTTGCTTTAACGGTTGATGACGGGACAATTACCTTAAACCTGTCGGTGCCGCTGGTTATCAGCATCAGCCAGACCAAAACCTGTTTGGTGGTTTACCAGTTAAGCAGCAACGGCCAGCCCGGCAGGACGTTACAGGTGGAGTTGACCTCCTTGCGGGCCATCGGCACCTACTCGCTGGTAAGCGTTCCGCCGCTCGGCCTGCCTCTGGACAGCAACATTAAAACCATCGCTGATGTTACGGCCAGCACTACTACCGGCACCGCGCCGTTGGCCATATCATACTACGCCCAATTCGGCACGGTCGGCTCGGCGCTCCAGTATGAATGGGATTTTAACTACGATGGCGTCAACTTCCGGCCGGCTTATAAAAGCTATATGGCCGGTGACGTCACCTATACGTATAATATGCCGGGCAGTTATGCGCCGATGCTCAGGGTTTCCTATTTCGACGGCTTCGTCATTAACCGGATGATTAGCTTGACTGTCTTGTCGCCGTCCGGCCAGCCTTCTATTACATCAGTAGTAACATCGCCGTCACCGCCGGTCATTACGGCGCCGGCCAGCATTACTTTTACGGCTAATGCCGCGGCGTATAATGGCGTCCAGGCGTTCCTTTGGGATTTTGACGGTGATAATATCATAGATCTGGTTTCACCCACCTCGCTGACCAACAGCACCGTAGTTTATCGATACGTCCGTCCCGGTAACTATTTGATGAATGTCAAGGTTGAAGATGCGGCCGGCCTGATGTCCTCATCACAGCGGGTGGTCATTGTCAATACTCCGGCCCAGACGCCGCCCACCGCCCAGATAGTCTCGCCGACCAGCCCGGCCGGTATCATTATTTGCGACAGCCTGACCTTTATCGGAGCGGGCACGCCCGGTGCGGGCGGGAGCATCGCCAAATACGAATGGGACCTGGATGGTGACGGAATGTTTGAATACGCCGGCACCACGATGAACAACACGGCTTTTACTTATGTTCATAACGGTAGCTTTACGGTCCGCCTCCGGGTCACCGAAACGCCCAGCGGTCTTACCGGCGATGCCACTATGACTGTAAATGTCAGCCGTCCGGCCGTGGCCGGCACCCCGCGCCTGGCTTTTGTTCAGCCGGGATTGAAACGCCTTAATAAGGATGCCCTTCGGTCCGATGCCTATGGCGAGGTGACCATCAGGGTGATTTCACTGCCTATCCAGAATTCCAACAAAATAGACCTTTGGTACCGCCAGATAACCGATATTCCGGCGACCCTTATTTCACCTGATTTTGACCCGGAACCGCTATCCTCGGATAAATGGTGGAATGATATGTTCAGCAGTTATTCGATTATCAAGGAAAACATAACCCAGGAAGAGTTCATGACCACCCTCTGGCTCAGGCGGCTTCAGTCGGGTATGTATTATGAAACAATAGCGCTGGCTAACTTTAACCAGGCGACGCTTGGTTATGACGATTACAACACGCTCCAGCTGAACAAGCGCCTGTTTCTTTATAACGAGCCGTCCATCCCGGAAATCAAGGAAGACTCGACCAAGATGTATGTCACCCTCAGCAAGGACTGCAAGACCGATATCTGTTATAGGAATGAGGCGCGGCTGATTGTGCCTAACGACGGCGTTAGCGCCAACACGGCCATAACTATTACCACGGTGGCGCCGGCCGCCGCTCCGGCTGTGGCTCTGCCTGATGGCGCCATGCAATTCCTCGGTGTTTACAAGAGCTTGAGCATTGATTCGGTGAGCGCTTTCACCAAGCCCATAAAAGTCAAACTGTCTTATCTGGATGCGGACAGCAATGGCGTCGTGGACGGCACCGATAATGTTTCTGAGTTTACGCTTCGTTTGTATTATTATTCCGAGTCCGAAGCCAGATGGTATCCGCTTGCGGACCAGATGATAGACCGGTACAATAATATGGTTATCGGTAATGTCTACCAGCCGGTTGTAATCGGCATTGCCGGCCAAAGGACAGATATCCAGATAATCACCGGCTCCAGCGGGCCTAAGATGAACCGCGACTGGGCGTTCTGCGCCGTGGCCACGGCCGCCTACGGTTCGCCCCTGGCCAAGGATATCAATATCCTCAGGAATTTCCGGGATATTAAACTCTTAACCAACCCCAAGACCATTAACTGGGTCAGGCTCTACTACAAATACAGTCCCCCGGCCGCTGATGTCATCAGGAATTATCCCTTACTCCGCTGGTATACCCGGCAAACACTTCAGACCGGCATCAATATCTTTTTTGCACCTGTCAAATAACTTGACAAGCGGTAATAATCCGGGTTATCAATAGTATATATTTAATTAATCTGTGTAATCTGTGGCTATGGAGAGGAGTTTTGTATGGACTTTGAACTGACTGAAGAACAATTGGCTATGCAGAAGATGGCCCGCGACTTTGCCGAGAAGGAAATAGCCCCGATAATGGAAAAGGACGAAAAAGAGCACAAGTTCCGCCCTGAACTGGTCCGCAAGATGGGGGAGCTGGGCTTTTTCGGCGGCGTCATCCCCGAACAATACGGCGGCACTGGATTGGGCTTTCTGTCCACTCTGATAATGAACGAAGAAGTCGCCCGGGTCAGCGCCTCCTACGGACTGCCGTTTAATATGCAGACCATCGGGCCGGGACAGGTCATTCTTACCTGGGGCACCGAGGAACACAAGAAAAAATATCTGCCCAAACTCGTCTCCGGCGAGTATATGGGCTGTTTCGCCATCACCGAACCCAACTCCGGTTCGGACGTGGCCTCTATGAAATCCCTGGCCGTGGACAAGGGCGACCATTATCTGCTCAACGGCGCCAAGACCTGGATATCAAACGCCCAGGTGGCTGATGTCGGCATCGTTTACGCCTACACCGACCCGGTCGCCAAGCATAAGGGTATGTCCGCATTCGTAGTGGAGCTGAAGAACATCAAGGGTATTACCACCAAGCCGATAGAGACCAAGTTAGGCCTGCATTCAGCGCCGACCGGCGAAATAATATTCGAAGACGCCAAGATACCCAAATCGGCTCTGCTGGGCAAGCCCGGCGATGGTTTCAAGATATGCATGTCTATGTTGGATAACACCCGCTTGAGTTGTTCTGTTAGGGCCGTTGGAGTGGCCCAAGGCGCTTTGGATGCCGCGGTCAAATACGCCAACGAACGAGAACAGTTCGGCCAAAAGATTTCCGAGTTCGAGATGATACAGGACCAGCTGGCCGAGATGTTCGTGGAAATCCAGGCCGCCCGATTACTGGTTTACCGAGCTGCCTGGCTCAAGGACAAAGGGCAGAAGAATACACTGGAGGTCTCCACCGGCAAGTATTTCGCCGCCGAAACGGCCGTCAAGGCCACCGGGTTGGCCGTCAAGATATTCGGCTCATACGGGTTCTCGTCAGAGTATCCGGTCGAGCGGATGTTCCGCGACGCCAAGTCGTTCCAGATAGTCGAAGGGACGTCCAACATCCAGAAGATGATTATCTCGTCGTTTGTCCTGGGTAAGCGGAAATAGGCCACACTTGCCCGACTGGTCAGGCGGGGGTTATACATAGGGGCTTGATTTATCTGGATAATATCCGCTATATCGGCTGAATCAGCTTACTATAACTATGAAACCTATTATCGAACATCTGCGCAAGCAATCGCGGTTATTCAGAATCCTGGTTGGATACTCCCTGGTGGTCGTGTTATGGGCCCTGGATTACTGGACAACGGCGGATATCTCATTCCTAATATTCTATATGGTGCCCATTTTTGTGGTTACCTGGTTTGTCAACCGGGCGCAGGGAATCATCATATCCGGCATCAGCATTATTGCCTGGCTGACGGCTGATACGATGTCTATGCCGGCCCATTCCCGCTTTGTCGCGCCGACTGTGGACCTGATGGTTGAATTCGGATTTTTCATTATGGCCGTTCTTTTCCTGTCGATGCTCCGGACCGCGTTCAACCGTGAAAGACAGCAATCCCGGACCGATTCTTTGACCGGCGTGGCCAACCACCGTTACTTCCAGGAAGTGGCGCTGGATGAAATAGAGCGCGCCAACCGGTCGCGCTATCCTTTGACCGTGGCATATTTCGACATTGACAACTTTAAGAATGTCAACGACCGTTTAGGCCACAGTGCCGGCGATAATCTTTTGCGCACAGTCGCCCAGTCCACCGCCAGCGCCATCCGCAAGGTTGATACCGTGGCCCGGATGGGCGGGGACGAATTCGTGATACTTATGCCGGCGACCGATTACGACCAGGCCCAGGTTGTAATGAACCGGGTCTATGAAAACCTGACCGATACCGCCCGGTCTAACAAATGGCCGGTCGGCTTCAGCATTGGCGTGGCCACCTGCCTGAACCCGCCCTGCTCCGTGGATGTGATGCTCCGTCTGGCCGATAATCTGATGTATGACGTCAAGAACAACGGCAAGAACCGCATCAAGCACGAGCTGATAACCGAATAATTAAATATAGATGGTGCGCTGGGTGTGGGGATGAATTGAGTGTGGCGTTACCCGAGTTCCGGCAGAAGTGTTTTTTAATACGATAAAATGAGAAGGAGTAATTATGGCAAAGATACCATTCTACGGGATAATTAAAAATGAAATAGGTGTAATAATGGTATTTTGTAAAATACATAGCAAGTTAGGATTTCCCCAGTTAATTCCGTCCGCTTCTCATGGATTTGATATAGATTCAATAGAATATAACGGCCATAAAGTAACGGTTGAATTCGAATATGAATCTGGTAATTTTTTAATACATGGTCATCCTAAGAATATGAAAAAGGGTGGAAAATATGTGGTTGTGTGCTGGGAAGATACTTGTGGACTTGCGAACGAACTTCAAAAAAAATATAACAAAACGTTATATGATGTGATACCATTAAAAAAATATATTGAAATAAAGGAGCCGGTGACAAGCGATAAGAAAGATGATCCTGAGCATTTAATTTTAGCCTATAATAAGAAAGAATCCGGGGAAAGGGATTTTAGCGCGTGGGAGTTATCGCATTGTTTTAGGGTTAAGAAACGCCTTTTCCCTAAAATACCAGAGGATTCGAAAGTGTTATTTATGGAGAAAGGGCGTATAATAGGTGGTTTTACTGTAGTCAGATATGAAATTCTGCATCCACGAGGTAACAGGGAAAAAGAACTCTATATAAAACTTACTAATGACCCTTGCAGTTTATTTACCTTAGAAAAGGATGATTTAAGAGATCTTAGAGAAGGGCACATATTCTATAAGGATTTTTTTGTGTCAAGCACGCGTATTAAACCTAATGTGGGAAAAGTGATGCAACAAGGTGGAAAACTTAAGATTACTAAGAATCAATATGATCGTATATGTGATAGAATTGGCAGGATTGGATAAGATACGCACAAGATGTAATGTTCAACTTCAGCAGATTTCGGGAATTGGGATTTCTGGGGGCACCCCTCCAGACCTGCTTGCGGCAGGCAGGGGCAACGACCGGTTCGGATAGGTAAACGAACGGTTCGTACAGGGCGGGGAACGGTTCACTGACGTGGCTGAACGGTTCGTTCAGGGCGGGGAACGGTTCACTGATGTGGCTGAACGGTTCATACAGGGCGGGGAATGGTTCACTGACGTGGCTGAACGGTTCGTACAGGGCGGGGAACGGTTCACTGATGTGGCTGAACGGTTCATCCAAGGCGGGGAATGATTCACTGACGTGGTTGAAACAGCCCCTAATAGGAGGTGTAAAATGCCAAAAAAGGACTATATACCGTATTCGGATGCGGAGTTTGATGAGTGGTTTCATAATTTTGCAGCTAATATCAGCGCTATTGCGGCGCCGCTCGAGGTTGACCCGGCTTTGGTTACCGCGGTAACCGATGCTTATGCGGCTTGGAAGGTGGGTTATGTGGCTCAGCAGACGGCAAAAAATGCGCACTAGGCCGCCACGGAAATTAAGGACGAATTACGCGATACGGGCAAAGAAGCGGTTAGGCCCTTGGTTGGGATGCTTCAGAAACACCCTGGACTGACCGACGCACAACGGGCCATTCTGGGCATTACCGTGCCGGACAGAAATCCGACCCCGGCCTCGCCGGAATATGTTGCCAATTTAGCCCCGCCTTTGTTACTGCTGGACTGGTCAGGACGCGGCCAGGTAGTCGTTCATTTCGGCGTCAATCCGGGAAATGAAAAGGAAAATTCCAAGCCGAAGGATATTGCCGGCGCTAAAATCTGGTTTCGCCGGAAGGGCGAAGATTGGCAATTCCTGGCGGACGACACCAACAGCCCTTATATACACATTCTGGCTGCTGTGCAGCAAACGGTACAGGCAGGTTTAGCCATAACAGAACCGGTCAATATGGAATATAAGGCGCAGTGGTTTGACAAGAAGATGCGCACGGGTTCTTTCAGCCAAACGGCTAAGTGTACCGTGTCACCATAATTCACCATCCCGCTTTTGGCGGGACAGGTTGCGGCGCGAAACTACGAAATCACGGACCCGCCTGACTTATTCGGATAGGTATTAACTCTATCTTGACTTTTAGGTAGTATGAGTTAAAATTAATAACTATTAGTATTCTCTGTGTTCTCAGTGCCTCTGTGGCAAATTTATGGAAGCCAGTTATATCAAACTACTTAAATCCGGTGAACTCAAGCGGCGGGTAGAGACCGCTAAAAAGATGCTGGAGAACTGCACCCTTTGCCCTCGGGGTTGCCGGGTGAACCGGTTAGCCGGAGAGCTAGGTTTCTGCGGGAGCCATTCATCAGTGGTTATCTCCAGCTACGGCCTGCATTACGGCGAGGAGCCGCCGGTTTCCGGGCAGATGGGTTCCGGCACCATATTCTTTACCGGCTGTAACCTGCGTTGCCTGTTCTGCCAGAATTACCAGATTAGCCAGGAATATGAAGGCCGGGAAATAACCATCCAAAAACTGGCTCAGGCTATGCTGGACTTGGAATCGCAGGGCGCGCACAACATCAACCTGGTCTCGCCCAGCCACTTTGTCCCGCAGATACTGGAAGCATTGCTGATAGCCTCAGAAAAGGGACTGAAACTGCCCATCGTCTATAACACCAACGGCTATGACACCGTCGAAACCCTGAAACTTCTGGATGGCATCGTGGACATCTACCTGCCTGATATCAAGTACAGCGATGACCGATATGCCAAATCCTATTCCGGTGCGGGTGACTATGTCAAACACAACCGTGCGGCGCTTAAGGAGATGTACCGCCAGGTTGGGAACTTGAGTATGGATGCCGGCGGCGCGGCGGAGCGAGGGGTGATTATCCGGCATCTGGTCCTGCCCGTCCGACCGGATCATCCGGGAGGGCCGGCCGGCGGGGCGGGCAGTCTTGAATCACTGGATTTTATAAAGAACGAGCTCTCGGCGGACGCATTTGTCAGCCTGATGTCGCAGTATCATCCGTGCTACAAGGCCAAGGAGCATCCGATACTCAACCGTCGGTTAAAGCATACGGAATACGACGAGGTGGTGCAGTATGCCGAGAAATTGGGGCTGAAAAACTGCTACATCCAGGCGCTGGTAAGCAGTGACGACTTTTTACCGGACTTTAATAAAGAAAAACCGTTTGATTAGCCACGGAGACACAGAGGTCACAGAGTAATTAATGATTATTTAATGAAGGTCTCCGTGTGCTCTGCGACTCTGTGGCAAATTAGGTTATGAAATATAAAGCGATATTGTTAATAGGCCCGACCGGCTCTGGCAAGACTCCTTTGGGTGAGCACTTGGCCAGGCACGGACTGAACGGCAAGCGGTGCTGGCACTTTGATTTCGGGGCCAACCTTCGCAGTATTATCACCACAAAGGAACAAAGTTCACAAAGAATTATTTGGAATGAGGAAGATATAGGGTTTATTAAGAATGTGCTTGAATCCGGGGCGTTACTGGAGGATAAGGACTTTCCGCTGGCCAGGAAGATTCTGGAGTCATTCATTCAACGCCACAGTATAACCGACAATGACATCATCGTCCTGAACGGCCTGCCCAGGCACGTCGGCCAGGCCAAGGCGATGATGGAATTCGTGGATGTCAATGTGGTGGTGCACCTGTCAGCCGCGCCTGAGGTATTGTCCGAGCGCATCCGGACCAACGCCGGCGGCGACCGGGTTGGGCGGACCGATGACAATCTGGATGATATCGGTAAAAAGATAGCCATATTCAATGTCCGCACCACGCCGTTAATCAGCCATTATCGAGCGGTTGGGGCGAAGGTTTTGGATGTCAATGTGGACCTGGATACCAAAGTGGAATCGGTTTACAGCCGTTTAACGCAATAGTGATATGGCGCTGTGCGCCCAATTATAAGCGGTTATTATACCATTAAATAACTAAGCTATTTTTAATTGACATAGTTTTCTGGCGGTGGTATAGAGATGAGCAGATATGATGTATCTGAAAATAATAACCGGTCCCCAGAACGGTTCGTCCACCGAGCTCAATTTTGACGACAATAACAAATTCATCATCGGCCGCCTGTCATCCAAGACGGGTTTGGCGCTTATAGACAACAAGGTTTCCAAACAGCATACCGAGATATCCCGCAAGGGCAGCGACTATTACATCAAGGACTTGAACAGCACTAACGGGACTTTCGTGGACGGGAAAAGAGTCACCGCCGAGCTTAAGATAAAAATAGGCAATCTTATCAAGGTGGGCACGACTATAATGGAACTGGTCAGCGAAGGCGGTCCGGCTCCGGTATATTCTTGCGGCCCGGCACAGCAGGAGGACGTCGGAACGACCACCGCCGAGATAAAGCTTGATGCCGATGACATTGCCGACGCCAAAGGGTCGGACCTGCCGATGGGTAAAGAAGTAAGCTCTAAAATATTGCCCATAATGCACCAGATATCGCGGCTGATAATGTCGGAAAAAGATATCCAGCACCTGCTGGAGCAGGTATTAAAGCAGACCATCACCGCCACTAACGCAGACCGCGGTTATGTGATAATGGTGGATAAGAAGACGGAGAAGATTTCATCGCATATATCCTATCCCAAGAAAGATACCATCCAGGAACCGCATGTCAGACATACGATTATCAAGTATGTGACCAAGAATACCCGTCCGCTGGTGACATCAGACGCCATGCTGGATAAGCGGTTCGACCCGAGTTCCAGCATAGCCGACGGCGGCATCAAATCTGTTGTCTGCGTTCCGCTGATTACGACTTCAACGAATTACGGCGTCATCTATCTGGAAAATACCCAGCTTGAGAAATATTTCGGGCAGACGGAACTGGAAACCGCCAGCGCCATTGCTATTCTGGCCGGCATGGGCATCATAACCGTATCGGCGGCCGAAAAGACCGAACGGACTATGATGGGCACGCTCCGGGCGTTCCTGACTATTATCGAGATGAAAATGCCCCAAATGCAGGGCCATTCCGAACGCGTTTCTAATATTGCATCCAATATCGCCCGTCAGATGGGACTGCCCGGACACGAGGTGAAAAGGGTTCACCTGGCTGCGCTGCTTCACGACGTCGGCCGGATTATGGAAACGGCCGATGCCGGCGAAACGACCAACTTTAAGGATATAGAAAAACATACGCTGACGGCTGAGAAACTGCTTAATTCAATTCCGGATCTGCACGATATTATCCCGGTCATAAAATACCATCACGAGCGGGTTGACGGCACCGGATATTTCAAGGTGGAAAGTAAGAATATTCCGGTTGGCGCCAAGATACTTGCCGTTGCCAATGAAATAGACAACCTGATGACTTTCGGCGGCCCGCAGGCGCAGGGGATATCAATTAAGGAGGCCATTGCCGAGATACAGTCTCATGCCAACAAGAGGTTTGATGTCGAGATAGTCAAGGTAATGGTTGCCTGCTACGATAATGACGCGCTTTTTAAGACCGAAGGTTCCGGTCTTAAGAACATGCTCTAGAGTTTAATCACGCCGGATTCAACATTATAAATTATTCCCGAAGGTTTTTTTACTTCGGCGTATTAACCGGCGCGACCGGTGTCGGCGTAACGGGTGTAACCTGCGGCGGGGGCAGTGGTATCGGCGGCAGAGGAGCCGCTTTAGGCAGCGGTTCGTATTTCAGGGTTTTAGGCGCATATTCATGGGGACGTTTGTAATTAATCACTACTTGTAAAATCGATGAGTCTTTGGTCAATTGTTTTACTATGTCCATTCCTTTTGTTACCCGGCCGAAGGCGGTATATTTTTCGTCCAGCCCCGGGTTGGTCGGTTGAAGCGTAATGAAGAATCTGGTGGTTGCTGAATTAGTATACTTCGAATCCTCGATCAGGCCCAGTTTCGGATTGGGGTCGCGTTCCCTGATCATGCCCAGTGAGCCTTCCTCGTGCTTGAGGTTGTTGACTTCGTAAGGCAGATAATAAGTCGGGGTGATGCCTTTGTCGCTCAGGCACAGGCCCATATCAGGTTTTATGTCTGAGAATAAGGTCTGGTTGTATGAGCCTTTCTCGGCCAGGGAAATGAAGTTAGCCACCGTATTTGGGGCCTCGTCCTCGAATAATTCCACTTCGAATTCGCCCTGGGTTGTCTTGATGGTTACATTAGGCACGCCTCTTTTGGCTATGTATTCCTTGATCTGCTTATCAAGCTCGGTGTTTTTCCATGTTTCGTTGATAGCCAGGGTGTCCAGCCTTAATTTTGCCCATTTGGCGACGTCTTCTTTGGGGTAGTTGGCGATAATCGTTTCATATTCTTTCTTGGCCTCGGCTAATTTGCCCTCGTCGAAATAGGCGTTAGCCAGTTTAAGCCTGATAAATGGCGCCGCTTTGGTGATGCCGTGCACTTGCAGGATCATCTGTAGGGCGTTTGAGTCGTTGGCCTTTTCCACGTCGTACCAGGCCTTATCGCTCATCTGGTTTATCCGGTACGAGCGCCAGACGACCAGGACAACCAGCAGGGTGATTACCAGCAGTACGAAGAATACGATATTCTGGTGGGTGCGGATCCATAATTCGGTATTGGCCCAGAATGATTTTTCCTGGGTATTGGTTTCGTTAGGGGCAGGAGGCGTCATAATAATTTATATGTACTCCGAGATTAGGGTAGATGTAATAATTGACAATTGGAGTTCCGTTTAAGGCGGAACAGCGAAGCAACCTGTAAGGATAAACTCCGTTCTCCCATCTACACTTATTTCTTGAAAGGGTCGGGTAACTCAGTTTTGTAATATCCGATCCTGACAATCAGCTGTGTCTCAGAAATCAGCTGGACTATTTCTATTTTACAGATTTCCTTCTTCTTCTGGTAAACCATTGATTCCCGGTTGCCGGTCTGGATTCTGGTCCAGCCGTTGGTTTCCATTTGGGATGCGTAGAAATTAATGACATCGTTTGTCCGGGCGCTGCCGACATACTTCAGGTAAGAAGTCCTGACTGTGCCGTTAATGAATGTCAGGGATTCTTCCGGCATATGGATGAAATTGGACGGAACCGGTACATCAGGCGCCTGGTAACTCTTTATGGCAGGGCTCTGAACCAATCCCTGGGAACCCGTGTTAAAATACTTTTTCATCAGGGTGCACGAGGAGAAGCTTAATGCGATGGTGGCCACCAATCCCAGCGCTATTATCTTTGATCGGTTCTTCATATTAATACCTCCTGCCCTTATGGGCAATTCCAACAATATTATTTAATAACTCTCTGTCAAGGAATTTGTAAAATTTATTGACTAAAACGCCCCATAAATATAGATTATCGGCATGATTGAGATGGAACTATCAAAAATAGTGATAAATGAGGCGAGTGAAGAACAGATAATCATCCTGAAAGAGAAGCAGGGCACCCGGATATTTCCGATAGTCATAGGTATTTACGAGGCCGCCGCGCTTGACCGTCAGGTCAGAAACGTTAAAACGGCGCGTCCGTTGACGCATGACCTGATTATCAGCATCCTTAAAGGATTGGAAATCAGCGTAAAGAGAGTGGTCATTAACGACCTGCAGAACAATACGTTTTATGCCCGATTGCTGGTACAGAATAACGGGCGCGAAGTGGAAATTGATTCGCGGCCCAGCGATGCGATTGTCCTGGCCAGCCATCTTAACTGCCCGATTTTTGTGGAGGAGAAGATATTGAATAATCTGGCTAAAGAGATTGATTGAAATAGCTGATATAATAGAATAAGGAGGAACTTTATGAAGAAAGTTATTGCGGGATTAGTTTTAGCTGTAGTAATACTGGTTCCCTCGATGGCGCAGGCGGAGTTTATCAAAGTCAAGGGGTTGGGATGGGATGACCAGCTGACCGGCAACATACAGCTGAGCGATTCGGTCCTGGCCGGAACAAAGTTAGACCTGAAAAATGACCTGGGAATAAAGAGCAGTGCCATAGTCGGTGAATTGGAGTTTAAGGTAAAGCCGCCTATTTTCAAGACGATTGTTGTTTCTTACGGCACAGGCAGTTTCTCCGGCAGGCGGATAATCGGGCGGGATGTTAATTTTGGCGGCAAGACCTTTACCGCCAGCGATACGATAAAAACATCGATGGACGCAACGGTTGGATCTCTTATGGTCCAGTGGGAATTTGCCCCGGCGTCGTTGCTGTCGGCTTTCCCTTCGCTTAATTCAGGCGAATTTGGATTGTTACTCGGTGCCAATTACCTGGGCTTTGATACTAAGGTTAGCTCCGGCACGACCGGCGTGAATACCAGCGAAAAGGCTAACATACCAATACCGGTTATCGGTGGTTTTATGGAAGTCGGTTTTATGGAGAGATTCAAGTTCGCCATGACCGCGACCCTGTTTAACCTGAAATCAGCAAAGATCGGGCCGAACCAGGTCAGTGCCAGTTACGCTAATCTTTCATTTGATGTGAAGATGAACGTTTACAAGAACATTCCGATCGGGTTGGGATACCGAAGCACCAGCCTGAATGCCGACCTTAAGGGCGGTTCGACGTTTTCTACCGACCTGGCAATGAAAGGATTTTACCTCGTTACGTCATATGGGTTTTAACTGACAGCGCCATTATCATGATGCCGCCGGTCGGCGGCATTGGAACGGGAGGCGTGGCCGAGTGGTTGATGGCGACGGTTTTGAAAACCGTTGTCCCGCTTGCGGGACCGAGGGTTCGAATCCTTCCGCCTCCGTTTTACTTAGTGCGGAGCTGATTTGGGTTCATTTTACACCATTTTAAGGCGGCTGAGACAGCGCGTTCAAGATATAGTCAAGATACAAATATGGAGAGGTGGCCGAGTGGTTGATGGCGGCGGCTTGCTAAGCCGTTGTAGGGGGTTTTCCCTTACCCTGGGTTCAAATCCCAGCCTCTCCGTTTTTTATTTAATAACTGATTATAATGGAATACAAATCGCTTATCACTTCCGCAAGGACCGCGCTTAAGCGCGCCTACGCGCCGTATTCTAAGTTCAAAGTAGGTGCCGCTATCCTGGCCCGGAACAACCGTATTTTCACCGGATGTAATATAGAAAACGCTTCTTATGGGTTGACCGTTTGCGCCGAAAGGGCAGCGGTATTTAACGCGGTGTCGGCCGGAATCCGGGATTTTAAGGTAATTACCGTAGTAACTAACGGCAAGACAATCGCATATCCTTGTGGGGCCTGCCTTCAGGTATTGTCCGAGTTCTCTCCAAATATTACCATAGTGCTTGTTTCCGGTAATAAACAGCCGATAGTGAAACCGCTTGGTGAATTATTGGTCACTCCCTTTAGATTCCACCGTGATTAGCCGATATTAGTATTACGTAGGTTTATAAGTAAGAACTAATATTCGTTTATCATCAGGAGGAGCATATGAAGAAATTCTTATTACTAGTCGCGCTTATCGTAATTGCATGGTTGGTTTATAGTTATGTTTTGGTCCCTGGCAGGGATAAACAGAAACCACCGCCTCCTCCGATTCCTGGGCCGGTTGACAACAATCCGCCGTCAAACCCTCCGACCGACGGTGTTATGCTTTTCAGCCAGGGTAAATATAAAGAAGCCATAAAAAGGCTGGAGCAGGAAATAAACGACGGCAAGGCTGAAGACCAGGGCAAATACTGGTATTATATTGCTGTTTCCCATGACAAGTTAGAGCAATCCGAAAAAGCGCTCAAGGTTTGGGAAAAGATTGTCAAGGAATACTCCAGCGCCGAGTATTGCGGTGATGCCTATTACGAAATCGGCCGCCGGAGCAAGGATAAAGCCCAGAAAATACAGTATTTGGAAACAGCCCAGGCCAAGTTTCCCCAGAGCCAGGGCGGCCGGGCGGCAGGAGTTGAATTGGGCGAATATTATCTCAGCGACACCAGCATCCAGGACCGCGAGTTCAAAGCGCGGCACGCATTTTCCATGGCTTTAAGAAGTAATCTGCCCAAGGAAAAGGCCGATGATATTAAAAATAAGTTGATTGAGATAAATAAAAAACTGGTGTTTTCACCGTATCCGACCCCGGACAGCACGATGTATGCTGTAGTCCCCGGAGATACTATTGCGGCTATTTCTAAAAAGTATAAGGTTGTTGCTCCGGGCGACCTGTCGCTCGGGCATATCAGGCGGGTTAATGGCGTAAAAGGAACTAATATTTTCCCGAATGATAACCTCAAAATCCTGACGGGTGTTTTCCATATTGAGATTAACAAGGTCAACCACACGCTGACTCTTTATATGAATAACGAGTATATCAAAGAATATATGATTGGCGTCGGGTCTCCGGAAAAGAGCGAGACTCCGCCCGGCGAGTTCCATATAGCCGGCAAAGTTGTTCATCCGCCCTGGACCAAACGCTTTGAAGACGGACATCAGGAACAGATCCCTTACGGCGATCCGCGCAATGTGCTTGGAACGCGCTGGATGGGGTTTAAAGAACGGCCCAGGCTGGGCATTCACGGTACCACCAAGCCCGAAAGCATCGGTCAGAATGTTTCCGACGGTTGCATCAGGATGCACAACGCCGAAGTGGAAGAGCTTTATGACCTTGTTCCCGAAGGGACAAAGATCATAATCGAGTAGGTTTCAGTCCAAGGCGTTTCGGGTCAAACTAGCCGGGCTTGCCTCAGCATTTATACTGAAATTCTTGCCAAAAAATAATCTACTATTACATTAGGACGTTTAATTGCCTTATGCAAGAGAGGGTTGGCCAAATGAATCAAGTGAGCAACAACACTGCTACAAGCAAGGGTTTTGAGCCACGGATAGTCGCATTCCTGTGCAACTGGTGCAGTTATGCCGGCGCCGACCTGGCCGGCACCAGCCGGCTTAAATACGCGCCCAATATCAGGGTTATTAAGGTCCCTTGCACAGGCCGGATTGACCCGCTCTTCATCCTCAAAGCTTTCGAAACCGGGGCGGACGGCGTGTTGGTATCGGGTTGTCATCCCAACGATTGCCATTACCGGAGCGGGAACTTCCTGGCCCGCCGCCGCTGGATGGTATTCACGGACATACTCGGGTTTGCCGGCATCGAGCCGGAACGGATACATTTCTCCTGGGTTTCCGCGGCCGAAGGAGGTAAATTCGTCGAGGTTGTCAATAACGTAACCGAAACAGTCCGCAAATGCGGGTCTTTCAAGGAAGTTTCTCGGAAATGATAGATAAGCTGCAAAAACGCGTTAAAGAACTGCTTGAAGCCAAGACCATAGCCGTTTTTATCGGTTATGAAAAGGGCGATAACCCCGAACTTGGCCGCCCGGTTATGGTAACGTCACCCGATCAGGCGGATAAACTGGTTTATGACAAGACCTGCCGCGTTATGCTCAGTAAATATATCCTGAAACCAGAAGTCAAGTCGTTGGGCCGGCGAGGTATTTTAGGGACGTTATCAAACCTTAGGGCTATTACCGGTTTAATACAGGAAAAGCAGTTATCGCGTGCTGATATTTATGTCATTGGCCTGTCTTGTAGTAATAAACTGCCGGAGGTATATGATGAGACCATTGAAATATCAGGTGATTTCAGCGTTATTGATTCAGTAGAAACTGATAGACGGATAAAAGAGCTGTCCGCGTTGTCCATTGCGGAGCGCCGGCGATTTTGGGATAAGGAGTTCTCCAAATGCATAAAATGTTACGCCTGCAGGCAGATTTGCCCGCTGTGCTACTGTAATCGTTGCATCGCAGATAAGAACCAGCCGCCCTGGATTCCGACCTCGCCGCATCAGGTCGGTAATTTTATGTGGAATATCACCCGGGCCTACCACCTGGCCGGGCGTTGCATCAACTGCGGAGAATGCCAACGTGCCTGCCCGGTCGGTATTCCGCTGATGCTTTTTAACCGGATGATATATAATAACATCAAGGATAATTTCGGGTATGAAGCCGGATTCAATCCGGATAACCCGCCGCCGCTGGCTACCTATAATCCGGATGATAAGGAGAATTTTATAATATGAAGCACTCAATAACCACCGGTTTCAGCTTTGGGTCGACTTCAGGCGTGATTACCACGCTCGGCCTGATGGTTGGCTTGCATTCCGGCACGCACAGCAAAATGGCCGTGTTGGGCGGTATCCTGACCATTGCCATAGCCGACGCCTTCTCGGACGCTTTAGGCATTCACATATCCGAAGAATCGGAAAATACCCATACCCAAGCGGAAATATGGGTTGCTACCATATCGACATTCATTGCCAAATTCATAGTGGCGCTGACCTTTGTCGTGCCCATCCTGCTCTGGGAGTTTTCCAAAACATTCACAATCCCGTTAACTGATATAACAATGCCCATTGCTATTCTTGTGGCAGTGGCTTGGGGCCTTTTGCTTATAACCATGGTCAGTTTGCGTATGGCCAAAGCGCAGGGAAGCAAGGCTTCTCATGTGATATTGGAACACGTAATAATTGTCATAGTAGTTATTTTTATCAGCCATTTCGTAGGTGACTGGAGCCGGACATTAGGTTAATATGATAATAACATTATACCGGTTGGAATCGTTGATTGACGGCTTGATAAAAGATGGTCGCACCGTCGTCGGTCCGGTTAAGGAATCAAGCGGTTCCGCCTACCAGGTTATCAATTCTTTTAAGCAGATTAATCTCGGTTTGCCTTACCCGACAAAGTCGTCCAAGGAATATTTCCTGTCTGACAGCGAGCCGATACTTACATTCACATCCGGCCAGAAAGGTGTTGAGCTGAAAGACGCGCCTGAGCCGGCTGGCGTCATACTCTTTGGCCTGCGCCCGTGCGAAGCCGCTTCTTATCCGATTATGGACAAGGTTTTTGCCTGGGACTGCAATGACGAATTTTATATCAAGCGCCGGGAAAAGAATGTCATCATCTCTGTTGCCTGTGAGCAATCCGACCGGTTCTGTTTTTGCACCAGCACCGGGCTGGCGCCGGACAGTTCCGAAGGCAGCGATATCATCCTGCGCCGGACAATCAAGGGCAACTATATTGTAGAGGTGGTAACCGAAAAGGGCCGGGCGCTGGTTAATTCGAATAAAGGTTTGTTTAGCGACAACGTTTCAGAACAACCGGTCGAATGCAAAGGTCCGGACCGGAAGTTCGATTTGGATATGATCCGCCAGTGGTTGGATTCTAATTTCGAACATCCGATTTGGAACAAGATGACGTTACCCTGTATCGGTTGCGGCGCCTGCACGTTCCTCTGCCCGACCTGCCATTGCTTTGACATAGTGGATGAAGGCGCGCTTAATGGCGGCTGCCGCTACAAAAATTGGGATGCCTGCCAGTTCTCCATGTTCACGGTTCACGCTTCGGGGCATAACCCGCGCGATAACCAGTCCAAGCGTTTCCGCCAAAGGATACAGCATAAGTTCAATTACTATCCGGGTAAGTTCGGCCGGACCCTGTGTGTCGGTTGCGGCCGGTGCATCCGCCATTGCCCGGCTGATATGAGCCTGCTTGACGTATTAGTAAGCATAGATAAACTAGCTAAAACTTAATATGACTAATGTATATAAACCGCACCTGATGACCGTAACGGAAGTTACCAACGAGACCTACGACACCAAGACTCTCAAGCTGACTTTTCAGGATGAGTCCGTGGCTCGCTCGTTCAACTTTAAGGCCGGACAGTTCGGCTTGTATTCGGCCTTTGGCGAGGGTGAGTCGACTTTCTGCATCGCGTCAGCCCCGACCAAGCAGGGCTATATCGAATGCACTTTTCGCCGGAGCGGCCGGGTGACCAAAGCGCTGGCAAACATTGAAGTCGGCGAGACCATCGGTTTCCGCGGTCCTTACGGCAACTTTTTCCCTCTGGACAATTTTCAGGGCAAGAATATAGTCTTCATCGCCGGCGGCATCGGACTGGCGCCCATTCGCTCGGTCATCTGGAACTGCCTGGACCTGCGCGACCGGTTCAAAGACATTACCATAGTTTACGGCGCCCGGACCGTGGCCGACCTGGTTTACACCAAAGAGTTGCCTGAATGGGCCAAATATCCCGGCGTCAGGCTGGTTAAGGCGGTTGACCCGGGTGGTGAGACCAAAGATTGGGACGGCCAGGTTGGATTGGTTCCTAAGATACTGGAAGATGCCAAGCCGGACAGTGCTAATTCCGTGGCTCTGGTCTGTGGTCCGCCCATAATGATAAAGTTCACGCTTCCTGTGCTGGACAAACTCGGATTCGGGCTGAACAGCGTCTATACCACGCTGGAAAACCGGATGAAGTGCGGTATCGGCAAATGCGGGCGGTGCAATGTCGGTAAGGTTTATATCTGTAAGGAAGGGCCTGTCTTCACGGCCGGCCAGCTCAAGGATCTCCCACCTGAATATTAGTGCCACTTGGAGCGAAGCGACTTAGTGGCACTTATCCCGATACGAAGTATCGGGGCTAGTGCAAATAAAAGCTCATTAGTGCCGGTTCGAACAGCGTGAGTTACCGGCACCTTATCCCTGAACGAAGCGAATGGGACATACTGGGTCTTATCCAGTGAAAATCACATTATTATAGATAGTTACACTGGATTAGAGCGACTCAATGCCAATAAAAAAGGCCGTCCTTTTTAGGGGACGGCCTATTTCTTGACGGGGGCTGGCTAAATATTAATAAACTTAATCAAGCTTAACTCGTTCTGGAAACCTTTGCGGTAGGAATATTCCACCTCATCCATTATAGCCGAAATCAGGTAAACGCCCATTTGGTATTGTCTTTCGTTTTTTACCACCTTGGGGTCGGTGTAATTGATGTGATTGCCGTTGGTGTTATCGGTGATAACGGCCTTGAAGCGGACGTCGTCTATATGGATAACCACATCGATATTGCCCGGACGTTTGGTTCCGATAGCGTGCCGAACGATAGCCGAAAGCGCCTCATCCACGGCCAGCGCCACTAACCGGCCTTCACGTTCCGGCAAGCGGTCTTGTTTCCATATCTTACTGACCAGCCGGCGCACCTGGGCCAGGTATTTCGGATGGCAGGCGAATGTTAATGATTCCTGGAGAGATTTTTTATTGGTACTGGAGGCCTTTTTCTTATTGCTTGCCATTTTCATTGACCTTTCTTCTCTGCTCAAGTTCTTTCAATATCTTTATCAGCTGTGTCGTATCCAGGTAATCCATATCCAGCAGAACCAGGCCGATCAGGCGGCGGAAGCCCTTCTGCTTCAGATCGTTTTGTCTTTCCAGCGACTTTTTAACCTGGGCTTTGGTTATGAATCCCAATCGTATAGCCACCGCCCCAAAAAGTTCATGTTTAGGTTTATCCATATTACCTGTGCAGTGTAGCTTTTTTCTGGATAAAATCAAGCATTATCCGCGGTATATTTATCGGCTTAATCGGGTCGCGCACCACCGAGATGCGGAAACAGTTTTTATCGCCGAACGGGTCGCCCGGAGCCACCAGTACGCCCGTGCTTCTTACTAAATCATCGGCAAATTCCGTGGCGTTAGCCCATATTTTCTTGGGGATAATTTCCAGCCATAAATACAGCGGCAGCTGCGGCGAGCCGTACTTGAAGCGCAGGTATTTTTTTTCGCCTTTCTTCAGGCCTTTTTGGAATTTGTCGCACCAATTATGGAAGGTGTTGATGTTCTTTTTGATGTCCACCAGTACCCGTTGGTAATCGTTGAAGTAGGGCATCATGGCGTACTGGGTGATGGTGTTGGCGCCCAGGTACTTGGCAAAGAGCACCCGCATCGCCTCGAGCGTCTGCCGGTGCAGGCTTTCCAGTTCGGCCGGGATATGGATGACCTGCCAGCCGCCGTGCAGTCCGGTGCCCAGGGTCTTGTCGATTCCGCCCAGCATTATCAGCGGTATCTTATACTTATTGGATAGCCCGACGTAATCGGCCCTCAGTTTCGGGTCGATGAATTCCATATAGATGTTGTCGACGATAAGGAAGATGTTCTGGCCTTTTTTCTGGCGTTCGTGGATGGTCCGGACGATTTCCTCGACGATGCTCTTGTCCAGGAACTTGGCGGTGGGGTTGTCGGCCGGAATCAGGACGATGGCCTGGGTGCCGTCGTTAATCTTGCGCTTTAGCTGTTTGACGTCCGGCTGGCCGCAGAGCTTGCCTGCCGGGTGCCGGTCGACCAGATTCAGTTTCAGCCCGTTTTCCAGCAATATCCCGCTCCAGGGCGGATAGACCGGGTTAATCAGCATGATGTTGGGCCAGTTGGTCCGGCGGGCGAACTTAGCGGCTTCCTTGGTCCCGCCCGAAACCTGTGACATCATCCGGGCTAGGAACAGGATTGATTCGGTCACGCCGTTGACGATAAACACCTCGGTGTCCGGCACGCCGTAATACTTAGCCACGCTCTTGACCAGTTCCGGATGACCCTCGGAAAAGGTGTAACACATCGGCTGGTTCTCCACCGCCGTATGGATGGCTTCCTTGACCATTGACGGCACGATGATGTTCTTTTCCAGGTGGGTGTCGCCGATGTTTAGGAATACCACTCCGTGCTTGACGCCGTCGTGCGTCCACTGGGTGTTTTCCCGTTTGAGCTTCCGTCCGGTCAGGATGGCCGGGTTACCGCGCAGGGTCCAGAACTTGGACGCCTCTATCATCGGGTTAAAAGCTACGTTGCTCATAGCAGTACTCCTTACTATTCGGTATATATGATTACGATTTCAATATCGGTTTCAGTTCGTCTATGAACTCGCTCACGTCCTTGAACTCGCGGTAGACCGAGGCGAATCGGACGTAAGCCACCTTGTCCAGCTTCTTGAGTTCTTTCATTACCAGGTCGCCGATGAACTTGGCCGGCACCTCGTGGTCATATTTGTCATAAAGGGCCCGCTCGACGTTGTTGACGGTTTCCTCAAGCCTTTCCAGCGAAATCGGTCTCTTCTCGCAGGCCTTGGTGATGCCCGATATTATCTTGGCCCGTTGGAATGGCTGGGAAGAGCCGTTCTTCTTGATGACCCGGAGCAGCGCTTCCTCGCGCTTTTCATAGGTGGTATAGCGCCGGGCGCATTTCAGGCACTTGCGCCTGCGCCGGATTTCGTATCCGCCGTTGACCAGGCGGGAATCGACCACTTTATCCTTGTCCTGCTTACAGTTGGGGCATTTCATAATTGATACACTCTTGTCGTATTCAATATCTATCGAAAGTTCTGTCAAGAAAATCCTTTCGGGATTTTCTTCCATAGGGGTTATCACCCCTCTGGCGTGTCGCCTGTGGCGCCACTGTCACCCCCTGGGAGATTGACTGCAATCTCCCAGACCCCCACAGGCAGTATAGGAAGTATAAAACTTTCCTATACTGCAAGAATTTTATTGAACTATAACATGTTTTTGTTAGGTTATTCAGCTCAAATTAGATAGATAGAATATTAGTTATGACCACATATTATAGCGTCAGTATCCCGTCCGGGCAGGGTGGTATCAGCGTCATCGAGCTGTTCGGCTCGGGCGCCCGGCGCGTCATCGCCCAGGTATTCCGGCCGATAGCGCTAGCTCGGCTGCCTGTGAAGTTGTCCGCCAGAGGCGGATGCGACAAAGGAGCACAGCCGACTATGGGTGGCCGTAATTTCCATAGATTGCCACCCGCCAATCTTCGGCCCGACCATTTCTATCTGGGCAATATCTGCCGTCCGCAGGACCTGACCCAAAAGATAGACCAGGCCGTCATTCGATATATCAGACCGGACCAAAGCCTGACCGGGCTGGACACCGTCGAGATAAACGCGCACGGCGGGCAGATGTCGGTAAAACTGATAACCAACGCGCTTAAATCATTGGGCGCTAAGGAATCAACCACCGAACAGGTTATCCGGCTGGCCGGCCGTAAGAAGAAGGGATTAGATAAAATACAGCAGTCCGCCCTGCGTGAGCTGTTGCAGGCGCGCACACTGCTGGCCGGGCGGGTGTTGCTGGCCCAGTATCAGGGCGCGCTGTCAAAGGCGCTGTCCCGTCTGAAACGGATGCCTGAATCCGGGCGCAACAGGCTGGCCGGCCAGCTGTTACAAAGCGCGCGGCTGGGCATAGCGCTGACCCGGCCCAGGCGGGTGGTTATCATCGGCCGGCCCAATGTCGGCAAATCAACCTTGTTCAACGCGCTGGTCGGGCACGAGCGTGTGCTGGTCCATCACCGGCCCGGCACCACCCGGGACAGCGTTGAAGAGCTCATCGCCGTCGAAGGCGTTCCTTTCAAGCTGATAGACACGGCCGGCCTGCGCCAAAAGCCCGGCGGGCTGATAGAAAAGGCCGGTATCGGTATCACCAGGTCCGAAATAGCCCGGGCCGATGTCTTAATACTGGTGCTCGACGCCACCAAAGGCCTGACCCCGGCTGATAAAGAGATGCTGGCCGGGCTTATTCCGAAAAAGACTATAACCGTCTATAACAAATCAGATTTGGCGCAATCACCTGAACTTCGTATCTCCGCTCTGAAAGGCACAGGCATAGACAGGCTCCGCAAACGGGTGATAAAAGCCATCGGCCTCAGCGCGAAAGAGTTGAAGTATAAGTTTGGGACACCTGTGTTATTTGACAACGGCCAGATGAATATGGTAAAAACTATAATTAAGAAATAAAAGATTAAAATTAACTTTTCTATTTTCGTGGTTTCGTGGTAAATACTCAGTGTCCTCAGTGGCTAAATCCAGGGATTAAAATATGAAATATCCTGCTTGGGCGGATGAGTTTGCCGGGGCGGTGACGGTCTGCGACGCGCGCGGCATCATCCTGTATATGAACGCCAAATCCGCCAAGGTCTTCGGGCGCGACGGCGGACTGGCCCTCATCGGCAAGAACATCCTGGACTGCCATCCCGAGCCGGCCCGGGCCAAGCTGGCCGAGCTGATGGCCAAAAGGGCCAGCAACGCATACACCATTGAAAAGAACCTGCCCGAACTGGCGGCCGGTCAGGCGGGAGGCATAAAGAAGCTCATATACCAATCGCCCTGGTATGAAAAGGGCGAATACAAAGGATTTGTCGAACTGTCGCTGGAGATACCGTTTGATATGCCGCATTTTAAGCGCGGCAATCAGAGCAGTAGCCACAGAGACACAGAGCGCACGGAGCAGGCTTAAGAATTATATTATTAAGATTACCCATTATTAATGGTCTCTGTGTTCTCTGAGCCTCCGTGGCAAAATTATTAGGCGCTATAAATAACTATGCTGGACCATCTGATTACATATTTCTCGAGGGACATATTCTCCTATATCGGGGTGATTTTCGCATTGCTCCTGACCGGACTGGGAATGCCCGTGCCCGAAGACATCATCCTGCTGGCGGCCGGGTTCGTCACGGCCAACGATTACGCCCGGCTGGAGCTGATGATACCGATAACGATGCTGAGCATCCTCACCGGCGACCTGATAACCTTCTGGCTGGGCCGCAAGTATGGCAACCATATATACAGCATCAGGCCGTTTTCATACCTCTTTACCCAGAAGCGGGTGGCCCGGATAGAGAAGTTCTACGCCCGTTACGGCAAATCGGCCATATTCTTCGGCCGGTTCGCGGCCGGGCTGAGGGCGTTTATTTACGTCAGCGCCGGCGCGTCGCGCATGTCCATCGGGCGGTTCATCCTGATGGATTTCCTGGCCGCCTTAATCAGCGTGCCGTTGCTGGTCTGGCTGGGCTACTATTTCGAAGGCGAAATCAGGCAGATGGCCTTCTTCGTCGGGCGCATCAAGCTCTGGCTGGTTCTGATTATGCTCGTGGCCGTGGTAATCGTTGTGGTCAAGAACCGGCTCAAAAAACGCAGGAACAAGAAGGTATAGTGACAGAGCGCAGGCAAGTGTTAGCGGAGAAAATATATGGTTACGAAATCGCAAATAATGTACATTGAGTATAAAGGCGGCGGTCTAGCTGGTCCGGCAAGAATTGGCAGAGTTACTTTTTCCAAATCCGGTAAGTCCGTCTATTACAAAAATAAGTATTTTGAACCACTCAAGGGGGCAGGCTTCAAAGCGAACTTCTTCGACAAAGAAACCGGAGATGAGTATTGGATATCAGGCTGTCATAAAGACGGTCAAGATGCCCTTTATAGCACCACCGTGGTTATAGATGAAGACGCCAGAAAAGAATACTGGCTTCAAATCAGAGAGCAACCCGAGAATATTAAAGTAAGCAAACTTAAGCTTAAGGGCAAATATAACCGTTAACTGGAATTCGGGGGGCACTTCGCCAGGTCTGCCTGCCATCACCTGCCCGCTTCAGGGGTGGGGGCAGTTCCGCATCCAGCAGTCTTTTGTCTTCCAAAAACAATATAATTATTTGACAATGTTTAAGAAACGGCTATACTGCCCGCAGAGCATCTGTCGAAAGGAATGTTGTGGCGGCCTTAGTAAATCTATAACTATATAACTCTGTAACTGGCAAGGCGTGTGCCACCGGAATAGTACGGCGTAGGGGAAATAAAGGGAAGCGTCCCCAATATCCAATATCCCGTCTAAAGAGATTTTGTTATGTCCGTTCGAAACTTTAACGTAGGTGGCGAAGTAAAGGTTATTGATTAAAATGAAATCGATTCTTGAATTAACTGATATTGAAGCTAGAAAGTTTTTATTAAAACAGGAGAGCTACTGTAGTATCGATCTCCCTGTTTATTACTCTTTCCAGCCGTTACTTGATGCCGTTTCTACTGCAATTGATAATAAATCGCTCTCAGATTTTTATGGGACTTATTCTGAACAGGAGAATAAAAAGGATAAACCAACACGACCTTGCGATTATGAAAATTTGAACTATATGTTGCTGGATAATAAAGATGGTAAATATGCATGGCGCCCTCTTCAATTAATTCATCCTGCGATTTATATTGATCTTGTAAATAGGATGACGAGCACTGGCAACTGGGCTTTTATCACTAAGAGATTTGAACAGTTCAGGCAAAATAAACAACTGCTTTGCATAAGCTTGCCCGTTGAGTCCGAAAGCGAAAAATCTGATAAGGCCTCTTCGGTTGAGCAATGGTGGTTAGAGATAGAACAGCAATCTATTGAGTTAGGGCTGGATTACGAATTCATACTACATACAGATATTTCTAATTGCTATGGTTCGCTTTATACACATTCAATAGCGTGGGCTTTACATGGTAAAGATGAAGCAAAGAAATATAGAAAGGATAAAACATTTATTGGTAATGTTATTGATGAATGCATTAGAAATATGGCGTATGGCCAAACCAATGGGATTCCACAAGGCAGCGTTTTAATGAATTTTATTGCTGAGATAATTTTAGGATTTGCCGATTTACAGTTGGTGGAAAAAATCAAAAACCAAAACATAAATGACTACAAGATTTTACGATATCGGGATGACTACAGAATTTTTACAAATAATCCACAGGATACAGACTTTATAGTTAAGTATTTGACGGAAGTTCTAATTGACTTGGGGATGAAATTAAACTCTAGCAAGACAATTGCTTCCAGTAATGTAGTAAGAGATTCCTTAAAACCGGATAAGCTTTACTGGATGAATCAAAAGCAATTATCAAGCAACTTGCAGGAAGAATTATTCATTATTCATTCTTTGTCTGAAAAGTATCCAAACTCTGGCGTATTAGTCAAGCTTCTTTTAAAATTCTTTTATCGAATAGAGAATATAAAAGAAACAAGAGAACATTTATCAGTGCTAATTAGCATCATTGTAGACATTATGTTAAAAAACCCAAGAACTTACCCAACAGCGACAGCCATTTTGAGTAAGTTAATCAGTTTGCAGGAGAATAATGACGTTAGGCTAAAAATGATTAAAAAGGTTAAAGCACGTTTCGATAAAATTCCTAACACAGGCTACCTTGAAGTTTGGCTACAACGACTAATTTTAAAGTTAGATATGGATATTATTTTTAAAGAAAAACTTTGTGAAAAGGTAAATAATAATCAAGCTGTTATTTGGAATTCGGAGTGGTTGAATACTAAATTAAAAAATCTAATTGATAGTCATAGTATCATAGATTCTGACAAAATAGATAAAATGGATAAAATTATTGATCGCACAGAGGTTGAATTATTCCAATCTATCTATTGGGAATCTTAATTAACGGGTAAGTAGGGACACATCCCACGCCGGGTAATTCAGTAATTTAGCCCATTCCCGGTCAACACTTCCTAAAAAAACTTCACAAAATCCACATAATAAATGAACTTTTTCCCAGATTTTACGTTTTAATCCGGTGACACACACCTAATTTTGTAATCCGCTTGTCAGGCTCATTTCCGGGCACTGTTTTCGGCGAATAAGCTCTTTTTTACCCCTAAATCCTAATATAACGCATATTCAGACAGGGAGGGGGGGGGATACCACCCCTATATGGTAGGGGTATAGCGTATGGGTTATAGTACCCTAGAGTATGGGGTATAATACTAGGGGCTAAGTAGTATGATACTAGGGGCTAAGTAGTATGATACTAGGGGCTAAGTAGTATAATAATAAGGGCTAAGTAGTATGATACTAGGGGCTAAGTAGTATAATAATAAGGGCTAAGTAGTATGATACTAGGGGCTAAGTAGTATAATAATAAGGGCTAAGTAGTATAATAATAGGGGTTAAGTAGTATGATAATAGGGGCTAAATAGTATGATACTAAGGGCTGAGTAGTATTATAACAAGGGCTAAGTAGTATAATACTAGGGGCTAAGTAGTAATATACCCCACCCCTTGATTGATTAACGCCGGTTTTCCCCTGCTACCGTACTGCTTGCGTTCGGCCTCGGCCAGGCAGATGCTGAGTTTGAGGAAGAGCGGCTTCTGCAACTTTATGTTATTCATAAGCGTAGGATAGCATGGAATGGAATTAAGTCAAGTTTTGAGGAGAGAGACGAGCGACAAGATAATTACAGTTGCTTGGCCAGTTGCCTGGCGGCCAGAGTGGGATTTTTAGCGGTGAGGATGCCGGTGGACACGGCTATGCGCAGGGGCTTGCGGCCTGGATCGTTTGGTCTTTTTGCCCGGGACTGCTGAAACGAGTTTGTTGGCTTCCTCCAGCCAGTTGAGCCGTTCCTGATAGGTGCTTTTGAGATAGTCGTTGAGGTGTTCGCTGGGCGTAATTCTGTCTTCGTGGTTTTTTTTCATCGGCGCCTCTTGATTTTTATTATTTCCTTCAGGTTGGCGACATCAATCCGGTCCTGCGGCCGGCCGGCCTTTTTCTTTAATAGTATCAGATGGTTGATGGACAGCACCGGTATGGCGATATTTTTTATTCTTATCTTTTTTGCCGCTTTGGCCATCCGGTCAAATCTGATGGGCTCTTTGATAAATACGTCAATGGTTTTTAGGTGTTCTTTGGGATGGAAGAATGAGAAAACCTTCATATTTTTGGTTTTTATCCATTCCTGCCTTTTATTTTCATCCTTGAATTGCTCTTTGGTCACCGGCAGCCGCGGTTGATATCCCAATTTGGCGATGGCATCAAAAAAGCGGTCTATATTTTTTTCTGACAGGTGGATGGTGATATCCAGGTCGGCGGTGAATCTGGCAAAGCCGTGTAATACGGTGGCCACGCCGCCGGCTACTAAATATTCAACCCCGGCTTTGTTGAACGCCCTGAACACTTCTTCGTAAAACATATAACTTTTTTATATCAAATACCTCTCGCCGCGTCAAATTTAATCTCAGCTTTGTGGTGGGCCCGAGCGCTTGTATTATTCAGTTGCTTGGCCAGTTGCCTGGCGGCCAGAGTGGGATTTTTAGCGGTGAGGATGCCGGTGGACACGGCTATGCGCAGGGGCTTGCGGCCGTGGGCAGATTTGAGCTGTCCGATATTACCCTTGTTTATGCCGCCTATCAGGAAGTAGGGGATTCTGAGCTGCCGGACGGCCTTGCCCAGGTAGCCGTAGCCGTTGGGCTCGAGTCCGGGTTTGGTCGGTGTCTTATAGAACGGACCGACCGAGATGTAGTCGGCGCCCTGCCTTTGGGCGGACAGCGCTTCTTTGATATCGTGCGAGGTGGCGCCGATTATCCGGTTGACGCCGAGTATTTTGCGGGCCTGGCTGATAGCGATGTCGTCCTTGCCCAGATGCACGCCGTCGGCGTCGGACAGCAGCGCCAGGTCAGCCCGGTCGTTGATGATGAAGAGCTTGCGGTATTGCCGGGTGATTTGGCGCACTCGTTTTGCCAGCGACAGCAGTTTGTCGTCCATCAGGCCTTTGGACCTGAGCTGGACCATATCTACTCCGGACCCGTCTGCGTGCGCAGTCCGGGCAGGCCTGAGCAGTCCGGGCAGTTTGTTGATATCCTTTTCGGAGATGAGGAGATAAAGCCGGGTATTTGCCAGCCAGAGGTTAGGATGGAGCACGAATCTGAATGATTGTTCCAGCTGGTAGGCTTGGAACCTGAGGGCTTCGACCCGGCGGGCCAGCCCGGGCAGGTCGGCCTTGAGGTATTCGATGATGGAGCGGAGCGATTCCTGCAGGCGTTTGAGGTTGCTGGTGACTATTTCCGGGTTGGTCTTGGATCCGGCCGGGTTGTCCTTGCCCACGTCGGCGCTGATATCGCGCGAGGCAATCAGTCCGCGCTCGAGCGGTTTCATCAGCCGGACCAGTCGGTGCCTGATGCCGCGGGCCGATTGGTAGAGCGGTTTGTCGTCCAGCCCGAACCGGGCGTAGTCTTCGATGACCCGGGTGGCCTCGCGGGCGCGGTTGTAGTTGACGTCAATGATACGGTAGAGCATAAGATTCCGTAGCCACAGAGGCGCAGAGGGCACAGAGAGCATTGATAATAAGTAATTTTAACAATATAATTTTTAATTCCCCGCTCCGTGTGCTCTGTGTCTCAGTGGCAAATTTTACGATTTATGGTAGCAATTACTGGTTGGTTGTCAATTCTTTGTCGCAGGAATAGCAGATGAATTTGACGCCGGGGTTGAAGAGGATGACGTTATAGCTATGTCCGCATTTGGGGCAGGTGATGAGGTGATGCCCCTGGAATTCAGATATTTTTTGGACGTTTTCCTCGGTCAGGAATCCTTTTTTGACCATAATCTCGCCCAGCCGGAGCGGGTAGTCGTCGGCCATTTCCAGCTGGACGCCCAGGCATTCGTCCACGTGTTTTTCAGAGGCAAAGCCCAGGCGCATGGCAATCTTGCCGAAGATGTTGTCTTCCTTGAGCCGGCGCGCCTTGATGGCCTTGGTCTCGATGCTGCGTTTCTGGAGGTCTACAAGCGTCTGGTGCTGGGCCGGGGTGATGTAGTTCTTTTCCAGGAGTATCTGCCCGAGCGCCCGCCATTCCTTGAGGTTGCGCTGGAACTTGACGCACTCGGCTATCTGCTCCTGGCTGACCATCTTGGAGCGGATGGCGATGTCGCCGAATATTAAATCATCTTTTTGTGCCATAAACCGCAAATACTCTATTAAGGACTGATTTCACAAATCCTAATTTAATTAACCCGTGAAAGTTTTGCAATATTTTTATAGTTTCCCGGCCAGCCATAGGTTCAGCCCGATGATGCTTTTGGCGTCTTTTATCCGGTTTGTCCGGAGCATCCGGCTGATATCACGGCTGGTGAATATCCGGCAGTTGATGTATTCATCGGCATCCTGGGCGGCTTTGGTCCTGGACTTGGCCAGTCCTTTGGCCACGAACAGGTGTATCCGCTCGGTGCAGAATCCGGGACAGCTGAAGAAGGTGAGCACTTTTTTCATAGTCCGGGCGGCGTAGCCGGTTTCTTCAATCAGTTCGCGCCGGGCGCAGCGGGCGGGTGGCTCGTTTTTGTCCAGAGTGCCGGCCGGTATTTCCCAGAGCGCCTGTCCGGCGGCGTAGCGGAACTGGCGGACCAGCAGGACTTTGTCTTTTCCGATGAGAGGTATCATGGCGCTGGCGCCGGGATGGACCACGGTGTCGCGCTCGAAACGATGGCCGTCCGGTCCGGTCAGCCGGCTGTTGACCAGGCTGAATATCCGGCCGCGGTAGATGGTCTGGGCGGAAGATATTTTATAGGCCATTGACTTCTCCGAACTGGGTCTGGTAAAGCCGGGCGTAGAGCCCGTTTTTCTGGAGCAGCTCCTGATGCGAGCCCTGTTCCATAATGGCGCCTTTTTCCAGGACGATAATCCTGTGGGCGTTCTGGATGGTGGACAGGCGGTGGGCGATGATGAAGGTGGTCCGCCCCTGCTGGGTAATCAGGTTATGCAGGGCGTTTTGGACTATTTTCTCCGATTCGGTATCCAGCGCCGAGGTGGCTTCGTCGAGCAGCAGGATGGACGGGTTTTTGAGTATGGCCCGGGCGATGGCCACGCGCTGGCGTTCGCCGCCGGAGAGCTTGACGCCGCGTTCGCCGATGACGGTGTCGTAGCCCTGAGGCAGTGTTTCGATGAAGTCGCCGATATAGGCAGAGCGGGCGGCGGATTTGATTTCGTCCTCGGAGGCGCCGGGCCGGCCGTAAGCGATGTTCTCGCGGATGGTCGAGTTGAACAGGAAGGGCTCCTGGCCGACGATGGCGATGTGTTTGAGGAGCGAAGCCAGTTTTACGTTGCGGATATTAAGGCCGTCGACGGAGACGACGCCCTGGGTCGGGTCGTAGAATCTGGAAATCAGGTCGAGCAGGGTTGATTTACCGGAGCCGGTAGGGCCGACCACGGCGATGATTTCTCCGATTTTGACCTTGAGGTTGATATCGCGCAAGACCGGTTCGCGGTCATAGGCGAAGGAGACGTTATTGAATTCGATATTATTGCTGAATGATTTCAGTTCGGCGGCATTGGGCGCGTCGACGATTTCCGGTTTCAGGTCCATCATCTCGAAGATGCGTTGCGCGCCGCCCAGCGAGGCCTGGAGCGAGCCGTAGGTTCGGCTGATGATGCGGATGGGTTTGAAGGCGAGTATCAGGAAAGCAACAAAGATAAAAGCGGTTGTTATTTCCAGCCGGCCGGTTTGGAGGACGTAAAAGAACCCGTAGGCGGCGCCCAGCAGCAATAAAGCGCCGATTAGTTCGGTAGCGCTGAGGAGCATGGCAATGGCCCGGGCCACGCCGAGCGATTTGCGGAAGAAGCCCATATGTTCTTTGTTCAGGTCCTGTTTTTCCTTCTCCTCCATCTGGAACGATTTGACCACCTTGATGCCGGTGAATATCTGGTGCATTGATTCGGTCACCTCGCCCAGCTTGACCAGGCTCTTGTAGCGGTACTTGCGTATCTGGCGGCTGAAGGCGACGATGGGCAGGGCGACCAGCGGGACGCCGATGAGTATTAACAGGGTGATTTGCCAGTCCAGGACGAACATATAGCCGAAGGTCATTAGTATCATAATGGGTTGCTGGATGAAATCGCCGAACAGGAGTTGGAGCGCGCCCTGGGTGATGGTGATGTCGTTGGTCATGCGCGAGAGCAGGTCGCCGGACTTCTTGTCGTGGAAGAACCTGATGGACAGGTTCATAAGGTGTCCGCAGACCTTGTTGCGGATATCAATGACAATCCTGAGGGTTATGTATTCCTGGAGGTATTCCTTGAGGTAGTTGAAAATGACCACCAGGATAGTCATCAAGAGGTAGATGATGGCGGTGTTGATAAGTGTTTTTTCAGGCGAGTCGCCCTGGATATAGGATTCGAACGGTATGGAAAACTTGGCTGTTTGTGCGGGGTTGAGAGCGCTGACGTCCGGAAGGGCGGCGCCGGCTGCGGTCTTGGTCTTTAAGACGTCGCTGATGGGTTTTATAAGGAGAATCCGACCCTGGGAAAGCAGTCCGTAGAATATTATCGAGACCATGGTAACGATAATCAGGGCCCAGTAGCGTCGGGCAAAGGGGTATAACTGGGCAATCAGCCTGCGAGAGTTATTCAGATTCATATTAATATGCGTTATTGCGGGTTAGCCAGCTTTTCGCATTCCGCTTTTATCGCCTGGATACGGACTTTTGGGTCGGGCAGTATTGCGGGGTTATCCAGAAGTTTTTTGCTTTCGGATATGACCATCTGGTAATCAGTTTTGAGTTTCAATATGGACAAGCGCTCTATCTGGATGTCCCACCAGTCGTTGGAATCTACTTTCAGGTCGGGCAGGATATCCAGGCAGGTCTTTATGGCCGCGTCGTGTTGCCCCAGGTTTTTATATGATTCAATCAGCATATTGGTGAATATGAGTTTTTCCGGGTAGGCCTTCTGGGCGTCCTGGAGATGGGGGATGGCTTTTTCGTAGTATTTAAGCCCGACCAGGATGCGGGCCAGCGGCGCCTTGTTCTTGACCAGCCGCGCTTTGGCGTCATCGGCTTGGAGCGCCGGGTGGGCTATGATTTTCTGGTATATTTCCATGGCCCGGGTGAGCTGGTTGGCCAGTTCAAGTTTCTGGCCGATTTCTTCCATCAGGTCGAGGTTGTCGGCGATAATGGCGTTGACGGCGGCCCAGGCGGCGGAGGCTATTTTTTCATCCGGGTCGCCCATAGTTTGGAGCAGCGGGGTGATGGCCGAGGCGTCCTTAATCCGCCCCAGCGCGCCGGCGGCCAGCTGGCGGGTACGCGAGTCCTTGTCGGACAGCATTGATTTGACCAGATCCGGGATAGTTTCCTTATTGGACATCTTGCCCAGCGATTCGGCGGCTATTTGGCGGACGTCCGGGAATTCGTCAGACAGTAACTTGACCAGCTTGGGCGCGTATTCGGGCAGTCCCATCCGGCCGAAGCTGTTGGCGGCTGACCAACGGACGTTCTTGCGGGTATCTTCCAGGTAGCGGGCGATGATTTCGGCACTGGTCGGGTCCTTAAGGTTGCCCAGGAGTTCGATTGCGGCCCGGGTGATGTTCTCATTATTCTTGATTTCCGGCAGTGCCAGGTATTCGTGGATGGTTGGTACGGGCTCGCGTGATTTTATTTTATCGAGTGAATCAAGTATGATTAGGATGGTTGGTTCCGGTTCGGACTTTAATCCGAGCAATAACGGCGCGACCGCAGTGGGCGTGGCAATCCGGCCGAAAACCGCATAAATCTTATCGCGTATGGTTTGCTCTTTGGCGCCGGACAGGATGTTGGTTAGTGAGGGAACGACCTTTTCATCGCCCAAATCGCCCAGAAGCGCTATAATCTGTATGCGAATGTCTTCTTCAGCTTTGGCATCAGATCGGGCTGGGATAGGCTGGTTTATTATTTCAACTAATTTAGTAATCAACTGCTTGGTTACTTCTTTATCCAGTGTTTTAAGCTGTTCGATGGCGTATTTTCGCATTAGGGGAGATTCATCGTCCAGAGCGGCGGTCAGGTATTTGAGGACTGTAATATCATCGTGCTGGGCTCTGGCCTGCTCGATGCGGATTTTCATTAGGTCCAGGCGCATGGTTGAAAGGGATGTTTTGAGTTGTTCGATCTGGGCGTCCTTCTGCTTGAGCATATCCAGCTGGGTAATGATGGCTAGGTTGAGCCACTGTTCGCGTGAGGCATATTTATTGTCGTTCCACCAGCCCAACCATTCTTCCTTGGTGTAGAAGGTCTGGAATGTTATGGCGTATAAAGTCCGGTTGATTTCAGTGTTGAGGTCGGATTTCTTGTTGTTGAAAAGTCCAAGCAGGAACGGAACGCTCTTTTTGGTTGGAGCATAGGCCAGGCCACGGACGATTTGGCTGCGGATGATTTCGTCTTTGAGCGGTTGGTTAAGCGATATAATGAGCAGGCGAGCCGATTTTTCAGGATCAGCGAATCTAAGCGAGTCGTAAACTAACGGCAGGATAGGGGTATTTGCCCGGTCAAGTAGCCCGACGATAGGTTCAAGGAAGCGCTCGACCGTTTTGGCCCGGGCCTCTGGTTTATGGGTGCCGTTTTTCTTGCCGTTGGTGGTCAGCGCGGTCATTATGGTTTTTGCAGCTTCTTCGTTATCTCCTTTGAGACCGTTCGTGATTATTTTAGCCGAGGTTTTATTATCCAGATAAAGCAGGCGTTCAGCTGCAAAGAGTCGTTCTTCCGGTGAAGGCGAGACCAGTTTCTGTTTTAGATGTTCTATTTCGTCATAAGTTGAAACGGGCTGGATGTCGTCTGTCAAAGTTGTGCCTTTGCTGTCAAGGGTTGGATTTGACGGAAACTGTAATTCGTAACTTTTGCAGGAATTAAGGGCTATCAATAATAGGGCAAGCGCCGATAGTTTTTTGTACATAAACGTAAAGTTATTTTATCCGTTCATAATTGGTTGTCAATACAAAATAATAATATTTAATCGGCAAAATAGGCGTTTATATGGAATAGTTTGCATAGTTCAATTTGATAGGGTTAGCCAGTGCATTTGCCGAAATATATATATGGTGGATAACGAAGAAATAACGCAGGGTGGTATTTCCCATGTTCGGGAGCTGGGCAAGGACTTGCTGGGCTATCTTCCTTCCAAAATAGTGCCGCTAATTACCAGTTTTGTTGCTACGGCGATTATTACCAGGATGATTAAGCCGGATGACTATGGGTTGCTGACCTTAGTTACCGCGACCGTTACTTTTGCCGGGACATTGGGTTTTGATTGGATAGGGTATTCAGTCTGGCGGTATTATGATCAATATAAACAGAATGATGAACTATCCCTGTTTATGGGAACGATTATTAACCTTAATATTTTGATGGCCGGTATTGTTGGCGCCATTATTTATGGGATGGCCTTATTTTATAGCAATGATGTCAGTTTCAGCCAGCTTTTGAAAATTGCTATATTGTTGTTAGTGACTGGGCGGATTTATACATTTATAATTTTCATATTTCAATTGCAGAGGAAGCCCTTTAAATACAGCCTGTATTCCTCAATCGTAGCTGTGTTGAATGTGGTATTTATCGGCATATTTCTTTATTACTTTTCGGCCAGGGTGGACAATATTATTTATGCGGCTGTTATTGCTAACGGCATTGTATCCATCCCGGGGATAATAGATCTTTATAGGAAACTCAGCGTAAAATGGTCGTCTTTTTCCGGGCGTATAGTAAAACAAGTGGTTTTGTTTGGATTGCCGCAATTAGGGACTTTATTAGGGGCTGTTTTACTTTCTCTGTCTGATCGCTTTATGATAAATTATTATTCCAGTACTGCTGATGTTGGTATCTATAGCGCTGGTTATAAAGTAGCTGAATTTTGCCTGAATTATGCATATAACTTTTTACTTTTGGCGGTTATGCCCATAATCATCCAGACATATGTAAAACATGGAGAAAAGCTTGTCAGTGATAAGTTGAAGATGTTTATTGGGGTTTATCTTATGATTTTGATCCCGGCGGCATTCGGCACAATTGCTGTTGGGCAGGATATTGTGAAGATAATGATGGGCATTGAATACCACGGCAGTTACATTGTATTGCCGTGGGTGGTTGGTGGCGTATTCTTTTTCGGGTTGAGCCAATATTTTACATTGCCGTTACAGCTAAAGGAAAGGCCCTCGATTATTGCGATATTGATATCCGGCGCGGGTGTTCTTAATATACTGCTTAATATGGTGATGATACCAAGATGGGGTATCATCGGGGCTGCGGCCGCGACACTGATTGCTTATTTTGCGTATGCGGTTACTTCGTATTGGATTAATAACAAGGTTATTAGAATAAGGATACCTTTAGATACATTGATAAAATCGCTTATATCAGCGGTGGTTATGTATCTTAGCGTAGATTTTGGCGTTAGTAAATTTATAAATCTAGGTTTGATACCTGGTTTGATTATAAAGATTATTTGGGGCGCTATTATTTATTTTGCGGTTTTGTATATTTTAAGAGAACCTATCATATCAAAATTGGCGTTTATAAGAGGCAAGAGTTCAGAATAAAATGAAACACCTGTTATTTAAGGCATTTAAAAAGACTTTTTATTTTTTTTCCGGATACGGTCTGACTAAATTCTATCCGATGTCGGTTATTTGGCCAAAGATATACCGCAAGATTGTGGCTAATGCGCATCCTGATTTAGCGGATGTTCAGGGGCATAAGATGTTTCTTGATCCGTATGATTCGCTTAGTTTATCCATGAATGGTGTATATGAGCCGCTTGAAACGAGTATTGTTAAACAGTATGTGAAAAAGGGGGACATTGTATTAGATATCGGGGCGAATATCGGATATTACACCCTCCTTTTCGCGCGATTGGTGGGAGATGAAGGTAAAGTCTATGCTTTTGAGCCGGAACCGGATAATTTTGAATTACTCAAGAAGAATGTTGAGATTAATAAATATGAGAATGTGGTGTTGATTCAAAAAGCGGTATCGGATGTGGGCGGTAAGATTAGATTATATCTTTCCGGCGATAATAAAGGAGATAATCGGATATTTGATTCCGATGATAACCGGCCTTATATTGATGTAGATATGGTATCTCTTAGTGATTATTTTAGTGATTATAAGGGTAAAGTGGATTTTGTAAAAATGGACATCCAGGGGGCCGAAGGACGGGTAGTTAAGGGCATGATAAACTTACTTAATAACAATCGGCAGATAAAAATCATCAGTGAATTCTGGCCGGAGGGTCTTGATAGGGCCGGGACTAAACCGGAAGAATATCTGATGACATTAGAATCTTTTGGATTTAAACTTAATATCATAGATGAGGAACAGTCGAAGATTATTTCTATGGGTGTGGATGAATTAATCAAGATTTATGAGCGTCACGAAGAGTGGAATTTATTCTGTATTCGGGATTAGGTGTAAAAATATGGGGAATTAATAGTTTACTCGGTATGTTTTTTTCGTGTTTAAAGAAAATGGGGTATTTGAAAGGTTAACTAAATTGGAATATGTCGTTATGGCAGAGCGCATCCCGTAGAAAGTAATACATAATCGCATCTATAATATTATCGTTTTCTTATGAAGGTTTTATTTGTCACTTCGTGGTATCCCAGTACGGCTAGCTCTATCGCTGGTATTTTTGTCCGTGAACATGCAAAAGCAATTTCTTTATATAACGAAATAATAGTGCTTTATCCGGAAATTGCTTCGGCGAAGTTGCCCATATCGGATAGTATAGAGGATGGATTGCGTACCATTAGGGTATTTTACAGGGTTCCAATTAAATACACTACTGTTATTTCTCAATTATGTGCGGTATATAAAGCGTTTTGTTATCTTAGGAAACAGGGTTATATACCGGATATTATTCATTCAAATACTCACGAGGCTGGTATGGCTGGTTTGTTATTAGCTAAACTTTATCATCGACCGGGAGTGATTACTGAGCACTATTCTGGTTTTATTGGGCATTCTCAATTAACATTCCGGCAGAAGTTATTGGCCAGATGGGCGATGTTGCAGGCAAGGGTGGTTATGCCGGTCAGTAACTGCTTAAGAGATGGTATGATTAATTTGAGCATTAAGAATAAATTTTGTGTTATTCCGAATGTTGTTGACACGGGGATTTTTTTTCCATTATACAAGGAAGCAATGAATAAAGCGCAAAAGAGAATACTTTTTGTTGGGCTATTAAGGCCCGAAAAAGGGATAAATTATCTTTTGGAGGCCCTGTCAATTATTAGAATGAATAGGGATGATTTTGTATTGGATATCGTTGGTGGTAGTCCTGATTATATGGGATGTGAGGAATTAACTGCAAAATTAGGGTTGAAAGACAAAGTGCGATTCCATGGGATAAAGCCAAAGAATGAGGTAGCGGAATTTATGCGCCAAAGCGATTTTATTGTTATCCCGAGTCTTTTTGAAACATTTGGAGTTGTGACAGTAGAAGCATTGGCTTCTGGCAAGCCGGTTATTGCCACAACAACTGGTATTGCTCTTGAAGTTATAACCAAAGAGAGAGGCCTTTTAGTTCCGCCTGGAGATATCAATGCCCTGAAAAATGAGATTGAGTATATGCTTGACCATTTTAAAAATTACGATACAAAAGCAATTGCCCATTATGCCCGAGAGAAATTTAGCTATAAAGCTGTGGGGCATCAATTTGATATGGTTTATAAAAACTGCATAAAATAGCTTTTATGGTGGGAGTAATTTGATTGTCCGAATAGTTAAATAATATGCGTACTGACGTAGTTCATACTTTCGGAACCAGAATTGTGACTTTTATCATTAGCGCCGTTGCCTCCATTATTCTTGTACGTTTTTTGGGGGCCGAGGGTCGGGGGGTTCTAGGTGTGATTCTAATGACGGTTGGTATACTGACTATTTTAGCTGATTTTGGAATTACTTTTGCCAATGTTTATTTTACTACCAGGGAGAAACCATCTGTTTTGTTCTGGAATTCTTTGTCCAGCGGGATATTTATAGGTCTTATTCTGATTGGCGTGGCGAAAATTATTATATTAGTTATTCCCTCAGCATTCCGTGGTATTGAACATCATCTTCTTTTGTTGTGCGCTATTTCATTACCATTTATCCTGGTGACTACATATTTCAGCGGAATTATTAGGGGGTTGCAGGAGATAAAGGCACTTAATATATTCTCTTTTTTAAATACCATTTTTATCCTGTTGGCATACATAATTATTCTATCGTATTACCCAACTGTGAGGACAGTCATTTTGATAATACTAGCTTCAAATGTTTTTTTATTCCTAATGCATAGTATTTACTTATCAAGAAAAGTATCAGTAGGCAACCCTGTTTTAGATTTTAAGGTATTAGGGAAAAGTATTTCTTTCGGTGTTAAAGGTTATTTGGGCAATGTACTGCAATTTTTTAACTACCGGATTGATGTTTTGATTGCCAACTGGTTTTGCGGGCCGCGTTATGTGGGGTTTTATGTTGTTTCGGTCGCAGTGGCGGAATCACTTTGGCATCTTGGTAACAGTGTTTCATCGGTATTGTTCCCTTATGTATCAGCATGCCGTGATGATCGGGAAAATGCTCGGATTACCACAATCTACAGTCGGGTGACTTTTTATCTTACTTTACTGATGGCTCTTATTATAGCTTTTATCAGTCCATATTTAATTACTTTATTATTCGGAAGTGATTTTAGCGAATCGATTCTGCCGTTTTTACTGCTTTTACCAGGTGTGGTTATTTTTTCGTTTACCACGGTTATCGCAAGTTACCTGGCAGGAGTCGGATTACCGCATTATAATACAATAGTTGCGGCTGTTTCATTTGTAGTAACAATTATTTTAGATGTTATTTTGATCCCACGCTGGGGTATTAATGGAGCTGCTATAGCTACGTCAATCTCTTATATTACAGCAACTGTTGTTATAATTTTGCTGTATAAAAAACAAACAAAGATTTCACTGGGAGAGATTATTTTACCCAAGATATCTGATTTCCTGAGTTTACGCTCTGTTTTTAAAAGATAGGAACTAATTTTTATTCTTGAGGTAGCTAAAATATGTGTGGAATTTGCGGTATTTACTCTTTAGATAAATCTGGCGTTAATCAGAGTTTGGTTAAACGGATGAACGACCAGATTATACATCGAGGCCCTGATGATGAAGGCTATTGGCTTTCGCAAAACAGCGTTCCATTTATCGCTTTGGCCAGCAGGCGGTTATCAATTATTGACTTGTCCGCGGCCGGACACCAGCCAATGGCCAATGAGGATAAAACTCTTTGGATAACTTATAACGGGGAAATTTATAATTACTTGGAACTAAAACAGGAGCTGGAAAATTTCGGGCATAAGTTTAATTCTGACAGTGATACTGAAGTCATTCTTCATGCTTATGAACAGTGGGGAACCGAATGCCTTAGGCGTTTTAATGGAATGTGGGCATTTGTGCTATGGGATAGCCGCAATAAAAGATTATTCTGCGCCCGGGACTATTTCGGAATTAAGCCGTTTTACTATTACCACGATAAAAATATTTTTGTATTTGCTTCTGAGATCAAGGCTATTTTGGCACACCCGGCTGTTGCTAAAAAGATTAATCATGAGATATTATATGACTACCTGACTACCGGTTATGTAGACCATTCCGAGGATACATTTTTTGCCGGAATAAAACATCTTAAATCTTCGCATTATATGCTGATAGATAGTAAAAATAATGCTACAATAAATAAATGGTGGAATATTGAGGCGGGTGCCATAGGAGTTATTGATAAAGGTGCGAACGAGCATGATGTCGTAAGCAATTTTCGCGATTTACTTGAGGATTCGGTTAGAATAAGATTGAGAAGTGATGTTCCTGTGGGGACATGTCTTTCGGGTGGGCTTGATTCTTCATCAATTGTTTGTCTGATAAATCGTCTATTGCTTCAGCATAAGGTGGTTAGACCGGAATTAATAGGGGCGCACCAGAAAACTTTTTCGGCTTGTTATGATGACAAGCGTGTGGATGAGCAGAAATTTATGAATATGGTAATTCAGCAAACCGCGGCTGAAAGCCATAAGACTTTTCCTAGCAGTAAAGAGTTGTGGAATGATTTATCTAAGCTGATCTGGCATCAGGAAGAACCATTCAGATCTACGAGTATATACGCACAGTTTTGTGTGATGAAGCTAGTATCTCAGAACAAAGTTAAAGTCCTTCTGGACGGTCAAGGGGCCGATGAGCTCTTGGCCGGGTATTTCAATTATCCGGCAATTCTGTTGAATAGCCTTATTTCTAAAGGTGATTTGTCAAAGGCTTTTTACGAATGGCGGCATAGCATTTTTTCAACCCCATATCAAAAAGTTAAGTTATTACTTTTTATCATATACAGTCGGTTACCTTCAAATTTAAGGAGTTTAGCTCGTTCTTCTCTGGCGGCATTGTATCAGGAGTCATCTGTAAAAAGTAAGCCATTTGCGGTGAGGGAAGATTGGGCGATAAAATTCAAGGGGAGAATTAACAGTTTTTATGAAGCACGGTATAAATATACGAATGATTTAAACCGGACTTTATATTCGGATACTTTGGAGTATGGATTGCCTGCACTATTAAGATATGAGGATAAGAACTCATCAGCATTTTCTTTAGAGGCGCGAGTTCCTTTTCTAGATCATCGTTTTGTCGAGTTTTGTTTCTCGTTATCATATAATTATAAAATAAGAGATGGTTTAACCAAGTGGATTTTGAGAGAATCCATGAAAGGTGTTATACCTAAGGAAATAGCCCTACGCCGGGATAAAATAGGTTTTGCAACGCCGGAAGTACAGTGGCTGGCTGAAAACCGGGATAACATAAAGAATCTTTTTAAAGGGAGTAAGGTTTTATGCGGTGAATTTATTATGCCCGATAAAGTGTTTGGGAGCATAGACAGCATGCTTTCACGGGATACGATAAAATTTACTGATATTTGGCGTTGGGTTAACCTGGAAATGTGGCTGAGGGCGTTTTTCGGATAGCTATATTGCCGTATTGTTCAGGTTTGAAATATATGGAAACGATTAATTGCATATTGTGCGGCAGTAATCAGTTCATTACTTTGCAGAAACCCAGTCCTTACGGTATGGTTAAATGCCGCCGATGTGGCTTAGTGTTTCTTAATCCAAGGCCGGATAGGGTCGAACATAAAAAGTTTCACAAGGATAGCTATTTTGAGTCATATTACGCCCAGACCATAGATAAATTTTATACGGAACAAAATGAGCTTTATAAACGGATTGCTCAACTTAATCGTCAACGATTGACTTTGGTTAAGGGGTATATAAATAATGGTAAATTGCTTGATGTAGGCGCTGGGCAGGGGATGTTCATTAAAACGGCTCATCACCAAGGATTTAATGTAATCGGAACAGATTTAATGGATGAGGCGCATTCGTATTTTAAATCTATTGGGTTGGATTACCGTATTGGATACTTAGAAGAACTTAAATTACAGAAGGAATCATTTGATGTGGTTACGATGTGGCATTCTCTTGAGCACACGTTCAATCCGGCCTCAACCTTACAAGAAGCTCATCGAGTTATCAGGAAGGGCGGATATTTGTTCATTGCCGTTCCTTCCTTTAATACGGGACTATCTTACCTGAACTTGGTTTTTAATAGGCCTTTTTTTAGTGAGAACTCGACGGAAATTCATTATTTCTATTTTACCGAGATTACTTTAAGGGGGTTGGTGGAAGCATCAGGTTTTAAAGTATTAAGAATACAGCCTGACATTCGTATTAACCTCAAGTCAAGCTGTCGGAGTACGTTAGGTGCAATGCTTGATGGTTTAGGCAAAATCACATGGTTTTTATGTGGGGATAGGCATAATGAAAGTATAATCTGTTTAGCTCAAAAGTTTTGATTATGATAAATTTAATGTACGTTGTTGATGACCTCCGGCTTGGCGGACCGGTAATCTTCAGCACAGTGCTTAAATATTTGGATAAAACAAAATATCGCATAACTGTTTGCTGTCTTTTCGGCGGGGGGGAACTTGTGCCGGAGATAGAATCTTATGGAATCAAGGTGCATGTTTTGGGTTTTCGAAGATGGAAGCCGTGGTTAATTCTTAAGCTGGCGTATCTGATGCATCGATTGGATATACAGATTGTTCATACTCATCTTTTTGCTTCAAATATGATTGGCCGGATTGCGGCTTACTTAGCCGGTGTCCCGGTTATTATCGCTCATATGCGGAATACAACCCAGATGATGAATAGAGTTCAAATGATGATAGACAGGGGATTATCTGCTATAACAACCAAGATTATTGTAATTGATAAGGAGGTCCTTAACTCTGTTGTCAAAGACGAAAAAATACCGGTTAATAAAATAATTTGTATTCACAATTCAATTGATGTCGGAAAGTTCAACCCGGATATAAAAAGAGCTGACGACAATTGCATAACAAAAGTAATTGGTAAAGGTAAGTTTTGTATCGGGATGGTTGCGGGGCTTTCACCCATAAAAGGGCATGATTTTTTATTGCAAGCTATGCCTGGAATACTTAAATGCATTCCAGATGCCCATTTGGTATTGGTTGGAGATGGACCATTGCGTCATAATCTGGAAGATGAAATATTAAATCTGAATATCCGCGGAAATGTTTCGCTTTTAGGATCGTGCAGGGAAATACCTCAAGTAATCAATCAATTTGATGTTATTGTACATCCTTGTTTAATAAAGGGAATCCCAAAATCAGTTTTAGAGTCAATGGCAATGAGGAAAGCCGTTGTTGTTACTTTACTTAGTGAGTACCCCAATGTTATCGTTAATGAGCAGACCGCTTTGCTTGTGCCGCCTAAAAGCCCGCAGGCAATTACAGATGCCGTTTATAGGTTATATAAAGATCCTGGTTTGCGCGCTCGTTTGAGTTATCAAGCTTACGAAAGAGTCAAAGAGTATTTTAATTATCCGAGAATGATTAAGGAATTGGAATCACTTTACGATAATTTATGCAAATAGATAAAATATTTTTGTGTTATAAATGCCACAACAGGATGGAATTGATTGATCCCAAGTTTACTGATTTTGGTATTGAAGATGGCAGATTCTTGTGTGTAAGCTGCGGGACAATATATCCTGTGAAGGATGGAGTAATTGATGCTTCTAATGAGAAGCATCAAAGAGGTCAAGGTTCAGTCTCATGGGACCGCGATAAGTTTGAGGAATTTTATTCCAAAAGAGGGTATTATGAAACCGCGGCCGAATGGGTGCAGCCATTTGTTCCGGATTTTGTTCAGGATTATCGTTATTCGCGTATCACGGGGCGGATTTTGGAATGGTTGCGCCCTCAACCAGGTAGTAAAATACTTTATGTCGGTTGCGGAGTAGGGTGGTTATTTTTTGAAATACTGAAGATATTCCCGATGCAAAATCTGGAATTTTTTGGTTTAGACGTAGTTTACAGTAATATTCGTAACCTTATTTACCGTAAAAAAAAGGAAGGTAGACCCAATATTGTCGGTATTGTCGGCGATGCCCAAACTTTGCCGTTCCCTGACGATTCATTTGATATTGTGGTTTCCTCGGAAGTACTGGAGCATATTTATGATAAGCAGGCCGCGATTAAAGAAATATATCGCGTGCTTAAGCCGGGCGGACGTTTCATATTCTCGACGCCTTCGCGTGAGGCCATATTCTTATGGCAATGGATGTTTGCTGTTCCGAGATTTCTAAGAGATCTATTAAGGGGTTGGGTTAAGGGAGATTTAGTTTATGATGAACCGATGTTTCGCCGGGTATTCGAATACTATTTGAAATCAGCGGGATTTTTCCGTCTTAACCTGGAACAGAATCTCTTTGTTCCCCACGAATGTTATTTCCAGTATTTTCCGGCTTATTTCAATAGATTATTGGTTAAGATCGGGATTTTTACCGAAAAATATTTATTAAGGGTTTTTAGCAAATTTGGCCTTCACTTTGTCGGGCAATACCAGAAATAATTCGGTTGCTTATGAATCCGAAAATCAGTATTATAGTTCCATCGCTTGACGGTTATCGTCAGGGTAATGTTCCCCGGTTGGTGAGTGCGCTTAAAGAGCAGACCATTTCTGATTTTGAATTAATCATAGTCAAAGGTGAAAGACCTTGCGCCCGGGCGCATAATATCGGCGCCGCTAGGGCGCATGGAGAAATATTAGTCTTTTTTGACGATGACATAATCCTTGGGAATAATAGCGTAATCGAGAACCTGATTAGACCGGTAATTCACGACAGCTCCATAGGAATTTCAGGCGCTTCGCAACTGGTTCCTCCTGATGCCAACCGTTTCCAGAAGCGATGCGCCGAACAAATGGGGCGTTTCCAATTTCCTGTCATAAAAACCATCAGGGATTCTGATATGGCTACTCACGCCGGTATGGCCATAAAAAAAGATGTCTATATGAAAGTAGGGCAGGAGAACGAGAATCTTATTTACGGCGATGACCCGGACCTGCGGGCCAGAGTCAGGAAAGCGGGCTATCGGGTTGTTATAGTCCCGGATACATGGGTGTTCCATCCGCCTCCTGAGAACTGGCGGGTTTTGGTAAAAACCGCCTTCCAGCGCGGCAAAGGGTCGGCTATTGATTTTTGGTTTCATCCGGACCTGGTTTATGACACGCCGACGGGTGAAGTCACGGATTTTGTCCCGCGCCACAGCCTTGTTTACAGGTTATTCCGCGGTTTTGTACAAATCTGCTCCGCGCTCATTAATTTTAAAGCTATTTTACTCAGTGTGAAAGTATTATATGCGATAGGTTACGCTTTAAGCTTGGGAAGCCTAATATTGCGCTTAAGACGAAATAATTGACAGTAATTTGTATTAATAGTATATAATAATCAATGTTTAGGGTAAATATTTTAAATCAGAAAGAGGTAGTTTACGAAGGGCTGGTCGAATCAGTCTTTCTGCCGGGCGAAGGCGGTGAACTGGAGATACTGGCATTTCATATGCCTGTCGTTTGCACCCTGCGGCCGGGCCGAATCAGGATAAACGACTTGTTTTTTGATGTCCGGGGCGGTATTGCCCGGATGGACCAGAATAACGAATTGCTTATTTTGACTTATTGATAAATTATTATGCATCTGGGCAAGGTTGTAACGGTAACATTGATTTTAATGATTATTACGCTGGTATCGTCGTTCATTATTGCCATAATCGGTTATACCAGCATTAATGCTTTGGGTAAGAACCCATCGCTGGCGTCCCGGGTAATGCTACGGATGTTCCTGTTTTTAGTCATAGCCGAAATCGGCGCTATCGGGGCGTTATCACTGGTGCTTAAGGTATTCAATTAAATTATATGTCATTGGAAAAAGCAATCGCGACGATCCTGGTTTTGCTGACTGTTACCGTCGGGCCGTCATTTATCATCGCCGCGGTGGGCTATGCCAGCATCATGGCGCTGGGCCGTAATCCGTCCGCCGCTCCGAAAATACAGATGGCCATGCTTATGTGTTTTTTGTTCGCTGAAAGCATTGCGATTATCGCGCTGCTGGTAGTGTTTAATTTGTTTAAGTAATATATGGATTTGAATATTATTATACCGATTGCTATAGGCTTCATCGTGATATTCGGAAGCTTTGCTCTTTTGTTCCGCAACTATCTCGCTTCCCAGTCCAATATGGCCATCCAGAAACTTCAGCGGATTAATGAAGAGAACCTCCGGCGTGAAGTGGACCTTAAAAAGAAGCTTGACGATTCAGAAAGGGAATACAAGAAGAAAATAGAAGAAGCCGTCAAAGAAGCCAAGCGAATAATACAGGAGTCTGAAGAAAAGGCGTTGTCGGATAAAAAGCGCGTAATAGAAGACGCCAACCACGAGCGCGAAGCCATCCAGCGCGATGCCCGTGAAGAAGTCCAATCTATAAAGAGGGAATCCAGCGTTGAGATAAATAACCAAGCGCTTATTGTGGCGGCTGAATTATTTAAGCGCTCAATAGACCAGGACATAGCTTTGCTCATACATAACCACCTTATAGGCGAGGCGGTTGGCGATATTTCCCATCATAAAGGGCGGAGTCTTTCCGACAGTGATCATGCTGAAATATTTTCCTGTTATCCGCTCTCGCACGAGCATAAGGAGTCGCTTCAGAAGGCGCTTTCGACCGCCGCTCAGAAGGATATCACTTTGACGGAGAAAAAGGACAGTAATCTGTCAATCACCGGCGGGGCGGGCATTTACATCAAAATTGGCAGCACTATTATTGACGGAACGTTTAACAGCCTTTTGAAAAAGACAATAACCAAGATAAAGGAAGAATAGCCTTTTTTGTATGCCCATTGAAATTAAGGAAGTTGGAATAGTCAAAGATATCCGTAAAGGGATAGCCCGCATAAAGGGCCTGCCTTCCTGCATCAATTCCCAGGTAGTCTACTTTGCCAGCGGTGCCGCCGGTATTGTCACCGGATTTGATGAAGAAGAAGTCCACGTCCTGGTTTTGGGTGACGAAACTTCTGTCCGCTCGGGACAGGAGGTCACCAGCACCATCGAGCCATTCCGTGTTCCGGTAGGCGACGGTTTTATCGGCCGGGTAGTCAACGCCATGGCCGAGCCCATAGACACTAAAGGTAAAATCAAGCACAGCGGCTATGGTCCTTTGTTCCAGGAAGCGCCTCCGGTCATCGACCGGGTACCGGTGGAAGAAGGGTTCCTGACCGGCATAAAAATACTCGACTTGGTCATCCCCATCGGCAAGGGCCAGCGCGAACTGATTCTGGGCGACCGGCAATCCGGAAAAACAACCATAGTTGTTGACAGCATCCTCAACCAGAAGGGCAAGGATGTTATTTGCATATATTGTTGCATCGGCCGCAGCCACGCGTCATTGATGAAGACGATACAGATTCTCCAGGAACGCGGGGCAATGGAATACTCCATCATCGTTGCGGCCAGCGGCGCGGATTCTCCCAACGCCCAGTATCTGGCGCCATATACCGCTTGCGCTTTGGGGGAGTATTTCATGCACCACGGCAAGCACGTGTTTATCGCTTTCGACGACCTCACCCGCCACGCCTGGGCTTACCGCCAGATTGCTTTATTGCTGGAGCGGGCGCCCGGTCGCGAGGCCTATCCGGGCGATATTTTTTACATCCATTCGCAGATGATGGAACGCGCCGCCAAGCTAAAGCCCGAACTGGGCGGCGGCTCGATGACGTTTTTCCCCATAGTCGAAACTATCCAGGGCGATTTTACCGGATACATCCCGACCAACCTTATTTCCATAACCGACGGGCAGATTTACCTGTCCACCTCGCTTTTCCAGGAAGGTTTCAAGCCGGCTATCGACCTTGGTTTATCAGTTTCGCGTATCGGCAGTAAAGCCCAAAGCTCGGCTATCCGGGACGTGTCCAAGATGCTTCGGTTGGAATACATCCAGTACCGCGAACTTCTCAAACTGACCCGTATCAGGACCAGGTATTCGCCCGAAGTCGAAGCCAAGCTCAAGCGGGGCAGTGTCCTGCGGACCCTTTTCATACAGGACAAATACCACCCGCTCAGCCTGGAAGAAGAAGTAGTCTTCTTCTACGCTTACCAGTTGCGCATACTCGATTTGCTCCATGCGGAGGAAGTCCAATACTTCGAAAAAAACGTATATAATTATATACGCGAAAAACACAATGACGTTTTAGCCAAGATAGCCCAGACCCAGAAACTGTCGCCGGAAATATCGTCGCAGCTTGACCGGATATTCATGGAGTTCTTCAAGTCGATAAGGAAATAATAAATGAGAACGCTGTCGGAACTGAACAACGACATATCATTCAACCGCGAGATGAACGAGCTGATGAACATCCTGCGCCAGACCGCGGTCATAGAATTCCAGGCTTTGTTCAATCGGCGCAAGGGCATGGGGCATTTCGAGAAATACGTCGGGCTCATCCAGGAATTCTTTAAAATAGAGGCCCTTAAACATAATCATCACCCGCTGTTCACCAACCCGAAAAACAAGGTCCTGGTAATATTCATTACCACCGATATGGGATTCCTGGGCGGGCTGAACACCGAAATAATCGAAACCGGCCTGCGCCAGCTGACCAAGCGCGATGAAGCCCATATCCTGGTCATCGGCGACAAGGGATATAATTACCTCGAGGACTTCGGCAAATCTTTCGATTACCTGGGCGGTATTTCCAACGAGGTGCGTTTCAACGAAGCCGAAAAAATCCGTGATTATGTCTACGCCTTTTCCATTAAAAATAATATCGGGCGCGTGATTATTTCATACCCCAGGTTCATCTCGTTCTCCCGCCAGGAAATAGATATGTTCACCCTTATTCCCTGCGGTTATCTTTTCGAATCCCAAACCGAACCCGGACAGGAGCCGAAAGCCCCGGTTACGCCGCGAACCGCGGCGCCGCGGGTGCCTTACCTGTTCGAGCCGTATCTGGACAAGGTTATCGACTACCTGATCCGCACCTGGGTCGGACTGAAGATTTACGATATCCTTTGGCACAGCAAGTTATCGGAATTCTCGGCCCGGGCCATGCATCTTGACTCCTCGATGGACGAGCTCAAGGAGATGAAGAAGGACATCCAGCGCCAGTATTTCAAGAGCAAGCACGAAATCGCCGACCGGACCATCCGCGATATCTTCGGCGGGCGGCGTATGATTATCAACCGCAAAAAGAACAGTAAATAAATTATGACCAAGAATAATTCAGGCCGGATCATATCGGTCCAGGGCCCGGTAGTGGACGTCAAGTTCCCGCCCAACGTGGCGCTGCCGGCCATATATGAACTTTTGGAATGCCTGGCCTACGACGACCGGCGCGTGCCGCTCGAGGTCATCGAGCACAGCGGCACCAACGTGGCCCGGTGCATCGCTCTTTCGCCCACCCACGACGTCCAGCGCAGCGCCGAGGTCCGTCCGACCGGGGCGCCTATCAAGGTGCCGGTCGGCAAAACGATATTCGGCCGGCTGATGAACGTCCTGGGCGAGCCGATAGACAACCGCGGGCCCATCGTATCGGATGAATACCTGCCGGTCCGCCAGCCGGCCAACCTGACCGTCCGGGTCCAGCATTCCAGCCTGAAATACGAGCTGGTCGAAACCGGCATCAAGATTATAGACCTGCTCTTCCCGCTCCTCAAGGGAAGCAAGACCGGCCTGCTGGGCGGCGCCGGCGTGGGCAAGACCGTTCTGGTGCTGGAGCTGATACACAACGTCGTCGGCAAGATGGGCGGCGTGCCCATATTCACCGGAGTCGGCGAACGTATCCGCGAGGGTAACGAACTCTATTACGAATTCCTTAACGCCAAGATGCTTGACAAAGTCATCATGGTCTTCGGCCAGATGAACGAATCGCCCGGCGCCCGTTTCGAGGTCGCCCAGACCGGCGTGACCATGGCCGAATACTTCCTGGGCCACGGCAAAGACGTCCTGCTCTTCGTGGATAATGTTTTCCGGTTCGTCCAGGCCGGCTCGGAACTTTCGACTCTGCTGGGACGGACGCCATCCGAGACCGGCTACCAGCCGACGCTCCTGTCCGAGATGAGCGGCTTCCAGGAACGCATCCGCTCGACCCAGAACGGCTCCATTACCTCCATACAGGCCGTTTACATCCCGGCTGACGACCTATCCGACCCGGCCGTGGTCTGCACCTTCGGTTATCTGGATTCGATAGTCGTCCTCTCGCGCGAACGGGTCCAGGGCGGGTTCTATCCGGCCATTGACCCGCTGGCCTCTACCAGCGCCTCGCTCGCGCCCGATATCGTCGGGCACCGGCATTACGACGTCGCCCAGGAAGTGCTCCGGATGCTGCACAAATACGAAGAACTCAAGCGCATCGTGGCCATCATCGGCCTGGAAGAAATATCCAAGGAAGACCAGTTGACCTACGAACGGGCACGCAAGCTCCAGAACTTCCTGACCCAGCCGTTTATCGTCGGTGAACTCTATACCGGCAAAAAAGGCGAATACGTCCAGCTGGAAAAGACCATCCTCGGCTGTGAACGCATCTGCAGCGGCGAGCTGGACAAGAAAGCGGCCGACTCGTTCTATATGATAGGCGCCATCCAATAGCAATAAGATATGAGCGTTATAAATAAAGTATTCAAGTTCGTGCCGGGCATAGCGGTCGGCATAGCCATAACCCTGATTGCCAGCATCACGTTTTTCCTGTTCCAGGAACGCCACGCCGAAGAAAGATACCGCAAAGAATATTCCCTGGCCTGGACCGTCAAAAATACCGCCACCTCGTACAACGTTTCGTTCCTGAAACTCTTCAACATCTCACACAAGAACTACCTGACCAAGGAGATACAGGTAATCAACGCCGGCAACAGACCGCTCCATAACGTCTACGTCAAGATACTCTTCAAAAAGAAGATAGTAATGCACTCATCCTGCGAAAACGACCCGCTGCCGTTCTACGACCGCGACAACAAGGTGGTCACCGACCCCGAGGCATTCAAAGGCAAAGACGCCTTCGACATCCGCTTCAACTACTTCCCGCCCCAGTCCACCCGGCCGATACTGGTCTCGCTGGAACAGGAGATAAAAGCTGGCACGGAAGAATTAGCGCTCCGGCAGGACCCGCTGATGGATATCGGCGGCATCAGCATCTCATCCGAAGAGGTCAACGGCACGCCGCTCAAGGCCGGCGCCAATAAGGCAGAATAGAGTGGGATTAGTGTCTGTATCCCCAACCATGCACAAGAAATTGTGCACGTGCACAATAAATTGTGCATGAAAGGGCAATTTCCCGGGAATCGGGCCGAAGCATCCCAAACAGCTCTTGCAGGTCTATCCGGCGTAAATACAGGGCTGGCGGTTATTTGCCCCCAAAATCCATCGTTTTACCACCTCTTGGCACGCGATTTGCATTATAAATAGGATACGTATGAGTATAACCGTAAGCGCCCGCCGACTGGCCGGCGGGATAAGCCCGTGCCAAGGTAAAACCTTTGTGCCCGTGAGCCCTCGAAACTTTGTTCTTATTCGGGCTAAATATTTGACAATATTCAAGAAACGGCTATACTGCCCGCAGAGCATCTGTCGAAAGGAAAGTTGTGGCGGCCTTAGTAACTCAATAACTCAATAACTCTGTAACTGGCAAGGTGTGTCATCGGAATTACGGCGGAGGGGAAATAAAGGGGTAGCGTTCAACTTTTAGTAGAATTTATGAATAAAAAATATTGCTGTCTCGGAATTATTATAGTCCTGGCGTTCATAGCATTCTTTGGCTATGGTGGCGCATGTGGGAATAGTAGTGGTAGCAGTGGTGGTAGCGGTTCCGGTAGCAGTGATTACACTGTATATATTACAAGTAGTGGTTCAAAATACCATGCCTACGGATGTCAATATTTAAGCCAAAGTAGTACATCAATTGCTAAGTCACAAGCAATAAATCAAGGTTATACGGCTTGCTCAGTATGTAAACCGTAAATGAAAGGAGAAAAAAATATGACCGAACGTGAAAAGGCCGATGTTTACTTAAAATTATGTGAAATACAAATCTCTCTTTTTCATAAAAGGGTGGATGTTGAATGGAGATTTTTCCTTGCCTTTCTGGGTGCTATTGTTGCTCTAACAGGCTATTTAGCCCCGCGAAGTGACGTAGAGGGCTACTTTTTTTTAATTTACAGCATTGTTGCATCTCTATGGATACTTTGTCTTTACTGGTTTTGGGTGGCGGATGAAAAAGACAAGAGACACGCTTGGTTTTACCGAGAGAATGCCGCAAAACTTGTGGATTCAACAATAAAGGTTAAGGAGTTCGCGGATCCAAAGGTTACAGAGTTTATTAAGCATTGGTCTACTGGATTGAGAATTATTATTACCGTTATTTCATTAGGATTAAGTTTATGGGTAATTCATATAGTTTAGTTAAATCGATTTGTGGGAATTCGAGGGACAGAATTCGAGGGACAGCATACTGAATAAATAAGTAAGGCGTCCCCGGAATTACAGAAAAGAACGCGCTTTCAGACATTCTGGAATGATTTAGTAATAAGGAAGAAATAAAATGAAACCATTTATAATTACTTTTGATGGCGATATTCCTCATAACGGAAGGGATTTGGTGAAATTTTGTCGTTTCCTTGTAAAACAAGGCGAGTTATCGTTCCCTGTTAATGTTGCCTTAACTTTGGAAGCTACCTGTAACTTTAAAATTAATTTGGGAAGCGAAAACGAGAACAAAGCTCTGATAGAAGAGGTGTTTTTTAAGATCGCGCTCCAACGTCTTAAGGAAAAATTAGCAAGCGGTAATTACCCCCAAAAAAGCACTCTTACGTGTGAAGAAATTATGATCTCATCAACTAGCACACCGGAAGATATATCCCCATTTTTAAATAAGGCGTGTCATTATCAACAACAGGAAATAAAAGGACCAATATGCGGTATATCCAGAAGCTTAGGCAATCCATCAGATAATATAACTAATGTCTCTTTCTGTAAAGGCTGTTCCATGCCGGATAAAAGCTTAATATGCTCCTGTTTAATTCACCCCGCATCTCAATGTTATAGGAATCTTGATAAAAAGATTACTGAAAGAAACATAATAGAAGTATATTGCAACAAAGGGGAATCTTTAGACGGTATTGGCATAATGCTTTGCATTCCTCAAGGAGGTCAAGAATGCTGGGAACAGATTTATGAAATACCTCAACTAGCTATTAATATCCCCACGGATTTATCGGAACGCGTGGTTGATGAGATTGATTTTCTTAATCTGTATGTCAAAAATAATCTCAACAAAGACGTTAAACTTATTGACCTTAAATTCTACAGGCCAATTTCTGATGTACGTGGTAAATGCCAAACGGCCGAAGAATTCGCCGCTTTGATTCAGACCCTAGGAACGATACTAGACAGGGGGCAATTCAAAATAATAGAATTACTCCCGGAGGACAAGCGGACTAAAAAAGAAGGTAACAAAGACATGGAATTAAATTCCATGGAAGCGCTGGAAAGGTTTTTGCAGCTTAATTATTCGTCTTCCGGTGAGACCCTCGTCAAGACATTGCGTCATATTATTCAGGTGCGGAATTCTTACCCCACCCACCAGAAGGAAGCGATTGGAGCGTTTGAAGCATTAGACATTGAGCACCCTATTGTCAATCACCAAAAAGCGTGGGATAAAATTCTTTGGGCTTTTTATGATAGCATTAAAATATTACGAAAATTGATACAAAATAATTAAAAGGAGGTGATATAGATGGTTGATTTAAACCCCGGAACTGGCAATGCGGCCAACGGCAAGTGGCTTAACCTGGCTCCGGCTCAGACCAAACTCAATACCCTGTTTATGGACATGGTTGACCACCACGGATTCAGCAAGCTTTGGGTCGAGGTCAAATTGTTGAAAAAGGGCAGGAAGAATGTGGTCTTGTCTTCCGGCAAAGACTTCCACTTTGTCATAAAGCCAGTGGGCAATGGCAATCCCAGCGACTGATGGTGGTAATAACCGCTTGTGAACCAAGCGGACGGCCCTGTGATGCAGGGCCTTCTCGGGTGATGTTTCGCATGTCGAAAATCCCTCCTTTAAGAGAACACTAATAAATCCGATTGGACGAATAGTTCAATAATGTTATGAGATGATTCAATAGCGCTATGGAATGGGTTAATGGCGTTATGGAACGTTTAAATAACGTTATGGAACGGGTTAATAGTGTTATGAAACGGTTAAATAGTGTTATGGAATGGTTCAATAGCGCTATTAAGAAAGATAATAATGCTATGGACTGGTTCAATAGTGTTATGAAAGGAGTAAAAAATGGCACCATATAAATCTTATATCCCGCAAGCAGACGCCCAGTTTGACGAGTGGTTCCGCAATTTCAGCACCAATATCAGCGCCATTGCCACGCCGCTGGGGGTTACCCCGGCCCTGATTACGGCCGTGACGGCGGCCTTTGCGGATTGGCAGTTGGCTTACGCGGCGCACCAGACGGCTCATAATGCCGCTCAAGCGGCAGCCGAGGTCAAGGATGAGTCGCGCGCCTTATCCAAGGAAGCGGTCAGAATCGTGGTCGGGATGATTCAGAAGAACCCGGCCCTGACCGACGCGGATCGCCAGACCCTGGCCATTACCGTGCCCGATTTGACCCGGACCCCGACCTCGCCGGAATACGTGGTCAACCTGGCCCCGCCCATCCTGCTTTTGGACTGGTCCGGGCGCGGGCAGGTGGTGGTCCATTTCGGCGTCAATCCGTCCAACGAAAAGCGCAATGCCAAGCCAATCGAGATTGCCGGCGCTAAGATATGGTTCCGCGTCGAAAGCGGGCCGTGGACCTTCGTGGCCGACGATACCAACAGCCCCTATACCCATAATTTGGCCATCACCGAACCGGCCAACGTGGAGTACCGGGCCCAGTGGTTTGACAATAAATCGCGCACCGGCCCGTTCAGCGAAACGGCCAAATGCACCGTGTCACCGTAATAGGTAAGAAATTAAATTTACCACGAAGGCACGGAATGAAGAAAGCACGATATTATTTCGTGTCTTCGGACTTTCGTGTTTTCGTGGTAGAAAGGGGTTTTTGTATGCCACTACAACCTAATGAAGTAACCACAGATAAAATCGCCAACTCGGCCGTGACCACGCCGAAAATCGGCGACCTGCAGGTCACCAGTGCCAAGATTGCGGACGGGGCGGTGACGACGACTAAGATAGCCAATGCGTCCGTGACCCGCGATAAAATCGGGGAAAAGCAGGTGAGCTCTTCCCGGCTCAAGGATGCCGCCGTGGCCACCGAGAAAATCGCTACAGGTGCAGTCATCACATCAAAAATCGGCGACGCACAGGTGACCGATGCCAAGCTAAAAGACGGGGCTGTCACCACACCTAAAATCGGCCCGTTGCAGGTTACCTCAGCCAAACTGCAGGACGGCGCGGTAACGACCGCGAAGCTGGCCGGGAACGCAGTGACCGGCGCTAAGATAGCATCCGGCGCGGTCGGCAGTCCCCAGATGGCGTCAAACGCCGTGACTACCGATAAAATCGCCAACGGAGCAATCACTCAGGCGAAGCTATCCTTTACCCCGCCTTCCATAGCGAGGCCGATAACACCCGGGGTTGCGGCGGACGAGATAGCCGATGCCTCGGTCATCGGGCAGAAGATTGCCAATGCTGCCGTGACAGCGCCGAAACTGGCCGCTGATGCCGTCGAGACGGCCAAGATTAAGGACGGAGCCGTCACCCCGGCCAAGCTGTCGTTCACGCCATTGACCAGGCCCATTTCGCCACAGATAGAAAACGCAGAAATCGCAGGAGACGCAGTAACCGCGGATAAGATAGCAAATAATGCCATTACCAATGGGAAGATAGCCGACCGGGCCGTTGACTGGGTCAAGATTGCCCTGAACTCCATCAACCACGAACTGCTCTACAATATCGCCCTTCCTACGGACGGACAAATCCTGTCCTTCGATGCGGCTTCGGGCAAGTTTAACTGGATTGCTCCGCCTACCGGCGGAGGCGGGATGCAGTTGACCCTGTTGCCCTCGCAACCGCTGGTATTCTCGGAGAACTCGATGGCGGATGTTGACCAGCTCGTAGACCTGTCGGCGGTGATACCGGCTACGGCACAGGCGGTGCTGTTAGAAATGCAATTAAACGCTATGTCCGTCCCGGTCGGGATGGAGCAGATACTGACCGTCCTTGGCCGTAGAACAGGTACCGATTTCGGGAGTTCGACTATACACTTTATATGGCAGAATATGGCGAACCTTAATCAGAACGCATACAAGGAGGCGACATTGGCGGTCGATACATTGAGGCAGTTAAGGGTGATGATTACTAAATCGGGTGTGTTTACATCCACGAATATCTGGGTGAAGGGATATATTGAATGATTATCCCGCTCCGCTGCGCTTCGGGGATCTAAGTGGCAGATAACTCGCTTTGCTCTAACTGCCACTAAGAGAAGCCACGCTAGCCACGGATGGGACACACTTGGGCTGTTAGAACGTAGTGAGTTATTAGCCCAGTATACTTGGCAGTCCGCCAAAGGCGGATCCGCCTTTGAAGGATAATTCGCTACCGCTCAAACTGCCAAAGTACGGATGATACGGGTGATGATAACTAAGAATGGGCAATTCTGTTCGATTAATATATGGGTTCGTGGATATATTGAGTAGCCACGAATTGACACGAATGGACACGAATAGGGCGCTGTTCCCGACGGAATCCTGCATAAGTGCTGGATTTCGCTGCGGCTCAATAGTCGGGATAAGGCGCCAGTAACTCATGGATTCGAACTGGCGCTAATCGTCAGCGCCCTTAGGGGTTATTTATTAAGTCGAATTGGTTTATTATCCCGAAACCCTTCAACTGGTTTATCCTTCTGTATATCGGGCACAATCGCAGATATATCCCCGTTGGCAGTTACTATTTTACTCCAATCATCTGCACTCAAACTCTTTTTTATAGCAGAACATAATGCCCCGTTCTTATTAAAAGGAAAGAATTCAATAAATTCAAATTTAGTCGGTCCGACCTCTGATACATCTTTTCCATTATCCGTAACATTAAAATATACTTCGAGAGATAAAATATAACGCCGATAAAATGACTCTTCAAAATGAGCATGGCATTTAAATTGGTCACCCCCTTCTGTAGTAATGCCATATGTTTTGGAATTTCCTGGATAAAACTTTTGAAATTGTAAAACAGCCTGATTATTATCAAGCACTTTCTTTTTTATGATATCATCGATACCATACAAATCAACTGTGTGGGATAGACTGAGCCGGAGAATATCAGGCAGACTGATGATTACTCCTATAATCAGGACGATGGCTATTATGCCGATTATTATATATTTGGTTTTCATATTACTTGGTTTCCCCCGGCACCTCGGCTCCCAATTCCTTCAACGCCGCCTGGGCCGCTTCGCGGACATCTTCATCAGGGTCTGACAATAACTTTGTAATTTCGGGGATAGCTTCTTTGGTACCAATACCACCTAATATCCCAACAGCCAACCAACGAACTTTTGGATTTCTGTCCTGTAATAGTTTAGTGAGCTCCGGGATGGCATGGTCGACATTCAGGTTAATCAAGGTATTAAAAGCTTTTCCATACACAGCTTCATCTTCGTTTAATAGTTGTATCAGTAATTCTTTTATCCGGCATTGCCGTGTATTGGTGGCGACCGGATAGACCCCGGCCCCGAGCAGAAGTAGAGCGGTTAATATTATGCTGATACGCAGGAACATGAGCGCAGGATAGCAAATAAAGACGGGGTGTCAAGGGAATAATTTAATAAGTCTGAAGAGTCCTAAGAGTCGAACTTTGTGCCCTTTGTGGTGAATGGTGGTTTCCTGAACTACAGGTTCACCAGCATCCTCAGCGCGGTGAGGATGAGCACGGCAGACAGCATAAGGATGATGACCCGGGGCCGGGTGCGTTTGGATATGTAAGCTCCGGCCTGTGCGCCCAGTATGGCCCCAAAGCCCAGTATCAGCCCGGTCCGGTAGTCTATCTGCCCCATAATGCCGTTGTCTATCACCGCGGTTAATGAGGTGAAGAAGAGTATGAAGTGCGACGTGGCCGTGGCCCGGTGCACGTTCAGCCCGACCAGGAATATCAGCACCGGTATGTGGATTATTCCTCCGCCTATTCCCAGGAACCCGGCGATGATTCCGGTCAGGCAGGAGACAACCGCCAGCAGGAAATACCTGCCCGGACCGGTTTTGACCGGATGGTCTGTTTCTGATTCCGGGCTACCGGAGTGTTTCCGGATTATCTGATACACGGCGATGATTATCAGGATGACCGCGAATATGGGTTTGAATATATTCTCGGGCAGTATGCCCAGCGCGTAGGAGCCGAGCACCACGCCGGGCAGGACGAAGACGGTGAATAAGACGCCGGTCCGGTAGTCTATCCGTTGTTTCTGGAATGCGTAGGCGATTGTTCCGGAAAATGAGTTGCACAGGACCACCAGCAGTCCGGTGCCGACGGCCAGTTGCGGCGTAAAACCGCAGGCCAGCATCAGGAAGGGCACGATGAATATCCCGCCGCCGATGCCGGCCAGGGTGCCGATTGCCCCGACCAGGAATCCGAATATGATTAGCACCGTTATACCCATTTTTCAGCTCAAAACAGGGCGGATATTTTCTTGCCGGATAACGATAAAATTAGTTGACTTATTTGTAAATATTACCTATATTGTCGGCACATGCAAGAAGATTTAGCAAAACTCGTTTATAAGGATGAGTTGACCGACTTGTATAACCGTCGGTACTTGTATTCCTACCTCAAGGAAGCCCTCCAGACCGTGGATTCGCTTAAATTCATATCGTTGATGATGATGGACATAGACTTTTTCAAGAAGGTCAACGATACTTACGGCCATCTGGAAGGCGATAATCTTTTAAAGCAATTCGGCGAGATACTCAAGGCGTCGGCCCAGAAGGACGAGGTGCCCATCCGCTACGCCGGCGACGAGTTTACGGTCATCCTGCCGGGTAAAAACAAGGACGAGGCAACCAAGTTCGCGGAGACTCTTCGGCTGAAGGTAAGTGATTCCGTATTCAATCGGCGTGAAGCCAATGCCGAACCGATGAAAATCGGCATCAGCATCGGTATCGCCACGGCGCCCGAGGACGGCGGACAGATAGAGGAGCTGATAGAAGAAGCGGATAAGGCGCTTTATTATTCCAAGCGCTCCGGCCGGAACCGTGTTTCACAGGCCCGGTCTTTCTCCGAGAACGCCATTGACGGCCGTTCCATATTCAATAATTTCCCGTGTCCCAAATACATCGGCCGGACCCAGGTGGTAACCGAGATAACCGAGTTCATAATGGATCAGGCCGAAGGCAATAATGCTTTTATCTCGCTGGTCGGGCCGTCCGGAATCGGCAAGAGCCGGCTGATGTCCGAGCTGGAGAAGGGTGGCGGCAATAATTTCCTGGGGTTGAAGGTTAGCTGCTCCGAATCGGACCGGCGCGCGCCGTACAAAACGATAATGGCGCTTATCAAGCGGACCGAGATGACCTTTGATATGTCGTCGAACAAGAACGCCACCGAACAGGACCGGAAGAAGTTATTCGACGATATCACCGCCAAGATACTACAGGTTTCCAGCCACCGGCCGCTGGTATTGATGATTGATGAATTCCAGAATATAGACGACGGCTCGCTGGAAGTGATTAATTTCCTGCACGAATCGCCTAAAGGTCGGGTAGTGGTGGTGGCGTCAATCAAGGACGATATTTTTAACGATATCGGCAAAACGGCGCCGGCCGTGAGCGACCTTTTGGTGGATTTGGCCGCAACGGATAAGTTCAAAGAGATTATACTGGCGCCGCTTGGACCGGATGAGGTCAGCGCCATGATTTCGACTATCCTGCCTAACCGGACGGCGATGCCGGAGTTTGACCGGCGTATGACCGAGGTGACCGGCGGTAATCCGCTCTTTATCGAGGAACTGATAAAGAGTTTTATCGTCAAGAAATATATTAAGAGCAAAGAGGGCAAGTGGCAGGTGGCGATGGAATCTATCCGCGAGCCGGACTGGCAGATTGACCTGGAGCAGGCTATCGCGGCCAACATCAATATTATGGAATCCGATACCCGTCAGATGGTGGCCCGGGCTACCGTAGTCGGGAAGGATTTGGACCTGTCCGTTTTGGCCGGCGTGGGGCATCAGGCTGAGTCCGAAACTCTGGATGCCATCGACAAGGCGACAAGAATGAGAATCATCGCGCCGTCAGAACCGGGACGCAGCGATAAATTCACCTTTGTCAATCAGCGGGTGCAGGATGCTGTTTACCGGAATATCGAAAATGCCGAACGGCAGAATATCCATAAAGAAGTCGGTGAAGTCACCGAGAAGCTTTACCAGGATGACCCGGAAAAAGTGGCCGGCATGCTGGCTTTCCATTATGAAAAGGGCGGACAGAGCGAAAAGGCGACCAAGTTTACCCAGATAGCCGAAGACACCGCAACCAGGACCTTCCAGCGCGGGGAAGCTCAGGCGTATTACGACCATAAGCACAGCATCATCCGGTCGCGCATTCCTGAGGCGTCGCAACTGCTCAACGCCGAGCAGATGAACGCGATGAAAGAAGTCCTGCGCAGTTTAATGACGGCCGGCAAGAATATGAGGCTTTACCCGGAAGGCAGCCAGCTTATTACCATGTCCACAACCGCTTTACTGCGGATGATGAACAAGGTGCTGTCCGAGGCCAACGTCTTTACATTTTCTGAAGCCAAGAGTGATTTGCAGGTTAATACCACTTCGGTGGATATGAAGGCTTTCGGTTCGGGGGCGTCGGAATTCCTGGCTTTGATGAAACAGCACTATATAAAGAGTTGCACCTTCCGTAAGGGCGTGACCTCGACGGAGGTGGAAACATTCCTCAGGAATCTGGATGATTCAAAGTATAAGCAGTATTCGGCGGCCGGATACTGGAATAAATTCCTGGAGGAAAAATCCATTACAAATATAGGTGTTACCCAGCGGGCGTTTGTGGCAACGAAGGACAAGGCCGTTTCAGGCGTGGGAATACCGACCCAGGAAAAAGTGGAGATAACCGAGCAGAACGCGCCGCAGTTCCGTGATTTCCTTAGGTATTTTTGCGCGGCGGTGGAAAACATAAAACTTTATCCCGCAGGCAGCCAGTTGACTACCGATGCGGTTAGTTCGGTCAATAAAGCGCTGGGTGTTGTTTTTCAGAACCTGTCGATGCTGAATTTTTCCGTGGTTGAGGATAATTTGCTGGTCAACGGCACGCCGGGTCATGCCCGTTTGTTAGGCACAGCCGCGCTGACCATGGCCATGATTATCCGCGATAACGACCTCAAGAGCATCCTGATATTAAAATCGGTTACCCCGCCGGAGCTGGAGAAATTCTTAATCAGCCTGAGTAACCTGTCGCCGGAGCGCAAGGTTTCGGTGGAGGAGTGGTCGGAAATGCTCAGTAGTCAGGGCGTGTCCGGCATCAAGGTCGGCGCCATAAGTTATTCCGTGGCGAACGTTCGGCGCGGCGGCGCGTATAAGACTCCGGACCAGCAGCCGCCGGCGCAGATGTCGACCATGGCCGAGCCGATATTTGATTCGGCGGACGATGCTCCGGCTGTGTCCGGGCCGCGGCCGCAGGTTCAGCCCAGGGAAGAAGATATTTCCGCCAAGATAGCCCGCTTGATTAAGGCGGCGCCGGAGCGGTTGATGAATGACGAAATCATCGCCTTATTGGAAAAGATGGCTCAAAACGACGACACCGGCTATTTCGACCAGCTGTCCGGCCGGATTATGCAGAATATGCACAATGCCAAGCCGGAGCTGCGTTCGCAGTCATATTCTTTTTATCTGCAGATGCTTAACAAGACCAAGGAAAAGGCGCATATGCTGATTCTTGGGCAGGGTTTCAACTATATACTGGAGGGGCTGGCAATTGAGAAGGAGAACAAGGTTTATCCGTTGATTACGGAAGCGGCTTCGCGCCATTGCTTGTTCCATCTTGAGCGCGGCGAGTATGAGCCGGTTATCAGGATTATCGGGACTGTCGGACGGCGGCGTAATGATAAGCCGGAAATGAGCGGGTTGACCGACGCGATGCGGTCGAAGATAGAAGAATTATTTGCCAATATCAAGGGCAGTCCGGCATTCCAGAGTATTTTGAATAACTTCCTGGGCGGTGATAACGCACGTCACGACCAGAGCAAGGAGATTCTTCTTAATATGGGCACGGTGATTCTGCCCGAGTTGGTCCAATTCCTTAAAATCACCGAAGAGCCCGGGCCGCGCGAAGAGATTATCGCGATAATGAATTTAATCGGGCCGGAATCACTGCATATTTTCCTGCATGAACTCAGGGTGGCCGTTGATGCGGGCGAGCCGGCCGATATCAGGCGGATGGTCGAGGTTATTCCGTCGATATATGCTTCCGCGGCGCCGGAGATACAGGGCGGCCTGGAGGAAACGATGAATATCCTGGTGCAGAAGGAGGGGATTGTCCGGGATGCGGTCTTCAATACCATCAGGAAGATGGAAAGGGTAATTGCGCTCAGGATGTTGGCCCCGTTTTTAGCGGATAAGGATAAGAAAGTGGTTATCGAGGCGATAGATACTGCGGCTTCTTTGGGATACACTGAGATATCCAATACACTGATTTCCATGTTCGAAACCGCGTCTGATGCGGAAATTATAAAAGAGTGTTGTATGGCGCTGGGTAAGCTTAAAGATGAGAAAGCGGTTCCGGTGCTGATTAATATGCTCAAGCAAAAGCGTTTCCTAGGATTATTCGGCGGCGTCTCGGACGATGTTCGGGGTGCCTGCGCCTGGGCGCTGGGTTATTTTAAGAATATAGAAGCGCAGGATGCGCTCGAAGACGCACTCAACGACCGGAGTCCGTCCGTCCGTTCCGCCGCCCGCCTTGGCTTGAAAGAAGCCAAGAAAGAATAACTAAACGGAGTACTTCGATAAACCCGGCATTTCAGGTTAGTCATACGGTTTAAAATTATGAAGATTAAATGGTTGGGTCACTCGGCATTCGCGATAACCTCGAGCATCGGAAAGATTATTATAACTGACCCGTTCGATTCCTCGGCTTACAACGGCGCGATTAAATACCCGAAGATAGGCGTTAAAGCTGATATCGTTACTTTCAGCCATAATCATCCGGACCATTGTAACAAGAATCTGCCGGGCAAGCCCCGGATAATTGATCAGCCGGGCGGGTATGATATTGCCGGCATCAGGGTTAAAGGCGTTCCTGCGTTCCACGACGACAGCCGGGGCAGCCAGAGGGGTGCTAATATCGTATTTATTTTTGAGATGGACGGGATGCGTCTGGCGCATCTGGGCGACTTGGGCCACGTGCCGACCGAGGCGCAGATTAATGAGATAGGGCCGGTAGATATCATCTTCATCCCGGTGGGCGGTCATTTTACCATCACTGTCGCGCAGGCCGTTGAAACCGCGGTTAAACTCCATCCTAAAATTATTATACCGATGCATTATAAGACGGAACTTATCGATTTTCCCATCAGTCCGGTGGATGATTTCCTGGCTGATAAAACCTTTGTCAGCCGCTTTGTTTCGGGCGAAATCGATGTCAGGGCGGATAAACTTCCGGCAAGCTCGGAAGTGCTGGTTTTGAGTTATAAATAACTCCAAAATCAGCCCATAAATTTTATTTATTTTCTTGACAAACACTTTTATACCTCATTAACTCTACGCCTTATGAAAAGAAGACCTAAGGATGTTACATTTTCCGGAGACCATTTATGGCTTCGTTTGGATGAGAATAACGAGGCTACTATCGGCGTGACGGATTACCTCATAAGCGGTTGGGAGGAAATAAATAAATTAACCCTGCCTAAGAAAGGGCAGAACCTGGACCAGGATTCGATAATGGGTGAAATAGAGGTGGACAGTACCTTTGTTTCGGTCTACGCGCCGGCCAGTGGAAAGGTTCTTGAAGTCAATAGCGACCTGCTCAAGACGCCTTCGCTGATTATCGAAGATTGCTTCGAGGACGGTTGGTTGATACGCATTAAGCTTGAGGACCCCTCCGAATTGGAAACCCTTATGAGTAATGAAGATTACGACAAATTCATCGAGGAAGAAGATGAAGAATCAGTGGCCGATGACGAGGAAGACGAGGAGGAAAATACTTAGTTCGGCAATCGCATTATCAACCAGATTTTATCATTTATTCCGGGAAGCACCGCTAACAGATACTTACCTCTAAATTTCCTGCCACGGAATTCAATTACCAAGTATAGCCGTCCTTTTTTTAGAATACGGTAATGTCCCGCCTCTACTATTTTGACGCTGCCTCGGTCCCGGGATATTTTTCCTTGGTAGGTCAGGTATATCCGGCGGTGGTCCGGCAGGGCTTTTGAAAGCATAGTTTTATCCAGGTAAGAATATGGCGGGGATATTTGCCATGTCCGGAGTTTTCTCGGGCCTTCAAGCATCAGGTCAAAATGGTCGGACTCGTTTTTGCTATGTCGGTGCACCACAAATCTAAGCATGAAACAAAGATACATCTATGGCCGGCAGAGTCAATCAATATCTGCGGATAAATAGGGGAAATAGTTGACTTTTAGGGTATAAAAGGTTATATTGTGTTCATTAAATAAAAGGAGCTAAAACATGGCCAGACTCAGAATTATTATTGGTATTTTAGTCGTAATTTGCGTTATATTCTGGGCTACCGAGCAATACAATACTACGGACGGCTGTTGTCCGCGCAGCACAGGCGGCGGCGGTTCAAGCGGCGGCGGTTCGCCCGCGCCGGTCACAGCCTCGCGTCCTCCGCTGGGAGTCGGAATTATGCCTTTGATTCAGACCCTTAAATCCGGAAGCGCCAGCCTGGTCGGCGTGGCCGACCCTTGGGAAGCTTGGTGGACACGTAACCGTGAACTGTATCTTAATCTCCATCAGGCTGTCGAATGGGTTAAAATTACTGAAGGCGCCACACGTTCGATAAAGAAATTTGATGTTTACGAGAAGCTTATAAGCACGTTGGTTAAGGGGATTCAGGACAAAGACCAGTATGTGGCTTTTCGCTCGGCCGTATCTTTGGGTATGGCCCGGGATGAGGTGGCTTATGCAGCGCTAAAAAAAGCATACGCCGAAGAAAAGCGTTTCTTCGTTAAGAATAATATTGCCTTTGCTCTGGGCTTGACCGGAGATAGTTCCTGCGGAGACGTGGCCAAGGAAATGCTTACCGGCAAAAAGGAATCCGTGCTTTCCCGATGCTATGCGACGGCTTCGTTAGGTTATGTTGACAGTCCGGGCATGCTCAAGTTCCTGCAGGAACTTGCCACCAAGAAAGAAGATGCCGAAATTACCTGTTGTGCGGCCCTGTCGCTGGGTATAATGGGCGATCCGTCATCCATACCGATACTGGCTAATTTGCTTAATCCCAAAGGACAGGAAGGACGTAAGGACGTCCGCATAAAGGCTCACGCGGCATTGGCTTTGGCTCGGATTGCCGTGGCGGCCAAGGCGGTTGATAAATCTAAAGAAGTGGTAACCGGCGAGAAAAGCAGTGCCGAACCTAAGAAATCCTTTGAGGATGACCGCAAAATCATCATTGCTGAATTGGTGAAGGCTTCAACGGATAAGGAACGCGACGCCCGAGTGGCCGTGGCCATCGCTTTGGGAATGATTAAGGCCGAGGAGTCCAAGGATACGCTCTTTAATCTGCTTAAAGATTCCAGCGGCCTGGTCCGCGGGTTAGCCGCGATATCCATAGCCCAGATGAAGATTAGCGACAGTTATGATGTTATTTTGAAATCATTACAGAAAAGCGGCGAAGAGGATAAAGGATTGATGATAATTGCCCTGGGACTTATGGGCGACGAGAGAATAAAGTCTAAGTTCCGTGATATCATACAGAGCCGCAAGGAAAAGGTTTTGACTAAGTCCGCGGCGGCTATTGCCTTGGGTATGTTGAAAGACAAGGAGGCCGTGCCGACACTTTTGGATACATTCAAGAAACAGGACGACCCGTCGTACAGCCCTTACGTTATACTGGCTCTGGGTATGATAGGGGACGAAAGCGCAGTGGAACCGCTTAAGAAGAAATGGGAGGAGGTGGATCCCAAGAATATCAACATGGCCGCTTATACCAATTTGGCCGTGGCGCTGACCATGCTTGGTAAGAAAGATGATATTGTCATTCCCAGGATTCTTAAGCATTGCGCCAAGGAAACAAATGAGAGTATCAGGGTTTATGCTTTTCATACTCTGGGTATCATCGGCACCCGCGAGACGGCCCAGATTTTCGTGGATGCTTTTAATGAGGAATCTACCTCGACCGAAACGCGTAAGTCCATCGCTACTGGCATCGGTTTCTTGCTCGACAAGAATAACGCGCCGGCTATTAACCGACTGACGGCTAATAACCATTTTGATATAAATATGATTATCATGGACCATATTCTGCCGATTCCGGTATGGTAAATGAAAGATGGCAATTATATGAGTAGAATTAAATTACTGGTCAGCTTGGTGATAATGTCAGGGATTATTCTGCTTGTGGGAGAGCAGTTTAACCGCAGTGACGCCTGCTGTCCGCGGATGATGCAACGCCTGCGTCAATCGTTAGGTCAGGGAGAATCGGCTGATCCTAAGGATGATAAAAAAGAAGATAAAAAGCAGGAATCCAGCAGCGAGGAGAAAAAAGTAGAGGAAAAGCAAGAGGAAAAAAAGAGTGGTGAGTCATCCGGAAGCGGGTCAGATAACGCCGGTGACGCGTCAGGCGGAGGTTCGCCGGCGCCGGCTCCTCAACGGCCGCCCCTTGGCCCGGGGATTCAGCCGCTTATTCAGAGTATGAAATCCGGCGGTTCCAGCCTGATTGGGGCGGTCGAGCCCTGGGAGGCCTGGTGGACCCGTAACCGTGATTCTTTCCTGAATGTTCATATTCCCAATGAATGGGTAAAGGTCCAGGCTACCGACGGCGGCACGCAGTCGGTTACCAGGTTTGAGGTCTATGATAAGCTTATCGGTATCCTGTCGGCAGTGCTTGCCGATAGCGACCAATTTCTGTCTTTCCGGGCCGCCATATCGCTGGGCATGGCTAAGGACCCGGTTGCCACGGCTGCTCTCAAAAAAGCTTATCCGGACGAGAAGAAGTTTTTTCTCAGGAACAATATCGTTTTTGCGATGGGCTTGAGCGGTGATGCTTCCTGCCTTGATACCGTTAAGGAGGTGTTGACCACCAAGACCGAGGCGGTTCTGTCGCGTTGTTATGCCGCCGCGGCGCTGGGTTACATTAATGACCCGGCATCGGTCAAGGCGTTGCAGGAAGTCGCTGGCCAGAAGGAAGACGCTGAATTGACATGTTGCGCGTTGCTTTCTTTGGGTAATCTGGGCGATGCCTCTTCAATCCCGCTTTTATCAGGCCTGCTGAACCCCAAGGATAAGTCAGCCCGCAAGGACGCTCGCATTAAGGTACACGCGGCGTTGGCTTTGGCCCGCATCGGCACGGGGCAAATTACGCCTGAACAACGCAAGGTTATATTAGCCGAACTGGCCAAAGCCGCACCCGAAAGGGAACGTGATACCCGGGCCGCTGTGGCTATTGCGTTAGGTATGCTTAAGGCCGCCGAGTCCAAGGATTTATTGCTGAATATGCTTAACAGTGATGGTAGTCGACTGGTTCGCGGCTTGGCTGCGGTTGCTCTGGCCCAGTCTAACGTAAAAAATATCACCGAGCCCATCAGCACGGCATTCCAGAAATCAGGCGAAGAGGAAAAAGGACTGATGATGATTGCCCTGGCATTGGCCGGAGATGTTAAATCTAAAACTAAATTCTCCGAGGTAATCCAAGGCCGTAAGGATAGGGTGCTGACTAAAGGCGCGGCGGCCATTGCCTTGGGCATATTAAAGGATAAAGACGCGGTGCCGTTGCTGGCCGAGACGCTCAAGAAGCAGAACGACCCCAATCTGCGCCCTTATGTGGTTTTGGCTTTGGGCATGATTGGCGACGAGAAAGCTGTCGAGCCGCTGGCCAAGGAATGGGCCGTTGCTGATAGCGAAAGCGGGCAGAAGAATCTCGACGCATTGGCCTATACCAATCTGGCTGTGGCGCTGACCATGCTCGGCAAGCGGGACGACCTGGTCTTGCCCCAACTGGTCAAGCATTGCTCCAAAGACGCGCCCGAAAAGGTCCGCATCTACGCGTTGCATACCTTGGGTATTGTCGGCAACAGGGATTCGGTCAAGGCGTTTGTGGACGCCTATGAAGGTGAAAAGACGCCCAGCAACCTGTGCAAGTCGCTGGTTACCGGAATCGGGTTCGCCATTGATAAGAATTCGATGCCGATAATCAACCGCTTCACGGCCAACAACCATTTTGATATTTACATGATTATAATGGATCATCTCCTGCCCATTCCGGTCTGGTGATGTTTTTAGATAGATGAGGTTTGTTATGCCCAGGTCGCTGCCTGCCGGAATTTCACCGGTAATATTTACTTTACTTGCCATATGCGTCGTTGCTTCGTCCTGCTCGGTCGGTGTGATGTACGCCGTTAATAAGTACAATAATCACGCCGATGAAGTTATCAGCGTTTATGGCAGCGGTTTTTGGGAATGGGTCGATGGCATGGCCGTCGGCCCGGACGGCAGCGTTTATTCCTGCGGTCGGGCTGAAAACCGGGAATTCAACCGCTATAACGCCATGGTCTTGAAATACCAGCCGGACGGAAAATTGGTCTGGCAGAAGCTTTGGGGTGGTAAGGATTGGGATTGGGCGCTGGGCGTTGCGGCCGACAGCCGCAGTAACGTTTATACGGTGGGCTATACCAACAGTTTCGGGGAAGGCGCCGGTGACGGGTTCGTTCTCAAGTATTCGCCCGAAGGCAAGCTATTATGGCAGAAAACTATCGGCGGCGAGTCGCCAGACCAGTTTAACGCCATCGCTGTTGACAAACAGGATAATATCTACGTGGCTGGCCGGACTAAAAGTTTTGGTGCCGGTAGCGACGATGCCTTTATCGCTCGCCTCAATGCCGACGGCCGGGTGCTCTGGCAAAAGACCTGGGGATTCGAGAACTGGGATTCGGTCGCGGCCATCGCCGTCACGCCGGATAACTGTCTGATAGCCGCCGGCATCAGTGCCTCAGAAAATAACAGTTCTTCAAAATCTTTCCTGCTCAAACTGGACAGGGACGGCAACATAGTATTCCAGAAATTATGGGGCAATCAGACCTGGAACGAATGCATCTCTGTGACAATATCAGTTTTGAACAGCGGTACCTCAACGGAAAACAATGGGCCGGCAAACGATTTCGTCATCGGCATGAAAGAAGTCATCTTCGCCTGGAATAATGCCGGAGTTCAGGTTCTGAAGGCTCTTGATACTCTGCAGCAGCAGAAGCAAGACAAGTCGGAGGCGATTGAGTTGATTAAAAAGGCCAAGGGGAAAGACATCGGCGTGCAAAACCTGCTGGATAAAGTCAATCCGGTTGATAAGCAGTCAATCGAAATACGGGATCTTATGCAGATAGTTGTCAGCGAAAGCATCGAGGGGTTAAACCTGATTCTGGGTATGTTACAAGGCTCGAATAACAGGCAGGATTCGGATAACAAGGCCGAAGAAGCCGCCAAGAAAATATCTGATGCTAACGATAAATGCGAAAAAATGGTTATGGTGTTGAATGAATTCATTGATTCCAATAACCTGCGTCCGGTGGCCAAAGATTACGCCATCTATGTGGCCGGCTCCGTTTTGAATGAGTCATACGACACATACCTATTAAAATACGACGCTCAAGGCGGGCTGCTCTGGCAGAGGTGTTGGGGCGGTGCGGGTACGGACTGGGCCAAGGTGACCGTGGCTGCGCCGGACGGCACCGTCTATATGGTCGGGCGGACGGATAGTTTTACCAAAAGCGGTTATGATGCCTTTGTTTTGAAGTATGCTGCTGACGGTGTTCTGATGAACCAGAGTACCTGGGGCGGTTCGGAATGGGACTGTTTTGATGCCATGACGGTCAGGCCGGAGGATGCTTCTTACGAGGTTTACCTGGGCGGCGGGACAGAGAACGTGTCCGGACACTGGCGGGATGCCAAAGGGCCGGGGCGGGATATCAATTGGTCGTCCGCGGATGCTCTTGTTTCAATCAACAACTCTGATTTGGTTGTCAACGATGCCGGCTCCGAGGACATTGATTCGGCCATGGAATTAATCAAGCGCCGGCCGGACATGATTAACTGGAATGTTTTGTTTATAAAATACAAGCAGGGACGTAAATAATTAGCGTATGATTGACAGCTATTAAACCTTGACAAATCCGCATCAGGATATATTTAAGTCGTAATAATATTATTAATAACATATAGAAACGGAGTATCGGCTATGAAAAAAGCATTATGGCTGGCATTATTGTTGACACCGGTAATCATTATGGGCAGCTGCGGCGAGAAGTCGCGCAAGGCGGCCGAACTGGCCAAGCAGGGCTGGGGCGCCGAGTCCGAAGGACTGGTGGCTATCCTGACCGGGCCGGACTCAATAGAGGTTGACGGCGCTTTGGCCGTGGACCTGAGCGTCAAGAACATCAACTCCGAGCCAGTGACCATTTCCGACAACGACATGATTAATTTTACCATTATTGACCAGAACAAACAGCCGGTTCAGTGGACCCGGACCGGCAGCTCCATGTCTATGAGCCGGGTAGTTACGCTCAAGCCCGATGAAGCTTATAGTATGTCTTGCCGGATGGATGCCAACGGTACATTTGTGCCGGCCCTGAAGCCGGGTATGAAGCTGTCCATCACCGCTTCCTATGACGAACCGACCACCAAGGCCAAGTTGTCCACCAAGCCGCTGTCCGTGTTCATCCGCGACAACAGCTGGGGCGCTACGGTCAACGGTCTGCGCTGCTACTTGCGCAACGTGCCGGAGACAATCAACGTGTCCAGCCCGCTTTACTTTGATGTGGTCATCGAGAATACCGACCTTCAAAAACCGGTTGTGCTCCGTTCCTCGCCGGATAACAAGGAAAAGCCCCAGATAGATATCGAGATAACCGGTAATGGCAACAAGACCTTATTTAAGAGCAAGCGCGGTTCTAACGACCCTTATGGGTTCTGCAGCCTGCCGCCGGGCGCCAAGGTTTACGTTAGCGTCGTGCCCTGCACCAAGGAAGAAGCTGCTCAGCTCAGGCAGGTGAACTTCGAACAGCGGGCCATCGCCACCGACAAGAATATGAAATTGGCTTATGCGCCTAACGGGGCATACGCCGTTACCGCTTCCTACAGCCACCTGGTTGAGAAGGGCAAGAAATATCCCAAGGACTGGAAGAACGGCTGGACCGGCACCGTCAAGTCCAACCTGGTTGCGGCCAGTTTTACCGGCAGCGTGGCGCCGCCGCCGCCCCCGGCTCCGCCGGTTATCGAAATCAAGCCGGCCAAGGGCAAGGTCAAGACGGTCAAGAGCTCCAAGGATGCCGCGGCCATCCAGAAGTCGCTGGCCAGCCTTAAGCCGCTCAAGAAACCGTCCAAGTCTAATGTTCTTGGCACGGTTACCGTTACAGACTCCGGCGCTGGTTCAGCCGTTTACCAATACTCATCGGCATATCTTCTCAGCGACGGTACCCAGTACCAGATACCCGAGACGCTCAAAAAATATCTGCCTAAGCAGTAAGCAGTCGCACCGGGGCGGCCTGAGCGCGAAAGAAATTCAGCTATGGGCAACATATTCAGTTGGATAGGGCGCCTGACTCTGTCATCTTTCGGATATTTTTACTCCATCCTGGCACAGACTTACCTGGTCATTCGTACTGCTTGGCTTGAGAAGCGGCATCAGAAGCCGTTTCCGGCCCAGAACACCGCGCTCCAGGTCTACTTTACCGGAGTCCAGGCGCTGGGTATTATCATCCTGGCCGGGCTGGTGGTCGGCGCGGCCGTCATCGTCGAGCTCTCGACCATCCTGCCCACCTTCGGTGCCGGCAAGTATGTTGAGCGGCTATCTGTGATTACGCTCATCCGAGAGCTTATCCCCATCATCACCGCGCTGATAATCATCGGCCGTTCCGGTACGGCCATGGCCAGTGAGTTGGGCACCATGCGTCTCAATCGTGAAATCGATCTGCTCGAAAGCTTGGGTATCAACATCGATTACCACCTGCTCTTGCCCCGGATTATGGGCACGGTTATCGCCACGGTCGCGCTGACCGTTATCTTCAATGCCGTGGCGCTGGGCGGCGGGTTTGTCATCGCCCGGTTCGTGGCGTCCGGCTCGCACAGCTTTATTTTCGGCAAGCTGCTGGCCGCCGTCAACTTCGACGATGTGATGATATCCCTGGCCAAATCTCTGGTTTTCGGCTGGGTCATCGCCGTGGTTAACTGCAACCAGGGACTGTCCGTCCGCAAATCATTTACCGAGGTTCCCCAGGCCACCACCCGCGGCGTGGTTAACTCTATTATTATCTGTTTTGTGCTGAGCATATTTATTTCATTATACATATTCCCGGAGTTTAGTATCTGATATGGCCGAATCCGAATTTTATATCCAGCTGGAAAATGTCACATATCGGCGCGGTGGGGTGGTGCTGCTTAACAACGTCTCCTTCGGCCTGGTGGCCGGCGAGTTTGCTTCTCTGGGCGGTTCTGACATCTCTGGCAAGTCGTCGCTCCTGAAGTTGTGCATCGGGTTAATCAAACCGGACAGCGGCACCGTTCTGGTCAACGGCCGTCCGATAAACGAGTTGTCTTATGATCAGCTCCAGGAATTCCGGCACAAGACCGGTTTTGTTTTCCAGAGCGGCGTTCTGCTTAGCAACCTTAATATCCGGGATAACGTCGCTTTGCCCCTGCGTTATCACACTCAACTGGGCGAGCGGGACATAGATAAACAGGTTGATAAATATCTTGAACTCTTAAATATTACCGTGTATGCTAAAGAGCGTCCGGCCGGCCTGCCGGATGAGATTAAGCTGATGGCCAGCCTGGCCCGGGCGCTGATTGTCGGGCCGCGCCTACTGATGCTTGACGAGTTCTTCGACTCGGTCAGCGGTTTCCGGGGTGAAAAGGCCGTCCAGCACCTCAAGGATATCAAGAATGCCACCAAGATGACCGGCATATCCACGACCAAGACGGTCAACCTGCTGACCTCGTTCGTGGAGGAGCCGTTGATAGACTGCATTATGCTTATCGAGGCCGGCGGCATTGTCGAAGAAGGACGCTGCCAGGCGGTGCGAGAGAAGCTGATGAAGAAATTGATGTAACATGCAATACCAGACCAATAAGATAGAAAAACTGGCCGGCATATTTATATTCACGGCATTACTGCTGGTGACACTGTTCCTGGTGCTTAATATCAGGGACACCAAGCTGTTCAGCCGGCGCATAACGCTTGAGACCGTGCTGGACCGCGGCTACGGCGTTTCCAAAGGCACGGTGGTCAAGGTCAACGGCCTGGCCGCCGGCATGGTCGAATCGATGCGGTTGGACAAGAACAACGCCGTCTGGGTGACTATGGGCGTGTCTTACCCGTTTTACCAGAACATCCGACGCGATGCCACGGCCGAGATACTCGAGCCCATCGCCTTCGGCAGCACCGAGATAAACATCCTGCCCGGCTCCGACAAGGCCGAGCCTGTGGCCGACGGCAGTTTCATCCAGGCCAGCGTCTCGACCGGGCTGGCCAAGCGGCTTGATGATGGATTCAAGAAGGTCGAAGATACCATCACCGAGTTTAACAAGACGGCTCAGAGCATCAACAAAGCCACGGCTAACGTCGAGGGCATCACCGGCAAGATAGACAAGGGTGACGGCACGCTCGGCAAGCTGGTCAACGACTCAGGTCTTTATGACAGCGCCAAGCAGGCGATAGATTCCACCCAGGCGTTGGGCGCCAGCTTCAAGGAGCTGGAGGAGTTGATAAAAGAGACTAAGTCTATCGCCGAAAGAGTTGACAAGATAGCGGCCAATCTGGAATCCATCACCGCCAAGATAGACCGGGGCGACGGCAGCCTGAGCAAGATGCTCAACGACGCCGGTCTGTATGACAGTGCCAAGGATGCGGTCGATTCCACCCGGTCCATCGTTGAAAGCATCAAGCAGACCAAGATATACGTCGGGCTGGACGAGAACATCAATCCCGAATACACCAACACCAGATTTCATCTCAAGATAGTTCCGCGCGATACACGCTATTTCTGGTTGGGCGCGTCCATCATCAACCCGACTGATGACAGCCACATCACCTCGGACGGCAGTAACCCGGACGGTAAGGTGGCGGCCGAGTTCCTTGTCGCCCAGAGGCTATTTGATAAGCGGCTGACGCTTAAGGCCGGGTTGATGGAAGGGCGTTTCGGTGGAGGGCTGGACTACGCGCCCATACCTCAGAAAAAGGAGATACTCCTGCTTACGGTCGAAGGCCGGAGCGCCTACGCCGCCGCCGACTTTAACGAGAACGCCGAGGACCCCATAGTCCGGGCCATGGTCCGGCTCAAGCTCTTCAAATACTTCCACCTCGATATCGGCACCAACGATATCCTCAACCGCCCCGGATTCTTCGCCGGGTTCGGCTTCGAGTATATGGACGAGGACATCAGCAAAATCGTCGGCCTCATCGGGGCGGGGAAATAGCATTCGATATAGCGTAATATTATGCCGGCTAAAACTACAATCGTATTCCCAGGGCAGAGTCTTCCCACACCGTTTAAACAAATTATTTTAGTAATCAGTATACTGGTATCCTTAGTATTTATTTTTATAACTTTACCATTATTGATTATAGGGTCAAAAAAAGACCAAAAGAAGAAGATAAAAAAATATTGCTTTAAACCTGAAAATAGTTGTTTGTCTGTATTAAATAAATATGAAAATAATGAGATTCACTTTGTAGGGAATCGTGATGGGTTACTTGAAATGAAAGCGGAGGTTGATGATTTTGCTTCTGGGGACTTTAAAGCTCCGGATCACTGGCATCTCGAAGACTCCTTTAAGGGAGTTGATATAGTTTTTAGTATGTCTGATAAGAGTATTTTTGAATGGTATAAGAATGAGGATTACAATGATATTGAAGGGGCAGCTGCTAATTGGCGCCAAGTATCTGAATGTATTGATAGGGCAATTGAAAAAGGGCAGTGCTCTGTAGAGTTACCTATAAAAAAAGGAGAGATTATCAATAAAGGATCTTTGGTTATAAGATTTGATGACGGCCTTAAACTTGATGATAATTTTGTTTCTGATAACCGTAGTAAAAGTAAGTCAGCTTATAAAACAATACAGCGATATTCTTCCAAACAAGCCAAAATTGAATCTTGGATAATAGAAATTATAGTAGTATTGTGGATAAGCTTTGCATTTATAAAGTTTTCCGGAGATGGTTCTATTTGGCAGACCCTTGGGTTTGCTCTTATTTTGATTGTTGTTGTGGAATTTGTTAAACGGATATTTAAATAAGAATATGTTTATTCAGCTAAATCCGCTCAATCAGCGGTTACAATCAAAGGAGTTATTATGAATAGGAAATTGCTCGCTGGTCTGTTTATTTTAGGGTTTTCTTTTATCCTTAACGCCGAGCCGGCCAAGGATGCGCCCAAGAAAGACGAGCCGGCCAAGCCGGCAGCCGCGCCCATCACCGATGTCGGCGCGGACACCGATCTGATTGGCTATATGCTCAAGTCCCGCGACCTGACCCGCCAGACCGCCTCGGTCGACCCTCAGATACTCGAGTCGCTCTATAACCAGAACAAGATGGTCATGCCGCACTTCCTGCGTTACTGGAAGAACCCATTCGATTTCCCCAAGTTCGCGGTCAGTATCCTGAGATATCAGGAGGATTGCGTTGCCAAAGATATTGCGCTGTTCGACCTGTTCGGCCAGGGCCAGGCACGCACCGGGCACCGGGTGGCCTTCCGGCCGGAGTATATGCCTGAACTCAAGCCCGACAAGGACAGACCGGTGTTGATGGCGCTCAAGGAGCTTAACAAGCAATTTAAGACGGATTGGTCCGAGACCGGCGCCGCCGGCATTCTGGAACCGGCGCTCAAAGGCGTGCCGCCGGAAGTGCAAGACCAGATTTCCCGTATCCTTATGGCCGCCGGCGAGGGAAAATCCTACCGCGACCGGGCCCTCCGGAACTATCCAAAGGAAAAGCTTAAGCACGCTTTCGACTATGCCGTAAATAACTTTACCATAAACGAGGACAACCCGCCCGAGGAATTCGAGGACCTGTCCGTGGTCAATTGGGACTTGGGCCAGGCGCTGGATTATGACGACCTCTACACCGGCGCGGCTTTGTGCCTGCGCGCCATAAGCGACCTGGAAAAATCCGTGGCCGATTGGTCCAAGGTGCTGACCGAAACGGGTAAGGCCAAGCTGGACCTATCCGGCGTCAAGTTCGAGTTCGCTACGCCGCTGGGCAAGGTGGTCTTTAACGGCAAGCCCGAGGACAATACTTATCAGGGCGGTGACTACCTGCTCATCATAGACATGGCCGGCAACGATACCTATAACGGGGCAGTGGCCGCGTCGAACAGTCTGGAGCATCCCATCTCGATTGTCCTGGACAACTCAGGCAACGATACCTATGCGGCCGGCAAGGAAACCGCCTGCGCCCAGGGCGCTGGCATACTCGGCTACGGGTTCCTGGTCGACAACGGCGGCAATGATACGTTTACCGCCGTCAACAACGCGCAAGGTATGGCCTGTTTCGGCGTGGGAATCCTCTGCGCCCGGGGCGGCGACGACTCCTTTAAGGCTCATACTTCGGCTCAGGGCGCGGCTTCGTTCGGCATCGCCTACCTGGCCAAGGCCGGTGGCAACGATTCCTACTACGCTTACTACACCAGCCAGGGGTTCGGGTTCACCGGCGGGTTCGGATTGCTTCTGGATACCGGCGGCAACGACAAGTATGTGGCCGAACCGTATGATCTGGTCCATCCGGGCATCGGCGGGCACGACAACCTGCGCAATTACAACTTCTGCCAGGGCGCCGGCTGGGGACAGAGGGGTGACATATTCGGCGGCCACGCCTTGGGCGGCGGCATGGGCATACTCCAGGACCTGGCCGGCGACGACAGCTACCAGTGCGGCGTCTACGGGCAGGCCACCGGATACTGGTACGGCACCGGCATACTGCACGACAAGTCCGGCAACGACTCCTACGAAGGCTCGTTTTTCGTCCAATCGGGCACGGCCCATATGGGCATGACCCTGCTTCTGGACGAAGCCGGCAACGACAAATACCACGTCTGGCACGCCATCTCCATCGCTGGGGCGCACGACGTCTCGGTCTCCTGGTTCATCGACAAGGCCGGCGACGACGCTATTTCCATGTGGGAATGGAAAGACGAAAAAGGGCAGCAATCTTTGAAAGAGACCGGCACCAAGGGCGGCGGCGGCACGGTGCTGGGTTCAGGCATCAATAATTCCGTGGCCGTTTACGCCAACATCGGCGGCAACGACACCTACGAGATATACACCGCCCAGAGTTTCGGCTGGTCATTCCAGAATGAAAAGAATCCGTTATCCTGGCGCTATGACGCTTTCAATGCCGGGCTGTTCATAGATGTGGGCGGCACGGACAAGTATATCCTGCAGGGGCAGGAAAACACCGCGGCCGACCCGACCAACAACGCCGGCTGGTCGCGCACATCGCCTCCGGGCAATCCCGAAAAGACCTTCAGCATGGGCATAGACGTGGATAAGGGCCGGGTGATTGAGGCGGAGTGGTAAAGGTGCGCAGACATATCCCTGCCTGTCAATTGGCGGGCAGGGGCAGATTGGTTCAGGTTATTATTTTCCCGGTTTTAATCCGTTCAGAAACAATCCTATCGTTAATTGGGCGATTTCGCTTTTGGTGTAATTACATTTCGAACGCAAGTAGTAATAATAATTGGGGTCGAATAGCTGTAAAAGAGTTCTGGCAATCACCGGTACATCGACCGCGCGCAGCTGCTTTTTCTTGATTGCCCTGTTGAAAATATCCTCGAATATTTGGAATAATCTGGCGATATCTTTTTGGATAATCAATGATTCTTTTATATCAAGGCGCCGCTGATTGGCCTGTATGCTTATCTGCGTCCACAAAAGCATGAAATATTTTATGTCTTTTTCGAACATATCGCATAAGACATTGATCATCTCCTTGAATTGCAGGATGGGGTCGTTTCTTTTACTGATAGCCGACTTAAGATTGCTAAGGGTGCTTTTGGCGCTGCGTTGTATTAGGAGTTCCAGGAAGTCCTCTTTGCGCCCGACCCGGTTGTAAACGGTGCCTTTGCCCACGCCGGCCCGGTCGGCGATATCGTCGATAGTGGTGCGGTCGAATCCTTTTTCAGTGAATATTTCCAGGGCGGCCTGGAGAATCCGGTCTCGCCGTTCCAGTAAGCCTTTGCGTGGTAACTTTTTTTCAGCAGTCATAATGCCTCCTGAATCAACCTGTCAGCCTCCGGTCAAAAACCAGGGAATAATTTTATATTTATTGTTTGACATATTTGACCATATATCTAATATTTGTCAATTAATTGAACACTTTAGTCAGTTATCTGATATCAGGCAACCCAAGAAAGGAGCGCTGCGGGAATGAGTTCGATTAACGGCAATAAGAAAAAATGGATATATGGATGCGGCGCAGGGGTGCTCCTGATCGGCATTCTGGTCAGCGGCTATGTTGTCAGGGGGCTGGGCCGGATTGTTACCAATGACGCCTACATTGAAGGCCGGATACACAGTATTTCCTCTAAGATTCCTGGCACCATCAAGGCGGTCTGTGCCGAAGATAACAAGATGGTCCGGAAGGGCGACTTGCTGGTCGAAATTGACGCCACCGATTACGAAATAGCGGCTAACCTGGCCCGGGCCAATCTCGACGTTCAGGAAGCGTTATTCGAGCAGGCCAAGCGCGACAAGGAGCGGGAGGAATCGCTTTATAAAGACAAGGTTTCGTCCAAGAGCCAGTATGAAAAGAAGCTGACGGCCTACAGCCTGGCCGCTGCCCAGCTCAAGGCGGCCGGGGAGCAATACAAGATTGCCCAACGCAACCTGGAGCATACCCGGATTTTGGCCCCGTCCGACGGCTATGTTACCAAGAAATCCGCGGTAGCCGGCAATCAGATAATGCCCGTTCAACCGCTGATGGCGATTGTGGCGCTGGATGATATCTGGCTGGTGGCCAACTATAAGGAGACGCAATTGAAAAAATTCCGCATTGGTCAGTGTGTTGAAATAAAAGTTGATAGTTACCCCGGCAAGGTGTTTACCGGCAAGGTGGACAGCATCATGGCCGGGACCGGCGCGGCATTTTCCCTCTTCCCTCCGGAAAACGCCCTGGGCAATTATGTCAAGGTGGTCCAGCGCATACCGGTCAAGATTGTTTTTGATAAGGATACCGATACCGAACACGTATTGCGCCTGGGCATGTCTTGCGAGCCGACCATTCAAACCAGAGAATAATCGATATGAAGCAGACTAACAAATGGTTGGTGGCTTTAACGGTTGTTATGCCCACGTTTATAGAAGTACTTGATACCTCCGTAGTAAACGTGGCTTTGGACACTATGGGCGGCAGTTTGTCCGCCAGCCTGAACGAGACCACCTGGGTGAGCACCTCTTATCTGATCGCTAATGCCATAATTGTTCCTTTGACTGTTTGGCTCAGCCGGCTTTTGGGCCGGAAACGGTATCTTATGGCTTCCATCGCGCTTTTTACGTTAAGCTCGTTTCTATGCGGCACGGCCACAAGTTTGGGTGCTATGATTTTGTTCAGGATTCTCCAGGGCATAGGTGGCGGCGGGTTGATGGCATTGTCGTTATCCATCTTGATGGAGACATTCCCGCCCGAAGAGCACGGCATAGCCACGGCCATTTACGGCATCGGCACGCTGACCGCTCCGGCCTTGGGTCCGGTCTTAGGCGGTTGGGTGGTCAATAACTGGTCTTGGCCTTGGATATTTTTCATCAATATCCCGGTAGGCATTCTGGCGCTGATTATGACACAGGTTTTTATAGAAGACCCGTCTTATTTACAGAGAACGACCTTCAAGGAGAAACTGGATTATTGGGGCATCATCCTGGTGGTAATCGGCGTCGCCTGCCTGCAAATCGTCTTATCAAAGGGGCAGGATATGGATTGGTTCGCTTCAACGCCCATTGCCATATTGACTGTCGTATCCGCGGTTTCTTTGGCGGCATTTGTTGCCATCGAGCTCAAGAGCCCGCATCCGATACTCAATTTAAGGGTGTTTAAAGACGCCTGTTTCACCTCGGCTAATGTCATTTCCGGCGCTGCTATGCTGGTGATGTTCAGCAGTTTCATATTCCTGCCTATTTTCCTCCAGCAGCTGATGAGTTACGATGCTTTCCAGGCCGGGTTGGCGGTTACGCCTCTGGGCATAGTCAGTATGTTCTCGATGATGGCGGCCGGCTTATTAGTCAACAAGATAAATCCCAAGATTATTGTGGTGCTGGGTATTCTCAGCCTGGCTACCAGCTCGTTGATGATGTCGCGATTCAATCTTTATGTCGACCCCAATGCGATTATCTGGCCGGTAATTTTTATGGGCGCGGGATTGGGCATGGTCATGGTTCCGCTGGTGGCCATGATGTATGTGACCCTGCCCAAGACGCAGGTTGGGGACGCCTCCAGCATTTTTAACGTCTTAAGGAACATCGCCAGCAGTATGGGAGTGGCGGTGATGGTGACGCTTCTGTCCCGGCGCGCCCAATTCCATCAGTTCCGTTTGATTGAACATCTCAGCCCCTTTGATGCCACATACCAATCTTATGTGCACCAGGCATCGAGCCTGGTGGCGGCTAAAACGGGTTTTGCCTCCGAGCTGGCGGCTAACGGGCTCATCTATCAGGGGCTGATGAGGCAGGCCGCCTTGTTTGCTTTCACTGATATTTTTTACATCTCGGCGATTATCATGCTCTGTATGATCCCGCTGATATTCTTGTTAAAGCGCCCCAAGCACGGGCAGGGCGGGATGATGATGCATTAGACAGTAGTGGAAAGCGGTATTCCAAGCCATAGAGGCAAGATGCACCGCCAGCCGTACCTGAGTATTTTTAGGCGTTAAGATTAGCAATGATATTTGCACTGGGCTATGGTACGCAGACACGCTTTCGCCTGCCAATTGGCGGGCAGGGTCAGGTTCGCGCAGATGCTTAAGTGTTTAATTCTGTGCCTAAGCCTCTTTATTACTATAAAGTAGACTTCTTTTATCAATCCTGGTCTTTTTAATAACCATACCCCCTATACCCTATATACTCTATGGACCCTCTGCCACCCCCCATAGGTTATGGGGTATAGCCTATGGGGGTATGGGGTATAGCCTATGGGGGTATGGGGTATAGACTAGGGGGCTATGAGGTATAGACTAGGGGGCTATGGGGTATAGACTAGGGGGGTATGGGGTATAGGGTATGGGAGTATAGGGTATAGCCTATGAGGGGATAGGGTATATAGTAGGTGAGTATGGGGTATAGACTAGGGGAGTATAGGGTATAGGGTATGGGAGTGTGGGGTATAGCCTATAAGGGGATAGGGTATATACTGGGTGAGTACGGGGTATAGACTATGTGGGTATAGGGTATAGGATATGAGGGGGTAGGGTATAGACTAGGGGACTATGGGGCATAGGGCATGAGTATATAGGGTATAGGGGAGTGGGTATAGGGGGGATATACCTTCATAGTGTGTATGGTTAATTTTTTTGTGCTACAGTCCTTCGTCTATCGGCTTTAATCTATTATTCAGCCGGTTCCCAACGATTGCCGCCGGGGCCATTGACTGCGGTTGGCGGGTCGCCCGGCCATTGCAGTACGACTTTGTTGGCGTCACTGCCCGGGTCGATTTGGTAAATCGTGCCGCCCACATCAATAATAAAGACATGGCGGCCGGTAACGCCGTAGATATCCGGATAGGCGACAAAAGCGAATGAGGTTATATTACCGGATAAGATGCCCTTGGGTATGATTTCGGTTTGGGTGAAAGGTTTGCCCTCCATATTAGTCTGCATGGCCCGGAACCAGTAGCCGTTCTTTGGCTTGGGCGTGAATTTAGCGTCGGACCAGTTTTCTATCTCGTCTATATTTTCAGAGCATCCGAATGGCCGGGGATTAGTTCGGCTGTATGCGGCGGCATCTGCCAGGGCAAATGAGAGATCTATATAGTTCACCCTGGTTTTGCCGTCCGCCCGGTACATCCGATAAAAGCATGATACATCCAAGTTCCAGTAATCCTTGATGCCGTTCCCGTCGGTATCGGTTGCTCTCCAGATGGCCTGGGTGCTTATGAGCATCTTTAGTCCAGCCATAGTTGAAATTTCATTTGCTTCGATTTTTGAAAGCGGTTTTTCATCATCGGATGGCTCATCTTTTTCCTTCTGCAAATCATCTTTCTTGTCGATGATGTTTTTGATGCCGTCGGCCAGGCGAGCATCTATAGTCGGACTATTGAAATCTGAGAAGTAGGTGTTGATTTCGGCCGAGGCTGTTATGGTTGAGTCTTTATTTTTTGCGGCAATCCTCAATGTCTGGTTGATTTGATTGATAAACAGGCTTTTGGCGTCAATCTCAAGGTTGAGGCTGTTAATGATATCCGTTTTTCCAGAAAGCTCTTCGTCGAATTGGGTAAATACCGATTTGAGCATTGTCCTAAGTCCTTCCGGGGATATCTCAAGATTAATTAAATATGCGGGCTGATTGGCTGCGGATTTGATAAGGCCTGTGCAGGTGGCGTTTAGTATGGATTCTTTTATGGCTTTGAATACGGAATAATTAAGAAAATCGAATATCTGGTCGCCTTCCGAGAATTCATCTTTTGCCGGTTCGCCTTTCTTTATTTCGGCGCGGTCGGGTTTTTTTATATCATCGATGGACATGAAAAGTGATTTTTCGTCGTTTTGATAATGATGTAACAAGGCTGATCTTTCATCAGTGGCGTCATTTATTTTCGCGTTGGCATTGAGTACGAATTGATTTTTGTTCTTATAAATACAATCTGATTTAATGGTGAGGTAATTTTTATTATTCAGGTCGACATTAATGTCTTTTCTCAGGTTATAGCCCTTAGAATTAACGGCATTATCAATTGCGGAAAGAACGATTTCTTTGGTTTTTTCGGGGGATGGGAGCGCGGGAGTGTTTTTACCGGATGAGCCGCTTTCGGTGGTGGCGATTTGCGGCAGGAGTATAGCCAAACCAAACAATGCTATTATCAACCAAAGGTTTCTTTTCATTATGCACCTCCTTTAGCGCTAATTCCTCTGCATTTTGTGCTACTTTAACTCTTCCACGGTAATATTGGAGAAGAAGACGTGAGAGTTTCTGGTCATAAGACCGACCACTGGCGTGCCGGACATCATTATATTATCATTGATGACCTTGCCGTTTAATAGCGCCTTGCATTTGCCGTCCTGCTTGATGAATGCCAGCGTGCCGTTGGTGCCGCTGTCGTTGGAGTTTATCTGGATGCTCTGGTAAGCGTCGCTCGTGGCGTAGACCAGGCCGGCGTGGTTGGTGTAAACGGTGTAGGTGCGCTCGACGTTGAACTTGACGCTGATTTTGTAGTTTTCCGGCAGGCTGCCTTTCCATATCAGGTAGCATTCCAGGTTGGCCATCTTGGAGCCGCCCACCAGCTGGCCGCTCTCGATGCGCCAGTTCTGGTATTCCTGCTGGTTGCCGGCCACGGACCAGTTGCTGATGTCCTTGCCGTTGAATATCTTTTCGGGTTTGCCCTTGGCTGCGGGTTTCTTGTCCTCGGGCTTGGAGTTTGGCTGCGCCACCGGCATCGGCGCCAACTGGAGCTTGGTCATCAGTTCCTGGGCGCCTTTGTGGTTGGGCTCGATGTCGAGTATGCGTTGTAGCACCCGCCCGGCGAAGCGGGGGTATTTGCGGTTAGCGTAGTCGTTGGCCAGGTTGAGCAGGCCGGACATATACGCGCCCCGGACCTTGGTCAGCTGGCGCGAGGCCGTATCGGTTCGCTCCAGCGCCTTGGCGGCTAGCAGGAACAGCTCATCTTCGTCCTTGGTCCGTCCGGATTTTAGCGTCAGCAGGCGCTGGCATTTGCGGTAGGGCGCCAGCGATTTTTTCACCTGTTTGTTCTTTTCATAGGCTTCGCCCAGCCGGTAGAGCGCCTCGGGATATTCGGCCCGGTAGGTCAGGGCTTTATTGAACTTGGAAATGGCTTCTTCGAAGTTGTTCTGTGATAATTGGGTCAGGCCGGATTTGAAGAATGCCTCGGCCAGGTTATCGTCGCCGGCCAGGGCGGCCGTCACGGCCAGAACAGACACGACTAATGCCGAGAGCAGTTTTTTCATCTGGCAGAGGTTTATTCTGATTCCTTGGCCTTCTCTTTTTCCTTGGCCTTTTCCTTTTCCAGCTCCTCGCGCGCCTTCTGCAGGCCGGCCGTTGCTTCGGCGTTGTTTTCCTCGACCTGGAGTATCAGGTTATATATTTCCTCGCACAGGGAGTAATCGGCGTCGGTCATGCACTGGTTGGCCAGCTCGATTAGTTTGGCGATGAAGTCCTTGTTGAGTCCGGACAGTTTTTCCTCCAGGGCGCGGAACTTGTCGGTCTTTTTGGTGACCTCATCGCGCAGGGACAGCTGTATCGGGGTGGGCGATTCCATATCGTTGATGATTTCCAGGCAGCGCTGGTAGTTTTCGTAGGCGTTTTCTTCGTACTTGAGCGCTTCCAGCGTGTCGCCCAGCTTGGCGTAGGCCTCGGCGTATTCGGGGTTATAGTTGATGGCCTTGCTGAAAGCGTCTCGGGCTTCTTCGTATTTCTTGGCGGTGAGTGAATCACAGCCGTTGGTGAAGAATATCTCGGCGCCTTCTATCTTTTTGGGGTCGATGGCCGGTTTGGGTTTCTTGGCCGGCTTGTCGCCGCTGTCTTCGGGTTTTGGCGGCGGAGGCGGCGGGTTTGCCTGGTTGCTGACCATCAGGAACTTGGCTTGCTTGATGGCTTCGTTGATGTCTTTTATCCGGGTGTAGATGGGTACCTGTTCCTTGGTGGGGTAGACGTCGACGACGCTGTCGCAGGCGTTGCGCGATTCGGTCAGCAGTTCGACCGCCTTTTCCAGGGTGGCGTTGCGTTCCTTGCCGTCCTGAATCTTGTTGGCGCCGGATATCATCTCCTGGGTCTTGGTCAGGACGTCGTAGGTCTCGCGCAGGATGACGCCGGAATCCTTGTAGACGGCCTTGACCCGGTCCTTAGCGACGCTGATGGCGCCGTCCGGGGTGGTAATCTTGTACTTATCGCCCTGTTCCTCGACCTTGCCGACGTATTTGTTGCCATCCTTGAGCAGGACCACCTCGGCTGAGGCCATAGAGCCGGCCAGCAGGATAATAATGATTGTCGGGATTATCAATTTTTTGGCTTGCAACATAAATTTACTCCAGTTTAGAAGATATAGGCATATAGTGTCAAAGCCATATAATGGCAGTAAGATAGCGAAAATAGGAATAATGTCAAGGATAAATTAGACTTTAGACCGCAGACCATAGACTTTAGGGCTTCGAGGCCTTAGCCATTTTCTCGCCCAGTACTTTTCGGGCTAATGTCTTACGGCGGTCGTTCAGTTCGGTGGTTTCTTCCTCGTATTTGAGCGCGCCGGTGGAACAGACTTTGGCGCATTTAGGCCCGCGCTTTTCGGGGTCGCCGGTGCACAGGTCGCATTTGACCACATCGTTGTCCAGGACGGCTATGGCGCAATAGGGGCAGATGGTGGCGCAGAACCGGCATTTGATGCATTTGTCTTCGTTGTATTTGATGACTTCGCCGGCCGGGGTTGATTCCTTGTAATATGCGTTCTGAGGGCAGAATTTCAGGCACGGCGCATCCTCGCATTGCATGCAGATAATCGGATATTCAAAACGCTCGAACTCATCCCGCACGACGCTTATGGCGGCTTTCTTGGGATTGCATTCGCCGAATTTACCGAGCGAGCAGGCCAGGGAGCATTCTTTGCAGCCGGTGCATAATTCAGGGGAAACGTATAAGTGTTTCATTAATAATCCTTTCTTTTTATAGTGTAGCAGTTTGAGCCCTTCGGAAATACTCAGGGTAAACTTAGCGAATTATACTCCAGCAGGCTATTTTATCGCTTCCAGCTCCTTTATCCGGGCCGGCTTGAGCAGTCCGGCTTCGGTCCAGCCGCGCAGTTTGTAGTACCGGTCTATGGCTAATGCAAACTGTTCCCTGTCCACGTGGTGACCCTTTGCCATTTTCAAAGGCATGGGGTCGTCAAAATACCGTTTTGGCAGGGTGTCGTCGGCTTTGGTCATCCCCTGATTGAGATTGAACATCCTTTCGGAATCTATTACCCTGCGGCCGACGGCTTCCAGTTCCTTTTCGGAAATCTGCCAACCGGTGGCGCAGTAAATCAAATCTTTGAAGTGTGAATAGCCCAGGAAGTTGGGGCTGTTGAATCCGTGGCAGATGAACTTGCAGATGCCCAGGCAATCCACCGTGGCGAATATATGCTCGGAGAAATAGACGGCTTTTTCCTTTTCATCAAGCACGGTCGGGTCCTGGATTTTGGAGCCGTAGCCGTAAATGTCCTGGCGCACCTGGGGCGGCAGTTTCTGGAATATTTCCAGGGTCGGCCGGCTCCTGAGGTGGTCGGCGCCGCGCGAAGACGTGGCGATGCCCAGGGCGAATGCCTTGAAGTAACGGACGTCGTGCGGGTCGCTCTGGGGCAAACCTTTGACGGCGGTGACGTAATCCTTGGCATTGGCGCCTAACTGCCCGGCCGCCTGGGTGCTTTCGGCCAGGATATTGCCGAACCCCTCCCGGCGCGATATCATATGCAGCAGTTTTTTGCTCAGTTCCACATCGCCGAATTTCAGCTCCAGCCCGCCGGTGACCTTTTTGTCGATGATGCCTTTTTCGTACAGTTCATAGACCCAGGACAAAATAGTGCCGGCCGACGATATGTCCAATCCGAGCTCGTTGCAGATGTTATTGAGTTCTATGACCTGGTCGGGCTCTTCTATCCCGATATTAGCCCCGATTAAGCCAAGCGCCGTATACTCCGGCCCTTCACCGCCCAGTGTATTCCGGTGGCGGCAATGCATCATGCAGGAAGAGCAGGCGATCATCTTTTCTACGAACTTTTCCACCTCTTCGGCGTTAAGCTTGTCGGTCCAGGCGTTGAGCTGGCTGTTCTTGGTCCGGATGGCGCCGACGGCGTTGCTTACTTCATAAAGCAGCGGCGTGCCGAGCTTGCCGAGGATGGGCGTGATTTTAGAAGCGAAAAGGTAATCCTTGATCTTTTCCACCAGTTTCTGTAATTTATCCGGATATTTTATTTTAAGCCCGCCGGTGCCTTGGGCAACCACGGCTTTAATATTTTTGGAACCCATAACTGCGCCCATACCGCACCGTCCGGCGGCATTTTTTATCCCGGTCCGGACGCAGGCGAAACGGACCAGTTTTTCTCCGGCCACGCCGCAGAGCGCTATTTCACAAGGGCCCAAATCACGGCGTATTTCCTGCTGCGCCTGAGTGGTGTCTTTGCCCCAATATTTCCGGGCATCGCAGATTTCTATTTTGCGGTCTTTAACCAGAATATATGACGGTTGCTTTGCTTTTCCGGTGATAATCAAGCGGTCAAACCCGGCATAACGCAGTTCCGGGCCGAAGAAACCGCCGCAGTTGGCGTCGCCCAGGATTCCCGATTCGGGCGATTTTGCCGAGACGCTGAACCGGCTGGATGAAGGCGTCAGCGTGCCGGTAAGCAGGCCGGCCCCGAAAATCAGCACGTTATCGGGCGACAGGGCATCCACGCCCGGTTTGAGATATTTGTTCAGATAATACACGTTTAAACCGCGTCCGCCTATCATCTGCTTGCGGAGCGAGTCAGGAATACCCTCTATTTTTATTTTGCCCGTGGATAAATCAATCAACGCTAATTTTCTGTCTAGCATACTTACATCTTTCTATAATTCTGATTATCCGGATGAGTATAACAAAAATTACCGGATTTTCAAGTAAATTCAACTGCCTATCGGTAAACTTATATGCCCTTAGTATTATATTGCAGTTTAAGGCTGTCTTTTAACAGTTCGTTTTTCAGCGCGGAGATATCCTGGCGTTTTTGCATATAGTTCCAAATGGTACCGGAATTCCTGAATACACCGAAGGATTGAAAGCCGATGATGCGATTATCCCGCAGGATGAGTTTGCGCCGGCTGTGCTGATTCCGGTATCTGATTTCTTCCAGGCCGCTGGCGCCCTGTTGTTGGGCTTCGTTAGCCGTTTGACCCATTCCGGTCACGGATATGCCGTCGATATTAAGCGCATTTACGCTGACGTTGCCTTCATAGACAGTTAGGATATCCATCATATTCAGTGCGGCGATTCGGCCCTGCTCCACGGCATTGGGCCAGATGGCGCTCAAAGCCGGTTTACCCAATATAAAGTCGTGCGCCTCGGCCGCGTCGCCGGCCGCATAAACGTTTTCAATGTTAGTCCGCATATTATTATTCACAATGATTCCGCGGTTGGTTTTTATGCCGCTGCCTTCAAGGAATTTGATGTTGGGCCTGACGCCGATGCTGACCACAACTAAGTCGCCGGCTATCAAGCCTCCGCTTTTCAGGCGGATGCCGTTGACGGCTTTGCCGCCGGTAACCTGAATGACTTCCTCGCCCAGCTTGATTTCAATTCCTTTACCGTTAAGTATCTGCTCGACCGGCTCGGTCATATCTTCATCCAATATCCGTGCCAGAACGCGCGGAAGCATTTCGACTATTACGGTTTTTATTCCGCGTTCGTGCAGGCTTAATGCGGTCTCGATACCGGTAAAACCGGCTCCGATAATAACAGCCCGTCTGACCTTATGCTTTTTAGTGTAATCATTAATTGCCCGACAACCGGCCAGCGTTGATAATGAGAATACCCCGGGGCTGTCAATTCCTTCTATAGGGGGGATTATCGGCATCGAGCCGGCCGCGATAAGAAGTTTCTGGTACTTTACGGATTTGCCGTTCTTCAGGATTAATTTTTGCTTATCGGCCAGGATACGCTGGACCGGGCTGCCCTGTAACACCTTGACTGAATTCTTCTTGAAGAAATTCTTGCTTACCCGCGGCAGCGCTTTATGGGGTAATTCGCCGCCCAGAAGAGAAGGCAAAGCGCACAGCGAATAAGGAACAGTCCGTTCGGCCGAAATGACGGTAAGCGGGATATCCTTATCGCAGCGGCGGATTGTTTCCAAGGCCGAAATCCCCGCACCGCCTGCGCCTATGATGACTGTTTCCATATCTAATACCCGATCATTCCTTTGTCATCCTGATTTTGATGGTTTCCATCTCGGCTTCGTCTATCTTCTTGCAGAAGTCGGAGAAGGCCTGGTAATGTTCGGGTAGTACGTCCTGCGGTTGGAGGCTGAACTTACGCTCGATGGTGATATCCGCGTCGGTCTGTTTGACCAGCCGAGAGTAATAGCCGTAGCGGGTGGACACCAGCAGGCTCTTGGGAGCCTCGGCAACGGCGCCTTCGGGCAGGATGACCCGCATCTGGTCCAGGGTGTACATATAGTCGGCCACGCCGTAAAGACGGAGCGGGAACTTGCGGTCGGTTTCGCGCAGGAAGGCTTTGGAAAGCTCCATGGGCCGGACGATGTTGGCGAACTCCCAGCCGCGCGGTGTTTTGCGGGCGAAGGTGGCTACGCTGCAGTCGAAGTTGAGTCGGCTGATGCGCTCGTCGATATTGAAATCGCTTATCTGGTAGCTGTTAAGCTTGAAACCGTTGAACATGGCGCCCAGGGTGCGTTCGATGCTCTGTTTTTTCTGCTGCTCATTTGCGTATTCCTTGAATTGGGTGCGCAGTCGGGCGCCGGATTCACCGTTCATCTTGATGGCCCCGGCGATGGCGGCCGAACCGTCGGCGGACAGGGTAATATTATATTCGCGGGTAGAGCGGCAGAGTTCCTCGAATGGCATAGTGGGTAATTCCAGAACCCGGATGCCTTCGGGCATGACGGCATAGGCGTTGGCGCCCTGTATGTCCGAGGGCAACACGCCGAATGGCTGGAACTGCGCCGGGCTGAGGAAGAGCGGCTGCGGAGCCGAGACGGCCGTAGCCGGGATATAGATAATCGCCCGCGAGGTATTTATAGGCAGACCTTCCTTATCCGGGTTGACGCCGGGGTAGAACTTGGATTGGGGCAGCGCCCAATAGGCCTCGATATCGAGCGCCTTGAGCATGGCCATCATCAGCGCGCTGGGCGAGCCTTCCTTTTCTATAAGCGTCTGGCTGAGCGATTCGTCCGAAGTCGGACCGCCGGAACTGCCGCTGCCTTTGAGCTCGGTGACTACAAACTGGTAAAGCGTACGGATTTTTGCCAGCGGTTCCTCGCTGCTGCCGACCAGTTCACAGGCCTTGGCACAGACGTTATAGGGCACCATCTGTTTGAGATAGCGGCTGTTGAATCCGGCGAACTGCTGTTCGGTTGAGTAAGCGCCGGCGTAGATATCCACCCAGGGGATGACCTCTCGCTCGGAGGGCATATAGACCTCGTCGTCGTAATCAAGGCTTTTGGTGATGTCCCAGGTATAGACCAGGTTGTCGCCGTCCTCGGACTTTTGGGGTTCGTGGCTGAGGTAGCGGGGCGGCATCTTGACATTGATATTTTTGGGAATGCTGACCACGTAGCGCAGGTGCATAATTGGTTCCTTTTCGCGCCGGAAAAATGGCGAATCGTCTATAGTTACGACCGAGTCCGGGCCGCGGTAAGAGAACGGTTCGCGCTTGATATAGCTCAGTTCGATGACCGAACCTGCATCCAATTCGGGGAGCCGCAGGCTGTAGGAGCCTTCCTGGATGGGGTCGGGTTCGAGTACCCGGCCGTCCTTGGCATAGACCCGGGCAATTTGCAGGTCGCCGTATTTATATAGGTCGCCGTAACGCTCGCCGGCTTGTTTATTGAGCAGTTTGACCAGTTCGTGCGAGCGTGTTTCCTTGACCCTGAGGTTTTGGTTATCCTGGCCCAGGATTTTGATCAGATGTTCTTCGAGCAAGACAATGCTGCCGGCTTCGGGGTAGTCTTTTTCGGACGGCGCGTTCTTGACCAGCTCGGTAACGGAGATGTCGGCCTGGGCCGGCCAGGTTTCAGCTTTAGCATCCTTGAAATCGAAATAGCGCCTGAGGTCGTTGTCATAGAGGCGGTACTTAGCCGGAAGCTTGTTAAGGTCATCCCAGTATTGGCGCGCCTTGTCGGGCTTGCCCCAGCCGTAGTAGAATTCGGCCAGCTGGGAATAATACCGGTATTTATCCGAATCCTTCTCTGCCGTGTCCAGCAGTTTTAAGTAGAACGTTTCAGCCGCGGCATAATTGCTGATGGTCGTGTAAATGTCAATCATATAGCGGTAAAGGTAATAGGCTTCGGGCTGGGCTTTGAGCAGTTCGGCGTAGGTGTCCAGATAGGGCTGGTAATTTCCCCGGCGGGCGGCGATGTTCATATCGCCGAATCTGTACTTGTCGCCGTTGAGGTCATAGGCCTGTTTGTAATATTCTAGGGCTTTGTCATAATTGGACTGCTGGTAATAATAATTGCCCATCCGGAAAAGCATATCGACATTGTTGGGCAGGAGTTTTTCCAGCGTGGTCATAACCGTGAATGATTCGGCCGGCCAGCCGCGCTGGCTGAATATTTCCATCAGCTTCAACTGGGTTTTGACAGAACGCGGATTGGTGGTGGCGGCTTTATCAAGGTATTCGACGGCTTTGTCTTTATCCTTCTCGGAGTAATAATCGGCCAGCGCCAGTTTAGCGATAAGGCAATCCGGAGCCAGTTTTTCGGCGTCCTTGTAGCACTTGAAGGCCTGGTTCTGGCGTTTTTCGTTGGGCAGGAAATCGTTGCGCTGGTAGGCATCGCCCATGATGACGTTTATCATGGCGTTGGTCTTGTGCTGGTTGAAGAGTTCTTCCCAGGCCGTGAAGGCTTCCTGGACCAGGCCGTCTTCATTGTAGAAAGAAGCCTGCACCAGGCAATCCTTGAGGGTTCGTGTTGCCGGGTTCTTGGCCAGTTCCTTGAAATAATCGCGGTTACCCCGGGCTACCTTGGGCGCGGGTGTGATACCGGCCACGATGGTTTGAGTGGGCGGCTCGACCAGGAATTCGATGTCCGGATAGAGCGTGCCGTCCGGACCGGTAACCTGAATACTGTTGATGTTGTTCAGGAACTTGACCAGCAGTTTATTGGCGCCCGGGCGGAGCACGGCGCCGTGCGCCTGATAAAGGGGCTCGTAGTTTGCCATCCGGTCGACGCGGGCGATTTCGGCGTCGTTCAGCCAGATTTTATAAGAATTTCGGGATTCGATATTAAAGGATACGGTTTTCTCGTCCGGTGAATTTATCCAGGTCAGCAGGTAGAGGCAGTTACCGCGGTTTTCCAGCGGTTCGGTTATCTTATTCGTGAAGTTATCGTAGGTGGATACATTGGCTGCGCGCTTGTGCCAGGCGGCCTCCCAGTCCTGGACCGAATATTTGGCGGACAGGTTTATTTCCTTCTCCGGCGGATAAACCTGGTCGAGGCAGTTGGAGTTATAGGGCTCGAAGTAGCCGATGACCAGCCATTTGTCCGGGTAGCCGAACGATTTCCAGGTGGCGAACGATTCCGGGCTGACGCCGTTGAAGCGCTCGGACATATACAGCAGTGTGCGGCGGATGAGATTCTCGTTGAACTTATTGGTCAGAGGCTTGTCCAGGAGCGAGCGGGTGAATTCCATCTTTTCCTTGTCGTTGATGAAATCTATGCCCGCACGGCCGCCGCCGTATGCGAAGCTGTCGAAAAGCAGTTCGAATTCAGGCATATTTGGGTCGGCCTTGATGCGGGCCATCAGGTTGCGGTAATAGAGTTCGTCCTCGCCCAGCCAGTAATAGACGCGGGACAGCCCGTAAAGGGCGTCGGCTTGGTCGGGAGACTTGGCCAGAGCTTCATCAAAATAGCCTTTGGCTTTGGTGGCGTTGTTTTCGTAAAGCAGGTAGAGCCAGCCCAGCGCCGTAGAACTGACGGCGGTTCGGTCGGCCGAGTCCTCCAGTTCTTTAATCATCGCCTGGGGTTCGTTGTTCTGCCGGTCAAGGAAGAAGATATTCTTGGACTCGGCAACGGCCAGGAATGGGATAAACATGATGACGGTCAGGCAGACTAACAGAAATCTTTTCATAATTCAAACTCTGGCGCTCCCGCTAATAAGCGGGATAAACTCCGAGCCATGCCTGCCCCGACGGCGGGCGGGGGCGCGAAGTGGCGCCACTTTCTGCCTGATAAATCAGGCAACTACGTTTTCCTTAACTAATATATTATTTACGTTCGAGAACGACTTCGTGTTCGGCGCTCTTTGATGCCTTGACGCAGAAGTCGCGGAACTCGGCGTATTTATCTTTGGGTATCCGGACCGACTTGAGGTCGAATTCAACCTCAACCCGGAGCTGCCTGTCATCTATTTTGCTATAAGTGCAGGCGTATTTGGCGTAATCGTTTTCCAGGCTGACGCTTTCCGGCATCGAACCGACAACATAGCCTTCTGGTATCTTATATGTAAAGCTGGTCTTATCGGCCACCAGGAAATACATAATCATATCATAATAGCGCGTTTCGGCCGAGGTGATATCGGACAGGTCGGCGCCGTAGAGTTTGGTCGGCAGGGGAATGGGCCGGAATATCATCTTTTCCTCTTCCTTGCGGGCGAAGTCGGATATCTTGAGCGATGCTTTGACCTCGACCGGTTGGTTGTAATCGGTCAGGTCCGAGAACTCTACCGATGAGATGGTCGTACCTTTGAAGACTTGGTTGTATATCTGCTCATAGATGAGTTTCTGTTTGGTGCCGTCCTGGAATCCCTGGCGGTAGAGCGGGGCGATTTGGCCGCGGATGACGGTATGCTCCTGCCAGGAGGCGTCGCGGTTGGGATAGATTTCGACGGTATAATCAGCCTGGGTCAGGTTGCTGGCCGATGGCGCAAATTTAGTAACCAGGCACTTGCTTTTGCCGGTAGGCGATACGACGAAGGCCACCGCACCCTGATCCATATATGGCATTTCCTCTGCTCCGCAATAGCGGGCCGTGCCGTCCAGGAAAAAGTCACTGCCGTCTTCCTTATAGAGGTGGGCGATGGCGTGGTTGAATATCTTCATTGATGGTAAATCCGTATTGACTACGCCTATCTCGGTCGGGGTGGCGCGGATGAGCACCGGGTCGGCTTGTATGCCGACTTCCTTAAGCATGGCTATCAGCAGGATGGCCGTGTCTTTGCAGTCGCCGTATTTGCGGGCGAAGGTATCGGACGCTTTGAAAGGCTTGAAGTAATGTGATTCCAGTGACACCTCTTCATAGCGGATGGCTGAGACCATAAGCTGGTAGACGGCCCTGATTTTGGAGCGATCGTCGGTCAGATTCTCGACCGCCTTTTTGACGGCGGCCTTGAGTTCGGGCGAGGTTTCGAGCTGGTCTTTAGCCAGGCCCCAGAACCATTCGGCCACTTCGTCCCAGGTCTTGAAGGTGGAGAAATGAATGTAAGGCCAGATTTCGAAATCAGCCGGCCGGAGCGGTTCGTTTTTTATCTGGGGAATATTATTCTCGGTCCAGGTCCGGACTATCAGGCCCTGTTCGGTTTTTTCCGTTTCCTCGGGCTTGGCATTGGCGCAGCGGACCGCCTCGTGATAGACCGGTTTGTTTTTGGGTGAAATCAGGGTGAGTTTGCTGGTCTCGACCGGTTCATCGCGGTTTTGCAGGGAGCACATCAGCCCGAAGTAGTCGCGGTAACGGCCTTCGCCGACTTCGTCTATTTGGCATTCGAAGGTGATGATGTCGCCGACCTCAAGCCTGGGGAACGCCGCATAGGAGCTGTTTTCCTGATACTGGCCCTCGATTTCCATATATTCATCTGAGCCGGCCTGTTTGCGGTAGACCTTGGCTTGCTTGACCTCTGATTTGGTGCTGGGATAGTATTCCAGCCTCCGGGGGAAAGCCGAGACATAGCCGTAGTCGTTGCGGCCGTTATCGTCGAATATCTTTATGACCTGCTGTACAAAGGTGCTGGAAGTGCCGTTGGACTTGACCCGGATGATTTGGTTATAGAGTATCCACCGGGCCGATTCCTTCTCGTCGGTTTGTACCGCGGACTTGGCCTTCTCCAGGTAGGCGGCTATCTTTTCTTCGTAGCCGTCCCAGAAATCTTTTTCCTTCTCGCTGGATTTAAGATACTTGAGGTGTTTTTCTACCTCTTTTAGCTGGGGTTTTATCTTGAGGGCGTCTTCCAGTTCAGCGATGGCCAACTTGGTCTGGCCCTGGTAGAGATAATAGTCGGCCAGCAGTTTCAGGAGCGACGTATTTTCCGGCGCGATGGCCAGCGCGTTCAGGAGCGAATGCGTGGCGTTTTCCCAATCATCGACGCTTTTGTAGATGGCCGCGGTGGTGTTATAGACCTTGTAGTTATAGGGATTGATTTTGAGCATCTCAAAACAGAGTTCCAGAGCCGTTTTATAGTCGCCTATCTGGCGGTAGAGACCAATCAGGCCGTAGCGCGCCTTATTATATGTAAAGTCCTGCTTGAGCTGGCTTTGGCAGAATTCTATCCGCTCGGCCGGCAGGCGGCTCTTGGTATAGAAAACCGACTCCTGCAGGTCCATATTTTCGGGCATATCCTTGAGCAGGCCGGAGTAGATGGATTCGGCTTCCTTTTGCCAGATCTGGTCGGACCGGCGCTGGTAAGCCTTGGCCAGCGCGATGCGGGCCTTGTGGAAACCCGGCTTGAGCTCCAGCGCCTTCTGGAGCAGTTCTATCTCCTTGGACTCCAGCGGAAAGGGCATCCGTTTGGGCGAAAGGGTATGTTTCTGCGCGCGCCGGATGGATTTGCCGGAATCATATCCGGAATCGCTGTCGGAATCGCCGCCTTCTTCGGCATTGGCCATCAGCTCCTCGAAATAGTCGGACCAGTCGAATCCCAGTCCTTTGAAGAATGACGGGTCGGTGGTATATGAACGCGAGAATTCGTAATAGACCAGGGCTGAGTCCGCGGCCAACTTAAGCGCGGCGTTGTATGATTCCAGCCGCTTGTTGCGGTCCGGTTCGGCGTGGGTGAAAGCGATATGGGTCAGCACGTCATTGCCGTCCAGTTCCAGTGCGCGCTTCAAGAGGTCACGATCCTTACGGTCGTTCTCGTCCAGTGCTTTCTTGACGTCGTAAAGCATGGCCAGCCGGCGCATCGAAACGGCATCGTCGGCGTTGTCGTTTAGTTTGGATTCGAAATACGAGAATATGCAGGTGGCGGTAATCGGTTGGAGTTGTGATTTGAGCGGCTGGACCGGCGTTTTGGACAGGAGTTCTTTTATCTGGTCTGGTTTAGCGGCGTAATTCAGTCCGGCCAGCGCCTGGCCTGTCGGGCTGGTCAGCCGAAGCATAAACCGCCACGGCCCGGCCTTCTGGCAGACCTTGACCAGTATTTTATTCCAGCCCTGGCTGAGCCTGACAGCTGGGGTATCCTGATCCAGGTACAGTCCTCGGTAGCAGTCGCTGGTGACGATGATATTGTCGTTAAGCCAGAGCTTGGCGGCGCCGTCCGAGCCGAACTTTATCAGTGCATCCTGTTCCTGCGGCGAATTGACGAAGACCAGTGCGTAGGAAAGGACATCCTCGTTAAGCCGGAACATGGCGGACATATCCACCCAGCCCCAGACCGGAGCGGAGGGGACGTTGAACCATTTGTTCTGGCCCTGCTTACCGGTGTAGGTCTTATCGAAGTCGAGTTCTTTCTCCACGTCGTATTCGGTGTTGAATCCGGTTTCTTCCTCGTTCTCAAACGGACCTATGAAGACGTATTCCGGCACGAAGCCGAGCGTGTCAATATTGGTTTTAGCCTTGTCCAGTTCGCCCTTGCGGATGAGTGCCTGGGTCTGGAACCAGACGGCCAGTGCGCGGAGGTTGTCGTTGGTGTCGGGTGATTCGGCCAGATGGTTGATGATGCCGGCCATATCGGTGCCGGAAATGCCCGAGGCGTAGTCGGCCACGTGAAGGAGCTGGTAGAGGTAGTATTCGGCAACCGGGCTCTTGACGTCCTGCTTAATCAGCCTGGAATATTCGTCAAAGGCCTTGAGCCAATCGCCCGAGACCATGGCTTGCTGCGCTGCGACTTCTTCATCAGCCCTGATTATCGGCGCCGGCTTGGTCGGAGTGATGGCCGTTGAGACTGTGGCAGACACCGGTTCCTGCGCTGTGGTCGCGGCCTTGCCGCCGCAACCAGTTGCGTAAATCAATAGGGCAATGGACAGAATCAATAGCAGTCGTTTCATAATAACTCCTTTATTCACGGTTAAATATTAGTTACGGTCAATGTATCAAATAGAATATCTGATGCAATATTTTTAGTATAAACTGTGGACAGGAGTCGGAGTTTTATTAATGTATTGAAATGGATTTAAATGAATTTAAGAATCGTGCTGATAAATATGATGAGATGTTATCTACGATTCGCAATCGTTCTGAAATCATAGAAACCTTACAGAAATACGAGAAATCGGCTGATGAGGTAAAGGCAATATTTTGGATTCTAATGGCTTCTGGTACTGGTGAATATATAGCTCGGTCAGTTATAGAAAACCCTAAATTATTATCTGAATATTTACGAATGAAAAATGATGGTATTTCAGATATTAAAATAATGAGCTATTTCAGGGATTATTCTCAAATATCAAATAACAAGAGAATAAGTTTAGCAATTATAATATCGTTATTAACATCTATTATTGGCTTGATTTTTAGTAAATCTAATATCTGGATTCCTTTTTCCTTTTTAATTGCTAGTGTTATTGAGTTGACTACTAGAAGATGGGTAGTTTCTGAAAGACTTGGCAGTTGGGCAAATATTAGTATAATGCTAAAGTTTTTATTTGCTTTAATTGGTTTTTATGCGCTTATCGGGCAGTTGATTTGTATTGGGATTTTATTCTGGTGGTTTATTTTTTAGAAGAGTTCGGAAGAGTTCGGGGGACACCCCTCCAGAGGCGGGCAATCATACCTAATAGATAACCAAGGCATTTCCGGAATTCCCCACAAATCTTGAGACATATCTACCACAGACAGGTAGGGGCGGGGGAAGTTTCCCAGTGGTCTGGAAAAGAAATCCAGACATCTGAGAAAGAAATCCGCTTGAGCGGGGAAGAAATTCGCCATATCGGGGAAGAAATCCGTCATATCGGGGAAGAAATCCGGACATACGGGAAAGAAATCCGGATATAAGAGAAACTTTCCCGGACATACACAGAAGTTTGGGGGACATCCACGGAATTTCCGGGGGCATACACGGAGCTTCCGGGGATATTCACGGCGGTTCCGGGGGTATACACGGAGGTTCTGGGGATATACACAGAGGTTTCGGGTACATACACGGAGCTTTTGGGGGTATACACGGAGGTTCCGGGGATATACAGGAGATACCCCCATCCTCATTTTAAGGACTAATTATGCTTGTTCTGAGTATCCGAAGGGCATTTAATTGTGTTTCTGGGCTATAAGGAGGGGGGGGATGCCCCCCTACCCCCTATCCCAGACCCCCTTGTAATACCTTGGATAGCCAGACTTGGTACCCCGGATAGATAGATTTGGTATCCCGGGTAGTCAGGCTTGGTATCCCGGATAGCCAGATTTGGTATTCCGGATAGCAAGACTTGGTATCCCGGATAGTCAGATTTGGTATTCCGGATAGATAGACTTGGTATTCCGGATAGCAAGACTTGATATTTCGGATAGCAAGATTTGATACAGAGGAGGGGCAGACTAAATGCACTGCAGGATACCGTCAAGAAAACACCTGCTTTTTTCTGAAATCTGCCTAATCTGCGCAACCCATGAACTTCGTTAGGATAATGTGGTAGTAACGTTATATCCTGATTGCATCAGCCTATAACTAATTGCCACTAACCCCGATGTCGCTGCGCTCATCGGGATAAAGTGGCAGTACGTCGTTGCACTCCTACTGCCACTAATCAGCGTACTATTTTACGGATACGGGTTTCCATAATTTTATTATCAAAACCTTGACTTATCTTCTAAGATTGAAAGAATACCTTATATGAAAATTGCCGTTATCGGAGCAGGTCCCATCGGTTCCATCCTAACCGCCTACCTTTCCAAAATCAAGAAGCAGGTCATCCTGGTTGACATTCTCAAGGACCGGCTGGAGTTGATAAAGAAGCTGGGCATCACTCTTTCGGGCGTGGGTAATTTCCAGGCGCCGGTGCACTCGGTTTGTTTCGCGGTCAACGACCTTAAGAAGAAATACAACATCAAGGATATCAGCCATATTTTTATCTGCGTCAAGGCGCCTTTTTTGCCCAGCGTGCTCAAGGAAGTCAAGGCGTTGAAGACCAAGTCAACGGTGGTGGTGTTTATGAACGGAATGGACCTGGAACTGACCGCGGCTGATGTTCTGGGCAAGGATAACGTCCTGCGCGGGGTAATCAATTATGCCGGCAGTATCATCACCGGGACCGAGGTGCGGATGTCGTTCTTTAACAGCCCCAATTACATCGGGGCGTTGAACGCCGCCGGCGCAATCAAGGCCAAGGAAACCGCCAAGCTGCTTTCGGAGTCCGGCCTGACCACGTCCTTTACCGAGAACATCCACAAACACACCTGGGAAAAGGCCATACTCAACGGCGCGCTGGCGCCGGTCTGCGCCATAACCGGGTTGACTATGAAAGCGGCCATGGATAATCCGGAAACGTATCATCTGGTCGAGGAGTTGCTTAAAGAGGGCATTGCCGCGGCCAAGGCCAACGGACACGATTACGGCAGTAAGTTTTTCGGCGAGTGCATCAAATACCTCAAGAACGCCGGCGCGCATAAGCCGTCCATGCTGGTTGACCTGGAGCGCAAGCAGACGACCGAGATTGATTATATCAACGGCAAGATAGTGGAATACGGCCGGGCAAAGAAAGTGGCCGTGCCGTATAACGACAGCATTACCTGCCTGGTCCGGGCGCGGGAAAACGCTTAGCCTACCGGCAGTTCGTCAGCAATTATTTAATAATATAGTTATTTTAGAAAGCGAGTAGGTTATGGCAGATGTAGCAGTAAAAGGGTTCAGGGACAAGACCAACGGTTACGGGTCAACTTACCAGGGCGTGGTGATAGTCGGCGCGGCCCGGACTCCGTTCGGCAGGTTTATGGGCTCGTTGGCCGGAGTCAGCGCGATTGATTTAGGCGTCATCGCCTCGCGCGCGGCGCTGGAAAAGGCCAACCTCAAACCGGAACTGATTAATTCGGTTATTTACGCCAACGTGGCCGCTTCGGCCGGAGACGCTTTTTTCGCCCCGCGCCATGTTGGGCTTTATACCGGAGCGCCCATCGAGACTCCGGCTTATTTGGTCCAGCGGATTTGCTCCAGCAGTTTTGAAGCCATCGCTCAGGCGGCTGAACATATTGCTTTGGGCAAGGCCAGCCTGGTTCTGGCCGGCGGTACTGAAAACCTGACTCAGGTGCCTATCGCGTCTTTCGGCGGCCGGATGGGCTCGCCGTTGGGTCGTCCTAATTTTGTGGATTACCTATGGGAGGCGTTTTATGATACAGCCTGCGGTTGTGCCATGGGGCAGACGGCCGAGAATCTGGCCAAGAAATACAACATCACCCGAAAGGAATGCGACGAATTTGCCGTGCTCAGCCAGTCCCGTGCGGCTAATGCCATTAAGAGCGGTTATTTTAAGGACGAAATCGCGCCGGTGCTTAACGGCGCCATTCTCAAGGCGCATAACCTCAAGGCGCATATCGCGAAATTGCCCAGGGGCATGGAAGTTCTTGATAAGGACGAGCACCCGCGCGAGACTAATGTGGAAAAACTGGGCAAGCTTGACCTGGTTTACAATAAGGAAACCGGCGTTCAGACGGCCGGTAATTCGTGCGGTATTGTTGACGGCGCGGCGTCAGTGCTGGTCACTTCTGAGAAAGATGCCAAGGCTATGGGCGTCAAGCCGCTGGGCCGGGTGATTGCGTCATCCGCATCGGGCGTTTCACCGGACATTATGGGCATCGGTCCGGTGCCGTCCTGCAGGCTGGCCATGGAGATAGCCGGCCTGAAGCTTAAGGACATTGATTTGATAGAGATTAACGAGGCGTTTGCTGCTCAATATATCGCCGTGGAACGCGAATTGGGATTAGACCGCAATAAATCCAACGTGGACGGAGGCGCGATTGCTTACGGGCATCCATACGGCGCCACCGGCGCGCGGTTGGTTATGACACTGCTCTATAAACTGCGTCGTTTGGGCAAGCGCTACGGCATGGCTTCGGCCTGCATCGGCGGCGGCCAGGGCATGGCGGTGATTGTTGAGGCGTTTTAGTTCACCCTAAAGGACGTTCACCCCGTTAGAGGCATGCCTCTAACGGGGCAAGAAGAGTGCAGAGGACGCAAAGAGTGTTATTCATTGTTATTTTTATCTTTGGGTTACTTATCGGCAGTTTCCTGAATGTATGTATCTATCGTTTACCCAGAGGTAAATGTAAATCCTGCGGCCACGTGGTGACAACAGATGAGCCGGTTGAAGCCTGCCCGAAATGCAATTCCAAAAGCGGTTTCAGACGCATGTCAATAGTCAGTCCGGGATCGCATTGTCCGTCCTGTAACAAGCCGATAAGGTGGTATCAGAATATTCCGCTGTTCAGTTACATATTTCTATTGGGCAGATGCGCCGGATGCCGGACCCGGATTTCGTTCAGGTATCCGCTGGTGGAGCTGTTGACCGGATTGCTGTTTGCTTTGGCCGCGTGGCAAAACCTTGGGCCTCAGGCCGGGCCGGATAATATAATCAAATTTATGATATATATTTGGCTGGTTGCGGCATTGATAATAATAACCTTCATAGACATCGACCTCAGGATTATCCCCGATGAAATCAGCATTCCCGGTATAATACTGGCGCCTATAGTCAGTGCGATATTTCCCTTCCTGCACCCGGCGTTGTTCATCAAGTTGCCTGCTCATTTAGATGGGTTTGTTAGTTCGTTGCTTGGAATGATTGCCGGCGGGGGGGTGGTTTACCTGGTCGGAGTTGTCGGCAAACTGGTATTCAAGAAAGATGCTATGGGATTCGGAGATGTCAAGCTGATGATATTCCTGGGCGGGTTTTTAGGCTGGTACGCGATACTGTTTACTTTTATTCTGGGCTGTATTCTCGGTGCGATATTCGGCGTCATCAGCTATTTTGTGACCAAGGACCATTATATCGCCTTCGGTCCGTATTTGGCGCTGGGCGCGCTATTGATGCTGTTTTTCAGGCCGCAAATTGTAGACTTCGTCATTATTACTTACCCCCAATTTATTCGCAATCTTCTTCTCAGTTGAGCGGGATGGAGTCATTTTCCTTGACTTATAATTCGCCGTAAGGCATTGATGAATAAAGCGGGACAATATAGATTGGTATCCTTTTAAGGATTTTAAGGGATAAAACAGATGACTGATGACACTATCGTGACTAATCAGCCTGATGTGAGTAACTATACGCACATCCGGACGAGTTACCAGAATAACGGCGTAGCCGGTAAATACGACGCCCAGCGTTTTCAGACGACGCGCGGTAAGTTTCTAAACCAGCGTTTTGTTACCGCCGTGGCCGGTGCTTTGAACCTGGCGCAATCGTCCGGCCATAAAGTTGATTCGGTTCTTGATATTCCCTGCGGCACGGGCCGTTTGTTTCCTAAGATTCTGGAGAAGGGTTATAAACTGGTTGGTTCCGATATCTCACGTCATATGATGTCTGTGGCCCGGCCCAAAGCCGGCCCAGATGGCAATGTGCCGATGGTTCAGTGCGATGCCACCAGGATGCCTTATAAAACTGGCAGTTTTGACGCCATTACCTGTGTCCGGTTTCTGACCATGAGAGTGCCGAAAGAAATCCGGAGCCCGATATTTAAGGAAATGAGCCGGGTGACAAAGGCTTGGGTGGTCATGGAATGCCGGGACAAGCACAGTTGGGGATTCATTATGCACTGGGTTCGGGCTAAGATATTCAGGCGTTCGCCGCTGGTTAACTATTTCGTCAAAGATGAGATTGCCAAAGAACTTAGTAGTTCCGGGCTTGAGCTTATCCGCATCTTCCGTCCTTTCGGGATGTTTTCCAATAAATGGCTGTTGCTTTGCCGGACCATGCGCTCGGTATAGTTCATAGTCATTTCCATAATTCTTCAAACACTTTGACCTTCTGCTACGTATATATTTTAGATAGTTGACAATATAAGAGAAACCGTTATAATAGGAGGTTGTGGAAGACCAAGAAATTAAAGAGATTGTCAGCCAGGCACAGTCAGGATCCAACCGCGCGTTTGAGGAGTTGGTCAAGCGTTACCAGCAGATGGTATTTTGGCTGGCTTATCGAATGCTGGGAGACCAGGGATTAGCGGATTCTGTTACCCAGGATGTTTTTATCAGGGTGTATCAGTCGCTTAAGCGATTTGATATTAATAAGAATTTTAGCACTTGGCTTCGGCAGATTACGGTTAACCGGTCGGTGGATTATCTGCGTAAATATAAAAACCGTCCGGTTTCTATTGAACAGGCTGGTGATATTATTAGCCGGAGTCCGGAGCCGGGAAAAGAGGAGGAGGCCAGCCGCATCAGGGCTATGGTGGATGAGCTTCCGAAGCATTATAAGACTGTTATTGTTCTCAGGGATATGGAAGGCCTTGAGACTAAAGAGGTTAGTGAGATAATCGGTAAGCCTGAGGCGACCGTTCGCTGGCGGCTTCATCAGGCGCGGATTATATTAAGAAGTAAGTATGAAAAAGGAATGCAACAAGTTTAAAGAGATTATTCCGCTCGGCGCCGGCAACGATTTACTCGGAGCTGAGCTGGATAATCTTAGAGCGCATTTGTCCGAGTGTGCAGAGTGTCGGGATGAGTTTGCCGCGTACCAGGCGCTTAAGGAATCAGTGGGGCATTTGGGTGGGGAAAAACTTCCTTTGAATGAAGACTTCTGGTCAAACCAACGCGGGAAGATTATGCAAGCGGTGAATAGCCGACCGGTTTACACCGATTCGGTTGCTCAGGTTATGTTTAGATATGCAGCGATGCTTTTAGCCGGTATTATTTCCGGCCTGGTCCTCTGGCAATGGGTAAAACCATGCCCGCCACAAACCGGTAATGAATTGCCGGTATCCCAGTCGTGGTCGAATAATTTTCTAGGAGCGGAGTTGGCGCCGCTGACAAAACCGGTGGCTAATCATTTGGGTATTGCTCCCGATGACGGTTTGATTATTTCCTGTCTGCCGGATTCCAGTCCGGCTCAGCAATTAGGCTTAAGGATGGGAGATATTGTTGTCGAGGTGAACGGCTATTCGGTAACATCTACGATGCCCGGCGGCTTGACCGGTTCTATGGATATTAAGATTATCCGTAACGGGAATAAAATAGTCATAAGAAATAAGTAATAAATAATATAATTGGGACGTTTGTCCCCAGGAGGAATGTTATGAGGATGAGAATAGTGGTAATGGCGTTGGCGATTGTTTTGAATCTGCCCGGTATTGCCAGGGCGGAGGCGGAGAAACTAGCCACGCCGGAAAAACCTAAGGTCGAGGCCAAGGCCGATGACAAAGTCCAGACTGAGCAGATTGCCCAGCTAATTAAGGATCTGGATGCGGATGATGTCAAAACCCGTGAGAAGGCCAGCGAGTCACTCAAAAAAATAGGCAAACCGGCGCTTAAGGCATTGGAAGAGGCTTCCGAAAGCGATAATCCGGAGGTTGCTTGGCGGGCTAAAACCATTATAAATGCCATTAAAAAGTCCGAGCTTAAAAAAGAGCGTGAAGAAGCTATAAAGTCCAACAAACAGCAGGATAAGAAATCTTTCAGCCAGTCATTCAGCCTGAATATGAATTCTATGCCTGGCAACAGGTCCGTCAGCGTGGTCCAGGATGGATCCGGGAAAATCACGGTTACGGTGACCGAGGTTAAGGATGGCAAACAGGTTACCAACACCTACACGGCGGATAGTCCGGAACAATTTATGGCCAAGTATCCTGAAATCGCCAAGGAATACGGCATAAACATCGGTAAGAATATTGAAATTCCCGAGATAGATATGGGCGAGTTGTGGGATGATTTCGGCAAGTCCTGGAGCCGACGCTGGGATGATTTCGAAAAGGAGATGGATAAGATGCGCCGGATGATGCGGGATTCGATGAAAGATACATGGATTCCCTGGGGCAATCCGCCGGAGGAAGAAACAGCTCCTCAGCAGGATAAAATCCCTGCCAAGCCGGAAAAGGAAGCCATAACAACCCTGGATATCGGCGCGGAAATTGAATTCATCGAGCCGCCGCTCAGGGCGCAGTTGAATCTTGAAGACAAAGGCGGCGTAATGGTTGCCAAGATCAAAGCGGACGGCCTGGCAGACAAAATCGGTTTAAAGCAGTATGACGTAGTCCTTTCAATCAACGGCACCGGTATTATTACGGTCTGGGAATTCCGCCGTCTGCTTAAGTCTTCCATGGAAAGCGGCGGAGTAAAACTGGAAATTATTAGACAGGGCAAAAAGCAAATGTTAGATTGGCAGAAGAAATAAGATAGATGGAGTTAATATTATGATGAGAAAATGGCAGTTGGTGGCGATTCTGTTTTTCGGGATTGCTCTGGGATTGTTTCTGGGCAAGTATTATGATGGCAGTTATTCGGTTGCACAATCTTCCGAGGAGCGGGTCAAGATGCAGCAGGAGCTGTTGGCGTTTAAGGATGCTTCAAAGCCGTTTATCACGGTGGTTAAATTCGTGCAGCCTTCCGTTGTAAGTATCAGCACCAAGAAAACATTACTGGCTCACGACGATGATTTCTTCTGGAACTTTTTCCGCAGGTCGCCCCAGGCGGAAACCATGCAGATTGGTTCGGGAGTTATTGTCGATGAAAAAGGATACATCCTGACCAACGCTCATGTGGTTCAGGGTGCGGATGAAATAAAGGTGTCCCTTCTGGACGGACGCGAAGTTATCGGCAAGGTTATCGGCTCTGACTCTATGACCGACCTGGCTGTGGTTAAAATCACCACCGATAAGCTTACGTCCGCGATGCTGGGCGATTCGGATAAGGTTGAAGTCGGCGAGATGGTTGTGGCCATCGGCAGCCCGTTCGGGCTGGGTAATACCGTGACATCGGGTATCATCAGCGCTAAGAGAGACCTGGCTTCCAGCAACATTTCCGGGGATTATTCGGGATTTATCCAAACCGATGCGGCTATCAACCCCGGCAACAGCGGCGGGCCTCTGGTAGCGCTGACCGGGCAGGTTATCGGCATAAACTCTGCGATCATAAGCCGCTCTGGCGGTTACCAGGGAATCGGTTTTGCCATACCCATTAACCGCGCCAAGTATATTATGAATAAGCTTATTGAAAAGGGCCGGGTGGCCAGGCCTTTTCTGGGCGTCCAGGCCAGCCCGATTGACAAAGCCCTGGCTATTTCTTACGGCTTGGACGGTGTCGATGATTTGCTTAAGCATCTTAAGATGGCCAAACCTGAAGGCGTATTTGTGCTCCGGGTCGTCCCGGGTTCTGACGCCGAAAAATCCGGCCTTCTTGAGGGCGATGTTATTATGGAAATTGAGTCTAAAAAGATTGAAACGCCCGAGGATATTACTAAAGTAATTAATAAGAAGAATGTCGGAGATGATATTAACATTAAGATAATCCGAAACGGCAAGGAACAATCCATTAAGGCGTCGATAGGTGAGAGGCAATGAAAGCAAACAGAATAATTATTACGATTGACGGTCCGGCCGGCGCGGGCAAAAGCACTATTGCCAAGCTGGTGGCTAAGCGCCTGAGGTTCCATTACCTGGATACCGGCGCTATTTACCGGGCTGTCACCTGGAAAGTGATTAACAGGGGAGTCGGCTTTAAGAATAAGAAAGCCCTGGTTCGCCTGGTAAAATCATCGCGGATCCGCTTTCGCCAGACCGACTCGGGGACAAAGGTCATGATGGACGGCCGGAATATTTCCAAGCGCATCAGGACGCCGGAAGTTACCAATCAGGTTTACCACCTGGCCGAGATGCCCGCGATACGGAAAGAGATACTGGCCATACAGCGCAAGCTGGCCGGCAAAGGAAACTACGTGGCCGAAGGCCGTGATGTGGGCAGTGTTGTTTTTCCGGACGCGATGGTGAAGTTTTATTTGGATGCCTCGGATTCCGAGCGCGCCCGGCGCCGGTTTATGGAGCTTCAGTTGCAGATAGAGGACCGCAGCGAAGTCGATAAGCGTTCTGCGCCTGATACCGAGTTAACCTATGAGCAGGTCTTGAAGGAAATAAAACTGCGCGATGCGCGCGATAAGTCCAGGAAGGTCGCGCCGCTGATTAAGCCCAAAGGCGCGGTTGTCGTGGATACGACCGGAATGACCATAAACCAGGTGGTTCACCGGATTCTATATTCTGTCAGCCAGCATCCGGTACTGGGCCGGCGAAAACTCAGATACAGTTAGTGGCAGTTAGTCATACCGTGTCGTAGGCACGGCATGACGTTATACCTTAAGGTATATTTATTATATTATACCTTTTAGGTATTACCTGCCACGTTATCCCAATGAGCGTAGCTCTATTGGGGTTAGTGGAGCATCATTTTGCTTAATACAATCTGCTATAAGCTCAGCCATTTCATCCTCAGGTTTCTGGTAATCATATTTTTAGGATACCGCGCCCGCGGGCAGAATAATGTGCCGTTAAAAGGAGGCGGGATACTCGCCTCAAACCACCAGAGTTTTCTCGATCCGGTTCTTATCGCCATGGGCACAAGCCGGCCGATATATTTCCTGGCCAAGCAGGAGTTATTTTCGGCCAATTGGCTGTTTGGACTTTTCATAACGCTGCACAACGCGGTGCCTCTTAACAGGGAAGCTACCAGTTCAGATATCATAAGGAAAGCCATCGGTTTATTGAAAGAGGGCAAGCTTATTGTGGTGTTCCCGGAGGGGACCCGAACCAATAACGGCCGGGTAAAGGAATTTAAGGGCGGTATTTCATTCTTGTCCCAAAAAAGCAACACACCGATTATTCCCATATATATCAGTGGCGCATACAATATCTGGCCCCGGCAGGCCAGTCTGCCGGTGCGGTTAAGTTCGGTCAGGCTGGATTATACAAAACCGGTATATCCTGATAGTGCAATGCCTTCGGATGCGGTCCTGGGAAAAGTAAGAGGGCAGATAACAAGCCTGGAAAAACTCAAGTAAGGGAAACCCGTCCGAACGGTTCATCCGGGCGGATAGCTTGATAGGCATCAAGGTGGGTGTTGCCAGACAAATAAAACCTGGTCCGAAACCAAAGACGAAGGTGAATTGAGTATGGTGTCCCCAGAATTCCACATAATAAAAGGAGGAAAAAATGAAAAGGGATTGTAAGTTGATTGTTGTTAGTATGCAAATTTTATTCGTTTTCGTGTTGGTTATCTCCGTATTTGGCTGTAGCCAATCAGCGGGAATAGCACAACCGATGGAGAGAATCGATAATAATAAATTACCCAAAATAACAGAATTTTTTTATACAACCAGGGCCGCGCAACTTGCCGAAATGGAAAATGCTAAACAGAGTGGTTTCGGCCTATTGGACAGGGATAAATATATGGACATTTGGATTATCCACAAGATTATTCCGTGTGAAACGCATGAAAAAAGAATATCCTCGTTATTTCACATAATACCACCATGTCAGGATAAAACCCATTGGGCAATTGGGGCTAATAGTAATTTCGTGGTTGTTCATGATTTGCGTGATTTGCTGAGAGTCAAGTTCGCCCAAAATCCTCATAAGGAATGGTCAAAATTAAGCACATTAAGTATTCGTTTGCTTGTTGATTATGGAGCAGCCTGGGAATTAGTCCATGGTGTTTTAAAATTGTGCGCAGAAATGGGTTTTTGTAACATACTGCTTGTCACCAGAGAAGGCAATGGAACACACGATATTTTTTCTGCTTGGATACCTCCGGTGTTTAATTCTTTAGGTAATATTTTATCTGTCACCATGGGCGAAGCCAAGGAGGGAGCAACATTAAGGATAAACATCCCTTATAAAATTGATGGCACAATAGTTTCCGCTGATATTTACTGGAATAATGAAAAAGGAAAATCTATTTTTACTGTGGATGGAACTAAGTATAAAAATGAAGCATGGAATGCTTTAGCCCCTGGTGGTTTTAGAGAATTTAAAGATACTAATTTTACCTGTCAGTTATACTACCGTTTCCCCTATTCCGGGAATGAACAACCAACATCTTACTTGAAAATTAATGCTACCGGCAATACGCCTTGGGATATTGTATCTGACGTAATTGATACCGTCCCTCGGCCTGCATATAAAATGCTTTTATTTTCTAACGAAGTATTGAGCGAGTAGGCGGGACAGGCCTGTAGATGCGACAGACATCAAGAACGACCAAAATTGACAGGTTTCTGGGTTGATCTCGATATCCGTCGGGATAAGAGCCCCTATGTAGGTGCTACACACATTAGGAACAACAAAAATTGGCCTTATAGTATGATTTGCTGTCAGTTTCTGGCCCTAAAACGAATATAACGCACTTCCAGGCAGGGGGGGGGAGATACCTACCCCCTCCCCCCTTAACCCCTAATACCTGTATCGAAAACGGGTATCAGGGATATCGAAAATCGGGATAGGGCGTATCGAAAACCGGGATTAGGGATATCAAAAACGGGGACTGGGCGTATCGAAAATGGGGACTGGGTGTATCGAAAACGGGGATTAGGCGTATCGAAAACCGAGACTGGGCATATCGAAACCCGGGATTAGGGATATCGAAAACGGGGACTGGGGGTGTCGAAAACCGGGATTGGGCGTATCGGGAACTAGGATTAGGGATATCGAAAATCGGGACTGGGCGTATCGGAAACTGGGATTAGGCGTATCGAAAATCGGGACTGGTGGTATCGAAAACGGGGAGAGGGTGTATCGTAAACTCATACCCTTTTAAAAATACGGATTAATGCTCCTGGTGATGAGCTTCGCTAATGTGTTTTCCAGATGATATAGGACCTACCCCTCCCTTGGTGGGGCTCATCGGGATAAGTCCTTACAGGAGGCTGCGCACCGGGATATCCTGCCTGCCCGACTGCGTCGTTCGGGCGGGACTCCGACTGGCACTAGCCCAGTGCAAATATTATTGACTCTGTGATTTGTTTATCCTGAGTATTATCGAAAGTACCAGTAAGCCCCGTTCGCTTTGCTCAGGGGTAAGTGGCAGATAACTCGCTCTGCTCTAACTGCCACTAATGCGCTACGCTCAAACTGCATAAAATATTGACATTAATTTGTAATTTTGCTATTTGTACAGGGCTTTTGTAGAAAGCATATTGGGGAGAGTCGTAGCCGTTCGGCAAATAGCGGTGAACACTCTTTTTGATATAAAGAAAGGTTTAACCTAAGCAATGAAAGCTAAGGAAGTGGAAAACACCAAACCGGAAAGCGAACTAATCGAAAAGGAAATCAAGGCGCACCTGGCGAACTATTCAGAGGAAGATATCTCCAAGATCTACACCGAATCCATCAGGGATTTCAAGCCGGAAACTATCGTCAAAGGCAAGGTGGTCAATGTCACCGACAAGGACGTTGTTCTTAACCTGGGGTATAAGTCCGAAGGGCTTCTGCCGAAGTCGGAATTCGGGCCGGACGATAAATTCGTGGCCGGTGATGAAGTGGAGGTATTCATCGACGAGATCGATGATGACGCGGGCATGCTGGTCATATCCAAGAACAAGGCTGACCGCCAGCGTTCCTGGGAGCGGATTGTCAATAATTACAAGGAAGGCAGCTTGATTCATGGCCGGGTTATGACCCAGACCAGAGGCGGGTTGATAATCGATGTCGAGGGCACCCAGGCATTTATGCCCAGCTCGCAGGTGGATATTCATAAGACCGATGATTTCAGGGATCTTCTCAGGAAAGAAATAGAATGCAAGGTGATAAAAATCGACCATGCCCAGCGCAGCATCATTGTGTCCCGGCGCCAGCATCTGGAAGAGCAGCGCGAAACAATGAAGCAGAAGCTTTTAGCCGAGATCAAAGAAGGCGATGTGCTTAAGGGCATTGTCAAGAACATTGTGGACTTCGGTGTGTTTGTTGATATCAAAGGGGTCGAAGGATTGCTGCATATCAGCGATATGTCGTGGGGCAGGATAAGCCATCCGTCCGAGGTAGTGGCATTGAACCAGGAAATCGGCGTTAAGGTCCTTAAAGTCGAGATCGAAAAAGGCCGTTTTTCTCTGGGCATGAAACAGCTGACAGAGAACCCCTGGGAAAAGGTCGCCACCAAATACCCGGCCGGGACCAAGATTAAAGGCAAAGTGGTCAATATAGTTCCCTACGGCGTGTTCGTCGAGGTTGAGCATGGCGTCGAAGGGCTTCTTCATATTTCGGAAATGTCATGGACCAAGCGCCTGACCCATCCGTCCGAGATGGTGGCCATCGGCGATATAATTGAATCAGTGGTCCTCAAGAGCGATCCCGGTAATCAGGAGATTTCTTTGGGTATGAAACAGCTCGAGGAAAATCCCTGGTCGGAGATCGAAAAGAAATACCCGGCCGGGACCAAAATCCAGGGCCGCGTTAAGAATATCACATCTTACGGCGCGTTCATAGAGATCGAAGAGGGCGTTGACGGATTGCTCCATGCCGGCGATATGCTCTGGACCAAGAAGTTTGTCAAGCCGTCGGATGTGGTCAAAAAGGGCGACAAGATAGAGGCGGTAATCCTTTCGGTCGACCCGGATAAAAAACGCGTTTCTCTCGGCCTCAAACAGCTGACGCCGAATCCATGGGAGACGAGTTTCCTGGAAAAATATCCGGAGAACGCGATTGTGCCGGCAAAAGTCATGAAACTGACGACTCACGGCGCGGTGGTGTATCTGGAAGCTAATCTGGAAGGCACCGTTGATCTGCCCAAGGAAGGCGAAGCCGTCAAGGCGGGCGATACCATCAACGTTCAGGTCCTTAAACTGGACGCGGCCGAATGCCGGGTGGTTTTGAAGGTCCCCGAAACTGCCGTTCAAGGATAACGCATATTAACGCCGATAAGAATATTCAGGCCGCTGCTAAAACAGCGGCCTGATAATTATATATGTGCGGAATAATTGCCAGCCTCAGCTATCGTGATGTTCTTCCTCTTATCATGGAAGGGCTTTCGCGGTTAGAATACCGCGGTTATGATTCCTCGGGCGTGGTTATACTGGATAACGGCTCGCTCAAGCAGCACAAAGCGCAGGGTAAATTATCAGTCCTTAAAAAACAGCTTGAAAGCAGGCATCTCCGGGGCGTAATCGGGCTAGGGCATACTCGCTGGGCTACGCACGGGGCGCCGTCCTGCGCCAATGCCCACCCGCATTTCTCGTGCGATAACCGCATCGGGCTGGTCCATAACGGCATAATCGAAAACTATCAGGCCTTAAAATCCAAGCTTACCAAACTCGGGCATAAATTCAGCTCGCAAACCGACACCGAAGTCGTGGTCCATCTGATAGAGTCGTATTACAAACGAAGCCATAACCCGCTGGAATCGGTGCGCAAAGCCGTCAATGAGCTGGAGGGCAGTTTTGCACTGGCCATCATTTTTGCCGACCATCCGGACAGTTTGTTTGCGGTTCGGCTTAACAGCCCGCTGATAGTCGGCGTCGGCCAGCGTGAAACTTTCCTGGCGTCGGATGTCCCGGCTATCCTGCCATACACGAAAAAGGTTATTTATCTGGCCGAACGCCAGATTGTCCATGCCCGGCGCGACGGGGATAATCACCGGATAGATATCATAGACTTTGAAGGGCGGAAAAATAATTACCAGATCAAGAATATCAACTGGGACATTACTGCGGCCGAAAAGGAAGGCTATCCGCATTTTATGCTCAAGGAGATATTCGAGCAGCCCGGCGTGGTCGGCAATACCATTCGTTATTATATCGACCCGGTCAAGTACGCCATCAAGCTTAATTTCGACAAGCCGATAGAGCGCCGGCTCCGCAAGGTGAACCGGGTGGTATTTGTGGCCTGCGGCACGGCCTGGCATGCGGCGCTGGTTGCCAAATACGCCATTGAAGAACTGGCCCGGATACCGGTTGAGGTTGCGCTCGGTTCGGAATTCAGGTATTCGCTCCCGGTCCTTGACAGCAAAACCCTGGTTGTGGCCATAAGCCAGTCCGGAGAAACGGCCGATACCCTGGCCGCTATCAGGGCCGCCAAGCAACACGGGGTCGTGACCATGGCCGTATGCAACACGGTGGGCAGTTCACTGACGCGCGAGGTCCAGAGCGTGTTTTACACCTATGCCGGCCCGGAAATCAGTGTCGCTTCGACCAAGGCTTACACCACCCAGTTGGCGGTGGTTATCCTGTCGGCAATATATTTGGCCCGGCTCAGGGGCGTTATGAAACCGGCGCAGGAGAAATCACTGATAAAAGAATTCCTGCTTTTGCCCCAGAAGATGAGCGAAGTTCTCCAGCACGATAATGTCATCAGGCGTTACGCCAAAGAATGGTATGATACCCATAACTTTATGTACATCGCCCGGCGCTATAATCTGCCTAACGCTTACGAAGGCGCGCTTAAGATGAAGGAGATCTCCTACACCCATGCCGAAGGTTACGGCGCCGGCGAGATGAAACACGGCCCGCTGGCCCTGGTGGACGATACTTTCCCGACCGTGGCTATCGCCACCCGGAGCGCGGTATATGAGAAAATGCTTTCTAATATGCAGGAAGTCAAGGCGCGCAAGGGAGTGATTATCGCCATTGCCACCGCCGGTGACCGGGGCATCGGGAAGATAGCCGACGAAGTCATCGATGTGCCGGACGCGCCGGAGATACTTTCGCCTATTCTGACGGTTATCCCGCTGCAACTGCTCGCTTACCACACAGCCGTCAAGAAAGGCTGTAATATCGACCAGCCCAGAAACCTGGCTAAAAGCGTTACCGTGGAATAACCGCGGATATTTCATTATATGCCCGTAACTACTAAATATATTTGTTTCCTTTTCCTGAGCGTTGGGCTTGTGTCGGCTCACGCTTATGCCCAGGATTCCAATCCTGTTTCCAAGGATGCTCTGCCCGAGCCGGCGGTAAGCCAGGAAAAAGAGTCCGGCGATGTCCATGAACAGGCGGTTCGGATAACCAAGCTTATCCCGGCGCTGGAATCTAAAGAAGCCGTCATCCGCGAGCAGGCTTTCAGCCAGCTTCTGGAAATCGGGTTGCCGGTCATCCCGTTTATGATAGACTACCTCAAAGACAAGTCTGTTTATGTGGACCTGACCCGACGGATAATGGAGCGGGCCGGTTTCACCTCTGATTTTATAGAAAAAGAATTAAAGTCGCTGAAACATATCCCGGCGGTATCGATGACTAATCTGGACCGGCAGGTGATTGAGAAGTATTTTTACGGCAGATACCTGGACGCCTTGAGGTTATGCCAGCAGGAGCGTTACGATGAGGCGCGCAGCCTGGTCAGGGCGGTGCTGATGATGGATAACCGGCTGAAAGTGCATGAGCAGCTCCAGCTGCTGTTGATAAGCATAGAAGAACGGGTTATTCAGAAGAATATCCTGATGGCCAACCTGACTTCCTCCAGGCAGAAAAACATCTACGAAATCGGCGATACGGCCGAACTTGTTTTTCGGCTGCAGAACGTCAGCCGTTCGCCGGTCCAGATAGACCTGGGTTCAAATCCGGCCGTGCTCTATATCGCCATGACCGTGCATTCGACCACTGGTGATTACAACAGCATAACCAGGATGCAGGATGTGAAATTGGGTGTTGACGGCATCGAGTTGAAACCGGGCGAAAAAAAAGAATTCCCGGTAACCATCGTCACCAAAGGCGACATGCCCGAAAGCATCTATTACCGGACCTATAATGTTTACCTGGGCATCAAGCCAAAGATGATCAAAAGCGAGGCCTTGGCTGACCATCTGGATAAGCAGGAAACGCTCCGTCAAATTGTCACTCCGGAAATATTGCTCCGTTACTTCCCGCCTGACGTCGGCCCGGCTCTGGAAAAGCCCATGGTTTTCCTGGAGCAGGCGTTGAAAGGCGAATTGCCGCTGGATATCTTCCTGTGCGCGCAACTGGTCGATGAGAAGGATGCCGATAAAGCCATCAAGATGCTTTTCGAATACTTGGACAAGTTCAAGGATAATAATCTCAAGCAAACGGTTTTGAACTGTATCAGGAGCCTGACTAACCTGCCTTTTGAGCTGGATGAAACCACCTGGCGTGAATGGTATAAGAACAAATATCAGTCCCGCTGAACCGGGACAATCCTATTTTAATGCGGCAATCATCCGGCAGATAGTTTGTGTGGATTTAGGTTTGCCTATTTGTCGGGCGTGTTTCTTCATCTCGGCCAGTCTCTTTGGATGGGTGGACAGATAATCGACCTTAGCCGTGACGTCATCCTTATCACGCCCGAACAAGGCCGCGCCTTCGTTGACCAGGTAATCGACATTGTAGACTTCCTGCCCGGGGATAGGGCGGTAGACGACCAACGGCAGCCCTACGGCTAGCGCCTCGGAGACGCTTATTCCGCCGGCCTTGCCGATCAGGACGTCGCTGGCGGCCATAAGCTCGTGGACCCGGTCGGTGAACCCGAAACAGACCAGGTTGTCGGCTTTGGCCTTATACTTCAGCTCGTTTATCCGTCTGAACAGTTTTTTATTCTTACCGCAGATGACGATGAGCTGTAGGTCCAGCTTGAGTAGGCGTTGGCAGAGTTTGCGGATGCTGCCGAAACCGTATTCCCCGCTCATCAACAGGGCGGTGAACCTGCGCCTGAGCCCGAGTTGTTTGCGTATCAGCTCCGGCCTGGTTCGGGACGAGAATGTGCTCTTGATAGGGATGCCCGTGACCTTTATCCGTGATGTCTTTATGCCTTTGGTTACCAGGAATTGCTTCAGGTTTTCGGTGGGCACAAAATAGATATCGGTTTTGTCATATATCCACTGGCTGTGCGCGCCGAAATCGGTGATGACGGTGGCCGACTTGAATCCCAGCTCCGGCCCGAGCATAGCCGCGACGATGCCCGGGATGGGGTAGACCGAGATGACCGTGTCGGGCTTATAAGCGGCCAGGAATTTCCTGACCTTGTCCACCGACGGGGCCAGCTTATTTTTCCAAATCTGCTTGTCGAAGAGCTTGTCGGTCAGTTTGAAGAACAGCCCGTAGGCGGCCGGTAGTCTTTTAGCGCTTTGCTTGTACAGGGCGCGCATAATCCGGTCGCCGGCTACAAAGCGCTCCATAAAATCTATTATCTCCACGGACATCTTCGGGTAGTTGGACTTGAAATAAGCGGACAGCGCGTTGGAGACGCTGTTATGCCCGCCGCCGTATGATGCCGTAAAGATGATTATCTTGCGCATGGGAATAATCTAACCATAAAGTCATAAAGAACTCAAATAAAATAAGTTATTCTCTTTTCTTGACATTGATAAATATCTGTGTAATCTTTGAGCAAGTTATGGGCTTGCCCCGTTAGAAGTACGGCCTAAGTCTTACTTCTAACGGGGTAGGTAGCTCAGCGGTAGAGCTCTGGACTGAAAAACCTATGGGAGCATTTTTTACCACACACAAAATTAGATACAAATCATTGATAAATAAAGAGATATAGCAAATAACCCACCTACCACAATTTACCGTAAATGACCACTTTTTACCCCCTATTTGCAACACTAATGCAACATGAATTTGACTATTTTCAAGCGTAGTAAAGCCTCCAGATTGACTTGTTAATGTTAATGAATGGCGTGATTTTACTGACTAATGAGAATATTTTTACAAAGGTGTGTAATTCGCTTTCAGATATTTACTAGTTTCAAAAGTTCATAGTTCTCGCGAAAGACGAACCTTTTTACTATAATTAGAAAAAGCTGTTATATTTTATACGTATTTATATTCCTAAAATATACATAGGGAGCCCCATATTTTTTAGGGTAGGTGCTTATATAGTGGTAGTCTTGGGGTCTATACCTACGTTCACCATCAATAACCCAAAATAACGAATAATTTTTAATTTTCAAGTAACTATCTAAAAGATCTTTTCTCAAATAAATAAGCCTATGCCCATTATGCGAAAGATCACCCCATTGCATCGTCACGCTCGCTTTTTCGCTTCTTTTATCAAGCATATCGAAAGATTGTGGCGTAATATGCAAGGCTAATTCTTGCGCCAACTCTTTAGAAGGAATACATATATTTTGGCCTGGATTAACCATAGAATGATAACTCTCCCAACAGAATTTTCTCACTGGGAGTTCGACGGGAATTTCAATATAAATTGTTTCTGTTCTAGTTTTAGGCGAGTTGGATTTTATTAATGCCAGTTTATTTAGCGAACCGTTTTGGCGAGATTCATTATTTTCTCTAGTTATTTTTAAGAATTCTTGGAGTTGTTCATTGGTTAGCTCTATTCCATTAGCCTTGTAAACTATTTTCGTGTTTACGTCTGAATATCTTACCAATTTTGTTCCAACAGGGATTTGTATTTTACTTTTTTCTCTGGCAAAAGGAAAGGTTTCGCACCAGGGTATTTCTCCAGCAAAAGTATAATAATCACTTTCCGTTTCCGGCGATGAACTATTTGCTTTTGTTAGTTTGGATTTATTCTTATTAAAAGTTTTCAAATCTATATTACGTATAAAAAAACCATTTATCGAAACAAGAATACCTCTGCATGTTGTATAATTTTCTTGAGCAATATCACCCTGCAACAAAACCCACTGACTTTTTAAGCCTGTAAGATTACGGGTGATTAAATAATTTGCCATATTGGGCATAGGCCCTTTTTGTATCCATTTATGTAATTCTTTGGGATTACCCTTGAGATAATCTGTTTTTATTATTCCTGGTGTTTCAATCTCATCGGGGAAGCTTGGGTCTATGTCAGCATCTGAAATACGTTCCCCGTCAACAGCCCATCTATATTTTAGTAATCCCTTGTCTTTGCGATATCCTGCTAATTCATAAAAAGCTATCCAACAATACTTTTTGCCATACCTATCAATTTTATCTGGTTGTTCAAATCCAGAGCGGCTATTGGAACTGGGAATCCACTTGTCAATTTCTCCGAATTTTTCTAGTGAATATCCCAATTGATATATTCGCCACCACATATTAGACTTTACTTCCACATACCCATTATTTTTGAAATCATAATTCTGTCTATCCGGCAACAAACGACCAAGTGTATAGTTATCAAAATCCATGCCAAACGGACAATTACCATTTTTGTATTCGTCTTTATTTCTATCTTGCTCTCTGCCCCATTTTCTTATCCCTCCATCTTTAAATGGTGGTCTTATCCGCTGTATTTGCTGTGCACTCAAAAGGTTCTTATTGCGCATAAGAGCAATTTCAATTGTATATCTTGCATAATCTCTTATTAAAATATGCGTTGTGGAATATGGGGCTCTTCCTGCAAACATCAATTGATATAGGTTTTGGGCAAATTGAGGCAAAATTGTTCGGCTAAAGTTCGGGTTATTTAAATCATTATGTAATGCCATTGCCACACCATAAGAAGCTGCTAGCATACGTTCTGGAACATAAGTATCATTAATACTCAATGAATTGATGGTTAAATCCAAAAGGTTTTTGGGGAATTTTCGACCATACCAATAAAGTGCCTTTGTGGCTTTATCTCTCAATGAATGTGATGTTGAAGTCAACCCCCACATAATATGCTCGGCCAAAAGAGCTGCTTGTTGTTGCGCGGTTTTATCTGAAGGTAAATCAGTTTGCTCACAAATATTTTCTAAATCGCTTATAGTTTTCCCAAAATTGCTGGCATTTTCCCGAATAAATTCTGTCCAACTTATATCCCGCTCTGGAATAGATAATTTCCTCAATTGTTTTGACCAGAACAGCGCATTGAAAGGATGGCCAATTTGATCTAATGTATGAATCGCAAGATCAAAAAGCGCCTTACGATTCCCTGGGAATTTAAATAGTTTCTCCATAAAACCAATACATTTTTTATCTATGCTGGATGGGGGGATTTCAAATAAAGCCCTGACAGAAAGATCAAGCGCTTTTGTATTATCCGTAAGGTTGTGTAAATATTGCTGAGCCATTGAAGGGATTAATGCGGCTAAACAGCGCCCTATATCTTCGCTCAAGGGGTGACGTAATTTATAATCAGGGCCAAATAGTTTTTTGGTTGTTGTAGCTAAGCGTACAAATTTCTTCAAATCGCGCCCAAAATTATCAACAAGATATCTTGCAATAAGATAGCCCCCCAAAAAATCATACGTGAAAGAAACATTTTCTGTCCCATCGCTCCAATCTCGGCAAATTAATAATCCTTCGTTAAGAATTGCGTTTGCTATTGAGGAGCCCCGAACTAATTTATCCTTGCCCTGCCCATCCGTTATTCTTGTGAATTTATCAAATGAAATATGGCGTTCATTTTGTTCCCATAAGGTTTTTGATATATTCTTCAATATATTTTTTAATACATTGCTTGTGCGGAATAAATCTAAATTGTTGCAAACGGATTTATTGCATTGATCTAAGTAAGCATCAAAAATATCGAAAATAGTTCGATCCCCAATATAAATATTTTTTTCCACCTGGTGATCTTTATTCTGGCTTTCACAAAATATTCTTAGATAAAGAGGATTGTGAAATTGTGATAGCGCTGAGGATGTTGGGGTCGCTTTGATTTTATAAAAATCAAAATATTTCTTGCTTGCTTCTTCTATATTATAATGGGCAAGCCCATAGGTATACGCAATATTAGGAGGCTCTTGATTGTCCCAAATGGCGGGCTTATAAGTCGTCCTGCATGTGGTAATTAAAACAATATTTTTATGTCTTCCTATGTCATTCACTAGACTAGACAGGTGTCGTCTCCATATATTTGAAAATTCTCCATTTTGCGTTGCTTCATTCAGTGCATCTATTATTATAGGAATGCGCGTATGATAAGCCTCAGCAGCAGAGTCTAAAGCGCTTAGAAAGTCATTCAAATTATAACTGCGAGGTATATCTAAATTATCCAATAACTGAGTGTTTAATAGCCCTGTTCCGGTAAATATTTTCCCATTTAAGAATAGTGCTGGTAATTTATCTTTTAATCGCATAGCACAAATATTAGCGGCACTATGCGTCTTGCCCAGTCCGGCATTCCCAAAAATATGTAAATTTGGTTTGGTGGTATCAATGCTATTTTTTATTGCCCGAAAATTTCTAATAAGCGCCTCGGCTTGCCACGTGGGTTTAACTATAAGATTGTTAGCCTCACGAAGACATCGTTCTTTTTCCGTTTCTCGGTTGCCAGTATATTTAATCTTTGATACATCAAATGATTTTATATGCCTATGATATAATTCATATTGCCGGGTCATTCCATCAAGTAATTTATCCCAAACTAATTTGCGCACTCCATTAATTTGTTGGTTTCGCAGTAAATTATACGCTTTATCAAGATGATTAATTGCTTCTAGGAAAAATTTCTTAAGTTGTTGCGCGTCTTTAATCAAATCTAACTTTTCAGAAGGCCAAAATATATCCTCCGGATAATGTGGAGTATTTAATTCTTTTATGGATTCTTGGTACTCACCAAGATCATCTTTAAAATAGGCTACCTTGCTTTTAAAATATTGTGCAAAATCAGCATCACAAAGTATAGAATGAATGTGCAAATCAAGGCCTGTTTCCGTATGCAGTAACCCATTAAACTTATCCCCAATATGGCTTATTTGTTTTTTGCATTGATTAGTAAACCAATCTAATGTTAATTCTAATTCTCCAAAGAAATATTGTCTCATTCCGGCAAACTGGGGTTTCCTAAGCCAATTATTAAAATCACTATCTCCGCTATGTATTAACTTGATTTTTCTATTTTTGGGAGCTGCTCTTAGTAAGGTATTTTTAAACCAATTCTGTTCAATAGGAGTAAAATTTGTAGGCGTACATAAAAACCACTGTGTAAGATGTGGATGAACTTTTAATGCTTTTTTTAGTGACTCGATAATAGAAGA